>Ga0193706_1000004_pt1 | contig 515705 bp, 449 predicted proteins | sample U3c1metaG_FD_160130 | JGI IMG/M metagenome (GOLD analysis project Ga0193706, IMG submission 160130) | Soil microbial communities from a riparian zone of the East river system, Colorado, United States - U3c1 | ecosystem: Environmental > Terrestrial > Soil > Riparian zone | place: USA: East...
GGCGATTCAATGCCAAGGATCTTCCGATAGAGCTCCCGATCGTGCATTGGCCAAGACTATCCGGCTCTCAGGCAGCAAGAAAGCCCCCCACTTCCCCGAGGTTACCCACACAAGGTGACGAAGCGCCCGAAATGCTTTAACCTGTTCAGGCTCTCGAGTTATATGCTCAGTTTTCCCATCGGTCACAGACCGACTAGTCGTCGACCACTGAAAGTTCGAATTGAACTTGATGCCGTAGGGTGGATCGAGGTAGATGCATTGCACCTGTCCGCGCAGCCCTTCGCGCTCGGCGAGCGAGGCCATGACCTGGAGGCTGTCGCCCAGGATCATCCGGTTCGTCCAGTTCGCGTCGTGCTGGTAGAACTCCGTTTTGGCGTCTCCCTCAGGGACGCCGTTGAAGTCTGCAAAAAGATCAAGTTCTATTTGACCCGGCGCCTGCCCCGCCGAGCGCGCGCTACGGCGCACCAGATCATCGATCAGCACCTTGGGATGGACCTTCTCCTGAATGAACAGCGGCGGCGCCGGTACCACCAGGTCCGACCAGTCGCGTTCGTCCTTGCCACGCCAGATGAGCTGCGGATCGAGATCCCGGTTGCGGCGTTCGAGGGCCACGCGGAGCGGATCCTGGCTTCCTTTTTCGACCACCGATCGAAGCTCCGCCGTCGGGATGTTCTTTCGCGTCGCCTCCTCGTGCGTGAGTGTTTCGACCTGCTTCGGAGCCTTGGGAGTCTTCTTCGCCATATCGGGTATCTCAAACCGACGCGAGGCCGGGTTCCGTGATCCGCTCGATCATCTGGTCGAAATGCGTTTCGAGGGTGGCCGCGAAATCGGACTCGATCCGGTAGACGGCAGTGATTTCCGAGAAGCTCCACCGCCCATAGGTCCCGAGGCGGTTGACGCCGGGGACCCAATAGGTGTCCATCGTGGCCTTCTTCTCCTTGGCGTCCTCGCGGCGGTAGCCCTTGATCTCGACCACCAGGTGGAGAAGGTCGTCGTCACCGTGGCCGTCGTCGACCAGGACGATGAAGTCCGGCAGGTACTTGCGGGCCTCGGAACCGAAGCGGTAGGGCACCTCGAAGCCTAGGTTCTGGTTCTTGACGTAGGCGCGCACACGTGGGTGAGACTCGGCGACGCGGCAGAATTCGGCCTCCCACTCGCTGTCGCAGATCACCCAGTTGATATGGCAGCGGCGCGGGTCGGTCTGCCAGCGCAGCTCTTTCGAGGTAGTGAAGCGGACATGCCGCGTCGAGCCGGCGGGGTTGTACGGATCGAGCATCGCTTTGACCGGACACTCCGCGGCATGCTTCTCGAAGATGCCGCGGGTGATCCGATCACAGGCGAGGTCCGCAAGCTCCTCATAGAGAAGCTGCGCGGGGTACGTGCCGCCGATACAGACCAGATGATGATCGAGCCACTCGTTGGTGATCCGCTTGAGCTGACCGAACAAATGGAGCTTGGGCTCTTCGTCCGGGTCGCGCCACTTGGTGTAGAGGAGACGCCGGGTGAGGTGGTAGAGCAGCGTCGCGCGGCGGAGCTCGCCCGTGTGGATCAGGTTCAGATCGATCGCCTCGCCGAGGATGCCCTGGTTCCGGGTCACCGAGGGGCCGACGAGATCCGGAGTCAGCTCGAGCGTCGAATCGTCGTCGAAATGGGCGGAGAGCTGCTCTTCGGGAAGCTCGACGCGGTACCCCTCGACCCGAGGGAAGCGGATCTCGCAGGCATCGCGGTCGGGCCGCACCGCCTGGACCTGAACCGTCTTGCGCGGCTTCTGGGGGGGCGCCACGACCGGCTTGGCGTTGAAATCGAACGGGATGCCGAGGACGTCCGCGTACTCGACGTTGAAGAGGTTCTCGTCGTTCAGGTCATAGGACTGGCGCCGGAGGGCGCGGCCGATCACCTGCTCGCAGAGGAGCTGGGTGCCGAAGGCGCGCACGCCGAGCACGTGGGGACCGTATTGGCGTCCCATCCCTCGGTCAGCATGGAGACGGAGACGACGCAGCGGATCGAGCCGCCCAGGCGCCCCTTCTTGCCGACCGTGTTCATCACCTCGCGGAGGAGGTCGGCGTCGGACAGGCCCTCCGCCTGCCGACGGTCGCCGGTGCGTTCGACGATCTCACGCCGGAAGCGCTCGATCTCGTCTGCCGCCATCCGGCGGAAATTGTCGTCGAGCGCTTCGCCCGCTTCGAGCTGCTCGCTGTCGATGAGCAACGTCCGCGGCCGGCCGAGCTGGACACCGGATTCGTCGAAGTTCCGGAAGAGGGGGAGCCGGCCGTTCTCGAGCATCCTCCGGCCGTCGTCGGTCGTGCGTTCGAAGCCGGAGATGTAGTCGTAGACGAGCTTCGAGGTCGAGGTGTTGTTGCACACCACGATGAAGCAGGGAGGAACGTCGACCCCGGCCTGCTCCCACAGCTCGAACGTCTTGGCATAGTGGCCGTAGAGGGCTTCGAGCGCCGTCTGGAGCTTCGTTGGGAGGCTGAGAGGGTCCAGGCTTGCGGCTTTGCCGCGCCCCTTTTTCGGCATGTCGGAGCGAATGTTCTTCCACAGGTCGCGGAAGATCGGCATCTCGTTCCCGGGGATGTTGTCCGCGACCGGAACGCGGGGGAGCTTCACGATGCCGGATTCGATCGCGTCCATAAGGGAGAAGTCGCTCATCGTCCAAGGGAAAAGGGTTCCCTCGGCGTAGCCCGAGCCGCGGAGGAAGAACGGTGTCGCCGAGAGGTCGATCACCCGCAGCAGGCCGAGCTTCCGCTGGACCCGCTCGATCCCCGAGATCCAAAGCCGCGCCGCCTCGTTGTTGCGCTCGGCCTCTTGTCGGTCATCCCCTTTGAGCTCGCCCTCGACGGCCTCGCCGGGCTTTTCGCGGTAGCAGTGATGGGCCTCGTCGTTGAGCACGAGGACGTTCTTCAATCCCATCAGGTCGGGCATCACGCGCTGGAGCATCTGCCCTTCGGTTTCGAGGGTCGAAAGCTCCGGACCTCGACCCTGGAGCAAGCCCCGGGTCCCCTTCGACAGCTCGAGCAACTCGCGCAACCGAAAGGCGTGGTAATTGGTGATGACGATCTTCGCCCGGCCGAGATCCCCCAGCATGTCGGTCGGCACCAACTCGCGGCTCTGGTAATAGCTGTCCGGGTCGTTCGCCTGCAGCACCCGCAGGCGGTCGCGGATCGTGAGGCCGGGAGTGACGACGAGAAAGCCGCGGGTGAATCGCTGGCTGCTCGGCCGGCGCACCGCGTTGATCGTCTGCCAAGCGATCAGCATCGCCATGACCGTGGTCTTGCCGGCACCGGTCGCGAGCTTGAGCGCCAGCCGGGCGAGGCCCGGGTTGGCCTCCTCGTTCGCCGCCCCGAGGTGCTCGAGAAACCGCCGGCCCTCGGCGCCGAGCTTCGGCGCCACCTCGACGAGCCAGATGATCGTCTCGACCGCCTCGATCTGGCAGAAGAACGGCCGCAGATCTTCGAACTTGTGGCGCCGCCAGTGCGTCAGGAGTCGCGCCGTCTCGGGAGTCACCGCCCAGTCGTTCGGGTTGGGCAGCGCCCGCCAGGCGTCGACCGACTGGCGCAGGGCATTGATGACCGGCGTCGGGTCGTACTTCTGGCGCTCCGTCGAGAGCCCGGAGGCATCCGCGAGGTTGAGCTCGGCCTGCTCCGCGCGGCGCTTCTTCGGTTGAGGGATCGGAGACACATACTGCGCCAGCCGCCGGCGCTCGATGATCCGGTTCGTCGGCTGCCCGGTCTCGTCGAGCTCCCAGTGGCGCGCCGGATAGTCGTAGGGCGAATTGAGGATGGGACGGTCAAAAAACGACGGCGACATTCAGCAGAGGATATATCACCGCGACGGAGAGGCAGCCGATCGGCTCTGCTTGCGCCGGCGGCGAAGCTGGAGGGGCGATCGCCGCCCGTCTGGGGATCGTCGACTGGTGAGCGGGCGGCGAACTGATCCGCAGGGACTTGACCCGCAACGGGGACCACCGCTGCGAGCAAAAGACAGAGCCACGCCCATCTACGCCGGTCTTCGCTCCCAGGTGTTTGCTCTATGTTTGCTCAACCCAAACCGGCGAGCACACGCCCGGAGCTTTGGCGCCTCTAACTCTTTCATCTGGAAGGGGTTGAATGGTGCCCAGGGACGGAATTGAACCGCCGACACCGTGATTTTCAGTCGCGTGCATCCCAATCCGGGTAGTACCACATGGTCCTATAAGTTACGGCAGGGCATTGCTTTACAGACTTCATCGTACTATAACTTCCTCTATGATTCGCCGTACCATGCGGGAGAGGCCGCGACGTTCGAATTCCGGATGCTGGAGGGTAAGGAGCGGGCGGAGGTCCTGGCGAATCGGTGGGTTCTCGGCCGTACCGGCGGCGATCTCCGCCTCTGGAGGAGAGAGGGGACCGGCCATGAGAGCAGTAGCACCGGCGTGCGTCTCCCCTTGAATCGAGCTGACTCCATGCTCCAAGAGCCAGCGGCCCGCTTCATAGCAGTTGAGCCGCAGGAGTCGCTGGACGAGTTCGATGGGACCGCCGCCCTGATTCGTGGAGAAGCAGTACCACCCGCCGGCGTTCAGATGAAAGGACGCAGTCCGTTCACCCGGAGAGAATGGGCTCAGCCCCCACCAATCGCCTTCCCGGGATTTCCGCTCGTCCTTCTCGATCTTCAGAACCTCGAAGAGCGTACGCCAGTCAGTGCCCGCGCGAATTTCCCGGAGCCGTTCGTTATCAATTCGTAATCGCTCCAGAAATCGTCCAAAGGATAATCCATTAAACCTCCCGTCCCTGCTCCGGTCAAGCAATTCTCTTCTCGGCGCCCTATGTTCTTTTTTTCCTCACCTCTATACTGAATCGACAGTCGAGAAGTGATCCCGCCAAAGGCGGAATAGCGCAGGGCGAGCGGTGCCGAAGTGCGTCCCGCAGAGCGGGAGCAAGATTGCCTTTCGGTAACCGTCCGCAAAGCGAACGGCCGAAAGGCATCGGGCAGAGCCCTATCTTGCGAAGGGGCGAACCCCTTCGATCCCCCAAGAAGTGACAGCTCTTGGCGAAACGGCTGTCTTTTTTTGTCTCCTCCTTTCCTATGCGCAGCCATCGTGTCAATTGCCGTCTTGAGCCCGCCGAGATGCAACTGCTCGTTGCGCAGGCTCGCCAAGCAAGCGTAAAGCCTACCACCCTGCTTCGGGATGCCGCGCTCGCCTACTTCAAGCAGCAGTTCCTTCTTCCGCCACAACTGGAAGACATCTTGCTCGGCCTCCTCCAGGAAACCCGGCGCATCGGCACGAATCTGAACCAGATCGCCGCGAAGGCAAACGCCCTTCAGCGCACGACCTGGGGAGAGCTACATAGGGCTCGGAAGATCATCTCCGGGCTCGACGAACGACTGCGCGAACTCGAAGCATTACTGACATCCTTGCGGCCGGCGGGATGATCGTGAAGTCCATGCCGCGAAAGACGGTCAGTTTCGGTCAGCTCCTCGAATACCTCAATCAGCCCGCAGAAAGAGGGGAGGCGATCCTCCAAAACTTTCGGGCGAATCGGGATGCTCTCACTTCGCTCCATGGGGAGTTCCTGGAAAACTCCCGCCTCCTGCCGGCCCGCAAGAACGGCAATATTCTCTACCATGAGATCCTGAGTTTTTCGGACTTGGATCGAGGCGTGATCACCCCCGCGATCCTGGAGGATCTCACGCGCTACTATCTCTCGCTGCGCGCTCCCTATGCGCTCGCCTATGGCAAGGCGCACTTCAATACGAAGTGCCCGCACGTCCATCTGATCATCTCCGCGAACGATCTTGAAAGCTCCCGACGCCGGCGACTCAGCAAGGCCGAGTTTCAGGGGCTCAAGCGCAACCTCGAACAGTACCAACGAGCGCACTATCCCTTCCTCCGAAACTCCCTTCTCTCCGAGCGACCGAAGGGCGGAGCAGACCTCCGACGAAAGCGGGGAGAAAGCGAGCGCGCTCGCCGGCTCCGAAGGGAGGGCGAGAAAAAGCCGGCTCGCAAGGAAATCCTGCGCGCCCTCGTGCTCCAAACGCTCACCGCCGCTTCCTCCGGGCCGGTCTTCCTCCAGCACCTTGCTGACCAGGGCCTCCGGCTCAGGGCTCGTGGAAGGACCGTTTCCCTGGAAGATACGGCTACTCCAGGAGGAAGACGCTATCGACTCAGTACGCTCGGGCTCCAGGAGACCTTTTGGAAAACAGTCCAACGATGGGATGCCCTGCCCGAACGCCTCAAGCTCCTTGAAACTATCGAGATAGAACATGCCCGGCAACGCTGGGCGGAGTTTGCCTTCCGGCAGGAAATAGACGAGCTTCTTCAGAAGGAACCGGCATTGCCAGAATCTCCGGATCGAGATCGCCTGCTCCTTCTGCGCCACGTTCAAGCCGCGACAAGGAAGACGAGGCGCCAAGAGCCCATGCGCTAATCGCAGCGTCTTGACAGGTCACCACCCAACTCCTACAGTGAATTTTTATCCTCACCGCCGATGCCATCCGATAATCCCACTGATCGAACTCCCGCCGCAGCTTCCGAAGACCCCGGAGATTGGCGCGATTACGAACGACAATACCAGACCAGCTTCACAAACTATGCTTCCTTTGAATCATTTCAAAGCGCTATCCGGCGAGTGCGGGCATCGTTTACCCCGGATCAGCTCCAACTCGTAAGTGGCTGGATACAGATCGGCGGAAGAAATCCCTGGATCTCCGAGGCCGTTGACCCTCCTTTCAATGAACTTTCATTCCATATCTGCCAGGACGTTCGAGAGCTTGCCGACCGACTCCTCTACAGCGGAAAGTGGTCTCTGGGACAGGCGTTTGCTCTGGACAATGTTTGTTTCATAAACCAGATCGACGGAGGAGACGAATGGCTGACGATTCGGGATCAGCTGAGCTTTGAGTCCATCACGATGCAGACCTTTGGTGAAACCAAAGAGGAGGCCGAAGCGCGCTTGCTCACCACGCTGGAACAGATCCGCAGAGCGACCGAAGAGCAGCTTCGGCAGCTCAATTACTGAATTCCCATCTTCCCTTCTCCTCCATGTCACCCTTCGCGATCCCATTCGGCGCCACGACTCAGAGACTCTCGCCCGGGGCAAGCTCCAGTACTTGGAGAGGTAGCTTCCGTTGCAGTAATAGGCTCTTACTGGTATACTTCAGCTCTTCAACCAAGAGGTTGTCTTCTGCCGCCGAGAACTAGGATGATCTCGAATTATTCTCAACCTCTACAAGGAGGAATGGCGATGCCATCGAATGCCAGCGAAATCACAGTTCTTCTCCAGGAGTGGAGTACCGGTGACTCCAAAGCGCTCGAAGCATTGCTTCCGTTGGTGATGAATGACCTCAGACGTGCTGCCGCATTCTATTTCCAGCGAGAAGACCTGGACCATATTCTTCAGCCCACTGCTCTCGTAAACGATGTCTGCCTCCGGTTGATGGGCTGGCGCAAAGTCCAGTTTGAGAATCGATTGCAGTTCTTCTCTTTCGCAGGAAAGCTGATGCGGTTGCTTCTCATTGATTATGCACGCTCCAAGAATGCAAAGATACACGGCGGTGATATCGAAATGGTATCTCTCACGACGGCGATTAACTATACCCAACGACAACCGGTTGATCCGGATACACTCCTGGATCTTGATCGGGCACTTTCCCGCCTCGAAGAGGACGATCCACAAGTTGCAGAGGTCGTCGACCTCCGTTATTTCGCTGGGATGACAGAGCAGGAAACTGCCAAGGCCTTGGGAATCAACATTTCGACCGTCAAGCGTCGCTGGAACGTAGCCAAACGGAGGCTTGCTCTGGAGTTGGGAAATCCCCTTGAGGAAGATGAGGAGGACGATGAGGAGAAATGAACCGAAAAGGTTCCAGATTGCGCCTTCTTAGCTTTGAAGGAGAAAATAAGGAGGAAATGAGCAATGCGCTTCAAGCATTGGAACAGGGTCAAAGAGATATTGGAAGCTGTGGAAGGCCTTCCTGCCGAGGAAAGAATTGCCTACATCTCAATGGCTTGTGCGGGCAATGAAATTCTTCGTCATGAAGTAGAAAAACTACTATCTGCAGATCTCGGACGTGTTTCCTTTCTCGAAACTCGCCACCCTTATGTTCTCTCATCTCCGCTCGAACAGGGCGACCGGATTGGGGCCTATAGCATTGTCTCCGAATTGGGCAGGGGTGGCATGGGGACAGTCTATCTGGCCATCCGAGCCGACGCAGAGTTCGAGGGGCAAGTAGCAATCAAGCTCCTTCATCCCGTCTATGCGACTCCTGAAATCGAGTGGCGCTTCCAGCAGGAAATTCAAATCCTCGCCAATCTTAATCATCCGAACATTGCGAAGCTCTACGAAGTGGGTCGTACCGAGAAGGGAATTCCGTACATCATCATGGAGCCTGTCGATGGTCTCCCAATTACCCACTTCTGCATTGAACACAACCTCTCCATCGCTGATCGCCTCAAGCTCTTCCAGAAGATATGTGGAGCCGTTGAGTATGCCCACCAGAATCTGGTGGTCCATCGCGATCTGAAACCGAGCAACATCCTGGTAACTCCGGATGGAGAGCCCAAGCTTCTCGATTTTGGTATTGCCAAGCTTCTCCAATCCACTGACTCCCCCGATCCCGTAACGGTTACTCGCCTTCGTTTTTTTACGCCGGATTACGCAAGCCCAGAGCAAGTATCCGGACAGAAAATTGCAACAGCAAGCGATGTCTATTCACTTGGAGTTCTTCTCTACGAGCTTCTCACCGGAAGCCTTCCGTACTCCCTGAAAGGCCACACCGAAGAGGAGGTTCGGCAGATCGTCTGTGAACAGGAACCGGAGATCCCGAGCCGAACCTCGATCCAGAAATTTCAGGAGTCAGCTGAAATTCGCTTATCTAGGGGAGAAGGGCGGCGAAAGCACCAGTCGCGAAGACTCCACCGCCAGCTTCAGGGCGATCTCGATAAGATCATAATGATGGCCTTGCGCAAGGAGCCATCGCGACGCTATCGCTCTGTGGAACAACTTGCAGGAGATATCGATGCGCACTTGAAGGGCTTCCCGGTTTCGGCACAGCGGGATAGCTGGAAGTACCGGACCATCAAGTTTCTCCGCCGTCATCGTCTCGCGGCCACCGTAACCGCGGCAGTATTTTTCCTAAGCCTTGGCTTTGGGATTTCAATGTGGTTTCAACAGCAGAAGACTGCCCGAGAACGAGACAAGTTCGAGCAAGTGTCAAACCTGCTGGTGAATCTCTTTGAAGTGGCCGATCCGGCGGTTGCTCGCGGGAAGAAGGTATCACTGGTCGAGTTGCTGAAGCGAGGAACTCTGCGAATCCGATCCGAGTTGCGAAAGCAACCCGAGGTGCAGGCGACTCTTTTTGAAAAGCTGGGGACGATCTACATCCAACTCGCTCTCCCGAAAGAGGCAATGGAGCTTTGTAACGAGTCTAGGCGAATTCGAGAGCATCTATTTGGCAGGCAGCACGCCGAAGTAGGCTCAGCGCTCACTTGCCTTGGGGACGCAGCCCTGACTCAAGGGGATTTTTCCTTGGCTGAGCAATACTTGAAGAAAGCTCTCCAGATTGCGCATGGACGAACTCAACGCTCGCAGAAGGATCGGGTAGTAGCACTGAGTAACCTCGCTTGGGCGATTCATCTTCAGAACCGAAACTCAGAGGCCGAAGCACTATTGAAAGAAGCATTGGAGTTAGACAAGAAACTCCCCGAAAGAGAACCTGCTGTACTCACCAATTTGGCTCAAGTTTATGACGACCGAGGCCAGTATGGAGAGGCCGAGAAGCTTTTCCGTCAAGCGATCGATCTCTTTCAAAGCAAGGTTGGGCGTGACCATCCTCTCACGGTCGAGGCTATGAATTATCTAGGCGTTGTCCTCGATCACGCTGGAAAATTGGACGAAGCATTACGAGTATATACCCAAACCCTTTCCCTCCAACGCCAGCTCTATGGCGAAGATCATCCAAAAGTAGCAGGCGCTCTCAATAATATAGGGTTGATGCTGCTCGACCAAGAAAACTTTGCTCTCGCTGAAGCATATTTGCGCCAGGCAGTCGAGATTCACCGCAGAACCGACCAGACCCCTACACCGTCCACTGCCATAGCGTTGAGTAATCTTGGAAAGGCGTTGAGTAAACTTGGAAGGTTGACGGAGGCTGAGGCATCCATCCGCGAAGCGCTGGCTCTCTTTCAAGAAAGTCTTCCGAAAGACCATCTCTATATCGCCTTCTGTCTCAGCGACCTCGCCGAGAATCTGGCAAGTCAGAGGAGGCTTCCCGAAGCCGAGGATATCTTTCGTAAGGCGCTGCACGTGAGCTCCGCCACAGCCGACAATCGAGCTGACCCCTTAGCGGCAGGTATCATCCGAAACTACGGTCGGTTCCTGGCCAGGGATAAGGGAGACATGGAAGCTGCTGTACCTGTCTTGCGAGAGGCACTTGACACTTTCCGAAAGCGGCTTCAACCCGGGCATTGGTATATTGCGGACGCTCAGAACTACCTTGGGAGCGTTCTCTTGAAAATGGGGCGCTGCCAGGAAGCAAAGCCTCTTCTTCTGGAGAGCCATCAGGGCCTAAAAGCATCGCTGGGCGATAAGTCTCCCCGCACGAAGGCAGCCGCCGACTGGCTGAAGAAGCTGGCCGACTGCCGAGAGGGACGACCTACTCGGCGGCATCAAAGCCGTCCTTAGACTTAGAGTAGGCTTCACCTACCGAGCTTGAATACCTCGGCATGCCTCTGTATCGCTGTGGCGAGGTTGGAGACTCATACCTAACGGGCAATCCGATATAGAGCCTTGCAGCTCGGAAAACTCCACGATGATTGGCTTGCCAGTAGCCGCGCGCGCTATGGGGCACGACCCTTAGACCTTAGTAGACCAGAGGGAAGCGCTACCCATCTGAGCTTCTTTTCACCCGAACCACGCCTTCTTAGGTGTAGGAGGAGAAAATCTACGCTTGCGCCTCTAGAAGCCTATGCCGAAAGTAACAGTTGACACGCAATAAAGCGGCGGTTAACTTGTAAGGAGAACATTTATATGAGACGAGCACTTGTCCTTGGCGGTTTGCTAGCAGCGTTAACGTTTCTGCCCCTGCTTCTTTGGGCCAGTAGCCAAGAAGAGCCGTCGGCTACTTCGGCACGCAGCTCGCGCAATACCGAGTCGCCCCATCTGGAGGGGGTAAAACCGATCACGAGTCAAGGCTGGTTTATGGCGCCAACGTGGTCACCAGATGGTCAGTCCATAGCCTTTTCCAAGGAGGGCTATAGAGGACTCTTTGTTGTTGCCGCCGAAAATCCTGGCAGCCTCAAAACCATCATACCAGCATCTAACGAAAGCTTCTCAGCCTATCGCATGAAGTGGACTCCTGACAGTTCAACCATTTTTCCATATAACTCTCGTGACCGGGACGACCTCTTTGCAGTCACACTTGAAGGAAAAACTCTGCCGCTTTCCGAGAAAAGGGGCCTAGCTCAAGCTGCGGATGAACCGCAGGTCACAGTCTTGAATGGCGAAATTCTAATAGGCGTCGGAAAGACCATTACAAAAATTGCCTCTGGACCTGACCAGTACCTTGCGCCTGTAGTTTCGCCGGACAAGTCGAAAATAGTCTACCTGGGTGTGATAACGGGGCTCTACGTATACGACATTAAGACAGGTTCTACCATTCATATCGGTCAAGGCGACTTCCCCGCATGGTCCTCCGACAGTCAACAAATCGTGTTCGATTATGCACGAGATGACGGACACGAGCTCATCGCCTCCGAAATCTACCTCTACGACCTCGTTACCATGAGGCTCACACAACTAACAAATACTCCGCGAAGTATTGAGCGCCGGCCCCAGTTCTCCCCTGACGCGAAACGTATAGTTTTTGACGATCGGGGCGCCATTATAGTCGCCGATCTCATCTATTGAACCTAGAAAGGAATCCGACAATGCGCAAGACCGTAGTAGTACCTATTGCCTTTCTTTTCCTGGCAATTCCAATGTTTGCCGCAACGAAGGTATGCATTGACCCAGGTCATGGCGGCCCAGATCCCGGAAATAGCTATAACGGAATAGTTGAGAAAGATGCGACGCTCGACATAGCACGGCTACTAAGGTTTTGGATGCAACAAGATACGGCAGACACAAACGGTGGTGGTGGAACCTGGGGAATAGTTATGACTCGTGACTCGGATATAGATCCTGGCCTTGCTCGCCGCCCTATTATCGCTAATGAAGCGGGCGCAGATCGATTTGTATCCATTCATCTTAATGCCGCTACTAACACCACTGCCTGCGGAACTGAAACTTACTGCCAGGAAGGACTGTCTGATTCAAGCTTGAGCTGCATTTTCCGCGGTCACATCCACGATCAACTAATTGCTGGACTGAAGCTAATCGACCGCGGCAAGAAGAAAAAGAATCTTCAGGTTCTCCGAGACGCGCAAATGCCGGCAGCACTGTCAGAAGGCGGCTTTCTATCCTGCGCATCAGATGCGGCAGTTTTTAAAAACTCGACCAAAAAGACAGAAGCAGCGCTCTCTCATCTGTTCGGACTGCAAATGCATTACAGTATTACTCCATATGTGCCGACGCTTACTCTGACTAATCAAACTATGACTCCCGTTTCGGCATCCCAAGGCTGGTGGAGGCATTATAAGATTAATGTCCCCTCTGGTCAGCGCACACTTACGATAACGCTCTCGGGAGGTACTGGCGACGGAGATCTCTATGTGCGCCGTGGAAATCAGCCCACGACTAGCACCTATGGGTCTCGGTCACGGAATGCCAATAACGAGGAGTCTATTCAGATTCTCAGCCCTCAGTCCGGAGATTGGTATATTGGCGTCTATGGCTCCAAGGATTTCTCTGCCACTTCTTGCAAGGCCAGATATTCAAGCTAACCAAAGCTCAGGCTACACAAGTATAAAAATACGCTTATGAGCCGCTCAAAGCGGCTGAAAGGGGTCGCTAACGCGACCCCTCAGGGTTTGCCTCACCGTTCGGTGGCAGTCTCACTTCCAAAGACAGGTGGGTTAGTCGTTCCGAGAATCCGTTCAATGTAGTTCGTGATTCCGAGGTCGGCGGCCCGGACAAGAAGAGCTTGCCGATCAGAGATCGCCGACGACCCGGGCGGTCGAAACAATTGAGTCACAGCTCGGTTACTTTCTCGGATTAGAGGGTACTAGGCGCGTACAACACGCTTGTGAGTTTAGTATCCGGCTGGATGGTAGCATGTAAGCCGATGAAATCGAGTGCATCCTGAGCGCCGCTGAGAGGCAAGCTTGCCGCTGGTTTGTCTGTAAGCTTTCGCAGGGTCGGGCTACTGAAAAAAGGCGGCATTCGAAGCTTAACCGGGCGTCGGCGTCCGGAAATGAGGATACCATCGTTTTCCTTGAGCATCCGAATCTCGTCTGCGCTCATGAGCGGTACGGCCAGAGTGCGGGCGCGATCATCGATTCCGCCGAATGGCGTGTCATACATTGTATTGTTTCCGAGCACTCGCTCGATATAGCTTGTGGTCTCCAGATCGAGGCCCGAGAAGAAAAGCTTGTTCCCGCAGCCACCGGAGAAGATCGTTCGTGCCTCATCTCTGCCATAGATGGCGTCGAGCTGAGAAAGCTCCTGAAGAATGATACTGATCGAGCAGCGTCGCTTGCGGAGGGTGGTGATGATGGCGGCGATATTATTGACGTAGCCAAGATTTCCGAACTCATCGAGAAAGAACGAAACGGGGAGATCGTCCGGCCCGCTACTCTTCAGGCATTCCGCAAAGCAAGTGGAGTAAAAAAGGTTCACGAGCAGCCCGAAATAGCGGACCTGATGCTCGGGAACGATGACGTAAATGGCGGTCGGACGCTTCCGCAGTCGGTTCAGGTCAAGGGTGTTCTCGGCCGTCAGCCGACAGATGTCCGCATCGGACCAGAGTTCAACTGCCGCTCGAGCGGTCGAGAGGATCGATGCCATCACCCGATGATCTTGGGCGCAGAAAGCCAGATACTCAGAGAACATCTGCGGATTCTCATGCTCCAAATATCGGGCCATAAAATGATGTATGCCCGTGGCATTCGCGCTTCCCAGGTGATTCAGGAGCCAGCGCAGATTCCCAAGATTCACGACACGCCGATCCTCCACCTGACTAAGCGCCGAGAGGCAGAGCCCCAGAATGTTGATAGCACTGGTACTCCAGAAGGGATCAGAGTTCCTCCCGGCGATGTTGAGTCCCAAAGTGGTGGCGAGTTGTCGGAGTTCCTGGGGCGTCTGCCAGTAGGAGAGGGGATTGAATCGAACACTACGGGTGAGGTCGGCCGGCGCCAGCACCTGGATATCGAAGCCACGCTCCTGAAGGTGCCCCGAGGTACGGGCAAAGATTTCTCCCGAAGGGTCGGTGACAACGACCGATCCCTGCACTTGCAGCACGTTCGGGATCACGTAGCGTGAGGTCTTTCCCGAACCCGTAGGAGCGACCAGACAAACATTCGTGTACGAGTCTGAGCGACTCAAGCGCTTGTGGGGCGCGAGGACGAGTCCTTCATTTTGCGCTCGCAGAAATGACCGGCGCTCCCAGGACCCCATCCAGTGGGCGTCCCCATGGAGCTTTTCCCGGAACTGGTCATCAAGCCAGCGGAAAGGCGCGCCTGCAAGCCGGCCGAGAAGGTGAGGGAGTCGGGTGGTCATCTGTAAGTGAAGACTCAGTATGCCGTTCTCGCGAGCGGACTTAAAGTTCAAGAACGTTAAAAATATGTTAAAAGCTGAGCGGACGACTTCGGACCTTGAAAAGAAACCCTTGCTCATTTGCTCTTCTTTGGGTCTAATATCTTTCGGAATGCCGACTCTCCGGACCAACGGAGAATCTCTTGATGGGGAGTATTACACCGGTTTATAGTAAGAGCATGATCAAGTCTGAAATTCGTCGTCAGGTTCTTCAGCTTCCCAAACAGGAGCGCCTCGCATTAGCCCTGGACATTTGGACCAGTATCGAGAACACCGATACGCTCGCGCTGCCAGACTGGCAGAGGACTCTATTGGACGAGCGTCTGGCTACCGCTACCGGTGAGGAAGCCTTAGAGTGGAGCAAGGTTCAAGCTGGAATCTGGCCTTCGAAGAAGTGATTCATCTTCGTCTGTGCACTGCGGCATACCAAGACATCAGAGAAATTCACGAGTGGTATGTAGGCCAAGCGCCAGAGCTGGACGGCGCTTTTCGCGTGGAACTCGACCAGACACTCCGACGCATTCAGGAGCAGCCGATGGCATACTCCGTGGTACACAGATCAATTCGGCGCGCGAATCTACAGCGCTTTCCCTATGGGATCTTCTACACCCCGCGAGATGATGATTTCTTGATCTTGGCAGTCCTACATTTTTCCCGCGCCCCATCGCATTGGAAGGGGAGAGAGTAGGAGTCATAGCTTTGCACAATAAAGCTTGTGCAAAGTTTTCTGAGGCTCTCCCATATTGTCTTACTTCTGGAACGAAGGCGGCTCGCTGGCCGGAAATCTCCAGTGGGTCCTTACATAGTTCCGAAGCACCTTTGTGGCACCCAGTTCAATGTTTCCCTTCTTGACCTCCTCCTCCAGACTTCTCCAAACCATCCGCATCTGTTCGCGTGCAGGCTCGCTACTACCTTCCTCGTCTTCTAAGAGCGGCAGTTCCTCACTGGCACGCCGGCAAACAGCGACGGCTTCAGAAGTGTTCCCGCGCTTGAGATAGAAGCCGAACAAGTAGACCAGATCTAGAAAGAAGTCTTTCATTAATCCGTGCTCAAGCTCTTCAGCAATAACCTCTTGGAAAAGTGCCTCCGCTTTCTTCGTACGCCCAAGATGCTCTAGTATTTTGGCCGCTGTGAACCGTCGCCTAACTTGGATGTACGGTTCACGAAACTGTTCTTGCAACGCCTTTATGGCATTAAACCGGATAAGAGCTTCTTGTGGCGCACCTATTCCTATGAGGCAGTCGATTTTCGCAGTCTCTGCGAACAGGACAAGGCGGGGGTTGTTGGGTGGAATAATTGGTAGGGCCTGCTCGACAATGCGGAGGCCCTCGGCAGGACTTTCACCTACTAGGATGAAGGCGAGCTGGGTGAGCGTCCTGCTCAACAAGAATGTTTGCGCAGACTTCTCAAAGAACTCTAGTGCTTGGCGCAAGATGCTCGCAGCCTCCTCGGTATTACCCAAATCATCTTCCAGGGCGCCCGTTACGCATAGCACCTTCCCCTCTACTACTCCGTTCTTTGACCCTTTCTTGACATACTCATTCCCCTTGTTAAGTGCGTCCCGCGCAGATGTCCATTTGGCCTGGCGTCGCCGGGCGTTCGCAATCTCGGCGCAACACTCGGCACAGAGGTCGTTTTTCAACTCGACGGAGAATCTAGAGGACGGTAACTGTCCAGCTACCAGCAATGCAAGATAGAAATACTCCTCGCTGTCTGACGCATTTGTCGATGCACCCGCTTCAAGAAGAACTTCGAGAAAACTAAAGGTGTGAAGTGTTCGCGTGAGGCGGGCCTTGTCTCTCCTCGCCTTCGGGGGCATGGACTTTATCTCGGACCAAGCTGCTTGTGCTTCTAGCCACTCTTCCAATCTCGCTTGCTCGATCTCGTGCAATTCGACCAGCGGCCTAAGCGGACCTTGAACGTCTACCCCGCCGCGCGCCTTTTGAGCAGCAATAGCGCGGTTGGCTAGGAGCCAACACTCGCGGCAACCCGTCAGGTGAGCTGCAACCCTCTCCGCCTCGACAGGGGAAGCCTCGCCACCGAACACCCTACGCAACACATCAAGGTTCTCGTGGGCCTCTTCAAACATTTGAGCCGCTCCTTCAAGAAAGGCGGAAGCGCGACGTTAGTTAGCGAACGTCAAAATAAACGGTGCCCGTAGTATAGACAAAAGGAGCGGAGCCGCAATTGCTGCGGCTCCGGCGTTGAAGGGTTACCCGAGTGGATCGAGGCTGCCGCCCTGGTCGGTGCGGTCAGCAGGCGGCAGGCTCATGGAGCCCGAACTACCGCTCTGCGACGGGGGATTTGTGAGCCCAAGGGGGTCCAAACTACCGCCCTGTTTCGCCTGGGGGGTCGATGACGGCGCGAACAAATAGAGCAAGAGCAGAACGAGACGAAGCATAGGCTTCTCCCTTTCAGGGACAGTTCCTAAGCCGCACGAGCGTCATTGCCCGCGGAGGTGCCCCCGTGGGCCGCAGTGTAGGCCCGAAGGGGACAAGCTACTGCTTCGCACAAACGATATCGGAAAGGAGGACTCCATGGACTTGTTCTCGGGCAAAACCCTATCTGGCGAAGGAGAGGCCCCTTTGATTCCCGAAGTCCCCATCCTGGAAACGGAACGCCTGCGGCTGCGCTCGTTCCGCCGGAGCGACATCGACGACTACGCCGCGCTGAACGCAGACCCCGAGGTCTTGCGCTACCTGGGTGGAGGAGCGCAGTCGTGGGACCGGGGCCGGTCCTGGCGGCACATGGCCTTCCTCCTGGGACACTGGCAACTCGGGGGCGCCGGCATGTGGGCGGTGGAGCACAGAGAGACCAGTATGTTCATCGGGGTGATCGGCTTTGCCGCGCCCGAGGGATGGCCCGGCTTCGAACTCGCCTGGACGCTCGTGCGGCGCTGGTGGGGGCACGGCTACGCTACGGAGGGAGCACGGGCCGCCCTGGACTACGCCTTCACCGTCTGGAAGAAGGACCGCGTTATCAGCCTCATCTATCCGGAGAATCGCGCCTCCATCCGGGTGGCCGAGCGCATCGGCGAGAGTCAGCAAGGCTACGTCGATCACTACGGGAGGGAGATGATGTGCTATGGCATCGACCGGAAGAACTACGTGACGGTGTGAGTGCCACCGCCATCCGCTTTCGCACAATGCACGGTTGTGCTTGCTGACGCCTGAGCACAACGGGCCATTGTGCAAAGTTTCTCTCGCCTGACCGGGCGGGAAACACGCGGCACCTCCCCTGAGAGGACCGACCAGATCCTCGACCACCACGAGAACCTTTCGGCCGCCTCACGGCGCCGGACTATCCGCCCGATCACCTCGTCGTCCAGCTCTTCCTCGATCCTCCTCCTCCCCTCCTTCCACCAGCCTGCTCAGCCAGAGGAAAGAGAGGAGATACTTCCTTTCCGGTGGGCTGCTGGAAGCGGTCGAGAGAAGCACTCGGCCCGGTCTAAGGCTGGCCATAGCCGAGAGTTAGCCTTTCGAGGCCTACCCGCTCCCCTACCCTCCCCCTGCACCCGCGTTCCGGGTACACTTCCGGGTAGGAAGACGGATAGGGAGCGAACGTCATGGGGAAAGGTCTGGTGCTCACTGCCGGAGACATCGAGGTCTGCCGCTGGTTATGGATGCTCCGGGTCCTCACCATCGACCAGATTCGGCGGCTGCGCTACTACCAAACTGAGACCGGACGGCTGTCCTCACCCGACAACATCCGCAAGCGCCTAAAGCGGCTATGGGACGAGGGCTTCCTGGCTGGCGACGTGCTGCAGCAGACGAAGGAGCGGATCTACTTCCTCGGGGAGCGAGGCCTCGAGCCCCTGTGGGCCACCTATGGCCTGGATCAGCGCCGCCTCTATCGCCCCCGCTCCCCCGAGACGATGCAGCAGCTCGCCCATCCGCTCTTGGTCAGTGAATGCGCCGTCCGCTTCGTGGAGTCGATCCGGGGTAGTGACATCGAGCTCCCGGAGCTCGCACCCCTCTGGATTCCCTACTACCACACGCACGCGGTCGCCGATGCCCGCCTCCGGAAGCACGTCGAGCGCTACGTGACCCAGGAGGACATCAGCGTGCCGGGCCATCCGGATCCCTTCCGGATTCGCCCGGATCTCGTCTTTGCCTTGGCGCGCGGATCAGCTTGGCGGCTTTTCTTCCTGGAAGCAGATCGCGGCTCAGAAAGCGTCCAGGAGATCGCCCTGAAGCAGGCCGGATATGCCCACCTCCAGGAGGCCGCCGATCCGAATCACCCGGCACAGCGCCTTTGGCAGCGCTATGGCCCCGTTCGCGACTTCCGGGTGCTCTTCGTCACGACGACACCGCGACGCGTGGAGACGCTCCACCGCCAGCTTGAAGGAACCCCTGGATTTGGGCTGATGGCGTTTGCTAATATCCGCCAGCTAGGAATTGAGAACGCCATCTTTGGACGACTTTGGACGGTTGCAGATAGAGGCCTCCGATCTCTTTTAAGGGAGTCTGCTACATGAATGTCCCTCTCACGCCGCGCCGATTTCTTTTTGCCGATGGCGCCGACTCCCTTTATCCGTCCGAACTCCCTCAATTTGTTTCGGTGGGCAATTCTACGGAAACCGGAAGACTTTTTCTCCTAAATGACACTGATAGAGCCGCCCACATGTATGTATGTGGGATTACCGGCAGCGGAAAGAGTCGATTCCTGGAGAATATGATTATCCAGGACATCTGCTCTCAGCGCCCTCTATGCGTCATTGATCCCACGGGAGGACTTTATCGAAAGGCATTGGACTTCATCGCCTTCGCCTGCGAGGTCTCGAAACGCAAAGGCCACAACATCGACCAACTCCTAGAGAGCTATCTATTCCTTGACCTCGATTCCGAGGACAATCCCCTTCGTCTCAATCCACTGGAACCTCAAGGCTCCGAAACAACCGAGGAACAGGTTGACGATTTCCTCAAGGTGGCAGAGCGCCTATTCGGCAGCATCGACGAAATGAGGCGTCTCCGCAACACGCTTCGCAATACCCTATGGGTAATTGCCGAATTAAACCGCCTCCCTCAAAGCCAGCAACCGCACCTCCCCCCTTTCTCGTTTCCGCTCAATCTCCGTTTCGCGGCTCATTTTCTTGCCGAGTCCGATGAGTACAGGGAACGGCTCGTGAACGCCGTCCCGAACTCTGAAGCCAATTCCTACGCAGCGGCTTATTGGACTAAATTCTTTGCCGGCTTCACCGCCGCACAGAAACAGGAACGCCTCGAATCGACCTGGAATATACTCCAATATTTTCTGGCCGACTCTCTGGTAAGCTGCTTTCTTGATACGCAGAAGAGCACACTACATATTCCTGATTTGCTCGCCAAGAAGAAAAGCCTCTTCTGTTCCATACCTTTGGGGAAAAATCTGAAAGGCTGCCAGCTTATTGGCACGTACCTAGCGACAAAGTTTCAGCGGTCGGCCTATCGGCGCCCGCCAGAACAGCGATTTCCCTATTACCTCTATATCGATGAATTTCACGAGTTTGCCGATATCGAGTTTGCCAAAGCTGCCACCACGCTGCGCCAATACAATCTCCGGATGGTGAACGCCCATCAATCCCAATCGCAGCCCCCTTTCCACAACGCCGAAGGGAAGGCAATACTTGAAACTATTAAAGCAAACTCACAAGTTAAGGTGCTCTTCCGCCTCAGTCGCGAAGATGCCGAAGTCATGTCCCCAGAACTCTTCGCTCTCAGTCAGCGCCGGCATAATTTCACCTATCAGGAGATCTCGACTTCCCGCGGATCGAGCGTCACCAATACGAAAACGGTCTCCTTCCAGCGCTCTTTCTCAGAAAGCCGCTCCTGGTCTCGGGCCGATTCGGTCGCCATTGCCGAAACTGAAACCTACGGCATTGCCAAGAGTGAAGGCATCAGTTTGGGCCAAACCCTCACCGAAGGATTTGGCGACAAGATTGACGAGGGCATCTCACAAACGATAACGGAAACAGAGTCCGAGACTATAACGGAGACGCGCAGTAAAGCGCACGGTCTCAGCGTTCTTATCGGAAAGAACTGGAGCCATGCTGTCGATCACAGCACCGGGATTTCCTATAGCACAAATGGAAGTGAGAGCTTGGCAATTCAGCGCGGCAGTTCAGAGACCGTCACGAACTCCGAGCAGAAGGGAGAAACACTCACTGATGGGCAGAATTATGCCGTCAGTGACGGCTTGGGAAATTCTCTGGTGCAGACGCAGGGACAAACGGCTTATCACCATGTTGCGGGCGGTGTTTCGATGAACGCGGGAAGCGCCATAGGAACCGTGCGCAACCATGTCGTTGCTCAGGGGAATTCCTATAGCACGGCCATCCAGAATCTCCGCAGCACGGCGAATGCCGTCGGCCGTTCCGACAGTGAAACATTTACTCGACAATCTGGCTCAGGTCTGAGCACTTCTCAGAACCAGAGTAATCGCGATGGAATTGGAGGGAACGAGAGCACGTCCATTACGGAGACAGATACGGTCGCCGAATCCCGGGCAAAGCTCCGAGGCCGTTCACAGGCAGAGGGCCGCACCCTCTCCATAGGCCACTCCCATCAAGTAGCGCTCGCCGAAGCCTTCACACAAATCAAGCAATTCACCCATTCTCTAGGACAGGCCCTACAGCGGACCGTCTCCCAAACTGAGACCCTGGGAGGGAGTAGCGGGGAGAGCGTCACATACGGCAGCGCAGAGGCCGAGGCAACCGGAACAAATCGGACAGAAGCGAGCCTTGAGCGGAAGATCTTTTTCACTCTGGAAGGCGAGCGAGAGATTGCCATTAACGACCTGCAAAGACTCCCGCAGCGCCATTGCATTATCGCAAAGGAGGCGTTGGCCGCGACAGAGATCGTCACCCACCATATTCCGAATCGCTATTACTCATATAGAGACCGTAATCTTCCGGCCGAAATCATCACGCGACAACTCTCCCGATTTGGGGCAGAGAAGGAGCTATTTCCACCGCAACTCATCCTGATTCCCAATCTTCCCGAGGAACCGGACGACCATAGCCCTTGGAGTTTCTAAGAAAGAGGCCCAACTGTGAAGCGCTTATTTTCTCCAGTCTTGAAGATTCTTCCCTTTTTTCTCCTCGTTGGCGTTTGGGAAGGATGCCAAAAATCGGCTGACGAGAACCAGCCCCTTTGGCTATCCACTTACGATTTTTACGATCTGAAGTCAGTTGTCTCCCTCTATGGAGTTCCATGGGGCATATCTCCTGAAAAACTGAAGTCCTCTTCAATCTTGGCAAGCAGGTATCAACCGCGCAAGGCGGCCGATTTTTTTGAAGGCGAGGGGAAGGAATTTTTTCCTGACTGGAAGGACTCGTTTGAATCCGGCTCAGAAACGGGAATAGGATGGAAAAAAGGGCTGAGAAAATTTTACCTGTTCTCTAATCCAGATTCCTCCGAATGTCTAGTCTTTCAATTCTATGACAATCACCTTAATAAGATTTATCATCAATTTCTTGATGGCTCTAATTTCTCTTTAGAGGATCTAGCAGAAGAACCCTACTCTGAGCATGAACACAGGTATCTCGCCGACATTCTTGGCGTCCGAAAAGATGCAAACTTTCCATACACAGGCAAGAATGTCGCCCTCAATGGCTTTTTTCTGCACAGCCTCTATGGAGTCACTTGGGGCGCTAATCCGGAGATGGTGCGCCAGAGTAAGCTAACAACTGAATTGCTCACCGTATCTCCTGAAGAGATCAGAAACCTCCACTGGACCATAGATCCATGGACAGGTAATGAACCTAAACTAGAGCCCATCAAGGCGGCATTGTCTGCGCCAAAAGTAGAAGCCAATGCCACCGAATCAAAAGGCAATTATTACTATTTTTTCAGAACTAACGAACCATTCAATAACGACTATTTGACCTTCAACTTTGAGAGCGAAAAGCTTCAGAGGATTGACATTCTCTTCGGAAGTTCTGTAAAACTGAACGGCCTGCTGTTGACCGTTGAGCCATCGAGCGGAAGTACGCCTTCATCTCACCCGCTTTTAACGTGCTCAGGAGTGACCATTGGAGCCTTCATTCTCTTCCTTCTTTTCTTCGTGATCGGAAAGAATTACCGAAAGCGCCGACGCGAGCAGGACCTAATCGAGCGCGGCCGAAGAAACGACCAGAGCACCGAAAAGCTTGCACGGCGAGATCATTTCAAGTAAGTAGAACCTTTCGGAGCTAATCTAGACATGAGCACTCAGCAAAATGGAGACCGGAACGACTCCGATATTTTGGGTCCGATCGTCGCCTTTGGCGCGCTAGCCATCATCGGACTTGCATATGCCGTGTATAGGATAGTTAAGGAACTCGTGAAGGGTGTAATAGTCCTTGCAGTCCTCTATTTAGCCATTTGGATTCTCGCGCTTCTCATTCTCCCACTCTTAGATCTCGCCGCGGCCATGCTTATCTCCTGGAGGAAGAGGAGGAGGAAAAGAGAATCTGTTAAACATTCGACTTTCCCGAGTCATTCGCACCTGCAAGACCCACGATATCTAGATTCCTTGTTTTGGCAGATGATCGATCTACACATCGGGCACCGAATCGCCACCATACAAGAAAGAGGAAGGGATAAATATAAGACGGTGGATGAAAGAGTAAAGGCCACCGAGGACCAGCGCATTCTCCGCGATATCCTCCTAAGAGATCCTCATGGATTTCGAGAATGGAAGCGCGATAACCTCTACGAGGTTATCGTCTCAGAAAGGAATCGCTCTTTGCTGAAGGAAGCGTATGGGCGACTCTGGCGCTTTTGCGTTGAGGAACAGAGGGAAAGCAAGAGAAGCCGGAGGTCGGTCTCGCCCTTTACTGCCCTCGTTTTCTCCAAGATTGCTACCGAACCAAAGCGTGACCCTTGGCGGATTACAAAAGTCGGAATATATCTCCTCTCTTTCGGGCGATCTGCGGCACAAAAGCAAGAGACCAAGGCACTTGCGCCGTCGCTTCCGGAAGAGCAACGGCTCCTTGAGGTCTTCATGGATGAGGAGCGATTCCGTCGGTTCATGGATTCACACCTCTTCGAGTTCATGGACCAAGTTGGCGCTCTCAGTTTGGAGATCGGCGATATTCAGGCTCCTCCGAGTGCGCCGTATGTAGTCGTTCAGAATCGTCCGCTCCTCGTATCCTCAACTGCGCCCAAGCCGAACGCTACCGCAATTACGGCACATTCCGAAAGCACTCGCCAGAAGGAAGAGGATGACCGCAAGAAGCGCGCCGCCGAGCGCCAGAAGGAAGCTCAATATCAAGACAAGATCCGGGAGTTGGAGGAGCACAAGCAATACAGGCTAAAGGCTGAAAAATTGGCGACAGAACTTAGAGACGAAAAGCAAGAACAAGAACGCCTGAGATTTCGTGGCCAATATTTGGAAAAGCTCACTCCGGGTATGCTTTTCCAGCAATTCAAGAATGGCACGAGTCCGTTTTCTGAGGATATTCGGGATATGGTCTTTGAGGAAACGGAGAGGGCGGCCAGGGCCGCCGAGTTGGAGGCGCTTCGCCAAGAACCTACCCGATTCGCAGCCTTCTGGAAAAGTCACGAACTCGCGATACTGCGCCTACATCATGACCGCATCCAAGTCGCCGCAATGAATCTGCGAAAGCAGATATCCGGAGAAACCCAGAGGCAGAAAGAGCTTGAGGTCGCTGAAAAGCGGAAACAATCGATCGAGGAGATTATCTCAAAAGCATCCCGCGCGGAGGAAGATAGGGAAAAGCAGGTCAAGAGCGGCAAGCTGGCTCTGGGTGATGAGAAATATGGTTATCTGCTCGCCGTCGCCTGGAGACGTGTCCGTCAAGAAATCGCCGGCAGCGACCACGACCAGGCGGCGAATTTACTCCAGCGCGCGATTCGCGATCTCCTTGAAGCATCTCTCTCAGAGCACTTCTCAGATAAGGCGCGTCGGGCTGTTCGTCACTGCAATCTATTTCGGCAGAGACTTCTCCCCTACTCATCTCAGATAGAGTACGGGGGTCTTCATCCGGACGACCCCCTCGATGATCTAATTTTGGTTTTTTATGTGCACGGAGATTCTTGGTTCGTGCAGTATCTCTCCGAGGGACAAAGCTCCGAGGCAATTCGCAATGAAGTAATGAAAGCCAAGGGAAAAATGCCTTGGCCAGCATTCCGCGAAGTTCTTCTTCGCCAGGATGAAACGCGACTGACCAACTTATTCAATATTTTTGACAAAGAGATGGAATCTGTTAAAATGAAGCAAGAGACAATTTAATGCTCGTAATTTGGGAGAAATAATTCGGCGCAGCTTCGGCGAGGCGATCAACTATGATGACCTGACTGACCCGGATGTCCGCCGGCTCGTGTTCCTCTCGCATTCCGCTTCGGGAATGCATCAGGTACAACTGGTAGATGCACGTGAGTTACAGTGGAATCGGCAGCAGGTCCGTAGCTGGCTCGCAACGTTAGATAGAATTGACAGTAGCCAAGAGAACATTCCGGGAACCCTTTCATACATTCATCGGGAGTGGGTTCGATCACTACCCTACTTCAATCCGTTGACGTACGAATTCCAGCTACCCGAAACCGAAACGTCCACCATTGCCCCTCAATCGCCGGAACCTCCCCCGGCGGAGATCATCCAACTCGGGAGGGCTGTCCATGCCGAGGCCAGGAATTTGCTCGACTCTTCACAGGACAGACAAGGCAAGGTGCTCTCATTTCCCTCAGCGCGTGAGCAGGAAGTGTGACTTCTATTTCCCGCCGCCTATTTCTGCCTAGCAACTTTAGGTTGACCGCTGGAGATTCTCTTCGACGAAAGCCTCTAGATCGACCAGCCGGTAGCGAATCGCTCGACGGGAGATCCGGACAAATGGCGGCCCCTTTCCCTGATATCGCCAAGCCTGAAGTGCGCGCGGCGTTAACCGGAGATATCCCGCGGCCTCCGATTCGGTCAGCAGTACGACTGGTGGCATTAAGGTCACCTCGTTGCTTTCGCTTCTACTAGCCCTTCTTCTCTAGAGTGCATCTACAGTCTCAAATGGAGCCCTACAAGTATATTTGCCGTCTCTGAGATTTACGAGTGGCGAATTAGAACAACTATTACCCCGATCATAGAAGAAAAGCGACACGCCTTCCAAGGCCTTCTTTATTCGTGCGATCGGTAGGGCTTAGATGTTATCTAGCAATATAACTGTTAGTGACCAGGTTTCTTTGGCAGCAGCCCTTATACGAGCCAAAAGTAACTATTCGTCTCACGAAGAGACATTTGCCTGGATTCTACAACCCCATTATACAGACTCCCTCCCCTCTAACGCCATCGCTTGCGCTTCCACACATGACAGCAATAAGTGATGGCGATGTTCAACGTTTCTTCCAACAACGTTATACGGCAAGATTCTCTCTCGGTACTATAAAAAATCAAGATGTTATACAAAGGGTTCAACCAATGTTGGAAGTATTGTATAACATTGCTCACAACGTCGCCAGCCTATTCGTTGGAAGCTCTTCCAACATTCAGCTAGTCTAGCGCCAAATGTATCCGATCTCAGATGCCCGACGACTTTATATATACCGTCAATCAAGTTGCACTCATCTTGAATAAGAGCGATAAGACCGTGCGCACTTATGCGGCGGAAGGACTTCTCGAAACGACAAAGAAGAACGAGGAGGGGAGTGGCATCGAGAAGGTCTTCATCTCGGCCTCTTCGATCGCCGATTTGGCGGAACGAAAGAAACTGGCCCTGAACTTCGCAGCGCTTGAAGAATACACCTCGGACCGGCCACTCCTCGAACGTACCTTCCAACGGGCTCGCTTAACTCGGGAGTCGGAGGCCGGAAGTAGTACATCTCCTTCCAACGCCCCTCCAACCGGCAATCCACCACCTGCGGTGGAGACTCCCGTCGTAGCCTTCCTACGCGAGCAACTCGGAAAACTAGAGGCCGAGAAGGAAGAACTGAAGCGCGATCTAAAGGAGAAGGATCGACAGTTGGAAGAGAAGAATGGAGGTTTGATTGCGGCCATCCGTGAGAGCAACGACAAATACCAATTGATCGCACTCGCCAAAGAACAGATCGAAGCTCGTTTGGCGAAGCTGGTCGAGCACACCCGAATTCTTCATCTCTCTACAAACCGCGACATTCGACGCTTGCAGGCCGGGAAGCTCCAGGCCGGCGACTTGTCGCCCCTGCCCCTCCCTTCGGAGATCCGGATTGGAGAATATGAAGCGGAGGTCAATGAGCCTTCAGAGGGCCGGACCGACCGCGAAGCGGAGGAGACGGTAATCGATATCTCTCCCGAAGTCCTCACCCCGGCAGCGCCCCTGCCAGAGCAGACCGAAATCGCGGCGCCAGCAAGTTCCTTCGAGTCTCCCTCTACTCCAACGCCACCCCGGCGCGAGAAGACTCCGAAGAAACGCCGCAAAGCACCGCAGCCCGAGAGGAGGGCTGAGAAGGAACAGCCGCCAGCCAAGAAAAAGGGATTCTTTTCTCGTCTTTTTGGTGCTTAGACCATGAACACTCCCGTCTATAACGCGCAGTTCCTCACCATTGACTTCCGGATGCTGGACAACCGGGCTTTCGGGGAGTTCATGAAGACGACCGCATTCGCGGTCTACCTTCAGATCCGGCGGTATATCTGGCGAAGCCGCACTCGGCGGCACCCCATTGCCCAGGTCAATGAACTTCTGGAGAAGGGCAATCTGGTGGCGACGGTTGAGCGCTCGTACTTGGCCGAAAAGCTCGGGATCAAGGAAGAGCGGCACATCTCGCGACACATTTCCGAACTGTGCCGCATGGGGGTAATTCAGCGAATCAGTACCGGCCGCCAGAATATCTATATCCTCGGGAACTGGGAGGATCGCAGCGTTCAGCGGGACGGCTCTTACGTGATCGAGCTGTTCCTCCTGGAGCAGCACTTTGGCGTCGAACATCGGCCGCAGATCATTGCGACCGAAGGTCATGCCGCTGCTCTTCCAGAAGAGGTGCCTATGAGCAACACTTCTGAGGTGTCGTTCACCGACACGTCTCAGGTGTCGCCCAAGAAGTCCTCTCGGGTGTCTGCCAAGAGATCCTCTGGAGTGTCGCGAAAGCCCCCCTATAAATATAGAACAGAAGAAATAGAGAAACAGCAACAAGCGGCGTTGTTGTTGAAGGGGTTCCCATTCTCCCAGGCACAGCTTGCCGAGATCGCAGCGACCTACTCCATCGAGCGCGTGCGGGAGGTCGTCACGGCCTACGAGCAGAGAAGTGAGGGGAAGATTGAAAACCCGTCCGGCTGGGTTCTCGCAGCGCTCAAAGGCGGGTATGACTTCGACAGCGCGGCAAAGCGGGTGCGGGTCAAGTACGAACAGCGCCGGGGACGGCAAGCAGCCCAGGCCGACGCCGAGGCCCTCGCCGAGGCGGCCCGCCAGGAGTTAGCGGCCAGGGTTCAGGCTTGGATCGAGGACCACCCCCAGGAATACGGGAAGCTCGTGGAGGCGGAGCGGAAGCGCTGGCGGGGCTCGTCAACCGGGGAGAGCGAGCGCTTCCTCCATACCTGTGCTCGGGTCCGCGTCCAGGAGTTGCTCGCCGAGGACAGGGAGCGTGCCCCGGACCCACACGAAACGCCCTTCTTGATCCGCCAGCTCAGCGCGGCGCCGGCAGAACGCCGCGAGTTCGCTTGATCGACCGAGGGAGAAGACGGGATGCTGCGGTGCTGACGTATTGCTGACGCGGAGGCTCTGAGCGCCGAAAGTATCGGGTCGCTGACTCCGCTCTAAGTCGTTTAATGCGAAGGGTTTGAAAATGGTGCCCAGGGACGGAATTGAACCGCCGACACCGTGATTTTCAGTCACGTGCTCTACCAACTGAGCTACCTGGGCACAGGGGAGCCGGGCGGCTCCGAGGGGGGAGAGTTTCGCCCGCCGGGCGGCGGAAGTCAAGCGCTTCCCGGCCGGGGACGCGGTGGGCCCTTCTCCACCAGGGAACGGATCCACCCCCCTTCCTCCTCCTTCAGCTCCAGGAGACGGTGCCCCGCCCTCTCGCACCAGACGGGCATGTCCTCGCGGATGCCGGGGTCGTCCCCCAGGACTTCCAGGAGGTCTCCGGTCGCGAGCTTCCTCATCTCCCGCGCGGAGAGCAGGATCGGCAGCGGGCAGAGGGCACCGGTGACGTCGAGGCGGTGGATCGGCTTGGACAAAGGGATTTCCCGTTTAGAATAGGCCTGAAATGCACACAAGATTGTATATCCGTTGGGCCGGCGGGCTGGCGGTCCTCCTGGGTCTGGTCTCTCCGGCGTTTTCCTGGACCCCCTCCACCCAGACCGTCATCGCCCGCGAGGCGGCGCGGCTGGCTCCCCCGGATCTCGCCCGCCAGATCGAGAAGCACAGGCACGCCTTCGAGGAGGGGGTCAACGCCCCGTTCACGGATACGGACTCCTCCCGCCACATGAAGAACGCCGACGGCTCGGGCCAGCTCGACAAGGTGGTCGCCGCCGAGGTCGCCGCCGCCATCGCGGCGATCCGCGGCCACAAGCCGTTCGAGGAGGTCGTCCGCCGGCTCGGCGTGGTCTCCCACTATGTGGCGGATGCCAACAATCCCCTCGCCGCCTCGGGGGACGATGCCGAGGAGCGGCGCTATTTCGTCGACTATCTCCGCTATGCCGAGACGGCCGAGCCCCGCTTCCCGCTGGTCTTCTACGGCCTGTTGCCGGGCCTGGACGGGAGCCGGGACCTCTCTCCCCTGATCGACTCGGCTCTGCGCCGAGGACGCGAGCTCTACCCGATGATCGGCGGCGAGTACCGCCGGATCGATTTCGCCTCCGGCCTCGGCCGCTTCGACGACCGCTCGACCGCGTTCGGCGTCGCCTCGGTCGCCTTCAGCCACGCCGTCACCGACGTCAGTCTGGCGCTGCGGTATATTTGGCTCGCGGCGGGCGGTGTCGACGATCGCGCCAACCTGCCGGCCGGCGGCTCGCGCCTGATGCTCCTGCCCCGGTCCGGCCGCGCCCGCTAGCGAAACTTCACCTCGCGAATTCCCTGTAGAGGTAAGCAGGGCGGCCACACAGGGCCGCCCCTACAGGTGTTCCAGACATAGCGAAGGAGAGAGTCCATGCTCCCGGCACGCCGCGCCCTGGTCTCCGTGTTCGACAAGACGGGCCTCGAAGAGATGGCCCGCGGCCTCTACCGCCTCGGCGTCGAGATCGTCTCGACCGGCGGCACGCTCAAGTTCCTGCAGGAGAAGGGGATCCCGGTGGTCGCCGTCTCCGACGTCACCGGTTTCCCCGAGATGCTCGAGGGGCGGGTGAAGACGCTCCACCCCAAGGTCCACGGCGGCATTCTGGCGAAGCGGTCGGATTCGGAGCATCTCGACGCCCTCGCCGAGCATGGGATCGAGCGCATCGATCTCGTGGTGGTGAACCTCTACCCCTTCCGCGAGACGGTGGCGCGCGGCGCCTCGTTCGCGGAGACGGTCGAGATGATCGACGTCGGCGGCCCGACCATGGTCCGCGCGGCGGCCAAGAATTTCGACGGCGTCGCGGTGGTGGTGGACCCGGCGGACTACCCGCGCGTGCTCGCCGCCCTGGAACAGGGGCGCGGCGTGGTGCCGGAGCCGCTGCGCCGGGAGCTCGCCCTCAAGGCGTTCCGCCAGACGGCGAGCTATGACGCGGCGATCTCGGAGTGGCTGGGCGGGCAGAGCCAGGGGTCGGCTGGCACCGGGAACGTAGGGGAGGGGCTTGTCCCCTCCCTTTCCGCCCGGGAGGGGACAAGCCCCTCCCCTACGAAAAAAGACGGGGGGGACGGTTTCCCGGAACGGAGTCAGATGGAGTTGCGGCGGGAGATGGTGCTCCGCTATGGCGAGAACCCCCATCAGGGCGGGGCGGTCTACGCGGATGCCAACGGCCCCGGGGTGTTCGGCGGCTTCCAGGCGCTCCAGGGGAAGGAGCTCTCCTGGAACAATCTCCTGGACGCCGACGCGGCGCGCAAGATGGCCGGATTGTTCCCGGAACCGGCGGTCATCATCGTCAAGCACAACAACCCGTGCGGCATCGGCCGCGGCGCGGATCTCGCCGAGGCGTACCGGCGGGCGGTCGCGACCGACCCGGTCTCGGCCTTCGGCTCGGTGATCGCCCTCAACCGGCTGGCGGACGGCGCGCTCGCCGAGGCGATGGCCGACCTCTTCGTGGAGGTGCTGCTCGCCCCCGGCTTCGACGCCGCCGCGCGCGCCCGCTTCGGCGCCAAGAAGAACCTGCGGCTGATCGAGTGTCCGACTTACCAGCCGGCGCGCGACGCGGTGGAGCTGCGGGCGATCGACGGCGGTTTCCTGGCCCAGCCGCCGGACGCCTTCGCGGACGATCCCGCCACCTGGACCTGTCCGACGCGGCGCCAGCCCACTCCGGAGGAGCGGCGGGCCCTGGAGTTCGCCTGGCGGGTGGTGCGCTACGTCAAGTCGAACGCGATCGTGGTCGCCAACGCCGATCAGACGGTGGGGGTCGGCGCCGGCCAGATGAGCCGGGTGGACTCCTGCCGCCTCGCCGTCGAGAAGGCGCAGTTGCCGGTCGCCGGCACGGTCGCCGCCTCGGATGCCTTCTTCCCCTTCCGCGACGGCCTGGACGTGCTGGCGAAAGCGGGGGTGGTCGCCGTGGCGCAGCCGGGGGGGAGCAAGCGGGATGATGAGATCATCGCGGCGGCGGACGAGGCGGGGATGGCGATGCTAATGACGGGGGTCCGGCATTTCCGGCATTGAGAAGAGCCCCCTCCTGGCCTCCCCCGTTCCGGGAGAGGAAAACTACCCGGGAAGCTTCGCCCGGCATCCCCTGTTACGACGGACGGAGGACCGACCTATGAAACGAACGAGCTTCTTCCTACTCGCCGCCCTGGCCCTGCTCCCGGTGGGAGCCGCGGCCCAGGACGCCGATCCCTGGATGACGCTGAAGAACGTGCGCCAGAGCTTGGTGGACGCCGGGCCGACGGGGGCCAATTTCGTTCAGACCTTCACCGCGGCCGGGTTCTCCTCGGGGGATCAGGAGTCGGGTCGCCTCGCCCTGTCGCTGCCGGACTGCATGCGGTGGGACTACACCACCCCGTTCCCCAAGAGCTTCCTGCTCTGCGGCGGCACGGTGCACGCCTGGAACGAGGGGGACCAGACCGGCCACCGCTACCGGGTGGACCGCAAGAAGGAGCCCGGGCTCGACCTGCTCCTGCTCGGCGTCGACGAGCTGAAGTCGCGCTACCAGGCCACGGCCAGGGCGGTCGCGGACAGCAAGGTCGAGATCGCTCTCATCCCCAAGAAGAAGGACATCGCCGAGCTCACGGACGCGACCCTCACGGTCGACCCCGCGAGCCGCCGGGTGGTCGCCGTCGCCTATCACGACCGGGAGGGGAACCTCACCCGCTTCGAGATCACCGGCTATCAGGACCTCTCGCGGCAGGGGAGCTTCTCGCCCCCGGGCAACCTCCGCTGGGTCGACGGAACGCAGTAACCACCCAGGAGCGGGACCAGGGCATGCGGCGACCGCCCCGGTTTCCGTATAATGGCGCTCAAGCCCGGGGAAACCGGATCACTCCGATCTTACAGAGCTAACGACATGGCTGCCGCAGAGAACTCGTTCGACATCGTCTCCACCGTGGACCTCCAGGAGGTCCGCAATGCCGTGCAGCAGGCGGAAAAGGAGATCGGCAACCGCTACGACCTGAAGAAGGCCGCCGCGGAGCTGACTCTCGAAGGCGAGGAGATGGTCCTCGAGGTGTCGGACGAGTACACGCTCCAGCAGTGCCTCGACATCCTGCAGTCGAAGCTGGTCAAGCGCGGGATCAACCTGAAGTCGCTGCGCTACGGCAAGATCGAAGCGGCGAGCCACGGCCGCGCCCGGCAGAAGATCACCCTCCAGCAGGGCATCCCCACGGACACCGCCAAGAAGATCGTCGCCGAGATCAAGACCAGGAAGCTCAAGGTGCAGGCCGCCATCCAGGGGGACACGGTACGCGTCTCCGGCAAGAACCGCGACGACCTGCAGACGGTCATCGCGGCGCTCAAGGCCATGGAGCTCGACGTTCCGCTCACCTTCTCGAATTATCGCTCTCAATGATCCGCTCTCAATAAACCGCTCTCAATAAAAGTTTCTTACCTTGAAAATGCATCCCAGACGGAACTCTTTCCAGCCGGCCCTGCTCTGGCTGCTCGGCCTGCTGGTGGCCGGCTCCCTCACCACCGCCGCCGCCGCGGTCCGCTACGATCAGGGGCAGCGCATCCAGGTCACCGGCGTCGTCACCGACTCCCAGGGGCAGCCGATCAACAATATCCGCGTGGTCCTCGAGGTCTCCCGGACCTACTTCAGCATGCGGGAGCTACGCCGGACGGCCGACAAGGACATCCGGCGGGTGAGCGCCACCACGGACGCCCGCGGCAACTACACGGTCGAGTGGCCCTGGGACAGCTATTTCAATCACTTCGAGTTGGTGGCCGGGATACCGGTGCGCACCAAAACCGGCGAGACGGTGCAGGAGCTGGCGCGCCAGGACGTCACCCGCCGGGTGGACGCGGGCACTCCCGCGGTGATCGGCGTCACGGTCGAGAACCGGCAACTCCTCGACAATGTCCGCCAGTTCCTGGCCTCGATCCAGACCGACGACCAGCGCAAGATCTACCAGGAGATGGGCAAGCCGGACCGCATCCGCAACGTCCAGTATCCGAGCCATCTCGAGTCCTCCTGGTGGTACTTCGAGAGCGGCCGGGTCTACCGTTTCCGCGACGGGCGCCTGGAGCAGATCACCCCCTTCGATCCGGTCCACGGCCTTTGAGCTCTCTCCCGAATCTCCGCCCTATGAAGACCGATCCGGTGCCTGATCAACCGCTCACGGAAGCCCAATCCGGTGCCGCTCTGACGTCGAGCACCCGCTCGGCCCAGGCCTCCCGTTTCGTCGACCTGGTGGCGGACAAGCTGGTCGCCACCGAGGCGGTGTTCCGCCTTCACCTCAGCTCGGACGTCCCGTTCATCGAGAAGGCGGGGGTCTACATCGCCGAGGGGGGCGGCAAGCGGGTGCGCCCCGCCCTGCTGCTGCTCGCCGCCCGCCTGCTCGGGCACGACGGCGAGGAGGAGGTCACCTATGCCGCGGTGGTCGAGTTCATCCACACGGCGACGCTGATCCACGACGACGTCATCGATCACGCGGCGCTGCGCCGGGGGCAGAGCACGCTCAACGACCTCTGGGGGAACAACCTGACGGTGCTCCTGGGGGACTGGATCTACACCAAGGCGATGCAGATGGCGCTGGCGCACGGCCAGGTCGAGATCATCCAGCGGCTCTGCAACGCGACGCTGCGGATGACCGAGGGGGAGCTCCTCGCTCTCCAGCGGCTGGGCGCTCCGGACCTGACGATCGAGGAGTATTTCGAGATCATCGAGCGCAAGACGGCCCACCTCTTCTCGGCCGCGGTGTCGATTCCGGCTCTGATCCCGCCGCAACGCCCGGAGGCGGGGCAGGTGCTCTCCCGCTACGGCCGCTCGCTCGGCATCTGCTTTCAGCTCGTCGACGACCTGCTCGACTTCACGGCCCGCGAGAGCGAGATCGGCAAGCCCGTGCTCTCGGACCTGAAGGAGGGGAAGCTGACGCTCCCCCTGCTGCTCCTGCTGCCGCGCGTCCAGGCCGCGCAGCGCCGGCTCATCGAGCGGGTGCTGGAGGACCGCAGCTTCGGCCGGGTCTCGCCGCAGGAGATCCTGGAGTTGGTGCGGGCGGAGGGGACGATCGAGGAGGTCACCGCGATGGCCGAGGAGTACGCGGCCGCCGCCAAGCGCGAGCTAGAGTTCTTTCCGCCCAGCGATGCCCGGGAAGCTCTGGAGTTTGCTCCAGACTTCGTCCTCCACCGGCGTTCGTAGCGGCGGCCCCTTGAACCCGAAAACCCGGTCCGCCAGCGGCCGCGGGGTGCGCACGGCTCCCGCCGGCACCGGTTGCACCAGGGCCGCGGCAGGCCCCTCCAGCCCCACCAGCAGCGCGTAGCGGAAGCGGCGCGGGCGCGCGTCCATCCAGTCGCGCCGTCCCGGCATGATCAGGACGGCGGCGGTGGGGCGGGCGGTCAGCGGATCGGGCGGTTCTTCCCCGGTGAACAGCAAGGCCGGGCCGTGGTCCTTGCCCGCCGGCAGCTCGAGAGTGACGAAGCCCTCGACCGGCCGCCCCCAGTCATAGAGGATGGGCGAGCCCGGGGAACGCCCGTCGCCCAGGCTGGCGGGGAGGGAGAGCGGACGCATCGCGGTGGCCGGCAGGCGCGGGCCGACCGCCTCGCCGAGCAGCAGCCGGGGGGACCCCGCCTTCTGCCCGCCCCAGCGGCCGATCGGCGGATACCCCCAGCGGAACGCCGGCTGGCCTCCCCTGAGCGGCAGCCACCCGCGCACCAGGCCGAGCTCGTGGTGCGGGAAGATCCGCCAGTCTTCGTCGGTCCCCAGGATCTGCCGCCCGGTCGCCTCGTCCGTCAGGCTGGCGAGCAGTCCGCCCGCCCCGCGCCCGCTCCGCAACTCCAGCATCAGCCGATTGCCCCCCGGGAGCAGCAGCGGGCCGACTTCGTAGACGTCGAGCGGCGCGCCCGGCTCGAAGGCGCCGGCGCCGATCCGCTTGCCGTTCAGGGTGAGGACGTACTCCTCGTCCGCGGTCACCAGCAGCCGCGCCCGGTCCGGCGGCGAGACGAGGTCGAAATCGCGGATGGCATAGAAGGCGGTCGGGTTGTGATCCAGATTGTCGAGCGGCTTCCAGATCCACTGCGCCTCCCCTGTGGGCAGCGACCGCGCTCGGATCGCCGGCAGCGCGTGGGTCATCAGCGCCAGGAGCACCACCACTAGACAGGCCGCGAACCAGAGGCGGGCGCGCGGGCGGCGGGGATGGATCGGGCGGGGGTCGGAAGACACGGCGAGACTGTATACGAATCGGACGGGGGGACTGTTGCGGGATTCAGGCGTTTGTGGCCTGCGACGTCATCGCCCGGGATTGAAATCCCGGGCTACCGACAATCGCCCCTTCCCGGGGCTCTACAAGACTGTTTTGGAGTCCCGGATGGGACGGCCGTGGGTAGCCCGGGATTTCAATCCCGGGCGCGAGGCCACGGATGCCCGGCGGTTGCCCTACTTCGCGTTGCTGTACCCCAGCGCTCGCAGCCGCCGCTCGGTCTCGGCGTTGATCGGCTCCTGCTTGCGGGGGGGCTCCTGGTGGCGGTTTTTCTGGATCCAGGCGAGAAGGCGGGAGCGCAGCCAGGCGGCTTCGAGGGAACGGTCGCCGGCGAGGTTGATCCTCTCGCCAGGGTCTTTCTCGAGGTCGAAGAGGTATTCGGGATCGCGGGTGCGGCCGCTGCCGTCCCCCATCCCCCACTCGGTGCCGAAACGGGGGGCCCAGATCAGCTTCCACTTCCCCGCCTGCGCGGAGTAGATGCCGCCGATGACGCTCGACGCTGCCGCCAGGTGGACGTACCCCCGGCGCGGCGGCGTTCCGCGCAGGATTGGCCGGCCGTCGCCGTCGGGCCGGCCGAGGCGGCAGAGGTCCAGCAGGGTGGCGCGGAGGTCGAGGGTGTCGGTGGGCTCGTCGACGGTCCGCGGGGCGAGGCGCCCCGGCCACCAGAGGACCAGCGGGATGTTGAGCATCTCCTCGTAGAGCGTGTAGCCGTGGAGCACGCCGCTGTGATCGAAGAGCTCCTCGCCGTGATCCGAGGTGAGGACGACGAGGACCTCGCCCGGCGGGGCCTGGGCGGTCACCTCCTTGAGGAACTGCCCCAGCTCGGCGTCGTTGAAGGCCAGGGAGCCCCGGTAGAGCCCGCGCAGCCGCTCGCGGTCGGCGGCGTCCACCGAGAGGTACCGCTTGCGCACGGCCATCAGCGTCGCGGTGCTGCCGTCGATCGAGGACGGGATGTCGCGCGTGAACATCGTGCGGTAGGGAGCGGGCGGGGCGTAGGGGTTGTGCGGGTGGATGGTGTGCAGATAGAGGAAGGCGCGCTCACCCTTAGGCAGCTTCTTCAGCCAATCCAGCGCGGCGGCCTGGACGCGGGCGGCGTTGTCGTTGAGGGCATCCGGCCCCGCCGCGTCGGCGTCCATCAGCACGTCGCCCGCCACGTGCTCGAACCCGCGGTCGGTGCCGAAGGAGGGGCTGATGTAGACGTTCCCCGAGAACAGGCCGGTGCGGTAGCCGGCGCCGCGGAAGCGCTCGGCGAGGGTGGTCCCCTCGTCGGGCGCGAGGTTCGAATCGCCGCCGGTGACGAAGGTGCGGCCGGTGAACAGCGCCTTGGTCGACGGGATGGTGTTGGGGGCGACGCTGCGGTGCCGCCGGAAGCTCACCCCCTCACGGGCCAGGCAGTCCCAGGTGGGCGCGATCCCGGGGTGCTCCGCGGTGCTGCCGACCATGTCCGCCCGCAGGGCGTCCATGACGTAGACGATGACCAGCCGCGGCGGCTTCGGCGGCTTGATCTCCCCGGTTTCGGCGATGGCCGTGGGCTCGGGCTCTCTCGCCGGGCCGTCGGTCAGCCGGAGCCGCGCCCAGCGTCCGGCGGGACCCGTGCCGTGGGCCAGCAGGCGGACCCGCACCAGCCCGGGGGCGTCCCCCACCGGTAGCGAGATCTTCCGCGGGCGGTTGTCCCCCCGCAGGCTGGCGGCCCCGGACCAGACGAACCGCCGGCCCGGCCGGTCGGGCTCGCGCTCGACGATCAGCTCGAAGCTCTGGCCGGAATGCGGCGAGCGCGGGGGATCGAAAGCGCCCTCCAGGGTCTCGCCGCCGGCGACGTGGCGGACGAAGTCGACCAGCGAATCGCCGGACTGCACGACGTCCGCCTTGCGCAGGGCGACCGTCCCCGCCGGCAGGATCGGCTGGATGCCGGCGGCGAGCACGCCGCGGGAGACGTCGTCGAACTCGAAGTCGATCGGCACCCGCCCCAGCGGCAGGTCGGCCGGCAGCGGCACCTCGAGCGGATCGGTCAGCGGGAAGGCCCCGAGATCGCGCCCGGCGGCGAGCACCCTGACGGTGCGGTCCGGGGCCGCTTCGAGCAGGTCGATTATCAGCCGCCGCGGGCGCCGCGGACTACCGCCGAGGTGGACCACCTCCAGGCGCATCCGCGCCCCGGGAGCGGGGGGGGACATCACCAGCGTGCCGTCTCGGAGCCACGGCCACCAGCCGTTGAGGAAGCGGTTGCCGCCGAGCGACGGCGGGTAGGCGATCCGCCGCTGCTCGGTCAGCACATCGGGGGCGTGGTTGCCGTCGAGAAGGAGGCGGGCCCGCGGCTCCCGACCGCAACCGAGCATGGCTCCCGCAAGCAGGAAAAAAACGATCGGCTTCATCCTGCCTTTTTCTTATCACGACCTGTGCCAACCCCCAGCATCCGCTCGCGGCCATTGTTGGGAGGAGACGAACTGGATATGAGAAAAACGCATATACAGGAAAGGCGGTCGATTTTCCCCCACACCCAGGGAGGGTGCGGGTTTCCTGACAAGGAGTTTTCTGATGAAGAAGGTCTCGAAGCGGCTGAACCTGAACCGTGAGACGCTGCGCAGCCTGGACAAGGACCACCTCGAGGCGGTCAATGGCGGGTGGCCCACGGATGCCTCCTGTGCGAACAGTTGCGACCCCATCTCGGTCCGTTTCTGTCCGAGCACGCCCTGCACGACGGCGGACTGCGGCTAAGTAGCACCCCGGTCCGGCCGGGCTCCGGCCGGACCACCCTATCTCGTTTCCCCCATCGCGGGTCGTTGACACCCCCCCGTCTAAGCCATTAGATTAGGCCGTGCACCCCAACGCGTTTTATCCCTCGCCCCCAAGTGGAGGCACGGGTATCGTGGGCGCCATCCCGGCCCGTTACGGTTCGACCCGACTCCCTGGCAAACCGCTGCTCCCGATCGCCGGAAGGCCGATGATCGAGCACGTCTACACCCGGGTGGCACAGGCCCGCGGGCTCGACCGGGTGGTGGTGCTGACCGACGACGAGCGGATCGCCCGCGCGGTGGAAGCTTTCGGCGGCGAGTGGGAGATGACCCCCGCCGACTGCGCGAGCGGCACCGACCGCATCGCCTGGGCGGCCCGCCACTGGAATGCCGCGGCGGTGATCAATATCCAAGGGGACGAGCCGCTGATCGATCCCGAGGAGGTCTCAAGGATCGCGGAGCATCTCGCGGCAAACCCTGAGGACCCGGTGGTCACCCTGGCGACCCCGGCGGCACCGGAGGAGATGGCGAATCCGAACGCGGTCAAGGTGGTGCTGGCCCGCGACGGCTCGGCGCTCTACTTCAGCCGCTCGGCCATCCCCTATCCCCGGGGCGACGGTGGGGCCGCGCCGCTGAAGCACGTGGGGATCTATGGCTATCAGCGGGACGCCCTGCTGCGCCTGGCCGGCCTGGCGCCGGCGCCGCTCGAGCGCAGCGAGTCGCTGGAGCAGCTCCGCGCCCTGGAAAACGGAATTCCCATCCGGGTGCTGATCGTTGACAGGGCGTCGATCGGAGTGGATACGGCGGAGGATCTGGAGCGCGTGGAAAAAATTCTGACTGAACGGATCTGACGGAGCAAGGAGAAGAGACCCATGCCGACCAAGTACATCTTCGTTACCGGCGGCGTCGTTTCGTCCCTCGGCAAGGGAGTGGCCGCCGCTTCCGTCGGAGCCATCCTGGAGGCGCGCGGCTTTTCGGTGACGCTGATGAAGTTCGACCCCTACATCAACGTCGATCCGGGCACCATGTCCCCCTACCAGCACGGCGAGGTGTTCGTCACCGACGACGGCGCCGAGACCGACCTCGACCTCGGGCACTACGAGCGCTTCACCCACAACCTCGCCACCAAGCGGCACAACTACACCACGGGGAAGATCTACTCCTCGGTGATCGACAAGGAGCGGCGCGGGGACTACCTCGGCAAGACCGTGCAGGTGATCCCCCACATCACCGACGAGATCAAGGAGGCGCTGCGCCGGGTGGCCGACGAGCACGACGTGGTGATCGTCGAGATCGGCGGCACGGTGGGCGACATCGAGTCGCTCCCCTTCCTCGAGGCGATCCGCCAGTTCCGCCAGGAGCTGGGGCGCGGCAACGCCGTCAACATCCACCTGACGCTGGTGCCCTACATCGCCGCCGCCGAGGAGCTGAAGACCAAGCCGACCCAGCACTCGGTGCGCGAGCTGCGCGAGATCGGCATCTCGGCCGACATCGTCCTCTGCCGGGTCGACCGCGCGCTCCCCGACGAGATGAAGAAGAAGATCGCCCTCTTCTGCAACGTCGACACCCGGCAGGTGATCGCCGCCCGCGACGTCTCGACGATCTACGAGGTGCCGCTGATGTTCTCCCGCGAGGGGCTGGACGACGTCGTCCTCGAGCTGCTCAACCTCCCCCACTACGACCGCGACCTCTCGCGCTGGGAGAGCCTGGTGGCGCGGGTCAAGAACCCCCACCACCGGGTGCGGGTGGGGATCGTCGGCAAGTACGTCGAGTTCCCCGACGCCTACAAGAGCCTGAACGAGGCGCTGATCCACGGCGGCATCGCCAACGATGCGAAGGTGGAGCTGGTCTACATCGACGCCGAGGAGATGGAAGGGGGGAGCTGGCCGCACAACCTGTTCGAGGTCGACGCCCTGCTGGTGCCGATCGGCTTCGGCCAGCGCGGCACCGAGGGGAAGATCCGCGCCATCCGCTACGCCCGCGAGCACAAGGTGCCGTTCTTCGGCATCTGCCTCGGCATGCAGTGCATGACGATCGAGTACGCGCGGAACGTCTGCGGCATCAAGGACGCCACCTCCTCCGAGTTCGACGCCGACACCGAGCACGCCGTCATCTACAAGCTGCGCGACCTGCTCGGGGTCGAGGAGCTGGGCGGTACCATGCGCCTCGGCGCCTATCCTTGCCGCCTCAAGGAGGGATCGCTGGCGCGCCGGATCTACGGCGCGGCCGAGATCAGCGAGCGCCACCGCCATCGCTACGAGGTCAACCAGAAGTACCTGCAGACGCTCTCCGAGCACGGCCTCGTCATCTCCGGGCTGTCGCCGGACGGCAAGTTCGTCGAGATGGTCGAGCTGCCGGACCATCCGTGGTTCCTCGGCTGCCAGTTCCATCCCGAATACAAGTCGAAGCCGACCGAGCCGCACCCGCTCTTCGTCTCCTACATCGCCGCCGCCCTCGCCCAGCAGAAGCGGCGGGAGCACGGTGAGACGATCGAGGCACCCGCCGTCGCGCCGCGGGTCCTCTCCGAGGGTCCCGCCGTGACGGTGAAGGACCATCCGCCGGAGGTCCCCTCCGAGTTCCAGGTCCAGGGTTGATGCCGGGCCAGGAGGGGGCAATCGAACTCGTGGAGCTCGCGCCGGGGGTGGTTATTGGAGGCAGCGGCGGTGGCGCGTTTCCCGTGATCGCCGGCCCGTGCGTGATCGAGAACGAGGACTTGGTGGTCGAGATGGCTCACGCGCTGGCCTCGATGGCCGAGCGTCTGGGATTGCCGCTGGTCTTCAAGTCCTCCTTCGATAAGGCGAACCGCAGCTCGCTGAACAGCTTCCGCGGCCCCGGGCTGGAAGAGGGGCTGCGCGTCCTCCGGCTGGTCAAGCAGGAGACCGGCCTGCCGGTGATCACCGACGTCCATGAGCCGCACCAGTGCGCGCCGGCGGCCGAGGTCTGCGACGTGCTCCAGATCCCCGCCTTCCTCTGCCGGCAGACCGACCTCGTGGTGGCCGCGGCGCGGACCGGCCGGGCGGTCAACATCAAGAAGGGGCAGTTCATGGCCCCGGACGACATGCTCAAGGTGGTCGAGAAGGCTCGTGCCGCCGGCGACGGCGGTGTGACCGTCACCGAGCGTGGCGTCTCCTTCGGCTACCACAACCTGGTGGTGGACATGCGCAGCTTCGCCATGCTCCATGAAGACGGCATCCCGGTGATCTACGACATCACCCACTCGCTCCAGCTCCCCGGCGGCGGCGCCGAGAGCGGGGGGTTGCGGCGCTACGCCGAGCCCCTGGCGCGGGCGGCGATCGCGGCGGGCGCCGACGGCGTCTTCCTGGAGATCCACCCCGACCCCGAGCACGCCCTCTCCGACAGCGCCGTGCAGCTCGACCCCGAGCGGGCCGAGCGGTTGCTGGCGTCGCTGCTAGCGGTGCGCAAGGCGGTGGCGTGAGGCCCTCGCGCGAGGTTGCCGTCGAGGTGCTGGAGACCGAGGCGGCGGCGATCCGCGGCCTGGTCGGCCAGCTCGACGAGCATTTCGACCGTGCCGTCGACCTGCTGCGCTCCTGCGCCGGCCGGGTGGTCTGCACCGGGATGGGCAAGAGCGGGTTGGTCCTGCAGAAGGTCGCCGCCACCCTCTCCTCCACCGGCACGCCGGCCTTCTTCCTCCACCCCGCCGAGGCGGTGCACGGGGACCTCGGGATGATCGTGCCAGGGGACGTCGTGCTCGCGGCCTCCTACTCCGGCACCACCGAGGAGCTCCTCCGGCTCGTTGAAACCCTCAAGCGCTTGGGCGTGCCGCTGATCGCGATGACCGCCAACGCCGCCTCCCCGCTCGCCCGCCACGCCGATCTCAATCTGCCGGTGGCGATCGACCGCGAGGCCTGCCCCCTGGGCCTCGCCCCCACGGCCTCGACCACGGCAACCCTGGCGATGGGGGACGCCCTCGCCATGGCCGTCGTCGAGGCGCGCGGCTTCACCCGCGAGGACTTCGCCCTCCTCCATCCCGCCGGCCGGCTCGGCAAGCGGCTGCTCAAGGTCGAGCAGCTCATGCACACCGGCGACGCGCTCCCCAAGGTCGCCGTCGACACGCCGATGCGCGAGGCGATCTACGAGATGTCGCGGAAGGGATTGGGCATCACCGCCGTCGTCGACGCCGAGGGGCGCCTCGCCGGCTGCCTCTCGGACGGCGACCTCCGTCGCCTGCTGCAGACTGATGATGGGACGATCCTCAATCACACCGCCGGCGAGCGCATGACGCTGAACCCGCGCACCATCCCCGGCGGCGAGTTGGCGGCGGCGGCCCTCAAGGTGATGGAAGACCACCGCATCACCTCCCTCTTCGTCTGCGACGAGGCAGGCCGCCTCGAAGGCGTGGTCCATCTGCACGACCTCTGGCGCCTGGAGCTGTTCTAGACGATGAAGATCGCCGACCAGGATCTGGCCCGCCGGGCGCGGGAGCTCGACTGGCTGCTGTTCGACGTCGACGGCGTGCTGACCGACGGTTCCCTGGTCTACGGCCCCGAGGGGGAGCACTGGAAGGTCTTCAACGTCCGCGACGGCGTGGGCCTGAAGCTTGCCAAGGAGGCGGGACTCAAGATCGGCATCCTCTCCGGCCGCGGCAACGCCGCCCTGGAAGCGCGGGCTCGCGAGGTCGGTTTCGACGCCCTGATTCAGAACCATCATGACAAGGACGCCGCCTTCACCACCTTTCTCGCCGAGCACGGCGCGGCGCCGGAGCGGGTGGCCTACGCCGGGGACGACCTGCTCGACCTGCCGGTGATCCGCCGCTGCGGCCTCTCCTTCGCGCCGGCCGACGCCGCGCCCGAGGTCCGGCAGCGGGTGCACCGGGTGCTGACGGCTCCCGGCGGCCGGGGCGCGGCGCGCGAGATGTGCGAGCTGGTCCTCCACGCCCGCGGCCACTGGGATCAGCTCGTCGCCCACCTCCTCGTTGATTGGTAGGGTTGGTTTCATGCCCCGCCGCAAGAAGAGCCGCCTGCAAGCCCGGCTCGAGCCGGCCCTGCTCAACGCCGGCCTCTGGGTGTTCTCCTCCACTCTCGGACGGCTGCCCTGGCGCGCCGCGCAGCGGGCCGGCCGGGCGATCGGCGCCCTCGGGTGGACGCTCTCCCGGCGCGACCGCCGCCGCGCCCTCGATCATCTCGCCCTCGCCTACCCCGACACCCCCGAGGCGGAGCGCCGCCGGATCGCCCGCGGCTGCTTCCGCCACTTCGGCGAGATGCTGGGCGAGTGCCTCCATCTCTTCCATCGCGACTGCGATTTCGTGGGCTCCGTCGTCGAGGTCCAGGGGTGGGAGGAGATCGAGAAGGTGCGGCGGGAGGGGCGCCCGCTGATGATCGTCACCGGCCATTGCGGCAACTGGGAGCTCCTCGCCGCGGCGATCAACTGCGCCGGCGTCGGCATGGCCGTCGTCGCCCGCCCGCTCGACGAGCCCCGGCAGCAGCGGCTGCTCGCCGGGCTGCGCGAGCGCTTCGGCACCCCCACGATCGAGCGCGGCGGCGAGGGGGCTGTCCGCCAGCTCCTGAACACGTTGCGGCGGGGCGGCGCGCTGGGGCTCCTGATCGATCAGGACACCAAGGTGGAGGGCGTCTGGGTCCCCTTCTTCGGCCGTCCGGCCTTCACCCCGGTCGGCGCGGCCAAGATCGCCCTCAAGCAGCGCGCGGCTGTGGTCCCCGTCTTCATCGAACGCCTGCCCGATGGGAAGCACCTGGCTCGCTATCACCCTCCGCTCGACCTGCCCGCCGATCCGCAACAAGCGACCGCCCTGATGACCGCGAAGATCGAGGAGCAGATCCGCCGGCACCCCGAGCAGTGGGTCTGGATGCACCGGCGATGGCGGCGGCAGCCGCCGGCCTGACTTCCCCCTAAATAATAGAGCGTGTTACAGTAACGGCATGGCCACCGATCCCCACCAGAGGCTCACTATTCAGGAATATTTGGCGTTCGAACGTCAATCGGAGACGAGGAACGAATACCTCGACGGCGAGGTCTTCGCGATGACGGGGGCCAGCCGGGCTCACAATCTGATCGCAGGCAATATCTTCGGGGAAGTCCGGAACCAACTCAAGCGGCGCTCCTGTGAGGTCTATCAAGAAGCCATGCGGGTGCGCACCCCCGCCGGCCTCTTCACCTACCCCGACGTGGTCGTGGTCTGCGGCGAACCCCGGTTCGACGACATCCACTTCGACACCCTGCTGAATCCCACGCTGCTCGTAGAGGTCCTCTCCCCTTCGACCGAGGCGCATGATCGGAAGACAAAGGCCACCCAGTACCGGTCGATTCCGTCTCTTTCGGAGGTCATCCTCGTCGCTCAGGACCAGGTCCGAATCGAGCAGTACTCGCGGCTTGGAGACGAGTGGCGGCAAGGCGACCTCACGAATCTGGATCAGCTCCTTGAGATGCCTTCCATCGGCTGCACACTTCTGCTCAGCGACGTCTACGAAAGAGTGTTCAGGGAAATTTAGGCATGGCCACCGATCCCCACCAGAGGCTCACTATTCAGGAATATTTGGCGTTCGAACGTCAATCGGAGACGAGGAACGAATACCTCGAGGGTGAGATCTTCGCGATGACGGGGGCCAGCCGGGCCCACAACCTGATCGCCGGCAACATCTTCCGGGAGATCGGGAACCAGCTCAGAAGACGCCCCTGCGAGGTCTATTCCGAAGCGATGCGGGTGCGGACGCCTTCTGGCCTCTTCACCTACCCCGATGTGGTCGTGGTCTGCGGCGAGCGGCGATTCGACGACACCCACTTCGACACCCTGCTGAACCCCACGCTCCTCGTGGAGGTCCTCTCCCCTTCGACCGAGGCTTACGACCGGAGGACGAAAGCCCTCCAGTACCGGTCAATTCCTTCGCTGGCGGAGTACGTCCTCGTCGCCCAGGACCAGATCCTGATCGAGCAGTATTCACGGCAGGGGAACGAATGGCGGCGGAAGGATCTCACGGGCCTGGAGCAACTCCTCGAGATGGCTTCGATCGGCTGCACGCTTCTGCTCGACGACATCTATGAAAGGGTGTTCGAATAGGCGGGCCTGTTAAACTCTCCCGCCGTGCATCCCCGCCTCCCCCTTCTCCTTCTCGCCAGCCTGCTGATCCTCCCCTCTTGCCGCCCCAAGTCGGCATCGGAGTCGGCAGGGACCTGGACCCGCCTCGATCTCTGGCAGGCGGCGCCGGTCGTGGAATCGACTCCCCTCGAATGGAAGGAGGCGACGTTCCAGCGCGTCTCCTACCTCGGCGCCGAAGAGGTGCGGGACATGCGGCTGGTGCCGGCCCAGCAGCTCATCGCCTTCCCCAAGCGGACCGCCGGGCAGGTGCGGGCTCTGGAGCAGCGGGCCAGCTCGCGCGTGCGGTGGACGCTCCAGCCCGGGCGCGACGCCTACTTCTCTTTCGTCCCCCTGGGCTCCACGAACGGCTGCGAATGCACCTATCGGATCGGCATCCGCGAGTCGCCGGACCGGCTGAAGGAGCTCTTCAAGGTGGACGCCGAGCCGGTCGGTCCCCTCTCCCAGGCGGCGGTGGAGATCGACCTTACCGCCTATGCCGGCCGCAAGATCGACCTGCTCCTGCAGATCGACGGCTCGGCCGCGCACGCCCCGGATCAGCCGGTCCCCAGCGTGCTCTGGGGGAGCCCCGCGGTCTACAGCCGCAAGGATCTCCCGGCCGCGAAGCAGGCGAGCGCGGGGGACCGGCCGAACATCCTCCTGATCGGCATCGACACGCTGCGCGCCGATGCCCTCGGCGCCTGGGGCAGGGAGCCCAGCCCGTCCCCGGCGCTCGACCGTCTGGCCGGAGAGAGCGACGTCTGGCTCGACGCTTACACCGCCTTCAACGTCACCAACCCGAGCTTCGTCTCGATCCTGACCGGCCTCTACGGCAAGAACCATGGCGTCTACGATCTCAAGACGCCGCTGCCGCGGAGCCAGACGACGCTCGCCGAGCAGCTCGCGGGGGCCGGTTACGACACCCTCGCCCTGATCTCCGCCAGCCATCTGGGGGATCGCAGCTCCGGGCTTGGCCAGGGCTTCGCGGAGGTCCACACCGCGACCGAGCAGTCCGCCGCCGAGATGAACATCGACACCACGATGGACTGGCTCGCCTCCCACGCCGGCCGCAAGAAGCCGTTCTTCATCTGGCTTCACCTCTTCGATCCGCACACGCCGCACACGCCTCCCGAGCCGTACGCTCTGGGCTTTCGCCCCGCCGAGGTTCCAGGCCTCTCGCCGGTGCGCGCCTGGGTGCCCTTCCGCCAGCCCGGACCCCGGGGGTTTACCGAGCCGGTGCTCGGCGCCAACCGCGATCTCTACTTCGGCGAGGTGGCCTATCTCGACCGGCAGGTGGGGCGCCTGATGGATTTTTTGGAGAGCCGCGGCCTGCTGCGGAACACCGTGGTGGCCGTGGTGGCCGACCATGGCGAGAACCTGGGGGAGCACGGCATCCGGTTCCGGCACGTCGGGCTCTTCGAAACCACCACCCACGTGCCGCTGATGATCCGCTGGCCCGAGCGCCAGGGGCGAAGGATCGAGGGGCTGGTGCAGACGCTCGATCTCTACCCCACCCTCCTCGGCGCCGCCGGGCTCGAGGCCAACGCCACGGACGGCCAGGACCTGCGCGCGCTGACCGGCGAGGGGCACACGGGGCGCCGCGCCGTCTTCTCCGAGCACGCCGGCCGGCTCGGGGTCTCGGTGCGCACCCGCGAGTACCGCTATGGGGTGAACCAGGGGAACGCCCCCTTCCCCGACGGCCCGTACCTCTACGATCTGAAAGCCGATCCCGAGGAGACGCAGAACCTGGCCGGCCGCGGCCTCCCCGTCGAGAAGGAGCTGAGCGGCTTAGTCCTCCGCTGGCTCGCCGACCGGCGCAAGAGCCCCACCCCGCAATCGCGGGACCTCACTGAAGAGGAGATTCAGAGGCTGCGGGCGCTGGGGTATATGGGGGGCGGGGGGAAGAACTAGGAGACCGGGGACCGTTCCTCTCCAGCCTCCAGGCCGGCGCGGTCGATGAGCCGCTGCGACAGATGATAGCCCTGGGTCCTCATGCGCTCGAGCAGAGGAAGGACGGCGGGAATGAACCCTGCCCGCTTGGCGGCGACCAGAATTCCAGCGCTTCCCTTTACCCTTAGACCATAGGCCTGTTCGGCGATAAGGCGCGCTCGTCGCTCATCGATGAGAACGAGCCTGGCACCGAGATGATGAGCCGCCGCGATCACCTCCGACTCTCCAGGTCCAAGCTCTTTGGCGAGCAGAGGCTCCACAGGCAGATCTCCGGAGACATGCTCCAGCCAACCTGCGGCGGCCACTTCCGCAGCTCCGATTCTTCCGACTCCGGAACCCGTGACCTCTCGAAAGACTGCTTCAGGGACAAGAACGCGACGATAGAGCTCGGCGAGGAGATCGAGGTGGCCCACCATCGCCAGAGCGATAAGAGGACCGGCGTTGCAGACGATCGGTCCTTCAGGCATCCATGAATTCCCGGTCCAGCTCTTCACCGTCAAGGTCTGCCACGGGAACTCCCGACCGCCCCGCCAGCCACAGAAATTCGACCCGCGGCAGACCGCAGATCTCCGCCGCTCGTCCCGAGGAGATCCGCCCGGATTCGAAAAGCTTCAGCGTGACGAAGAACTTGGCTTCCTTGACGAACTCTTCCTGGGTCTGTCCGGTGCTCAGGAGGATGCTTTCCGGCAAATCGATGTGGATCATGCCACTACCCTACTCCGCCCCTTCCGCCGCCGCCAGCTCCGCCTCGCGCCGCCGGCGATAGCGGGCGGCCAGGAAGGCGGCGCTGACTCCCAGGAAGTAGAGGGAGATCGCGGGGACGGCGAAGATGCAGAGGTTCACCACGTCCGGGGTCGGCGTGATGATGGCGGCGGCGATGAAGATGATCACCACCGCGTGACGCCAGAAGCGCAGCAGCATCCGGGGCGAGACCACGCCGAGCAGGGAGAGCAGCAGGATCAGGATCGGCATCTCGAACATCAGGCCGAGCCCCAGGATCACCGTCAGCAGGAACCCGAAGTACTTGTCGGCGGTGATCACCGCCTGCAGGTCGCGGCCGAGGTTGAGCAGGAAGCCCGCGCCCATCGGGAACGCGACGTAGTAGCCGAAGGCGCCGCCCGCGAGGAAGAAGAGCGTGGTGAAGAAGATGAACGGGAACGCCAGCTTCCGCTCGCGGCTGTAGAGGCCGGGCGCGATGAACGCCCAGAGCTGGTAGAGCAGGAACGGGGAGGCGATAAACAGCGCCGTGAACGCCGCCATCTTGAAGTACAGGATGAACGGATCGGTCAGCGCCAGATAGGCGAGCTTGATGTTCGGATCGATCCGGTGGAGCGGGGCGACCAGGAACTGGAAGATCTTGCGGTAATAGGCCCAGCAGGGGATGAATGCGATGGCGATCGTGATGACCGCCCAGACGATGCGCTTGCGCAACTCTTCCAGATGCTGCATGAGCGACATCCGCGCCAGCTCGTCCTGCTGGCGAGTGGTGAGACGCGGCGGCCCGGGTGGAGGCGCGGGAGGAGTCATCCGTAGTGGGGTGTCAGGGCCGGGAATCGACTCAGCGGGGCTCCGGGAGATCCGGAGGAGCGCTGTAGCCAGGAGGAACCGCCTCGGGCTCGGGGCTGGAAGGAAAGCCGGCCGACCGGGGCTCGGTCATCTCCGGCGCCTCGCCGGGAGGCCCCGCCACGATCACCGGTTCGTGGTACTTCGTCTCCGGGGGATCCTCGAGCCGGCGGGTCCGCAGCACCGCCGGCGCCGGGTTCTCCTCGAGCGCCAGCTCGGTGTTGATCGACCGCTTGAGCTCGTCGGTCGCCCGGCGGAACTCGGCCATGCCACGCCCCAGCGTCCGCCCGAGCTCCGGCAGCTTCTTGGGACCGAAGATGAGCAGCGCGATGATGAAAATGAAGGCGATTTCAGGCAGACCGAGCGAACCCATGGAGATCCTCCAAGGTCCCGATCATTGAACCAGGAGCCTGGCAAAGTCAAGGGACGGGGGCCGGGATTCGGTCCAGTGGTAGTAAACTGTCGGCATGAGACGTTCTTGGCGCATCGCAGCAATCGGCCTGTTCATTCTTGCGCTGGCGCTCGGCGGCCTGCTGGGCGACCGGCTCCTCGCGGTTACGGATGAAACCCGTGACTCTCTTCGTCTTTATACCGAGTTGGTGAACCTGGAGCACGACCGTTACGGAGCCGACGTGAGCTACCGCGACCTCGTCTACTCCTCGGTCAACGGCATGCTCCGCTCCCTCGATCCCCATACGGCCTTCCTGAGCCCGGAAGCCTACGAGGGGATGCGGGAGAAGCAGCAGACCAGCTTTTACGGATTGGGAATCCTGGTGGGCGTGCGCAACGGCCAGCTCACCGTCATCTCCCCCCTCGAGGGCACCCCGGCCGCCCGCCTCGGTGTGCAGGCGGGGGACGTCATCAGCACCATCGAGGGGGAGCCGACCGAGTCGATGACCCTCGACGACGCGGTCGGCAAGCTCAAGGGTCCCAAGGGGACCCAGGTCAAGATCACCATCGTCCGCCGCGGGCTCCCGCAGCCGCTGGCGATGTCGGTGACCCGGGCCGAGATCCCGCAGACCACGGTCCGCCAGACCTACATGCTCAACCCCACCACGGGCTACATCCAGCTCACCGAGTTCGCCCGCGGCTCCGGACGGGAGATCGCCGACGCGCTCGACAAGCTCCGCGGCTCGGGGATGAAGCAGCTCGTGGTCGACCTGCGCAACAACGGCGGCGGCCTGCTCGACCAGGCGATCGACATTGCCGACCAGTTCCTCCCCGAGGGCTCGATGATCGTGCAGACCAAGGGGCGGACGCGCGACTCGTTCCAGTCCTACCGGGCCAGCGGCAAGTATCCGCCGCTCGACGTGCCGGTGGTGGTGCTGGTCAACGAGGGCACGGCCTCGGCCTCCGAGATCCTCTCGGGCGCCCTCCAGGACCATGACCGCGGGCTCATCGTAGGCACCCCGAGCTGGGGCAAGGGCCTGGTCCAGACGGTCTACAACCTCTCCTACGGGGCGGGCCTGGCGCTGACCACGGCCAAGTACTACACGCCCTCGGGCCGTCTGATCCAGCGTGACTACAGCTCCTACTTCGACTACTACACCCACTCCGACGCAGGCTCCCCCGAGCTCACCGGCAAGCCGGTGGACCCGAAGGATGTCTTCCATACCGACCTCGGCCGCAACGTCTACGGCGGCGGCGGCATCACGCCGGACGTGATCGTCAAGGACCAGGAGCTGGCCCCCTACGAGCAGTACCTGCTGGCCCACAACGCCTACCTCAACTTCGCGGTGGACTACGCCAGCCGGAACAAGGTTACGGCGAGCTGGAAGCCGGACCCGGACAAGCTGCTGACCGAATTCGGCCAGTGGCTGATCAAGGAGAAGGTCGCCACCCGGGAAGAGGTGGAGAAGAACCTCGCCAACCAGGAGCTCCGCGACGGCTCGGTCCTGCAGATCCGCGCCGAGCTGATGAACGCGGCCGCCGGCCAGGAGGCCCGCCACCGCGTGCTCTCCGAGGGGGACATCCAGCTCCAGCAGGCTCTCAAGCTCTTCGACCGGGCGGCCAACATGCTGGCCCAGCGCCGGGAGAAGGGGGCTCCCAAGGTGGAGCAGGGAACGCAGACGAAGGGGATGTAAGGACAGATAGAAAGGGGATCGACTCCCCTGGATTGGAAAAGGCCGGCGGTGACGCCGGCCTTTTTGTTGCGCTCCCCCCCACCCCGAATCCTCACCCCCGGCCCCTCTCCCACCGCACTCCCCCCGACCGGGAGAGGGGAGCTCATGCGGGCGTTGTTTGCGCGTAGGGTGCGCTGTGCGCACCAGAAACGGCGATGGTGCGCACAGCGCACCCTACAAGCACGGCCTGTCCAGCCAAGTTCCCCTCTCCCGGTCGGGGGGAGTGCGGTGGGAGAGGGGTCAGGGGTGAGGATTCGGGGCGGGGGGGGCGTTCCGGAGTCCGGGGCCGCTCCTTGTCTGGGGCGCCCCCTCCTGGCCTCCCCCTGAAGGGGGAGGAAAAAGGCCTACTCCTCCACCCCGTCTCGCGCCCCGTCGATCTCCTCGAAGTAGTCCGGCTTGACCAGCACCTCGCGGGGCTTGCTCCCCTGGGCGGGGCCGAGGAGGCCGTCGCGCTCCATCATGTCGATCAGGCGGGCGGCGCGGGAGAAGCCGACCCGCATGCGGCGCTGGAGGAAGCTGGCCGAGGCTTGGCGCTCGGCGATCACCAGCCGGGCGGCTTCGTCGTAGAGCTCGTCGTCGTTGTCGCCGCCACCGCCGCCGGAGGCGCCGTCCCCCTCGGGAGCCTTGAGCACGTCGGGATCGAGCTCCGGCTTGCCGAGCTTCTTGAGCCAGCGGATCAGCGCCGCCGTCTCCTGCTCGGAGATGTAGGCGCCGTGCAGGCGCATCACCCGCGACGAGCTGGGGGGCATCATCAGCATGTCCCCTTTGCCGAGAAGCTTCTCGGAGCCTACCTGGTCGAGAATGGTGCGCGAGTCGTGGCGGCTGGCGGTGGCGAAGGAGATGCGGCAGGGGAAGTTCGCCTTGATGGTGCCGGTCAGCACGTCCACCGACGGCCGCTGGGTCGCCACGATCAGGTGGATGCCCACGGCGCGGGCCATCTGCGCCAACCGGGCGATCGAGGTCTCGACGTCCGAGGAGGAGACCATCATCAGGTCGGCGAGCTCGTCGATCACTACCACGTAATAGGGCAGCGGCTTCAAGTCGGCGGCGGTGAACAGCCCGTCTCCACCGTCGGAGAGGGAGAGGCGCTGCTGCGTTTCCGGGTCCGAAATGGCCCGGTTGTAGTAGGCGATCGAGCGGACGTGGACCTCGGCCAGCAGCCGGTAGCGGCGCTCCATCTCGGCGACCGCCCAGCGCAGGGCGTTGGCCGCCTTCTTTGGGTCCACCACGACCTCGCACTTGAGGTGCGGGATGTCGGCGTAGACGCCGAGCTCGATCCGCTTCGGGTCGATGAAGATGAACTGCACCTCGTCGCGCGTGGCTTTGTAGAGGATCGAGGTGATCATGCTCTGCAGGCCGACGCTCTTGCCCGCGCCGGTGGCGCCGGCGATCAGCAGGTGCGGCATGGTAGCGAGGTCGGCGTAGTAGGGCTCGCCGTGGATGTCGGTGCCGATCGCCATGTTGAGCACCGAGGGGGACTTGCGGAACCGCTCGTCGGCCAGCATGTTGCCGAGGCGGATGATCGAGCGCTCTTTGTTCGGCACCTCCATGCCCAGCGTCGAGCGGCCGGGCATGCGGTCGATGCGCACCGATTCGGCTTTGAGGGCGAGCGCCAGGTCGTCCTGCAGATTGACGATCTGGCTGACCTTCACGCCCGGCGCCGGCTGGAATTCGAAGACGGTGATCACCGGGCCGGGGCTGATCGCCTCGACCGTCCCCTCGACACCGAACTCGGCACAGCGGGTGCGGATCAGCTCACCCCGCCGGACCAGCTCGACCTCGTCCTGGGCGGTCCGCCCCTCCCCCATCTGCAGGAGGTTGACCGGCGGCAGCGTGCCGGGAGCGATGTCGCCAGCGAAGGGGAGCTCCTTCTGCGGCGCCGGCTTCGGCTTGAAGACCGGAGCCGCGGCCGTGGGAGCGGCGGGACGCGCGCCGGCGGCGCGCGGCTCGGCGGGAAAATCCTCATCCGCCTCCATCGCGGGGGCCGCGGGAACCCGGCGGACCGCGAACTCCGCTTCCCCCTTCTTCTCGGTCACCCGCCCGCGCATGGGGAGGTCCAGGCGGTCCGGCGGCGGTGCCCCGACCGACACTCCCGCGGCGGCCATCGACGGCCGGTGCGCCTCAGGGGCGGGCGTCTTCTTCTGCCTCTCCTCAGCCACTCGCTGGAGGTGCTTGGTGATCACCCGCCGGCGGTTCCTCTCCTTCTCCCGCCGCTCGTGCCGGCGCTCGCGGGAGAGAGTCCAGTTCTGCCAGAGCTGGCGCAGATGGTCGCGCCAGGCGGCGAGCACGTTGCCCAGGGTCGACTGCACCGCCAGGGCCGTGCCGAGGGTGACCGCCGAGGCGAGCACCACCAGGGTACCGGCGAGGTTGAGCCGCGACTGCAGGAAGTCCGCGAGCAGCACGCCGAAGGCGCCCCCGGTCTTGATCGAGCCGTCGGTCCAGACGATGCGGCCGAAGCCGATCTGGAGGAGGGCCGGGGCCGAGGCGAGCAGCAGCGCCGCGCCGAACCCGCGCCCCACGACGCGCGGAGCACCATGCCGCCGCAGCCGCCGCCAGCCGGCGATCAGCAGGAACAGGGGGATCAGAAAGCAGGTCAGGCCGAAGAACCCGAACGCCACCGCGGAGACCTGGGCCCCCACCGAGCCGGCCCAGTTGTGCGCGTGAGCGTCCACGGCGACGCTGTGCAGCAGGCTGGGGTCCTGGGGGTGATGGCTGCCGAGGCTGAGGACCAGGAACACGGCGACCGCGAGCAACAGGAGTCCCAGCAGCTCGTTCCCCTTCTCCGGGGAGAACGTGGGCCGCTCCGGGCTCGTGCTCTTCTTGCGGACGACGGCGACGGACATAGCTAGAAAATGGATGAACGAATCTCTCGCAACTAGGCATGAAGTCTAGCACATCGGAGGATTTTGGCCGTCGAGCGCCGCCCGGGCGTCAACACCCGGGCTACAAGGGAAACGAAAAGCCGGCTGAAGCCGGCTCCATCGCCGGAACCCTCAGGAACGCCGCAACGACAGCTCAGGAAGCAGCATTCCCTCCTCGAAATGCCGCTTCTCTGGATAAAAACGCCGCAGTCTTTCCCTTTGCGCGTTGAACCAGCCGCTTCCCAGTATCGCGCCCATGCGCCAGCGCTTCCGGCCTCCCTCCCAACGGCGCAAGATCGCCGCAACTTAACGTAGAAAGCCGCGGCAATGTTCCGGCAGGATCTCAAAAAGAAGCATCTACAAGATCAAATGCCGCATGTTGACGAGATGATGCCGCAATAATTCTCCAAATCGCCGCAACCAACACTCAACCGGCTGCATTCCCTGGCCAAGCCGCGGCATTTCCTTCAAGCCCGATTTACCGAGGTATGGGGAATGCCGCATCTCGAACTCGCTCCCCACTCTTTCCTGGGAAAGCCGTGGCGATTAGCGTGCTATCCTGGCCGCCTCAAGGAGCATTTACCGCAACATCAGGAGACATCGCCGCAACTGGACCGGGGAACGCCGCGACCGCACCCCGGCGGCTCCCCTCTCGAAGACACGTTGCGGCGATTCAAGGAGGTTCGATGAGCTCAAACCTTTCCGTCGCGGAAGTTCTGGCGAACCTGGAGTCGCGGGCCGCGTTTCACCGGGAGCGGGAGACCTTCCACGCCCAGCAGGAAGAGCAGCACCGGGAGGAGCGCGCCCGGCACGCCGCGGAGCTCGAGAAGGTGCTCCACAATCTGGAGACCTTCCGGGCGGCCTCTTCCTCGGCGGTGGAGCTCGTCCAGCAGCCACACGCCCAAGCCCCCGCGCCCGCCGAGCCGCAGGTGAAGGCCCCGGCCTCCGGACGGATGATGGCGAGCCGCTTCATCCGCTCCGTCGTCGAGAGCCGGGAGGAAGGCGAGCCCTTTGGAGCGAGCGCCGTCATGGCCGAGGTCAACCGCCGCTTCGCGGACCGCCTCCGCCGCCCCATCGACACCCGCATGGCCTCGGACGTCCTCCGCCGGATGAACAACGCCCGCCAGATCCATCTCGTGCGGGCCGGCAAGGCATTCTCTGAGGCGCTATATGCGAGGGGAGCGCGGGCGGAAGGGGAGTAAACGATGGCAACGCTATATTCCAGCCCATGGATCTGACGGCGTTCCCCGGCGGCGATCTCGTCCAGGAAGGCTTGGCCGACCTCGCCAGGGGCGTCGAGTCAGTCCCGGCTCTCCTTGTCCTGATCGGCGCTCACCGCCTGCATAGGATCGGCCTCCCCGTTGCCGAGACGGTCGTCGCCTCGCCGGAGCACCGCCTCTACGAGAAACTGGCCGAGACCGATCCGGACTCGGCGCACTCCCGCTACAACGCCCTGGTGCGGCGGCTCGTCAGCTTCGAGAACACGGCGGAATGCGTCGGCCTGTAGACGCGGAGCGGATCCGCCCAGCAGGAGCGGCTTGCCGAAGCGTACGTATTCACGTACGATGACGACATGAAGACCATCACCGCGAGCAAGGCCCGGGCGAATCTCTACCGCCTCATCGAAGAGACCGCCGACTCCAGCGAGCCCGTCCAGATCACCGGCAAGAAGACCAACGCGGTGCTGGTTTCGGAACAGGACTGGCGAGCCCTTCAGGAGACGATGCACCTGCTTTCGATCCCCGGCATGAGAGAGTCGATCCGGGAGGGGATGGAGACCCCCGTCGAAGAGTGCACCGAGGAGATCGATTGGTAGATCCGTGGCGCCTGGTCTTTACGAAGCAGGCGCAGAAAGATGCCAAAAAAATCTCTTCAGCCAACCTGAGGAGCAAGGCGGAAGAGCTTCTGGAGATCCTCAAGGAGGATCCGTTCCGCAATCCGCCGCGATACGAAAAGTTGGTCGGCGACCTGGCCGGCGCCTACTCCCGGCGGATCAACATCCAGCATCGGCTCATCTATCAGGTGCTGGAAGAGGAGCGGGTCGTCAAGATCCTGCGGATGTGGACTCACTATGAGTAGGCAGCCTCGGGAGGGGAGCGCTCCCCTCCCTGGCTCTTAGAGAATTACCCGAAGATCTTCGCGAGCAGCGGATCGGTCTGCGGCGGGGTGGTGCAGTTGCCGCCGGATACGGCGCTGCTCTGCGAGGGGTCTCCGCCCTGCAGGCACTCGCCGCCGCAGTAGCAGCTCGTGTTGCAGATCCCCCACGAGGAGCAGTCGATGATGTACCCCCCTCCGGAGTCGCACGGCGTCGTGAAGCAGGGGGCGGCGCAGTTGCAGACCGTGCCGCAGGCGCAACTGGTGGGGCAGTTGGTCGTCACCCCGTTGCAGGTGACATGTCCCCGCTCATTGGTGCCGCAGTCACGGTCCACAGCCGAGCAGCTCCCTGTCCCTGAGGTGGAGCAGCTCACGCTCGTCGAGCCTGTGCATCTCGCGGTGCAGGTGGCTTTCGTGGGCAGGGGCTGTTTCGCCGCGGGGACGGCGGCGGCGGCCGGGCTGGCGAGCACGGTCGGAGTGGAAGGGTTCTCGCCCGGCGCCTGCGCGAAGCCGGCAACGGCGACCAAGGCGACGAGACACGCGAGGATGCTTGCCTTCATCTTTGAGCCTCCTATTGAGTGCTCCCACTCTACTCCTTGTCAACGCTGCCTTCAATACTGTGCCCGTAAATCCCCAGAAACTCCCCCAGCCCCAACTCCTCCGCCCGCGCGCGCTCCGGAATCCCGGCCGCGGCGAGCGCCGCTTCCGCCTTCTCCCTCCCCCATCCTGACGCCAGCGAGTTCCGCACGGTCTTTCGCCGCTTGGCGAAGGCGAGGCGGACGAAGGCGATGAAGTCCTTCATCTCTTCCTGGGGCAGCGGCGGGGGCGCGAGCTCGAGGCCGACGAAGGCGCTGTCCACCTTTGGGGGAGGCCGGAAGCTGCCGGGACGGACCCGGCCCAGGATGCGGGGGCTGGCATAGGCGGCCACGATCACGCTGAAGGAACCGTAGGCCTCAGTGCCGGGGGCGGCGACGATGCGGTCCGCGACCTCTTTCTGCACCAGGAAGGCGGCGCGGGGGATCTGGGCGTGGTGCGGCAGGAGGTCCTCGAGGATCGCCGTCGAGACGTTGTAGGGGAGGTTTCCGGTGACCAGGGTCGGTGCGGGGAGGCGGTCCCAGGCGATCTCGAGGGCGTCGCCCACCACCAGGGCGAGACGCGGGTCCGGGAATCTGCGGCGCAGGAAGGCGGCCCAGGCGGGGTCGAGCTCCCAGCCGAGCACCCGCGCGCCGGCGGCGAGCAGCTCGGCGGTCAGCACGCCGCCGCCGGGGCCGATCTCCAGCACCCGCTCCCCCGCCGGGGCCAGAAATTGAATCAGCGGCCGGCAGAGGGCGCCGTCCACCAGGTGGTGCTGGCCAAGGGCCTTCTTCAAGAGGGGCTTGCGCACCGGGGAACGGTATCAGAGGATGTCCCCGCGGATGTGCCAATTTGGCCCGTGATCCGCCGTCAGGGCGGGCGGGAGCGAACCGCGGGATCCCGTCCTCCCTGCGGATACAGGGCAAGAACATCTATGGCATCCCCCTTGCAGCCTGGGGGTTCCCGGAGTGTCTATGGAACCGAATGTCGCCACGCTGAGCCGAGATATAGAACGCGAAACCATGACCCTCAAGCGGGTCGAAGCCGAGCTGCGCCGGGTGATCGTGGGGCAGGACTACCTGCTCGACCGCCTGCTGGTGGGGCTCCTCTCCCGCGGCCACGTGCTGATCGAGGGGGTGCCGGGCCTCGCCAAGACGCTGGCCGTCAAGACGCTGGCCCAGACGCTGGCGATCGACTTCCAGCGCATCCAGTTCACCCCCGACCTGCTGCCGGCCGACCTCGTCGGCACGCTGATCTACGACCAGCGGACGGCGGAGTTCCTGGCCCGCCGGGGTCCGGTGTTCACCCATCTGCTGCTCGCCGACGAGATCAACCGCGCCCCGGCCAAGGTGCAGTCGGCGCTGCTGGAGTCGATGGAGGAGCGGCAGGTCACGCTCGGCGACCGGAGCTACAGCCTCCCCGAGCCGTTCATGGTGCTGGCGACGCAGAACCCGATCGAGCAGGAGGGCACCTACCCGCTCGCCGAGGCGCAGGTGGACCGCTTCATGATGAAGCTCAAGGTCACCTACCCCTCCCGGCAGGAGGAGGCGGAGATCCTCGATCGCATGCTGGTGGCGAGCGACCTCAAGGCGCATCCGGTGCTGGAGCGCGAGCGCCTGCTCGCCCTGCGCGAGGTGGTGGACGGGGTCTATCTCGACGGCAAGATCCGCACCTACATCCTGGACCTGGTGCTGGCCACGCGTGACCCGCGGGCGGTGGGGCTGGCCGATCTCGCCGACCTGATCTCCTTCGGCGCCTCGCCGCGCGCCACCCTGTTTCTCGCTCGCGCCGCCAAGGCGCTGGCGATGGTGCGCGGGCGCGGCTACGTGATCCCGGAGGACGTCAAGGAGCTGGCTCCCGACGTGCTCCGCCACCGCATCATCCCCACCTATGAAGCCGAGGCCGAGGAGATCACGACCGACGCGCTGATCGCGCGGTTGCTCGACCGCGTTCCGGTGCCCTAGGACCCGAGGTTTTCGCGATGCTGGGTTTCCTGCGCCGACGCGAGCCTCCCAAGGATGCCAGGCCGGCTGAAGGCCGGAAGCGCAACGCCGCCCTGCCGGCGGACCTGATGCGCAAGGTGCGGCGCATCGAGATCGCCACCAACCGCCTCGTCGACCAGGGGGTCGCGGGGGACTACCACTCGGTGTTCAAGGGGCTCGGCATGGAGTTCGCCGAGGTGCGCCCCTATCAGCCGGGGGACGACATCCGCTCGATCGACTGGAACGTCACCGCCCGCATGGGCACGCCGTTCGTCAAGAAGTTCGTCGAGGAGCGGGATCTCACGATCTTCCTGGTGGTGGACGTCTCGGGGAGCCTCTCCTTCGGCTCGCGGGCGATCCTCAAGCGCGAGCTGTCGGCGGAGATCGCCGCCCTGCTCGCCTTCGCCGCCCTGCGCAACCAGGACCGCGTCGGCGCCGCCCTGGTCAGCGACCGTCTGGAGCTCTTCCTGGAGCCCCGGCGGCGGCGCACGCACGTGCTGCGCATGGTCCGCGAGATCCTCGACCGCCCGGCCTCGGGCGGGACCGACCTCGAGCAGGGGCTCGACGCGGTGCTGGCGACGCTCAAGCGCCGCTCGGTCCTCTTTGTGATCTCGGACTTCCTCGATTCTCCCTGCACGCGCGCCCTCAAGGCGGCCGCCGCCCGCCACGACGTGATCGTGGTGGAGATCGTCGATCCGCGCGATCAGGAGATCCCCGCCGTCGGCCCGGTCGTGCTGCGCGACGCCGAGACCGGGGAGACGGCCCTGGTGAGCGGCAAGCGGGTCGGCCGCCAGCACGCCGAGCTGCGGCGGCGCGAGCGCGGGAATCTCGCGCGGCTCGCCCGCAAGCTCGGCGTCGACCGCCTGGAGCTGCGGACGGACCGGCCGTACATCAATACGCTGCTGGCGTTCTTCGAGCAGCGGCGCAAGAGGTTGCGGCGGCGATGAAGGGAATGGACCGCATGGCGGGTTCCCGTAGGGTGCGCTGTGCGCACCAGAAACGGTGGATGGTGCGCACAGCGCACCCTACGGCAGCCTTGCTGATCGGGGTTTTCCTGACGGCCGCCCCGCTCCTCGCCCAGCCGCCCCAGGTCACGGTCACCCTCGCCCCCACCGCCCCCACCGTCGGCGACCCCGTGCGGGCGACGATCACGCTGCGGGTGCCGGCGGCGAACCTGGCGGCGGAGCCCCGCTTCCCGGCGTGGGGGAAGACGTGGGGGGAGGTGGAGATCGCCGGCAAGACCTTGCCGGGCAAGATCTCCGAGCAGGGGGGGATCGCCACCTGGGAGCAGCGGCTCACCCTGGCGGCGTTCCGGACCGGGAGCGTGCCGCTGCCGGGGATCGCGATCGCCGTGCCGCTCAGGACGGGGACCGTGCAGGCGCCGACGCCCGCCGGACTCGCCCTTTCTGTGCGCTCGGTGATCCCCCCGAACGAGAAGGACACGACTCCCAGGCCGGCCGCGCAGCCCCGTCCGCTGCCGCTGGGCTCCCGTTTCTGGTGGACGGTGGCGGGGCTCGCCGCCGCCTGCCTCGCCGCCGCGGCGATCCTCTGGCGCCGGCGCCGGCTGGCGCAGGGCGGCTCGAGGATGGTGCCGGCGCTGCCGCCGCTCGCCGAGCTGACGGCCGAGCTCGACCGCCTGCGCGCCGAGCCTTCGATGCTCGCGCTCCACACGGCGCTGAGCTTCGCCCTCCGCCGCTACCTCGGGCGCCGGCTCCCCTTCCCGGCGGTCGAGAGCACCACGAGTGACATCCAGCGCCAGCTCCTGTCGCGCCGGATGCCCGGCCCGCTGGTGCGGCAGACGGTCGAGCTGCTGCGCACCTGCGATCTCGTCAAGTTCGCCCGCCAGGAGGTGGGGGAAACTCAAGGGCGGGAGCGCGCCGAGGCGGCGCGCCGGCTTGGCGAGGAGTGGGAGTCGCACCTCGCCCCTGTCACCGTGGAAACGCCCGAGACGCTGGAGGCGACGGGCTGATGGGCGGAATCACGAACGCGATCCCCAATCTGGCGAGCCCGGCCTGGCTGCTGCTCCTGCTCGCCCTGCCGCTGCTCGCCTGGGCCCACCATCGCCGCTCGTCGCTGGGCGCCCTCACCTACAGCCGCCTGCCGGCGGGGCCGGGGAAATCCGGACGGCGCACTCGCGGCGCCTGGCGGCTCCACCTGCCCTTCTACACCCGCCTCCTCGCCTTCGCCTGCCTGGTGGCGGCGCTCGCCCGGCCGCAGCTCGGCTACGCCTGGGAGGAGAGCCTGACCGAGGGGATCGACGTCCAGCTCGTGCTCGACGTCTCGGGGAGCATGGGGGCCGAGGACTTCAAGCCGAAGGACCGGCTGACGGTGGCCAAGCAGGTGGTCAAGGAGTTCGTCGCCGGCCGGCCGGGGGACCGCCTCGGCCTCACCATCTTCTCCGGCGCGGCGATGACCCGGGCGCCGCTGACCACCGACCGCGACATGCTGGGCCTGATCGTCGACTCGGTCGAGCTCAACACCCTGCCGGACGGCACCGCGATCGGCGTCGCCCTGGCGAGCGCCGCCGCGCGGCTCAAGGACAGCCAGGCCAAGACCAAGATCGCCGTGCTGGTCACCGACGGCGCCAACAACGCCGGCGCGATCGATCCGATCTCCGCCGCGGCGCTCTGCAAGGGGCTGGGGGTGAAGGTCTACACCATCGGCGTCGGCTCGGCCGGCCGGGTGCAGGTGCCGCTGCCGGTGCAGGACCCGGTGACCGGCCAGACCGTGACCCGCCGCTACATCATGAACGTGCCGGTGGATGAGAACCTGCTGCGGCAGATCTCGCAGCGGACCGGCGCCCAGTTCTACCGCGCCACCGACCGCGAGGGGCTGCGGCGGATCTTCCACGAGATCGACCGCCTGGAGAAGACGCCGCTGCACGTGAAGCGCTACGTCCGCTATCGCGAGGCGTTCCCGCCGCTGGTCTGGGCGGGGCTCGCCCTGCTCCTCCTCCCCCTGGCCGCCGCCGGCCTGCAGGTGACCGCCGAGCCATGACCTTCGCCGTCCCCGACCTCCTCTGGCTCGCCCTGCTCGCCCCCCTGGCGGTGGCGGCGGCGATGGGACTCTGGCGCCGGCGCCTGGCGGCGGACGCGGCGTGGGCGGCCCGCGGCCTGTGGAGCCGCCTGCTGCCGGCGTTCGCCCCGCGGCGCCTGACGCTGTCGGTGGCGGCGCTCGCCCTGGCGGTGCTCGGCGCCTCGTTCGCGCTGGCCCGGCCGCGCTGGGGGAGCGGCGAGCAGAAGGTGGAGCGCAAGGGGGTGGACGTGGTCTTCCTGGTCGACTCCTCGCTCTCGATGGGCGCCCGCGACGCCGCTCCGTCGCGCCTGTTCGTCGCCAAGTCGCTGGTGCGGCGGATGACCCGCGAGATGCCGGGGAACCGGGTGGGGCTGGTGCAGACCGAGGGGGACTCGGTGGCGCTCGCCCCGCTCACCCTCGACGCCGGGGTGATCGACCTGCTGCTCGACGCGATCGATCCCGGCTCGCTCCCCACCCCGGGGACGGAGCTGGCGCCGGGGGTGGAGACGGCGCTGCGCCTGTTCGGCGAGGGGAGCGAGAAGCACCGCGTGCTGGTGCTCCTCTCCGATGGCGAGGACTTCGGCGGCGGCCTCGAGTCCGAGATCGCCAAGCTGAAAGAGGAAGGGGTGGCCGTTTTCGCCTTCGGCCTCGGCACGCCCCAGGGGGGGACGGTGCCGATCCCGGGGACGAGCGAGCTCAAGCGGGACGCCGAGGGCACGGTCGTGGTCAGCCAGCTCCACGAGGACGTCCTCGAGAAGCTCGCCCGCTCGACCGGCGGCGAGTACCTGCGGGCGACCAGCGCCGCGGTCGATCCGGCGCCGATCCTGCGCAAGATCGACCGCCTGGAGAAGCGGACGATCGAGAGCCAGAGCCTGAGCACGCTGGAGGAGCGCTTCCAGTGGCCGCTCGCCCTGGCGGCCCTCGCGCTGCTGGTCTACCTGGCGGTGGGACCGTTCGCGCCGGAGGCGGCTGTCCCCGCAAAAACCGCCCCGGCGAGGGCCGTCCCGGCGAAGACGGCGCCCGCCGTCGCGCGCGCCCACGTCTTCCCCGCTCTTTTCCTCCTCGGCGCGCTCGCCCTGCCGTCGCTCCCCTCGTTCCTGCAGCCGCACCTGCCGACCTGGGTCGAGCGCTGGATGTACAACCCGCGGGAGCGGACGGAGCGGGCGATCGACTCCTACCGGGCGGGTAAGCCGAAGGAGGCGGTGGGGCCGATGGATACGGCGTCGCGGCTGGCGCCGGGCGATCCCACCGTCCAGTACGACGCCGGCACGGTCCACCTCGGGGCCGGCCACACGCGCAAGGCGGTCTCGCTGCTCGAGGAGGCGGCCAAGCGGGCATCGCCCGAGCTGTCGCCGGTGGCGCACTACAACCTCGGCAACGCGCGCCTGGAGGCGGGCGACGCCGCCGGCGCGGCGGAGGCCTACCGGCAGGCGCTGCGCGAACGGCCGGCGGACCAGAATGCCAAATACAACCTGGAGCTGGCCCTGCGCGAGGAGAAGAAGCGGAAGATGGGGGCGCAGGGGCGGCCGCCGGGCTCGCGCGGCAACCGCTCCAAGAACCAGGACCCCTCGAGCCAGCAGGGGAAGGGGAACAGCCCGCAGCAGAACCCGCCGCAGCCGGGGAACCAGCAGCCGTCCGCGCCGCAGCAGGGGCAGCAGCCGCAGCCCGGCCAGGGCGCGCAGAAGCCGGGCGAGGGGCAGGACGACCGCCTGCCGCAGTTCCGCAACCAGCCGGACATGAATGGCCGCGAGGCGGCCTCGGTGCTCTCGGCGGTCGAGAACATGGAGCGCCAGCAGCGCCGCGACCAGGCGGCGAAGCGGGCGCGCCAGCGGTCCGCGAAGGGGAAGGACTGGTGAGAAATCCTGGTCTGCTCCTCCTGATGATCCTCCTCGCCCTCCCGGCGATGGCCGAGGAGATCAAGGTCACCCTCGAGCCCGAGGTGATCGGCCTCGACGAGACGGCGACGCTCACCATCGAGGTCCACGGCGACGGCTTCTCCACCATGAGCTTCCGGCCGGGTTTCGAGCTGGACAACCTGGAGGTCATCGGCCGCCCGTCGCGGTACGACGACATCCGCTTCACCAACGGCGACCTGTCGCGCACCTTCCGCACCTCCTGGCAGGTCCGCCCGCTGGCGCTCGGCAAGGCCCGGGTGCGGGCGATCGTCGTCGGGCTCGACGACAAGGAGGTGCGCCTGCCGGCCCAGGAGCTGCGGGTGCAGCAGGAGCCCACCAGCCAGGCGCAACGCCGCCCCCGCGCCCCGGACGAGGAGCAGGACGACCCTTTCCAGCGGCTCTTCGGCCGCATGCAGAGCCCCTGGCGGGAGGAGCCGCGGCAGCCGGAGGTCTTCCTCCGCGCCGAGCTGCAGCCGGCGCGGCCGGTGGCCGGCCAGCAGGTGCTCTACACCATCTATCTCTATACGCGCGAGGACATCGCCGGCATCTCGCCGAGCGGGATCCCGGCCTTCCGCGGCTTCTGGGTGCGCGACATCCCGCTCCCGCAGCAGCTCCCGACGGACATGGTGGACATCGACGGCCGGCGCTACGGCCGGGTGCCGCTGCTCAAGAAAGCGCTCTTCCCCTTGCGCCCGGGCTCCTACAAGGTGGAGCCGGCGACGATCGACCTGGTGGTGCAGCGCTACGACCGCTCCTTCTTCTCCTTCCGCCCGACGCTCGCCCACTCCGAGCAGATCCGGCTGCAGACGGCGGCGCAGACGATCGACGTGCAGCCGCTGCCGCCGGCGCCGCCGGGGTTCGGCGGCGCCGTCGGCGAGCTCGCGCTGGCGGCGGAGCTCGAGCCACGCGAGATCCACCTCGGCGAGGCGGCCACCCTCACGGTGCGCCTCTCGGGGGTCGGCAATCTCCAGGGGATCCGGGAGCCCCGCGTCCAGCCGCCGCCCGGGCTCACCCTGCTCCCCCCGCAGCAGGAGGGGAAGGAGGAGCTCAACGGCAGCGCCGTGCGCGGCACCCGGATCTGGCGCTACGCCGTCGTCCCCGACCGCGCCGGCCGCTTTACGCTGGACGCGCCGAAGATCACCTACTTCGATCCCGCGGAGGCCCGCTATCAGGTGGCGACGACGACGGATCTGGCGCTGACCGCGCTGGCCCCGCCGCCGAGTGTGGCCAGTCTGGCGGCACCGGCGCGGCCCGCCGCCGCCGGCGCGGCGGCCGGCACCGTGGGCGCCGGGCGGGCCGGCCTCTCCGGCCGCCGCTGGTCGCCCGTCCTCCCCTGGCTGGTCGCCCTCCCCTGGGGGCTCGTCCTGGTGGCGGCGCTGGTCCGCGGGCGGTCGGCGCGCACCGGTATCGAGAGGGGTGAGGAGAACGAGGAGGCCCGCCGGTTCGCGGAGGTCCTGCGCGAGGCCGAGGCCGAGGAGCGCCCCCGGCAGATGGCCCTGCGTCTGGAGGAGGCCTGGCGCGACCTCCTCGCCCGGCGCTGGGGGGTATCGCCGGCGACGCCCCCCTCGCGCTGGCGCGAGCTGCTGGCGGACCAGGGGGTGGAGGCCGAGGCCCTCGACGAGCTCGATCTGTTGATCGAGGACCTGCGCTATCTCCGCTCCGCGCCCCAGCTCTCGACCACCGACGCCCTGCGGGGGGACGCGATCTCCCGCAGCCGCCGTCTCCTCCGGCGGCTGGCGCAAGGCGCGCGGACAACGCTCGCCGTGGTGGAACCCTGACGCAAACTCTGCTACATTTCCATTCAGATACCATCATCCTGGAGTCGTGGCATGTGGAAGGGTTGGACTACAGTCGGGGGCGTCCGATATGAGTGACGCACTCGTGCAGGTCAGCATGCCGGAAGAAGGATTCCGTACACCGGACGACTACCACAGCCTCGAGCCCGTTCAGCTCGAGCGCTTCCTGGAGCGGCGCCGGGCCAATCCCAACTTCCCGCTGGAGCTCAGCCTTGCCGAGAACCTGGTGGAGGTGCTGCGCCGGGCGAACGGCTTCGTCCCCTCGGCGGCCGGCTCGATCCTGCTCGACGACCCTTCCGACAAGAAGGACGACCGCCGCCAGAACACCCTGACCTTCATCGCCGCCTTCGGCGACAAGTCCTCCTGCCTGGTGGGCAAGACGATCCCCGCCGACCAGGGGATCGCCGGGCGGGTCTACCTGACCGGCGAGGCCTACTCGACCCCGTACGCGCCGAGCGACCGCTTCTTCTACCGGGCGATGGACGAGCAGACCCGCTATCAGACCGAGTCGCTGGTCGCCATCCCGATCCGTATCGGGGTCGAGGTCTGCGGCGTGCTCGAGCTGATCAACCGCTGCGACGCCCCCGGCTACAGCCAGGAGGACCGCAACCTGCTCGAGATCTTCGCCGGCTACATCTCGATCTCGATCCAGAACGTGCTCGACGGCCGCCAGGCGCAGGAGATCGCCAAGCGCGACAACCTGACCGGGCTCTACAACGACCGCTACCTCCACATCGCCCTGACGGACTGCATCAGCCGCTGCAAGACCGAGGGGCTGGACATGGCGGTGCTGTTCCTCGATCTCGACTACTTCAAGCACGTCAACGACACCCACGGCCATCTCGCCGGCAGCCAGGTGCTGCGCGAGGTGGGGCACCTGCTGCGCCGCCGGGTCAAGCGCGTCGGCGGCATACCCGCCCGCTACGGCGGCGACGAGTTCGTGCTGCTCCTCCCCGGGGCCGACCTCGAGGCGGCGATCGACGTCGCTGAGGAGGTCCGCGCCGAGATCGTCGGCAACACCTTCTGCGCCGGGCCGGGGGACATCCAGCCGGACCCGCTGTCGCTCAAGGGGATCACCTGCTCGGTCGGCGTCGCCACCCTGCGGCAGCACCTCGAGCCCGACCTCTCGCTCGACGCCAGCAAGAGCACCCTCCTGCGCCTGGCCGACGCGGCCATGTACGTGGCCAAGGAGACCGGGCGCAACAAGACCGCCCTCGCCGGCCAGCCGGTGCGGCGGCGCCCCGGCTCCGACGTTCGTTGACCCCTCGCGAGGGGGGGTGCTAGGATGCCGCGGCTTCCTCCGGGGGCGGGTACCCACCGCTTCTGACCCCACGTACTGGATCGAATCAGCAGGCGGCTTCCGCGGAGCGCCTGGACAGGATTGCGTCAGATATGAGTAAAAAGCACCAGGTCGTGATCGCCGGGGCCGGCGGCATGGGCAGCGCGGTGGGCCTCTTGTTGCGGGAGCTCGGGGACTTCGACGTCGATATCTTCGTCGGCGACGCCGACGCCGGGAGGGCGAAATCCGCGGCGGCTTGGATCCGGGAAGGATCCCTCAAGTCCGGCGAGGTCCACTCCTTCCACCTGCCGGCCGAGGGGACGAACGGCGAGTTCGACGAGGCCCTCTCGCACGGCGAGATCCTGCTCGACTGCCTGCCGGGCAAGGAGGCCCCGCGCATGGCGCGCCTCGCCCGCCAGCACGACCTCCACTACACCAACCTCACCGAGCACGTCGAGGAGACCGAGGAGATCCAGCAGATCGCTCAAGGAGCCTCGCGCGGCTTCCTGCTGCAGACAGGCCTCGCGCCCGGGTACGTCAACGTGCTCGGCCACGGCCTCTATCAGCGCTTCTGCCAGGAGAACGGGGTCGACGGCGCCGAGCGGATCGAGATGCGCGTCGGCGCCTTGACCACCACGGCCCGGCCGCCGCACTTCTACGGCTTCACCTGGAGCCCCAGCGGCGTCGCCACCGAGTACATCAAGCCCGCCACCGTCCTGCGCGACCACCAGCAGACGACCCGGCCGTCGCTCTCCGAGCGGTGCACGGTGGTGATCGACGGCATCACGTACGAGGAAGACCTCACCTCCGGCGGCGCCGCCGACCTGCCGGCGGCCCTGGCGGGCAAGGTCCGCCATCTCGACTACAAGACGCTGCGCTACCCCGGCCACTACGACTGGATCGAGCGGGTGGTGGCGGAGACTCCAGCGGGCGAGGAGCCGATCGCATATCTGCAGGAGCGGATGGAAGCGACCGTCCCCTTCATGGAGGACGATCTGGTGGTGATCTACGCCGCGGTCGAGGGGCTCGGCGCCGACGGCACCCGGCGCCGGCTGGAGAAGTCGCATCTCATCCGGCCCCGCCGCGTCGGCGCCCGGACGCTCAAGGCGATCCAGACGACCACCACCGCCGGCCTCGCCGAGTCGGCCCGCCTGCTGCTCACCGAGAACCCGCGGGGGGTCTGCCTGCAGAGCCAGATCGATTCCGCCCAGTTCATGGCGGGCCCGTTTGTTGCAGAGATCTACCACCATTGAAAAAAGGCCGGCCCTGACAGCCTCCGCCGGCCCCATCAAGGTTTAGCCCGCCCGCGGGGCTGGGGTCTCTACGACAATGAGAGCGCTTCCGCGCGCCCTTGGCGCCTTGTCCATCGTCTGTCTGCTCGCCGCTCCGCTGGCGGCCACCACCTACCAGCGGGTCGCGGACGCCGACCTCGTCGACCAGGCGCCGGTCATTGTCGAAGCCGTCACCGGCACGTCCACGAACAGAGCCGACGGCCGGCTCCCCGCCACCGACTACCGGATCACCGTCGAGCGGGCGATCCGCGGCGCCGCGGCGGGGGACACGCTCACCGTCCGCGTTCCCGGCGGACGCCGCGCCGACGGCATGTCGCTGCAGATCTGGGGCGCCCCCCGGTTCCAGCCGGGCGAGCGCGTCCTCCTCTTCCTGGCCCCCAACGCCGACGGCTCGTTCCACGTCCTCCATCTGATGCTGGGCGCCTTCCACGTGCGGACGGCGGCGGACGGCCGGACGCTCGCTGTCCGCGATCTGTCGGAAGCGAAAGAGGTGAGCGGCGCGGGAGTTGACCCGGCGCGCGATCTCTCCCGTTTCCGCGGCTGGCTCGCCGACCGCAAGGCCGGGGTGCGCCGCGCGCCGGACTACCTCGTGCAGGGGACTCCGGTCCTTCCGGACAAGTACACCCTGCTTGAAGCCGGCGGCGCCCGCATGCGCTGGTTCGGCTTCGAAGAGGGAGGGAGCGTGGCCTGGGCCGCCAACAGCGCCGGCCAGCCGGGGGTCGCCGGCGGCGGCTTCGCCGAGTTCCAGCGCGCCCTGGCGGCCTGGAACGCCGAGCCCACGACCCCCATCCACTACGCCTACGTCGGCCGGACCGATGCCACCGGCGGCCTCGGCGTCTTCGACGGCGTCAACGCGATCCTCTTCGACGAGCCGATCGCCGATCCGTTCGACTGCGACAAGGGGGGCGTGCTGGCGGTCGGCGGCCCCTGGTACGACGCCCGGCAGCGGGCCGCCTGGGGCGGCGAGTCCTTCATCCCGGTCACCGGCGCGGACATCGTCACCAACGCCGGGATCGGCTGTTTCCTGGCCCGCAGCGCCAACCCCTCCAAGGCCGCCGAGGAGATCTTCGGGCACGAGCTGGGTCACACGCTCGGCCTCAGCCACTCCTGCGGCGACGCCGGCAGCGGCGCCTGCGCCCCGAACGGCCCCGCCGGCGACGCTCTGATGCGCGCCTATCTCCACGACGACGGCCGCGGCGCCCGCCTGGCCGACGACGACCGGCGGGCCCTCCAGGCGCTCTACCGGCCCGGCATCGGCGTGGGCGCGGCGCCGCTGGCGCCCCCCACCAGCCTCATCATCCAGGGGGCGGGGCTCACCGCCAGCCTCCTCTGGGAGGACCGCTCCGGCGGCGAGGAGGGGTTCCGCGTCTACCGGGCGACCGGCACCGGCAAGCTCGTCCGCATCGCGGAGCTCCCGGCCGGGACGACGGTCTATGTGGACCCCGGCCTGAAGCCCGGCTCCCACTACGAATACCAGGTCGCCGCCTTCAACGCCCGGGGCGAGAGCCGCGGCCCGCGGGCGGCGATCGCGACCCCAGCCCTGCAGCCGCTGCAGGCGCTCTCGCTGGCGCCGCGGCCGGCGGGCGGCAGAGGCCCCCGCACCGGTGAGCCGGTCGCCTTCGCCGTCTTCTTCTCCGGCCCGGCGCGGCAGGCGAGATGGGAGTTCCCCGGCGGATTGGAGCTGAGCGACGCTCCGTGCGCGCCGGGGTCCTTCTGCGCCTCCCACATCTTCACCACCCCGGGGGACGCGGCGGTCAAGGTCCGCCTGCTGGGCGATCTCGGCCAGGTCTCCGAGCGGACGATCCGGATTCACGTCGAAGGGCCGGCGCTCGACGCCGCCGAAGGCGCGTCGTTCCTCCCCAACGTCCTCTCGGCGCCGCTCGGCGGCGCGGTCCTGCGCAGCGACCTCTGGCTGGCCAACGACGGTGACTCCCCCACCCTGGTGCGGGCGACCTTCCGGCCGCGCGCCGCTGGCGCGCCGGTCTCCAGGGACATGACCCTGCTCCCCGGGGGCACCCTGTTCGTCCCCGACGTCCTGGGGACGCTGTTCGGAGCCGGCGGGCAGGGCTCCCTCGACCTCTCCTATCTGCCGTCCGTCACCGGCGGCGGCGCGGCGCGGGTGCGCGCCTTCAGCCGCGCCCGCTCCGGCGACCTCGCCGCCGGCAGCCTCGGCCCGCTCACCGCCGAAGCGCCGGAGGCCGCCTGGTCGGCCGACGAGCAGGTGGTGGCCGGGCTGCCCGGCGGCGATGGGTCCATCGTCACCCTGCTGGTCGACAATCTGGAGGAGAGCGGCGGTCAGGTCGCGATCGCGCTGTTCGACAGCACGGGGGAACCGGTGGGGGGCCCCGTGGCTCTCGACCTCGGGCCCCGCTCCTCCCGCTCCCTGCGGATCGACCGGCTGTTCCTCGATCTCGCCAGCCACACCGGCCCGTTCAGCGCCCGGATCGCCGGCAGCGGCATCCGCTTCGCCGCCGCCGCCACCCTGCTCGGGGGCGAGCTCCAGGCGCCGCTCTTCCTCCCCGCCCAGGCAGGAGTCGCCGGGAGCGAGCTGCTGATCCCGCGGGTCACGCGCGGCCCCGGCGCCTTCAACACCTTCCAGTTCAGCCGGCTGCTGGCCGCCAACCCCTCGGCGCAGGCGCGGGAGCTGCGCTGCGAGCTCTGGCTGCGCGGCGGCCAGGACGGCGGGGCGTCGAGCCGCGTCGCGACCCTGACGATCCCCCCCCAGGGCTCGGTCTTCGTCGAGGACGTGCTGCACGACCTCTTCGGCCTGAAGGAGGCCCTGGGCGCTCTGCGGATCTCCTGGAGCGGCGAGAGTCCGGCGCCGCGGGTGCTGAGCCTCACCGTTTCCACCGCGCGCGGCGGCGCGGGAAGCCGCTTCGCCGCGCTGGTGGACAGCCGGGCGCCCGGGGAGACCGCGAGGGCTCGATCCGTGGACTTCGGCGCCGCGTCCTCTACCTTCACCCGCGCGAGCTGGGGTGCGGTCAACCTCGGCGATGCCCCCGCGAACCTGCGGCTGAGCCTGCGCGGCCCCTCCGGAGAGGTCGTCCGCTCGGCCGGGTTGACGCTGCGCCCAAGGCAGAGCTTCGAGCGGGCGCTGAGCGGAGTCTTCCCGCAGACCGGCGACGGCCGCTGGACCGTCACTACGGAAGTGCTGGGGGGCGGACCGGTGCAGACCTACCTCTTCCAGACCGGCGCCGGAGGCGACGTCTCCTTCGTGCCGGGAGACGCGGATTAGGGCTTGACAACGCGCCTTCCGTACTCTCCCGGACGGACGCGCTCCGCGGCTGTGGAAAATTCTGCTCTCGCCCTGGAAGTACTTTCGACAAAAACTACCTCCCTGCTCTGGAAAGATTTTTCAACCTGTTGAGGTGAAATGAGTTGCCGGAATTGCACAAAAAGCTGTTCAAAGTGGGTCAAACCGATATGAGGGCGTGGCTTTCCTGGGCTGACACAGCTTTTTCCCACAAGGTTTTCCACAGTCTTTGTGGAGATCGGGGTGAGCACCGGAAAGCGCTCACGGCGTGAGCAGACGCTGCCCACTGAGTGAGCGGCGGCAGGGCGCGGCGCGGTAGAAACCGGGCGCCGTCCCCTTCGAGGCGGCGGCGGGGGGAACCCGGAACCCCTCCCAGACCGGTTGCCGGACATCGACGAGACCCAACGGGGTCGGCCAGGGGCGGCGGCGGAAGGCGGTCAGGGAGAGCGTCTCCTGCTGCTCGGTGTCGATCGTCAGCTCCACCTTCCTTATCGGGCCGCTCCGGCCCCCCGGCGGCGGCACCGCCGCTAGCAGGGCCTCCTTCCAGCCGGCGTCAACTCCCGGCCAAGCGCGCACCAGGGTGAGGCTCTGAGCGAGCAGCTCGGGATGGCGCTCCCAGAAAACCGCGGCGGCGAGCCGGGGCTCGTTCAGCAGCGCCTGCGCGCCGCGGGCCGGAGCGTCCGGGTCCGCGAGGTTGGCGAGCATGCCGTAGTAGGAAGGGAAGGGATCGAGCGGGTCGAGGAAACAGGCCCGCTCCAGGGCGTTGCCGGCCCAGGGGGCTTTCGCCGAGCGTCCGAGGACGCCGGCGACCAGCCAGAGGGAAGGGATGGCGCCCCCCTTCTCCGCCGCCCGCAGGGCGAGCCCGGCGGCGCGGTCCCGCTCCTCAGTGCCCAGGGCGAGCCGCATGGGGTAGAGCGGGAACTCGGGATCGAGCCGCATCGCCGCCGCGAGCTCCGCCTCGGCTTCCCCAGGCTGCGCGCCGGCCAGCCGCGCCCGGTCGTAGTGCCAGCGGGCGATCTCCAGGGGAGCCAAGGCGAGCAGCGCGGCCAGCGCGTAGATCCGCACCGGCAGCCGCGAGCTCCGCGCCTTCCCCCGGCCGCTGCCGGCGAGCGCCGCGCCGGCGGCCACCGCGGCGGCCAGGGGGAGCGCGGTCACCGCCAGCGCGCCACTGCCGAGCGAGGCCACGGCGCCGCTGCCGAGGCCGAGCAGGCCGCCCAGCAGCAACGCGGGGTCCCGCCCCTCCTCGCGCTCGGCGATCCGCCGTACGAAGAAGAGAACGATCAGGCCCGCCACCAGCAGCAGGCCGGTGATGCCCAGCTCATAGGCGAGCTGGACCGGCAGGGAGTGGAGATCCCCCACCGACTCCCCCCAGGGGTTAACCCGCAGCACCGGCTCGAGGAAGGCCGCCGCCGTCCACGGCACCGATCCCGGACCCCAGCCGAGCATCGGGCGGGTCTGGAACCCCTCGATCCCGGCCGCCAGGTAGGCGCCGCGGGCCTGGGCCGAGAGATCCGCCCCGGAGGCGATCCGCAGCACCCGTGGGAGCTGGACGAAGGAGACGAGCAGCGCGGCGGCCAGCAGCGCGAGCCACCCCCACCGCCGGCGCGAGCGGCCGGCCCGCGCGCCGAAGGCCAGGAGGGCCGCGGCGGCGAGCGCCGCGCACCCGGCGAGCGAGCGGCTGGCCAGGATCGCCGCCGCCGCCAGCCCGCCGGCGGCGAGGCCGGCGAAGCGCCAGGGGCCGAGCTCGCGCGCCGGCAGCACCGCCAGCGGCAGCAGGATCACCAGCCAGGCGGCGAGCAGGTTGTGGTGGCCGAGCGGCATCGCCGGCCGGGGGGAGCCCAGGGCCAGCCAGTCGATCAGCGACCAGAGAGCGACGCCGGCGACGACGAGCGCCAGCGCCCGCAGGCCCTGCCGGCGCTCCTCCTCCAGCCGCCAGCAGCGCTCGACCACGCCGGGCAGCACCAGGAAGGCCGGCAGGAGGATCAGCGCCACCCACCCCGCCCGCGGCACCGGCGAGGCCCAGCCGCTCGCCGCCATGGCGATCCAGAGCGCCCAGGGGAGCAGGCGCCCGGTGGCGCCCAGCCGCAGGGGGTCGCGCCAGGGGGGTGCGATCCAGAGCAGCGAGCCGAGGAGCGCGAGCGCGGCGGCGGCGCTCGCCGGCCAGGAGGGCCCCCAGGCGAACGTCCCGCACCAGGCACCGAAAAGAGCGAGCAGCAGGGGCGGAAGGAGGCCGTACATCGTGCGGCATTGTAGGCGATGCGCTATCCTGTCTTGTCCAGCTTGAAACTTTCCAGGAGAAATCCGATGACTGTCGATACCGTTAGCAGCGTTTCCAGAATCCTCGACTCCCTCGGCATCGAGGCCGAGAACCACGGCGCCTTCGACGGCGAGTGGATCCCGACCCACGGCGAGCGGCTGGAGTCGATCAACCCGACGACCGGCGAGACGATCGCGGCGGTGCGGATGGCCACGATCGAGGACTACGAGCGGGTGGCCGCGGTCACCGTCGAGGCCTTCCGCGAGTGGCGCACCTGGCCGGCGCCGCGCCGGGGGGAGATCGTGCGCCAGCTCGGCGAGGAGCTCCGCCATCACAAAGAGGAGCTGGGCCAACTGGTGACCCTGGAGATGGGCAAGGTCCTCTCCGAGGGGCGGGGCGAGGTGCAGGAGATGATCGACATGGCGGACCTCGCCGTCGGCCTGTCGCGCCAGCTCTACGGCCTCGCCATGCACTCCGAGCGGCCGCAGCACCGGATGTACGAGCAGTGGCACCCGCTGGGGCCGGTCGGCATCATCACCGCCTTCAACTTCCCGGTCGCCGTCTGGGCCTGGAACGCCATGGTGGCCGCCGTCTGCGGCGACTCGATGATCTGGAAGCCCTCGCACCAGACGCCGCTCACCGCGCTCGCCGTCACCCGCATCGCCGACCGTGTCCTCAAGGCCAACAACGCGCCGCCGATCTTCAACCTCGTCCTCGGCGGCCGCACCGGCGTCGCCGAGCGCCTGGTCGCCGACCGCCGCTTCCCGCTGATCTCCGCCACCGGCTCCGGCCGCATGGGGCGCGAGGTGGGCAAGGTGGTCGCCGACCGCTTCGGCCGCACGCTGCTCGAGCTGGGCGGCAACAACGGCATCCTGGTGATGGACGACGCCGACCTCGACCTCGCCTTCCGCGCCGTGCTCTTCGGCGCCGTCGGCACCGCCGGCCAGCGCTGCACCACCACCCGCCGCCTCTTCCTGCAGCGCGGTATCGCCGCCGAGATGAAGCGCCGGCTGGTCCAGGCCTACGGCTCGATCCGCATCGGCGATCCGCTGGAGCAGGGCACCCTGATGGGGCCGCTGATCGATCAGACGGCGGTGGACAACATGATGGTGGCGCTCGAGCGGGTGAAGGACGAGGGGGGGCGTGTCCTCTACGGCGGCAAGCGGATCGACCGTCCGGGCTTCTACGTCGAGCCGACCCTGGTGGAAGTGCCGCGGCAGCTCGCCATCACCTGTGAGGAGACCTTCGCGCCCATCCTCTACGTGCTCGAGTTCGACGACCTCGACGAGGCGATCCGCGTCCACAACGACGTGCCCCAGGGGCTCTCCTCGGCCATCTTCACCCTCAACATGCGCTCGGCCGAGCGCTTCCTGGCGGCGAGCGGCAGCGACTGCGGCATCGCCAACGTCAACATCGGCACCTCGGGAGCGGAGATCGGCGGCGCCTTCGGCGGCGAGAAGGAGACCGGCGGCGGCCGCGAGGCCGGCTCCGACTCCTGGAAGGCCTACATGCGCCGCCAGACCTGCACGATCAACTGGGGGACCGAGCTGCCGCTGGCCCAGGGAGTGGAGTTCAAGGTGGGAGCGTAGAAAGGGAACACGGACTGACACCGACGAACACGGACGGACAGGGACAGCAGGAACGAGCCCCTTGTCGTCCGTGGTCGGTCTGTGTTCGTCCGTGCTCGTCCGTGTCCTTTCCTACCCCACGATCGCCAGCCCGCCCGGCACGACCTCCACCGCCACCGGCTCCCCCGCCTCAACTTTCCGCAGCGGCTCGCCGCCTCCGTACATCGTCATCGCGCGGTCGATCGTGATCTCCGCCCGGCGGGTGCGGACGATCTGCACCGCAGGATGCCCGACATGCTTGCCGTTGTAGACCTTGGGGAAGATCGACAGCAGCACCGGCTTCGGCACCTCCTTGACGATCACCAGGTCGAGCAGCCCGTCGTCAATCCGCGCCTCAGGGGCGATCCGCATCCCGCCGCCGAAACGGGGGAGGTTGTTGACCACCGTAAACATCACCCGCCCCTCGAACTCGCCCGCGTCATGGACGATCCGCATGCGCGGCGGCACGAAGGTGATCAGCGTGTGGATCACGGCGTAGAAGTAGATCAGCGGCCCGCGCAGGATCTTCATCTCATTGGCGTAGCGGGTGACCTCGGAGTCGAACCCCACCCCGGCGTAGCTCACGGAGCAGGTCTCCCCGACGCGGATGAGGTCGATGCGGCGGATCTCGCCGCTCACCGCCCGCTCGACCGCCGCGTCGACGTCGGGGGGCACCCCCAGCGTGCCGGCGAGATCGTTGCCGCTGCCGAGCGGGATCACCCCGAGAGCGCAGGAAGTTCCCGCCAACCCCTGGACGGCGTAATGCATGGTGCCGTCGCCGCCGGCCACCAGCAGACGCTCGACGCCGTCCTCGGCCGCGCGCCGGGCCTGCTCCGCGAGGTCTCCAACCTTCCTCGAGACGCACAGCCCGGCGCCCAGCTTCGAGGCCAGCACGCGGATACGGTCGAGGTTCGCCCGGCCGGTGCCGCGCCCCGAGGACGGGTTGACCAGGAAACGGATGCCGCCGGATTCTGCCATCAGGCCTCCATGACCGCCGAGATGTCTTCCGGGAGAGCGGGCTGCCGCCGTCCCGTCCACGCCGTTACCCCGAGCAGAACGACAAATGACGCCGCCAGCGAAACCGCCGTCGGCAGTGCTCCCGGCGGCAGCGGCGGCTTGGGGAGTGCGGGGAAGAACGTCTGCCGGGCGAGGAACTCCAGCAAGAGGTTCAGCGCCGTGCCGGTGACGATCGACGCCGTGGCCGCCGCCGCCGTCACCCGCTTCCAGTTCAATCCCACGGCGAGAGCCGGCGCCAGAGCGGCGCCGAAGGTGCCGAAGGCGAAGGTCCCCAGCAGCGCGATCAGGTCGTTATAGCCCAGCGCCAGGGCCGCCGCCGCCACGGCGATCCCTGCGGTGGCGAGCCGCCCCCAGAAGAGCTCGCGGTCCACCCGCCGGCCGAGAGCGCGGGGGAGATCGCGGACGAGGACCGCGGCGCCGAGATTCATGAAGGAGTCCGCCGTCGACATGATCGCCGCCAGGATCGCCGCCACCGCCAGCCCGGCCAGCGGCTCCGGCGTGAAGCCGAGGAGAAAAGCGGGCGCGGCATCGTCCGGCCTGGCGAGCGGCGCCAGCTTCCCCTGCGCCACCAGCGCCGGCACCGCGAGGCCGATCCCCAGCCAGATCAGCAGGCAGAGCGTCTGCGAGGAGCCCAGCACCAGCGGCAGCCATCGGAGCCGCCGGGGGTCGCGGATCATGTAGAACTTGTTGAGCATGTGCGGCTGGCCGAGGACGCCGATCCCGAAGACGAAGAAGAATCCCAGCGCGGTCAGCGCCGGAGTGCTCCCCAGCGGCTCCAGGAACGGCCGCCCGAACCGCGGCGAGGCCGCGATGCTGCGCACCACCTGGCCGAAACCGCCCCCCGCCGACATCGCGTACGCGAACACCGCGACCGCCGCCAGGATCATCAGGGAGCCCTGGAAGACGTCCGTATAGACGCCGGCCATCATCCCCCCGGCGACGCTGTAGAAGAGGAGGACGCCGAGGCCGATCCCCACCGCCACCGGCAGGCTCAGGCCCAGCACCGCCGTCAGCAGCGTCCCCATCGCCAGGAGCTGCGCCCCGAGGTAGCCGATCGTGCCGATCAGCACCGCCACCGCCGCCGCTCCGGAGGCTGTCCGGCTGCCGTAGCGGGCCAGGATGGCGTCCGGGATCGTGTAGACCTCCCGCACCTCGGCGAGCAGGCGCAGCCGCTTGGCGAGCGTCCAGGCCAGCAGGGTCGGCGTGAACCCGATCGACAGGTTGATGAACAGCGACGACAGGCCGATCCGGTAGGTCAGCCCCGGGCCGCCCAGGAAGACGAAGCCACTGAACGCCGCCGCCATGGTGGCGAGGCCGGTCACCACCACCCCCAAGCCCTGCCGCGCCACCCAGAAGTCGTGCGCGCTCCGCGTGCGGCGCAACGCCCAGACCCCGAGCCCCAGGCAGACCGCGAAGTAGACCAGCGTCGAGACGACGATCAGGGGGCGGTCGAGGATCGGCACCTCAGCTTCCCCCCGAGCGCAGCCGCCGCACCCGGTCGAGATCCTCTTCCCGCAGCCCGTGGCGGCCGAAGGAGAAGGCGTACAGCAGGCCGAGCCCGAGGAGAGGGATGGGGACGAGGACGAAGATCATCAGCGCCGTGGCCAGCGGCAGCCCGGCGACGTCCGGTCCGCCCGCGGGCAGGACCAGGACCGCCGCGAGCCCGCCCGCCAGGAGAACCCATAATGCTCCAAGCGGAATCACCAGGCCGCCAAGCCGGCCGTTCCGGGCCGCTCCCAGGGCGATCAGCGCTACCGGGAAGGTCGCGCCGCCGAACGCCGCGAGCCACGGCGCCAGAGGGGAACCGAGGGCGAAGCCGGCGAGCGAAGCCAGCGCCGCGAGCGCCAGCAGGACGAGGGCGAACGTTCGAGCCAAGCGGTCTCCTCAGGGAAACCCCTGGATTCTATCCGCTATCATCGCCCGCATGGCGAATCCCCAGATTCAGATCCTCGTCTGCCTGAACGAGCGCCCGCCGGACAGTTCCAAGCCGAGTTGCGCCCCCAAGGGCGCGCTCGAGGTCTACCACCGCTTCAAGGACCGGGTGAAGGAGCTGAAGATCCGCGACCGCGTGATGGTCACCCGCACCGGCTGCCTCAAGCACTGCAGCCAGGGGATCACCGTCGCCGTCTGGCCCTATAACCTCTGGTACCGCGGGGTGACCGTGGGGGACGTCGAGGAGATCCTCCAGCGCACCGTGCTGGAGGACGGCCGCGAGGTCGAGCGGCTACGGATGCCGGATATCCCCTGGGAGTAAAACGGTTCCCGTCCGCCGAACCTCGCTGGGAGACATCGCGAACTCTTTCCGGAAAGCCGCCGTGAAGTGGCTGTGGCTGGAAAATCCCAGATCGAGCGCCAGCATGCTGAGATCGGTGTCCCCCTGGGCGAGCGGCTCCAGGGCCTCCATCAGCCTCAGCCGGTTGAGATAGCGATGGATCGGCACGCCGGTCTCCTGCTTGAAGAGCCGGCAGAGGTGGTACGTCGAGACATGGAGGGCACGGGCCACGTCGTCGAGGCGGAGCCGCTCCCGGAACCGGACCTGCAGGATCGCCTTCGCATCCTCCACGTAGCGCCGCCGGGCCCGTTCCGGATCGCGGCGGACCGGCTCGATCCCCTCACGGCGGGCGAGGGCTCCGGTCAGAGTCCCTAATAGATGGAGGACCGCGGCCTCGACCGCCAAGGGGTCCACACCCTCGCCCACGAGACGCCGCACGATCAACCGCTGGCGCAAGCAGGCCGCGGAGAAACCCTGCCCGACCGTGTGGCGGAAAAGCCCCTCCATGCGGTCCTCCGCCGCCGGATCGTGATTCCTCAGGACGTCCTGCAGGAAATCCCGATGGATCACCAGGGCGCTCCCGTGATCGTCACAGCCGAAGGGGTGCTCGGTCCGGAAGGGGGCCTCGGGATTGTAGAAGACGACCGACGTCTGATCGATCAGGATCGGTCTCCCCGGCCCGTGGAGGACGAAGGCCCCCTGATGCACGAAGCTGACGACGTGCCAGAGCTGCTGCTTCTCTGCGGACAGCTCCCGCCGGGCCCCGGAGCAATCCCATCGCACGATGCCGAATCCGGGGGCCACGTAGGCCCAGTCCAGGCCCAGCCCCGGCAGATCCCCCGCCTTGCCGTCGATCGCCGGCTCGTTTGACTCGATCACGATTCCAAGATAACCCGGCTCGCCGCCTTCCTCTAGCAGAATCTTGCTCTTCTCTCCTCTCCATCTCCCAAAAGCAAAACCCTGATAGCGGGAGCCCCACCGCGGGCCCCATCCTGAGGTTCCGCGACGGCCGCGGTAAACACTGATTCGAAAGGAGTCAAGAATGAAGGGAAAAATTCTCTGGGTCGTGATGGCGGCGGTCCTGACCACCCTGGCCTCCGTCACCCCGTCCCAGGCAGGCACTTGCCAGGACGCCTGCTACGCGGAGGCCCAGGCCTGCATGAGGTCCTGTCAGGGCCAGGGGCTCGGGTGCCGCACGATCTGCACCGACGACTACAACGTCTGCCTCTCCAGCTGCTGAACGGTGCGGGTGATCGGGCGCGCACCTTTCGTCGCGGGTGCGCGCCCGTTTTTCAGCCCAGCACCGGCAGCAGCGCCGAGGAGACCAGGTCCCGGTTCTGCGGCGTCAACGAGTGGCGGTACTTCCTCGCCATCCCGGCCGTGTCGGCGCGGGTGACGATCCGCTCGTAGAGGTTGGTCCGCTGCTTCGGGATGTAGCCGGCCGAGGAGATGAGGTGCTCCATCTCGTCCTGGCTCATCCGGTAGGCCGTGCCGGCCGAGGCGACCACGTTCTCCTCGATCATGATCGAGCCCATGTCGTCCGCTCCGAAGCCGAGCGAGGCTTGGCCGATCTTCTTCCCCTGGGTGACCCAACTGGTCTGGAAGTGGACGATGTTGTCGAGGAAGAGCCGCGACACCGCGAGCGTCCGCAGATACTCCTCGGCATAGGTCTCGGGCACGTCCGGCATGTCGGTGTGGTCGTGCTGGAAGGTCCAGGAGATGAAGGCGGTGAAGCCCGCCGTCTCGTCTTGGAGGTCGCGGACGCGCTGGAAGTGCTCGACGCGGGCGGCGATCGGCTCGCCCATGCCGTACATCATGGTCGCCGAGGTGCGCAGGCCGTTGCGGTGCGCCTGCCGCATGACGTCGATCCACTCCTCGGCCGAGCACTTGGGGTAGGCCAGCACCTCTTTGCGGGTGACGTCCGAGAGGATCTCGGCGCCGCCGCCGGGGATCGACATCAGCCCCGCCGCCTTCAGCCGCGCGATCACGTCGTAGAAGCTCATCCGCTCCTTGCGGGCGATGAACTTGATTTCGGGCGGCGAGAAGGCGTGGAGATGGCAGTCCGGGTAGTTCGACCGCAGATAGCGCAGCAGATCCTCGTAAAAGGAGAGCGGCAGGTCGGGGTGCACACCCCCCTGCATGAGGATGCCCGTGCCGTTGAGCGCCAGCGTCTCCTCCACCTTGCGACCGATCTCCTCGAACGGCAGCAGGTACCCCTCGGGGTCCCCCGGCGCCCGGTAGAAGGCGCAGAAGCGGCATTTGTAGACGCAGATGTTGGTGTAGTTGATGTTGCGGTCGACGTTGTAGGTGGCGACCTCGGGGTCGTTGAAGCGGTTCCGGACCTCGTGGGCGGCAAGCCCGAGGTCGAGCAGGTCGCCGTCGAGGAGCAGCGTATGAGCATCGCCGGCCGAGATGCGGCGGCCGGCCAGGGCGTCGTCGAGAATCTGTTGAACGGGGCGTCCAGAGGGTTCGAGATTCATAGCACCTGTTACTCTACCGTATCCTGTCCCTGGAATGGAGGAGCTGCGCGTGCTGGTGGTGAGCGACGCGCGCAACGTAAAGATGCGGACTAGGGCGTGTCGTCCGGCTTCTCCTGGAGATAAAGATTCAGGTAAGCCGAGAGGAATTTGACGAAGTTCTTGTTGTAGATCTCGTTGTGCCCCGGGATCAGAGAGGCGCTCGCGCGCAGGACGAGGTAGGGCGAGGACTTGTCCCAGTTGGGCCGGGTCTCGGTCAGCCGGATCCCGTCGGGCAGCACGCCCTTGAAACCGTTGGCGTCCATGGCGCGCAGTGCCGCGCAGGGCTCCGCCGGCGACGAGGGCACGGCTTTCCGAGACTCGGCGAACTTGAGCCGGAGGTTCCGCATCTCCGCTGGGGAAGGGAAGGGGCAGCCGCAGGTCCCGGGTTTCTCCTCCTCGACCTCGACCGGGCCGTCATAACGGAGCTCATGGGTCTGCTGTGGGACGTAATGGCCCGCGCCCGTGAGCTCGGCTCCGAAATGGCCCCAGCGCAGCGGGTGCCAGAGGAGCCACAGGAAGCGGCCGATGGGAAAGGCCGTGCCCACGGCGGCATCACCCTCCGAGGCGACCGTCACCAGGACCGGGCACTGGGGCGCGTAACGGCCGGGCAGGGCCAGATCGCTGTCGAAGAGGCGGTACCGGTCAGCCTCGAAAGCCGGATTGATCAGCAGGACCAGATCGCCCAGCTCGTGGCGCTTCGCCTTGATCCCGGCGCCGTCCGCCAGGGGTCCGACGCCGTCCCGGCCGCTCCACTCGCCGGCCAGGGCCTTGTCGACAGCGGAAAAGACCAGGGCGCCGCCGAAGCTGTGCCCGGCCGTCACCATGGTCACGAATCCGGGGGAACGCTTCTGATCGAGATCGGTGTTGATCTCGTAGGTCAGATTGGCGAGGTCGAGGAGGACCCTGGAGCCGCCGTTCTCGCCGATCCGGTGGGCCGCCCGCTTGCGGTTGTAGAACGTCGCCCCCTGCAGCTTCCGGCTCGAGTCCCCGCGCCAGCCGAGGTAGATCCCGATCACCGGCCCCTTGTTGAGCCGGTCGGGATCCTGGCTGATCCCCTGCAGCACGCTGCGGAAACAGGCGACGTTGGAATCACAGACGCTGGCGCTGTGGTGCCACCCATGAACGAAGGTAAGGACGATCGCCCCCTTCTCCGCGGCGACCTCCCGCACCATCTCGAAGACCTGCTCCTTCTGGATCTCGTCCTTGACGTGGCCGTCGTCGGACAGCTCGATGAATCCGAGGGTGAAACCCTCGTACCGCTCGATCGACCGCCGGGCGACCTCCTCCCGGATCGGGTCCCCCGGCCGGCTGCCGGCGAGCGCCTTGAGATCGATCAGGCGCTCCGAGGGTCCGGTCCCCCGAAGCTGGGCGTGGGGAGTGCAGGCGCACAGCAGGGATAGAGCCGCAGATAAAGCCAGGAGAAGCCTGGGCATGGAGCCTCCTCCCGATGTCAGATCGGGATCGCACATCTAGAATCCTACGAATTTTTTCTAGTGTACCCCAGAAGCCCTGTACGACGAGGGAGCTTCAGCTCCAGAACTCGATCGGCCGAGGCTCCAGGATCAGGCCGTTGGCGTGGGCGCGGCGGTAGAACTCCTCGAGGCCTGCGAGCTCCTCATTGCGCAGGAAGAAGGAGAGGTTCTCGGTCAGGTAGGAGCGGACCTCGGAGGTATCTAGGCCCATCTCAGCGGCCGACTCGCGCACCAGGGTGTCGAGCGAGGAGAGGCCGTAGCGCAGGCTGCTCTTGAAGTAGAACGGCAGGTCGGGGATCTCCACCTCCGGCCGCACCGCCCAGACGGCGAAGACGAAGGGCAGGCCGGTGAGCTCTTTCCACTCTGCCGCCAGATCGGTGATCAGGTACCGCTCGCGGTCAACTTTCAGCGCCGGATCGCCGATCACCAGGGCCGCGTCGGCCTCGGCCAGCATGCGCTCCGGGTCCGGACGCTCGTGCAGATACTCGGGGTTGATCCCCCAGCGCTCGCGCAGCAGGATCCGGATCAGGGTCGCCGAGGTGCGGCTGTTGGTGTCGAGAGCGACGCGCCGGACCTCCTGGATGGGCACGCGTGAGACGAGGAGCACGCTGCGCACCTCGTGATGCGCCGCCACGCACATGTCCGGGAGCACCCGCAGATTGGGGATGCGCTGCACCTCGATCGACGGGATCAGCCCGATTTCGAGGTTCCCCTGCGCGAGCAACTGCGCCACCAGCGACGGCGGGTGGTAGCTCGGCGCGAACAGGTCCGCGTGATGGCCTTTGAGAAACCCCCAGGCCAGCGGCTTGCTGTTCAGGAAGTTGACGATGCCTACACGCAGCTTGGGCAAGGGCTCTCGGCTCCCCTACTTCGACATCGCGTTGAGGAAGTCCTGGTTGGTCTTGGTCTTCGACAACTTGTCGTGCAGCAGCTCCATGCTCTCCACGGTCGACAGCGGATTGAGCACCTTGCGCAGCACCCAGACGCGGTGCAGCTCGCTCTCCGGCATCAGCAACTCTTCCTTGCGGGTGCCCGACTTGTTGATGTCGATCGCCGGGAAGACGCGCTTGTCGACCAGCTTGCGGTCGAGGTGGATCTCGCAGTTGCCGGTGCCCTTGAACTCCTCGAAGATGACGTCGTCCATGCGGCTGCCGGTGTCGACCAGCGCCGTGGCGATGATCGTCAGGGAACCGCCCTCCTCGATGTTGCGGGCGGCGCCGAAGAACCGCTTCGGCCGGTGCAGCGCGTTGGCGTCGATACCGCCGGAGAGCACCTTGCCCGAGGGGGGCTGGACGGTGTTGTAGGCGCGCGCCAGGCGGGTGATCGAGTCGAGCAGGATCACCACGTCCTTCTTGTGCTCGACCAGGCGCTTGGCCTTCTCGATCACCATCTCGGCCACCTGCACGTGGCGGGTGGCGGGCTCGTCGAAGGTCGAGGAGACGACCTCGCCCTGCACCGAGCGCTGCATGTCGGTGACCTCTTCCGGCCGCTCGTCGATCAGCAGCACGATCAGCATCGCCTCGGGATGGTTCTTCTCGACCGAGTGGGCGATCGACTGCAGCAGCATGGTCTTGCCGGTGCGCGGCGGCGCCACGATCAGCGCGCGCTGCCCCTTGCCCATCGGGGTCGAGAGGTCCATCACCCGCGACGACATGTCGCCGGCGACCTCGAGCTTGATCCGCTCCTGCGGGTAGAGCGGCGTCAGGTTGTCGAAGAAGATCTTGTTGCGAGCGACCTCGGGGTGCTCGAAGTTGACCGCCTCGACCTTGATCAGGGCGAAGTAGCGCTCGCCCTCCTTCGGCTGCCGCACCTGGCCGGAGATGGTGTCGCCGGTGCGCAGATCGAAGCGCCGGATCTGGCTCGGGGAGACATAGATGTCATCCGGCCCCGGCAGGTAGTTGTATTCAGGAGCGCGAAGGAAGCCGAACCCGTCAGGGAGGCACTCGAGCACCCCCTCGGCGAAGATCAGGCCGCTCTTCTCGGTCTGCGCCTGGAGGATCTTGAAGATCAGCTCCTGCTTGCGCATGCCGGTGGCGCCCTCGACGCCCAGATCCTTGCCGATCTGGGTGAGTTGGGTGATGTTCATCTCCTTGAGGGCCCGAATGTCGAGCGCCTCCACATTCACCTTCTCCGCCTGGTTCTGTTGAGATTTGGCCATGTCGTTCCTCTTCGTATCTTTCGTATCGCTGATCATCTTGCACTCGCCTCGAGGTGGGGTGTAATCGCTCCCCAGAGTTCTTTGATCCCACTTCCCGAGCGAGCGGAAACAGGGATGACGGGAATCGTCTCTTTCAAGCCCAGCGTCTGGCGGACGTCGCGGATCGCCAACGTCCACCGGCCGCGGGTGATCTGGTCGATCTTGGTGGCGGCCACGATGACCGCCAGCCCCAGGCCTTCCAGATACTCGTACGCCTGCACGTCGAGGGGGGTGGCTCCCACCTTGCCGTCGACCAGGAGCACCACCGTATCCGGCGGCGTCTCCCGGAAGTACCCCTCGACCCGCGCCGCCCACTCCCGCCGCGCGTCCTTGCCGGCCTTGGCATAGCCGTAACCCGGCAGGTCGACGAAGTAGAAGCGCTGGTTCACCAGGAAGTAGTTGACCGCCTGCGTCCGTCCCGGCGTCGAGCTGGTGCGGGCGAGGGCTTTTCTTCCCAGCAGACCATTGAGCAGGGTCGATTTGCCGACATTGGAGCGTCCAACGAAAGCAACTTCGGGACGCCCGTCGCGCAAGTAGTCCCCGCTCCCGTGAGCGGACCGGATGAACTCCGCGGCCTCGACCTTCACGCGCTCTGCCTGCGTTCGCGGCGTTCGCGCACTTCGCGGTCGGAGAGCCCGACTTTCGCCGGCAGCGGCTTCATCATCTTTTTCAATCTGAAACCCGTTCCCGCGCCGGCTCTTCTGGAGACCGGCGCGGTCCGGGCTGGCTTAGGTATCAATCAGGTGTCAACAGGTGTCAATGGGCCAGGGAATCCGAGCCCACCGGAGAGTCGGAGGGCGCCTTGGTGTACTTCCCGTCCTTCTTCGGCAGCGGGACGAGCGGTCCGTCCAGGGCGAGCCGCAGGACTTCGTCCATCGACTCGACCAGGTGGAACTCCATGGCCTCGCGGACCTCGGCCGGGATCTCCTCGACGTCCTTCTCGTTCTCCTTGGGGAGGATGATCTCATTGATGCCACCGCGGTAGGCGGCGAGCACCTTGTCCTTGATCCCGCCGACCGGCAGAACCTTGCCGCGCAACGTGATCTCCCCGGTCATCGCGACGTCCTTGCGGACCGCGATCTTGGTCAGCGCCGAGATCAGCGCCGTGGCCATCGTGATGCCCGCCGACGGGCCGTCCTTCGGGATCGCTCCCTCAGGGACGTGGAGATGCACGTCGATGCTCTCGTTGAAGTCCGGCTCGATGCCGAACATGTCGGCGCGGCTGCGCAGGTAGGACACCGCGGCGCGGGCCGACTCCTGCATCACGTCGCCGAGCTTGCCGGTCAGCGTCAGCTTCCCCTTGCCCGGCATCAGGCCGACCTCGGTCTCCAGCAGCTCGCCGCCCACCTCGGTCCAGGCGAGGCCGGTCGCGACGCCGATCTCGGACTCCTCGTTCTTGCGGCGGGCCCGGAACCTGGGCTTGCCGAGGAGCTCGATGACCATCTCGGGCGTCACCGTGAGGGTGAGCGACGGCCCCTCGCGGACCACCCGGCGGGCGATCTTGCGGCAGATGGACGCGATCTCGCGCTCCACGCTACGCACGCCGGCCTCCCGGGTGTAGCTCTCGATGATCACCCGCACCGCCTCGGCCTCGACGCTGATCTTCTCCGCCGAGAGGCCGTGGTCGCGGAGCTGCCGGGGGACCAGGAACTGCTGGGCGATCGCCAGCTTCTCGTTGAGCGTATAGCCCGAGAGGCTGATGACCTCCATGCGGTCCTTGAGCGGCGCCGGGATCGAGTGCGTCACGTTGGCGGTGGCGATGAACATCACCTTCGACAGGTCGTACTCGACGTCGAGGTAATGGTCGAGGAACGAGTCGTTCTGCTCCGGGTCCAGCACCTCGAGCAGGGCCGCCGACGGGTCGCCCCGGAAGTCGGTCGACATCTTGTCGATCTCGTCGAGCAGGAAGACCGGGTTGATCGTCCCCGCCTTGCGCATCATCTGGATGATCTGGCCGGGGAAGGCGCCGATGTAGGTCCGGCGGTGACCCCGGATCTCCGCCTCGTCGCGCACGCCGCCGAGCGACAGGCGGACGAACTTGCGTCCGGTGGCGCGGGCGATCGACTTGGCGAGCGACGACTTGCCGACGCCCGGAGGGCCGACGAAGCAGATGATCGAGCTCTTGGTCTGGCCGATGAGCTGGCGCACGGCCAGGAACTCGAGGATGCGGTCCTTGATCTTCTCGAGGCCGTAGTGGTCCTCGTTGAGCACCCGCTCGGCGTGGTCGAGGTCCTTGCGCTCCTTGCTCCGCTTGCGCCAGGGAACCGCGACCATCCAGTCGATGTAGTTGCGCGAGACGGTGGCCTCGGCCGACACCGGCGGCATCGCCTCCAGGCGCTTGAGCTCCTGCTCGGCCTTCTCCTTGACATCCTTGGGGAGGCCCGCCTTCTCGATCTTCTCGCGCAGCTCGGTCAGCTCGTCGCCGCGGTCGTCCTTGCGCCCCAGCTCCTGATGGATGGCCTTGATCTTCTCGTTGAGGTAGTACTCCTTCTGGGCCTTCTCCATCTGCTTCTTGACCTTCACGTTGATCCGCTTGTCGATGTTGATCTTCTCGATCTCGACGTCCAGCAGGTCGTGAAGGCGCTGCAGGCGCTCATAGGGATTGACCAGCTCGAGCAGCGACTGCTTCTCGGCGGTCGCCACCATCAGGTGAGCCGAGAGGATATCGGCCACGCGATCGGCGTCGTCGAGCTTCAGGGTCGACATCAGCCCCTCGAACGCCAGGTGGTGCGACATCTTGGCGTACTGCTCGAAGGCTGCGAGGACCTTGCTCATGTACGTCCGCAGCTCCTCGCCCATCGGGTAGTTGACCTCGTAGGTCTCCACCTCGACGCTCAAGGCGCCGTCGGTATCGTCGACGCTGACGATCTTGCCGCGCTGGACCCCCTCGACCATCACCCGCACGTTGCCGTTGGGCAGCTTGAGGTTCTGGATCACGGTCGCGATGACGCCGACGTCGCAGATGTCGTCGCGCAGCGGATCGTCGATCCGGGGGTCCTTCTGGGCGGCCAGGAAGATCCGCTTGGTGGAACCCGAGAGCGCCCGCTCCAGAGCCAGCACCGAGCTCTCACGGCCCACGATGAACGGGGCCATCATGTGAGGGAAGACCACCATGTCCCGCAGGGGGACCAGCGGCAGGGTCTCGCGCTTCTTGGTGACGAATGATGAAGCCATGTCGGGTGCTCGCGCCTTTCCTCAGCCGGCCTTCTTGTAGAGCATGATCGGCTGGATCCGACTCGCAACGACCTCTTCATTGATGAGGATCTGCTTGACGTCGCGTTGCGAGGGAATGGTGTACATGAGGTCGAGCATCAGCTCCTCGAGGATGATGCGCAGGCCGCGAGCCCCGACATTGCGCTTGAGCGCCTCGCCGGCGATCGCCTTGAGCGCCTCGTCCGTGAACTTCAGCTCCACCCCCTCGAACTCCAGGATGGTCTGGTACTGCCGGATCAGACTGTTCTTGGGCTCGTGAAGGATGCGCACCAGCGCCTCCTCGTCGAGCTCCTCGAGCGTCGCGACCACCGGCAGACGCCCCACGAACTCGGGGATCAGGCCGTACTTGATCAGGTCCTCGGGCAGCACGTTCTCCAGGAACTGGCCCGTCTTCTTATCGCGCTTGCCCTTGATCTCCGCGCCGAAACCGAGGGACTTCTGGTTCATGCGGCGCTCGATGACCTCCTCGAGGCCGACGAAGGCGCCACCGCAGATGAACAGGATGTTGGTGGTGTCGATCTGCAGGAACTCCTGGTGGGGGTGCTTGCGCCCGCCCTGCGGCGGCACGTTGCACTGGGTCCCCTCGAGGATCTTGAGCAGCGCCTGCTGCACCCCCTCGCCCGAGACGTCGCGGGTGATCGAGGGGTTGTCGCTCTTGCGGCAGATCTTGTCGACCTCGTCGATGTAGACGATGCCGCGCTGCGTCTTCTCCTTGTCGTTCCCCGAAGCCTGGTAGAGCTTCAGGATGATGTTCTCGACGTCCTCGCCGACGTAGCCCGCCTCGGTGAGAGTCGTGGCGTCGGCGATCGTGAAGGGCACCGACAGCAGCCGCGCCAGGGTCTGGGCGAGCAGCGTCTTGCCGGTCCCCGTCGGGCCGATCAGGAGGATATTCGACTTCTGGAGCTCGATCTCGCCGTGCGACTTCTCCGCGAAGTCGATGCGCTTGTAGTGATTGTAGACCGCGACCGCCAGCTTCTTCTTCGCCTGCTCCTGGCCGATCACGTACTCGTCGAGGAGCGCCTTGATCTCCTTCGGCTTGGGGAGCGTCGTGTCCTGCTGCTGCTCGAGCATCCGGTCCTCGGCGATGATGTCGAGGCAGATGTCGACGCACTCATCGCAGATGAACACCGTGGGGCCGGCGATCAGCTTCTTCACCTCGCGCTGGCTCTTGTTGCAGAACGAGCACCTCAGGACTTCATCGCCGCTATCTTTCTTCGGCATTTCTCCTCCGTTGTGGGCGGAACGCTGATCAGGCCTTTCCTCGATGCTAGGTGCGTTCCTCAACGCCTGTCAACGTCTTGCCAGATAGAACAGGGTCCGCGGCAGAGGCTATTTCCGTTCCGCCTTCACCACGTCACCGGCTCAACCTGGGGTCTGCTACACCTCAAGGTGTCGCGAGACACCAAAAAGGCGTCAACGAATCGGGGTCGGAGTGGCCTCAGGCCGCCGCCGTATCATCACCCGGTCCGCGATTCCGTATTCGACCGCTTCTTTCGCTGAGAGAATTCTATCGCGTTCCGTGTCGCGATGGATCTCTTCTTTCGTCTTGCCGGTGTGGAACGCCAGGATTTCGTCCAGGCGGTCGCGCATCGACAGCATGTCCTTGGCGTGGATCTCGATGTCCGTCTGCTGCCCCTGCAGCCCGGAGATCAGCGGCTGGTGGATCAGCACCCGGCTGTTGGGCAGCAGCGTCCGCTTGCCCTTGGTGCCCGACGCGAACAGCACCGCCGCCATCGACGCCGCCTGCCCCACGCAGTAGGTGGAGACGTCGGGCTTGATGTACTGCATGGTGTCGTAGATCGCCAGGCCGGCGCTGACCGAGCCGCCGGGGGAGTTGATGTAGAGCGAGATGTCCTTCTCCGGGTTCTCCGCCTCGAGGAAGAGCATCTGGGCGATGATCAGGCTCGCCTGGTCGTCGTCGACGGGGCGGCCGAGGAAGATGATGTTGTCCTTGAGCAGGCGCGAGTAGATGTCGTAGGCGCGCTCGCCCCGGTTCGATTGCTCGACCACCATCGGAATCAGCATGCTTGAGTCTCTCCTTAACCTTCTTCGGTCGTCAGATGGGAGGCGCCGGTCTCGTCGTCGTCCGGTTCTCCCAGCAGGGTACGGATCGTCTTCTCGCGCCGCAACTGCGAGCGGAGCGAGGTCAGACGGCCGTCCTCGTCCAGCTTGCGGCGCAGCACCGGGGTCGAAACCCCTTGTGCGCGAGCCAACACCGCCAGGGTGCGCTCGAATTCCTCTTCGGTGACGGCGAGCTCCCGGTGGTCGGCGACGGCGTCGAGCAGCAGCCGCGCGTGCACCCGCTTCTCGGCCATCGGCGCCATCTCCTCGCCCACCCGGCTCCAGTCGATATTGGCCTTCTCGACGTCGACGCCGCGGCGCGACAGGTTCTCGGCGTAGTCCTGCACCATCCCCTCGACCTCCCGGCGCACGACCCCCTGGGGGAGATCGATCGGATGGCGGTCGCGGAGCTGGTTGAGCAGAGCCTGGTGGCGCGCCTCGCGCCGCTGCTCGTCCTTCTGCTGGCGCAACCGGCCGACCACCGCCTCGCGCAGCGCCTCGAAGGTCGCGAACTCGGGGTTCACCTTGGTGGCGAAGGCGTCATCGAGCGGCGGCAGATCGCGCTCCTTGACCTCGTCGACCTTGACCCGGAACTTCTGCTCGTGCACCTCGGGCGCCCCACCCTCCTCGGCGGCGGGGTGCTCGTGGCGGCGCTCGAAGGTCGTCTCCTGGCCGGCCGCCAGCCCCTGGACGGCGAGCGAGAGCTCCTCCCAGACCTGGGGATCGCCGACCTCGACGGTCACCGGGTCGGTCCGCTCCTCCGGATGCTCAGGCGTGCCGACGGTGGTCACCTGCAGGCTGAGCTGATCGCCGCGCGAGGCCGGCCGGTCGACCGTCACCCACTCGGACATCTGCTTGCGGATGTTGTCGATCGTCTCCTCGATCTCCATCGTCCCCGGCTCCACTTCCGGGTCGGGGAGATCGAAGCTGTCGATGTTGCGCAGCTCGACCTCGGGACGGATCTCGACCGTGGCCACGAAGGTCAGGGGCTCGCCGGGCTGCAGCTCGGAAACCTCGTTGACCTCGGGAGGGAGCAAGGGCTCGAGCGAGCTCTCGGCCTGCGCCTGCTTCCAGTAGCGGGGGAGCAGACGCTCCTTGACCTCCTCCTCGATCTCCTTGGCGAACCGGCGGCGGACCAGCTCGGAGGGAACTTTGCCCTGACGGAAGCCGGGAAGGCGGACCTTCTGGCCGTAATCGCGCACCACGCGCTGGGTCTCCGCCTCGACGGCGGGCGCGGGCACCTCCACCTTGATCTGTTTGCGGCAGGGCCCGACGTCCTCGAGAGAAAGCACGACGCTCATCAGTGGATTGACCTCATCGTCTGGTGCGAAAGAGGGGACTCGAACCCCCAACCCGATCTCTCGGGACTAGATCCTAAGTCTAGCGCGTATACCAATTCCGCCACTTTCGCTAGTGAGACCTCCTGGAACAAGGAGGATTGGGAGTTTGGGGAGGTGGTGAGCCGCGAAGGAATCGAACCTTCAACCCGCAGATTAAGAGTCTGCTGCTCTGCCAATTGAGCTAGCGGCCCGTTCGGTCTGGATCTTACTGCAAAGAGGATTGCGGTGACAACGCCCCGAGCGCAAACCCGCTGTTTCGTCTCCGTACTCCGTTGCAACGCTCGGAAATCGCCCCGCATTCCCGCCCGGTCCCGGCCGCCGTTCTCCCTCAGACGGGTCTCCCGCACCCGGGTCAACCACCCTGCACGAAGTGGACCACTTCCAGCCGGTCCCCCGCCCCCAGAGGCGTCTCCGCGAACCGGGCGCGCGGCACGAGGTCGCCGTTGCGCTCCACCGCCACCGTTCGCGGGTCGCGCCCCAGGCCGGCGACCAGGTCCGCCACCGTCGCCCCCGGAGGGACCTGGTGCGGCTCCCCGTTGAGGACGACTTCGAGGAAGGCGGTGGTGGTTTCCATGGGGGCCTTTATACAACAGGCGGAAGCACAAGGGACCTCAGGGACTGCGGAGACAACAGGGACTTTAGAGAGATCCTAACAGGACCTTCAGTTCCGCCCGGCCGATCGAGCTGACGGCGTTGATGATCAGCGCCGAGGTGCCGCGGCCGACCTGGGGGATGTCGAAGCCGAGCGCCAGCACTCCCTGGTCGTCGGTGCGGCCGGAGGCGAGCATGCGCGGCTCGATGACGGTCGAGATCATCCGCACCGAGATGTGGGTGCCGGCGACCGCCTGGCCGCTCTTGCTGGAGCTGGCGCGCAGGACCAGCGTCGCGCGGGCCCCGAGCACCAGGTCGCGCTCCTCCTCGAGCAGGAGGACGAGCTGCTCCTGGTCGGCCTCGCTGGTCAGATACTCGAGGATCACCTGGTCGAGCGTCCGCTCCGGCCCCGTCGGCCGCGCCGGCCGCGCCGCGGCCGGCGGCATCTGCGGCATCTGCGGCATTGGCGCCATCGGCTCGATCGGCGTCGCCGGAGTCACCGAGACCGCCGTGGGCCCTGACGGGCGCGCCAGGGTCTCGCTGGAGACGCCCCCGCGCGCCATCGTCTCGCCGGCGTCGAGGCGGGCCGGCACGGGGGGAGGCGGCACCGGCATGGCCACTGTCGGCGGCAGCATCCGTCCGACGATCGGCTGCGAGCTGGTCGGCGACCTGCCGATCACCTGATGCTGGCCCGTCTGGCGGCTGGCGGCGAGCGCGGCGAACTTGGCGTCGAGCCGGCCGTGGCGGATCGCCGCGATCATCGTCCGGTGCTGGTGGTCCATCAGGACGACGATGTCCTTCTCGTCCTTCCCTTCCGCGAGCAGCTCGGCGTAGCTCGCCCGCTTGCTCGCCAGCACCTGGCCGCCGACGTAGACGAGGCTCTCGATGAAGGGATTGGAGATCCCCTTGTCCTCCGTCTGGACGTGATAGACCACCTCGCCGTGGCGGACGTCGGTGTTGTATCCGGTGATCATGGTTAGCCGGTGATCATGCGCAGGGAGCCAGGGAAGCAGCTACTTTATAGTACGAGCCAGGGGATTCTAAGAAGAGGACGCCAGGGAAGCAAGCGGCGCGGTCCGCCGGAGCCCGGCCGCTCCGCCTGTATGGCAGGAGTCTACAAGCCTTGTCCCTGGAGTCCCTGCTGTCCCTTACGTCCCTTTCTCGCTTATAATAGGCGCAGCCCACCGAGCCTGCCCGGACCCTCCCCAGCAAATGGCGGGAGAGCAGGCCGACAGGGTGGTCCGGGAAACCGGGCCGCCTCCCGTGTTTTGGAAAGGCGGGGCGAAGAGCCGGCGGCTCGGGGGCAGGAATTCGTCCATATGAGCCGCTTCAATATTCTCCAGAGCACCCTCGACCAGCCGCGCAAGCGCCCGCCCTTGGGGCCGGCCTTCGCGAAAACTTCCCCGGAAAGCTCCCCGGCCACCCGGCTGATCGACGCCTTCGGGCGACGGCTCACCTATCTGCGGGTCTCGGTCACCGACCGCTGCAACCTGCGCTGCACCTACTGCCTGCCGGAGGACGCCGATTTCCCCTTCGGCGACCGCGACTTCCTCTCCCCCGCCGAGATCGAGACGATGGTCGGCGCCCTGGTGCGTCTCGGCATCCGGCGGGTGCGGCTGACCGGCGGCGAGCCGCTGGTGCGCAAGGACCTCCTGGAGATCGCGCGGCGGCTGAAGGCCCTCCCCGGACTCGAGAACCTGGCCCTTTCGACCAACGGCACCGAGCTGGCCCGCCTGGCCCCGGCGCTCCACGAAGCGGGCGTCGACCGCGTCAACATCAGCGTCGACAGCCTCGATCCCGAGCGCTTCCGCGAGATCACCCGCCGCGGCGACCTGGCCGAGGTCTGGCGCGGTGTCGAGGCGGCGCTCGCGGCCGGGCTCGATCCGGTCAAGCTCAACACCGTCCTCCTGCGGAGCAACCGGGACGACGTCGACCGGCTGGCGGCCCTCACCCTCGACCGCCCGCTCCACGCGCGCTTCATCGAGGTGATGCCGACCGGCGTCAACCACCACCTCCAGCCGGGGGAGTTCGTCTCCGCCGACGACACCCAGGCCCGCCTGGAGGAGCGCTTCGGGCCTCTGGAGCCGACCGAGCTGGGCCCGCGCACCGGCCCGGCGAAGGCATACCGCTTCGCGGGCGCGGTGGGCACGGTCGGCTTCATCACCCCGCTCTCCCACACCTTCTGCGCCGACTGCAACCGCCTGCGCCTGACCGCCCGCGGCGAGCTCCGCCTCTGCCTCTTCGCCGACCGCACCTACCCTCTCCGCCCCCTGCTCGCGGCCGCCGATCCGGCCGCCGCCCTGGAGGACGAGATCCTCCGCGTCCTCCAGGAGAAGCCGGCCGAGCACAACCTCACCCAGGGCGATTACGGCAACCTGCAGAGCTTCATGCAGATCGGGGGGTAGCCCGTCACGGCGCCAGCGCCCGGGTGGGCTCTACCCGCGAGGCCCGCCTCGCCGGCAGCCAGCTCGCCAGCAGCGCCGCCGTGGCCAGCACCAGGACGACCCCGGCGAAGGTGACGGGATCGGTGGCGCTGACCTCGAAGAGGAGACCGGCGATCGCGCGGGTGGCTGCCGCGGCTCCCGCCAGACCCACGGCGACCCCCAGCAGCACCGGGCGCATCGCCTGACGGACCACCAGGGAAAGCACCTTCCCCTCGGTCGCGCCAAGCGCCATCCGCAGCCCGATCTCCTGGGTACGCTGACTGACGAAGTAGGCGATCACCCCGTAGATCCCCACCGCTGCGAGCAGCAGGCCGATCGCCCCCAACGTCGTCAGCAGCAGCATGTTGAAGCGGGTGGTCGCCGCCAGCGAGGCGCGGATCTCCTCCATGGTGAGGAGGTCGAAGACCGGCAGCCGGGAGTCGACGGCGAGGATCGCCTGGCGGACCCGCCTGGAGATCGACGCCGGATCGCCGGCCGCCCGCACCACCAGCGCCATCGAAAGCCCATGCTCGCCCAGCAGATCGGAGTTCGCCTGCTCCAGCGGCACGTAGACCTCGGGCTTCGTGTCGTCCGCGAGCTGGCCCTGGCGGATGTCCCCCGCCACTCCCACGACCTCCATCCAGACCGGCCCCTCCTCATCGCGCCAGTAGGCGAGCCGCTTGCCGAGCACCTCCTCGCTGCCCCAGACCATGCGGGCCAGCTTGCGGTTGACGATCGCGACGTCCGGAGCGCCGGCGCGGTCGCGGGCGGTGAAGTCCCGGCCGCGCACGAGGGGGATGCGCAGGGTGCCGAAGTAGCCGGGCGTCACCTGCCGCGTGTTGCCGATCATCCTCTCCTCTCCCTCCGGTACCGGACGCTCTTCGATGTCGAGCGACGAGGAGACGTTGCTGCGCGACAGCGGCAGGATCGAGGCCGCGGCGGCCGACGACACGCCCGGAATCCGCCCGACGCTGTCGACCGCCTCCTGCACGGTCCTCACGGCGCGGTCCGGACCCGAGTAGTCGACGAAGGGGAGAGCGAGCTGCCCCGTCAGCACGCCGGAGGGATCGAAGCCGACCTCCACTTCCTGGAGATGGACGGCGCTGCGGATCAGCAGCCCGGCGCCCACCAGCAGCACCAGCGCCAGCGCCACCTCGGCCACCAGCAGGCCGGTGCGCATGCGGTCGCGCGGCGAGCTGACCGCCCGCCCGCCTTCCTTCAGCATGCTCTGCAGATCCGGCCGGGCGATCCGCAGCGCCGGCACCAGGCCGAAGAGGAAGCTGGCGGCGAGCGCCACGGCCAGGGCGAAGGCGAGCGCGATGCCGTCGATCCCCGCCGTCGCCAGCCGGGGAACGCCGGCCGGGCTGATCGCCACCAGGAAACGGATGCCGGCATAGGCCAGCCCCAAACCGGCCACCCCTCCGGCCAACCCGAGCACCAGGCTTTCGGTGAGGAGCTGGCGGACGATCCGCCCCCTCCCCGCCCCCAGGGCGGCGCGCACGGCGATCTCCCGCGAACGCGTGCCGGCGCGCGCCAGCAGCAGGTTGGCCACGTTGACGCAGGCGATCAGCAGCACGCAGCCGACGGCCCCGAGAAGGATCAGCAGCCGCTGCCGGTAGCCGCCCAGGAGATGATCGAGGAAGGGCTCGAGACGCGTCCCCCGTCCTTTGGGAGACAGGTTGTCGAGCGCGTCCAGCCGGCGGGCGATCGCCGCCACCTCCGTCTCCGCCGCGACGCGGGAGACGCCGGGGCGAAGACGGCCGAGGACATGGAGGTAGCTGTTGCCGAAGTTGGACGCCTGCTCCGGCGTGAAGGCGATCGGCACCCAGAGCCGGGCGTCCACCGCGCGCAGCTCGAAGGAAGGGGGCAGCACGCCGATCACCTCATGGGAGAGACCGTTGAGCCGGAAGGTGCGGCCGATCACTTGGCGGTCGGCGGCGAAGCGCTGGCGCCAGAGGCTGTCGGAGAGCACCACCACGCGCTCCCGCCCGGGGCGGTCCTCGGCGGCGGTGAACACCCGCCCCAGCTCCGGCTTGACGCCGAACACGTCGAAATAACCCGCCGAGACGCGGTCGCCGATAATCCGCTCCGGCGCGCCGTCGCCGGTCAGGTTGAAGCTCGCGCTCGTCGAGGCGGCGAGACGGGTGAAGGAGGCGGCCGCGCGGAATCCCAGGAAGCCGGCGACGGAGAGCGAGCGGTCGTCCCCATGGTCGGTCCGCCAGAGCTGGACGATCCGCTCCGGATGCGGGAAAGGCAGCGGCCGCAGCACCACCGCGTGGAGCAGGCTGAAGATCGCCGTGGTGGCGCCGACCCCTAAAGCCAGCGTCACGATGGTGACCAGCGCGAAGACCGGTGCCTTGCGGAGCTGGCGCAGAGCGAAGACGACGTCGTGCCGCAGCTCGGCGAAAACCTCGACCCATCGCCGTCCCCGCACGGTCTGGCGGCCAATCTCCCGGCAGCGGCGGCGCACCCCCTCGACCTCGCCGAAGTAGCGGAGCGCCTCCTCGCGGGCGGCGGCGGGCTCCACCCCCTCCTCGATCAGCGCGCGCTCCCGCATCTCCAGATGGAACGCGATCTCGTCGTCCACATCCTGCTCGACCGTGCCGCCCCGCAGGTGGAGACGGAAAACCCGGCGCCAGCTCGCCATCAGCATCCCCTCCTAAGCCTGCGCCGTGTGGAGCACCCGCCCCACCGCCTCGGCGTAGCGCTGCCAGGACTCCGCCTCGGCGTGGAGCTGGCGGCGCCCCTCGCCGGTGAGCCGGTAGAACTTCGCGCGCCGGTTGTTCTCGGAAACTCCCCACTCCGCCTCGATCCACCCGCGCTGCTCCATGCGGTGGAGCGCCGGATAGAGCGCTCCCTCCTCGATGCGCAACGCGTCCTCGGTCTGGCGGGCGATCCACCGCACCACCGCGTAGCCGTGGAGCGGCCCCCAGGAGAGGGTCTTGAGGATCAGGACGTCGAGCGTCCCCTGCAACAGGTCCATCTTGGCCATCGGGCTCTCCCCTAAACTGTCCAGGGGAAACGATAGAACCACTCCCCTAAGCTGTCAAGGGGAAATAGACGGCCGGTGGACGCTCTTTAGATCTCATGGGAGAATACGCACCCTGCCCGGGTTAGCACCGTCCCGGCCCCATCCCTTAAATCCTGAGGAGAGGAGACAATATGGCTGAGTCCACCGTTGCCGAACCGACGACCGAGACGCGCACCCTGGTCCACTACGAGGTGCGGGATGGCGTGGCCTATCTCACGCTGGACGATCCCCCGGCGAACACCTACACCCACGAGATGATGCGCCAGATCGACGACGCCGTTCTCAAGTCGCGCTTCGACAAGGACGTCTACGTCATCGTGATCAAGGGCGAGGGGGACAAGTTCTTCTGCGCCGGCGCCAATATCAACATGCTGAAGTCGTCCGACCCGTACTTCAAGTACTACTTCTGCCTGCATGCCAACGAGACCCTCAACCGCCTGGAGCAGACCCCCAAGCTGGTGATCGCGGCGCTCGCGGGTCACACGGTCGGCGGCGGACTGGAGATCGCCATGGCGGCGGACATCCTGATCGCCAAGCGGGGCTCCGGCAAGGTCGGCCTCCCCGAGGTCACCCTCGGCGTGCTCCCCGGCACCGGCGGCACCCAGCGCCTCGCCCGCCGCGTCGGCAAGAGCCAGTCCATCGAGCTGATGGTCACCGGCCGCCTGATCGACTTCGAGGAGGCGCAGCGCATCGGCATCGTCAACAACATCTTCGACGGCGACGACTTCCTCGGCCAGGTCCACGAGTACGCCAAGCAGTTCTGCCCGCCGAACAAGGCGGCCAAGGCGGTCGGCCGGATCAAGCGCGCCGTGCAGTCCGGCGCCGAGGTCCCCTTCGAGAGCGGCCTCGCCATCGAGCGCGAGCTCCAGCAGCAGCTCTTCGAGAGCCCGGACGCCCGCGAGGGTCTGGACGCCTACATCGGGAAGCGCAAGCCGGAATTCCGCGGTTATTGAGAAGGGGAATGCCGCCCCTCCGGGGCGGCCCTCACTCCCCAACCCCTCTCTCCCACCGCACTCCCCCCGACCGGGAGAGAGGGGCTCAAGGAATTGGTCTTTGTTTTTGGCTAACTTCTCCCTCTTCTCCCGGTCGGGGGGAGTGCGGTGGGAGAAGAGGGCCGGGGTGATGAGGGCCCACGCCCCAGATACGAAAGGTTCCGAATGACGCACAGCGACAACGACATCGTCCTCGCCGCCCCGGTCCGCACTCCGATCGGCAAGTTCGGCGGCGTTCTCTCCCCCCTCTCGGCGGCCGATCTCGGCACGGCGGCGGCGGCGGGAGCTCTCGAACGGGCGGGGCTCGATCCCGCTCACGTCGATCAGGTGATCTTCGGGCACGGCCGCCAGGCCGGCGGCGGCCCGAACACGGCGCGGCAGATCGCCTTCCGCGCCGGCGTCCCCGTCGAGCGGCCGGCCTTCACGGTCAACCAGGCGTGCGCCTCGGGGCTGCAGGCCGTGGTCTCGGCGGCGCGCGCGATCCTCCTGGGCGAAGCGAACGTCGTCCTCGCCGGCGGCACCGAGAGCATGTCGAACACCCCCTACTACCTCCCCCGCGCCCGCTGGGGGTACCGGATGGGCAACGCCGAGATCGTCGACGGCATGTACCAGGACGGCTTCAACGACCCGCTCTCGAAGCTGGTGATGGGCGAGACCGCCGAGGAGCTGGCGGCGGAGATGGGGATCGACCGCGCCGCCGCCGACGCCTACGCCCTGGAGAGCCAGCTCCGCTGCGAGCGGGCTCGCGGCGCCGGCCGCTTCGACGCCGAGATCGTGCCGATCAAGGTGGCGGGGCGTAAGGGGGAGGTCACGGTAGAGCGCGACGAGCATCCGCGCGACGGCATGACCCTGGAATCGATGACCAAGCTGTCCGCCGTCTTCCGCAAGGGGGGCGTGGTCACCGCCGGCAACGCCTCGGGGATCACCGACGGCGCCGCCGCGATCCTCGTCGCCTCGCGCGCCGCGGCCCGCGAGCTGGGCCTGCCGGTCGTCGCCCGGCTGGTCGGCTGGGAGGTGGTAGGCGTCGATCCGCGCATCATGGGGATCGGCCCGGTGCCCGCCGTCCGCAGGCTGCTGGAGAAGACCGGCCTCGACAAGGGCGCGATCGACGAGGTCGAGCTCAACGAGGCCTTCGCGGCCCAGGTGCTCGCCTGCAACCAGGAGCTGGGCTTTGACGGCGCCCGGCTGAACCCGGACGGCGGCGCCATCTCCCTCGGTCATCCGATCGGCGCCTCGGGAACGCGCATCCTGGTCACCCTCCTCCACGGCATGGAGAAGCGGGGCGGCGAGCGCGGCATCGCAACGCTCTGCGTCTCCGGCGGCATGGGGATCGCGGCCCTGGTCCAACGCGAGGCGGCATGACGGCAGGAGCGAGCGGTCAGATCCTGGTCGCGAGCGACACGGAAAAGCGGGCCTCGTTCTACACCGTGGCCCTCGCCGCCGCCGGTGTTCCCGAACGGGCGATGCGGGTGGTCACTCCCTTTTCCGGGATCCCGCCGCGCGACCTTGCCGCCAGCGCCCGGGCGGTCGTCCTCTGCGGCGGGCTGGACATCCACCCCGAGCGCTACGGCGAGGCGATCCGCCCCCATGCCCGGATCGAGCTGGACGTGGAGCGCGACGAGATGGAGTGGGACCTCCTCGAACTTGCCCAGGAGCGCCGGCTCCCCGTCTGGGGGGTCTGCCGCGGCCTCCAGGTGCTCAACGTCTATTTCGGCGGCTCGCTCTGGCAGGATCTGCCGACGCAGCTCCCCAGCCAGATCGACCACAGCCAGTCGAAGACCCTGGACCTCCTCGCCCACACCCTGCAGGTGATCGAGCCGGAGGCGCCGCTCGGCGAGTTGCTCACCCGCGACATTCCGCTGGTCAACAGCCGCCACCACCAGGCGATCAAGCGGACGGCGGAGGGCTTCGTGCCGGTCGCCCTGTCCCCCGACGGCCTGATCGAGGCGACCGTGCTCGACCGCGGCGACTGGTGGGTGCGCGCCGTCCAGTGGCACCCCGAGAATCTGATCGACCTCGCCCAGCAGCGCGCCCTCTGGATCGACTTCGCGCGCGCCGCCGGATTCGAAGTTGGATAACGATGAGTGATTCCCCCATCCACCTCCACCGCGAGCACCGCATCACGACGATCACGATCTCGCGCCCGCCGCTCAACATCCTGGACATCCCGACGATCGACCGGCTCGGCGAGACGATCGCCGAGCTGGCGGCCGATCCCGAGCTGCTGGTGATCATTCTCCGCGGTGCCGGCGAGCGCGCCTTCTCCGCCGGGGTGGCCGTCCAGGACCACACTCCGGACCGGGTCGGCCCCATGCTCGACAGCCTCCACGGCACCATCCGCCGGCTGCGCGACCTCGACGCCGTCACCATCGCCGCCGTCCACGGCCACTGCCTGGGGGGCGGGATGGAGCTGGCGATGGCCTGCGACCTGGTGATCGCGAGCGACGACGCCCGCTTCGCGGTCCCGGAGATCGAGCTCGGCTGCTTCCCGCCGGTGGCCGCGGCGATGTTCCCTTCCCGGATCGGCGCCGGCCTCACCCTCGACCTCGCGCTGACCGGCAGGATGCTGACCGCCGAGGAAGCCGAGCGGCTGGGACTGGTGACGCGGAGGGTCTCCGCGGGAGGCCTCGACGCCATGGTGAAGGAAATCGCCGAGCGGATCGCCACCCGCAGCGCCCCGGTCGTGCGGCTCACCAGGAAAGCCGTCCGCGCCGGCCGCGACCTCCCCTTCCCGGAGGCGCTCGCCGAGACGGAGCGTATCTATAAGGAAGAGCTGCTGCCGCTGGAGGACGTGGAGGAAGGGGCCGCCGCCTTCCTGGAGAAGCGGCGGCCGGTCTGGAAGCACCGGTAGGAACACCGGCTCATACCTGGGGATCACGCCTCCAGGCGTTTGACCCATGGAACGTCTGAAAGTCCACGGTCGTAGGAGAGCACCTCCTCGATCCCGTGCTCCCTCATCACTCCAATGTGGACTCCGTCCCGAGTGGATAGGCCCGGGTAGGCCTCGAGGAGCCTGCGCGCCTCTACCATGGCGCGATCTGTGACGGACAGGATCGGAATTCCCAGATGGGTCACGGCATCGAAGATTTGAAAACCCACCTCCGGAGTCTTGAGGTTACGGTAACGATGCAGGATTTCCTGAAGGATCTCGGTGTTGGTGCAGGCCGCGGGTCCCTCTCCAGCGACGACCCGGTCGAGGAAACGCTGACAGGGCAGGCGTTGAGGGCTCTCCCGTCCCGCCGCATACATGAAGATGTTGGCGTCGATCAGGATCACGAGTAACGCCCGGCGACGGACTCTTCGATCATGATCTCCACGGAATCGACCGGCGCTTCGAGCGACTTGAGCCGGGCCAAGGCGTCTCGGGGGCTGAGGGTCGCGCCGCCCAGCGCTTCGTCCGCCTTCTCCCGGAGGTGACGCCGGGCCCACTCGGCGAGAGGCAGGCCCGCTCGGCGTGCGGCAGCCTGAAACTGGGAGGATTCCCGGTCGCTGACGGGGATCTGTAAACGCTTGGCCATACTCATGAGTGTGAGTATGGTTGCCTCCATTGCCGACCGTCAAGGCTGGGCAGCTCATTGCGCCGCGGCGGCGTAGCCCAAAACGGGGGGCCGGATACCGTTACAGCGGTCTGGTCCCTCAGCTCCTGACGTAGATCCCGAGAAGGCGATTTTCCGGATACCGCAGGCCCATCCGGCGCAGCCCCCGCCAGACGAGGAGCTCTAGCTGGTTCATCCGTCTGAAGCTGTTGAAGACGCATAGATCGTCCAGCCACATGAACTCCCGCTCCTCGAAACCGGCTTGCTCGAAGAACCGGCGCAGCACGCCGCGGGTGTTCATCCTGTAGGTGGTCGGGAAGACGTCCTCGCCGTCGCATTCCCACAGGAAGCGCGTGGCGTGACGATGAAGGCTGTAAGGGAGCAACCGCGAGATCAGGGTTACCGGGGAATGAAGATTGACCGTGAGGACGATCGCGACCCCGCCCGGGCGTACCAGGCGGGCCAGCGCCTGCACGAAAGGCTCGGGAGCGCCGACGTGCTCGACCACCATCCGCACCGTTGCCAGATCGAACCGTGAACGCGATTCGTATTCCTCGAGAGCGCACTGCTCGCGCTCGTGAGCGAACCTGTTGCGCTGTACGTTCTCGCTCGGGTCCACGGCGACGAGCCGCGAGCATTGGTCCGCGAGCCGCCGGGCGAGATCTGGATTTTCAGGAAAGGGGCTCTGTCCGCCGCCGGCGTCGAGCCAGGAGCAACCTGGAGCGACGAACTTGCCGACCACGGCCTCATAGATGTCCATGGGCTGAAAGTAGGAGTACCGCAGCCGCTGCCGAGGCCCCCAATCGAGAGCGTCCGGCTCTCCGTATTTCTGGAAGCACAACGCAGCCAGCTCATCCTGGGACGGCATCGAGGACTGGACAGGAGGTGACATGAACATCTCGGTCACGGATGGCCCTCCTTTTCACAGTAGTAAATATGTGTATACAGATCCTCCTAAAGAGGACCCTTAAATTATATCCAAGAGTAGCGGGAAAGCACGATGCGAAAGCCGAGTCCCCCTTCCCAAGCGTTCCGGTATGATCCCCGCGTCCGGAGACCGGCCCACCCCGGCCGCCTCCGGACCCAAATCCTGGATTCCAATCCGACTTGTGGAGGAGATCGCGATGCCTGAGACCCTTCTGGTGGAACGCGTTGGGCGCGTCGCCATCCTGACTATCAACCGCCCCGACAAGCTGAATGCCCTCAACGAGCAGGTGCGCGTCGACATGCTGGAGGCCCTCGGCCAGATCCAGACCGACGACGCGGTCGGCGTGGTCGTTATCACCGGCGCCGGCGAGAAGTCGTTCATCGCCGGGGCGGACATCGGCGAATTCGCCGGCCGCACCCCCTTCGACCAGCGCCACGCCATGCGCAGCCCGCGCATCTTCGACGTCATGGCGAGCTTCCCCAAGCCGGTGATCGCGATGATCAACGGCTTCTGCCTGGGCGGCGGCTGCGAGCTGGCGATGTCGTGCGACATCCGGATCGCCTCGGAGAAGGCGCGCTTCGGCCAGCCGGAGATCAACCTCGGGCTGATCCCGGGCGGCGGCGGCACGCAGCGCCTCCCGCGCCTGGTGGGCGTCGGCCATGCCATGCGGCTGATCCTCACCGGCGACATGATCGGCGCCGCCGAGGCCAAGGAGATCGGCCTCGTCGAGATGGTCGTCCCCGCCGAGGAGCTGCGGGCGAAGACTCTGGAGCTGGCCGACAAGATCGCCTCCCGGAGCCCGCTCACCCTCAAGGTCGCCAAGGAGGCCCTGCGCGCCAGCGAGCGGCTGCCGATCGACGACGGCATCACCTACGAGCGCGACCTCTTCTGCCTCTGCTTCTCCTCCGCCGACAAGGAGGAGGGGGTCAAGGCGTTCCTGGAGAAGCGGCCGGCCCAGTGGACGGGGCGCTGAGCCGATGGCCGCCCCGCACGCCGACCTGCTGTCGCTGCGCTCCGAGTTCCCGATCCTGGAGCGCACGACCTACCTGATCAACAACTCCCTCGGGGCGATGCCGCGCGCCGTTGAGGACGAGATGGCGGCCTTCACCAGGGCCTGGGGGGAGCGCGGCGTGCGGGCCTGGAGCGAGGGGTGGTGGGAGATGGGGGCGGAGACCGGCGATCTCCTCGCCCCCCTGCTCGGCGTCCGCCCGGGCGCGGTCTCGATGCACCAGAACGTGGCGGTGGCGGCCGCGATCTTCCTCTCCTGCATCGACTATCCGGCGGAGCGGAACAAGATCGTCTACGAGGCGCTGAACTTCCCCAACGTGATCTATCTGCTGGAGGGGGAACGGCGGAAGGGGGCCGAGATCGTCACCGTCCCCTCGGACGACGGCATCGGCATCCCCACCGAGCGATTGCTGGCGGCCATCGACGAGCGGACGCGGCTGGTGCCGGTCTCCCACACCCTGTTCCGCAGCGCCTACGTGCAGGACGCCGAGGCGATCGCCCGCCGCTGCCGCGAGGTGGGGGCGATCATGATGCTCGACGTCTATCAGTCCACGGGCGCGGTGCCCCTGGAGCTGGAGGCGTGGGGAGTGCACGCGGCGGTGGGCGGCTCGGTAAAGTGGCTCTGCGGCGGCCCCGGCGCCGGCTATCTATGGGTGAATCCGGAGATCGCCGGCTCGCTGCGGCCGGCATTCACCGGCTGGCAGGCGGACGCGGAGCCCTTCGCCTTCCATCCCGGGGCGATCCGCTACCGCGAGGAGCCCGCCTGGCGCTTCCTGACCGGCACGCCGAACATCCCCGCCCTCTACTCCTGCCGCCCCGGCTACCGGATCGTGGCGGGAGTCGGCTCGAAGAAGATCCGCGAGCGCTCGCTGGCCCTCACCGACCACCTGATCGCGCTCGCCGAGGAGGCCGGCTTCGAGCTGCGCACCCCGCGCGACCGCAAGCACCGCGGGGGCACGGTCTCCATTTTCCACCCGGAAGCCGACCGCCTCTGTCACGAGATGATCGACCGCGAGATCGTCTGCGACTTCCGCCCCGGCGCGGGAATCCGGCTCTCGCCGCACTTCTTCAACACCGAGGAGGAGTTGGAGCACGCGGTGGCGACGCTGAAGGAGCTGGCGGGAAGGTAGAAAGACGAACACGGACTAACAGGGACGAACACGGACAAACACGGACATAGAAGCCTGATCTCCATCTGTCCCTGTCAGTCCGTGTTCGTCCCGTGTTCGTCCTTGTTCCTTTTACTGATCGGTATCCCGCAACCCCTTGTTCCCTCGCAGCGCCCGCGCTCCTGCGAGCAACCCAATACCCACCCCCAGCGCCGCCAGAGTCGCCTTGCCGGGGTGCAGGGCCGCCCGGGTGTAGGGGCTGGTCTCCACCACCCGCCCCTGCCAGTTCTTCCCCCGCTCGCCGCCGTCGTACTCCAGGGGGGAGAAGAGGTTGTTCCGCCCCTGGTAGGGGATGTCCGTCTTCTGCGACTCGAAGCCGAACTTCTCCAGGGCGACATCGGTCAGCCGGGGAGCCACGGTCTCGGCAACGCTCATCGCCTTGCCCATGCCGCCGGCGTGGATCTCGCGCACCGGCTTCTGGGCGCAGTCGAGAATCGTGTGCGCCACCACCTCGGGCGCGTAGACCGGCGGCACCGGCTGCGGCTCGACCCCGAGCAGGCTCTTCGCCTTGTCGAAGAGCGGCGTGTCGATGCTGGAGGGCTTGACCAGGCTCAGCGAGATCGGCAGGCCCTCGGCCTCGAGCTCCAGGCGCAGGGCGTTGGTGAACCCCTTGACGGCGTGCTTGGCCGCGCAGTAGTTCGCCTGCAGCGGCACGCTGCGGTCGGCCAGGACACTTGCCACGTTGATCAGCGCGCCGCCCTCCTCGCGCAGCAGGGGCACCGCCGTCCGGCAGCCGTAGACCACCCCCCAGTAGAGGACGTCGAACTGCCGCCGCATGTCCTCGATCGACAGGTCCTGGGCTCGCCCGTAGAGGGCGACGCCGGCGTTGTTGACCCAGGTGTCGACCCGCCCGTAGTAATGCAGGGCCGCCTCCCCGATCCTCTCCACCTGCCGGGGGTCGGCGACGTCGGCCACGATGTAGGCCGCCGTGCCCCCCTGCAGACCGATCTCGTCGACGGCGTTTCGCAGATCGTTCTCGTTGCGCGCGGCGAGCACCACCTTGGCGCCCGCCTCGGCGGCCATCTTCGCGGTCACCAGGCCGATGCCGCTCGAGGCGCCGGTGATGACCACGACCTGTTCAGGCAGACTCTTGAGCTGTACTTTCATCAAAACACCTCCTCGGCGGCAAACGCGCCGGTCCATCTTGGGTCATTTTCTGATGCCCGATCTGTGCCAGTGGGCGCTTCGTTGTACCCTTAAGGCACGGCGAAATTGCTCGCCGGTCTGACAGGAGACCCCTCATGAAGAAGACCGCTCCCAAGAAGATGACGCTTTCCCGCGAGACGATCGGCACGCTGAGCGACAGTGACACGCAGAAGGTCTTTGGCGGCGCCTACTCCGATCGATGCACCACCTCCGTGAACATCTGCTGCCCTGACAACTGACGTGGCGGCGGATCAGGGTGAGGGGACCCCGGGACCCCGGGGCTCTCTTCGTTATCTCCAATAGATAACAGGGCCTCCGAGGCCCACGAAAAGGAGACCCCGTGAAGAAGACCGCCCCCAAGAAGATGACCCTCACCCGCGAGACGATCGGCACGCTGAACGATAAGGACATGAAGGCGATTCTGGGCGGCGCCCTCCCGGAGACCACCAACTCCAAGAACGTCTGCTGCAACTAAGCTCCACAGTCCGGTAGGGGCGCGGAAAGGCCGCCGCGCCCCTACACGTGGTTCAGCAGCATCAGCTCGTGAGGGTGCGGCTCCAGATAGACCTGATCCTGAAGATACGCCACCCCTTGCCGCCGGACGTGATGGCGGATCAGGGTGAGAGGGACGATCAGCGGCACCAGCCCCAGCCGGTAGCGCTCGATCGTCTCCGCCAGCTCGGCGCGGTCCTCGCCGTCGAGGGCGTCCGAAACAAAGCCCGCCAGGTGATGCTGGACGTTGGTATGGCCGCGCCGGGTGGCGGGACGGCGGAGGATCTCCGTCAACCCCGCGCGATAGGCGGCGGCGAGCCCGTCCGCCGGCGTATCCTTCCCCGCTCCCCCCAGCAGACGGCCCAGCCGGCGCATGCCGGACTGGTTGCGCCCCAGGAGCAGGAACTTGTGGCGCTCGTGGAAGCGCATCAGCCCGGCGCGGGTCCACCCCTCCCGCTCCCCCTGGCGCCAGCGATGGTGGACGAAGATGCGGGCGATGAAGTTCTCGCGCAGCGGCGGATCGTTCAGCCGCCCCTCCTCCTCGACAGGCAGGTCCGGCAACCGCGCGATCAAAGCCTCGGCGAACAGGCCACGGCCGTCCTTCGACGGCGCACCCGCCCCGGCGTAGGTACCGGGATAGACCTTGACCCGCTCCATGCCGCAGCTCGGGGAATCCTTCTTGAGCACGTAGCCGTCGAGCTCCATCCCGGCCAGGGCCTCGGCCCGCCGCCGGGACCAGGCGCGCATCGGCTCCGTGTAGTCCTCCCCGGTGCTGGGCATGACGAGCCGGACCTCCTCCCCCATCCGCTCCAGCCGGATCGGCGGCCGCGGGGTGCCCATCCCCAGCTCCACCTCGGGGCAGACCGCCACCCACTCGACGTAGCGGCCGAACGTGTCGGTGAGAAAGGCGTCCCGCTTGTGGCCGCCGTTGTAGCGCACCTCCTGGCCGAGCAGGCAGGCGGAGATGCCGATGCGGATTTTGGACAGCTCTGAAGCTGGCATTCCTTATATATAGCGCAGGACTCTTGCCACACCCGGGATTGAAATCCCGGGCTACCGACAATCGCCCCTTCCCGGGGCTCCGAGGAAGTCCCGGATGGGACGGCCGTAGGTAGCCCGGGATTTCAATCCCGGGTGGCGGCACCCGGACAACGGACCCCTCCCTGCTACCATACCGCCCATGGCCACCCCAAACCCCCTGCTCATGATCCCCGGCCCCGTGGAGCTCTCGCCGGCCGTGCTCACGGCGGCCTCCGCGCCTCCCCCCAGCCATACGTCCCCCCGCCTGATCGAGGCGTTCGGGCGATCGATCGAGCGGATGCGGGAGGTCTGGCTGTCCGGACCGGCGAGCCAGCCGTTCATCCTTGCCGGCAGCGGCACCCTCGCCATGGAAGTCGCGGCGGCCAACCTGATCGAGCCTGGGGACCGGGCGCTGGTGGTCAGCACCGGCTACTTCTCGGAGCGGATGGCGGAGATCCTCCGCCGCTACGGCGCCGAGGTGACCGAGGTGACGGCGCCGGTGGGCGAGGCGCCAACGCCGGAGCAGGTCCGGGACGCCCTCGCGCAAAGCGGCCCCTTCAAGGCCCTGTTCGCCACCCACGTCGACACCTCGACCGGCGTGCGGATCGACCCCGAGCCGCTCTGCCGCCTCGCCCGCGAGGCCGGGGCGCTCTCCGTGTTCGACGGCGTCTGCGCCACCGCCGGCGAGCGCTTCGAGATGGCGGCCTGGGGGGCCGACCTCTACTTCACCGGCTCCCAGAAGGCGATCGGCCTGCCGCCCGGCTTGGCGCTGATGGTGGCGGGCGAGCGCGCCCTCGCCGCCCGCGAGTCGCGCAAGGCCCCGGCCCCCCCGCTCTTCCTCGACTGGAGCTCGTGGCTCCCCATCCACCGTGCCTACGAGGAGCGCAAGCCCAGCTATTTCGCCACCCCGGCCACCTCGCTGGTGATGGCGCTGGAGACCGGGCTCAGGGAGGTCCTGGAGAACGGCGTCGAGACCCGCATCGAGACCCAGGCCCGCGCCGCCGCCGCGCTGCGGGTCGCCTGGGCCGAGCTCGGCCTCCGCTCCGTTCCCGGCCCGGCACTGACAGCCAACACCCTGAGCGCCCTCTACTTCCCCGCCGGGATCGACGCCACCCTGCTGCCGCGCATCGCCGCCCGCGGGGTCACCGTGGCCGGCGGCCTCCACCCGGCCCTCAAGGCCAACTCCTTCCGCGTCGGCCACATGGGCTACACCGCGACCCAGCCGGACTATCTCCGGCGCGCCGTGGAAGCCATCGCCGGCGCTCTCCAGGAAGGCGGAGCCGCCGCCGATCCCAGGGCGGCCGTGGCGGCGCTGGAGCAGGGGCTGGCCGTGCCCGCCTGAGCCAAGACAGCCCGGAGCAGGGCGACGACGGCCCGCGGGTCTATACAACGCCTTGCCGATCGATAGGACGCCTCGCCGATCCTTACCACGGCCCGTCATATCCAACGACGGCCTGGGGATGCTTACAACGGCTCGCCGAGCGATACGACGCTTCGCGGATCCTTACGACGGCTTGTCGTATCCAACGACGGCCTGCCGATGCTTACAACGGCTCGCCGATGGATACAACGCCTTGCCAATCGATACGACGCCTCGCCGATCCTTACCACGGCCTGCCTCTGCTTAGGGCGGTTCGCCGACCGATACAACGTCCTGCCAATCGATACGACAGCCCGTCGTATCCAACGACAACCCGCCGATGCTTATGGCGACTCGCGGATCGATAAAGCGCCCTGCCGATCGATACGATGGCCCGCCGATCCTTATGACAGCCCGTCGTATCCGGACAACAACCCGCCGATGCTTACGACGGCCCGCAGATCGATAAGACGCCTCGCCGATCCTTACGACCGTACGAATTTCCCCCCATGGTAGCCTTTAGAACATGCCTGACAGCTCGTCCGCACCTCCGAGCCGATGGCCGGAGCCTCCCTCCGGCATCGCCGCGAATCCCGCGGGGATCAAGCCGCCGATCCCGGCCACCCCGGCCGTTCTCCAGAAGGAGCTGAGCGGCAAGCCTCTCCTCTGGGTGGGCGCCGGCACCTCGGTCGCCGCCGGGTATCCCGGCACCGGCAAGATCCTCGACGCGCTCGCCGAACGGGCGGACGACCCGGTCGATAAAACCGCCCCGTTCCCCAAAGTTGTGGATGACTTCGTGGCGTCGCGCGGCGCGGGAGAGCTGGGCGACATCCTGCAGAAGCTCTTCGAGCCGATCTCCAGGGAGGACCGCCAGCCGACGCCCGTGCACCGCGCCATCGCCCGCTTGGCCGGCACCGGCCGCTTCCACGCCATCGCCACCACCAACTACGACGACCTCCTGGAGCGCGCCCTTTCCGACGCCGGGGTGCCGTATGTCCTCCAGGCGCTCGAAGGCAATGCCCCGGTCGCCGGGGACGGCGCCGTCCGCCTCCTGAAGCTCCACGGCTCGCGGGAGGATTGGATGAAGGTGGTGCTCTCCGGCCGCTCCTACCAGGAGTTCGGCCGGAGCTACCCGTTTCTCTCCGCGCAGCTCGACGTCCTCCTCCGCCAGCGAGCCGTGCTCTTCGTCGGCTGTTCGCTCCAGGACCCCCGCCTCCTCGACTGGCTGGCCGCCCAAACCGAGGAGGCGGCGCGGGGCTTGAAGCCCTGGCGGGCCTTGATGACGGAGAAGAATTGGAAGACGGCCACGGAGGCCACCTGGGAGGGGGGACACGCCTCCGGGGCGCTCGCGCGCGGCAACGTGCGGCCGTTCATCCTGCGTGACCATGCCCACCTCGCCGAGTTGTGGGCGGGAGTGACATCCGAGGTCGCCCCGGAGATGCGGCGGCTGGAGATCGAGGTTGAAGTCGGAAACGAGGGGGAGCCCTGGAGCGCCCGCCTCGCGGGCTGCCCGGACTGGCAGCCGCGCGACCCACTCGCCGACCCCGGGCTCCTGGAAGATCTCGAAACCCTTCGCGCGCTCGATCACCGTCCCTTGCCGACCGACGAGCGCGGGCGCCTTTCCACGGAGGCCGCCGGAGCGGCAGCCGCCCTGCGCAATCTGGCAGCGAAGGTGGGCGACCGGCTGACGGACGCCCTCCTCTCCCCCGCCGCGCGAAAGGCTCTGACCGCCGCCATCCAGGCCGGGACTGGCGGGGAGCCCCCACTGCTCCACCTGCGGGTGCGCCCGGCCCACGGCGGCGAAGCGGCCGAGCGCCGGGCGGACCGGGCCCTGGCCCTCCCCTGGGAGTTGCTGCGGCTCGACGAACACTTTCCGGTCGAGGAGGGGACCCTCGATCTGGCGCGCGAGGCCATGGTGCCCGGCGCGCCGGGCCTAGTCGCTCCCAGCAAGCCGCTCTCCGTGGTCGCGACCGTCGCCGCGCCCATCGATGCCACCGCTCTCGACTATGAAGAGGAGATGTACCGCCTCTGGCGCGCCCTCGGAGAGAAAGCCGAGGAGCGGCGGCTCCTGGTGACCGACCTGGGGACCCTCGACGAGCTGGCCCGCGAGGTCGAACGTTTCCAACCGCCGGCCATCCATTTCAGCGGCCATGGCCGGCCCGGTGTGCTGTTCTTCGAGGACGAGGCTGCGCTCTCCGACGAGGTGCCGGTCGCCGAGCTGGTCCGCCGGCTGTACGAAGCCGGTCCACTGCCGCGGCTCGTCTATCTCTCGGCCTGTCACGGTGCCACGGCAGGTGTAGCCGGCCGGGCAGAGCCCGGAGAGCGGATGGTCGACACCGCGCTCGCCCGGGAGGAGACCCAACCCTCGACCGCCGCCTCCCTCCACCGCGCCGGCTTTCCTCAGGTCGTAGCCTACTTCGGCCCGGTAGGTGACCAACAGGCAACGCGGGCCGCAGCCGTCTTCTACGCCACCCTTGCCTCTGGCAAAAAGGCTCGGGAGGCCCTGCGCCGGGCGCGCCGGATCTCTGCCGAACCGCATCAGGAGCATGGCCGCTTCACACACGTCTATCCCCTCGGCTGGGCGCAGCTCGCTCTCTATCACCGAGGCGAAGACGTGCCCACATCCCTCCCGACGCTCGGGAGCGAGCCATCAGTCGATCTTGGAGAGGAGAGGCGGCGGATCTTCGAGCGACTGGACCGCGAGGGCGGCAGCGAGCGGGTGGAAGGCATTCGTGGCGTGCAGCGCCTGCGCTTCGGCTTCGTGGGCAGGAGGAAGGAGCGGGCGGAGGCGCTCCGCCGTTGGCGCCGGGGGGAGCGCCGGCTCGTCGTCCTCGGTCTTGGTGGACTCGGTAAGACTGCCCTCTGCACGGAGCTGGCGCCGCTCCTCGCTCGCGATCTCAAGGTTGGCGGCGCCCTCGTGCTGGCCCTTGACGGGCGGCATGCCGGCGCGCAGCCGAATCCGGTCCTCTCCCTCTGGCAGGAGGTCCAGGCCGCAGCCTCTGGAGACGCCTGGAGCCAGACTCTCGCGGATCTCCAGAAGGAGGGCGTGACGGGCGAGGCACTCGGCCAAGCCATCGTAGAGCTGGCGAAGCTGGCAGGAGGACTCCTGCTCTACCTCGACGATGCTGAGAGCCTTCAGGCACCGCTCGGTGAAAGCAAGATCGGACAGTTCCGCGATCCGGAACTCCGTCGTTTCTGGGAGATCCTCATAGAAAAAACCACCACAGAGGGTCCGCTCGGCCTCCTCGTCTCCTCTCGTTATCTGCCGGAGGGGACACCCCAGAACGCGGAGTTACACCTGTCGCAGCTTCGCCGCTATGAAGTGGTGCGCCTCCTCGCCTGGATGCCAACCCTGGGCCGGCTCCCCGCCGAGGACAGCGCGTGGCTCGCCGGGGAAATCGACGGCCATCCGCGCACTATTGAATATCTGGAGGTCTTGGCGCGGGCTCAGGAGGAGAGCCGGGTGCCGCCGGGCAGACGCTACGAGGGGACAAAGTGGCGGGAGGAGATCCTGGAACCGATACTGCCCAGGACTCAGGAAAAAGTCGACACCGACCTGTTGCTCAGTAGGGTTTGGGGGGCCTTACCTACGAATGCGCAGGAGCACCTGGGCCGCTGCACTGTCATTACGGCTCCTGCTCCGTGGGACGCAGTGCTTACGCTTCAGCCAGAGGAAGGGACAGCGAACCGGTTGGTCGAAACCGGAATGCTGAGCCCGTTTCAGTCTCCTCTCGGGGCTGAGGACTGGTGGGCGCCGCACAGGCTGGTCGCCGAGGAGGCCCGGCGCCGCTGGACGGGAGAGCCAAGAGACGCATACCGCCGGCTTGGGGAGTGGTACGAATCGCGCTTCAATGAAGAGCAGCGGTGGGTGTGGGCGGAGCGTGCAGTACAGCATTGGACGGATGCCGGGGAGGGGGATGGGGGATGGCAAGTGGCAAAACAGCTTATCCTCCACCTCCGTGATGTGGGCCGTTACCGGGAAGCTCTTGCCTGGGTAGAGCGGGTGCTCGTGGCAACTCCGACTGGACAGCAACTCGGGATGACATTGATGTACCAAGTACAACTCGGGAGGATTGCCGGTTTCACACCTAGCGACTCAGAGAAGATCTTGCTAGAGGCGCTGGAACTTGTAAGCCAGAAGGATCGAGGGTTCGTTTTGCACGAGCTAGGAGATCTATCGTTTTTTAATTACGAATTGATAAAAGCAAAAGAATATTTTGGGCAGGCTGCAGAGGCGAAGACAGCATTCTTCGGAAAAAAGCATCGCTTCGTCGCAACCTCTATACACACTCTAGGATGCGTGCAACAAGCCCAGGGTGATCTCGATGCGGCGAGACGTAACTTCGAATGTTCTCTAGAAATTCTTGTCCAATATTTAGGCACCGAAATCCACCCCGAAGTAGCCGCCTCCTACCATGAGATCGCAATTGTCCTTAAAGACCAAAAAAATCTTGATGGAGCGAGGCAATATCTCAAACGCTCTATGGAAATTCTTGGCCAATTCTTCGACACCGAAACCCACCCCGAAGTAGCCGCCTCCCTACATGTGCTTGCAGGCGTCCTCCAGGCTCAAGGCGACCTCGACGGCGCGCGAAAGACTTTCGAACGGGCGATCGAGATCAAGGATGCTGTCTATGGGACCCGTGAGCACTACTCGACGGCGACCACCGAGAACAATCTGGGGTTTCTCCTTATCAGGCAGGGAGAGATCAAAGTTGGAATGAAGCTCCTGGCTCACGCCTACTCCGTCTTTCAGAGCAAGCTCGGCCCCAACCACCCCTACACCCGCGACTTGGCGCCTCTATTCGAGAAGAGTCCCCCCGAGCCCCAGGAATAGTCGGCCAACCCCGGCGTTTACACTCTCTGTCCGCCAGGGAGGACGACGCCGTGCCCGCCGCCGAACGTGAAGAACGCATCCGCCAAGCCCTTCAGCTCCTGATCGACGAGGCCCGGGAGCGGATCGACAGCCATCCGCTCGGCCATCTCGTGGCCGGGCGCGGGGAGCAGATCGATCTCCGGCTGACGCTGCCGACCGCCCTCCGCGACGGCCAGCTTGGCAGGGTGGGGCGCGACGCCTCGGAGGCCCTCCAGGAGGCGGTGCAGTCGCTGCTCCAGCACAGCGCCCTGTTCCAGCCGGGGCGCGTGCTCTGCCTGCGCTGCCAGACCGCGGCCTGCGAGCACTCCGCTCCCGCCGATGGCCGCCAGGTCTTCGCCGGCTGGGGGCCGGCCGGCCTCCCCCGCTTCGCCGACTTCGGCCAGTGGCTCCTCCAGCGCCGCGATCCCCGGGTCGACCTCCTCTACCGCGACTCGCCGCAGCTCATCACCGTGGTGGTGCCGGAGGCGGAGCTCGCGGGGGGCCTCATCCCCGCCTTCCGCCAGCGGGAGGACAGCTACCGCATCCACGCCCAGGTCACCGCCGGCTGGTATCAGGCGCCCGACCGGGATGGCCCGTCGGGATTCCGGAAGCCGTTCGCGGTCTCCCTCCAACTGGTCTCCACCCGCTCGCGGCGCCACGGCCGGCGCTTCGGTGTCAACGTGGTCGGCGTCGGCCCGGGGGGCGAGCCGCTCGAGAACATCTACGACCGGATCGGCGCCATCCCCTGGGGGGACGCGGTGCGCTGGGCGCAGGGGGTGCTGGTGGGGATCGAGGCGCAGATCGAACGGCAACCCCGAACGGCGCGCGCGCCGATGGAAAACGTCGAGAAGCGAATCGAGGGGCTCGCCAACGCCGTCGCCCGGCGGCTGGAGAAGGACTGGCGCGGCAAGGAACGCCGCACCGTCCACGGCCAGCAGCGCCACGCCGGGGGGGACCGCCCCACCCGCATGGCGATGGCCGATCTCGCCCGCGCCAACGCGGCCGACCTCCTCTTCGACACCCGGCGCGAGACGCTGGTGGTGGTCGGCGACCGCGGGCGCGCCCACGTCTTCAATCTCGCGGGAAAGCTGGTGACCTCGGTGCGCTACAACCCGGCGGTCATCGAGAAGCGGCGGCAGAATGGCGTCTGGCGTCCCGCCGCCACCGAGGAGATCCGGAAGGTGCGCGAGCAGGTCGCCGCGGTGGCGGCGGGGGCGTGAGCTCGCCGTCCCCGGGCCGCCTCGCCAGCAGCGGATAGGGGTCCCGCGCGGCCCCCTCGACGTAGATCCCGTAGTGCAGATGGGTGGGCGTGCCCTTGGCGTTCCCCGAGTCCCCCACGTAGCCGAGCACCGTTCCCACCTCCACCCAGTCGCCGAGGCCGACCGTCGACCAGTCGTCGAAATGGGCGTAGTAGTGATACCAGCCGGCGGGGCCGACGACCCCCACCGTGCGCCCCCCCAGCCGGTTCAACCCCTTGCTCGTCACCACGCCGTGGGTGGAGGAGATCACCGGCGTGCCCCGGCGGGCGAAGATGTCGATCCCCTCATGATGCCGGCCCCCGGAGCGCGTGCCGCCCCAGGTGTCGGCGAGCTGCGACCGCTCGATCCCCTGGACCGGTACGGGGAGCGACTCGGGCGGCGGCTCGCGGTAGAGGCGGACGACCCGCACCATGTTCTTCAGATAGGGGAAGGCCCAGATCAGGAGCAGCGCGAGGAGTGCCAGCCCGATCAGGCGCCCGAGGATCCGCCGCGCGCTCATCCTCTTAGCCTATGTCGATCGTCTCGGGCGGGGCCACCCGCGTCGTCCGCAGGCCCCGGGCCTCGGCGGCGCGAGCGAACCAGCCTGCGTCGCGCAGGGCGCAGCGGTACCAGTCGTTGTTGAAGAAGGCGTAGACGTCCGCCGCCGCGCCCCAGAGCTCCGCCGCCCGGCCGGCCCAGTCCGCGAGGACCTCCGGGGTGTAGCAGCCCGGGGGCGAGGCGGTGCCGCCATGGAAGCGCAGATATCCCCAGTCCGCCGTCCGCCACTCCGGGGTGATCGGCCCGCCGCGGTCGGCGAGGCAGATGGCAGCCCCGTGCCGGACGAGCACCTCGCGGACGCTCTCGGTATACCAGGAGTCGTGCCGGAACTCGACGGCGACCCGCGCCTGGGGGGCGAGGAGGGCGAGCGCCGCGTCGAGCCGCTCCTCGTTGCGGTGCATGTTGGGGGGGAGCTGGAGCAGGATCGGGCCCATTTTGGGGCCCAACTCGCGGGCGCGGCTCATCAGGCGCTCCATCGGTTCCTCGGGGTCTTTGAGCTTCTTGAAATGGGTGAGGAACTTGCTCGCCTTGACGACGAAGACGAAATCCTCCGGCGCCTGGGCGGCCCAGGCGCCGAGGACCCCCGGCCCGGGGAGCTTGTAAAAGGTCGCGTTGACCTCGACGACCTGGAAGCGCTCCGCGTAGAACCGGAGCTGCCCGGGCTTCGGGATCTCGCGTGGGTAGAACGAGGCGTCCCAGTGCCGGTACTGCCATCCCGAGGTTCCGATCCAGACCGCCATCGCGGAGATCTCCTGCTGCAATGGCCGTTCCCATGGCTGTTCCCATGGCTGTTCTAATAAAATGGCTGTCCCGATGACACGCCTCGCTCCCCTCCTGCTCACCCTCGCGCTCGCCGGCCCGGGCCTCTCGTTTCCCGGGGTGCGGTACCCGACTCCGACGGGGGACGTCTGGGTGGAGATGGCCGCCGCCGGCAAGGGCAAGCCGCGGGAGGGGGTAGGGCGCGGGGCAATCGAGGCGCCGCCGGAGCGTGTCTTCCGGGCGCTCGCCGACTACGCGCACTGGTCGGAGTTCATGCCCTTCCTGCTGAAGTCCGGAGCGCAGGCTCAGCCGGACAGGTCAGTGGTGGGCGATCACGTGATGAAGCTCCCTCCTCCCGGGGGGGAGCGCCACTACCGGGTCCGCTTCCGCCAGAGGGTCGAGACCGGCCCCGCGGGCGGCACTGCGAGGAAAACGTGGAAGATCGACTGGGCCTACATCCCCGGCTCGGGCAACGTCGCCGGCCATCACGGCTCCTGGACGCTGACTTCCCTGGGGCCGGGCCGCACCCTGGCCGTGCTCCGCCTCTACACCGATCCCGGCGGCCTCACCCCGCACTGGGCGATCGACCGCGGCACCGCCGAGACGATCCCCTGGATCCTCCACGGGCTGCGCCAGCACGTCCAGCGGTCGCGGTACGACGGTCCGTGAGTTAGAATCTCTCCGTCCGTTTTTCGTCCCACAGCAGGTCTCGAGGGTTTATGCGCCAGAAGAAGAATGTCCTCCCGCTGGAAGTCCACCTGGGCACCGAGCTGCACCGCCGCTCGACCGAGCTGACCCGTGCCTGGCTGGACCGGCTGCTCGAACGCCTGGACGTCCAGCCGCGCCGGATCTTTCCGGCCGAGGCCCTGCTCAACCATATCCCCGAGGTCCTGAGCGCCATCTCCGACTACCTCTGCTCGGAGGGGGATGTGGCCTCCGAGCAACTGGTCCGGGACGAGTTCGCCAAGCTGGCGCGGCTCCGCCGCGAGCAGGGCTACGACATCGACGAGATCCTGGCCGAGTTCGAGATCCTCGGGGAGATCCTCTACAAGGCGCTGCGCGAGGACGCCCGCAACTTCCGGCACAAGGTGCCGCCGGACTATGCCATCGAGGTCGCCGAGCGCCTCCACCGGGCGCTGACGTCGATCACCGCGATCACGGCCACGACCTTCCGCGAGGAGGGGTTCCGCGACCGCCGCGAGCGAGCCCGCCTGCTGGGGGGCTTCGGACGCGATCTGGCGCACGAGCTGCGCAACCGGCTGACCACGGCGGAGATTGCCATCCATCTGCTCGACAGCGCGCCGGAGCCCGCCCAGCGGGAGAAGGCCCTGCGCACGCTCCAGCAGACGTTGCGGCGGCTCAAGGGGGTTGCCGACGACGTCCAGGCGCTGGCGATCGCCCAGGGGAGCGAGGAGACGGCGCAGGGGCGGCGGCTGTCGCTGCGGACATTGATCGTGGAGACGGTCGAGGAGCTCCAGACCATGGCGGGAGAGCGCGGGGTGCGCGTCGAGATCCAGGAGCCGGTCCCCGACGTCCAGGTCGACGCCACCCGCGTCGAGCTGGCGCTGATCAATCTGGTGGGCAACGCCGTCAAGTACTCCGATCCTGACGAAGAGGACCGCTGGGTCCGCCTCGGCGTCCAGCGACAGGAGGACGGTTACTGGCGGATCTCGGTGGCGGACAACGGCCTCGGCATCCCCGAGGAGATGCACGACCTCATCTTCGAGCAGTTCGTCCGCGCCCACCCCGAGGTCGCCGACGGCACCGGTCTCGGCCTCGCCATCGTCCAGGCCGCCATCGACCAGATCGGCGGGCGCATCTGGCTCGAGAGCACGCCCGGCGAGGGCACCACCTTCCACTTCACCGTGGTGGATCCGCCGGCGGCGCGGGAGAGCTAGGTCCACCGGACGGATCTTGCATACCATCTCCCCAAGGGTTGATTTAACCCTCGAATTGGAGCATGGTGAGGGTGTACTTCAAACAAGGGGAGATTGATCATGAGTAGTGCCGAGCTGAACCGCTTTCTGGAGGACGTGCGGAAAAATCCCTGTCTGCTGGACGAGCTCCGGACGTTGCGCCACAACCCCGAGGCGGCGCTCCTCTGGGCGGTCGACAGGGGTTACCACCTGACGCTGGGAGATCTGGCGGAGACTCTGGACAGCGACCGGGAGCTTTCGGACGAAGACCTCGACCAGGCCGCCGGCGGCGACGATAACTGGCCCCTTCCGTAACCGGCGAAGCCGCGGCCGTGTTGACCTCCGCGGACTGGCTGGAGGTCCTCAAGCCCCGGCTGATCGAGCCGCTTTTCGATCCTGAAACCGTCGCGCGCCTTCGCCAGCTCGCCATCGGTCTGCCCGGCCAATGCCAGGGAACCCTCGAAGTCCGGCTGGCGCCCGGCACCGCTCCGGTCGATCTGTCGCTACGCCTCCGTACGGCGGACGAGGCCCGCGCCATGGCGGAGCGGCTCCCATTCTCATCCATCAGGACATTTCTCCTCGGCTGGGCCGAAGCCGGAGGGCCGCTTGCGCCCGTCCGCTCCGTCTGGCTGGAGCTCGACCTCGACCGGATGACGGCCGGAGAGGCACCGGCCCCCGTCGTTTGCGCGAAGCTCCCCAAAGGCGCCGATCCCGGCTGGCTCACCGGTACGCTACTCCCGGCTCTCCAGGGCGGTCCGCTCCCAGCCGGTCAGCGCGCTCGAATCCTCTCCTGTCTCGACGCCCTGCCCCCCTCGGCCAGCCTCCTCTACGTTTTCAGCCTGCGTGCCCGAAGGAGCGACGCCGTTCGATTGGAGATCTTCGGCCTGGAGCCGGCCGAAATTCTCAATTACCTCCAGAGTATGAACCCGGAGTTGGTCCCCGCCGTCGCAAAGGCGGCCCCTCTCTTCGAAGGGGTCGAGCGGCTCCACCTTTCGTTCGACGTGACCGATACGATCCTGCCCAGGATCGGCATCGAAGGCTCCTTCCCCCGGCAGCCTTCCCGAGAGCCGCGCTGGCGGGCTTTCTTCGAGCACCTGGTGCAGTCTGGGGTCTGCTCCCCCGGAAAGCGAGAATCCGTGCTCGCCTGGCCGGGGTACGACACCTTCTGGACGGCCCCGGAACGATGGCCGGTCGCCGAGATCGGGCCCCGGGGCGCCTGCCTGCGCACCCTCAGCCATGCCAAGGTCGTCTGCGTTCCGGATCGGGAGCTGGAGGCCAAAGCCTATCTCGCGTTCGGGCCGCCCGAACGCTCCAGCGAGGGAGCCACCGCGAGCTCCCGGGCGAGCCGCTCGGCCTTCTCAACATAGCCGGGGAGCCGGAGCTCCGTGAAGATCCGGCGAGCTTCGCCGAGTTGCCGCGCCGCCTCTTCGGACCCAGCGCCACTGACGAGCGCCAGCTCGAGGCGGGTACGCCCCATCTCGAAGGGGGCCTGGATGGACTGAAAGCTCTCCAGCGCCGCTTCGAGCCACCTCGTCGCTCCTTCCGGGTCGCCGGCTTCCCGGGAAACACGTCCCAGCGCCCGCTGTGCCATGCCGCTCCCATACCGGAACCGGACCGACTCGGTGATGTCGAGCGCCTGGTGGGCGAGATCCTGGGCTTCGTCGAGCCGCCCGGCGAGCAGACACGCCTCGGCCAGGAAAGCGGAGAACCAGCCCAGGAGCTGCAGCATCCCGGTCTGGCGCAGCCGCTCCGTGGAATCCTCCAGCGCCTCGATGGCCCGGGGGAGATCCCCCTTTTCCAGGAAGGCGTAGCCCAGGAAGCCCAGAGCCGCCGCGGTGTTGAGGGGGTCCTGGGCCCGCTTGAGCCCCCCCTGACACTCCTCGATGCCACGCTCCCAGTCCCCGAGCGACGCGTAAAAGTAGCCGGTGCTCCAGGAGGGATCGAGACGAGGATCCTGCAAGGCGCGCCAGATGGCCTCGGCCCACTTCATCTTGTCGAACGCCTCCTCGAACTGCCCCAGGACGTAATGATGGAACCCCGCCACCCAGTAGGCTTGCCCCTGCCACCACGGTTCGTCGCTCCGCTCCAGCAGAGCGAGGGACTCGCGGCCGTGCTCGATCCCCTCCGAGAACCGCCCCGACCAGAAGGCATCGCGGCAGAGCACGTACCAGGCCTTCCCCTCCGTTGCCGTATCGCCGGACCGCCGCGCCGCCTCGATCGAGAGGCGCGCATTGCTTGCGGCCTGCTCCTGATCGCCGAGATAGCTGTAGGTATGGGCCAGCCAGAAATAGTACCTGCCTGCCAGCGACGGATCGCCCAGCCGGTCCACGAGTCCCTGGTTTTCGAGGAAGATCTCCAGCGTCTCCGGGAAGCGGGCCAGCGGCAGGAGCGACTCCGCGAGTTGCAGGATCAGCTCCAGGCGGCGGCGCCCTCTCTCCGCTTCCGGCAGGCGTTCGCAGTGGACGAGAGCTTCCCGCAAGGCCTGCGCCGCCTCGGAATGAGCGTACCGGCTCGCTGCCTGGCCGGCGAAAAGGATCAGATAGGAGACCGCCTTTTCCGCATCGCCAGCCTTGGAGTAGTGGTACGCCAGGGTGTCGTAGACATCCTCGAGACGGCCGGCATGAAGCTGCTCGAAAGCCTGGCCCGCAGCCGTATGAAGGCTCTGTCGCCGGCCTTTCAGTAGCGTCTGATAGACCGCTTCCTGGGTCAGGGCGTGCTTGAAGAGATAGCGCGGCTCCTCAACCGTAGGCTCCTCGTAGAAGAACTCCCATCGCTTGAGGTCCGAAAGGAGCGGCGTCAGATCGTCTGACTGGTTCCAGACCTGCGTCAGCAGAGGAAGGGAAAACTCCCTGCCGAGGACGGAAGCGGTCTGGAGAAGCCGCTTGTGCTCCTCCGGCAAACGGTCGATGCGGGCCATCACAACGCCCTGGATCGTGTCGGGGACCAGGACGTCCGGATGTTCCAGCAGCGACCGCGTCAGCTCCTCCAGGAAGAAAGGGTTGCCCTCCGCCTTGCTCAGCACGGCCTCGACCAAGGACTCTGAGGGCTCGGCCCGTTGCAGGACATGCCGGACCACGGCCTGACTCTCCGACCCCGTCAGCCGCGAGAGAGCGATCTGAGTGGCATAGGACTTCTCGATCCAGGGCGGCCGATAGCCGGAGCGATAGGTTGCCAGGAGCAGCACGCGGGAGACGACCAGCCCTTCCACGAGAAACGCGAGGAAATCCTCCGAGGTCTTGTCCACCCAGTGCAGATCCTCGATCTCGAGGACCACCAGGCTCCCCTGGCCCAGGTTCAGGATCATCTGTCGCAGGATCCGAAAGATCCGGGCCTGAAGCGCCTGCGGGCTCAGCTCCGCCAGCCGCTCGGTCCCCTCTTCGATCCCAAGGAGATGAAGCAGGTAAGGCAGCGCCTCCTCCACCTCCATCCCCGCTCTCTGCAAACTCACGGTGACCTTGGCGGCCACCGCGGCGGGATCGTCTGTCTCGGCGATTTTCCACTCGTTGCGCAGCATGTAGAGGATGGGCAGATACGGCATGCCGCTCGCATAGGAGATGCACCGTCCGGCCAGGAACAGGACGGGACGATCCCAGAGCCGCCGGCGGAGCTCATAGACCAGCCGCGACTTTCCCGCGCCGGCCTCGGCCGCGATGCCCACCACCTGCCCCTCCCCTCCCGCGGCCCGCTCCCGCAACTCCTCCAGAGTCGCCATCTCTCGCTGACGCCCCACGAAGGGAGAACGTGCCATCCCGTCCAGGACCGCCTGCTCAGAGAGAAGAAGCCCAATGCCCAGGAGCCTGAAAGCCTGGACAGGGGCCTCCTTGCCCTTCACCTGAAGCGGCCCGACAGGTTCCATCCGAGCGGAGCCCTGGAGCAACCGGCCGGCATCCTCGCTCACCAGGATGGTCCCGGGCTCGGCGAGCTGCTGCAGCCGGGCGGCCAGATTCGTCGTGTCCCCGATCGCCGTGTAGTCCCGCCGGAGCTGATCGCCAATCCCCCCGACCACCACCCAGCCGGTATTGATCCCCATCCGAACCTTGAGATCCAATCCCTCCTGCCCGCCAAGCTCCGCATGATGCTCCTGGAGGAGCTTCTGGAGCCCCAGAGCGGCCAAAGCGGCTCTCCTGGCGTGGTCCTCATGGGCGATCGGAGCCCCGAACAGAGCCATGAAGCCATCGCCCAGGAACTGGTTGATGGTCCCCTCATAGCGGTGGACCTCCGAGAGAGCCAGCTCAAAGAACCGGTTCAGCAGCAGGTGCATCGTCTCCGGCCCCAGCCGCTCGGCCAGGGACGTCGAGCCCACGAGATCGCAGAACAGGACGGTGACCTGCTTGCGCTCGCCTTCGAGGGCGGAGCGGGACTGGAGGATTTGGGTGGCGAGGTGGGGGGGAGTGTAGCTCCGGACGGGAGATAGATCAGGCTCGGCGGCAGGAATGGGCGCTTCCACCTTGGAACTCCCTAGTGGGGAGCCGCACTCCCCGCAGAACTTGAAGCCGGGGGGGGGCTCAGCGCCGCATTGGGGGCAGAGAGCGGCCAGCTTGGCGCCGCACTGGCCGCAGAACTTCATGCCGAGCGGATTGTCGAAATTGCATGACTGGCACTTCATAGGGTTCGTCCCTCACGTCAGCCGCCCCTAAATCCAATATAGCTTCCAGAGAAGTATGTATTCGGCGCCACTCGACGAATCGATTGCTGACCCAGCGCAGGCCTAAAAGCTAGGACTAACAGAATCGCCTGTCAATCTACGGGTGATCCGGTACCGCTTCGGCAGAGTCCTCATCGCTCGATATTTACACCAAGCCTGAATCTGGCTAGTCTCCATAGCCTTGGCAGAAGTTCTCCTTGTTGGGTCAACTACGAGTTTCATGGGGTGCAGAATGAAAAGGTCTGGCTTCTCTCCTGGGCTAGGAGGCGAATCGACGGATTTTGGTGCGAGCGGCCTTCTCGGAAAGCCTGATGTGTGTACTAAAATCGCAGCCGAACTCAGGCAGCATGCGGTGCCATGCAAGGATGGCAGCGTAACCTGGCTCTCCACGAAGCAGTCCGAAACCGGGGCAGCGGTGCCCCTTGGCCCGCATCTCTACGGCGGCACCTCGGGTATCGCGCTCTTCTTGGCCGCCCTCTACCTAATGACGGGGCAGGAAGAGCACCGTTCGCTGGCCCTGCAGACGATCTCCTCTCTTCGGCAGAAGCTTGCCGACCTAACGGATGACCCTGGCCGCGCCAGGGGGCTCCATCTCGGCGTCGGAGGCATGATCGGGCTGGGCTCGTTCCTTTACGCACTGGTGAGGATCGGGGGTTGGTTGAACGATCCTTCTCTCCTCGAGCAGGCGTTGGACGCGAGTCTCCTTTTTTCAGCTGAACGAATTGAGGCCGACGATTCCCTGGACATCGTTCACGGCAGCAGCGGGGCGCTGCTGGCCCTACTCGCTTTGGACGGAGCCCTTCCGCAAGCCAACGCCGCCGGAACAACACCTCTCGAGCTCGCGGTGCAGTGCGGCCACCATCTGCTGGCGCGGCGCGTTTCGTGGGACGGTGGGCCGCGGGCCTGGCCACCCAGGCCCGGACTCGCACCGCTCTCCGGCTTCGCGCATGGCGCTGCCGGCATCTGTTATGCGCTGACCCGGCTCTACGCGCGGACCCATTCGCCCGAGATCCTCGACGCCGTCGAGGAGGGACTTGCGTTCGAGCGCCGCATCTTCTCGCAGGAGCACGGCAACTGGCGCGATCTCCGCAGACCGGAGCCCCGCTTCATGACGGCTTGGTGTCATGGCGCCCCGGGCATCGCCTTGGGCCGTCTCGGAATGCTTGACGTCATCGACGATGCCGAGATCCGGCTCGAGATCCATACGGGCCTGGAGACCACACGGCGGTTGGTCTTCGAGGAGCTCGACCACCTTTGCTGCGGCAACTGCGGGCGAGCGGAGATTCTTGACTACGCCGCTCGCCGACTCGACGAGCCCGCCTACCACGAGGATGGACGAGCCCTCCTCGAGCAGGTCCTCGCTCGGTCGGAGGAACGAGGAGGCTTTTTCGTGGTCAGACCGAACGGAGAGCCCGCGTTCGAGCCCTCGCTGCTCCGGGGCATCAGCGGAATCGGGCTCTCCCTTCTCCGCTGGGCTGACCCCGAAACTCTACCTTCCCCACTGCTGCTCCAGTAGGTCCGAAGGCCATCCGAGATCAATCTTTCTGCTCTTGCATAGATTGTGTATTCCGGCTTACTCTTGTTGGGCTGTCTGGGGCTGTTAGTCCCTAAAGAGGTCTGCGATGTCTCATCTCGGTATGGCGGTTTATCGCTGGGGCTGGAGGTTTCAGGATCATTTCCTCAAGGTCTGGCTGGAGCCCACAGTGGCGGAGTTGAAGCGGGAGAGAGTCATCCGGGCCTTCTGGTTCGATCGCTTCGACACCCGTGGACCCCACCTGTCGGTCGTTCTCACCCTGGCCGACGCGAGCTTCTCCGAAGCCGCCGAACGAGTCTTACCATCGCTCATGCAGTATCTGGCCGCCTTCCCCAGCACAGATCCCCTGAGTCAGGACGAGGTCGCCGACCTTCATGAGGCCTGCCGCGGCAAGATGCAGTCGGAAGCCGACCGCCTGCCCGGGCTAGCTGAAAACGACACCTTTCTTACCTACGAGCACCCCTCCTGGGATTTTCCCTTCTCGCTGAGCCAAGGCCTGAGCGACGAGGAAGAGCTATGGACTCTCGTGGACGATCTCTCAGAGCGCAGCATTGCCGAACTCGCGACAGACCGGCCCACGCCTGCGCGGGCGGCCGTCCGCTTTGTGGCGGCGGCGGATCTCGCCCTGCAGAGCGCCGGGCTCGACGCGGCCGATTACTGGCGCTATCACGCCTCGACCCTTCTGCTCCCGCTCAAGCAACGCCTCGTTGCCGAGGAGGAACGAGTCTTAGCCGATCTGCCGACTTGGATCGGAGAGGGGAACCGGAAGCGGTTTGAACCGATCTTCGACGAGATCGCGACGGCGGACGAGGTGTGGCCGCACCTGTCGCGCCTGGTGGAGATCGCGAGCTCTCGCGACGACTCACAACCCGGCGGCCGCTGGGCGTTGCTGCGCGAGATCCACCACTCGACGTTGAAGCAGCTCGGCCTAGGCGTCGCCCTTCACATCCCGCTGATCCTCAGCGCCTGGAATCGCAGTCTGATGCGTGGCTCGCTCGTCGCATCGGGCTTACCCAGCCCGACTGTGCAACGGAGTACGGTATGACGCACTCGCCGACCGCCTTTCCCGATCCGGTGCTGACGGCGAGCATCTATTGCGAACGCCGCCAGGACCACTTCCTCAGCAAAGCCATCGCCCCCTTCTGGCGAGAGGTCCGGAGCCTGGAGGCGGAGCGGGATTCGTATCTGTGGTTCGTGCGCTATGGCCGCTGTGGCGAGCACGTGAAGGTTCGGCTGCACGCACCGGAAGAGCGGCGGGAAAGCTTGGCAGCCCTGCTGGCCAAAGCGGTCGAGGCCTACTTCGCCGAGCATGCGCCGCTAAGGGCCGCGCCGCGCAAGGACTGGAGCTCGCTGCCGCCTATCGACGAGCAGGACCAGGCCGAGCAGGACTACCCGGATCGAAGTCTGCTGTGGACGCGCTACCAGCGCAGTCACGTCAGCCTTGGAGGCAAGCCCTTCCTGGAAGACGACCGTTACGTCGCGTTGATGACCCGATGTATAGGTGAGGGTTGCGAGATTGTCTTGTCGTCGCTCGTCCTCGACGCCACGGGTCAGACCCCACATACCGTACGCCAATCCACCCTGCTCAAGCTCCTCCCTTCCGCCCTTCAGTCGCTCTGCCCGGACATGGGCGAGCTGAAGGAGTATCTGGCCTATCATCGGGACTGGCTGATCCGCTTCTCCCTGGTCAGGCGCAATGCGGATCCGCTCAAGACGGCTGAGATCCTCAAGTACTTTGACGATCAGGTGGCCGCAACAGAGGCGAGCGCCCTCACGCCGTTGCGCGCGGTCGTCGCGGCGCAATGGCGTCCCGGTGCCGAGGCCGATCAGCCCGAGCTATGGGGCTGGCGCTCCAGCCTTTCCAGCCTTCGTGCCTACGTCGAGCCGCTCGCCGCACAGCCCGGGTATCGCCTCGACCCATTCGCCGTCAATCCGGCATTCGCTCCTTATTTCAAGGTTCTGCACGGAATGGCCAATCAGGTCGGCCTCAACATGCTGAACGAGGCCTTCACACATCACCTTCTGCTACAGGCTGCGACACCGGTAGTCCGCGTCCCGGAGCCGGCCTCCACCGAGTCAAGAACCGCAGGAACTGCGCAGTGAATGAGACGGCGACAAGTACCGGGGCAGCGCCGCTGGTGGCGCGCATCGCCGGCCTGGAAGCGTCCGCGGTGGAGCCATTGGCAAGCCCACGTTGCGCGGAGTTGGCCACAGTCGTCGTGGCCACTGAACGAGAGCTGGACGAGGTCCGCTCACAGCTCGTCGACAGGCTCTACGCGGAAATCCATGGAGCACCCGCCGAGCTGAGACGCCTCTTCCTCGCCGTCAAGCGCGACAGTTTCAACCACCGGAGCATCTCCAGGCATCGCAACTCGTCGCTCTGGCCAAGTCTCCACGAACGAATTGGTCCTCTCGCCGAGAGTGTTGTCGCTCTCGAGCAGAGGCTCGCGGATGAATGGGATACTCTGCGCGGCGAGTTCGCGAGCGAAGGCGGTCGGCAAGCGCGCTACCTGTGCCGGCTCGTGCTTGAAGAAAAAGGCTTGCTCCGCGGCCTCGCCCTGGCCGGTCCATCGATGGTCGGGGATCTCCGTCGCTTCTGCAAAGAGCCCGGCAGGCCGGTCGGGAGCAAGCAGATGAAGCTTGCGATAAGCCTGAGCCGATACGTTAGCCGCTCGGCGCTCAAACTCTCCCCGAACTCGACGTTGACGCGCTCGGCGCTCGGCAGCGTCGAACGCGAGACTCCCGATAGCCTGCGGCTGCTCGGCAGCGGCTGGCAGGAGAGATCCCTGCTCCGTCTCCGGCGCATCTACGTTGACCAATGGCGCGATCTGCTCCTATGTCATTCCGCATTCCGGGCATCCTTACCCATAGGGCTCAACGAAAGTATCCAGGAGATCGAATCCGGCCGCTTTCGCTGGCTGCGCCCCGGCCGGTGGAAGCGTAGCGTGACGGGGACGGACCTCCATTTCGTCCAGGATGCCTTCGTCAACACCCGGCGAGAAAATCGGCCTTTCCGGTTCGCGTTCAACCTGCTTCAGGCAGGTCCCTTGAGCTTCCTGGACCTGCAGCACCGGCTGACAGGCAAGACGGAGCACGAGCGGAGAGTTATGGAAGCGGAGTTGGACCAGCTCCTGGATCTGGGCTTCCTGCGCTTCCTCCTGCCCTGGTCAGAAGATGAGGCGCACGTCGAGCTGCAGTTACTCCGCCATCTGCGAACGATTTCGCAGCTCGAGGAGATCGCAGACTTCCTGGATCGGCTGGTGGAGTTGCAGCAAGGCTATGCCGACGCGGCCGAGCCAGAGCGGGCGCTGCCGGAAATGGCGAATCTGAGCGCGGGGCTCACCCGACGCCTTGGCGAACTCGCCGGTCTTGATCTGAACCCGGTGGAGGACTACCGGCGAGGCCGCTTCTACGAAGACGTTCTGCTCGTCCGAAGGACTGAGGCGGGATCGGAAGATCTGGTCCAAGTGTCCCGCGCTGCTATGGAGCGGACGGCGGCGAGCACGGAACCGCTGGTCCGTCTCGCATTCCTCTACAGCCACCGCCACGACTTCCTCCATGCCCTGGCCGAGCTCGCGTCGCGGCAGTTCCCCCATCAGCAGACAGTCGGTTTTCTCGATCTGTTCAGCGCGGCGCAACCTCTATGGCGCCAGTATGACTGTTTCCTCGCGGAAGCGACGAAGGACCCTGACGGCTGGCGCTCCTCGTTCGATCCGTTCGGACTCACCGCGGTGGAGGAACTCGACCGGTTACGGCATTCGGCGTGGGACGGCCTCGGCTCCTGCGTCACGGCCGTGGAGCACGCCGAAGTGTTGTCCGGATCGGCCCTGGCCGATCTCCTCACGCCGGTCCCCCTACGCTACGCCCCGCTCGTGGGCGTCTGCCTTTTCCTCCAGCCACTGGACGACTACGGCGAGCGATGGTTCCTCAACCGTATGCACGAGGGCGTCGGGCGCTATGGCAGCCGATTTACCTCAACGATGAGCCCGAGCACCCGCGCCCGGTACACGGACTACCTCGCCTCGCGGACTCCCTTCGAGATCGACGGGGAGCCGCTCGAGTTGCTCGATCTCCTGTGCTCCCAAGGAGACACTCTCAATGTCCACGCGGTGCAGACACCCTGGGTGCTCGACATCCACGGCAATGGTCCCCACTCTTCCTGCGCGCGCAGGCTGCGCTTGCGCGACTTACGCGTCGAGCTCGCCGGCCCGCACCGGCTGCCGTGGCTCATGGACGCGGACGGCCAGCGATTCCTCCCTGTCCATCTTGGCGGAGCATCGCATGCCTTCATGCCGACGATCGTCAAGTTTCTCTCCCTCTTCGGCCCGGGAGAATTCCGATCCGTTTGGCCGCTGCGGCGCCTGCAACACGAGGGCGAAGGAGAGGTTCTGAAGCGGCTAATGATCGATAGCGTCGTGTTCGGACGCAAACGCTGGTCGTTTCCCTTGCGCTCCATCGACAAGCGGCTTGCCGCTCCAGATCCCGAAGCGTATGTCGCCCTCCAGGATTGGCGGCTGCGCCAAGGCATCCCGGAGAGGGTCTTCCTGCTGCAGAGGATTCCCCACCGCGTCCTCGCCGATCGCTTCAAACCGCAATACCTGGACCTGACCTCACCCCTCTCGCCGTCAATCCTGCGGACCGCGATAGAGAACGGCAACGGTTCCGTCAGCTTCGAGGAGATGCTGCCTGACCCGGAGGCGTTTCCGCGAGATCGTGATGGCCGCCACTGGGGTGTCGAGTTGCTGCTCGACACTCTTGCCCTGCGTCCGCAGCGCTATAACGCGGGATCCAATAAGGAGATTCCGCTGCGGACACTTGGGGCTATCCCCACCCTGCCACCCGAGCCGGCGACGGCTCATTTATAGAAGGAGCAGTACCATGGACGAGCAGAAAACGAACGAGGCCAATGACGTCGAAATCGAACCCCTCTCGGACGAAGCCCTCGAGTCCGCTTCCGGAGGTGCCATTGCTCGTGAAGCATTGGATGATGGCTCGAGCAATAGCTGCTGCTCCTGCTCAAGCTGCAGCTAGAGGAGTTTAAGTTCGGTACCTGGATACCCCCGGCCCGGACCCGGGTCGGGGGCCTCTTGGGCTGACTCGAATGGCAAACATAAAAAGCGTAAGTAAAACCGGCCCCGACTGGACCTACTTTGTTGCCCTCAGCGGCGAAGCAGGCCGGAGGTGGGTCGGAGAATTCAGCCAGGGAGAACCCGCACGGCTAGAAAATTTGATGCAACGATCGCTGGATTTGTTTTACAATAACCGTATTAATGAAGGTTGGGAATTATTGCTCCACATCGAAGCTTCATTTCCGGACCTCCCCGCCTCCGCTGTCGCTTCAGTTTTGTACCATCGCTTCCTCGCGGTGTCGGCCTACGCGCACTATTGTCGGGGCGATTTCGGCAGGGCAGAATGCCTGCTCACCGAAGCTCACCAAGAGGTGCAGCAGATCATTGAAAGGCATCCCTTCCTCCTATCGCTCGCGAATCGATGCTCCGACCTCCGTCTTCAGAGGATCCGCATCTCAAGGAGTCAGCGCCAGTGGGACGAAATGGCGGAACGAATCGAAGCCGTCAGGCGAATCTTGCGCGATGAATTGCCGCTCTGCACCTTGAGTGACGGAACGTCCATCTACTTCGCAACCCTGGTCAAATTCTATGACTCGCTGCCGGACCTGAGTGAAGAGGAACTCTTGGCGATCCACGCCGGTTTTGATCCAGATTTGCGACTTCGTCAGTTCGAGATCCTGGTGAGTAGTCTCTATATGCTTCCAGGCTTCATAATTCCATATCCGTAAAGCATTTTCGAATCTGGAGGTACCGAGCTTCGACATGTCGCCGATCTTGACCCTGGAAGACTGGCGCGCCTTCCATCTTTTTTATCATGCCGGCTTGGAGCGAGCGGTCCTGGGATTCGTGCGCCCGGTTGTACGTTCGCTGTGGGCTGCGGGCGAGATCGACAGCTTCTTCTTTATCCGTTACGCGTTGGGCGGTCCGCACATCCGCTTACGCCTGCATGTTCACCCAAGTCGTGCGGCAGCCGTTGATGAAAAAATCGCGGCGACGGCTTCCTCGTTCCTCGCTCGCTGGCCCTCGAACGATTCACGTGACGAGGAAACCATCCGACGGACCAACCGCACCATCCTGGCCAACGACCCCCACGAGCACGAAGACCTTGTTTATCCGGACAACCACCTGATTGCGGCACCTTTCTGCCCGGAGGTCGAACGTTACGGCGGTACGGCGCTGCTGCCCCACTCGTTCGATTACTTCGCAGTCTCGAGCGTCAAGGCCCTCCGGTACTGCACTCGGCACTATGCCGAAACCCGCGCGCGCCAGCTCTCCAGCACCTTCCGAATCCTGGCACGGCAACTCTGGAGCTTCGCATCTGACGAGGAGGAGGTATTCGCCGTCCTCGCAGCGTTCATATCCAGCCGCAGGCTGGCTCCTATCCTACCCCATGGTGACCGTGCCTACGAGGAGCGGCGAGACGATTTCATTTCGCTCCTGAATGCCGAGCTTGACGCGTTGAGCGCTGCCCAGGCCGTCTCGGATCTCGACGACGCGGCATCCCGGCAGCTCTCCTGGGAGGCTCGTGAAGCGGCTCCCGATATCCGGTGCAGGATCGGCGCGAGCCAGTTGCATATGACGGCCAACCGCACCGGGGTCACCAACGCAGAGGAGGTGTATCTCGGCCGTATCCTGGAGCGCGCTGCGCAGGACATCGCGACGACCGAGCCCATCCGGTGGCGCTCCATTTGGGACGGCCTGCTTCGGTGCCACGAGCCGGCCGAAAGAAAGCTTGATCAGATCCGAAAACAGACTCTGGCGAATTATTTCCTGGCAGAAGAATCGGCGATCAACCCTCCCGTTCCTCTCTCTAGCTGACCATCACCCGCTTCACCATCCGGTCGAACCGCTCCCCCGCCAGGTAGACACCATCCAGCACGTTGGGGTCGAGCTCGTCGGCATCATCCTCTTCCTCGTCGCTCTCCCCTCCCGGGCCCAGGTCCCGATGCCGTTCGCGGACGGTCGTGGAGAGATAGATTGCCAGCGCCCGGTAGAAACGGGCGGCGAAGCCTGGGTCGGCTGCAAGCTTGCGGTTGAGGATCGCCTTCGAGAGGGCAAAGACGGTCGACTCCTGCAGAGCCTTGACGGTGGCAGAGGGGGGGCGGGCATCCACGAAGGACATCTCGCCTACGATCTCTCCGGCGTTCAGGCGTGCTATCTCCCGCTCTGGACCCCGGCGGCTCCGGAGTCGGACGGCGAGTTTCCCCTCCAGGAGGATGAAGACGGCGTCCACCGGCACCCCCTGCTCGATCAGGACTCCCCCGGCGGGGACGAACCGCTTCGCGCCGGCGGTGATCATCCACTCGACGTCGTCGTCGTTGAGCTGGCCAAAGAGGAAGAGGACCTTGCGCATGCTGGGCTCCTTGTTCAGGCGATCTGTCGCTCGGCGAGCCTCGCGAAGGCGCCGCCGCGTTGGAGGAGGTCCTGATAGCTCCCCTCCTCCACGACCCGGCCGCCGTCGACGACGTAGATGCGGTCGGCGTTCTGGATGGTGCTCAGGCGGTGGGCGATAACGATGCGGGTGGCCTTCAGGCGCTCCAGGCTGCGGCTGACGATCTCCTGGGTGCGGTTGTCGAGCGCGCTCGTGGCCTCGTCGAAGAGGATGATCCGCGGCCGGTTCACGATCGCCCGGGCGATCAGGATGCGCTGCTTCTGGCCGCCGGAGAAGGTCTCGGCGCCCTCGCTGATCACGGTGTGCATCCCCATCGGCATCGCCTTGATGTCCTCCTCCAGGCCCGCCGCCCGCGCCGCTTCCCAGGCGTCGTCGATCCCCAGGTTCGAGCTGCCGGTGATGTTCGAGAAGATACTCCCCGCCATCGGCCGGCCGGTCTGCAGGACGACGCCGATCTGGCGGCGGACGGACTGCACGGCGAGGCCAGCAAGGTCCTGGCCGTCGAAGTAGATCGAGCCCGAGGTGGGCTTCTCGAAGCCGAGGATCAGGCGCAGGCAGGTCGACTTGCCGGCTCCAGACGGGCCGACCAGAGCGATGAACTCCCCCGGGCCGGCGCGGAAGGAGACGTCGTCCAGGATCAGGGGGCCGTCCCCCTGGTAGCGGAAGGAGACGTGGCTGAACTCGATCTCGCCGGCGAGGTCCCCCGGCTCGGCTTTGGACTGGTCGACCTCGGGCACGGTTTCCAGGATCGGCGACAGGCGCTCGTAGAGGGGCACCATGGTGAGGACGCTCGAGAAGGCCGAGACCAGGGAGAGCGCAGCGGCGAGGAACTGGCCGAAGGCGGCGCTGAAGGCGAGGAACTCCCCGATCGGCATCGTCTCCGTCGAGGCGTAGCCCACCACGGCGAAGATGACGAGCGAGGTGAGCACCCCGTAGACAGCGTTGTAGGCGGCCTGGATGTTGGCCGCCCGTTGCGCCGCGAGGGTCCGCCGCCGCTGCTCGGCGAAGCGCTCGGCCCAGCGAGCATAGGCCCGGGCCTCGGCGCCGGCCACCCGAAGCTTGGCGATACCGTTGATCAGCCCGAAGAGCAGGCTGGCGATCTTCCCCTGCAGATCGAGGAGTGCCCGCTGATGGCGGATCTGGAGATAGACCAGCCCCGCCGTTACCCCGGAGAGGAGGAGCACGAGCGCGGTGGCGATCAGGGCGAGCCGCCAACTGTAATAGAAGAGGAGCGCGAAGCTGAAGACCGAGAAGACCGCTCCCAGGAGCAGGGTGAGGACGTTGCCGGTCAGCATCTCCCGGATCGCGTTGACGCCCAGCGAGCGGTTCGCCAAGTCCCCCACCGTGTAGCGGCGGAAGAAGGTCACCGGCAGCGAGAGTAGCCGGTCCCAGACCGCGGCCTGCATGCGGCCGTCCGCCTTGCCGCCGAGGCGGAGGACGGCGATGCTCCGCGTGAGCTGGAAGATCGATCCGGAGAGAGCGGCGACGACCAAGGCCAGGGTGATCTGCACGAGCTGGCTCCGGTCCGCGCCCGGGATGACGTTGCCGAAGAGTTGTCCGGTCAGGATCGGGACGAGCATGCCGAGGAGGCCGCCCGCGGCCCCCATGAACAGGATGGTCAGAATGTCGTCCCGGCGCCCCGCGAAGGTCGCCCGCAGCAGATCCCCTTTGGTGAGCGGCCGCTCGGGCAGCGGCGGATAGAACATGTGGGCATCGCCGCTCAGGCTCTCGGCCACGGTGGCGTCGACCCGGACCCGCGCCCCCGACTCCGGATCGACCATCTCGTACGCCCTGGACGAGACCGGCAGCAGGGCGACCGGGCGCTTGTTCTTCTGTTCCGAGTCGAGGGAGAGGAAGCCGACCAGGGGGCCGTTGTCGCGCCGCCACCAGTCGTCGCGCAGGATCACCCGGCGGGAACGGACCCGGGAGGCGGCGCAGATCTGGGTAAGGCGGTCCTCCAGCTTGCCTCCGGCCGGAGCGTCGGCTCGGGCGCGGATCGCGATCCCCTGGGCTTGGCCGACCAGGGCGCAGGCGGCGAGCAGAGGGTCGGAGCCGGCTTGGAGGCCGGCGCCCGCGCCGTCCGCCGGCAGGAGGACGGAAGCGAGCCGCGCGTAGGCGCCCCGCAGGCTGGAGCGATCGAGGTCCAGGCGGCGCTCGAGGCGCTCGCGGTCCTGCCGTTCCACTTTCTCGCTCTGGAGGGCAACATAGCGGAGACAGAGCTCGTGGAAGCGGGCGAGCCCCGGCCAGAGCCCCTCTCCGGCCAGGAGGTCGCGCGTGCCGAGGGCGGAGATCCGCGCCTCGCCTTCACTCACCAGCCAGAGCCCCTCCGGCACGGGGAAGAGATTCCCGTCGCTCAGGGCGAGCTCCGCTTCGCCCAGCAGCCGGGAGCTCCCCTCGAGGTGGCGCACCCAGGCGACCCCATCCCGCGGGCGCGCCGCCTTCCCGGCCTCGGCGAGGTGGGTCTCGGTGCCCGGGCGCAGCTCCGCGAAGACCTTGGGACCCGCGGCCCGGGAGATCCCCCCCAGGAGGCCGGCCAGCCAGCCGTCGAGCCGCGCCGCGAGATCGGCGGCCGTTCCCGGATCGCGGGCCAGCTCCTGGAGGCGATCCGCGGGGAGCCGCCGCAGAATCGTGCCGGCGTGCCCGACGGCGAGAAGACTCGAGGCCGCGGCCTCCTGGAAGCCGCAGAGGAGCTGGCCCGGAGCTACCGAGCAGAGGTGGACCCGCGGCCCCTCCCTGCCACCCGGCACCGCGAAGACCTCGGCGCTCCCGGCCTCCACGTACCAGACCTCGGGAGTGGCATCGAGGCGCAGGGGGGCATTACCGGCGAGCCGGACCTCTTCGCTCTCCGCCAAGGCTCGATCGAGGGCCGACATGGTCTACTCCGCGCTGATCAGCCGGGAGTAGGGGCCTTCGATCCCCTTGAGCTCGTCGTGGGTTCCGCGCTGCACCACCTTCCCCTTCTCCAGGACGATGATCTCGTCGGCGTCGCGGATGGTGCTCAGGCGATGGGCGACGATCAGGCAGGTGCACCCCCGCCGGCGCAGGTTCTCGTCGATCCGGCTCTCGGTCGTAGGATCGAGCGCGCTCGTGGCCTCGTCGAGGACCAGGACCGACGGCCGGCCCACCAGCGCCCGGGCGATCTCCAGCCGCTGCCGCTGGCCGCCGCTCCAGTTGGCGCCCCCCTCCTCGACCGGGCTGTCGTACCCCCCCGGCCGCGCCGCGATCTCCTCGTGGATGCAGGCATCCTTGGCCGCGGCCACGACCTCGGGCAACGGGATCGTGGCGTCCCAGAGGGTGAGGTTCTCCCGCACCGTCCCCTCGAAGAGAAAGACGCTCTGGTCGACCGCGGCGAGCGAATGGGTCAGCACCCCCGCCGGCGTCTCGCGCCGCTGCCGGCCATCGAACCGGATTTCCCCGCTCCAAGGCTCGTAAAGGCCGGTCACCAGCCGGGAGATCGTCGATTTGCCGCTCCCCGAGCCCCCCACCAGGGCGACCCGGGAGCCGGGCTTCAGGGTCAGGTGGAGACCTTCGATCAGCGGCGGATCGAGCCGGCTGTAGCCGAAGGCGACGTCGCGCAGCTCCAGAAAACCTTGCAGCCGGACGGGTGTTCCCGCGGGTGGCGGCTCCCCGGAGCCGCTGCCGGCGCTCGGATCGATCCGGTAGCGCAGGACGTCGTCGAGCCGGTTCATGTCCCCCTCGACCATCTGCAGGCGACCGCCGAGGCTCACCAGCCGGTTGATGGGGGCGATGAACGCGGCCATCAGGAGCTGGAAGGCCACCAGCCCGCCGAGGGAGAGGCTGCCGTTCATCACCCGCAGGCCGCCGAGGCCCAGGATCAGGGCCGTGTTGACCGCCGAGAGCAGGGGCGGGACGGCGTCGAGCATCTGGGTGTAACGCTCCAGCTCCTGCCGGCCGTTGACCACCTTGGCCTGGTAGCCTGCCCAGCGCGCGAAGAGGTCCGATTCGCCGCCCGTGGCCTTCAGGGTCTCGATCGTCTGCAGGCCGCCGATCGCCGTGCCGAGCAGCTTGCCCTGGTCCTGGACGAGCCGGCGGTTGCCGTCCACCCGCTTGCGGGAGACGAAGCGAAGGGCCGCCACGTTGAGCGAGACGACGGCGATCCCGACCAGGGTCAGCACGGCGTCGTACTGGAAGAGGACGGCGGCGAAGAAGACGACCATCAGGACGCCGAGGGCGTTGGTCGCCAGGTCGCGCGAGAGGAGCTGGGCGACGCGGTCGTTGATCGCTACCCGCGAGCTGATGTCCCCCGCGAAGCGCTGGCTGAAAAACTCCGAGGGCAGGCGCAGGACGTGCCAGAGAAAGCGGCTGGACGAGCCCACCGCCATCCGGGTCTCCAGCCGCAGGAGGTAGACCTGCTGGATCCAGGTCAGCGCGCCGGCCAACAGCGCCGCGGCCCCCATGGCGAAGAGCAGGGGGGGCAGCCAGTCCCGCCGGTTCTCCAGCAGCACGCTGTCGACGAAGATCTTGGAGAAGACCGGGACCACCAGCCCCGGGATCGCCAGCGCCAGTCCAGCCAGCAGGACGAAGGCGAGCGCCGCCCGCGAGCCGGCGAGGCGGCGGCGCAACGCGGGGATCAGCCGCGGCGGATCCCCTTGGCGTTGAAACTCCGTCCCGGGCTCGAAGGTCAGCACGACCCCCGTGAACGCCTGGTCCAGCTCCTCCTCGCTCACCTCCCGCGGCCCCGTCGCGGGATCGTTGAGGAAAACGCGCCCTTTGCGGAAGCCGTCGAGCACCACGAAATGATTGAAGTTCCAGTGCAGAATCGCCGGCAGAGGCATCGAGCGCAGGGCTTGCGGCTCCTTCTTGAACCCCTTGGCGGCCAAGCCGTAGCCGCGGGCGGCCTTGACCACGTTGCTCGCCTTGCTGCCGTCGCGCGACACGCCGCAGGCGACGCGCAGCTCTTCGAGGGGAACCCAGCGGCCATGGTGGGCGAGAACGATGGCAAGGGCGGCCGCCCCGCACTCGACCGCTTCCATCTGGAGGACGGTGGGAGAGCGGCGGAGCCTCACAACCCGGTCGCCTCCCGGACCCTGGGGATGATCAGGCGGATGGGGCGGTCCTCCTGGACCACGATGTCGCCGGAGGCCAGCGTGCCGCTGCTGATCTTGAGGTTCGGCCCGCGCGAGGAGGACCAGCGGTAGCCGGTGGGCGTCGCAGGGTCCCGCGTTAGGGCGACGTTGACCTGGATCGGCGGCCCCTGCTCCATCAGCCGGGTCACCAAGGCCTCGTTGCCCAGCAGGCGGATCATGCCGCGGGAAGTCGAGGGGAACTCCGCCACCCAGGTCACCTTGCCGAGCAGCGAGCCGTACTCCTCCCGCTTGACAGTGCTCGGCGAGAGCCGGACGGTCATCCCCGGCTGCACTTTCTTGCCCGTGGAGGCGGGGACGAAGAGCACCGCCTGGAGGTTCTCGGAGAGCACCTCTACGCTGAGGATGGCCGTGCCCGGGTTCACCACGTCGCCGCGGTTCGCCAGCACCTCGAGGACGCGGCCGGAGTAGGGGGACAGGATATTGACGTTCTCCCCCAGCTTGGCGTTGAGCTCGCCGATCTCGAGCTCCAGATCGTGGATCGCGGTCTGGCGCGCCTGGAGCTGCTGGTCGAGCTGCTGGTCGGCCTCGATCCGCTTGAGGTCCAGCCCGTTGAGGTCGAGCCGCGCCTGCGCGAGCTGGTCGCGCTTGGCGTTGAGCGACTGCTGGGTAGTAAGAAAGGTCTCCTTGGTGATCAGGCCGTCGTTCAGCAGGCTCTGCTGGGCCTCCAGCCGCTCGCGCAGGAGGGAGATGTCCTTCTCCAGGGACTCGGCGCTCCGTTCCAGATTGGCCCGCTGCTGCGCCAGGTCACGGGCCCGCAACTGCTTCTGCTGGTTGGCGATCCGGGCCGCTTCCTCGTACTGGGAGCGCAGCACCCCCTGCTTCGACCGGTCGTCGGCGATCTGCCGCAGCAGCGCGTCCTGCTGGATCCTGGCCACCGGCTGACCCTTCTCGATCACGTCGCCGATGCTGACCAGCACCTCCTGAACCTGGCCGGTGGCGTTGGAGACCAGATCGGAGATCCCCCCCTGCCGGAGCAGGATGCCGTCCCCCTGGGAAGTGGTGGGGATCGAGCCGAAGACCCCCCAGCCGATCGCGGCGAGGAGGAGCGCGCCGATCCCGGTGAGCGCCAGCCACCCCTTCGGATCGGTGACCTGCACCATCTGGTCGAGCTGCTCGGGGGAGGAGAGCCGCTCCAGGGCCACCTTGCGGAAGATCATCGCGCGCCCTCCCGTGGAGAAGGAAGGGTGATCAGGCGCGAGACCTCGACCTCTCCCGTCATCCCCCCCTCTCCCAGCAGGGTTCCAGTCTGAAACCGGAGCTCGAGCAGCGAGAGGGCCAGGGCGAGCTCGGCCGCGACCTCCGTCTGCCGCGCGGCGATCAGCCGGTCCCGCTGCGAGATCAGGTCGAGCAGCGTCGAGGTCCCTCCCCTGAGCTTCTTCTCCTCGTTGCCGACCGTCCGCTCGAACAGTCGCACCGCCGCGCGGGCCCTTTCCAGCCGCAGGGCATCCCGGCCCACGGCGTCGAGCGCCGCCGGGACGTCCGCCCCGATCCCCTTGGCCACGAGGTCGATGGCCAGGGCGCTCTGCCGGCGGGCGGCGTCGATCTGCAGGAGGGCGCCGCGGGCGCGCTGGTTCCGGGTGGGCCACGAAAGCGCCAGGGAGGCCAGGGCGCCGGCGCCGGGGACGTTGCGATAGAGCGGCGAAAGGAAGTCGCTGGCTCCCCCGCCGGCCGCGATTCCGGAGTAATTGGGCGCAAGGATCAGGTCGAGTTGCGGCTTGAGCGCGTTCTCGGCGGCTTTGCGTTGGAGATCCAGCTCGGTCTCCCGCTGCCGCGCGGCCTCCAGGTCGGACCGGTGACGGAGGGCCAGCTCGATGAACCCCCGCGCCTCCGTGTTCGCCGGAACCTGCTCTGGACCGAGGCTCGGGAAGGGGTCGGAGGGGAGGGGGAGGGTCGCGATCTCCGAGGGTCCCAGGCCGATCTCGCGCCCCAGGTCCTGACGCTGCGCGAAGAGATCGCGCTCGCCGCCGATACGGGCCGACTCCGCGGCGGCCAGGTTCGCCTCGAGCTGGACGAGGTCGGCCGCCGGCACCTGGTCGGCCTGGATCAGCTTGCGGGTGTTGTCCAGCAGATCCCGCGAGCTCCGCTCGTTGACGCGCAGCACGTCGAGGTTGTGCTCCGCCGCCCTCACCTGCCAGTACTGCGCGACGACCACCCGCAGCCGCTGGGCCACGGTGTGGCGCAGGTCGAACCCGCTCGCCACCACCTCGCGCTCGGCGGCAAGCTCCTCCGCCTGCACGGCGGCGCGCCCCCGGCCGCGCAGCAGCGGCTGGCGGAGCTGGAACCTGACCGTCCCCGTGTTCAGCGCCCCCGAGCCCGCGGTGACGTCCTGGGCACGATCGAGTTGGAGCTGCGGCTCGAGGATCAGGCCGTTGCGGAATTCCTGGCTGACTCCCAGGGTGCTCTGCAGGGTCCGGGTCTCCTGGCTGGAGGAGAGGAAACGCGGCTCCTTGCTGCTGGTCTGCGTCAGCCCCGAGACGACCACCGGGTCGAACCTCCCGGACGCGATCTGGAGCGCCCCGCGCGCCGAATCGACCCGGGCCGCCTCGATCGCCACATTGGGGTCGTTCGCCAGCGTCAGCCGCACGGCGTCCATCAGCGCCAAGCCTCCCGAAGGCGCGTCCTCCGCCAGGGCGACCAGCCCACCGAATGCCACTAGTAAAACGAACATCGAGAAGCTAGGGTGATGCTCCAAAGTACTTTAGGCTACCAGTATGAGTAGAAGGCTTCAACTTGAGGCCCTCGGCGCCTCTCCGGCGGAGGCCGAGGAGCTTCTGGCCTACAACGAGAACATCTTCGACCTCGGCGCCCTCAACTCTGAGGTGCGCTTCCCGCTGCCGGACGAGCCGTTCGTCGCCTTCTGGGAGGCCGTCGAGCGGGAGGCCGGGACGCGCGGCGCCTTCGCCGTGCTGCGCGAGCGCCTGCCGCAGCTCCGGTTTCCGATCCGGGCCGGGATCAGCGAGACCGAGCCTTATCGGGCGGCCACCCGGCGCGGCGTCCCCGTCGAGACCCTGCCGGAGGCGACGGGGCTGGAGATCGCGCGGCCGGAGGCGATCGAGGTGGTGATCCATCCGAGCCCGGCCGGCCGCATCCCCCTGCTGATCGCCAGGAGCCGGCCGGAGTTCATCGCCCTGATCCGGGCGCTCACGAAGAAGAACGAGCCGGAGCCCATCCCCGACGCCCAGGGGGCGCTGATGGTCTCCGGCTACAACAACTGGAGCCGGGTCGGGGAGCTGCGCCGCCGCTGGGAGGCCCTGGACCCGGCCGAGCGGGAGACCACGACCTGGGGCGAGGAGCTCCAGCGGAGCCCGCGCGAGCTCTACCAGGACCGCTTCATCCTGCTCTCCGACGGCCCCTACAGCGCCGTGCCGGCCGCCGACCTGGGCCTGGACGAGGCGGAGTGGCGCGAGATGTCCCTGGTCATCCGCCGCGAGCACGAGTGCGCCCACTACCTCACCCGCCGGCTCTTCGGCTCGATGCGCAACAACCTGCTCGACGAGCTGATCGCCGACTATGCCGGGCTGGTGGCCGCCACCGGCGGGTTCCGCGCCGAATGGTTTCTGCGCTTCATCGGGCTCGAGGAGTTCCCCCGTTACCGGCCCGGGGGACGCCTGGACCTCTACCGAGGGAAACCGCCGCTGTCGGACGGCGCGTTCCGGGTTCTGCAGTCTCTGGTCAAGTCGGCGGCCGAGAACCTGGAGCGGTTCCGCGGCCCGCAGGAAATGGCGCTGACGATCGCGGCGCTCGCCTCGCTACGGCTGGAGGACCTCGCCTCGGAAGGCGCGGAAGAGCTGCTCAACCGGGCGGCGATCGCCGCCGCCGCCGCGGTATGCCCCAGCGGCGACCAGTGGGAGTCCTGGAGGAAGTAGAGGATCTCCCCCCGCGCCGCCCGCTGCTGGAAGACCGGCGTCAGGTCGAGGAATCCGGCCTCGGGGTCCTCCCGCCGCACGACGGCGGCCAGCCGGCCGGGGAGGTCGTTCTCCCGCCAGCGGCGCGGCGCGGCGTTGGCGGCGAAGTGGGTCCGGTCGAGATAGATCCGGTCCTTGCTGGGCACGAAGACGACGAGGAACTGGGAGCCCTGGCCACGGCAGAGCCGGCCGGCCTCGCCCAAGGTCCGGCCGACCACGTCCAGGTCGGCGATCTCCTTAGGCGAAAGGGAATGCGCCGCGTACTCGAAGTACATCCGTAGGTCCCGGCCACTGCTCGCCCGGAACTCTCCATAGGGGTAGGCCAGGGTGCCGGTGGCGTCCTTCCCCTCCTTGGTGCGGCCGAAGCGGCGCAGGGCGTACAGGGCGTTGCGGGTGAAGGAACGCAGGGCAAAGGAGTGGTTGCGCCGCGACAGCTCGGGCCAGATCGGCAGCGCCGAGCTGTAGCGCTCGACGTCCTGGAGGTCGTTGCCCTCGAAGAAGGCCCAGACGCAGGCCTTTGGGTGGAGCGGCAGGCCGTAGCGCCGGAGCACCTCCAGCTCCTGCTGCGGGCCGTACCAGGACTGCCCCAGGTTGACCACGTCGCGGTGGAGATCGGCCCCCAGACGGGCGGTCATCAGCTCCGCCGCCGTCACCCCCCACCCCTCGATGAAGGAGTCGCCGACCACGATGACCTCCGCCGCGTGAGGGTCCGACCGGTTGCGGAAGCCGTTCTGATCGTACTCGTAGAGCACGCCGTCCCAGACGAACCTGTCGTGCGGCCGGTGGAGGTGGAGCAGCGTGGGATCGACCAGGTTGCCCGGATGGCTCCACGGCTGCGCCGCGGGGGTCCCGAAGAGGACACGGAAGTCGACGACATGCAGCAGGACCAGCATCTCGAGCAGGCCGACGAAGAGGAGAGCCGAGGCGCTGGTTACCGCGAACCCCTTCGCCAGCTCGCCGCGCCGCCGCCGCGCGATCCAGAGGGCGATACCCCAGCCCAGGAGGTAGAGGGCGAGGATCCCTGAAAGCAGGTAGATGTTGGGAGAGAGGCTCGGGCTCGCCCAGAGATGGACTCCCAGAGCCAGAATGCCGCCAAGCAGCGTCAGCCGGAGCACAGCCCTGCCCGGTTCGGGCTTCAGCATCGCGTCTTCCTCCTGGGAGACCCGAATTCCGGAACTCTGGAATTCGCTGCGATCGGTAGCAAGAGGCGGGCCAGGGATGGCTCAGCCGGCCAAGCTGGCGAAGAAGCTCCAGTCGTCTTCTTCGAGCGGGACTCCCTGACGGCGGCGCCTGGCGGCGGTCTCCGCTTCGAGATCCCCCGGCGTCACGACGCGGGCTCCGGCGATGGCCGGCTCGGCGCGAACCCCGCCGAGGAGACGGGAGAGGTCCTCGCGGAAAGCGCCGGGGTCGCGGAAGGCGGCCACGTCGAGGGCGATGAAGAGGTGGGCGACTCGGCGGGGCTGGTCGAAGGGGGGCGTGTAAAGATGGGAAAGCTCAGCGTCGAGGGGCATCCCGGCGAGCAGGGCGCAGAGGATCTCCACCATCATCCCCAGGCACTGCCCCTTGTGCCCCCCCAGCGGCTGGAGGACGGTCTCCTCCCCGTCCACCACCCAGCCGGGCTCCAGGGGGAGCCCGTGCGCCCGGTGGTGCTTGACCTTGGAGTAGGAGACCTGGCTGGTGGCGAAGTCGGCGCAGAAGAGGTCGTCCCCCGCCCCTCGCGCCGCCATCGAGATCGGGTTGGTGCCGAAGACCGGCCGCGTTCCGCCGTGCGGCGCCACCAGGGCGTCGCTGTTGGTGAAGGCGAGCCCGATCACCCCCTGGCGCGCCATCGCCAGGGTATAGACCGCGGCGGCGCCGAAGTGGTTGGAGTCGCGTACCGACACCGCTCCCACCCCGTGCTCGCGGGCGATCCGCACAGCCTCGTCCGCCGCCACCCGGCCGGCGACCAGGCCGAGGGCGTTGCCGGCGTCGAGCACCCGCGCCGCGCGCTCCCCCGACCAGCGCAGCTCGGGGTTCGCCTGGCTGCGGCCGCCGTCGAGCTCGGCCAGATAGGTGGGGAACAGGCGGACGCCGTGCGTGTCGACGCCGCGCAGGGAGGTCTCGAGGAGGCCGTCGACCACGTACGCGGCGTGCTCGGCGGAGAGCCCCCGCCGGCCCAGGGCCTCGGTCATCAGGCGGGCCAGGGTTTCGGCGGGGACGGTCCTCAATCGATCCTCTCGCGCACGAAGCGGGCGAAGCGGTCGATCCCCTCGGCGATCCGCTCCTCGTCGACGTAGCTGAAGGAGAGCCGCACCTGCCGCTCGCGTCCGGGTGTCAGCGCGAAGAAGCGCAGCGGGCAGACGATCACCCCGTAATCGCGCGCGCAGGCCGTCAGGCACTCGTCCGTGAACTCGAAGGGGAGGGTCACGGTGAGGAAGAACCCCCCCTCGGGCCGGTTCCAGAGCACCCCGCCGGCTCCCCCCAGGGCGGCTTCCAGGCAGGCCAGCATGCGGTCGCGGTTCGCCCGGTAGAACGGCAGCTTCTCCTCGACCAGCGGGCGCAGCGAGCCTCCGGCCTCCAGGAGGATGCCGCCGGCGATCGCCTGCACCACGGTCGAGGTGTTGACGGTGGTCAGGCTCTTGATCTTCGACAGCTCGGCGGCGAGCGGCACCCGCCGGCTACCAGGGAGCAGGACCTGCTGGTCGGCGACCAGATAGCCCAGCCGCAGGCCGGGGAAGAGGGTCTTCGAGAAGCTCCCCATGTAGACGACGACCCCGTGCTCGTCCAGCGCCTTGAGCGTGGGCAGCGGCAGGCCGTCGTAGGAGAACATGCCGTAAGGGTTGTCCTCCCAGATCAGCATCCCGTGCTCGCGGGCGAGGGCGAGCAGCTCGCGCCGGGCCTCCACCGGCATGCGGGTGCCGAGGGGATTGTTGAAGTCCGGCACGTCGTAGAGCGCGCGCGGGCGCCGGCCCATCCGCCGCGCCGCGGCGATCCCCTCCGCCACGGCTCGAGGATCGAGCCCGCGCTCCCCCGTGGGGATGGGGATCAGGGTCAGCCCCATGATCCGGGCGAGGCCGGGGATGCCGATATAGGCGGGATCGCTGACCAGCAGCGCGTCGCCGGCCGGGTCGATCAGCCCCAGCAGGAGGATGGCCATCCCCTCCTGGCAGCCGGTGGTGACCAGGATCGACTCCGGAAGGGCGGCGATCCCCTCGTCGGCCGCGAGCTGGCGCGCGATCAGGTCGTTGATGATGCCGTTGGTCTTGTTGTACTGCCCGAGGTCATTCCAGACCGCGCGCTCGGAAGCGCCGGAGGCGGCCGCCCGCGACTCCACCCAAATCGCGGCCCGGCCGAGGCTCCCCTCGACGTCGAAGAACCGCTCCGACGGCCGCCCCGGAGCGAACGAGACGGCGTCCGGATAGCGGAGCACCACCTCGTTCAGGAAGTTCATCACGTCGAGCAGCGGATCGGCGAGCGAGCTCCTGAGAGTGATATCCATGGGGCTCCGCGACCGGGCTCAGAAGGTGTTCTTCTTCTCGAGCTGCTCGAAGAGCTGCTGCACGCTCTGGTCGGAGAAGTCGCCGCCCAGCCGCTCGATGAACTCGAACATCATGCCGGACCCCGGGTCGCGGGTGGAGAAGATCTGCCGCAGGCCCGGGCTCTGGATCACCGTGGTGTCGAACTCCATGCCCGCGGCCTTGAGATCCTCCGCCATCTGCGGCAGGTTGTCGACGCCGACGGCGATGTGCTGGACGCCGGGCCCGAAGTGCTCGACGAAGCGGGAGACCTGCGACTCGGGGGTGGTCCCCTCCAGCAGCACGATGGTGACCGCGCCGGCGCTGAGCACCGCCGAGATCATCGCTGTGGCCTTGCCCTCGGTCCGCCGGCGCTCCTTCAGCTCGAACCCCAGGATGTCGGTGTAGAACCGGATCGACTCCTCGAGATCGCGGACGGCGATCGCGACGTGGTCGATCGATTGGGCGTATTTGGCGAGCAGCGCCGCGGGCTTGGTTTCATTGGTCATAAAAAAAGACTCCTCTAGCTGGGGATTTCCCGAGCGCGACCTCGGGTTGGGCGATCCTGCCATAGAAGTGCGCCTCCCTCGGGCCAACGGGACGTTTCTCGCCGACAAACTATCACCGGACGCGCGGCGCTGTGGCATTCTGAGGAGGATGGTGGACCGCGCGCCCGCCCTGCGGGCCATCCTGCTGGGAGCGAGCAATCTCAGGATCTCCCTCCCCTTCCTGCTCGACCATGTCCGGCGGCGGGCCGGCGGGCCCGTCGAGACGCTCGCCGCCTGCGGCCACGGGCGCTCCTACGGCACCTGGAGCCGCTTCCTCTTCGTCCGCCACCTGCCGGGCATCGCGGGCTGCGGCCTCTGGCCGGAGGTCGAGCGGCGCCCCCCGCTCCCCACCTTCGCGCTGGTCACCGACGTCGGCAACGACCTGCTCTACGGCGCCGGGGTGGGCGAGATCGCCGCCTGGGTGGAGACCTGCCTCGACCGGCTGGTCCCCGCCCAACCAGAAATCGTCATGACTCTCCTCCCTCTGGCGCACCTGGAGCGGCTCTCCCCCCGCCAGGTCCGGCTGGCGGCCTCGCTGCTGTTCCCCGGCCGGGAGGTCGCCTGGCCGGCGCTCCTCGACCGGGCGAGGGACCTCGACGCGCGGCTGCGGCGTATCGGCGGGGAGCGCGGCGCGCGCCTGGTCGAGCCCGCCGCGGACTGGTACGGGCTCGATCCCATCCACCTCCGGCGCCGCTCGCGCCGGGAGGTCTGGAGCTGCATCCTGCCGCCCGCGCCCGCCGTGCCCGGGACCCCCGCCGGCACACGGCGGATCCCGCTCCTCGGCGCCGCGGAGGCCCGCCTGTTCGGGGTCCCCCTGCGCCGTTCACAGCCCGCGATCCGCCTCGAAGACGGGTCGACGGTCGCCTTTTACTGAGCCGGAGCCTCAAAAAAGTGCTCATTTGGCCCTAGAGGTTCTAAGGCGAAGAAGATTCGACCCCATTTTTACGTCTTATCTGGGCAGGAGGATTCATGCCCATGGACGGAACCTGTGACATCGGATACCAGCGTCTCTTTTCCCAACCACGGATGGTCCGGGACCTGCTTCGCGGCTTTCTGCCGGAAGAGTGGCTCGGCTGGCTCGACCTCGTCACCCTCGAAAGGCGGGACGGCGGAGCGCTCCTCGACCGGCCGTCTGGCCGGCCAGACAGCCGGCCGGACGGCACCCTGATCTGGCGCCTGCGCTGGCAGGGGGGCTCGGACTGGGTCTACCTGCTGCTCAAAGCCCAAGGGGAGGTGGACCCCTTCATGGCCCTGCGCCTGGAGCTCGACCGCAGCCTGCTCTACCGCGCCCTGCTCCGCCGGCGCCGGGCAGCGCCCGCGCGGCTGCCGGCCGTGCTCCCCGTGGTGCTCTACAGAGGCGATACCCCGTGGGCCGCCCCGCTCGACGCCCGCGAGCTGTTCCTGCCCCTGCTCCCCGCCCTGCAGCGCCACGTGCCCTCGACGCGCTACCTGCTGCTCGACGCCGCGAACGCTCCGCTGCCGGCGAACGCCGGAGAGGAGAACCTGGTCGCGCTGCTCTGCGAGCTCGAGCGGAGCCGGACGGCCGAGGCGGTCGATCCCCTCCTGGAGCGGCTGGCGGCGCTGCTCGCCGGTGCCGGGACCGAATCCCTGCGCCAGGCCTGGAGCATCTTCCTCGGCTGCTCGTTCCTGCCCCGCCGGTTCCCCGATCTCTTCGCGGCCACCATGCCGGAGGGTGTGCTAGCGTGAAGACGACACGGAGGACCCTGAGATGCGGAACACCCTCGACGACAGCCTCCGGATCCCACGCCAAGCCGCCCGGGACCTCGCCGGTTTCCGCGCCTGGGCGGTCTCCCGGCGCTTCCCCAGGCACGGGCGGATCGATTTCCTGGCTGGCGACCTCGAGGTCCGCATGAGCCCCGAGGATCTGCAGACCCACAGCCTGGTCAAGACGGAGATCGCGGCGATCCTCCATCTCCTGGTGGCCCGCCAGGGGTTGGGGGAGGTCTACGTCGACCGTGCCCGGGTCTCCAGCCCGCCGGCGGATCTCTCGGTGGAGCCGGACGTCGTCGTCGTCCTCTGGGAAACTCTCGACAGCGGACGGTTGCGATACATCCCCGCCGCCAGCGGGAAGCCCGGCCGTTTCATCGAGATGGAGGGGGCGCCGGACGTCATCGTCGAGATTCTCAGCGACAGCTCGGTCCGCAAGGACCTCACCCACCTGCCGCCGCTCTACGCCGCCGCCGGCGTCCCGGAGCTCTGGCGGGTGGACGCCCGGCATGAGCGGCTCCGCTTCGAGATCCTGGAGCTGGAGCCGGGCGGCTATCGGAAGATCAAGCCTGACAGGGAGGGGTGGACGCGCTCGCCCCGGCTCGGCTGCCGGTTCCGCCTGACGCGCCAGCAGACGCGCCCCGAGCGCTGGAGCTACCGGCTGGAGCACGATTGAGCGGGGACGACTCCTTCCGGCTGCTCGAAACCAGTGAGAACCGTTTCCGGATCGAGATCCCGGCGGCGAGCCCGCTGTTTGCGGGGCACTTCCCCGGCCACCCGATCCTCCCCGGCATCGCCCATCTCGCGATCGTCGAGCGCGCCTTGGGGATCCCGCTCGCCGCGGTACGGGCGATGAAGATCCGCCGTCCGGTGGCGCCGGGGGAGACGCTGGAACTCTCCCTCGGCGCTCCCAAGGGGGATGGCTGGACCCGGTTCGAGATCCGCCGCGGGGAGGAGATGGTGAGCAACGGGTCCGTCGCGACGAACCCGGGTGGGGCGGAGCCGGAGGAGACGAAGCTCCCGGTTTTGGGCGAGCTCCCCATTCTCCTCCCGCACGCTCCGCCGGCCCGGCTGGTGCACGGCGTCCTCGAGGTCTCGGCCGCAGGGGTCGTCTGCGCGGCCGAGGTCCTTCCGTCCCATCCGCTGGCGGCCGCGGGGCGCGCCCCCGCCCTGCTCGGTATCGAGGCGGCGGCGCAGGCGGCGGCGGTGCTCGAGGCGCTCGCCCGCCGGGAGGAGGACCCGGCGCCCCGGATCGGCTACCTGGTCGGCGTCCGCGAGGCGCGCTTCGCGGTGCCGTCCCTCCCCACCGGCCGGCCGTTCCGGGTCTCGGCAAGGCTGCAGGGGAGCGCTCCGCCACTCTCGATCTACGAGATTGAGGTGGATAGAGCCGTGACTGGCACGGTCAGCACCTTCCTGACCGGCGCTACTCGTGACGAATGATGGACATCGGATCGACACGAGTGGCCCGGTAGGCCGGCAGCGAGCTGGCGGCGAGCCCCACCATCGTCAGGATCAGGACGACCGAGACGAAGACCGCCGGGTCGGTCGGCGTCACCCCGAAGAGGAGCCCGGAGAGGACGCTGGTCGCCCACGAGGCGGCGATGAGCCCGAGGAAAAGCCCGACGAGGGTCAGCCCGAGCCCTCGCCGGAGCACCATGACGATGATCTCCGAGGCCCGGGCGCCGAGCGCCATGCGGATCCCCAGCTCGCGGGTCCGGCGGCTGACGGCGTACGACAGGGTGCCGTAGAGACCGATCGCGGTCACCAGCAGCGCCGTCAGGCTGAAGGTCCCGAACAGCCAGGAGAAGAGCCGCGGCTGGGCGAGCGTCTCCTCGACCTCGTTGCTGAACCGGCTCACCTTGACGCCCAGGTTCGGATCCAGCTTGCGCAGGATGGCGCGGATGGGATCCACCGCGCTCAGGGGATTGCCCGCGGTCCTCACCTGCAGCGCCATGGTGGGCTCGTAGTGCTGGGCGAACGGCAAATAGAAGTGGGGGTGGGGCTCGGCCGGCAGCTCCGTGAAGCGGATCCCGCGCACGACGCCGATCACCTCGCAGACCGTGCCGTCCCGTAGCGCCACGCGCTCCCCCACCGCCTGGCGGTCCGGCCACAGGGTCTGCGCCGCCGCCTCGTCGAGGATCACGACCGGCGGGGCCTCTTTGCGGTCGGCGGCCGAGAAGTCCCGGCCGCGGACGAGCGGGACCCGCAGGGTGTCGAAGAACCCCGGGGTCACCACGTTGTACTCCAGTATCACCGGCGGCCGCCGGACCGGGCCGTCCGCCGGCTGCAGGCTGCCGAGCCCGCTCTCTCCGGCCTCGCGCGCGAGCGGCACGGTCAACGTCAGGGCGGCGGCCTTCACGTTGGGCAGCCGGCTCACCTGATCGAGGAGCTGATCGTAGAAGGCGTAGCCGGAGGACTCCTGAACGCCGCGCAGCGACAGGTCCATCTTCAGGTTCACGATGTTCCGGCTGTTGAACCCGGTCTGGACCGACCGCAGGTTCTGAAGCGTGCGGACGAACAGGCCGGTGCTGACCAGCAGCATCAGGGAGACGGTGACCTGCCCGACCACCAGGATCTCCTGCAGGCGGGTGCGGCCGCGCTCCTGCGCCCCCTCGCCTCCCCGGCGCAGCATCGGCACGACCTGGCGGCGCGTGGACCACAGCGCCGGAGCCAGGCCGAAGAGCACCCCGGCTCCCAGGGACAGCCCGAGGGTGAAGGCGATGACCCGGCCGCCCACCGCGACGCTGATCGTCGGCTGGAACCGCCCCAGCGAGAGTCCCTGGATCGCATCCACCGCGAAGAGGGCCAGCAGGAACCCGGCGACTCCGCCGATGCACGATAGCGCCACGCTCTCGGTGAGCAACTGGCGCACCAGCCGACTGCGGGTAACCCCCAGCGCCAGCCGGACGCCGATCTCCTCCTGCCGCGCCGCCGTCTTGACCAGCAGCAGGCCCCCCAGGTTGGCGCACACCACCAGCATGAGCAGCGCGGTGACGGCGGACAGCAGCAGGAGCGGGCCCGAGAGCGTGTCCTGGCTGCCCGGCCAGACGCCGAGCCCGGGATAGAGCGCGAGCGCGGGCGGCCGTCGATCCGGCGGCAATCCCGCCGCGAGCCGCTTCGCCAGTCCGTCCATCTCCACCTGGGCCTGCTCGCGGCTTACCCCCGGAGCCAGCCGGCCGAAAAACCAGTAGAGCCAGGCGGGCTTAGCCGCGAACAGGCCGGCCGACAGGCGCGAGGGGAGGAGAAGAGGCGCGGTCTCCATCGGCACCCAGACGTCGATCTCCTCCGTGTGGACCGTGCCGTGGAACCCCTGCGGCGCGACGCCGATCACGACGAAGGCGCGGCCGTTCAGGTTGAGCGGGCTGCCGATCGCCTGGCGGTGGGCGCCAAAGGCGCGGTGCCACAGGCCGTAGCTGATGACCGCCTCCGGCTGCTTCTCGCGCCGCCCTTCGCCGGGGACGAACAGGCGCCCCTGGGAGCTCTTGATGCCGAGGAGCGTGAAGTAGTTGTCGGTGACCAGTTGACCGCTCACATGGAGCGGCTCGCCGATCCCGGCCAGGTTCAGCGGCAGCGAATAGTAGGCCGCCAGATCGGTGAGCACCCGGTTGGAGCTCCGGTAGCGCTGGAACGTCGAGTAGTCGAGCGCGGGGGAGAACTCCTCTCCCGGCACCCCCTCGATCGTCAGCGGCTTGGCAGCCAGGGAGACGACCCGGCCGGGGTTCGCCACGCCGGGGAACGGACGCAGCAGCAGCGCGTCGACGACGCTGAACACCGTGATGCTGGCGCAGATGCCGAGCGCCAGGCAGGCGACCGCCACGATCGTGAAACCGACGTTGTTGTTCAGCTTGCGGAAGCCGTACCGGACATCCAGGGGAACGCTGATCATAGGAAGCTCGAACCGCGCCGTCGCAGAATTGGAGACGGTCCTCCTTGTCGGGAGTTCCGCCAAAGATTAGCATCTTTGCATGGCCATGAAAACTGGTTTCTGGACGCTCGCTCTTTTTTTCCTGGTTACGGCGCTCGCCGGGCAGGATTCGCCGATCCAGTGGCCGGTCCCGCCGCCGGGCCCCCCTCGCGCGGCCGCCGCCCTGCCGCGCGTCCTGATCGGAGCCCCCGAGCTCGCCGCGGCGCTCGCGGCGGGGGCCATCCCCCTCGACGCCGCGGATCTCGGCAGCGACCTCGGCGGTGACCTCGACGGCCTTCGCGCGCGGCTCGCCGGGCTGGGGATCTCCGGCCGGGAGACGGTCGTGGTCTATGGGACGGACCGCGAGGCGGTCGCCCGCGCTTACCGGCTCCTGCGCTGGGCCGGATGCGCCGAGGTCCGCGTTCTCGACGGCGGGCACGCCGCCGGCCGGGATCTCGAGACCGGCCCGCGCCACGCCGCCGCCGCGTTCCGCCCCGCGGCGCGCGGCGGGGAAGCCGAGGCGGACGCCGGCTGGATCGCCGGCACCTTCGCCCAGGCCGGCGTCCAGCTCCTCGACGTGCGCGACGCCCGCGGGTGGGAGCGCTGGGAGACCCCTCCCACCTTCGCCGCCGGCCACATCCCCTACAGCCTCCCTTTCGATCCCCGCGCCCTGCTGGCCGCGGGCGGCGGCTGGCCGGACCCGGACGCGGTCCGCGGCTACTTCGCCGCTTTCGGCCCACGCCCCGGCGATCCGGTGCGCATGGATTCCACCTTCGTGCTCTACGGAGAGGACGCGCGCGATCCCCGCCCCGACCTCGGCTATCTGCTCCTCAGCCTGGCCGGCCTCGACGCCCGCGTCTTTCCGGGCGGGTGGAAGGAATGGAAGGCGGACGGCGCGCGGCCGGTGGTGAGAGTGGTCTCGGCCGCGGACCTGGCGGCCCGCCTGCGGCGGGAGAACCCGGGGCTCGCCGCGGACCGCCCGCCGCGCGGCCTCCTCCTGTTCGACCTGCGCGAGCCCCGGGACTTCGCGATCGGCCACCTGCCGGGAGCCCTCAGCCTCCCCTTCCTCCACTTCCCGGAAGACTTCGGCAAGGCGGTGGCGGCGGGGTGGCCCGGCGCCGACCGCGCCACGATGCCGCTGGTGCTCTACTGCTATGGGATCGACTGCGTGCGCAGCCGCAAGGCCGGGGCCCAGGCGGCGAGCCTGGGCTTCCGCGACGTGCTCTGGTTCCGCGGCGGCGTCGAGGAGTGGCGGCAGGCCGGCTATCCGCTCCTCGACTCACCCCTACCTGCTCAAGCGCCTACTCCGCCTCCTTCGTCCCCGGAGCGGGCTTCACCCGCAGGTGGAGACGGACGTCCTTGATCCTGACCTCCGGGCCGTCGTCGAGCGCCAGCGTGTCGGACGTGCTCAGGGCCCGGTTGCGGTCGGCGTCCCGCCAGCCGCGGGAGGTGTGCGCCCTCCCCTCGCGAGGCTTGACCTCAACCCAGCTCTGCTCCTTGAGATCAGCCTTCAGCGCGCCCGCCGGCTCGACCACGAGCCCGGTTTCCAGGTAGTAGCCGGGCCCCATCCAGGTGACGACGTAGAGCTGGCCGTTGAGCCGCACGGAGGAGCCGACGGCCAGGGCGACCTGGGTCTCGATGTGGACGCTGCCGCAGGTCTTGGTGTTGTGCAGCGAATCGCAGTAAGCCAGCGACTCGGTGCCGGGCTCCGCCTCCAGGATCATCTCCTGCGCCTTCGCGGCCGCGGGGAGAAGCGCCAGGCCAAGGACGGAGATGATCGCGGTGGGGAGGATGACGCGACGAAACAATTGCATGGTTCGGCTCCTTTCGAGAAAAGAATTCCCCAAAGAGATCTCATGGATCGACCGCCTCTCATCGGCCTCCCCCGATTAGATGGAAAACAATCGAATCTACGAAGATTTTACCACTGATCCAGCGGACCACAGCCGGCGGAAGCAGAACCACTGGTGCGGCTGCCGCCGGATCACCTGCTCGAGATCAGCGGTGAACCGGCCGAGCGCCTCGCGGAGGTCCTCCTGCCGATTCCCGCTCTGCGCGACGTGGATCGCGGGCCGCAGGATGCAGCGGTAGCGCAGCCGCCCCTCGCGCAGGACGAAGACGGGGACGATCGGCACCCCGGCGGCGCGGGCGAGGGCGGCGGGGCCGACCGGCAGCGCGAACGGACGGCCGAGCAGGTCCACCTCCACCGTGCGGCCGCCGGAGCGCGGGCGGTCCCCCTGGAGCGCCACGACCTCCCCCCGGCGCAGGGCGTCCAGGAGGTCCATGCCGAGCTGCGGATCATTGGCGAAGTGGGTGGTGTGGAGGTCGCCTCCGCAACGCCGGATCAGCCCCTCGATGAACCGCTGCGCCCGCGGGTCGATCTCCGGCTCGCGCACCACGTGAACGCGCCGCCCGTCCCGGGAGGAAGGAAGCATCGAGCCCACCTCCCAGGCGCCGATGTGGGCGGTGACCAGGATGAAGCCGCCGGCGCCCGCCGCCAGCTCGCTCCAGGCGTCCAGCCCCTCGGCCTCGACGGCGAAGGCGCGGTCCGTGCTCAGCCGCTCGTTGCGCTCCGCGAGGCACCAGGCGAAGGTATGGAAGGTGCGGTGGATCCGGCGCTGGCGCTCCCACCAGCCGCAGGGTCCGAGCACCGGTTCGAGGTTGGCGGCGATGGCGACGCGGATCTTCCGCAGGGCGATCCAGAAGAAGGCGGTGAACAGGTTGAGCACCACCCGCAGGCCCCAGGTGGGAAGGATGGAGATCCCGAGCTGGTGGAGGCGGAACCAGAAGACCCCGGTGATGTGGAACGGCCCCAGGAGCCGGCGGCTCCAGCCGCCCTCCGGCGCATGCGGCGGGGTCTCGCGGGGAATGGCAACGCTCATGAAAGCCGTCTTTCGTCCTTTCCTTCGTCCGTGCTCTTGGTGTCCGTTGTCTTATTGTCCCACGGTTCGGGCTTTGGGCGGCGATTTCTCTCCAGGCAGGCCTCGAGGGCGGGCAGCACCAGGATGGTGGCCAGCAGGCAGGCCGCGATGCCGCCGCCCACCAGAATGCCGGCGTGGCGCAGGCCGGGCACCCGCGACGAGAACAGGCTGCCGAAGCCGATCACGGTGGTCAGCGTCGCCAGGGAGAGGGCGAGGCCCATGTCCTCGGCCGCCCCCTTCAGGCCGCGGTCCGGGTGGAGGCGCTTCCAGTGGACGGCGTGCCCCCCGAGGTCGATGCCGGTGCCGAACAGCAGGGGGATGGTGAACGCGGCCAACAGGTCCAGCGGGAGGCCCGCCAGGCCCCAGAGGCCGAAGGTCCAGAGGCTGCCGAGGGCGAGCGGGAGGGCGGCCAGGAGCGCGTCCCGCACCCGGCCATGGAAGGAGGCGAGCACCACCGCGCCGACCAGGATCAGGGCCAGGACGCCCGACCGCGAGAGATCCGTCACGGCGAGGTTGCGCAGCTCCCGCCCGACCCGCGGGATGGAGGCCAGGGCGACGTCCCCGGGCCGGGGGGAGAGCCGCGCGAGCTCCCGCGCCAGGGCTTCCGTGTCGACCCCGGCGCCGCTGCCCAGAGGGAGCCGCACGTGCACGGCGACCACGGACCCTCGAGGCCCCTGGCGCACCAGCTCCGACATCCAGCGCGGCCACTGGCCGAGAGGGGGCGCTCCCGGGTCCTTCCCCTGCCCGATGGCTTGCAGGGTCTCCAGGGCGGGGGCGAAGGGGTCGAGCCGGAAGCCGGCCGCCACCAGCTCCCGCCGCAGGTCGTCCGCCGCCCGCTCCAGGGGGAGCCCGCGCAGCTCCGCCAAGCGCCGCTGGAGGCGATCGCCCCGCACCAGCCAGTCGGCGGGGGAGGTGATCTCCGCCTTCGGCCCCAGCCGCGCCGCCAGCAGCTCGCGCGCCGCGGCGGCGCGGTCGAGCGCCTCGTCGAGGGTGCGCCCGCGCAGGACCACCGAAAAGGTGTCCAGACCCACGGAGAAGGTCTGCACCAGCAGCCGCTCGGCCTCGGCCGACGGCGCGTCGGCCGGCCGCAGCGCCCGCAGGTCGGTGGAGAGCTCCAGGCGCGAGACCCCCCAGCCGGAGACCAGGGTGAGCAGAGCCGTGAGGGCGAGCGACAGGCGCCAGTGCCGCGCCGACCAGCGGGCTATGCCGGCGAAGACCGGCTGCCCGAACCGGGGCCAGAGCCGCAGCGGGCGGAGGCGGGCCGAAGCGCGCGGGAACGCGGCGGCGAGGGCGGCCGCCACCGTGGCGGTGGTCACCAGGGTGGTGATCACTCCGATGGACAGCACCAGCCCCACCTCGTGCAGCAGCCGGAAGTGGGCGATCCCCAGTGCGGCGAGCCCCGCGGCCGTGGTCAGGGCCGCCGTGGTGATCCCCGGCCCGGTCTCCCGGAAAGTCGCGGCCAGCGCCGCCGCGACCTCCATTCCCCGCTGCCGCAGCTCGCGGAAATGGACCGAGGCGTGAATGCCGTAGTCGACCCCCATCCCCAGGAGAGCGGCGGTGAAGCCCACCCCCAGGGCGCTGATGCTCCCCAGTCCCAGCGCCGCCCCGCCCACCATCCAGATCGTGCCGGCCGCCACCCCCGCCAGAATGATGGTGGTGAAGAACCACCCCTCGAAGCCGAGGATCATCACCAGCGCCAGCCCGAAGATCGTGCCCGAGGCCGAGTTGGTGAGGTCGGCGCGGAAGAAGGCCTCGTCCTGGGCCGCGTAGATCGGCCCCCCCACGGCCTGGAAGTCGAGCGGCACGCCCGCGGACTCGCGGACCGCGCCGTAGGCCCCGCGCAGCGCGGCGATCAGGGCGCGCCCCCCAGCGGGGTCCATCTCGGCACTGGCGGGGGTGAGGATCACCAGAGTGGCGTCACCGTCCGCGGAGACGAACGCGCCGCTCAGGGGGTCGATCGGCAGCGACGAGGCGGCGGCCCCGAGCAGCCCCTCCGAGAGGCCCAGGGGGTCGGCGGCGAACAGCGGCGCCGCGAAGCCCCCCACCGGGCTGCGCAGTGCCCCCCGCATCTCGGCGACGCGGTCGTGGATGGCCTGGGGCTCGAGGCGGCGGGCGAGGTCTTCCCGCCAGCCGGGCGTGCGGAGCAGCAGCGGCATGCGGGGCGCCACGTGACCGAAGAAGAAGCGCTCGTCCTCCTCCGTCAGGCCGGAGCGGGCCTCGGCCACCAGCGGGCTCTGCCGCATGCGGTCGGCCAGCTCGCTGGCGGCGTTGATCAGGATCTCCGGTTCCGCCGGCCGCCCGCCTTGCGCGCGCACCAGGATGAACACCTTCTCGAAGCCGCCGAAGGTGTGCAGGAAGGTGCGGTAGTCCTCCGCCGCCGGCGCCCCCTCCGGCAGCAGGGACTCGATCCGGGTCTCGATGCGGAACCGGGAGGCCGGGATGAGGCAGGCCAGGGTCAGCAGCAGCGAGGCCGCCAGCACCAGGCGCGGCCGGCGGGCGATGAAAGCTGCGAACGATGACGAGAGGCGGCCGAGCATGGAGGACCTTGCGGAAAGGAGATCAGGCCGAGGCGCCGGCGTCCACCACCAGCGTCTGGCCGGTGATCGCCGCCGCGCGGTCCGAGAGGAGGAATTGGACCGCCTGCGCCACGTCGGCCGGCCGCACCCCCTGGGCCAGGCATTCGCCGGCGCGCAGGTAGGTGACCGCCGCCTCGGGCAGCCCCGCCGTCAGGTCGGTGGCGACGAAGCCGGGGACCACGGCGTTGACCCGCACGCCGCGCTTGCCGGTCTCCCGCGCCAGCGAGCGGGTGAGCCCCAGGATGCCGGCCTTGGAAGCGGCGTAGGCCCCCTGGCCGGCGACGCCGTGGAGGGCCGACAGCGAGGAGACGTTGACGATCGCCCCCCGCCGCCGCACCATCATCCCCCGCAGCACCGCCCGGCAGCAGCGGAAGAGGCCGCCGAGGTTGGTGTCGAGCACCGCCTCCCAGTCCGCGTCCGAGGTCATGGCGAGGAGCGATTCGCGGCGCAGCCCGGCGTTGTTGACCAGACCCGCCACCGGCCCCAGCGCCGCCTCCACCTCGGCGACCAGGTCGTCCGGCCGCGCGGGGTCGCGCAGGTCGAGGTGGAAAGCCAGCGCCCCGGTCGCCGCCGCGACCTCCCGCGCCGCGCCCTCGCCGGTGTTCCAGGTGAAGGCGACACGGGCGTCCGGCTCGGCGGCGAGGGTCTCGACGATCGCCCGGCCGAGACCCCGGCTGCCGCCGGTTACGAGGACCGCGCCCATGGCAGCATCTCGAGCCGGGCGCGGGCGACGGCGCCGGCGATCCGCAGGCTGTCCAGCAGCGGCCGGTAGTGGCTGGTGGTCCGCCCGTCGGCGAAGCCCAGCCGCACCGGCACCGTGATCACCCGGAAGCCCCGCCGGGCAGCCCGCACCACCACGGCGCTCTCGGCCTCGAAGCGCGCCTCGGGGAAGCCGACGTCCTCGATCAGGCGGCGCGAGTAGAAGCGGAAGCCGGTCTGGATGTCGGCGAGATGCTGGCCGGCGGCGAGCGAGATCACCCGCGAGGAGAGGCGGTTGCTGGCCCGGCGCACCGGGCCCATCTCGCTGAACAGGTGATCGCGCACGCCGAGCACCAGGTCGCCGCCGGCCGCCGCCGGCGCCAGCAGCTTGGGGATCTCCTCGGGGAGATGCTGGCCGTCGGCGTCGAGGGTGATCACGCCGTCGAAGCCGCGGCCGAAGAGGTCGGCGAAGGCGAAGGCGAGCGCCGCCCCCTTGCCGCGGTTGCGCGCGAAGGAGTGGACGCGCGCGCCGGCGCGGCGGGCCTCCTCGGCGGTGCCGTCGGTCGAGCCGTCGTCCACCACCAGCACCTCCGGCAGCTCGAGCAGGGCGCCCCGCGCGACCGCCCCCACCGAGGGGGCCGCCTGGTAGGCGGGGATGGTAGCGGCGATTCGCAGAGTCAAGACTCCTCCCTCGAATGGCGGGATTTTAGCCCAACCCGGCAAAATCGCTTTCTCATCGCCGGAAAACCCAAGGGTTCAGGCCCTCCCCAGCACGACCCACGCCGCCGCGCCCCCCGCCGCCAGGCTGGTGGCGAGGACCACGGACGGGGCCGGCAGGGGGGAGCCGTCGAGGGGGGAGAGCCCGAGCCCGGGATCGGGCTCTTCGCAGCCGGGGGTGGGGCCCAGTGGGTGGCCGGCCGCCGCCAGCACCGCCGCGGCCAGGTGGCCCCCCCCGTACTCGCCGGTGACCGCCTTGGGCGCGGCGACCGGCGGCAGGGGCGCGCCCGCCCAGACGGCGCGCAGCACCTCGGCCTCCAGCCGATCGCCGTCGATCGCGCCGGCGGCGCCGGAGACCACGAGGTCGACGCTTTCGGGTTCGACCCCGGCGCGCTCCAGGGTGCGCCGCAACCCCCGGGCGAGCGCCCGGTGGCCGCGTCCCCAGCCCGAGGGGGTCGCCGTGGGGTCGAAGGCGCTCCCCCAGGCGAGGATCCGGGCCAGGGCGCGGCCGCCGCGGGCGGCGAGGCCGGCGGCGCTCTCCAGCACCGCGATCGTCCCCCCCTCGCCGGCCAGAAAGCCGTTGCGGCGGCGGTCGAAGGGGCGCGCCAGCTCCTCGCCGCCGGCTGCCGCCCGGGCCAGGGCGCCGAAGCGGTCGAGCAGGGCGTGCAGAAGCGGCGTCATCTCGTCCACCGAGCCGGCGAGGACCCGGCCGGCCCGGCCGGCGGCGATCCCGGCGGCGCCGGTGCCCAGCGCGATCAGCGGCCCGGCTTCGCGCTGACAGATCGTGAGGCTCGCCCCGCGCGCCTTGAGGGCGATGGCGATCTGCGCCGCCGGCGCGTTGGCCACGCTCTCCATGAACAGCGACGGCGAGGCCGCCTCCGGGTTCTCGAACAGGATCTGCTTGAGCAGCGTCTCGGTGTTGGTGGACGGCCCGAAGGCGGTGGCGATCACCACCGCCGTGCCGGCCTCCCCGGCGGCGTCCGCCGGGTCGGCGGCGTCGATACCGGCGCAGCGCAGGCCCATGCGCGAGGCCGCCACCGCCAGCTTCGAGGGGGGGCTCATGCGGCGCGACTCCGCCGGCGAGAGCCAGCCGGCCAGCGCGCCCGCGGGCAGCAGGCAGGCGCGGCGGGCGCCGCCGGGAAGGTGATAGCCGGCCGCGCGGTCGACCTCGACGGCGAGGGGAGCGCCGGCGGCCAGGGCGGCGGCGAGGCCGTCGCAGCCGCTCCCCCAGGCTCCCAGGGTGCCGAGACCGGTGATGAAGACCGGCTCTCTCAAGCCGCCGGGCCCGTCCACCGCGAAAAGACGAGCGCGGCGTTGGACCCACCGAAGGCGAGACTGGTGGAGACCGCCGCCCGCGCGCCGGCCAGGGGGAGGGGTTCGTCGAGCACCAGCGCCACCGGCAGCTCAGGGTCCGCCTCGCCATCCCGCCGCACCGGGTGCAGCTCGCCATGCCGCAGGCAGAGCACCGTGGCCACCGCCTCGATGGCGCCGGAGCAGCCGAGCAGATGGCCGATCAGCGCCTTGGTGGCCACCAGCGGCATGCCGCCGGCGCGCTCGCCGAACACCCGTTGCAGCGCCTGCCACTCGGCGGCGTCGTTGAGCGGCGTGCCGGTGCCGTGGACGTTGATGAAATCGATCGTCCCGGCGGCGAGGCCGGCGTCCGCCAGCGCCGCCTCGAGCGCCGCCGCGGCGCCCGCTCCCGAGGGGTCCGGCGCCGTCATGTGATGGGCGTCGCAGGAGGCGCCGGCGCCGGCGAACACCGCCAGCGGCTCGGCCCCCCGCGCCAGCGCCCGCGCCAGCGGCTCCAGCACCAGCACGGCCGCGCCCTCGCCGAACGACATGCCGGCGCGCCCGGCGCGGAACGGCCGGCAGGGCACCTCGTCCACCGAGCGCAGGGAGTTGAACCCGGCATAGGTGAGCTGGCAGAGGGAGTCGGAGCCGCCGGCGATCGCCACCTCCACCTCGCCCGAGCGCACCGCGTCCAGCGCCGCGCCGAGGGCCAGAGCGCCGGAGGCGCAGGCCGAGGAGTAGGTCACCACCGGGCCGGTGACCCCGAGATGGCGCGCCACGGCGTCGCCGGGAGCGTTCACCTGCTGCGGAATCAGGGCCGAGAGGCGCGCCCGCCGCGGATCGCGCAGGAACTCCGCGAAGAAGAGCTCGCTCTCGTACATGCCGCCCGTGCTGCTGCCGAAGTAGACCCCGATCTCGGCATCCTCGTCGAACGGCATCGCCAACCCGGCCGTCTCGGCCGCCTCCAGGGCGGCGAAGAGGGCGAAGCGGTCGGCGATCGACAGGCGGCGCCAGCCCGGGCAGGCGCGCGCCAGAGTCGCCGGCGGCGCTTCCACCTCGGCGGCCAGATGGGTGCGGTGCTGGGAGTGGTCGAAGCGCTGGAACGGGCCGATGCCGGGCTGGCCGGCCCGCAGGCCCGCCCACAGGGGAGGGATGCCCCAGCCCAGGCCGCAGACCGCGCCGACCCCGGTGACGGCGACCCGCCGGTCCGGTTGATCTGGCTGCATGACAGGTTCCAGGGGTGCCACCTCTCGGCGGTCTTCTAGGTCCGCCCCTCGATGAACTGGGAGAGCGTAGAGACCGAGGAGAAGACCTCGCGGCCGATCTCCTGGCTCTTGATCCGGATGCCGAACTCCTTCTCGAGCGCCACCACCAACTCGAGGGCGTCCACGGAATCCAGCCCCAGCCCCTCCCCGAACAGCGGGGCCTCGTCCTCGATCATCTCCGGCCTCACCCCCTCGAGGTTGAGGCTGTCGACAATCAGGCGCTTGATCCGGGCCGTGGTGGCTGCTGCTTCCGACATACGAGAAGAACCTCTGAGATCCGGCGGCTCCAAGTCCACCGTGCGGCACGATCCGCAGGTTTTTAACTCCGGGTCGTCAATGCTAGCGTGCCCGGGGGGCGCTGGCAACTCGAACCCTTTCTTCAACAAGTCCTTAGCGACCCCGGGAAGCCCCGCCGCTGGTATCATCCCCCCCTTCGCGGAAAGGAGACGAGCGGCCGGTTTGAGCATCCAAGACCCCATCCTCCAGGCGTTCGAACGTCTCGCGCGGCGCGCTCCCCTCGCCCCTCTGGTGGTCTCGCCGGAGCGGCGGGCGACGGTGAGCGACGTTGACGCCCTGGCGCGCGCCGCCGGCAGCCTGCTGGCTGCAAGGCCCCCGGCTGCAAGGCTTGCGCCAGGGACCGTCGTGGGCCTCGCCGCCGCCAACGGTCCGGGCTTCCTCGCCTCGCTGCTGGCGCTGCGCCGGGCGGGGCTCGCCGCCCTGCTGCTCGATCCTCAGAGCCCCGAGTCCGAGGCCGGCCGCATCCTCCGAGCTCTGGGGGTTCCCGCTCTCCTGCGCTGCTCCCAGGGCTGGCCGGCAGGTCCGGAGGGGTGGTCTTTCCTGTCCACTCCAGGAGACAGGGAGGAGCCTCCGAGCCCTCCTCTCCCGCTCGACATCGCCGTGGTCAAGCTCACCTCCGGCTCCACCGGCTGCCCGCGCGGCATCGCCGCCTCCTCGGAGGCGCTGCTCGCGGACGACGACGCCCTCACCCTCTCGATGGGCCTGTCGGACGCCGACCGCCTGCTCGCCACCATCCCGCTCTCCCACTCCTACGGCCTCGCCAGCCTGGCGCTGCCCGCCTTGGTCCGCGGCACCGTACTGGTGATGCCCGAGGCGTCCGGCATCTACGACCCCTTCGTCACCGCCGCGCGGCTGGACGCCACCTTCTTTCCCACCGTCCCCGCCTACCTCGACGCCCTGACGCGGATGGGCGAGCCGCCCCCCCGGCCGGACTCCCTGCGGCTGGTGATCACCGCCGGCGCCCGCCTCACCGCCGCCACCTCCGCCCGCTTCCGTGAGGCCTTCGGCCTGCCGGTCCACGTCTTCTACGGCTCCAGCGAGTGCGGCGGCATCTGCTACGACCGCGAGGGGGGAGCCGCCGAGCGGGGCACTGTCGGCGCGCCCGTCGAGGGGGTGCGGGTCCTGGTGGAGCCCGACGATGGCCGCGTCACCGTCCAGTCCCCCGCCGTATCGTCCGGCTATCTGCCGGACCCGGACGAGCGGCTCGCCGGCGGCCGCTTCCGCGCCGGCGACCTCGCGGTCTGGCAGGACGGCGAGCTGGCGCTGCGCGGGCGGGTGGACGACCTGGTCAACATCAAGGGGAAGAAGGTCAACCCGCGCGAGGTGGAAACCGTCCTGGGCGGGCTCCCCGGGGTCGACGAGGCGGCCGTGCTCGGGGTCCCGCTGGCCGGCGCCGGCGAGTTGCTGCGCGCGGTGGTCGCCTGCCGGCCGGGGAGCCTCACGGCCGGCGAGGTGGTCTCCTGGTGCCGCTCGCACCTCTCGGCGCACAAGGTGCCGCGCAGCATCATCCTCATTGACGCCCTGCCGCGCAACGCCCGCGGCAAGCTCGACCGCGCGGCGCTCCTTGCCCTGGAGGCGGACCGCCGTGCCTGAGCCCTACCGGCCACCCCCGCTGCTGCTCGGCTCGCTCGCCCTGCACGCCGCCGCCGCGGTCGCCCTCGCCGCCGCCCCCCGGCACTGGCGGGCGGTGGCCGGCCTCTGCTTCGCCGACCACGTGACCCTCGCCGCAGCCAGCCTCTGGCCGCGTGGCCAGTGGGTAGGGCCCAACCTGCTCCGCCTCCCCGCCGGCAGCCCGGAGGAGAGCCGCGAGATCGCGCTCACCTTCGACGACGGGCCGGACCCCCAGGTCACCCCGCGCGTGCTCGATCTCCTCGACGCCGCCGGCATGCGGGCGACCTTCTTCGTCATCGGCCGCCGCGCCCGCGCGCATCCCGATGTCGTCGCCGAGATCGCCCGCCGCGGCCACCGGGTCGAGAACCACACCGACACCCACCCCCACCTTTTCGCCTGCTACCCCGCCGGCCTCCTGCGGCGGGAGATCGAGCGCGCGCAGGAGTCGGTCGCGGCGGCGGCCGGGCGGCGCCCCCGGCTCTTCCGTGCTCCGGCCGGCCTGCGCAACCCCCTCCTCGACTGGGTGCTCCACAACTCCGGCCTCCGCCTCGTCGCCTGGACTCGGCGCGGCTTCGACGCCATCGAGAAGAGCCCGGCGGCGATCGCCCGCCGCCTGCTCGGCGGTCTCGCGCCGGGGGACATCCTGCTCCTCCACGACGGCCGCGCCACCGATCCGCCCGCCGGCAACCCGGTCGTCCTCGAGGTCCTCCCGCGGGTGCTCGACGCCCTGGCGGCTCAGGGGTTGCGGTCGGTGCCCATCCCCGATCCGCCCGGGACGGCCCCATGATCGAAAGGAAGAAGAAGAGCCGCGCGGCGCGGGAGGTCCAGGACGTCCTCTACAAGATGCGCACCGAGGGGATGTCCCCCGGCAAGCAGGCGGCGGCGGTGGCGCTGGGGGTGTTCATCGGCTGCTCGCCGCTGATCGGCCTGCACCTCGCGCTCTGCCTCCTGTTCGCCAAGCTGTTCCGGCTCAACGTCGGGCTCACCTATCTGGCGGCGCACGTCAGCCTGCCGGGGATCACCCCGTTCATCCTGCTGGCGGAAATGGAGACCGGCCGACGGCTGCGCGGGCAGAGCTATCTCCACATCCACGTCGCCGATCTCAAGGAGCTGGGCCTGCGGCAGGTCGGGGCCGACCTCCTGATCGGCAGCGCGGTCATCGGCGGCGTGCTCGCGGTTCTCTTCGGCCTCCTCGCCTGGTGGCTGGCGCGCCGCCGGCAGGCGCACCCCGAGTTGGAGGCCCTGCTCGAGGAGGCGGCCTGCCCGTACCTGAAGCCCGGCATCTTCGACTGGGAGTTCGTGCGCGGGAAGCTCCGGTACGACCCGCTCTACTTCAATCTCCTGCGCCGGGGGTTCCTGCCGGCCGAGGGGACGCTGCTCGACCTCGGCTGCGGCCGGGGGATCGTCTTCGCCCTGGTGCTGGCGGCCCACGTGCAATCGGCGAAGGGCAAGTACCCCGAGGATTGGGCGCCGCCGCCGCTCCACCTCGCCTTTCACGGGATTGAGGGGCGCCCCAAGGTCGCCGAGGCCGCCCGCGAGGCCCTCGAAGGCAAGGCCGTCATCGAGGACGCCGACCTGCGGACGGCCGGCTACCCCGAGGCCGACGCCATTCTCCTGCTCGACGTCCTCCACTACCTGCCGGCCGCGGAGCAGGAGGCCGTGCTGGCGAAGGCCGCCGCCGTCCTGCGTCCCGGCGGCGTCCTCCTCCTCCGCGACGCCGATGCCGCCGCCGGCTGGCGCTTCACTGCCACCCGCCTCCAGGAGCGCTTCTCCGCCCTCCTCCGGCGGCACTGGAAACAGCGCTTCCACTTCCGGAGCGCGGCCGAGTGGACCCAGCTCCTCGAGCGGCTGGGGCTGACCGTCGACCTCCAGCCGATGGGGATGGGGACGCCGTACGCCAACGTGCTGCTGGCGGCGCGGCGGAACCCGTAGCCACCCTTACTCGTACCGGATCGCCTCCTGCGGATCCACCGCCGCGGCCCGGCGCGCCGGCATCCAGCTCGCGAACAGGGAGACCGCGGCGAGCAGCACCGGCACCGCCACGAAGGTCGCGGGATCAGTGGGAGTAACGCCGTAGAGCAGCGCGATCATCAGCCGGGTCACCGCCAGGGCGAAGGCGAGGCCGATCGCGACGCCGGTCAGGGTGACCGCCAGCCCCTCCCGCAGCACCATGCGGGAGATGTCCCGCCGCTGCGCGCCGAGGGCCATCCGCACCCCGATCTCCCGCTTGTGCTGGCCGACCACGTAGGAGATGACGCCGTAGATCCCCACCGCGCCCAGCAGCAGGGCGACCAGGGCGGCGATCACCAGCAGCAGCATGGTGAAGGAGGTCCGCGCCATCGAGCGCGCCACCATCTCCCGCATCGGCCCGACGCGGGAGAGCGGCAGGTTGGGATCGAGCTCGCGGATCACCCCGCGGATGGGAGCCACCAGGGCGGCGGGATCGACGCGCCCCTTCACCACCAGGAAGAAGCTCCGCGGCGCCCACTCCTCCTTGGCGTCGAAGCGCACCATCGGAAAATAGATGCTCTCGGCCGGCTTCTCCTCCAGGCCGCGGTCGTGGACGTCGCCGGCGACGCCGACGATCGTGTACCACGCCGGCTCCTTCTGCATGCCGGCGGTCAGCCGCTTGCCGATCGGGCTCTTGCCTTTCCAGAAGCGTTCCGCGAGACCACGGCTGATCACCACCTCCCGCCGCGACAGGTCCAGGCGGTCGAACCCCCGCCCCGCGATCACCGGGATGCCCATCGCCTGAAAGTACCCGGGGCTGACGAAACGGGTGCCGAGGAGCGGCGGCACCTCGTCGGAGCGCACCGGGAAATCCTCCATGGTGTAGGCGCTGGTCGAGTCGTCGCCGGAGAGCGGCAGGGGATCGACGGTGGCCGCGCCCGCCACCCCCGGCAGCGCCCGCACGCGATCGAGGAGCTGCCGCACGAAGCCGAGGGTGACGGCGGTGTTGGGATAGACGGCTTCCGGGAGGTCGAGCCGCAGGGCGAGAATGCCTTGCGGCTTGAAGCCGGGATCGACGCCGCGCAGCCGCCAGAAGCTCTTCACCATCAGCCCCGAGCCGATCAGCAGCACCAGGGCGAGAGCCACCTGGGCGACCACCAGGACGTTGCGGGCGCGGTGGCGCTCGCGCCCGCCGGTGCCGCCGCGCCCCCCTTCCTTCAAGGCCGGCACCAGCGCCGGACGGCCGTAGCGCAGCGCCGCGAGGCCGCCGCAGAGGAGGCCGGCGAGAACGGAGAGCAGGAGGGTGAAGAGGAGCACGCGGCCATCGACGGCGATCTCCTCCAGCCGCGGGATCCCCTGCGGGCGCAGAGCCGCCAGCAGGCGCACGCCCGCTCCGGCCAGGGCGAGCCCGAGGGCGCCGCCGAGCAGCGCCAGCGTCAGACTCTCCCCCAGGAACAGGCGGGCGACGTCGCCGCGCGTGGCGCCGAGGGCGGTGCGCACGGCGACCTCCCGCTGCCGCCCCTCGGCGCGCACCAGGAAGAGGTTCGCCACATTGGCGCAGGCGATCAGCAGGATGCAGGCGACGCTTCCGAGCAGCACCCAGAGCACCCGCTCGACGTTCCCCACCACGTCGTCGCGCAGCGGATTCACCAGGACGGTGAACTTCGCCTGCTCGAGCATGCCGCGGTTGATGTCCCCGTCGCTGTAGACCTCCGGGATGCGCCAGACGAGCACCGAGAGCTCGCGGGCGGCCCGCTCCGCGGAGATCCCCGGACGGAGCCGGCCGATCCCCCTGTAGTTGAAGTTGCCGGCCTCGAGTTTGGCGTGATTGATCGTCATCGGCACCCAGAGCTCGGTCTCCGGCGAGGGGAAGCGGAACCCCGCCGGCATCACGCCGACGATCCGGTGCTCGACGCCGTTGATCCGCAACATCGCTCCCAGGGCCTTGAGATCACCGCCGAAGCGGCTCCGCCAGAGGCGGTCGGAGAGGACGGCGACCTTCTCCGCCCCCGGCTTCTCGTCCGCCTCCTGGATCGCCCGGCCGTGGGCCGCCGGCACCCGCAGCACAGAGAAGACCGAGCCGGTGGCAGCCGTAGCGCCCAGCCGCTCGGGGCTTTGCCGGCCGGTCAGCGTCATCGAGCCCTCCGAGTAGATCCCGAGGTCCGTGAGCACCCGGTTCTCCCGGCGGTAGAGAACGTAGCTGCCGGTCGAGTGGTCGAAGTGGCGGAAATTGATCCCCGGCGCGTCGTTCCAGACTCCGACCAGGCGGTCCGGCTCCGGATAGGGGAGCGGCCGGATCACCACCGCGTCGACGACGCTGAAGATCGCGGCGTTGGCGCCGATGCCGACGCCCAGGGTGATCACGGCGACCAGCAGGAAGCCCGGGCTGCGTCGGAGCCCCCGGAACAGGGAACGGAACGTCGCGGAAACAGAGCTCATCGGCACCTCCAGAAGCAGACGGCGGAGCGCCGCCTCCAGAGCACACTACGGAACCGGGAGCGAAGAGGTTACAGCCGCCGCCCGGGAGATGTTCCGGAGACCCGCAACCGGGTTACCATGTGATTACTTCTTTGATCTCCTGAAAGGAGCGGTAGATGAGAATGCACGCTGTGCTGTCTTTCCTTGCCGGAGGATTGCTCTTCCTCGCCGCCTCGCATCCGGCGGCGGCCGAGGGCCGGGTTACCTTCAACGACATGGTCGTCCAGAAATGCCCGGACGGGAGCTGCCCGTGGAAGCTGAGTTGCGGCGTGGAGGGGAAGCCGGAGTCCGAGATGTTCGCGGGGACCAAGGCGAAAACCAAGTACACCGTCAACATCAACCGCGGCCTCGACATCCGCACCTTCCCGGCGGAAATCCGCTGCACCGCCTGGCTGGACACCGGCTGGATCGGCACCACCTGGGACAAGCTCAACACCGCCACGATCAGCGTCCCCGCCGGCGGCGAGTACACCCTCGACATCAACAGCCGCGACAACGGCTCGGTGACCGTCCGCATGAGCGTGGACAGCCTCGAGATCTTCACTCCCGCTCCCGCCGCGCCGCCGCCGGCCGCCACGGGGAAAGCCACGGGAAAGAAGGCCGCCGCCGCTCCCAAGCCCCAGCCCGCGCCCCAGTATCTCGGCATCTTCAACCCGGAGCCGGAGGGTCGCGCGGTGGTGGTCGGCCTCGAATGGGGCCCGTTCAAGAAGCGGGTGGATGAGCTCGCCACGCGGGGGCTCCAGCTCATGGATATCGAGACCTTCGAGCAGGGGGGCAAGGTCTACTGGAGCGGCATCTTCCGGAGCACCCAGATCTCGACTCTCCTGATCGCCAACCAGGACTGGGACACCTTCCTCAAGAACTGGAAGACCGTGACCGGCAGCCGCAAGCGGCTGATCAACTTCACCGTCTATCAGAACGGCGGCAAGGGCAACTTCGCCGGACTCTTCCGCGACCTCAGCGAGAAGCACTCCTTCTGGGTCGGCCAGTCCCGCAAGGACTTCGAGGCCAAGGTCAAGGAGCTCGCCGGCACCCAGGGACTGCGATTGCTCGACATGAACGCCTACCGCTCCGGCGGACCATCGCTCCTCTACGCCGGGACGTTCCGGTTTCAGGAAGCCCCCAAGGAGTTCTGGACCGCCCTCGATCAGAATGCCTTCAACGCCAAGTGGCAGGCGGCCCGCGCCAAGCAGATGCAACTGGTCGACGTCGAGACCTACAAGGACGGCGACAAGCGCTTCTACGACGCCATCGTCCACGCCGGCTCGCCGGGGGAGGTGGCCCTGAACCTCGACGCGGCCGCCTTCACGGCTCGCTGGCGCGACATGGTCGCCAAAGGGCTTCGCCCGACCAACCTGTCGGTCTACCGGGACTGACGTCTCCTTGGAAAGGCATGGCGGGCGCTATGATGTCCGCCATGCCCGACACCCCGGAACCCACCGAGCCCGAACCCCTGGACCCCGTCGACGAAGCCAGCGAGGAGAGCTTCCCGGCGAGCGATCCCCCCTCCTGGGAGCCGCTCCACCCCGGCCCTCCCCACAGGCATCCTGACGCCCCCCACGACTGAAACCGGTCAGGCAGGATAGAACTCCACCTCGCCCGCCTCCCGCGTCAGGAGCGTGCCGGCCTCGCCGCGGGCGATGCGGGTGACGTCGGCGAGCGCGCCGATGGCAGCCGTCTTGCCGGTGCGCTCGGCGAACTCGACAGCGGCCTCGACCTTGGGGCCCATCGAGCCGGTGGCGAAGTCGTAGGCGGCGAGGGCCTTCGGCGAGGCCCGCCGGATCGCCCGCTGAGTGGGCTTGCCCCAGTCCAGATAGACCGCGTCGGCGTCCGTCGCCATGATGAAGAGGTCCACCTCCAGCTCGCGCGCCATCATGCAGCTCGCCCGGTCCTTGTCCACCACCGCGTCGATCCCCTGCAGCCGGCGCCCTGGCGCGTACATCGTCGGAATGCCGCCGCCACCGGCGCAGACCACGATGCACCCCTTCTCGAGCAGCCACTTGACTGGCCGGATCTGGAAGATCCGCTTCGGCAGCGGCGACGCCACCACCCGCCGGAAGCCGTCGCCGTCCGGCGCCATCACCCACCCCTTCTCCGCGGCGAGGCGGCGGGAGTCCTCCTCCGTGTAGACCGGGCCGATCGGCTTCGACGGATTGTCGAAGGCGGGATCGTCCGGATCGACCTCGACCATCGAGAGGATGGTGGCGAACGGCTGCTCGAAGGGGAGGAGATTGCCGAGCTCCTGCTCGATCATGTAGCCGATCATCCCCTCCGTCTGCGCGCCCAGCACGTCGAGGGGAAAGGCGCTGGCCTGCTGATAGGCCGCGCTCTGGAGCGCCAGCAGCCCCACCTGCGGACCGTTGCCATGAGTGATCACGAGCTGATGCTCGCGCCCCAGCGGCGCCAGGGCCTCGGCCGCGATCCGGACATTCCTTCGCTGATTCTCGGCGGTCATCTCTTCGCCCCGCCGTAACAGGGCGTTGCCGCCCAGGGCTACCAGGATTCGCATGCGCGGACTCCCACGTTGTGGACCGGCTCGCGCCGGGAAAGGGGGAAGTCTACTCCTGTGGCGGGCTTGCCCCCTCCAAGGCATCTGTGCCGCCCCGTGACACTCCACCCCGCCGCCTCCGTATACCTTGAAAATGGAAGAGCGCCTTACCGCCTCCCCCGCGTGGGAGCTGTTGCACGGAGCCGACCGCCTCCTGACCGAGGTGATCGCCGGCCGGGACCTCCTGCGCCACTGGATGCGCCTGTGCGTGACGATGGCGGCCTGCGCCGCCGTCTATGGCACCGTCCTCGGGCTCTGGCACGGCCCCCGGCTCGCCGCCTTCGACGCCCTGAAGCTGCCGCTCGTCCTCCTCCTCACCTCCGCGCTGACCGTCGGCTTCGCCTGGACGGCGGCGGCGGCGCTGGGGCTACCGTTGCGCTTCGGCCAGGTGGCGGTGCTCACCTTCCTGGCGCTCACCGTGGCCAGCGTGCTGCTCGCCTCGCTCGCCCCGGTCGCCTGGTTCTTCAATCTCAGCGCCCCGGCCCCGACCCCGGCGGCGCGCACCGCCCACAACCTTCTCTACCTGCTGCACACCGCATTCGTCGGCGCCTGTGGCCTCGCCGGCACGGTGGCGCTGTGGAAGGCGATGCGGCGGCTCGACGCTCCGCTCCGCACCCTGCGCGCGGTCTACGCCGTCTGGGTCGCCGCCTTTGCGCTGGTGGGGAGCGAGGTGGCGTGGGCCCTGCGGCCGTTCGTGGGCAGCGTCTACATGCCCGTCGTCTTCCTGCGTCCGGACGCTCTCGAGGGCAACGTCTACGAGTTCATCTTCACCGACATCCTGCCGCATTTCGTCTCATGGTTCTGATTGGACGCTTTGAATCTGGAGGAATCGCGAATGGAAACGCCGCTCTCCGCACCGCAGGTCCCGCACCCCCGCACCCTCGCGGGCGTCTTCAACGAGCTGCTGACGCGCCCGCTCGCCTTCCTCGACCGGACGCGCAACGGCGGCGAGGTCTCGCCGCTCCGCCTGCTCGCCGCCTCGGCTCTCTGCTATGCCCTCTACGGCGCGGCGGCGGGCTTCTTCCAGGGCGGCGACCAGATCCTCGTCGCGGCCCTCAAGGCGCCGCTGATCATCTTCTTCACCCTGCTGCTCTGCCTGCCGAGCCTCTACGTCTTCTCCGCCGTGGCAGGGGCTGAATGGACGCGGCGGAACTTCACCGTTCTGCTCGCCGGCTTCGCGGCGACCCTGGCGCTGGTCCTGCTGGCGCTGCTGCCGATCAACTGGCTGTTCTCCACCAGCAGCCGGCAGCTCGGCGGCGCGGCCTTTTTCCAGTTCGTCCTCTGGCTCCTCGCCCTCGGCCTCGCCTGGAGATTCCTCCGCCACGGCTTGCTGGCGAGCGGCGCGCGGGGCGGGCTGATCGTCTGGCTCCTCCTCTTCTGCGTCGTCTCCCTGCAGGCGGCCACCTTCCTCCGCCCCGTCATGGTGAGGAAGCCGGGCGCGCCGATCTTCGTCAGCGGCAAGAAATCCTTCCTGGAGCAGATCGGGGACGTGTTCGACGAGCCGCCGATCCCGGCGGCGAAGGCGGCGGCGGTGAAGGCTAAGAATCCACAGCCTGCGAAACCGGCCGCTCCGGCGGTAAAGAAGCCTTGACGGGGTGCCCGGGGGGTTGGTCACCCGGAGGGCGATCTACCCCCTACGCCCCCCGCACCGCCCGCTCCACCGCCACCTTATCCCCCGCCTCCATCGCGATCTCCGCCTCCAGGCTCTCGCGATCACGGAAGATCGTCGCCACGGCGGCGATCCGTCCCCCCTCGCGGAAGGTGACCACGGCGTCTTTCCCGGGGATCGATCCAGAAACCTCGATCGCGTCCCATTTCGTGGCATGCCCGACGTAGGAAATGGCGACGTCGTAGTGCTGGCTCCAGAAGAACGGCGCGTCGTCATAGCGCTCGTTCCGGCCGAGGATGTTCCTCGCCGCCGTCTGCCCCTGGCGCTCGGCCACCACCCAGTGCTCGACCCGCATGCGCTCGCCCGAGTAGGGATCGGGCCAGCGGGCGATGTCCCCCGCCGCGAAGATCCCGGGCGCGCTGGTCTCCAGGAGCTCGTCCACCAGCACGCCGTTGTCCACCGTCAGCCCGGCCGCCTCGGCCAGGGCGACCCGGGGCCTGACGCCGACGCCGATCACCACCAGGTCGGCGGGCAGCGAGGAGCCGTCGTCGAGCCGGACCTCCCCCTCGCCGATCGACGCCGGCTTGCGGCCGAGCCGGAAGGCGACCCCGTGCTCCTCGTGGAGCGAGCGGATGAAATCGCCGAGCTGCGGCCCGAGAACCCTGCCGAGCGGGCGGTCCTCGGGCCCCACCACCGTCACCTCCAGCCCGCGCGCCCGCAGTGACCCCGCGGCCTCGAGGCCGATGAAGCTCGCCCCGATCACCACCGCGCGCTTCGCCCCTTGGGCCGCCGCGATGATCGACCGGCTGTCCGCGAGCGACCGGAGATAGCGGACGTTCGGCCCGTCCGCCCCCGGGATCGGCAGGTGGACCGGCTCGGCGCCGGTGGCGAGGAGCAGCGCCCCATAGGCGAGCGAGCGGCCGTCCGCGAGGGTCACTGTCCGCGCCAGGGGATCGATCGCCGTCACCCCGGTCCCGAGGATCAGATCGATCCGGCGCTCGTCGTAGAACTCGCGGGGGTGGAGCGGGATCCACTCCTCGGGCGCGTTGCCGGCGAGATAGTCCTTCGAGAGATTGGGCCGGTCGTAGGGGATGTCGGCTTCGGGGCCGATCATCATGATCGTTCCCTGATAGCCCTCGCGGCGGAGCGCCTCGGCCGCGGCGTTGCCCGCCGCTCCGGCGCCCACGATGACGACCGGCTCAGGGCCGGATGCCTGGCGTCGCGGGATCGCCTCGATCTTCTCGCGGACGGCGATCCGCTCCCCCTCGCGCTCCACCCTGTAGCAAGAGACCGGATTGAGGGCCGGCGCCCGCAGCGCCTCGCCGGTACGCAGGCTGAAGCAGGCGTGGTGCCACGGGCAGCGCACCGTCTCCCCCACCACAACCCCCTCGGCGAGCGGGCCGCCGTAGTGCGTGCAGGTGGCGCCGATGGCGAAGATCTCCTCCCCCCGCCGCACCACCAGCACCGCCTCGCCGCCGCTGTGCCCGAGGAGCTGGCCGCCGTCCGGCAGCTCGGAAAGGGGGACCCCCTGCGCCAGATCGGGACCCGAGAGTTGCGTTTCCCCGCTCATTCGTCCATCCTCCCTTGGAATCCAGCCGCTATCCTACTGGAGGATGTAGAAATCAGGGATTGCGGTCCGGGAGGCGGGGCAAAAGTTTTCCGCCGCCTGACCCGCGAATTGCGGCATCCGACCCACGGGTCGCGGACTCCGACCCACGGGTCCGGCTCTCCGACCCACGGGTCGCGGACTCTGACCCACGGGTCCAGCTCTCTGACCGACGGGTGGCGGACTCTGACCCGCGGGTCCAGTTCTCCAATCCGCGGGTCGCGGACTCCGACCCGCGGGTCCGGCTCTCCAATCCGTGGGTCGCGGACTCCGACCCACGGGTCCAACTCTCCAATTCGTGGGTCGTGGGCCTTGACCCGCGGGTCCAACTCCTCAATTCGCGGGTCGTGGAACCCGTCTGGTGGGTCCGACTCTTCGGCGGGTCCTATAGGATTGCCAACGGACCAGCAAGAAAGGAAGCTGAGGAGCCTACTTGAAGAAACTACCGGAGCTTTTCGCCAACAACCGCCGATGGGCTGCCGAGATGGTCGCGCGCGATCCGGACTTTTTCGCGCAGCTCACCGCGCAGCAGGCCCCCGCCTATCTCTGGATCGGCTGCTCCGACAGCCGCGTGCCGGCCAACCAGATCGTCGGTCTGGAACCGGGACAGATGTTCGTGCACCGCAATGTCGCGAACGTCGTGATCCCCACCGACCTCAACTGCCTCTCGGTGCTCCAGTACGCCGTCGACGTGCTCCGCGTGCGGCACCTGATCGTCTGCGGCCACTACGGGTGCGGCGGGGTGCAGGCGGCGCTCGCGGGCACGAAGCTGGGGCTGATCGACAACTGGCTGCACCACGTGCAGGAAATCCGCAGGAAGTACGCGAGGGACCTCGAAGCGCTCGGGGATCTGGGAGCCCGCGCCGACCGGCTCTGCGAGCTCAACGTGCTCGAGCAGGCCGTGCACGTGGGCGAAACCACGATCGTGCAGGACGCGTGGGCGCGCGGCCAGGATCTCACGATCCACGGCTGGATCTATCGCCTCGACGACGGATTGCTCCGGGACCTGGGGTTCTGCGTGACCGCGCCGGACGAGGTCCCGGCCGCGCTGGCGAAGTCGGTCGCCGCCCTCGGCCTCAACCAGCCATGAATACCAGAGTGCTGATGGCCGCGAGCGCGCTGTTCATGGGCTGCCTGGGCGCGGCCGCTTCGTTTCTGCCCCAGGAGATCCTGACGTCGATCGGCGCGCCTTCCCAGGGAGCGCTCCCTCTGCTGGTGCAACTCGGGGGCGCGCTGTACGTAGGATTCGCGATGGTGAACTGGATGGCGAAGGGAAACCTGCTCGGCGGCATCTACAACCGGGCGGTCGCGATGGGAAACTTCGCTCACTTCGGCATCGGAGCAACGGTCCTCGTCAAGGGCCTGCTCGCCGGCCAGACCGCGCTCGGGATCTGGATTGGCGGCGCGGCCTACTCGGTGTTCGCGGTCTGGTTCGCGCTCGTCGCGTTCGGATCGCCGGTGAAAGCGGAAGGGAAAAACCTCAATCCCTAAGGCCGCTCCCGCGTCGCGGCCCGGATCGCCTCTTCCAGGCCAGCGAGGAACCGCGACCGGTCCTGCTTCACCATCGACGCCGGGCCGCCGGTGACCACGCCGGCCTGGCGGAGCTGGGACATCAGCTCGCGCGTGGCCAGGGCGTCGCCGATCGAGTCTTCCGTGAACAGGTGCCCCTTGGTGCTGAGCACCCGGGCGCCCTTTTCGAGACAGCGGCCGGCGAGCGGGATGTCGGCGGTGACCGCGACGTCCCCGCGGCCGATCCGCTCGGCAATCCAGTCGTCCGCCTCGTCGAAGCGCCCTCCCACCACCACCTGCTGGATCTGTTCGTCCATGGGCACGGACATGCGGCTGTTCGAGACCACATAGACCTTCCAGCCGTGCCGGTGGGCGACGCGGTAGATCTCGTCCTTGACCGGGCAGCCGTCGGCGTCGATGTAGATCTCGTGCATCGGCCCGGATCGTAGCACCGGCGGTTTCCTTGCCGCGCGGCCGGGCTGGTGGGAAACTCTTCCATGCTCAAATCCCGCCTTGCCCCTGCCATCGCGATGCTCCTGCTGCTCTCCGGCTGCTCCGGGCCGAAGGCTCCAGCCGCGAGCACCCCGGAGCCGCCGCGGCAGGAGGCCGCCGCGAGCTTCGTCAATCAGGTCTGGAAAGTGAGCCGGTCGTCCGGCGTCGAACCGGGGATGCTCTACGTCTTCCTCTCGGACGGCACCCTGGTCATCACCTCGCCGCACGCCAAGCCCGCGTTCGGGACGTGGAGATCCGAGGACGGGGCCCTGACCATGGTGGAAGAGTCGATCCCCTACAAGGTCGAGATCCTGAAGCTGAGCCAGGCCGAGTTCTCGATCCGGATCCACAGCCCCGGCGAGCCGCTGGAGATCACCTTCGTCCCGGCGGACCGTCCTCAGACGAGCTGACGCAAAGCCGCCTCCAGCCGCGGCAGGGCTTCCTCCACGTCCGTCATGGAGACCGCGCCGACGCTGAGACGGAACCAGCCGTCGTCCTCGGTCGAGCCGAAGGCCTGGAAAGGCACCACGGCGATGCCGGCTTCGTCCAGCAGCCAGCGGCGCACGTCGTCGTTGGTGCGCAGCTCGCCCCTTCCGGCGACCTGGCGGCCGAAGGGGTGGATGCGGGCGGTGAGATAGATGGCGCCCATCGGCGGGATGCTGTCCACCGGCAGGCCCTGCCCCTTGATCGCCTGGAGACCCGCGTGCAGCCGGTCGAGGCGCACCTGGAGCTCCCGCTGGAAGACCTCCTCGTACTGGCGGATGCCCTCCGGATCGTCGAGCAGCTCCACGGTGGCGAACTGCTCGGCGCGCGGCGCCCAGGCGCCGATGTGGCCGAGCACGGCGGACAGCCGGGAGATCACGTCCACCGGCCCGACGGTCCAGCCGACCCGCAGCCCGGTGGCCGCGAACCCCTTGCTGATGCCGTCCACGAACACGGTGTAGCGCGCCATCTCCGGGATCAGCTCGGGCGGCGTCACATGCGGGATGCCGCCGAAACGGAGCATCCAGTAGATGTGGTCGTAGAGCAGGAAGAGCGGGCGCTCGCCGCGGCGGGCGCGCCCCTCGTTCTCCTCCAGGATGGCCTCGCAGATCCCGAGCAGGTCCTCGCGCGTGAAGGCGGTGCCGGTGGGGTTCAGGGGGGAGTTGAGGCAGAGCAGGCGGGCTCCGGGGAGGGCCGGGAGCAGATCCGCCCGGCTGGGGAGGAACCGGTGCTCCGGCCGGCAGACCACCGGCACGCCCACGGCGCCCACCATGTGCACATAGTGGTTGTTGTTCCAGCTCGGCACCGGGTAGACCACCCGGTCGCCGGGATCGCACAGGGTGCGGAAGACGCAATAGATGATCGGCCGGGCGCCGCCGGTGACGAGCACCGACTCGACCGGGTAGCGCAGGCCCATCTCCCGTTCGTAGAACCGTGTCACGGCCTGCCGCAGCTCGGGGATGCCGCTCGCCGGGGGGTAGTTGGTCTCCCCGCGCTCCAGCGCGGCGCGAGTGGCATCGGCGAGCCGGGCCGGGATCGGGAAGTACCGGGGATTGAAATCCCCCACCGTGAGGTTGCAGACGGTCCTTCCCCCGGCGACCAGGGCGCGGATCTCCGACGCGATGCGGAGGATCTCCGAACCGACGAGGCCGGCCGCCATGGTGGAGACCCGGGCTTTGGGATCGGGTCCGGGATCACGGGCGAGCGCCGCTAGGTCGAGGCAGGTCTCTCGAGTTTCCATTGGGTTGACTATGCCAGGATCGGACCCGGTATTCCAGGGGTCCGGGGAGCGCCATGCCGCCCGGCCTACACCCTCCCAGGTGCGGCCATGGGGGCGGGGGGAGACAGCAACCCCGCCCTTTATACCCGCCGCAACCCCTCCCCCAGATGCTCCAGCCCCCGGGCCACATCCTCCGGCATCACCGCGAAGCCCAGGCGGAAGTGGCGGGGGGATTCGAAAAACTTCCCCGGCACGATCGAGGTGTCGCGGCCGCGCAGCCAGTCGTGGAGGGGCTCGCTGTCCTCCTCGTTCCGGAGGCGCGGGAAGACCTTCATCGAACGCGTGGGAACGACGCAGTCGAGTTGCTCCCGGTGCTCGGCGAGGAAGGCGCGGATCTGCGCGATGTTGGGATCGAGGATCGCGCGGCTCCGCTCGGCCAGCCGGGGGAGCTGCCGGAAGGCGGCGGCGGCCAGGGTGTCGCTGGGAACCGAGTCCACCGCCTGCATCGGGTCCCGGGTGAGCCGCAGGCGGCGCGCGACGTCCGGCGCGCAGAGGACCCAGCCGCAGCGCAGTCCCGAGAGGCCGTAGCTCTTGGTCAGGCTGCTGGTGGCGAGCACGTGAGGGCCGAGGTGAACGTGGCTCGGCGGCGCCTCGTCGAACCAGATGTCGCGGTAGACCTCGTCCACCAGGAGATAGGCGCCGACCTGAGCGGCGAGCCGCGCCAGCTCGCCCACCTCCTCCGGCGGCAGCAGCACGCCGCTCGGGTTGTGCGGATTCGCCAGCACCACGAGGCGCACGCGGTCGGTGAGCTGGGAGCGGATCCCGTCCAGATCCAGGCGGTAGCCGTTCTCGAAGCGGCGCTCGAACCGGCGGACGCGGGCGCCGAGGAAGCCGAGGGCGGCGAGGAGCGGCTCATAGGTGGGGCGCTCGACCAGCACCTCGTCGTCCGCCTCGATCAGCGCCGCGAAGGCGAGGAAGTTGGCGCCGGAGGTCCCGGGAGCGGTCACCACCTGCTCCGGCGCGACGCCATAGCGCGCGGCGATCGCCTCCAGCAGAGGGGGGTAGCCGTCCCGGTTCGCTCCATTGACCTGGAGATCCCCGGGCTCCAGGACGAGATCCTCCGTCGAGCAGCCCAGCATGCCGCTGTTGGCGAGGTTGTACCGGGCCGCGGCGTGATCCTTGGCCCAACGCATGTAGACGCTGCCTCTGGTCATGGCTGAGCCTCCCTCATCCCTGAATGATCTGTCGGAAAGATTCCGACGCGTCAGCCGACGTGTCGGAACGTCCGGAAACCCTTATTTCTCAAGTAAATCGCTCGTTTTCCCTGGCACCGGACTTGCCTAATGGGAAAGACAGTCGAGGCCAGCTTCCCAATAACTCCGGATCGCGCCGAACAGCTCGACCGGACTCTCAAAGAAGGAGAACAGTATGGGCTTTTATGGACCGGAACCGTTTACCACCGCCACCGCCACCTACGTCTGGATGGGCCTGGGGAGCCCCGGCGCGTTCTTCGTCGAGGTTTCAGGCGACGCTCCGAACTATACCTCCGGCATCACCCTGGTCCGCGACCCCCAGTGGGTCGGCGGCCTGAAGATCAACGTGATGGGCTGGACCGGCCCGCTGGGCCAGGGGACCACCCCGTACACGGTCCACGGCTCCTTCCCCGGCTCGTTCGTGCCGGAGATCGTGGTCTCGGGCTCCAACCATACGATCGTGGTGAAGGTCAACGAGATCCCTGCCGAGAAGGCGGACGACTACCTCCAGAAACGCGCCCAGGCGGCGTAGCCCGCCGCAGGAGGGCTCCTGGGAGCGCCGGCGCTCCCAGGAGAGCTTTCCCCTCAAGCCTACAGACCACGACTCGATCCCGCCTCCGGATTTCTGGGCCGCCAGAAGAAGTAGACCGGCACTCCCAGCAGGAAAATCCCGGTCCCGATCAGCGCGTTGCGGGTGTCGGTGAAGTAGATGTTGAGCACGATCCCCATGCCCGCGAGGATGAAGAGGAGCGGCACCCAGGGGTAGGCCGGCACCGGGAACGGCCGCGGCGCGGCGGGCAGCTTCCGGCGGAAGACGATCAGCGCGCCGCCGGCCAGCGCGAAGAAGATCCAGTCCGCGAAGACGGCGTAGCTGAGCAGGCGGTCGTAGGTGTTCGACAGGGCGTAGGCGGCGGCGAGGCCGCCCTGGAGCAGGATCGCCGCGGTCGGTGCCCGAAAACGCGGGGAGAGGCGCGCGAGCGAGCGGAAGAAGAGGCCGTCCGCCGCCATCGCGTAGTAGACGCGCGGCGCCGAGAGCAGGGAAAGGTTCATGAAGCCGAAAGTGGAGACCACGATCAGCAGGCTGATCACCCGGGCCCCGGTCTCCCCCACCAGGAGCGCCGCCATGTCCGCGGCCGGCGTTTTGGTGGCCGCGAGCGCCGGCGCCCCGAGGACGTGCACGTAGGCCACGTTGGCCGAGACGTAGACCGCGATCACGCAGAAGACGCCGATCAGGATGGCCCGCGGCAGGTTGCGCTGGGGCTCCTTCACCTCCTCGGCGACGTAGTTGAGGTTCTGCCAGCCGCCATAGGCGAACATCGCCGGCACCAGCCCCGCGAAGAAGGCGGAGAGCAGCGGCAGCCCGCCGAGGTCCGCCGGCACGAGCGGCTCGAAGGTCAGGCCCGAGTGGCGGGTGAACAGGAAGGCGCCGACGATCAGCGCCGCCAGCGCCACCGTCTTGGAGAAGGTGATGACGTTGAGCACCACGGCCCCCGGCTTGATCCCCAGGGCATGGAAAGCCGCGACGGCCAGCAGGATGGCCGCGGCGAGCCACCGTTCGCTGCCCGGCGGCAGATCGACCAGCCGCGCCACGTACTCGGCGAAGGCCACCGCCACCGCCGCCGTGGCCCCGGACTGGACGATCAGCAGCAGCCCCCAGCCGTAAAGGAAGGCGACCATCGGGGAGAACGCCTCGCGGAAGAAGGCGTACTGCCCGCCCACCCGCGGCATCACCGTGCTCAGCTCGGCGAAGACGAAGGCGCCGAACAGGGCGATGAGGCCGCCGGCGATCCAGACCCCGAGGATCAGGAACGGCGTATGGACCGCTCGCGCCACCACGTAGGGATTGATGAAAATCCCCGAGCCGATGATGCCGCTGATGACGATCATCGTGGCGTCGAACAGGGTCAGACGCCGGGCGAAACCCGGATTCGGGCGCTCTTCCATGATGACTCTCCCTCTTCTTGCGGGAGAGTCTAGCGCCCAAACCTGGCAAACACCTTGCTAGAGCCAACTCCGGAGGCATCCCCCTGCCGGAGAGCCTCCGAGGTTGTATGTTGAACCGAGCTTTCGCAGAACCCCAGGAACATCATGAACCGGAGCTGGAGGCGCCCGAGCGGCAGCCGGAAGAGACGAAACGCCCCCGCCAGCCCCTCAGCCGGCGCGGCATCCTCTGGATCGTGCTGATAGCGGCCCTCCTCCTCATCGTCGTCCTTATCGCCCGGCACTTCGACGAATATCTCCGCCGCACCCTGGAAGCCAAGGTCAACCAGCGGCTGCACGGATACCACGTCACCCTCGGACACGCCCACCTGAGCCCCTTCGGGCTGTCACTGACCCTGGAGCAGGCGGTCATCCGCCAGGACGCCAATCCCAATCCGCCGGTGGCGGAGATCCCCCGCCTGACCACCAGCGTCGAGTGGCGGGAGATCCTCGGCGGGCATCTGGTGGCCGACGCGGTCTTCGACGGACCGCGGGTCCACGTCAATCTGCCGCAGCTCCGCGAGGAGGACCGCGACCAGGTTAAGGTCCAGGACCGCGGCTGGCAGCAGGCCCTGGAATCGATCTACCCGCTCAAGTTCAACCTGATGCAGGTGCGCGACGGGGACCTCGTCTACATCGACACCGACCCCAAGCGGCCGCTCCACATCTCGCACTGGAACGTGACGGCCTCGAACATCCGCAACATCCGCTCGCGCGACCGGGTCTACCCCTCGTCCATCCATACCGACGGCGTGGTCTTCGACACCGGCCGCGCCGTGCTCGACGGCAACGCCGATTTCCTGGCCGAGCCCTACCCCGGCGTCCACGCCAACTACAAAGTGGAGAACGTGCCGCTCGAACGCCTGCGGTCGTTCGGGGAGCGGGCGAACCTGACGCTCACCGGCGGCGCCCTCTCCTCGCAGGGGGAGGTCGAGTACGGGCCCAAGCACCGCGAGGCCCGCATCGCCGACGTCACGGTCCGCGGGCTCCGCCTCGACTACAGGCACACGGAGGCCACCGCGGCGGCCGAGAAGGCCCGCGGCAAGGAGGTGGCGAAGGTGGCGAAGGACCAGCAGCCCGCGATGCTGGTCGAGATCGAGCGCCTGCGGCTGGTCGACGGCAACCTCGGCCTGGTCACTCCGGTGAAGGACCGCCGCGTCCGCCTGTTCGTGAGCGGCGCCGACCTCGACGTGACCAACATCTCGAGCGGCTTCCGGGAGGGACCGGCGAAAGCCAAGCTGACCGGCCACTTCATGGGCCACGGCTCCGCGCGCGCCTCCGCCACCTTCCGCGACGCCACCAAGGGGCCGGATTTCAATCTCCTGGTGGCGGTCGACGGAGCGAGCCTCCCCTCGATCAACGACTTCCTGCGCGCCTACGGCAAGTTCGACGCGGCGCAGGGGACCTTCTCGGTCTACTCCGAGGTCAAGGTCCACAACGGCCGCATCGACGGTTATGTCAAGCCGCTGTTCAAGGACGTCAAGATCTACGATCCGCAACAGGACAAAAAGAAGCCCGTCCTGAAGAAGCTCTACGAGAAGATCGTGGGCGGCGTCTCCCATCTCCTGGAGAATCGCCCGCGCGACCAGGTCGCCACTGTCGCCGACCTCTCGGGGACGATCTCGGATCCGAACACCAGCACCTGGGAGATCATCGTCCGCCTGGTCTCGAACGCCTTCGTCAAGGCGATCCTGCCGGGCTTCGAAAGAGAGGCCAAGGCCAGACGCTAGGACGGGAGCGGCTCCAGGCCAAGCGGTTCGAGGCAATACCCGGCCCGCTGCCGCCGGCGCCAGAAGGGGGCTTCGGGCCAGCGCTTTTCCCGTGCGTAGTGATGACGTTGCAGGTCGAGGCAGGCGCCGTAGGCTCCCTGCATGAGATCGAGATAGGCCGCTTGGGCTTCCTGGTGACCCGCCAGGGTGTCCGCGATGGCCTGCGCGGCATAGAAGCCGGAGCCCATCGCCGATCCGATGCCATTCGAGGAGAGGGGATCATAGGCCGCCGCGGCGTCTCCGAGGGCCAGCCAACCCTCTCCCGCGATCGTGTCCAGACGGGAGGTTTCGGCGGGGAGGATCCGCGGGGGACCCGCCATCCCGTAGCCATGGCGCTCGACGCGGGCGCGGGTTTCGCCGGTCTCCTCCAGGGCACTCCACCAGGACGCGGCACCGCTCTCCGGCACCAGAAAGCGGCGGTCCAGAAGGTCGCCGTCGGTCATGAAGGCGACCGCCAGACGGCCGTCGGCGAGGAGGGCCGAGTACCACCAGCCGGAAGGGACCGCCTCCACCAGGGTGTAAGTGTCGGCGGCCGGCGCCGGGCTCCGCAGCAGGGCGGCGGCCCCGACGAGGCGGTCATAGCGCAGCCGGCGGGCGCCGAGCCGCCGCGCCAGGTGAGCGGGCCTGCCGGTGGCGTCGGCGACGAAGTCGGTCCTCAGAACCTCCCGGCCGCTGGAGGATTCGATCTCCAGGCGCCAGCCGCCGTCCTCCGCCGCGCAGCGGGTGAGGCGGCTCCCCCAGCGCCAGTCCACTCCGGCGGCGCGGGCGCGTTCCGCGAGCCCTGTCTCAAAGGCGAGCCGGTCCACGTGCCAGCCATCCCCCTGGGTGCCGGCGAGGAAAGGGCGCTCGCCCGGAACGGAGGAGCCCCAGACGGACCGGTTGCCGAGGGAACGCAGGTGATCGCCGCGCTGGAGGAGGTCCTCCAGGCCGAGGTCGCGCAGGAGACGCGTGAGAGTGGGCGGCAGGCACTCGCCCACTTTGCGCTCCGGCGCGGCGCGGGACTCCAGGACGACGACCCGGAGCCCGCGCCGGGCCAGGACGAGGGCGGCCACCGCACCCGCGGGGCCACCCCCGGCCACGGCGACGAGGGGAGGGGAGCCCAACCGCTGGCCGTTCCTCAACGATCGTCGCGGCGGAAGGGGAGCCGCCGCGGCCGCGGCCGGGCCTTGCTCTCGGCCTCCGTGCGGGCCGGCAGGGCTTCCGCCGTCACCTCGGTGAAGAGCGCCCGATTTTCCGGCGCGAGCGGGCTCTCGGCCCGTTTCACCTGCTCGAAGGTGGGATCGGGCTCTTCGTACTTCTCGGCGCGCCCTGTCTCCACCCAGTAACGGCGCGGCCAGCCCGGCTCCGGAGTATCGCCAGGCGGCACCGGCTGCTCGGCGACGATCCCCATCGCGTTCCAGTTCGCGACCATCTGGTTGATGCGGGCCTGGTTGGTACCCTGGCCGGTCAGATCGCGCAGCCAGAACTGGCGGTAGGCGAGGTGCTTCATCCTTTGCGCCGGCGGCAGGCCCGGCACCGAGAGGCGTTCGTAGGACTGCATGGCGAGCACCTGGTTGGGCACCCGCGCCGCCCAGAAGGAAGGGAGCGAGAGGTAGTTCGAAGGGTTGTATCCGGAGAGGCAGCTCGCCTCGTCGGTCTGCCAGGGGATGCCCAGCCAGCGGGTGAGGGTGCCGGGGCCGCTCGCCTCCAGGGGACCGCCAATGCCGAGCGCGATCTCGGGAGTGAGAAAGGGGCCGTAGTCGTCCTCGGGCTGCTCGCCCGTGGGCAGGATGTTGAGCCGGAAGAGCAGGCCGCTCTCGCCCGGGTCCCGCCACATGCTGGGGACGCGCATCGGCCAGGTCAGCTCGATGCCGGGGTGGAACGGACCTCCCAGGCAATCTTCCAGGGGGGCACGGTCCAGCACCGCCGGCTGCTCGGCCAGGGGGACGTCCTGGATCGACCGCCGCGACGGCTCCGAAGGTCCTCTCTCCCCGGTCTCGAAATCCCCCTCGGCCCAGCACCGCAGCCATTCATATTGAGTGTTGGTCACCGCCAGATCGTAGATGGAGACGTCGAAGTCGATGCCGTCACCATAGAAGGGGGGCAGGCCGGCGGGATCGAGCGGCGGCAGATCGGCGCGTGGCGAGGGGTTGGTCCAGGGGGGTGGCGGCTGGCGGAACCAGTGGAACAGAGCTTCGCGGACCGGCCGGTGCTCGGGAGCGGGGCTGGCGAGCTTCTCGAGATAGGCGGGAGCGGTCAGATCGCTCGGCGAGCCGGCCCCGAAGAGGAAGTAGATCCCCTGATTCACCCACTGGCTGTTCACCAGGCGCTCGAAGAGGGGGAAGATGTGCTCCCAGAACACCAGCTTCGGGGGCGGCGCGATCCACTCCTGGCGCAGGAAGAGGTCGTAGACCACGTCGTACAGGGTGACCACCCCGTGGAGCCCCTGGCCGTAGTTGGGCGGAGTGACCGCCACCATGGCCGGCTCGGCTTCGAGGACGCGGTCGCCGAAGCGGACGGTGGCCCTTACCGGACCATCCGAGGTGTCGTCGTACCAGCCGTCGTTGTTGGCGAAGGTGACCGCCTGGGCTCCGGAGGCCGAGGCCGAGTGGCCGGCGCCACCGATGACGATCAGGCGGCCCGTCTCGTCGGTGCGGATCTCGCCCAGGGGCACGAGGATGGGATGGCTCTCCGCGAAGGAGATCCAGCCCTGATCGAAGGCGTACTCGGGGCCGTGCCGGTCCGGACCGCTGATCCGTTTCGCGCCGGGGTCGATCACCAGATCGTCGCGCTGGGCGCCGGCGACCTTGGCATTGCGGTAGGTCGGCGTCATTGCGAACTGCTTGAGGTCGAGCGCATTCAGGAACTGGTACCAGGCGGCCTTGCGGTTGGCGAGGTGGACCTCCCAGACGATCTCGGCGTCCGCGGCGGTGATCTCCTGAACCACCTCGCCTGCCTCGTCGTACCCATAGACGCGGAAACGGGCCGCCTCGCGCCGGATTTCCCCCGCCGGCGTCTTGTAGCCCGAGGGCCCGGGATCGGCCGGATGGCCCGGGATCTCGGGAGCGAGATAAAAGTCTTCCGGCGGCGCGTTGCCGACCCGGGAGATGCCGATGGCGGGGTGGATGGCGCAGCGAACGATGCGATCGCTTTCGGACATGGGATTCCCTCTCCTGAATGTATTAGCTTCGGCTTAATTTTAACACGCCGCGATAGAATGCCCGCGCAGTTCTTCAAAGAGAACACGCCGTCGAGGAGGAGGAAGACGCATGCGACTGGCTCTGGCCAATCTCAAGGGGGGAGTCGGCAAGACGACGACCGCGGTCAACCTGGCGGCCGCGTTCGCCCGCAGTGGCCTCTCGGTGCTGCTGATCGACCTGGACCCGCAGGCTTCGGCGACCTTCTCGCTGGGCGTCGGCCGCGATCAGGCAGGGGTGTCCACGGCGGAGGTGCTCACCGGCAAGGCGGAGGCCGCCGAGGCGGTGGTCGAAACATCCGTCCTGGGGCTCTACCTTCTCCCGGGCTCGCTGCGGCTGGCCGGCATGGACATGGCCCTGGCCCGCAAGCAGGAGCCGGAGAAGCTCCTCAAGAAGGCCCTCAACCCCGTCCGCCGGCGCTATGACGTGATCGTGATGGACAGCCCGCCCGGGCTCTCGATCCTCACCGTCAACGCCCTCGTTGCCGCCGAGGCGTTCATCGTCCCGGTCTCCCCCCACCGCCTCGACACCGAGGCCCTGGACGGCTTCCTGTCGCTGGTCGATTCGTCGCGCGACCGCATCGGCCGCAAGACCGAGCTGCTTGGTATCCTGCTCACCCTGGTCGACCACCGCACCCGGGTGACCGACGACGTCGTCGCCACCGTCCGGCGCGACTACGGCTCCAAGGTGTTCCGCACGGAGATCCCGGTCAACGTCCGCCTCGCCGAAGCGCCCGCCCAGGGGCGTCCGATCTTCGACACCGAAAGCTGGTCGACCGGCGCCGCCGCCTACGGCCACCTCGGCGGCGAGGTCCTGCGGCGGGCCCGGAAGGCGGGGTTGCTGTAGGAAGTCGCGAGGGCCCTACTCCACCTTCCTCCCCGCCGCCATCGCCTGCTGGACATAGCCCATCAGACTCCGCATGTTGCCGGTGTCCATGCCGTGGACCGTGGTCTCCTGCTGCCATACCTGGCCCACCGACTTCGTGATGCCGGGATCGCCGCCGGTGAACTCCTGGACCAGCTCCATCCAGCGGCGGGCGAGCGCCTGCACCCGTTCGTCAGCGGGATCGGTCCCGTTGTCCATCTCGGCCTGGACCTTGGCCATCAGCTCCGGCCACTCGGCCTCGACCTGACGGATCCGCTCCGGGCCGAGGAGCTCTCCCCTCTTCTTCAGCTCGTCCATCTGCTCCGGGGTGTAGTACTTCTCGTACATCGTGGTCTCCTCGATGATCTGGAGGAACTCCTCCGTTGGAATCTTCTCGTCCGACACCCAGCGCGCCGCGACTCTCTCCAGGCGGTCGCACAGGCCCTGCTGCAGCTCGATCCGCTCCTTCAGGTGCGCGATGTGGAGCCGCAGCACGCGGTCGGGGGTGACGTCGGGGCGCCGCAGGAACTCCCCGGACTCCTCCAGGGAGAACCCCAGAGTCCGCAGCGACAGGATCTGCTGCAGCCGCGCCACGTCGGTCTCGGTGTACAGGCGGTAGCCCGACTCCGAGCGGAGCGACGGCGAGAGCAGCCCGATTTCGTCGTAGTGGTGGAGCGCCCGCACGGACACTCCGGTCCGCCTGGCCAGCTCGCCCACCTTCCAGGGCGGGGGGCGCATCGGTTGTCTCCTTTCCGGCCGGTCCATCCGGCCACAAGAAGACGATAGACCCTCACGTTGCGTGAGGGTCAAGAGGTTTTTTCAACTTCAGGCGAACCTGGCGATCCCTAATAGTCAGCGTACCCCTCGCGGGTATGGACCCGGCCGCCACCCTCACGCAGCCGGACCTCGACCTTGTGCCACTTCCCGTCCCCCTTGGCGGTGGTCGGGTAGTAGCCGAGGGCGTACTGCTGGCGCAGCTCCTGGAGGATGTTGCGGAAGGCTCCCTCCAGCTCGTCGATGCGGTTGATCGCGAGGATGCGCCCGCCGCTCTCCTTGACCGCCTTCTCGAGCTGATCGAACTCGCGGTCGTTGCCCTTGAAGTCGCGCCAGGCGGAGGTGAACGAAAGATGCTTGCCGCCGAGCTGGATCCAGTAGATCAGCGACTGCCCGGCGCGGGCCTTCCAGAGGACGTCCGCGGCGGGCAGGACGCTGTGCACGTCCGAGCCGTCGGAGAACAGCACCACCACCCGCTGCCCCTGCCGGGCGTCGAGGAGCTTGAGGGAGAGGTAGAGGAAGTCGTTGACCGCCGTCCCGCCCGCCGCCTGGGTGGTGGCGATCGCCGAGTCGAGCTCCTTCTTGTCGGAGGTGAAGGGGGTGAAGTTCAGCAGCCGGTCCGAGAACAGGGCCAGCATCGCCTCGTCGGAGGGTTTCATGCCGTCGAGGAAGGCGCGGGTGCCCCGGCGGACGGCCTCCAGCCGCTCCCCCTGCATGCTCTCGCTGGTGTCGAGGAGCAGGACGGCCGTCAGCGGCAGCTCGTCGCGGCCGAAGGTGACGAGCTGCTGCGGCACGCCGTTGTCGAACACCTGGAAGTCTTCCTGATTCAGCGCCAGATTGCTCTTGCCGAAGCTGGCCACGCTCGCGAACAGGGCGCGCAGCTTGAGGTTCATCTCGTCGTTGATCTGCACCGGCAGGGTCACGATGGTGTCGGCGCCGGCGGTGCCGGAGGTGGTATGGGCAACGGCCCGGAACTCGCGCCGGATGTTGTCGTCGCCGACGTCGAAGCTGAACTTGTAGGGGGGCTTCTGCGACGTTCCCATCAGCTTGCCGTTGACGAACACCTCCACCCGATCGACCTTCTCCCCGGAGCTCACGCCGATGTCCACCTGCGTGGTGCCGAAGACCGGCTGGTCCGGGCTGGGGCTCTGGATGCGCACCGCGACCTGGGCGAGCGCCGCGCCCGCGAGCAGCAGCCCCGCGGTCCCGGTCATCACCGCTCGATGCAAAAGAGCTGCGTGACAGCTCATGGCGCTACCCCCGTTCCCGTGGTTTCGGCAGGCGGAGCGCTCAGGGCCTGCACCAGCACCTGGAGGCGCGACTTCGAGTTCTCGTCGAGGAATGTCCGCGTCAGCGCGAACTCGTCGGCACGGACCGCGTTGTAGAGGTAGCGGGAGGCGCCGGCCTCACGGGGGGTGGACTTGGCGAGCGCCTTCTCGATCAGCGCGGTCGCCTCGCCCGGCGCGCCGCGGCGGTCGAGCACCGCGGCGAGCTGGATGTGCAGCCGCAGATCGTCGGGGAAGCGCTCGATGCCCTGGCGCAGCACCTTCTCCGCCTCGGAGGCTCCCTTCTTGTTGTCGCCGTCGAGCCGGGCGAGCTCCTGGTAGGCGAGCGGGGTGACCCAGGAGGGCTCCTTGTCCGCCACCAGCCCTGCCAGCAGCTTGCGGGCCTCGGCGTCCTGGTCCAGCCGCTTGAGGTTGAGCGCCAGGCGGAGGCGGCCCTCGGCGTTGGCGGGCTCGATCTCCAGGGCCTGGCGCAGGAGCTTGACGGCGGTCTCGGCCTGCGCGTTCTTCTCGTAGACCGTCGAGAGCGCCAGCAGGGCGGCGATGTTGCGGCCGTCCAGCTCGATCCCTTTCTGGAACATCTCCGCCGCCGGGAGCTGCTGGGCGGACTGTAGGAGCAGCCCGCCGAGACTGGTCAGCAGGCGGCTGGCGACGAGCTTCGCCCCCTCCGAGCCGGACTGCTCGCTGTAGAGGAGGGCGAGATCCTTCGCCATGTTGCGGGTGTGGACCATCGCCAGGGCGTGGCCACGGACGCGGCGCTCGAGCAGGCGCCGGTAGGCCTCGTGATGGAGCACGGCGATCGGCACCAGCGCCTCGAGGTCGGCGGCGCCGACCTGATGAATCACCGTCTGTTCCTCCTTGAGGAGGATTCGGTGGGTCCGCGAGTCCGTATCCACCGCGACCGCTGTCTCGAGCTCGATCAGCTCGTCCGGCGCCTGGTCGGTCTGGCCCGCCGACCAGTCGGACAGGATCTTGCGGTACAGCTCCTGGATCTTCGCCGGCGGAATCTCTGCTCCGGCCCGCAGCCCCAGCGAACCGGTCCCTCCCCGCGCCTCCGTGGAAGCCGCGGGGCCCTGCGCCCAAGCGGTCTGGCCAGCCCACAGACAGACCACCGCCGCGAGCCAGACTAGAGGCTCGCCAAAGTGCTTCCCCTCTGTTCGCGCACGCATGAGACCTCCGACATGGAATGCCTCCGTCCTCTCCTCCGGGGAGGATCAGACCAGTGGATACTTAGATGACCTGCAATAAAATAAAACAGCTCCGGATCATGGAGCCTATTATAGGTGTTCTCAGGCGGGATTTCGTGACATTCCCGAAAGAAAACAGGGAAAGTCGCCTCTTCTAAGGGTAATCCAGAGCCTATACTTGTAAGTAGGAAGTTTTAAGGAGAACTGAATGCGCTTACCTTGCCTCGTTATCTTTGCGCTTTTTGCCTGTTTGTCTTCAATCGCTTCGCGATCAGCTACCGCAGAAACTCCGGCAGGGTGCACTTGTGGAGACCCTACTAATTCTTGGGCAACAGAAAACTTCCTGTACATCCCCGTACGCTAGTCGAGCCAAAGCTTGCGCAACGCTTCGCGAGAGTCAAAACCAGAGTGCCCAAGCCTACGCAGATGGCTACTGCAGATCCCTTGGCGCCTTTGGCGGTGGCTGCGCACTGACTCAGACGGTGCTCTTTTGCGCTGAAGAGGACAAGTGGGACTGGGTTTCCCGGTCTCAGTTCAAATTCGGGTGCATGAGCTGCCCATTGGTGCTCCCTTATTAATCCGGCATCCAACGCCTGTAGTTGCCTGATAAGAAGAAAGGGCGGGATTCCTCCCGCCCTTTTCTGGCAAACCGATGGTCCCGCCTATCCGCGTGGGTGGCGCGGCTTGCGCGGGGGCTTGGTGCCGTCGACGATCCACTTGGGAACGTTGAGGGACTGCAGCAGGTTGCGCCGGGCCTCCGGCGTGAAGACGTAGTTGGTGAAGTCGCCGGACGACGCCTTGCCGGTCGAGATCGCCGCCGTGGCAGACGGCAGGGGGCCGAAGACGAACGGATAGAGGTCGACTTCCGGGATGTCGCCGCCGTAGGTGGCGTTGATCGCGTCGATGAACAGGTTGGCGATGTAGGCGTAGCCGAACGGCGTCGGGTGGACACCGTCGTAGCCGAAGATGCCGCCGGTCAGGAACGCGCTGGTGTAGCTGATGCCGCCGACGCGGATGCCGTTGGTCGCGAGGTCGCGCAGCACGGAGTTGGCATCCACGAAGGCCGCGCCCTTCTCGTTGGCGACGGCGCGGATGGTGGCGTTGTAGGCGTCGACGTGCGCCTTGATGGTGGCGGCCTCGGCGGCGGAGAGCACCGCGTTGTTGGAGAGGGGCTGACCAGTTCCGTTACCGATTCCCAGGGGGATGCCCCGGCCGGTGGCGAGCTCGGTGCTGGCGGTGAGCAGTACGAAGTCACCCGCCTGGAGCGGACCGTCGGGGCCGATCAGCGGGATCGGATTGCCGCCGGGACCGCGGACGAGCTGATTGGTCCGCGGATCGACGAGGAACCGCGGGATGGTGGTCACGAACGGGATGCTCGTCACGTCCGGGATGTTGGCGACCACCAGTTGCTTGACGCCCGCCGTGGTGGTGATGGCATTGACCACCAAGCGGTAGTCGGCGTCGAACTGGGCCGCGGAGGTCAGCGTCACCCCTTCGACGGCGATACCGGAGGTGGCGGCGGCCAAGGCGTCGTTGTTGCCGATCCAGAGCGAGACGAAGGTCGGATGGAGCGACTGCCCCTGCTGGAGTTGGGTGGTGCCGCCGCCCAATCCTCGCAAAACAAGGTCCGTGGGGTCTGTGGGACTCGTAGAGTGCGTCTTGGTGAGCAGATCGTGGAGGCTGGCGCCCGGCACGGCGAGGTTGTTGTAGGGGCGCTGCAGATTGAGGTTGATCGGCTGCCCGGTGCCCGGGGTGGCCGAGATCATCGTGGGGAAGAGTCCGGTCAGCCGGAGGGCCCCGGGCAGACCCGGCGCGCTGACCAGCGGCTGCTCGAAGCCGGTGGTCTTGCCAGTGGCCTGGCGGTAGATCAGGGCCGGGTAGCTGTTGCGCTGGAAGGTCTCGTTGATCGAGCCGTTCGAGAAGCCGGCGGTCAGGCTGTCGCCCATGGCGACATAGGTCGTGAAATTGGCCGCGCCGGTGTTCACCTGAGCGAACGCCGCCCCGCCCACCATGAGGAGAGCGAGCGCCAGGGCGCCTGCCTTTAGCTTGGAACGATACATCTGCGATCTCCTTGAATGGATCTCGGGTTAGTAATTGAGCGTCACACCCAACAGCACGGCCTGCGTCTTGTAGGCGCCCAGGAAGGGGCCCTCGCTGGCGCGGAACTCGTTCTTGGTGCGCTTCTTGAAGTCGAGGTACATGAGTCCGATATCGTACTTGAAGCCGGTCGTGCGGCCGTAGCCGATGCAGTAGCCGGTACGGTCGGCGTCGGGGAGGAGCGGCGAGACCCCCTCCTCGGGCTGCGGGGTCTTGTCATAGACCAAGCCGAAGCGCCACTGCGAGGCCGGGCTCGTCGTCCAGCGCAGGCCGGCGCGGTAGCTGTAGGAGTTCTTCCAGTCCTGCGGCAGGCTGGTGTCGGGCAGGGATTCGCCCGGGCCGCCGGTGAAGTTGATCGGCACGCTCTTGAAGGAGCTCCAGCCCGTGTAGTTGAAATCCGTCTCCAGCAGCAGGTCGCGGGTGAGGGCGAAGGCGAGGCCGAGGCTCGCCTGGTCGGGGTAGTCGATCGCGGTCTCCACCGGCAGTTTTTTGCCGAAGGGGATCTGGGTTCCGACGATGGTGTCGAACACCGGGTTGCCGCTGGAGATCTGGGTCACCCGGGCGCTGCCGTCGTAGTCCACCGAGATCTTGCTGCGGTAAGAGAGGCCCCAGGAGAAGCTCTCGTTCCAGCGGTGCAGGATGCCGACGTTGAAGCCGTAGCTGTTCTTGGTGTAATCCGACTCGAGGTTCAGCCGGCCGACGTCGGCGGCCATCAGGGTGAACGGGTTGATCGCCGCGATGTGCCGGTTGAGCTCTACCTTGGAGACGCGGACGATGCCGCCGACGCCGATGCCGAAGGTCGGCGTCACCTGCCAGCCGATCGTCGGGTTGATATCGAAGGCCTGCAGCGAGGCTTTGGTCGAGAGGAAGCGGCCGGCGAACTGATCCGGGTTCTCCCACGAGGTGGTGAGGCCGAACGGCGTCTCGATGCCGAGGCCAAACTTCCAGTTGGCGGTGAGCGGCTGCACCCAGTAGAAGTGCGGCGGGAACTCGGACAGGGCCTCCTGCTTCGCCGAGTAGCTGGGCCCTGGGAAGGGGGCCGCGCCCTGGAACTCCGCCTTGGTGCTGTGGATCCAGGTGAAGCCGCCCGAGACGCCCGTCTTCTCGACGAACGCCAGGCCGCCGGCGTTGTAGAACAGCAGCGACGGATCGTCGGCCTGCGCGGTGAACGCTCCCGCCATGCCCGTGGCCTTGGAGCCCTGCTCGAAGATGCTGAAACCGGCCGCGTGGAGCGGTGCCGCGGCCAGAGTGACGAGGGTGACGACGCCTAAGGCCCCCCCCAACAAACCTCCTCGCCTATACATGGATCTCCTCCTGTTGGATTCCAACCTGTTTTGATTTCAAGAAAATTAGTGGCGCCGACTCTCGATTCCTCCGAGGTGGCGCCCGAGTTGCGGAAATCGGGTCTCGGAAAGGTCTTTTCGGCTTGCCTAAACGTTAGTCTCAACGCCCCGGGGTGTCAACGCCTTCGGGGATGGGGACAATGGGGGACAAACTGTTAGAGTAGGCTCCTTGGAGGTGAGCAACATGTTCGAGAGTCCGGTCCACCAGGAGACCTTCAACAAGCTGAGGGAGTACCTCGGAGAGCTGTTCGAGGAGCCCTATCACGATCCCGAGAACGACCATTTCTACGTCCGCTACGGCTCGACGGTGCTCGAGATCTCGGTCGAGGCCTACGGCGCCGACGAGACGGTGATCGTCATCATGTCCTACTGCGTGCAGGACGTGGAGCTCGACGAGGAGCTGATGGCGGGGCTGCTCGAGCTCAACCACCAGATGGCCTGCGGCCACTTCTCTATGGTGGGCAATGACATCTTCTTCGCCCACTCGGTCTTCGGCAGCAACCTCGACCCGCGCGACCTGCTGCGGGCGATCACCGCCGTGGCGACCGTGGCCGACGACTACGACGACCGGATTGTCGCCCGGTACGGCGGCCAGACCGCCCTCGAGCGCATCCAGGACACCGGCGGCCGGCGCCGGCGCCAGGAGATCGGGAGCGAGTAGGTGAGCGGCGGGCCGCCGCTCACCACTGGTTGCTCTTGACCGCCGCCTCCGCCTCGCGGTCGAGCTCGCGCGTCTTCTCGGACTCCCGCTTGTCGTAGAGCTTCTTGCCCTGCACCAGGGCGAGCTCCACCTTGATCCAGTTCCCCTTGAGGTAGACGGAGAGCGGCACGACGGTCAGCCCCTTGAGCTGGGTGCGGCCGAAGAGCCGCTCGATCTCCCGCCGCCGGAGCAGCAGCTTTCGCGTCTGCTCCGGGTCGTGGTTCTCGCGGTTGCCGTGGCTGTAGGGGCTGATGTGGACGCCGACCAGAAAGGCCTGGTCGTTCTTGAAGTCGACGTAGCTGTCCTTGAGCTGCACCCGCCCCTCGCGCACCGACTTGACCTCGGTGCCCTTCAGGCGGATCCCCGCCTCGAAGGTCTCCAGGACGTGATAGTCGTGCAGGGCCCGCCGGTTGCTCGCGAGAGGACGGATCGCGTCTTTGCCCTTGGTCGACATGGGGGGAGTGTATCAAGCGGAGAGCTACCCCGCCGCCGCCTTCGCCCGCGCTCCCAGCTCCTTGAGCTCCGCGAAGTCCCGCCCCTTCACCTCCGGCCAGGTGACTCGGCGGGTGGCCATCGCCTTCTCCAGCCGCTCCCAGAGCTCGCGGTTCTGGACCGGCTGCCCCTCCTGGGTCTTCCAGCCGCGCTTCTTCCACCCCTCGATCCAGCGCGCGGCGCCGTTGCGCAGGTAGTCCGAGCCGGTGTGGATGGCGACGGAAATCCCCGTGGGCAAGCTGTCCAGCGCGGCGATCGCGCCGAGCAGGTCGAGCTGGTTGGCGGTGGTCGCGGGGAGCCCGCCGGCGAGGACCTTCTCCTCCCCCTGGTAGCGGATGAGAGAGGCCCACCCTCCCCGTTTCCCGGCGCAGGAGACGCGCAGGAAGACCTCCGCCTCGGGGGGCTCGCCCGGAGCGGGAGCGGCGGCCACCCGCCCCGCCCGCTGCTTGCGGATCTCGAGCGTGGCCAGCACGTCCGCGCGCTCGTTCCAGCGGTTGCCGGCGTGCCCCTTGACCCAGTCCCAGCGGATCTGGTGCTCCTGGATCAGCTCGGCCAAGCGGCGCCAGAGGTCCTCGTTCTGGAGGACGCCCTCCTTGCGCCGCCAGCCGCGAGCGATCCAGCCGGGGAGCCACTCGGTGATCCCCTTGCGCAGATAGAGGGAGTCGGTGAACAGGTGGACCCGGCAGCGCTGCTTCAGGGCCTCCAGGGCGCGGATGGCCGCCGTCAGCTCCATCCGGTTGTTGGTGGCCACCGGCTCGCCGCCGGAAAGCTCGCGCGCCTTGCCGCTCGCCGGGTCGATCAGGATCGCCGCCCAGCCGCCGGCCCCCGGGTTCGGATCGGCGCCGCCGTCGGTGTAGATGGTGATTTCAGGGGTAGGTTCGGTCATCGAGGGTCCTCAGAGGAGCGGCGCGCAATGTAGAGGAAATGGCGGCTGAAAGCAAAGCTCGCCCGGACATCAATGGCACGTCTCTTGCGGCACTTATCGAACAGGACCGGCGCAAAGCCGGGTGTTCTGATGCTGTTCCAAGGAGGGCCCGCCTCAGTTCCAACCTCATCGGTAAAAAGGAGGCATCCACGTGCAAGACGCCGTAACTTCAAGCTCATCCCAACAGGGCACGGGATCATTCGATCGTTCCACCACCGGGCTCGACCCCAAGCATGACGATTCCAGCATGATGTACCGGGTCGGCCAGGCCGCCATGGTGCTGAGCGGCGCGGCGCTGGTGGCCCTCGTCGCCCGGCACCGCTGGTCCGGATCGCAGCCGGACGACCGCGAGGCCTTTGAAACGGCCGCTGAGGCGGAATCCACACCCTCCATCCATACCGCTCTCACCATCGACAAGCCGCGCGCGGAGCTCTACGCCTACTGGCGCCAGTTGGAGAATCTCCCCCGGTTCATGAAGAACCTGATCGAGGTCACCGACCTCGGCGACGGCCGCTCGCACTGGGTCGGCAAGAGCGCTCTCGGCCTGAAGGGCCAGTGGGACGCCGAGATCGTCGAGGAGCGCGAAGGGCAGTTCCTCTCCTGGCGCTCGCTCCCGGGCTCCATGATCTCCAACGCCGGCACGGTCTCCTTCGAGGAGTCCCCCAACGGCCGCGGCACGATCGTGCGGGTCACCATGGAAGTCGGCACCGGGCTCGGCAAGGTGGCCAGCAAGCTGGGCGGCGCCAACCAGCAGGAGGTTCGCGAGGACCTCCGGCGCTTCAAGGAGCTCATGGAAACCGGCGAGGTCGCGACCACCGACGGCCAGCCCCACGGCACCCGTTCGCTGATCGGCCACCTGCACAACCCCATCTGAGGATCGACAACAGCGCCTCGAAGGAGGCCGGGAGATATACAACATGAGAGCAGTCTGCTGGAACGGCAAAACCGACATGCGGGTCGAGACGGTCCCCGACCCGGAGATTCTGAACCCCCGCGACGCCATCGTGAAGATCACCTCGACGGCGATCTGCGGCTCGGACCTCCATCTGTACGACGGCTACATCCCCACTATGAAGAAGGGGGACATCCTCGGCCACGAATTCATGGGCGAGGTGGTGGAGCTCGGACGCGGCGTCAACAATCTGAAGATCGGCGACCGGGTGGTTGTCCCCTTCACCATCTCCTGCGGCAGTTGCTTCTTCTGTAAGAAGGAGATGTTCTCACTCTGCGACAACTCGAACCCCAACGCCTGGATCGCGGAGAAGATGATGGGCCACAGCCCCGCCGGCCTCTACGGCTACTCCCACATGACGGGGGGCTACGCCGGCGGCCAGGCCGAGTATGCCCGGGTGCCTTTCGCGGATATCGGCCCCCTCAAGGTGCCCGAAGGGCTGGAGGATGAAAAAGTCCTCTTCCTCTCCGACATCTTCCCCACCGGCTACTTCGCGGCGGAGAACGCCAACATCCAGCCGGGGGACACGGTGGCCATCTGGGGGTGCGGCCCGGTGGCCCAGTTCGCCATTCAGAGTGCCTGGATGCTGGGCGCCGGCCGGGTGATCGCCATCGACCGGGTCCCCGAGCGCCTGCTGCTGGCGCAGACCTGGGGGCGCGCCGAGGTGATCGACTACGAGGAGGTGGACAGTGTCCTCGACACCCTGAAGGACATGACCGGCGGCCAGGGGCCGGACTGCTGCATCGACGCCGTCGGCATGGAGGCGCACGGCACCACGCTGGACGCCAAGGTCGACAAGCTCAAGCAGGCCGCGAAACTGACCTTCGACCGGGTCCACGTGCTGCGCGAGTCCATCATGGCCTGCCGCAAGGGGGGCACCCTGTCGCTCGTCGGCGTCTACGGCGGATTCGTCGACAAGATCCCCATGGGCGCCGCATTCAACAAGGGGCTGACCCTCAAGATGGGGCAGACGCCCGTCCAGAAGTACATGCGCCCGCTGCTCGAGAAGGTCGAGAAGGGGGAGATCGACCCCTCGCGGGTGATCACCCACCGGCTCGACATCGACGATGCCCCGTGGGGGTACAAGACCTTCCGCGACAAGGAGGACAACTGCATCAAGGTCGTCCTCAAGCCGGACGGCAACGGCGGCTTTCGCCAGCACGGCCACCTGGGGCACTCCCACAGCCATGGCGGCCACGGCGGCAATGGCGGAAACGGGCACACGCACTGATGAGGCAACCTGCCCGTGACAACCTGCGGCGGCTGGCGGGACCAGCCGCCATCCCGGTGCTCGCCGGAGCCGCCCTCGCCAGTACGGCCCTGATACTGGCGCGGGCGCTCCGGCGCCGTCCGCCCATCCAGTTCCGCGACCGGGTGGCGGTGATCACCGGCGGCTCGCGCGGCCTCGGGCTGCTGATGGCCCGCGAGCTGGCGGCGGAAGGGGCGCGGATCGCCATCCTCGCCCGCGATCCGGCCGAGCTCGACCTCGCCCGCCGGGAGCTGGCGGCGATCGGCGGCCGCCGCGTGCTCGCCCTCCCCTGCGACGTGGGCAACGAGGACGAGGTCCGCTGGGCGATCGACGCGACGGCCGAGCGCTTCGGCTGCCTCGACATCCTGATCAACAACGCCGGCATCATCCAGGTCGGCCCCCTGGAGCACATGACGGTCGACGACTTCGAGGAGGCGATGCGGGTCCACTTCTGGGGCCCGCTCCACGCCACGCTGGCGGCCCTCCCCCACCTGCGCAGGCGGGAGACCGGGCGGATCGTCAACATCTCCTCGATCGGGGGGCGGATCGCCATCCCCCATCTCGTCCCCTACAGCGCCAGCAAGTTCGCCCTGGCCGGCCTCTCGGACGGCCTGCGGACGGAGCTGGCGAAAGAGCGGATCTACGTCACCACGGTCTGCCCGGGGCTGATGCGCACGGGCTCGCACGTCAACGCCAAGTTCAAGGGGAAGCGGGACGAGGAGTTCTCCTGGTTCGCGGTCGGGGATTCCCTGCCGCTGACCTCGATGGCCGGGAAGCGGGCGGCCCGCCGCATCCTCGAGGCCTGCCGCTACGGCGAGCCGGCCCTCACCCTGACCTGGCAGGCGAAGACCGCCGTGGCCGCCAACGCGGTGGCGCCCAACCTCGTCGCCAGATGCCTGGAGCTGGCGGCCCGGTTTCTCCCCGGCCCCGCCGGCGAGGAGGGCCAGGAGGCCCGCCCCGGCTGGCAGAGCTCCTCCCGCTGGGCTCCCTCGGTGCTCACCCGCCTCGCCGATGAGGCGGCGGTGGAGAACAACGAGCTGCGGGGGGCGGCGGTGGAATATGGGAGCAAGAATGGGGGCCGTGGGCGGGAGGAGGGGGCAAGCGACGACACTTGAGGACGCCCCGCCCGGGCATCAATGCCCGGGCTACGCCTCAAACGAAAAGCCGGGTGAACCCGGCTCAAAAATCCTCCGTAGCGCTTGAGCCGGCTTCAGCCGGCTTTTCACTTCCTGCGTAGCCCGGGCATTGATGCCCGGGCGGGGCGTCCTCAAAGGCGATACCATTCGCCGCGGATCGAGAAAATCAGGAGAGCCGGCCTTGGACAACCCCGAAATCGCCCACATCCTCGAGGAGATCGCCGACATCCTCGAGTTCCAGAACGCCAACCCGTTCCGCATCCGCGCCTACCGCAACGCCGTGCGCACCGTCGAGACGCTGACCGTGCCGCTGCGGCGCTGGGTCGAGGAGAAGAAGCCCCTGACCGACCTGCCGGGGATCGGCAAGGAGATGGCGAACCACATCCAGGAGATGGTCGAGACCGGCACGCTCGGCTTCCGCGACGAGCTCCTGGCCGAGGTTCCGCGGTCGCTGATCGAGCTGATGCGCCTGCCGGGCCTCGGTCCCAAGAAGGCGAAGAGGATCTGGGACGATCTCCAGGTCGGCTCCGTCGACGAGGTCGAGGCCGCCGCGAAGGAAGGGCGAATCGCCGCCCTGCCGGGCTTCGGCGCCAAGAGCCAGGAGAAGATCCTCGCCGGCATCGCCGAGTACCGCCAGCATAGCAGCCGTTTCCTGCTGCCCGAGGCGGAGCGCTCCGTCGAGCCGCTGCTCGCCTACCTGCGCGAGACCCCCGAGGTCGAGCGCCTGGAGGTCGCCGGCAGCTACCGCCGGCGTAAGGAGACGGTCGGCGACATCGACCTGCTGGCGATCGCCTCCGAGCCGATCCCCGTCATGGAACGCTTCCGCGGCTACGCCCAGGTGGACAAGATCCTGATGGCCGGCGACACCCGCAGCACGGTCGTCCTCGGCTCCGGGCTCCAGGTCGACCTGCGGGTGGTGCCCGCCGGCTGCTACGGCGCCGCCCTCGTCTACTTCACCGGCTCCAAGGAGCACAACGTCAAGCTGCGGCGGCGGGCGGTCGAGCGGGGATTGCGGATCTCCGAGTACGGCGTGTTTCAGGTCCAATCGCAGGTCCACGAGGAAGTGCCCGGGGACTGCGTCGCCGGCCGCGAGGAGGCGGACGTCTACGCCACCGTAGGGCTCGCCTGGATCCCCCCCGAGCTGCGCGAGGACCGCGGCGAGATCGAGGCCGCCGCGGCCGGCCGGCTCCCCCATCTGATCCGGGTGGAGGATCTGCGCGGCGACCTCCACATGCACTCGACCTGGTCGGACGGCCGCAACAGCATCGAGGAGATGGTCGAAGCCTGCGTCGCCAAGGATTACGAGTACATGGTCATCTCGGACCACAGCAAGTCGCTGGCGATGACCGGGGGGCTCGACGCCTACCGCCTGCGCGAGCAGTGGAAGGAGATCGACGAGGTGCGCGCCCGCCACCCCGAGATCCGCATCCTGCGCTCGATGGAGGTGGACATCCTGGGCGATGGCTCGCTCGACCTCGAGGACGAGATGCTCGCCGGGCTCGACCTCGTGCTCGTCTCCCTCCACTCCCGGCTCGACCTGCCGGCCGCGCAGCAGACCGAGCGCGTGCTGCGCGCCCTGGAGCACCCGGAGGTCAACATCTTCTGCCACCCCACCGCGCGGCTGATCAATCGCCGCAAGCCGGCCGAGTTCGACGTCGAGGTCGTCCTCCGCCGGGCCGCCGAGCTGGGAGTGGCGGTGGAGCTGAACTCCAGCCCCAGCCGCCTCGACCTCAAGGACACCCACCTCGTGCTCGCCCGCGAGCTCGGCTGCAAGGTGGTGATCGACACCGATTCCCACCGTACTCGCGAGCTCGAGCTGATGCGCTACGGCGTCGAGCAGGCCCGCCGCGCCGGCCTCGGACCCCGGGACGTGCTCAACACCCTGCCGTTCGAGGAGTTCTGGGCGGCCATCCAGCGCTGATCCGTCTTCTCACCTTGTATGTAGGAAATACAGCAACTTACCTTTTCTCTTCCCATATCAGGGCGCTGGAACCCGGCCACTCCAGCCCCTCGGGATCTCCAGAAGCCCCGAAAAAGCGCCTCTTTCCACGATCTTTTCCTTTTGGCATGTCACTTGCTGGTCTTTGGGAGCGGTAAGGCGGCACTGCCCTGGATCATCTCAACTCGATTTACATCGGAGGGAAAGGAATGAGCGGACGGATCTTGATCACCGGCGGCGCCGGCTTCATCGGCTCGCACCTGGCGGACGAGCTGCTGCTGCACGGCTACCAGGTCCGGGCCCTGGACGACCTCTCGGAGCAGGTGCACGGGCCGGGAGCCTCACGGCCCGGTTATCTCTCCCCGGAAGTGGAGCTGGTGGAGGGGGATGTCCGGGACCCGCAGGCTGTGCGCAAGGCCCTCCAGGGGATCGACGCGGTGTTCCACCTGGCGGCCCGGGTAGGCGTCGGCCAGAGCATGTACGAGATCGAGCGCTACACCAGCGTCAACAACCTGGGCACCGCCGTGCTTCTGGAGGCGCTGATCGAGCGGCCGGTCGAGCGGCTGATCGTCGCCTCCAGCATGAGCCTCTACGGCGAAGGGCTGTTCCGCGACGCCGACGGCCATCTGGTACCGGGCGGCGAGCGCGACCGCGACCAGTTGCGGGCCCACGACTGGGAGGTGCGGGACGCTCAGGGTCGCCCGATGACCCCGCTGCCCACGCCGGAGACCAAGACGCCCAACCTCTCCTCCGTCTACGCGCTGTCGAAGTACGACCAGGAGCGCCTCTGCCTGATGGTCGGCCAGGCCTACAACCTGCCGGCGGTGGCGCTGCGCTTCTTCAACGTCTATGGCACGCGGCAGGCGCTGTCGAACCCCTACACGGGGGTGCTCGCGATCTTCGCCTCGCGCCTGCTCAACGGCAATCCGCCGCTGATCTTCGAGGACGGCCGGCAGATGCGCGACTTCGTCCACGTCTCGGACATCGCCCGCGCCGGCCGGCTGGCGCTCGAGGTGCCCGCCGCCGCCGGCCACGTGCTCAACGTCGGCAGCGGCCGCCAGTACACCGTGCTGGAGATCGCCCGCGCCATGGGCGAGGTGCTCGGCCGCGAGGACCTGGAGCCGGAGGTCACCGGCAACTACCGCGTCGGCGACATCCGCCACTGCTTCGCCGACATCACGCTCGCCCGGCGCATCCTCGGCTACGAGCCGGCGATGCCTTTCGAACAGGGACTGATCGAGCTCGCCTCCTGGCTCGAGGGGCAGGTGGCCTGCGACCGCGTGGCCGAGGCGCGCGCGGAGCTCACCTCCCGGGGGTTGACGGTATGAACACTCAGCGGACGAACACCCAGAAGACGGTTCTGATCACCGGCGGCTCCGGCTTCATCGGCACCAACCTGGCGCACCGGCTCGCCTCCTCGGGATGCCGCGTGCGGCTGCTCGACAACCTCTCGCGCCCCGGTGTCGAGAACAACCTGCACTGGCTGCGCGAGACCCACGGCGACCGCGTCTCGATCGAGATCGCCGACGTGCGCGACGCCTTCGCCGTGCGCCGGGCGGTGGCCGGGGTCGAGGCGGTGTTCCACTTCGCCGCCCAGGTGGCAGTGACCACCAGCCTGGTCGAGCCGGTCCACGATTTCGACGTCAACGTCCGCGGCACGCTCAACGTCCTCGAGGCCGCGCGCGCTCAGGCAGAGCCGCCGAAAGTCCTCTTCACCTCGACCAACAAGGTCTACGGCGGCATGGAGGACGTCGTCTTCAAGCGCCGCGGCCTGCGCTACGAGCCCTGCGACGAGACCCTGCGCGCCCGCGGCTTCGGCGAGGACCGGCGGCTCGACTTCCACAGCCCCTACGGCTGCTCGAAGGGGGCGGCGGAACAGTACGTGCTCGACTACGCCCGCAGCTACGGCCTGCGCACTGCCGTCTTCCGCATGAGCTGCATCTACGGCCCCCACCAGTTCGGCACCGAGGACCAGGGGTGGGTCGCCCACTTCCTGATCCGCGCCATCGACGGCCGCCTGCTCACCCTCTACGGCGACGGCATGCAGGTGCGCGACATCCTCTTCGTCGAGGACCTCGTCGAGGCCTTCCTGCTCGCCGAGAAGAACATCGACTCGATCGCCGGCCAGGCGTTCAACATGGGAGGCGGCCCCGGCAACACCATCTCCCTGCTCGAGCTGGTCGACCTCATCGAGTCGCTGCACGGCAGCCGGCCCGAGGTGTTCTTCGAGGACTGGCGCACCGGCGACCAGCGGTACTACGTCTCGGACTTCTCCCGGTTCGCGACGGCCACCGGCTGGAGCCCGCGTGTAAACGCGAAGCAGGGAGTCAGCAAGCTTTACAACTGGTTGCTGGAGTTCCGCGGCCTCGCCGCCGGCCCGATCAAGGCTCCCGCGATGGCGGAAGCCCACGCTTCGTAAACCTCCTGAGGGCGGTCCACGGCGGACCGCCCTGCTCGACCGCTCCAGGGTTCGAGCCGTCCTCCGGGACGGCACGAATTTTGGATATATACCCGCGGCAGTATCTCGATTGGGCCCAGGGAGGGACCGCATGAGCAATAACCATCCATTGCCCCGCAAGGTCTTGATGACCGCGGATACCGTTGGGGGAGTCTGGACCTACGCCGTCGAACTGGCGCGGGGTCTCGCCGAGCGCGGCGTCGAAGTGGCGCTGGCGACCATGGGCGACCCCCTGAACGACTTTCAGCGCGAGAAGGCGGACCGCATCCCCCGCCTCAAGGTGTTCGAGAGCACGTTCAAGCTGGAATGGATGGAGGACCCCTGGCGCGACGTCGAGAAGGCCGGCGACTGGCTGCTCGGCCTTGAGGAGCGGGTTCGCCCCGACCTCATCCACCTCAACGGCTACGCCCACGGCTCGCTCCCCTGGAACGCCCCGATGATGATGGTGGGGCACTCCTGCGTCCTCTCCTGGCACAAGGCCGTCAAGGGGGAGGCCGCGCCGGCGGACTGGGACCGCTACGCCCAGGCGGTGACCGCCGGCCTCGCCGCGGCCGACCTGGTGGTCGCCCCGTCGGAGGCGATGCTCTCCGCGCTCGCCGAGAACTACGGGCGCTTTCCGGGCACTCTGCGCAAGACCCGCGTCATCCTGAACGGCCGCGACTCCCGGGCGTTCAAGCCGTCGGCCAAGGAGCCGATCGTCTTCGCCGCCGGCCGCCTCTGGGACGAGGCCAAGAACCTCGAGGCCCTGGACCGGGTGGCGCCGAATCTCCCCTGGGACATCTTCGTCGCCGGCGAGAACATCCATCCGGACGGCGGCGAGATCCGCCCGCACCACACCCGCCTGCTCGGGCATCTCTCCCAGCGGGCGCTCGCCGCCTGGCTCGGCCGCGCCTCGATCTACTGCCTGCCGGCCCGCTATGAGCCGTTCGGCCTGTCGGCGCTGGAGGCCGCCCTCTCCGGCTGCGCCCTGGTGCTGGGGGACATCCCCAGCCTGCGCGAGATCTGGCGCCACCGTGCCGTCTTCGTGCCGCCGGACGATCCGGAGGCGCTGGAGAACGCCCTCAAGCGGCTGATTGAGGATCCGGACCGCCGCGCCTCGCTAGCCGCCGGCGGCCGCGCCCGGGCGCTCCAGCTCACCCCCGAGAAGATGGTCGACAGCTATCTCGCGGCCTACGGCGAGATCCTGGCCGACCGCGCCGCCGCCCTGGACGCTGATCTGGATGATACGGGGTCTTATCCCGCGCAGGTTGCGGTCTAGCATCCGGTCGAAATCGGCCCCATGCGGATCGTCTTCTTCGTCCACTCGCTGCTGTCGGATTGGAACCACGGCAACGCGCATTTCCTGCGTGGCGTGGCCGCCGAGCTGATCTCGCGCGGCCACGACGTCGCGGTCTTCGAGCCGCGCGACGCCTGGAGCCTGCAAAACCTGCTCGCCGACCGCCCGGATGCCCTCGACGGCTTCCAAGCCGCCTACCCCACCCTCGCCAGCAACCGCTACGACCTCGCAACGCTCGACCTCGACCGCGCGCTCGACGGCGCCGACCTGGTGATCGTCCACGAGTGGAACGACCACGGGCTGGTGCGGCGGATCGGAGAGCACCGCGCCCGGCAGAGGCCGGCGGGCTACCGGCTGCTCTTCCACGACACCCACCACCGCTCGGTCACCGCGCCGGAGAGCATGGCCGCCTACGACCTCGCGAACTACGACGGCGTGCTCGCCTTCGGCGGCGTCATCCGCGACCTCTATATAGACCGCGGCTGGGCGCGGCGGGCCTGGACTTGGCACGAGGCGGCCGACACCCGCGTCTTCCACCCCATCCCCGGCGAACCGAACGAGGGGGACCTCGTCTGGATCGGCAACTGGGGGGACGACGAGCGCACGGCCGAGCTGCACGAATTTCTCATCGCGCCGGTGCGCGACCTCAAGCTGAAGGCCCGGGTGCACGGCGTCCGCTACCCCGAGGAGGGGAAGCGGGCCCTCGCCGAAGCGGGGATCGACTACGCCGGCTGGCTCCCCAACCACGAGGTGCCGCGCGCCTTCGCCCGCTTCCGGGTGACCGTCCACGTGCCACGCCGCCCCTACGTCGAGGCGCTCCCCGGCATCCCGACCATCCGCCCCTTCGAGGCCCTCGCCTGCGGCATCCCCCTGGTCTCCGCGCCCTGGAACGACGCCGAGGGGCTCTTCCGCCCCGGCCGCGACTTCCTGGTCGCTCGCGACGGCGGGGAGATGCGGCGGCATTTGCGCGACCTGCTGGAAGATCCGGCGCTGGCCGCCGGGATCGCCCGCTCGGGGCGCGAGACCGTGCTCGCCCGCCACACCTGCGCCCACCGCGTCGACGAGCTGCTGGCGATCGGCAGCGAGCTCGGAGTCCACGTGGAGGCGCCCTTGGGAGCCACCGCATGAACATCGCCTTCTTCGGCTCGAGCCTGGTCTCCGCCTACTGGAACGGGGCCGCCACCTACTACCGGGGGATCATCCGCAACCTCGCCGAGCGCGGGCACCGGATCACCTTCTACGAGCCCGACGCCTTCGAGCGGCAGCAGCACCGCGACATCCCCGATCCGGAGTGGGCGAAGGTGGTCGTCTATCCCGCCGACGAGAGCGGGGTGGCACGCGCGCTGGAATCGGCCCGGGGCGCCGACCTGGTGGTCAAGGCGAGCGGTGTCGGGGTCTTCGACGATCTCCTGGAGGCCGCCGTGCTCGACCTGCGGCGGCCGGACGGCCTCGCCATCTTCTGGGACGTCGACGCCCCCGCCACCCTCGACCGCATGGAGAGCGATCCGGCCGACCGCTTCCGGCCGCTGGTGCCGCGCTACGACTTCATCTTCACCTACGGCGGCGGCGACCCGGTGGTCCGGGCCTACCGCCGTTTCGGCGCCCGCGAGTGCGTACCGATCTACAACGCCCTCGATCCCACCACCCATCACCCCGTGGATCCCGACCCGCGGTTCGAGGGCGATCTGGGATTTCTCGGTAACCGCCTGCCGGACCGCGAGGCGCGCGTCGAGGAGTTCTTCCTGCGAGCGGCGGCGGAGTGCCCCGACCGCCGCTTCCTGCTCGGCGGCAACGGCTGGGGGGACAAGCCCATGCCGGCCAACGTGAGCTACCTCGGCCACGTCTATACGCGCGATCACAACGCCTTCAACTGCACCCCGCTGACGGTGCTCAACATCAGCCGCGAGAGCATGGCCCGCTACGGCTTCTCGCCGGCCACCCGGGTCTTCGAGGCCGCCGGAGCCGGCGCCTGCCTGATCACCGACGCCTGGGAAGGCATCGAGATGTTCCTGGAGCCGGAGCGGGAGGTGCTCGTGGCGGCGGACGGCGAGGAGGTGGCCGCGCGCCTGCGTGGGCTGACGGCCCGGGACGCCCGCCAGATGGGCAGGGCGGCACAGCGCAGAATCCTCGCCGAGCACACGTATGCTCACCGGGCGGCGCAGGTCGAATCCATCCTGGGACTCACAGCTCCCGCGGGCGCCGGCGCCCGGTTCCCAGCCGGCATGGAGGCACTTCCGTGAGGCACGAGCCGCTCGACATCGTCATCCTCGGGCTGTCCATCACCTCGTCGTGGGGGAACGGCCACGCCACCACCTACCGGGGGCTCGTGCGCGAGCTCCACGCCCGCGGGCACCGCATCCTGTTCCTGGAGCGCGACGTGCCGTGGTACGCCGACAACCGCGACCTGCCGAAGCCCCCCTACGGCCGCACCGAGCTCTACTCGACCCTGGAGGAGCTCAAGGACCGCTTCGAGCCCGCCATCCGCCGGGCCGACTTCGTGATCGTCGGCTCCTATGTGCCGGAGGGGGTCGAGGTCGGCCGCTGGGTGACCGACGTGGCGACGGGGATGACCGCCTTCTACGACATCGACACGCCGGTAACGCTCGCCAAGCTGGAGCGCGGGGACTACGAGTACCTCTCGCCCGAGCTGATCCCACGCTACAACGCCTACCTCTCCTTCACCGGCGGGCCGACACTGCGGCATCTGGAGCGGCGCTACGGCTCGCCGATGGCGCGGGCGCTCTACTGCTCGTTCGATCCCGCCCTCTATCGCCCCGAGGGGATCGAGCCGCGATGGGACCTCGGCTACATGGGAACCTACAGCGACGACCGCCAGCCGGCGCTGGAGCGGTTGCTGATCGAGCCGGCCCGGCGCTGGGCGCGGGGGAAGTTCACCGTCGCGGGCCCGCAATATCCGGAGGGGCCGGAGGGGATCCGCTGGCCGAAGAACGTCAAGCGCTTCGAGCATCTGGAGCCCAAGAAGCACTCGCGGTTCTACAACCAGCAGCGCTTCACGCTGAACATCACCCGCGCCGACATGGTGGTGGCCGGCTTCTCGCCGAGCGTGCGACTGTTCGAGGCCGCCGCCTGCGGGACGCCGATCATCAGCGACAACTGGCCGGGGCTGGAGACCTTCTTTAAGATCGGCGAGGAGATCCTGACCGCCAAGACCCCCGGCGAGGTGCTCCAGTACCTGCGGGACATCCCTGAAAACGAGCGCCGCGCCCTGGGAGAGCGCGCCCGCGCCCGGGTGATGCGCCACCACACCGCCGCCCACCGCGCCGAGGAGCTGGAGGGGTACGCCTTGCGGTTGCTGGCTTCGCGGGTGGCGGCCTGATGCAGGGGCGGGGACAAGTCCCCGCCTTGGGTGTAGTACCCATGCTCCTCGGGTATACTCATTCCTGCTATGGGCTCCGAATCCACCACCACCTTCCATCTCGCCGTCTCGCCCGAAAGCGCCCGTCGCTTGACGGAGCTCGCCGTCAAAGCGGGGGTTCAGCCGGAAGAGTTCCTCCGTGTCAGCGTCGAGGAATGGCTCTCCCATTCCCAGACCAGCTTCTCTGAAGCCGCCTCCTACGTTCTCAAGAAAAACGCAGAGCTCTACCGGCGACTCGCTTAACTCCTGGTGCGCTACCTCAGCCTGGAGGAGGTGCTGGAGTTGCATCGGATGGTGATTCAACAGTTCGGTGGTATATCAGGGTTACGCGATCCGAACGGTCTGGAATCGGCTCTCGCACAGCCACGGATGACCTTCGGAGGGGAAGACCTCTATCCCTCGCTCGTCGACAAGGCCGCGTCTCTCGGCTTCTCCTGATCAGGAATCACCCCTTTGTAGACGGCAACAAGCGGGTCGGACATGCGGTCATGGAAGCTTTTCTGGTTCTGAACGGATACGAGATCCAGGCTCCCATCGACGAACAGGAGGAGATCATTCTCCGCCTAACTGCCGGTGAATTGGATCGTGCCGCCTTTACAGATTGGCTACGCTCAAGAATTTTCTGGTTCGGTTCATAAGTTCGGCATCGGAGGAGATCTCATGGACAACCAACCCATCCTCGGCCTGCGCACCGCGCTCTACCGGGTGACCGATCTCGACAAGGCGAAGGAGTGGTACCGCGCCGTCCTCGGTATCGCCCCCTACTTCGACGAGCCGTTCTACGTCGGCTTCAACGTCGGTGGCTTCGAGCTGGGGCTCGATCCCGACATCTCCGTGGGGGCGCCCGGCCCGGACGGCGTCGGCGTCTACTGGGGTGTCGAGGACGCCGATGCGGCCCTCGCCCGTCTCCGCGAGCTCGGCGGCCGCGAACACGCCGCGGTGACCGACGTCGGCGGCGGCATCCGGGTGGCGGCGGTGCTCGATCCCTTCGGCAATGTCTTCGGGGTCATCGAGAACCCGCATTTCAAGATCGAGGGGCCGGCGCTGCCGAGCCCTCACTCCTCTTAGGTCTCTGACGCGGGGCTGGGGAATGCCTGGCAAGCGATTTGCTGCTCTTCGCCGGAACCGCATGCAGGCCCGCGGTCCTGATCCTCGTACAGCGGAGCGACATGGCCAACTTCCCGGAAGCAGCGTCGAAGACAGCGGAATCCCCGCTCGCGGACGACATCGCGGCGCTGGGCCCCTGGTTTCACAATCTCCATCTGCCGGACGGCACGCAGACCGTTCCCGGCCACTTCCTCGGCGACTTCCCCACCTTCAAGTGGAAGCAGATCCGGGACCACCTGCCCACCGACCTCAGCGGCTGGACGGCGCTCGACATCGGCTGCAACGCCGGCTTCTACTCCTTCGAGCTGGCGCGCCGGGGCGCCAGGGTCACCGGTATCGACCATGATCCCCACTACCTGCGGCAGGCGCGCTGGGCGGCCGGCCAGTTCGGGCTCGATGACCGCGTCCGGTTCGAGGAGAAGCAGGTCTACGACCTCGGGGCGAGCCCGGAGAAGTACGACCTCGTGCTCTTTATGGGCGTGCTCTACCACCTGCGCTACCCCCTTCTCGGCCTGGACATCGTGGCGCGGAAGGTGGGGCGGCGGATGATCTTCCAGACCCTCACCATGCCGGGCGAGGAGGTGGCCGAGCCGCCGTTGGACATGCCGATCGACGAGCGGGAGCCGATGATCGAGCCCGGCTGGCCCAAGATGGCCTTTATCGAGCACCGGCTGGCCAACGATCCCACGAACTGGTGGGCGCCGAACCACGCGGCGGTCGAGGCGATGCTGCGCTCGTCCGGCCTCAGGGTGCTGGAGCGTCCCGGCCACGAGATCTACGTCTGCGAGCCCGGCGAGCCGCGCGAGGAGCTCGCCTGGATCGAGGACGAGCTGCGCGCCGCGACCGGCCGCGCCCGCTAAAGGAGACGCGATGGCCGACGACCTCCAGGAGGACCCCTCGGCGCGGCGAAGCCGCAACAAGGAGGACGAGAAGGGCCAGGAGCCCCAGAAGAGCTACGAGACGATCCTCGAGCAGGAGATCGCCGCCGGGCTCACCGAGCTGGAGCGCCCGGCGATGGCCCTCCTCCTCTCCGGGCTCTCGGCGGGGCTCGACGTCTCCCTGAGCCTCCTGTTGATGGCGGTGGTGCACACCCTGACCGACGGGGTGCTGTCCAAGCCGGTTTCCGAGATCCTGGTCGCCCTGACCTACGCGTCGGGATTCCTGTTCGTGGTCCTCGGCCGCTCGGAGCTGTTCACGGAGCACACCACGCTCGCCGTGCTGCCGGTGCTCGACCGCCGCGCCTCGCCCGTCCAGCTCGGCCGGCTCTGGGGGCTGGTCTACATCGCCAACCAGGCCGGCGCCGCGGCGTTCGCCGCGTTCCTGGTCTTCCTCGGGCCGCGGCTGGGGGTGATCGAGCCCCGCGTCTTCGGCGAGATCGCCTCGGGGCTGGTCGAGCACCCCGGCTGGGTGATCCTGCTCAGCGGCGTGCTCGCCGGCTGGCTGATGGGCCTGCTCTCCTGGCTGGTGGCGGCGAGCCGCGACACCATCGGTCAGATCTTCATCGTCCTGCTGGTGACCACGGCGATCGGCCTCTGCCACCTGCACCATGCGGTCGTCGGGACGGCGGAGGTGCTGGCCGGCGTCTTCTCAGGTCAGGGAGCGACGCTGGCGGACTTCGGCAAGTTTCTCCTCTGGGCCACCCTCGGCAACATGCTCGGCGGGTTCTTCTTCGTAGCACTGATCAAGTTCGGGCATATCCGCTCCAGCAGCGAATAGATTAGATCAATTCCTCGGTGATCGATTCGGCACGGATCTTGCGGGTGCCTCCTGCCGCATGAGCTCCACCGGGGCTTGCAGCGACGGCTCCGGACTACAACTCGTACCAGCAACAGGAGGAACTCAAGATGAAGCTCGAATCTCTCAAGGATCTTTACCTCGAACAGCTCAAAGATCTCTACTCCGCTGAGACGCAGATCGTCGACGCGTTGCCGAAGATGGCCGAGGCGGCCCATTCAGCGGACCTGCGGAAGGGGTTCAACGATCATCTGCGGCAGACCGAGGAGCACGTCCGCCGTCTCGAGAAGATCTTCCAGAACCTCCAGGAGAGCCCGAAGGGACATACCTGCGAGGGGATGAAGGGGCTGCTCAAGGAAGGCGCGGAGATGGCCAAAATGAAGGGCGAGCCCTCGGTGATCGACGCCGGCCTGATCGCCTGCGCGCAGCGGGTGGAGCACTACGAGATCGCCGGCTACGGCACGGTGCGCACCTACGCCGAGATGCTCGACAAGGATGACCACGTCACGCTCCTCGAGCGCACGCTCCAGGAGGAGGAGGAGACCGACGAGCGCCTGACCGAGCTCGCCGAAAGCCATATCAACCAGGAAGCGCAGGTCCGCTGACCAGCGGTCCGGCGCAGGGATCGCGAGCGCTCCCCTCCGCGGGAGCGCTCGCCGTCCCTGGGAGGAAGAAGAGGCCTCTATTCTGTGTTCTCAGCTTCGGACGCTCCGTCGTAGAGGAACGGGCCAAGTGCTACACCCCAACGGAGGTGAAGTCGTCAACGGGTAGCAGCCAATCCAAAGGAAGGGGTGAAAACCATGCCGGAAAACAGGACCACCACCGATCATGAAGAGATCCGCCGTTGGGCCGAAGAGCGCGGTGGGCGCCCGGCGGCGGTGGTCAATTCCCAGAACAACGAAGATATCCCCGCGGGGGGCCTGCGGATCGACTTCCCCGACTACGACGGCGGGGAGCCCCTGCAGGAGATCACCTGGGCGGAATTCTTCGACCGCTTCGAGGAAGAGAACCTGACGTTCATCTTCCAGGAAGAGATGGTCTGTTGAGTCGGATCCGTAGATCGCGGAAGCCTTGAGGGCGGGGACGGGGTCCCCGCCCTTGCCATTTCAGGAAGCCTCGGCCCGCCCCTTCAGCAGCCGCAGCACCTGCGCCTCCAGCCGGCGCAGGCCGTTGGACTCGTCCGCGGGCGAATCCTCGACGGCATCCTCCAGGGTGTCCCGCAGGGTCCCCTCGAGGAAGCTCTGGATCACCACCGGGTGGACGTAGTACTTGCGGCAGATGGCCGGCCGGTTGCCGAGCTGGCCGGAGACGTGCTTGATCGCCTCGACCACCGCCTTGTTGGCCTCCCGCTCGCTCTCGCAGGCGCCGACCTCGAGCAGCGCCGAGAGGGCGAGCACGGTCCCCCCCCAGGTGCGGAAATCCTTGGCCGAGAAGTCCTCGCCGGTGGTCTCGCGCAAATAGGCGTTGACGTCCTCGGAGCTGACGCTCTGGCGCTCGCCGTCTCCATCGAGATATTGAAAAAGCTTCTGCCCGGGCACGTCGCGGCACTGCTTGACGATGCGGGCCAGGCGGCGGTCGTGGACCTCCACCGAGTGCTCCTTGCCGCTCTTGCCGCGGAATTCGAAGCGCAGGGTGGCGCCGTCGACGTCGACGTGCTGGTCGCGCAGGGTGGTCAGGCCGAAGGAGTTGTTCTGCTTGACGTACTCCTTGTTGCCGACGCGGATCAGCGTCGTCTCGAGGAGCTTGACGACGGTCGCCAGCACCTTCTCACGCCCCAGGCCGCGCTGCGACATGTCGCGGTCGATCCGCTCGCGGATCTTCGGCAGCGACTCGCCGAAGGCGATCATGCGGCCGAACTTAGTCTCGTCGCGGACCTCCCGCCAGTTGGCGTGATAGCGGTACTGCTTGCGCCCCCGGGCGTCGCGGCCGGTCGCCTGCAGATGGCCGTTCGGGCGGGGACAGATCCAGACGTCGGTCCAGGCGGGCGGGATGACCAGCTTCTGGATGCGCTCGAGGGTCTTCTCGTCTTTCACCGTACGCCCCTGCGGGTCAATGTAGGTGAACCCCTTGCCGCGCCTCTGGCGGCGGATGCCGGGCTCGTCGTCCGTGACATAGCGCAGGCCGGCGGCCTTGGCGCTCTCCAGGGGGTCGACGAAAACGGCGATGGTCAGGCCGGTATCGAGTTTCTCGCTCTCGTCGATGGCAATGGCGGTGGGCATTGGGTCACCTTTGCCGGGCTTCCGGCACTCCGTTGCAACTCTTACCCGGAGGACACCCCGGGCAGGGGGCGGACCGGCTCCTCTTTGCCGCCGCGCCCCACGGAATCGGCGTCGTCTCTTGCATCGGCCATGCCCGTATCGGCCGTGGCACACAACCTGCAATTTAGTGTTGCGTGCGTCAGGGCGGTCCCCCGCCCGACTCTCCAAATCGAAACTTCGTAGAGCTGATGAGCACCACCGTGTCGATGTCCTCGGTTCCCTCTCCGGATCCCGAGCTCCGCTTCTCCGGCCCGCAGCCGCCGGCAGGCCGGCAGCCGGGCCGGTGCCTCGTCGTCTCCGATCGCCTGCCCATCCTGCTCACCCGCGAGGGGGGCCGGGGGTGGCGCGTGTCGCCGGCCAGCGGAGGGCTGATCTCGGCCCTGACCACTGTGCTGCGCGACCGGCGCGGGGTCTGGATCGGCTGGCCGGGGGTGGCTCAGGAGGAGACGCCGGGACTGCGCCGGGTGCTGGCGGGCGCTATTCACGAGGGGGGCTTCTCGCTGCGCCCGGTCATGCTCAGCGCACTGGAGAAGCGGCACGGCTACGGCGGCTTCTCGGGCGAGGTGGTCTGGCCGCTGTTCCACGACCTGGCCGGCGAGTGCGATTTCCAGCCGGCCCACTGGCAGGGCTTCCTGAAGGTGAACCGGAAGTTCGCCCGCGTCACCGCCAGGACGCTGGCGCGCGGCGCCTCCGGCACGGATCTCGTGTGGGTGCACGATCATCTGCTGATGAATCTCGCCCTCGAGCTGCGGCGCCTGGGAGTCGCCTGTCGCACGGCCTTCTTCCTCCACCTGCCGTTCCCCTCCCCCGACCTCTTCCTGCAACTCCCCTGGCGGGAGCAGGTGCTGAGCGGGCTGCTCGCCTTCGACCAGATCGGCTTCCAGACCGAGCGTGACCTGGAGTGCTTCCTGGCAGCCGTGCGGCGGCTGACGCCAGCGACGGCGGCGGAGCGGACCGGCGATGGCCTCTGGTCATTGCGGGGCTCCTGGCAGGGGGTCCCCTTCGACCTGCGGGCCGGCGCCTTCCCGGTCGGCATCGACGCCCGGGAGATCGAGGAGCGCGCGGCGCGGCCGGAGGTGGCGGCAGAGGCGGCGGCGCTGCGCGAGTCGCTGGGGGGTGGCCAGCTCATCCTCGGCGTGGACCGCATCGACCGCGCCCACGGCATCCCCGAGAAGCTCCGCGCCTTCGCCGCGGCGCTCGCCCGCTATCCCGAGCTCCAGGAGCGCGCGACCCTGGTGCAGTTCGCCATCCCTTGCCGGGAGACCCTCCCCCGGCACACGGCGCTGCGCGCGGAGATCGAGCGCCTGGCCGGCGAGATCAACGGCTCGTTCGGCCGTCCGGGCTGGGTGCCGGTGCACTATCTCCACCGCGAGCCGGAGGCCGACGAGCTGCTGGCGTACTACCGGGCGGCGGACGTCGCCCTGGTCACGCCGCTCAAGGCCGGCATGCACCTGATGGCCAAGGAGTACTGCGCCGCCAACGTGGAGGGGCGCGGCGCGCTGGTGCTCTCCGAATTCGCCGGCGCGGCGCCGCAGCTCGCCGCCGGCGCGCTGATGGTCAACCCCTTCGACACCCAGGCCGTCGCGCGCGCGTTGCGCCGGGCCCTGAAGATGAAGGACCGCGAGCGCGGGACCCGCATGCGCAGGCTGCGTAAAGAGGTGCGGACCCGCGACGTCTTCTGGTGGGCCGGGTCCTGCCTCGCCGCGGCGTCCGCCGGGCGTCTGGACGAAAGTGCCGCGAAAATACATTTCGGAATCCAATGAACAACACGTTTTCCCTCCATGTGGAGGGGAATGTCCACGGCTCGCTTGCGCGCGGCGTGCCGACCTTCTATAAATGTCCGCCGCGCCGACGACTCCGGCCGCGTCGCCTGATGGAGAACGAGACATGGATGCCCCCGAGAATTCGCTGAAAACCCCGCAGTCCGGCGCGCCGCGCAACGATCTCGCGGGACTGCTCGGCCCCGGCGTCATCACCCTGGACCCGCGGGGGGACGTGCGTTTCGCCGACACGCGGGCGCTCGAGCTGCTCGGCTGTGCCGACGGCTTCGAGCTGGAGCGCCTGTGGGAGAGGCTCAAGGGGCGCCTGGAAGACGCCGGCCTGAGCTGGAACGGCGCCGGCGGCGGCGGCCAGGAGCAGCGCGCCGTGCTCGACCTCGCCGTGGAGGAGGGCGCGACCGGAGGGGCGCCGCACCGCCTGCTCTTCGATCTGCGCCGCGAGCCCGAGAGCGGCGGCGTGCTGCTCGTGCACAGCCTGGAGACGCTGGCCGGGCTGGAGAGCGATCTCCGGCTGACCTCGCAGATGCGGTCGGTGTCGCAGATCTCGCCGGCGGTGGCCCACGACCTGCGGGCGCCGATCAACGCGATGGTCTTCAACATCGAGATCCTCAAGGAGATGCTGGCCTCAGGCCGGGCCACCGACCCGGCCAACAAGGACAAGCTGCTGCGCTACGTCAACGTGCTCAAGGAGGAGCTCTCGCGGCTGCATCGCGGGATGGAGAACTTCCTGGCCTACATCTCGCCGCGCGGTGACCGCGACGAGACCCTCGACCTGCGCGAGCTGGCCGAGGAGCTGGCGACGCTGCTGGTGGCCCCCGCCCGCAAGCAGCAGGCGCGGGTGGAGTCCGAGTTGCCGGCCGAGCCGGTGCCGGTGGACGCCAACCGCTATCTGCTGCGGCAGGCGCTCCTGCACCTCGCGCTCGCCGCCCTGACCGGCGTGCCCAGGCAGGGAGCGCTCCACGTGCTGCTGGCGTGCCAGGACGGCCGCGCCCGGCTGCGCCTGTACGGCGTCCGGGGCGCGGACAGCCCGGTGGAGGCGGACGGGGCGCAGCCGGAACCGCCGGCCCCCGGGTTCGACCTCAGCTTTTCGGCGGGCGGCGCGCTCGCCCAGCTCTGGGTGGCGCGCGCAATTCTTGCCGCTTACGGCGGCGAAGCGCGGGCTATCAGCCCGGATGGGGAAGGAATGACCGGGGTCTCTCGGGTATATGAGGTAGAATTGACGATCTCAGAGAACCCGAGTAACGGGAACAAAGGAGTGAGGTGACCATGCCACATGCGCTCGCGGTCGATGACGACCCAAATTTTCTCTCAGCTCTCGCCGAGCTGATCGAGGGGCAGGGTTTCACCACCAATACCGCCTGCACTTTGCGGGATGCCCGCTCGCTGGTCAGTCACCGGACCCCGGACGTGGCGCTCGTCGACCTCTACCTCCCGGACGGCAGCGGCATCGAGCTGCTCAAGGACCTCGAGCTCGGAGCTTCGACCGAAGTGGTGTTGATGACCGGCCACGCCGATGTCGAGAGCGCCGTCCAGGCGCTGCGGCTCGGCGCCAGCGACTATCTGACCAAGCCGCTCGACATCGGGCGGCTGAAGAGCATCCTCGCCAACGTGGCGAGCATCCAGCCCTCCGCGCAGACCACCTCCTCGTCGGTCACCGAGACCCAGGAGGTGGGCCGCCTCGGCCTGCTGCTGGGGGCTTCGCCGCCGATGCAGGCCCTCTACGAGATGCTCAACCGGGTGGCGCCGACCGACGCCTCGGTCTTTCTGATCGGCGAGAGCGGCACCGGCAAGGATCTGGCCGCCCAGACGCTGCACCTGCTGTCGCGGCGGGCGAAGGCCCCCTTCCTGCCGCTCAACTGCGGGGCGATCTCGCCGACGCTGATCGAGAGCGAGCTGTTCGGCCACGAGCGGGGGAGCTTCACCGGCGCCCAGCGGCGGCACAAGGGGTACTTCGAGCGCGCCCACACCGGCACGCTCTTCCTCGACGAGATCACCGAGATGCCGATCGAGCTGCAGGTCAAGCTCCTGCGCGTGCTCGAGACCGGAGCCGTGGTCCGCATCGGCGGCGACCAGGCGGTCGACGTCGACGTGCGGGTGATCGCCGCCACCAACCGCGACCCGCTCAAGGCGGTGCAGGACGGCAAGATGCGCGAGGACCTGCTCTACCGCCTGCAGGTCTTCCCGGTGATGATGCCGCCGCTTCGCGAGCGCGGCGAGGACATCCAGCTCCTCGCCGACTACTTCCTCGGCCAGCTCAACGAGCGGCAGGGGACCGGCAAGGTCTGGAGCGAGGATTCGCTCGACCGGCTGCGCACGCACTCCTGGCCCGGCAACGTGCGCGAGCTCAAGAACGTGGTGCACCGGGCGTTCATCATGGCCGACCATGAGATCACCCCGCGCTGCCTGCCTCGGGAGGTGGGGGGGGACTCCGGCTCGATCCGCAGCCTGAACTTCCAGGTCGGCTCCTCGATCGAGGACGTGGAACGCCGCCTGATCATGGCCACCCTCGACGCCTACGCGGGGAACAAGCGCAAAACGGCCGACATCCTGGGAGTCAGCCTCAAGACGTTGTACAATCGCCTCAATACCTACCGCGTAGAGTGATGGCGGCCGGGGAGTGGTAAGGTTCGACACCTTGGGAACGGCTTTAGGTCCCTCACCCCTTGAGGAGCCCCTCGTGAGGTTGTATACTCCGACGCCGTCCGACGACTCACTGATGACTTGGACAAGGGAGGCTGTGGCATAAATTCTGCTTCAGAGCAACTCTGCGGGTGAAAACCTGAAGCCACAGACTCGAACGAGACAACCAAGTCAAACAAGTCAACAGTGAGGAGGAGGACGCAATGAACCGTAACTCTTGGATGCTACGCGCGCAGGTCATCTGTCTGGCGCTGGTCATGGCTCTGGCGCTGAGCGCCTGCAGCTCGACCAAGTCGGCGGGTACACAGGTTGACGACGCCGCCATCGTCGCCAAGGTCAAGGCGAAGCTGGCTGCTGATGGAGATATCAATCCGTTCAACATCGACGTCGATTCGAACGATGGCGAGGTGGTCCTGCAGGGCACGGTCAAGAAGGAGGACACCCGCAGGAAGGCCGAGCAGTACGCCCGTGACACCGACGGCGTGAGAAGAGTGAGAAACCTGATCAAGGTGGGAGATAACGGGTAGGCCGTAGCCCTCCTCGTCTTACATCAGTTCCATTTAACAAGGGAGAAAACAAAATGAAGAAGCTGTCCGTTCGCCTTTCGCTTCTCTGTCTGGTCGCTATCCTGGTGCTTCCGTTCGCCGGCTGCAAGAAGGAAGAGACCGACGAGGAGACCCCCGCGACCACGACCGACACCACGACTTCCACCTCGATGAGCACCGAGACCTCCACGATGGCTACCACCACCGACACCGGCATGGGCACGATGTCCACGGACACCGGCATGGGCATGGGTACCGACATGACCACGTCCTCGCCGATGGGTTCCGACACCACCCAGCCGCCGGCTGGCAAGTAGTCGCGGTCGCAGATTGGATCTGAAGGGCGCTCGCGAGTCGGGCGCCCTTTTTGTTTGCCTCTCCCCCTCCCGCGTTCCTCCTGTAAGAATTTCCCTCGCCGGTCCGGCCTTCTTCTGGCACCCAAGTTGCTCCTTTTCGACCGCTGAACCGCGGAGATCTTCATCTCCACGGAGAATCGTGCGATCAGGAGGTGCATCATGGAGAACTTGCAAGGGAAGAAGGTCGCCATTCTCGTCGCCGACGGCTTCGAGCAGGTCGAGCTGACCGGGCCGAAGGAGGCCCTGGACCAGGCGGGAGCGAAGACCGCCATCGTCTCTCCCGCCGAGGGGCAGGTGAAGGGGTGGAACCACACCGAGTGGGGGGACCGCCTCCCGGTCGACGTCCCGCTCCAGCGGGCGAACCCCGAGGACTACGACGCGCTGCTGCTGCCGGGCGGCGTGATGAACCCGGACAAGCTGCGGGCCAATCCCGCGGCCGTCCGCTTCGTGAAGAGCTTCGTCGACGCCGGCAAGCCGATCGCGGCCATCTGCCACGGGCCGTGGACGCTGATCGAGGCCGGCGGGGTGCGCGGCCGGAAGATGACCTCGTACGGATCGATCCAGACCGATCTCAAGAACGCAGGGGCCAACTGGGTCGATCAGGAGGCCGTGACCGACGGCAATCTCGTCACCAGCCGCAAGCCGGACGACATCCCCGCCTTCAACCGGGCGATGGTCGATCTGTTCGCGCGCTCTGAGGTGGGAGCGCGGCGGTAGGGTCTACGACGCTTGCTGGAAGACCTCGTCCAGGAACCGCCCGGCGGCGGCGCGGAATTCGTTCGTCCACTCGTGCCCGCCCTCGAAGATGCAGGGGCGGACGTCGATCCCCTTGCCGCGCAGGAATTCGACGTCGTGCTCCATCTTGGCGGCGTCGTACCACTCCTCGCTGGTGCCGCGCCCTAGCAGGACGGGCGGGAAGTGGCCGAGGTCGCGGCTCTCGAGCTCCGGCGGCAGGTCGCCGCCGAGCACGATCACCCCCCGGCAGGCATGGCCGGAGCCGGCGGCGGCGCGGTAGGCCATGGCGGCCCCCTGCGAGAAGCCGAGGAAGACGAGCCGCTCGGAGACCGGGAGCTCGCGTTTCACCGCGGCGACCACGCTCGTGACATAGAGCAGATTGTCGAGGATCGCCCGCTCGCGCTGCTGGCGGGTCATCCAGCTCGCAATGACAGCCCCCGTCCGGTTGTAGAAGGGGTGGAGGGCCTGCACGGCGCACAGGGCCCAGCGGGAGGAGCCGGGCAGGCGGCGCAGCTCCTCCAGGTGCTTCTCGGCGTTCTCGCCGTAGCCGTGAAACCCCACCACCAGCGGGCACCCTTCCGGCTCCGGCGGGGCTTCGAGGAGGTAGCGGCCGTGGACCAGGGCCGCGATCTCCCGCTCTTGCGTGCGCTCGGTGCTCAAGCCCGCCGCCTCTCGGCGCGCTGGCGCAGGGGGGCCGCGAGCTCGCGAACCCGCTCTTCGAGAGTACGCGGAAAGCCGGACTCGCTCCCCCGCTCCTCGATCAGCCGCACCAGCGCGCTCCCCACCACCACGCCGTCGGCGACGTCGCCCACCGCCGCGACCTGCTCCGGGGTCGAGATGCCGAAGCCCACGGCGAGCGGCTGGTCGAGCCGCTTGCGCAGACGCTTGACGTCGCGCGAGAGATCGGTCGCCAGGGCGGAGCGCTCGCCGGTGACGCCGGTGCGCGAGACGTAGTAGACGAAGCCGGTCGAGGCCTCGGCCACCTTGGTCACGCGGTCGCGGGTGCTGGTGGGGGCGAGCAGGAAGATGGTGTCCACCCCCTGCTCGCGCAGCGCCGGGATGAAGTCCCGCTCCCCCTCCTCCGGCGGCAGGTCGACGCAGAGCACGCCGTCGACACCGGAGGCGGCCGCCTGCTCGGCGAAGCGCTCGACGCCGCGGGCGTGGATCGGATTGAAGTAGGTGAAGAGGACGATCGGCACGCCGAGCTTGTCGCGGTGCCGGGCCACGAGTTGCAGGATGCCCGACATCTTGGTGCCGGCGGCGAGCGCCCGCGAGGCGGCCCGCTGGTTGATCGGCCCGTCGGCGATCGGATCGCTGAACGGCACGCCGAGCTCGATGATGTCGGCGCCGCCGGCGGCGAGCGCGTCGAGGTACTCGGCGGTGGCGTTCAGATCCGGATCGCCCGCCATCAGAAAGGGAATGAAGGCGCCCCGGTTCTCGTGGGCGCAGTTGAAAAAGACTTCGTCGATCGCGCTCATCGCGTCTCACCTCGCTGCCGGGCAGCCGCTGCCTCGGCGAAGGACTCCACGTTGCCATCCGCAACGTGCTCGCGGTCCCATGCGAGCACGGATTCGACGTCCTTGTCCCCGCGCCCCGAGAGGTTGACGAGGATGACCCGCTTGCGCGACAGGCGCGGCGCGCGCTTCAGAGTCTCGGCTAGCGCGTGCGAGCTCTCGAGCGCGGGCAGGATCCCCTCGGTGCGGCCGAGCCGGTGGAAGGCGGCGATCGCCTCGTCGTCGGTGGCCGAGGTGTACTCCACCCGCCCCTCGTCGTGCAGCCAGACGTGCTCCGGGCCGATCGCCGGGTAGTCGAGCCCGGCCGAGACCGAGTGGGTGGGGGCGATCTGCCCCTCCTCGTCCTGAAGCACGAAGGTGCGCGTGCCGTGGAGCACGCCGAGGGCGCCGCCGGCGAACCGCGCCGCGTGCTCCCCAGTCTTGCCGCTGCGGCCGCCGGCTTCGACGCCGATCAGGCGCACCCGGCGGTCTTCCAGGAAGGCGGTGAACAGGCCGATCGCGTTGCTGCCACCGCCGACGCAGGCGATGGCGAGGTCAGGGACCTCGCTCCCCGTCTGGCGCTTGAGCTGGAGGCGAGCCTCGTCGCCGATCACCCGGTGGAAGTCGCGCACCATGCGCGGGAACGGATCGGGGCCGAGCACCGAGCCGAGCACGTAATGGGTGGTGCGGACGTTGGTGACCCAGTCGCGCATCGCCTCGTTGATGGCGTCCTTGAGGGTACGGCTGCCGGAGTCGACGGGGACCACCTCGGCGCCAAGCAGACGCATGCGGTCGACGTTGAGCCGCTGGCGGCGCATGTCCTCGCTGCCCATGTAGACGATGCAGGAGAGGCCGAGCGCCGCCGCGGCGGTAGCGGTGGCGACGCCATGCTGGCCGGCGCCGGTTTCGGCGACCACCCGCTCCTTGTCCATCAGGCGGGTGAGCAGACACTGGCCGACGGCGTTGTTGATCTTGTGCGCGCCGGTGTGGAGCAGGTCCTCGCGCTTGAGGAAGATGCGGGCGCCGCCCAGCTCCTCCGACAGGCGCTCGGCGAAGTAGAGCGGCGTCGGCCGGCCGGCGAAGTCGTTGAGCAGGCCGGTCAGCTCGCGGCGGAAGCCCCGGGAGCGCCGCGCCCGGTCGTAGGCGCGGGTCAGCTCCGCCAGCGGCGCCATCAGCGTCTCGGGAACGTAGCGGCCGCCGTAGCGGCCGAAGTAGCCCTCCTGGTCAGGCAGGGTTCGGGGTCTCGCCATCTCTCACCTCCTGAAAGAGCCGCCGCAGCAGCTCCAGGTCCTTGATCCCGGGGGCGGACTCCACCCGCGAGCAGACATCGATCGCATAAGGGCGGGCGGCCTCGACCGCGCGCCGAGCGTTGTCCGGGCCGATGCCGCCGGCCAGGAAAAGCCGCCGGTCCGCCAGCTCGGCGGCGCCCGCGTAGTTCCACTCCGCACCGGTGCCGCCGTAGAGGTCGCGGTGCGGGGCGTCGATCAGCACCCCCCAGACCGCGCTCCAGGCCGCCAGCTCCGCGCCGCCGGGCAACCCGCCGGTGCGGAAGGCCTTGATCGTTCGCGCCGCGAACGGGCCCACCGCCTCCGGCCCCTCGTCGCCGCTGAGCTGGACGAGGTCGAGACCGACGCGCTCCACGGTGTCCGCGATCGCGGCGGCCGGCGCGTTGACGAACACGCCCACCAGCGGCACCCGGCCGCCCACGGCTCCGGCGATCTCCCGGGCCCGCTCGACGCTGACGTAGCGCGGACTACCCGGATAAAAGTTTAACCCCAGGTAGTCGGCGCCAATTTCAACCGCCGCCAGCGCGTTGGCGGGATCGGTGACGCCGCAGATTTTGACTTTGACCGCCATCAGGCCTCCGCTCCGATCAGCAGCTCCTGGAGCTTCGCCGCCGGGTCGCCGGCGAGCAGCAGGGTCTCGCCGATCAGGAAGGCGTCGAAACCGCTCTCGGAGAGCAGGGCGACGTCGAGCCCGTCGCGGATGCCGCTCTCGGCCACCTTCACCGCCTCGGACGGCAGACCGGCCAGCAGCGCGATCGACCGCTCCAGATCGACGTCAAAGGTGCGCAGGTCGCGGTTGTTGATGCCGACCATCTCCCACGGCTCGCCGCCGAGCTTGGCGATGTCGCCGGCGTCGTGGGTCTCGACCAGCGGCACCAGCCCGAGGCCGCGGGCGAGGCGGGCGTAGCGCGCCATCTCTTCCGGCTCGTAGAGGGCGGCGATCAGCAGGATGGCGTCGGCCCCGGCGTCGCGCGCCCAGGTGAGCTGGACGGGATCGACGATGAAGTCCTTGGCGATCGCCGGCAGCCCCGAGGCCGCGCGGCAGGCGGCGAGCAGGTCGTAGCCGCCATGGAAGAAGTCGGGCTCGACGACCACCGACAGCGCCGCCGCGCCGTTCTCGGCGTAGAGGCGGGCCTGGGCGATCGGATCCACCCGGCCGTGCAGCGAGCCGAGCCGCGGGGAGCCCATCTTGACCTCGGCGATGATCGCCGGATCGCGCCGCCGCGCCTTCAGATGCCCGAGGAAGGCGTTGTTCGAAGGCGTGCGCGGCTCCCCCTCTTCCCAATCGGAGGCGTCGGCGCCGCCCACCTCGGCGATCCGCTGCCGGCGGCGCTCGGTGATCCGCAGCAGGATGTCGGGGGCGCTCATTCCTCGAAGCTCCTGAGCTCTTCCAGCTTGCGCTCGGCGGCTCCCGAGGCGAGGGTGGCCTGGGCGATCCTGACCCCCTCGTGGAGATCGGCGGCGAGGCCGCCGACGTAGAGGGCGGCGCCGGCGTTGAGCGCGGTCACGTCCGCCAGCGCTCCGGTCTCGCCGCCGAAGACACGGCGCACGGCGGCGGCATTCTCCTCGGGGGAGCCCCCCGCCAGCTCTTCCAGCCGGGCGCGGCGGAGGCCGAAGTCCTCCGGCTCGACGTCGAGCATCCGCACCTCGCCGCCGCGCACCTCGGCGACGCGGGTGCGGCCGGTGGTGGTGATCTCGTCGAGCCCCTCGCCGTGGACCACCAGGGCGTGCTCGGCCCCGAGGTCGCGCAGCACATGGCCGATCGGCTCGACCAGGGCCTCGGTGTAGACCCCCATCACCTGCCGGCGCGCCCCCGCCGGGTTGGTCAGCGGCCCGAGAACGTTGAAGATCGTGCGCAGCCCGAGCTCCCGCCGCACCGGCATCACCTCGCGCATGGCGGGGTGCAGCAGGGGGGCGAAGAGAAAGGCGATGCCCACCGTGTCGAGCGTGCGGCCGGCGGTCTCGGGGGAGACCTCGATCTTCACCCCCAGGGCTGCCAGCACGTCGGCGCTGCCGGAGCGGCTGGAGACCGAGCGGTTGCCGTGCTTGGCCACCGCCACCCCGGCCGCCGCCGCCACCAGCGCCGCGGCGGTCGAGATGTTGAACGTGCCGCGGCCGTCGCCGCCGGTGCCGCAGGTGTCGACCAGTCCCTGCCGCTGGTGCGGAATGGCGATCGCCCGCCGGCGCATGGCGGCGGCGGCGCCGGAGATCTCGGCGACCGCCTCCCCCTTCATCCGCAGGGCGATCAGCAGCGCCGCCTTGAAGGTCTCGGTCACCATGCCGTCCATGATCTGGCCGAAGAGGTCCTCGGTCTCCTCGCGGGAGAGGCTCTCGCCGGCCGTCAGGCGGGTCAGCGCGGCGCGGATCTCAAGCGGCATCGGCGCCCTCCGCGCTCGCCCGCTGGCATAGATCGAGGAAATTTCCTAAAAGGTGGGCGCCTGCGCCGGTCAGCACCGACTCCGGATGGAACTGCACGCCCCAGTAGGGGAGCTCGCGGTGGCGCATCCCCATCAGCGTGCCGTCGTCCGCCCAGGCGAGCGGCTCGAGCTCCGCGGGCAGGGTCCCCTCCTTGACCTCCAGGCTGTGGTAGCGGGTGGCCTCGAACGGGTTGGGCAGGCCGGCGAAGATCCCCAGATCCTCATGGCGGACGGGGGAGGTCTTGCCGTGCATCAGCCGCGGCGCGCGGTCCACCGTGGCGCCGAACGCCACCCCGAGCGCCTGGTGGCCGAGGCAGACACCGAGCAGCGGCACCTGCGGGCGCTCGCGGAGCAGCTCCAGGCAGACCCCGGCGTCCTCCGGGCGTCCGGGGCCGGGCGAGAGCACGATCCCCTCGGGACCGCGCGCCAGCAGCGCCTTGACACTCTCGGCGTCGTTGCGCACCACCTCGACCTCGGCGCCGGCGCCGGCGAGCACCTGCACGAGGTTGTAGGTGAACGAGTCGTAGTTGTCGATCATCAGGATCATGACCGTCTCTCCAGCTCTTCGGCGAGGGCGACCGCAGTGAGCAGCGCCGCCGCCTTGTTTCGGGTCTCCTGCTCCTCGGCCGCCGGATCGGAATCGGCGACGATGCCGGCGCCGGCGGTGACCGAGGTCTCCCCCGCGCGGACCACCAGGGTGCGGATGGCGATGCAGGTATCGAGGTCCCCCGAGAAGGAGAGGTAGCCGACGGCGCCGGCGTACGGCCCGCGCGCCATGGGCTCGAGGGAGTCGATGATCTCCATCGCCCGGATCTTCGGCGCGCCCGAGACGGTGCCGGCCGGAAAGCAGGCGAGCAGGGCGTCGAGCGCGTCCTTGCCGGTCGCCAGCTCGGCCTCGACGCTGGAGACCAGGTGCATGACGTGGCTGTAGTGCTCGATCTCCATGAAGGTCGGCACCCGGACGCTGCCCGGCACCGCCACCCGCCCGAGGTCGTTGCGGCCGAGGTCGACCAGCATCACGTGCTCGGCGCGCTCCTTGGGATCGGCCAGCAGGTCCTCGCCCAGCCGCTTGTCCCCCTCGGCGTCCATGCCGCGCGGCCGGGTGCCGGCGATCGGGCGGGTCTCGATGTGCCGCCCCTGCTTGCGCACCAGCATCTCGGGGGAAGCGCCGACCAGCGACACGTCCGGGGATTCGAGCAGCACCATGTAGGGGCTCGGATTGACCATCCGCAGCGCCCGGTAGAGGGCGAGGGGCTCGATCCGCCGCGGCACCCGCCAGCGGCGCGCCAGCACGACCTGGAAGATGTCGCCGGCGGCGATGTGCTCCTTGGCCTTCTGCACGGCGCGGCGGAAGCTCGTGCCGTCGAGGCTCGGCAGGTCGGTGGCTGCCGGCCCGGGGGACTGCCCCGGCATGGCGACGCCGCCGCCCCCCGACTCCTCGGTGATCACACCCGACAGCCGCGCCAGCTCCTTTTCCGCCTCCTCGACGCTCACCTCCCCCTCGATCTCGTTGGCGATCGCCAGCACCCGCTGGTGCGCGTGGTCGAAAACCACCAGGGTGTCGAAGCGGGCGAGCAGGGCGACGGGGAGGTCGAAGGGATCGGCGGGGCGGTTGGGCAGGCGCTCGACGAGGCGGATCAGGTCGTAGCCGAAGTAGCCGACGAAGCCGCCGGTGAACGGGATCGGCCCGGGCTCGCTGTGGACCCCCTGGAGGACCGCGTGCAGGGCGGCGAGCGGCTCGCCGGGCAGTGTTTCGGTCTGCCCTTTGCGCTCGACCTCCAGACGGTCGGGATAGAGCCGGTAGATCTCCCGCGGCGCGGCGCCCAGGAAGCTGAAGCGGGAGACCCGCTCGCCGCCAGCCACGCTCTCGAACAGGAAACGGTACGGCGAAATCGCGGTGAGCCGCCGGTAGACCGCCAGCGGCGTCAGGCTGTCGGCAAGAAATTCACGTACGTGCGGCACGGCCCGGCGCGGCCGGCGCGAACCCCCCTCAGACATGGGATGACCTCCAAAACAAAAATAAAAGACAGCAATAAATCGAGCTACGCATTAGGAGTGTCCCGAAGAGGCAAAACCGTGTCGCCGAATCAGCTCTTCCGTAATTTCCGCCGGATCGACCCCGCTCGCCTGCAGCAGAACCAGCAGGTGATAGAGGAGATCCGCCGCCTCTCCGATCAGCGCTTGGCGCCGTTCACCTTCTTCATCCGGCCCCCGGAGGACGGCGGAAACCGCCGCGATCGCCGTCTCCACCCCCTCCTCCCCCACCTTCTGGGCGATCCGCTCGATGCCGCGGGCGAGCAGCCGCGCCGTATAGCTGGTCTCGGGGTCCGCGCCGCGCCGGGATTCGAGCACCGCCGCCAGCCATCCCAGCTCCAGCCGGGCGGCGTTGGGCTCGAAGCAGCTCCGCGTGCCGCGGTGGCAGGTGGCACCTACCGGCCGCGCGCGCACCAGCAGGGCATCGCCGTCGCAGTCGGCGGTCACCTCCACCACCTGCAGGGTATTGCCGGAGGTCTCCCCCTTCTTCCAGAGAGATTGCCGGGAGCGGCTCCAGAAGTGCGCCTGGCCGGTCGAGAGCGTCTTCTCGACCGCCTCACGGTCGGCATAGGCGAGCATCAGCACCGCGCCGCTGCCGACGTCCTGGACGACGACGGGGATCAGGCCGCGGTCGTCGAAGCGGAGCTCCTCGATCTTCATTCCATCTCCTCCCGCACGGGGAACCCCGCCGCCGCGATCTCCCGCTTCACATCCCCCACGGTGTAAGTCCCTTGATGGAAGATCGAGGCGGCGAGCACGGCCGCGGCCCCGGCGGCGAGCGCCTTGACGAGATGCCCGGCCTCCCCGGCGCCCCCCGAGGCGATCACCGGCACCGGCACGGCCGCGGAAACCTCCTCAATCAGCGCCAGGTCGTATCCACCCTGAGTGCCGTCGCGGTCGATGCTGGTCAGCAGGATCTCCCCCGCGCCGCGCTCGACCCCCTCGCGGATCCAGGCCAGGGCATCGATGCCGGTGGCATTTCTCCCGCCACGGGTGACCACCTCCCAGCCGTCCTCCCGCTTGCGGGCATCCACGGAGAGCACCACGCACTGGCTGCCGAAACGGCGGGCGAGCTCGCGGATCAGCTCCGGCCGCTCGACGGCGGCGGAGTTGATCCCGACCTTGTCGGCCCCGGAGCGCAGCAGCCGCTTGGCGTCCGCCTCGCTGCGCACGCCGCCACCCACGGTGAGCGGCACGAAGACCTGCTCGGCGGTACGGCGGACCCATTCGGCGTCGGTGTCCCGCTCCTCGGGGGCGGCGCCGATGTCGAGGAAGACGATCTCGTCCGCCCCCTGCTCCGCGTAGCGGAGCGCCGACTCGGCGGGGTCCCCCTGGTCGCGCAGATCCTCGAAGCGCACCCCCTTGACCACCCGCCCAGCGGCGACGTCCAGGCAGGGGATCACCCGCCGCGCGAGGTTGGTGGGCCCCGTTACGAGCATACGGCCAGCGCCTCCTCCACCGTGAACGCCCCCTCGTAGAGCGCCCTTCCCACGATGGCGCCGGCGATCTCGGGAAGCCGCCGCGCCGCCTCCAGGTCGCAGAGGGCGTGGACCCCGCCGGAGAGGAGCGCCGGCAGCCCGGAGGTGCGCGCCACGCGCAGGGCCAGCCCGAGGTTCGGGCCGGTCATCATGCCGTCGCGCTCGACATCGGTCACCAGGATGGCCGGGCAGGGCACGCCCATCAGATGGCCGCAGAGGTCCCCGAGACCGCGCGACGCCCCCTCCGTCCAGCCGGCGATCCGCACCTCGCCGTGCGCCACGTCGAGGGCGGGGACCAGCCAGCCGGGCCGCTCCTCCGCCAGGGCGCGGAAGCCGTCGACGTCCCGCGCCACCATGGAGCCGATCACCACCCGGTCGCAGCCGGCGCCGAGCGCCCAGTCGATCGCCTCGCGGTCGCGCAGGCCGCCGCCGAGTTGGATCTTGGCGCCCACGGCCAGCATGCGCTCGATCAGCTCCCGCTGCGGCGCCTCACCCAGCGCGGCGTCGAGATCCACGACGTGGACCCGGGCCACGCCGGCGCGGGCATACGACTCCAGCACGGCGACCGGATCGTCGCCGTAGACCGTGGCCTGGGCGTCGTCCCCTTGGCGGAGGCGGACGGCGCGGCTGTGGCGGAGGTCAATCGCGGGGATCAGTTCCATGCGCCATCTCCAGGCATCTTCAGGAAGTTAGAGAGCAGCCGCAGCCCGGCCGTGCCGCTGCGCTCGGGGTGGAACTGCGTGCCCATCACCCGCTCGCGCCCGGCGACCGCGGGGAAGGCGCGGCCGTGGGTGCAGCGGGCGAGACAGAGATCGTCCGGCACCCCCTCGGGGGCGTAGCTGTGGACGAAGTAGACGTAGCGGTCGGCCAGACCTTCCAGCAACGGGTGGTCGGCTACTCCATGCAACCGGTTCCAGCCGATGTGCGGCACCGGCACGGTCGCCGGCAGACGGGTGACGCGGCCGGGGAGAAGGCCGAGACCGTCGGTGGCGCCGAACTCCTCCCCCTCGTCGAAGAGGATCTGGAAACCGACGCAGATGCCGAGCAGCCACGCCCCCCGCGCCAGCGCCTCGCGCAGCGCCCCCTCGACGCCGCCGCGCACCGCCTCGCGGGGGGGCGCGAAGGCTCCCACCCCCGGCAGCAGCAGGCAGCGGGCGGCGGCAACCCGCTCCGGGTCGGCGCTGATCTCGGCCCGCCCGCCCACCCGCTCGACGGCGCGAACGAGGTTGCCAAGATTGCCGACGCCGGCGTCGATGACGAGGGCATTCATGTCGACAGCGTCCCCTTGGTGCTCGGCACGTCCGTGGAGCCCGAACGCCGCGCGATCGCCTGGCGGAGCGCCAGCGCTACGGCCTTGAAGGCGGCCTCGGCGGCGTGGTGGCCGTTGCGGGCGGCGAGGATGTCGAGGTGGAGCGTCAGCCGGCCGCGGTCGGCCAATGCCTGGAAGAAGTCAGCGACCAGGGTGAGCGGGAAGTCGGCCGTCACCCAGCCGCCGGCGATCTCGGGCGGCGCCGCGTAGTGGAAGGTGCCGCGTCCGGAGAGATCGACCACCGCCCGCGCCAGCGCCTCATCCAGCGGCGCGTAGGCGTGGGCGAAACGGACGATCCCCCGCCGGTCCCCGAGCGCCGCCGCCAGCGCCTCGCCGAGGGCGATCCCCACGTCCTCGACCGTGTGATGGAGGTCGACGTGAGTGTCCCCCTCGGCCGCGAGGTCGATCCCCAGCCCGGCATGGGTCGCGAGCGCCGTCAGCATGTGGGCGAAAAAGCCGTTGGGAACCTGGATGCGCCGAGCGCCACCGTCGAGATTGAGAGCGAGATGAATCCGGGTCTCGCCGGTCGTCCGCTCAACCGTCCCGGTTCTGGCGGAGGCTGTCGTAGGGGCGGGGCTTGCCCCCGCCCGGGAGGGGACAAGCCCCTCCCCTACGTTTTGATCGGCACGGTCGCTGGGGACAAGGAAAGGTTCGCCCCGCAACGCCGCCCGCGTCGCCCGCAGCGACGCCCCCGTCCCGATCGACACCCGGATACACCCCGCCAATCCTGGATATTGGCTGACATCGCGCACCCGGATGCTCCGCGCCTCCAGCATCTCCCGCACCTCGCGAGCCCGCTCCGGCGGAGCGCAGCGGATCAGCAGGAAGTTCGCCTCGGAGGAGAAGACCTCGAAGCCCTCCTCCGCCAGCATCGCCGCCCATTGCGGCCGGCGGGCCACGAGCAGCCGCACCCGGCGCCGCGCCTCCTCGTCAGCCTCCAGGGCCACCCGCCCCGCGATCACCCCGGGATGGCCGAGGTTGTACGGCAGCTTCACCTTGATCAGCTCGGTCACCAGCCGGGAATCGGCCAGCAGATACCCGAGCCGCATCCCGGCGAGCGACCACGCCTTGGAGAAGGTGCGGAAGACGATCAGGTGCGGGTAGCGCGCCAGCAGCGGCCGGTAGTCGTACCGGCAGAACTCGCCGTAGGCGTTGTCGAGCAGCAGCGGCGCCTGGAGTCTGTCGAGCAGCCGCTCCACCCGCTCGACCGGCAGGGCGTCGCCGGTCGGGTTGTTGGGCGTGCAGAGGAGAAGAGGCCGGCGCGGATCGCGCTCGACCTCGGCCTCCAAATCGTCGATGGGGATCTTTAGGTCCGGCCGCGGCGGCAGGAACCGGGGAACGCCGCCGGCCTTGAGGACGAAGCTACGGTAGAGCCCGAAGCTCGGCTCGGCCCCCAGCACCTCGGTCCCGGGAGCCACCAGCGCCGTCAGCGCCACGGAGAGCAGCTCGTTGGAGCCGTTCCCCACCAGCACCCCCTCGAATGGGTGATCGTGCAGGCGGCCGAGGTCCCGGCGCAATTCGTCCGCGTGGAAATCCGGATAGCGGGCCCAGTCCGCCGCCAGGAGCCGCGCCGCCATCTCTTCCTTGAAGCGACGCGGGAGATCCCAGGGCACCTCGTTCTGGTCCAGCTTGTGCCGGCTGGGGGTGAGGTCGAGGTGATAGGCCCCGAGCGCCCGCAGCTCAGGGCGGACGAAGAGGGCGGGGTTCATCCCAGCCTCCGCCTTGCCGCCGCCGCGTGCCCGGGCAGCCCCTCGACATCCGCCAGGGCCGCCGCCGCCGCCGCGCGGTGGCTCGCCGCGACCGGCGTGAAGCGGATGGTGTGGCTGCGGCGCAGGAAATCCTCGACGCCGAGCGACGACGCGAACCGCGCGCTGCCGCAGGTGGGGAGGACGTGACTGGGGCCGGCGACGTAGTCGCCGAAGACCTCGGGGGTCGCGGCGCCGATGAAGATCGCGCCGGCCGCGCGGACGTGCAGGGCGAGCACCTCGGCGTCCCGCCCGACGAGTTGCAGGTGCTCGGGCGCGATCCGCTCGACCAGCTCCAGGGCCTCCTCCAGCCCCCCTACGACGAGCGCGGCGCCGAAGTTTCCCAGCGAGGCACGGGCGGTCTCGGCCGTCGCGAGGTCGGCGAGCTGGCGGTCGATCTCCGCCGAGACCTTCTTGGCCAGCTTGATGTCGGTCGTGATCAGCACCGCCGCGGCCTTGGGGTCGTGCTCGGCCTGGGCCAGCAGGTCGGCCGCCACTACCCCCGGATCGGCCGTCGGGTCGGCCACGATCACCACCTCGCTGGGGCCGGCGAAGCCGTCGATCCCGACGTCCCCCACCACCAGCTTCTTGGCCGCGGTGACCCAGGCGTTCCCCGGGCCGGCGATTTTGTCCACCCGGCGGATGGTGTCGGTGCCGTAGGCCAGTGCGGCGATCGCGTGGGCGCCCCCCATCCCCCAGATCTCGGTGACGCCAAGGCGGGCGAAGGTGTAGCGCAGGGCCGCGTTGGCGCGGTAGGACCCGGGCGGGGTCGCGACCGCGATCTCCTTCACCCCGGCCACGCGGGCGGGCACGACGGTCATCACCACGGTCGAGGGGTAGCTCGCGCGGCCGCCCGGCACGTAGAGGCCGACCCGCTGGAGCGGCGTGACCCGCTCCTCCAGCTCCACCCCCTCCTCCTCAAGACGGTAGCCGGTCCGTACCTGCGGCGCGTGGAAGCGCTCGACAGCGACGATGGCACGCTCCAGTGCCTCGACGAAGCCGGCGGGGAGATCCGCGCCGGTGATCGCGGGGGACGAGAGCGCGAGGCCGGCCACCGACTCCGCGACGGCGCCGTCGAGCTTCTGGGCGTAGTCGAGCAGGGCGCGGTCCCCTTTTTTGCGGACGTCGCGGACGATCTTCTCCGCCCGGCTCAGGGTCTTGGCATCCAGCACGGTCTCACCACGGCGGACGAGGCGCTCGACCGCGCGGCGGCCGGCACGAGAATCGGCTTTCAGAACTTCGATCGGGCTCAAGAGACTACTCCCGCCGCTTCGAGGCGGCCAATCCAGTCGTTGAGAAGCGCCCGGTGGCGCTGGTAGGACGCCCGGTTGACCACCAGGCAGGCGGCGACCTCGGCGACGGTCTCGATCTCCACCAGGTGGTTCTCGACGAGCGTGCGCCCGGTCTGGACGATGTCGAGCGCCAGCTCGGCCAAGCGCAGGATGGGGGCGAGCTCGATCGAGCCCGAGAGCTTGACGATCTCCGCCCCCCAGGCGCGCTCGGCCACGACCCGCCGCGCCGTGTTCGGATACTTGGTCGCGAGGCGCACCTGGGTGCCCGCCGCGGGGAGCGCATCCTCGCGACCGATGAAGGAGAGCCGCGAGCGCCCCTGGAGCAGGCGCACCGGCACCAGCAGGTCGCCGTCCACCTCCCCCAGCACGTCGCTGCCGACGATGCCGCAGTCGGCGATCCCGTGGGTGACGTAGAGCGGCAGGTCCCAATCCTTCAGGGAGAGCACCTCGATCCCCTCCTCGGGGAGCCGCGTGCGCAGGCTCCGGCCGGAGCCATCGAGGCCGTCGAGGCCGATCCCCGCCGCCCGGAAGGCGGCCAGCGCGGCGTCGAGGTTCCGCCCCTTGGGGAGCGCCAGACGGATCACGCCGAAGCCTCCAGCAATCTTTCCAAACTAAGCGAGAAGCCCGCCGCCGGCACCTCAGCGCCGAGGGCGCGGAACAGCCGGTCGTAACGCCCGCCGCCGCCGACCGGCAGCGCGGCCGGGCCGGCGTAGGCGTGGAAGACGAGACCGTCGTAGTAGGGGCGGTCCCCCTCGCCTCCCGCGAGAAGCGGGTCGAGGTTGCTCTGCGCGAACTCGGCGAGGTCGATCGTCAGCAGCACGCCGGGGAAGTCGGCGGCGAGCTCGTCGCGCAGGGCATAAAGGCCGCGCAGCCGGTCCGCCGCTGCTCCTCCCAACTCCTCCGGCCGATCCGGAACGCCGTTCTCCACCACCGCGAGGAGCGTCGAGCCCGCCCGCCGCACCTCTCCGCGCTCGCGCCGCGCCACCGCCGCCGCGAGGCGGAGAGGATCCTCCGCGTCCGCCGCGAGCAGCAGCCCGTCGAGCGCCCCGGCGAAGCCCAGCACCACTTGCAGCCCGTTGCCGCCGCCGGCCGTGGCTAGTTCCAGGAAGAGCCGCAGCACCTCGCGCTCGGCCCGCTCGCCGGCGAGGCCGAGCAGCTCGGCGCCGATCTGGTAGAACTCCCGCGCCCACCCCGCCCGTTCCTCCTGATAGCGGATAACGTCCCCCCGGTAGTAGAGGCGCAGCGGCAGCTCCAGCGACTCCAGCCGGGGCGCCAGCAATCGCGCCAGCATCGGCGTGAAGTCGGCGCGCAGGGCGAGCAGCTCGCCGTCGCGGTCGACGAAACGGTAAAGCTCGCCGCGTGTCGCCGGGGTCAGCAGCGACTCGTAGGGCTCCAGGTAGTCGAGGATCGGCAGGATCACCTCGGAGTAACCGGCCGCGATCAGCCGGGCAACCAGTCCCTCCTCGGCGTCGCGCCGCCGCCGGGCGCTCTCGAAGAGCAGGGCGGCGACGCCGGTGGGGAGGGCGGCGGAGACTCTCACGGGGCGTCCTCTGCTTCCGGTTCCAACCCGGCGGCCCGGCGGGCGAGGTCGAGCGGCAGGTCGCGCCCGGTCATCAGCCGGAACTGCCCGCGGGCCTGATCCACCAGCACCTCGCGGCCGTCGATCGCCACCGCTCCCCGCGCCGCCGCTTCTGTCAGCAGGCGGGTCGGCCGGTCCGGGAAGTAGACGAGGTCGATCACCACCGCGCCCTCGCGGAGTCGCGAGACGTCGAACGGCAGCGGGTCGTCCGCACCGCGGCCGAGCGAGGTGGCGTTGATCAGGAGGTCGAACTGGGAGGGGTCGAGATCGGCGAGCGGGCGGAAGGTGACCTTCAGATGATCGGCAGAAATCTTGCCGCGCTCCGGATCGCGATTGAACATCGTCACCCGCGCGCCGGCGCGATCGAGCCCCGCCGCCGCCGAGCGTCCGGCGCCGCCGGCGCCGACCACCGCCACCTCCATCCCTTCGATCCTCAGGCCGCGGTCGCGCAGGGGGAGCACGACGCCGTCCGGATCGGTGGCCTCGGCTTCCCAGACCCCCTGGTTGCAGACCAGCGTGTTGGCGGCGCCGATCAGGCTGACCAGCGGGCTCTCGGCGCCGCAGACCGCCAGCGCCGACTCCTTGAACGGCGCGGTCACCGAGAGGCCGCGGATGGAGAGCCCGATCGCCTCCAGCCCCGCGTTCTCGATCACCTCCAGCCAGAAGTCGCCGAAGGATTCGGCATGGAACGGCAGGTAGACCGCCGGGATGCCCAGCGCGCGGTAGGCGGTGTTGTGGATGCGCGGGGAGAGCGAGTGGGTGACGGGGTTGCCGAGCAGGCCGAACAGCGCCTCGATGGGCGGCAGCTCCGGCAGGCCGTAGTCGCGCCGCAGGCGCTCGATCGAGATCTGCCCCGGCGCTCCGGGCACCTCCCCGAGCGCGCCGTAGACGACCGGGGCGCCCAGGCGGGGGGCCACCAGCCGCGTCCAGGCGCCGATGGCGCCGGCGGCGAAGGCGGCGACGTCGCGGCGGCCGAGCGAGGCGAGCAGCAGCAGCGCCTGCACCTCCTCCCCCGCCTGCGCGGCCGTGGGCACCAGCTTGTAGAGCGCGGCGGGGACGGTGGCCATCCGCTCGAAGGTGGCGGTTAGGCCGTCGACCCCGGGGGCCGGCCCGTGCCAGGAGATCACCCGCTTCTCGGCCGGCACGCCCTTGAGGATGTCGGGGGTGAGATCGCGCGCCGCCTCCAGATCCACGTAGTCGTAGCGGCCGGCGGCCTCGATCAGTCGCTGGCGGCGCCGCTCGGGCGTCCCCTCGGACCCGCCCCCCTCGGCCCGGCTGCGCAGCGTATAGAGCAGCTTGCCCGGAAAGACGCGGGCCAGGCGCGCGGCGTCGAGATCGCCGACGAGATCGGCACGGATCTCCAGCCAGTCGACCCCCTCCAGGTCGGAGACCATGGGCACGGCACTCCCCGCAGGGAGGGTCGTGACGGTCGCGACCAGTGTGGCGCGTGCCCGCGCGGGCGATGTCTCCAAAACGAAAACCTCCTTCCAGACCCGGAAGGAGGCGACGTGTGGCGGCAGGCGGTCTCTCGTCCCGGGTCCGTGACGCCGGGACGTGCCCGGCTCAGTTCACGGAGTGATGATGGCTCTGCGCACGCCAGCCCCAGACGGTGAAGATCTGAGGGCGGCGGTTGGTGTTTTGGCGCATCATCTAAAATCCCGTTGAAGTTCAAGGATATCCTACGGAGTGGCGGGGATGTCAAGCGGGAGCCACCCCTCTCCGCCCCATGCGACAATGCTCCCGCCATGCACAAGCTCGTCACCTACCTCCTCCGCTACGGCCTCGCGGTCGTCTTCGGCAACGTCTTCCTGGAGCAGATCGGCGCGCCGATCCCCGCGCTGCCGACGCTAATCGTCGCCGGAGCGCTGGCTCAACGGGGGCGGATGGAGATCGTCCCGGTGCTCGCCGTGGCCCTCGTGGCGTCGCTGCTGGCCGACACCATCTGGTTCCTGATCGGCCGCTGGCAGGGGCACCGGGTGCTGCGCACGGTCTGCCGCCTCTCGCTCTCTCCCGATTCCTGCGTCCGCGGCACCGAGGACCTCTTCGAGAAGGCAGGCATGAAGTCCCTTCTCTACGCCAAGTTCCTCCCCGGCTACAACACCATCGCGCCGCCGCTCGCCGGAGCGATGAACAAGACCGTCGCCTCCTTCCTGTTCTGGGACGGCCTCGGCAGCCTCCTCTGGCTGGGCTCCGGCCTGCTGATCGGCTACGTCTTCCACCACGCCGTCAACCAGGTGCTCCACCGCCTGGAGGATCTCGGCTTCTGGGCCGGCGTGATCGTGGGCGTGGTGCTGGCGCTGGTGATCCTGGCGAAATGGTGGCAGCGGCGGCGGATCCGGAAGATCCTCCGGCTGGCCCGCATCTCGGTCGACGAGCTGAAGAGCCTGATGGACAGCGGCAACGCGCCGACCATCGTCGACGTCCGCAATCGTTCGTCCCATCTCCATGACCCACGGCGCCTCCCCGGAGCCTTGCGGATGACGATCGACGAGATCGACGTCCGGCTCGGCGAGTTGCCGCGGCACCAGGAGATCGTCCTCTACTGTGCCTGACCGAGCGAAGCCTCCGCGGCCCGTGTGGCTCGCGCTCTGATGGACAAAGGCTTCAAGCGGGTCCGCCCCCTCGAAGGAGGGCTGGACGCCTGGGCCGACGCCGGGTATTTCACCGAGGACGAGACGATCGTGGCGATCCGGCGCCCGGGCGCGGGCTAGAATCCCCTCCAACGCAGAGGAGACGCACCACCTTGCGACACCAGACCATCGCCCGCATCCTCAATCTCGTCGCCGACGAGGACCAGCAAATCCTCAACCTTTCCGTGGACGGCGCCCGCGCCCTCCTGCTCTCGGAGGACCCCGCCGACGTCCTGCGGATCGAGGGCTCCTTCGCCCTCCTCGCCCGCGACGGCCAGCGGGTGCGCCTGGCGCGCAGCCTGGACCGTCCGCTGCGCTACTTCCTGGCCAAGGAGAAGGACGGCCCGATGCTGGTGGTGGCCGACCGCATCGACCAGATCCGCGACGCGCTGGAGCGCGAGGGGCACGGCGACCAGTTCCACCCCTCCTACACCCGCATGATCCCGGCCCATCACGTCACCGAGATCCAGCTCGTCGGCTGCCCCGATCCCAACCCGGTCTACCGGCGCTTCTTCGATCCGCCGCGCGAGGTGCTGCCGCCGGATCTCGACGTCATCGGCGAAGCCTACGTCCGCGCGCTCTGCGAGGAGATCCGCCTCTGGCTGGCCGCCCTGCCCGCGGCCGAGCCCCTGGGCGTCCTCTTCTCCGGCGGCATCGACAGCGGCGCGCTCCTGCTCGCCCTCTACCACGAGCTGCTGGCCGCCGGTCAGAGCCCGGCCCGGCTCAAGGCGTTCACCCTCGCCGTGGACGGCGGCGGCGCCGACCTCGAGCAGGCCCGGGAGTTCCTCCGCCACACCGATCTCCAGCTCTTCGGCGAGGTCATCGAGGCCAGGAGCGCCGATATCGACCCCTTCGCGGCCGTCGCGGCGATCGAGGACTACAAACCCCTCGACGTCGAGTGCGCGGCGATGAACCTCGCCCTCTTCCAGGGGATTCGCGAGCGCTACCCCGACTGGCGCTTCCTCGCCGACGGCGACGGTGGCGACGAGAACCTCAAGGACTACCCGATCGAGGAGAACCCCGAGCTGACCATCCGTAGCGTGGTCAACAACCGCATGCTCTACCAGGAAGGCTGGGGGGTGGAGGCGATCAAGCACTCCCTCACCTACAGCGGGGGCTTGAGCCGCGGCTGTGTCCGGGGGTACGCCCCCGCCCGGCGCCACGGTTTCGTCCCGTTCAGCCCCTACAGCCGCCCGCGGGTGATCGCCGTGGCCGAGGCCATCCCCTTCGCCGAGCTGACCCAGGGCTCCCACGAGGTGCTCTACAGCCTGAAGGGGGAGGTGCTGCGCCGGGGTATCCGGAAGGTGACCGGGCTCGATCTCCCCGTCTTCCCCAAGCGGCGGTTCCAGCACGGCGCGGTGTCGGAGGAGACCTTCCGCGGCCGGTTCGATCTCCGCCCTGTGAAGTACCGGAGCCACCTGCTGAGCCTCTACCAGGCCTAGCCCGTGGAAGCGTCCTCGCGCTGGGTCCGCTCGCTGCGAGCCCCCCGGCGGCAGATCGATCCTTGGGAGCCCATCGGCCATCTCTGGGAGGAGGAGCGAACGCCGGACGGCGGGCTCCTCCCCGCCTTCACCATCTTCCTCGCCGGCGCCGAGTGCCCCTTCACCTGCGTCTTCTGCGATCTCTGGCGTGAGACCCTCGATGGGCCGACGCCCCCGGGCGCCCTGCCCACCCAGTTCCGCAAGGCCCTCGCCGCCACCGGTCCTCTGCCGAGCCCGGCGGCGGTGAAGCTCTACAACGCCAGCAACTTCTTCGCGCCGCGAGCAGTGCCGGTCGAGGATGAGGAGGCGATCCTCGATCTCGCCGCCCCCTTCGCCCGCGTCACCGTGGAATGCCACCCCCGCCTGATCGGCGACCGCTGCCTGCGTTTCGCCGAACGGCTGGCCGGCCGCCTGGAAGTGGCCATGGGATTGGAGACGGTCCATCCCGAGGCCCTGCCGCGCCTGAACAAGGGGCTGACCCTGGACGACTTCGACCGCGCCGCCGCGGCCCTGCGCCGAGCGGGGATCGGCATGCGGGCCTTCGTGCTGGTGGGCGCGCCGTTCGTGCCGCCGGAGGAGGCGGCCGAGTGGGCGGTCCGCTCCGCCGTCCACGCCTTCGAGCAGGGGGCGGAGCGCGTCTCGCTGATTCCGGTCCGCGGCGGCAATGGCGCCATGGAGGCCCTCCGGGATGCTGGGGACTTCACCCCGCCCCGTCTCGATCAGCTCGAGGAGGCCCTGGAGCGCTGCCTGGGTCTTGGGATCGTGACCGCCGACCTCTGGGATGTCCGCCGCTTCGCGAGCTGCCCCGAGTGTGCCGACGCGCGCCTCGCCCGCCTCGATCGCATGAACCGCTCGGGCCAGTCTGAGCCGCGGGTTGGCTGTACGGTCTGTGGAGGAGGATCTTGAGGATTGCCATCGTCGGCTCTGGCTTCGCGGGCTCGATCCTCGCCCGCATTCTTCAGATTCAGGGGCACCGGGTGCTCCTCCTCGACCGTCAGAAGCACCCCCGTTTCGCCCTGGGCGAGTCCTCCACCCCGCTCGCCGCGATCTGCCTGGAGCGCCTCGCCGCGCGCTATGGCCTCGACGATCTCCACGCCCTGGCCGCCTGGGGCCGCTGGATGGAGTGCCTTCCCCATCTGCGCCGGGGGCTCAAGCGGGGCTTCACCTTCTATGGCCACGAGCCGGGCCGCGCCTACGCCAACGGCCCCACCAACGAGCGCCGTCTCCTGATGGCCGCCAGTCCCACAGACCGCATCGCCGACACTCACTGGCTGCGGGAGGACGTGGATCACCACCTCGCCCGGGAGGCCGGGGCGGCGGGGGTCGAAGTGCTGGAGGAGGTGGATCTGACCGGTCTGGAGAAGCTGCCCGGCGGTTGGCGCCTCTCCGGAACGCATCAGGGGCGGTCCGTCCACTTCGAAGCTGATTTGCTGATCGACGCCTCCGGCCCGAGCGGTTTCCTGGCTCGGCACCTTCCGATCCCCAGGGTCGAGACCGGTCTTCATACCTCCCTGGTCTTCGGGCACTTCGAGGGGATGGCCCCCCTCGCCGATGTCGCGGGAGACGCGGCGCTCCCCGCCGGCCCCTATCCGGACGAGAAGGCGGCCGTTCACCACATCCTGGAGGAAGGGTGGATGTACGTCCTCCCCTTCGACCACGGCACGGTGAGCGCCGGCTTCGTGATCGCCGATCCTCGCGCCCGGGAAGAGCTGGCCTCCCTCTCCCCGGACCGCGCCTGGGAGCGCCTCCTGGCCCGCTACCCGACGCTCCGGGACCAGTTCGCCGCCGCCCGTCCAACACGGCCGATCGGCAAAATCCCTCGCATCCAGAACCGCCTCGCGCAAGCATCCGGGGACGGCTGGGTCCTCCTCCCGCACGCCTTCTGCTTCCTTTCCCCGCTCTTCTCGACGGGAATCGCCTGGAGCCTGCTGGCGGTCGAACGTCTGGCCGGGCTGCTGGAAAAAAGTTCTGAGGGGCTCCAGCGCTACGGCGATCTCCTGAACCAGGAGGCGGATCACGTCCAGAAGCTCGTCGCCGGAGCCTACGGAACGATGCGGGACTTCGACCGCTTCGCCGCCGGCTCCCTCCTCTACTTCGCCGCCGCCAGCTTCGCCGAAGCCAGCCAGCGCCTCCTCCCCGGTCCCGCCGACGGCTGGGCCTGGAACGGGTTCCTGGGGAGCACCGATCCCGTGACGAGGGAGATGGTGGACCGTGTCTTCGCCGCTCTCCCCAGACCAAACTTCGAGGAGGAGATCCGGAACGCCATCGCGCCGCGCAACCTGGCGGGTTTGGCGGACCCGGCGCGCAACCGGCTCTATCCAGTGGACATGGAGCCTCTGGTGGAGAACGCGGGGCTACTGGGGCTCACGCGGGAGGAGATCCGGAGGGAGATTCCGCGGCTGCGGGGTCAGCTGGAACCATGACGGTTGGCGTTATATAACGGCAGGCGTTATCCTCTTCCTGGTGATCCGATCCTTGCCCAACGTCCATCCCGGCGAAGTGTTGCTGGAAGAGTTCCTGAAGCCCATGGGGATCAGCCAAAACCGCTTGGCGCGTGAGATCAGCGTACCGCCTCGACGGGTCAACGAGATCGTCCTCCGCAAGCGCGCCATCAGCCCGGATACGGCCCTCGGTCTCGCCCGCTATTTCGGGACCTCCGAGCGGTTCTGGCTCGGATTGCAGGGGGACTTCGATCTTGAGACGGCCAAGAACGAGCTTTCGGATCGCCTCGATCGAGAAGTAAAACCGCGCGCCTCCGCCGCCTAGTTTTTCGCGGATCAGGTGGATCTTAGATTAGCCACGTGCGGAACTCGCCTGACGCGGATGGGAACCCGCAAGCGCGGAAACGGCCTTCGCGAGTTTGTCAGCGAGGAGCGTAAATCTCGAGGTCTGACAGGTCGATCACGGTTCTGGCCTGCATCAGGAAGTCCAGGCCAATGAGCTCCTGGATCGGAAAGCCATAATCCATGGCTCCGATCTGGATCGGAAAGCTGCTCAGGGACAGATCTCCGAGAGACAGAGAGTCGAGCCGCTTCGAGAAGACGAACTCGGAACCGCCGACTCCTCGGACACGCCGAAGCGGATCGTTGGGCTCCGGGACGAGACCCAGCTTGACCGCTTCATCCGCTGAAAAGAGCGTTCCGGCGGATCCCGTATCCAGAATGACTTCGCTCAGGGTGAGCTTCTGGGCTCGGTACTGACGTAAAGGAGACCCCCTTCTAAGCGGATCTTCACTGAGCCGCCCGAATTCCCCACCAGGTTACCTCGCCAATGTCGAGGTCTTCACGATCCGTGTGGAGAACGTAAAGCTCACGCTCTGGTGCGCGATGGTGCAGTTGTTTGTAGCCCTGCATGGCCGCCGTTCCATCAGAGAAGGAATCCACCACAGCCAAGTCTTCCAGGATTCTTTTTCCGGATTGGCTGTGCGCCTCCAGCGCTTCCACGAGGAGCCAGCGATGTGGGTAGGTTTGGCGAATCTGGTTCCACTCCATGCGCGTCCTCCGTCTGACGAATACCCTACCAGAACACAGGAGCTACAGAGCCGCCGGCCTATCCCTGCACCAACCCCAGCACCGCCCGGATATCCCCCTCCAGCATCCGGTCGCGCAGCATCGTCGGCGCCGCTTCCCGTACCTGGAGGTAGAGCCGCCGCGTGCCTTCGCCGAGCGGCTCGGCGATCTCCTGCCGCCGCTCCGGCCGCGTCCTCTCCTCGAACTGCTCCGCCTCGCGGCCGGCCTGCTCCCAGTCGGTCGAGGCGCCGGGGCGCGGCCGGGCGGGATCGATCTCCATCGCCACCCGCCACTCGATGGCCTGGGCAGCCACCAGCAGCTCGATCGCCAGGACGGACTGCGCGTTGCGCAGCACCGTCCGCACCTTGCGGGCGGCGATGGTCGCCATGGCGTTGTGGTCCTCGGAGTTCGAGGAGGTGGGGATGGAGTCGACGCTCGCCGGGTGGGTCAGGACCTTGTTCTCGGAGACGATGCCGGCGGCGCAATATTGGACGATCATCAGCCCCGAGTTGATCCCCCGGTGCGGGATCAGGTTCGGGGGGAGGCTCCGGTTGTGGTGGCCGTCGAGCAGCATCTGGGTGCGCCGCTCGGAGATGTTCGCCAGCTCGGCCAGCGCGATCGCCAGGACGTCCGCCGCCATGCCCACCGGCTCGCCGTGGAAGTTGCCGGCCGAGTAGGAGATCCGCTCCCGGCCGTCGTACCCCGCCGGCCAGTTGGCCGCGAACTCGTGATCCAGGGGGGGCATATCGTCGCCGGGGAAGAAGAGCGGGTTGTCGGTGGCGGCGTTGATCTCCGCCTCGGCCACCTTCCGGGCATAGGCGATGGCGTCCCGCGAGGCGCCGTGGACGGCCGGAGCGCAGCGCAGGGAGTAGACGTCCTGCACCGCGCCCGCCCGCTCGATCAGCTTGCTGCCGCGAATCCCCGCGCGGACGTTCGCCGCCGTCGCGATCTGCCCGGCGAGCCCCCGCGCCTGGTGGACGCGCGCGTCGAAGGCGCGGGCACAGCCGCAGACCGCCTCGAGACTGAGCGACAGGGCGCCATCGGCCGTGTCGGCCAGGCGCTCGCCGTCGTGGACCGCCAGCGCCAGCAGCGCCGCCGAGAAGGTCGCGCCGTTGGTGAGCGCCAGCCCGTCCTTGTAGCTGAGCGCGGGGACCTCCATGCCGAGGTCTTCCTTGAGGTGCTCCAGCCCGGAGCGCAGCTCGCGCGTCTTCTTGGAAAAATCGTGCGGCAGTTCCCCCGGCTCGCGCACCACGTAGTACCGGCTCTCCCCCAGCAGCACCACGAAGAGCTGGGAGAGCGGACAGAGGTCGCCGCTCGATCCCACCGAGCCGCGGATGGGCACCAGCGGCACGATCCCCCGGTTGATCATCGCCTCGACGGCGAGGACCACCGCGCGGCGGATTCCGGAGTGCCCCTTGAGGAAGGCGTTGAGGCGAATGACAAGGGCCGCCCGCACCACGTCCGGCTCGAAGTAGTTGGCCGGATTGCCGGCGTCGGCCGTCTCCCCCACGCCCACCGAATGGCTGAGCAGGATGTTGCGCTGCAACTGCTCCAGGCAGTCGGGCGCGATGGGGACGTTCTTGAACTCGCCGAAGCCGGTGGTGACGCCGTACTCCAGAACCGGCCGCCCCCCCTCCTTCTCCCACTCCTCGACGTAGCGCGCCACGATCCCCTCGATCTGCCTCCGGCTCGCGTCGACGCGGCTCCACGCCTCCGGATGCATCTCCACCCGCACCCGCGGATCGCGGGCGAGACGGGCGAGGTCGGCGAGGGAAAGCGAAGCTCCGTCGAGGATAACCGAGGCGCCATCGAGGACGACCGGCGGATGCGCGGGGTCGGTCATCGCTGGTCCCCGATCTGGCCCAGGATGGCCTGGATCGTCGCCACCAGCTCGCCGCGGGGGACCTCGCGCTGCCCGGGGCGCTCCTCCAGCCAGTCCTGCCGGTTGGCGATCGCCTCGGCGCGCTGGCGCCCCATCTCCATGTCCTTCAAGGTGACGATCCCCTTCTCCTTCTCGTTCGAGCCGTAGAGGAGAGCGATCGGCACCCCCCAGGCGTCGGCGTACTTGAGCTGCTTGCCCGGCCCCTTGGCGGTGCCGAGGTAGAGCTCGGTCGGGATCCCCGCCCGGCGCAGCTCCCAGGTCATGGCGACGTAGTCGTCCTGGAGGGCGGCGTCCATGTTGGTGATCAGCACCTTGGCGGTGGACTTCTGGTGCCCCGTCCGGCCGAGGTGGATCAGCGCCGCGAGCAGGCGGTCGACGCCCATCGAGGCGCCCACGGCAGGGACCTTCTCGCCCAGGAAGCGCATCACCAGATCGTCGTAGCGGCCGCCGCCGAAGACGGAGCCGAACTGCGGCGCGTCGAGCAGGACCGCCTCGAACACCGGGCCGGTGTAGTAGGCGAGGCCGCGGGCGATCGAGAGGTCGAGCGACACCTGGTCGTTGCCGTAGCCCAGGGCGTAGAGGTGGCTGGAGATCCGCTCGACGGTCGCGATCTCCTGCTCCGCCCCCTCGACGCCGGCGAAGAGGTCGCGCAACTGGGCCACCACCTCGCGGCGGTCGTCGGCGGGGATCTTCAGAAAGCGCTCGATCTTGTCCACCTGCTCCTCGGCCAGCCCGACGCCGGAGATCGGGTCGCCCGAGGCGTCGACGTAGCCGGTGGTCAGCTCCATGCGGACCTTCCTGGCGCCCACCTTGTCCAGCTTGTCGAGCACGCGGAAGACGTCCGCCCCCCGCTCCGGGGGGATGCCGGAGTAGGCCAGCAGGCTGTTGAGGATGCCGCGCGAGGAGTAGCGCACCCGGAACGGCCCCACCTTGAGGGCGTTCAGGCTGTCGCACATGCCGGCGAGGATCTCGGTGTCGGCGACCTCCGAGACGACCCCGACCGAGTCGAGGTCGAACTGGGTGAACTCGCGGAAGCGCCCCTTGTCCGGCTTGTCGGCGCGCCAGACCGGCGACACCTGGTAGCGGCGGAACGGGCGCGGCAGGTCGCGGTACTGGGCGATCACCCGGGCGAGCGGGACGGTGAGGTCGAAGCGGAGCCCCAGCTCCTCCTTCTCCGGGTTCCGCACGGTGAAGATCGACTGCTGGGCCTCGGAGCCGGCCGAGGAGCCGCGCAGCACGTCGAGGTATTCGATCGCCGGGGTGACGATCGGCACGAAGCCGTAGAGCTCGTAGACGCCGCGAACGGTGTCGATCATCCACTGCCGCGCCAGCATGTCGGCGGGCAGAAGGTCGCGCAGCCCGCGCGAGATACGCGGTTCCACGGTTTCTGTCATGGGAACGTCCTCCAGCGAACTGCAGGTACTGCCGTCAAAAAAAGAAGGGGACTTGGTACCGGCGTCCGGAGTTGAACCGGAGACCTCCTGAGCCACAGTCAGGCGCTCTAACCAGCTGAGCTACGCCGGCACGGACGGGGAATGCTACGCGCAGGCGGGAGCCTTGTCAAAGGACAAGGCGGAGGGGCCTACCGCGCCACCAGCAGGTTCGAGGCGAACCGCTCCTCCGAGTCGGTCCACGTCTTGCGCACCTCGAAGCCGGTGTCCGCGGCCAGCGCCGCGATCTGCTCGCGGTCGAACTTGTAGGAGCTCTCGGTGTGGATCGTCTCCCCCTCGGCGAAGGGGACCTCGATTTCCAGGCTCCGGATCGCCACCGTCTGCGCGCGGCGGCTCTCCAGGTGCATCTCCATCCGGCCTTCCCGCGGGTTGTAGACCGCCTTGTGGCGGAAGGCGCCGAGGTCGAACTCCCCCCCCAGCTCGCGGTTGATGCGCACCAGGAGGTTGAGGTTGAACGCCGCCGTCACCCCCAGCGCGTCGTCGTAGGCGGGGATCAGCACGCTCTCGGGCTTCTTGAGGTCCACCCCGAGGAGGAACCCCTCGCCGGGTTCGAGCAGCGCCCGGATGTCGCGCAGCAGGACCCGCCGCTCTTGCGGGTCGAGGTTGCCCAGCGTGGAGCCGAGAAAGAGGACGAGCGTCAGCCCGGGCGCGCGCCGATCCTCCCGGATCTTGCGCAACGCCGTCTGGTACTCCCCGATATAGCCGGTGATCCGGAGCTCCGGATAGGAGAAGAGCAGCGAGCGGCTGCTCGTCTCGACGGCGGACTCGGAGATGTCCACCGGCACGTACTCGAGCTTCCCCTGGCGGGCCAGCAGGGCCTCGATCACCAGCCGGGTCTTCTGCCCGTCGCCGCTCCCCAGCTCCAGCAGCCAGACCGGCCCGCCCAGGGTGGCGACGATCTCGCTCGCGTGGGTGCGCAGGATTTCGGCCTCCGCCCGGGTCGGATAATACTCCGGCAGGACGGTGATCGCCTCGAACAGGCGCGAGCCCAGCTCGTCGTAGAAGTATTTGGGATAGAGGAACTTGGGGGACGAGGTGAGGCCGCGGCGGACGTCCTCCGCGAAGGTCGGGGCGACGCGCGCCACGCCTACACGGCTGAGGCGGAGGCGCTCGGTGGAAGGGCTCTCGGGGGCGGCCGCGCCGTCCGGGAGCTTGGGACCTGCTTCGAGGTGGGTCTCCATGACGGCCATGGAAGCCCATGGTAGCATCCCGGCGCCGTCCTGGACGGGCTTTCAAGAGCCGGCGCGGACGGAACTGTTTCATCCCTCGGGGAGGAAATCACATCAATGAGCGACGAGCGCGAAACTCTGGAGCTGGATGTCGTCTTCGTAGGCGCCGGGCCGGCGAGCCTGGCGGGAGCCTGCCACCTCGCCCGGCTGGCCAAGCAGAACGGCCTGGAGCTTTCGATCGGCGTCCTCGAGAAGGGGCGGGAGATCACCAGCCACGCGATCTCGGGAGCCGTGGTGGACCCGCGGGCGCTGAAGGAGATCTTCCCGGACGACTGGAAGTCCGCCCCCTTCGAAGGCGAGATCGAGGGGGAGAAGGTGCTCTGGATGACGCCGAAAAAGGCGTACTCGATCCCCGTCCCGCCGCCGATGAACAACCACGGCAACTACGTCGCCTCCCTCGGCAAGCTGCTCAAGTGGATGGCCCCGAAGGTCGAGGCCGAGGGGGTGGACATCTTCTTCGAGTTCCCCGCCGCCCAGGCCCTGGTCGAGGACGGCCGGGTGGTCGGCGTCCGCACCGGCGACAAGGGGATCTCCCGCACCGGCGAGAGGAAGGCCAACTACGAGCCGGGGGTCGACATCCGAGCCCAGGTCACGGTGCTCGGCGAAGGGGTGCGCGGCACCCTGGTCAAGCAGCTCGCCGAGCCGTTCGAGCTCTGGAAGGGGAAGAATCCGCAGCTCTACGCCATCGGCCTCAAGGAGGTCTGGGACCTCCCCCCCGGACGGGTCCAGCCGGCCAGCGTGATCCACACCATGAACTGGCCGCTGGGCTTCGACAACTTCGGCGGCGGCTTCATCTACGGCATGCAGAACGACCAGCTCATCGTCGGGCTGGTCGTCGGGCTCGACTACAAGAACCCGCTGCTCGATCCCCACGCCGAGTTCCAGCGCCTGAAGACCCACCCCGAGATCGCACGGATGCTCGAAGGGGGGAAGATGTCCTTCTACGGCGCCAAGGCGATCCCCGAGGGGGGCTGGTGGTCGATGCCCCGCTCGCACGGCGACGGTTTCCTGATCATCGGCGACTCGGCCGGCACGCTCAACAGCCAGCGCCTGAAGGGGATCCACCTCGGCATGAAATCCGGCATGCTGGCCGCCGAGACGATCGTCGAGGCCCTGAAGGCCGGCGGCGCCACGGCCGAACGGCTGGCGGCCTATCAGGCGAAGATCGACGCGAGTTGGGTGCGGGAAGAGCTCTGGCCGGTGCGCAACTTCCACCAGTCCTTCGACCGCGGCCTGCTCGGCGGCTTCCTCCAGGGGGGCCTGGGGATGGTGACCGGCGGGCGCGGCTGGGGGGTCAAGGACCGGCTGCTGACCGAGGCGGGACACGAGCGGATGATCCCCCTCAACACTCCCGAAGGTCAGCGGCTGCAGAAACCGGCGCCAGTCGCGATCGACGGCAAGCTCACCTTCGACCGCCTGGCGGACGTCTACAACTCCGGCACCGCCCACGACGAGGACCAGCCGGTCCACCTGCTGGTGCACGACACCAGCATCTGCGTCGAGCGCTGCACCGTCGAGTACGCCAACCCCTGCCAGCGCTTCTGCCCGGCCGCCGTCTACGAGATGGTGGAGGACCCCGCCGCCCCCGCCGGCCGCCGGCTGCAGATCAACGCCAGCAACTGCGTCCACTGCAAGACCTGCGACATCATGGACCCCTACGGGATCATCACCTGGGTGCCGCCGGAGGGTGGGGATGGGCCGAACTACGGGAAGATGTAGGGCGCCCGAAGGCGCCCGCTCTACCCCTGCGGCCGGATCGTGCAGTCCCCGCTGCCGGTCTCGACGTGGATCTCGGTGCGGCCGTCGCCGCGCCTGGCGCCCACCACCTTGTGGCCGGACTTGCGGAGGACGGCGTCGGCGTAGCCCACGTTGAGGTCGCCGCTCCCCTGGTCGGAGACGATGTTGAACGAGGCGTTCGAACCGGCCTTGATGTCGACGTCGCCGCTGCCCGTCTCGGCGCTCAGCCGGCGGGTCCGGGCGAGCGAGCTCCGCACCGTGACGTCGCCCGAGCCGGTCTCCGCGATCAGATCCTCGAGCTCGACCGAGAGCACCCGGACGCCGCCGGAGCCGGTCTTCGCGACCACCCGGCCGGCCTCGCCGTCCTGCAGGGTGACGTCGCCCGAACCGGTGTCGAGGGTCAGCTTGCCGGCGGAGACCTTCTGGACGACCACATTCCCCGAGCCGGTCTCGACCGAGCCGTTGCCGACGAAGCGCCGCACGATCACGTCCCCCGAACCGGTGCTGATCGTGGTCTCGCCGCGGGCCGAGCCGACGACGACGTCGCCCGAACCGGTCTCGATCCCCATCTGGCCGGTCTGCGAGGCGACCTGCACGTCGCCGCTGCCGGTCGAGATCGCCAGGGTGCCCTCGAGGTCCCCCCCGCGCACCTTGCCGACGGCGTTGCTGAAGGCCAGATTGGCGCCGGCCGGCAGCGCGATCCGCAGGTCCACATAGAGCGTCGGCGCCGAGCTCTTCCGGTAGTAGATCTTCACCCGCTCGCCGCGGTAGGTGGTGGTGGTGTTGCCGATGTTGCTGAGGAAGCTCAGGAAAGACGGCAGACCCGTGTCATCCCCCTCCCCCTTCTTCTCCGTGGGATAGCTGTAGGACCGGTACTTGTCCACCGGATAGGAGAGGGCCCACTCCGGGCGCCCCTTCTTGTCGTGCCCCTTCACCCACCGCATCCCCTGGAGCAACCGCTGCGTCTCGGCGGCGCTGCCGGCCTCGGCATGGACGGTCGCGTCGACCACCACGTTCGGCCCCTGGCCGCGCACGATCTCGATGTGGCCGGCGAGATTGGCGAGACGGATCTCGCCCGTCGCCGGGAAGGGCTGCTGAAAGGAGCGGACCTGCTCCGCGAAAAGAGCGGCCGTGCCCCCCAGGCCTGCCGCGAGCGCCAGCCCCAGGGCCAACGCGGGAATCTTCGTCTCTGGCTTCATGACCTTGCCTCCCGTTTTTCCATTCACCGTTGAGCACTACGGGCGGCGGGAGGAAAAGGTTGCAGGAGGCCCGGGCCGCCGCCTCACGCGGTAAACTCACCCCCGCTTCCGACCCTTCTGGAGGAGAACGCATGCGTCATCCGCTCATCGCCTGTTGCCTCGCCGTCGCCGCGGCGCTCACCCCCCGTGCCGCGACCCCGGAGGTCCCGCCGCAGGAGCAGACCGGTCAGCTCACCATCGAGACCGCCCTGGCGCCGGACGCCTATGGCCGCCGGCCCCTGCAGCAGGCCTGGTCCCCCGACGGCAAGCGCCTGATCTACGTCTGGGATGTTGGAAACGGCAAGGGCGGCAAAAAGGATGACAAGGAAGCCCTCTGGCACTACGACGCCGAGACCGGCCGCGGCGAGATCCTGGCGCGGTTCGCGGACCTCGGGGAAGGGGGGAAGGAGTTCGATCTCGACGCCTACTCCTGGGCCCCCCAGGGGGACTCCCTGCTCCTCTCCTCCAAGGGCGATCTCTACCTGCTGCCGCTCGCTCCCTCCACCCTCAAGGCCGGGAAGCTCCGCCGGCTGACTCGCACGGAGATCGAGGAGACCGACGCCCGCTTCTCGCCCGATGGCCGCCGCATCGCCTTCGTGCGCGCCCAGGACCTCTACGTGCTCGACCTCGCGAAGGGGCAGGAGACCCGGCTGACCAGCGACGGCCGGGAGAACACCACACTCAACGGCATCGTCGACTGGGTCTACGGCGAGGAGATCTGGGACCGCGAGCCCCGCGCCTACTGGTGGAGCCCGGACAGCTCCCACATCGCCTACTACCGCTTCGACGAACGCTCGGTCGGCATCTACTCGCTGCTCAACGACTCTCCACTCTACCCGGAGATCATCCTGCAGAAGTACCCGAAGGCCGGCACCAACAATCCGCAGGTGAGGATCGGCGTCGCCGATCTCGCCACCGCCAGGACCACCTGGATGAAGACCGGCGATCCCAGCTCCTACCTGGCGCGGCTCCAGTGGACGCCCAAGGGGGACGCGGTCGCCATCCAGCGCATGAACCGGGACCAGAACCGGCTCGACCTCCTCCGTTGCGGCGGCGCCGACGGCGCCTGCGTCACCCTGGTGACCGAGCAATGGCGGACCTGGATCAATCTCGGCCGCGACTTCCGGTTCCTCCCCGACGGCCATTTCCTCTGGGGCTCCGAGCGCGGCGGCTGGCGCCGCCTCTATCTCTATGGCGCCGACGGCACGCTGGTGCGCCCGGTGACCCCCGAAGGGTGGTCGATCACCGATCTCCACGCCGTGGCGGAGGACGGCACCTGGGCCCTGGTCACCGCCTTCGCCACCTCCGAGCTGGGCGCGATCGACCGCAAGGTGGCGCGGGTGCGCCTCGACGCCGCCGAAACTTCCGAAAACCGGGGCTGGGAGGTGCTGACCCCCGCTCCCGGCTGGCACCAGGCCCTGGTCTCGCCGCGCACCGGCTCCTGGGTGCACGTCTGGAGCGACGCCAACACTCCGCCGCGCATCGAGGTGCGGCTCGCAGACGGCGCGGTCGTCCCCTTCCCCTCCGCCGCGCCCAGGCTCGACGTGGCGGCGCTGCCGCGGTGGGAGTTCCTCACCATCCCCGGGCCGGACGGCTCACGCCTGCCGGCGCGCCTGCTCAAGCCCGCCGGCTTCGACCCGTCCAAGCGCTATCCGGTGCTGATCTATCACTACGGCGGTCCCGGCTCGCAGGTGGTGGACAACAACTGGGGGGGCCGGTCGGTCTGGCACAAGCTGATGGCCCTGCGGGGGTTCGCCGTCTTCAGCGTCGACAACCAGTCCTCGATCTTCTTCGGCAAGTCGGGGGAGGACCGCGACTACCGCCGCTTCGGCCCGGTCAACCTCGCCGGCCAGCTCGCCGGGGTCGACTACCTGAAGAGCCTCCCCTGGGTGGACGCCTCCCGCCTCGGTCTCTGGGGGTGGTCGGGCGGCGGCGCCAACACGCTCTACTGCGTCCTCAACCGCCCCGGGGTCTGGAAGGCCGCCGTCGCCGGCGCCCCGGTGACCGACTGGAAGCTCTACGACTCGATCTGGACCGAGCGCTACCTCGACCGCCCGCAGGACAACGCGGACGGCTACCGCGACTCCTCCCCCATCACCTACGCCGCCAACCTCAAGGACCGGCTGCTGATCGTCCACGGCCTCGCGGACGACAACGTCCACCCGCAGAACACCGTCCAGATGAGCGGCGCCCTGATCAAGGCCGGCCTCCCCGTCGAGCAGGCCTTCTACCCCGGCCAGAAGCACGGCTTCCGGCCGGCGGAGCTCCGGCACTTCTACGCCCGGGCGATGGATTTCTTCGTGCGCGAGCTGGAGGGCAGGGAGGGGAACGTGGAGGTCAGGGCCGGCGGAGGTGGTTGAGGCGGGGTGCCCTTCGAAGCCTCACCCTCGGTCCCTCTCCACGAAGTGGAGAGGGAGGGCGCGCGTAGGGTGCGCTATGCGCACCGTTCAACGTTCGCGGTGCGCACAGCGCACCCTACAAGCTCGTTCGGTTCTGTCAGGCCCTCCCTCTCCACTTCGTGGAGAGGGACCGAGGGTGAGGCCTCGGAGGGCAGGCTGCCCCAGCCACCAACGAGCCCCCTGAACCCTTCTACTCGCCTGTATACTGCTTCAAAATGATCGACGCGTTGGTGCCACCGAAACCGAAGGAGTTGCTGGCGGCGTATTCGAGGTCCACCTTGCGGGCCGTGTGGGGGACGAAGTCGAGATCGCACCCCTCGCCCGGCTCGTCGAGGTTGATCGTCGGCGGCAGGATCTGGTCGCGGACGGCGAGCGCCAGGATGCCGGTCTCGAGACCGCCGGCGGCGCCCAGCAGGTGGCCGGTGCAGGACTTGGTGGAGGAGACCGCCAGCTTGTAGGCGTGGTCGCCGAAGACGGTCTTGATCGCCCGCACCTCGGAGAGGTCGCCGAGCGGCGTCGAGGTGCCGTGAGCGTTGATGTAGCCGATCCGCTCCGGCTCGATGCCGGCGTCGCGCAGGGCGGCCCGCATCACGCGTACCGCTCCCTCCCCCTGCGGATGAGGGGCCGAGATGTGGTAGGCGTCGGCGCTCATGCCGTAGCCCACGACCTCGGCATAGATGGGAGCGCCCCGCCGCTTGGCCGACTCCATCTCCTCGAGGATCACGAGACCGCACCCCTCGCTCATGATGAAGCCGTCGCGCCCGGCATCCCACGGCCGGCAGGCCTTCTCGGGCTCGTCGTTGTGGGTGGAAAGGGCGCGCATGGCGCAGAAACCGGCAACGGCGAGCGGCGTGATCACCGCCTCCGTACCGCCGGCGATCATCGCGTCCGCCTCGTCCGACTGGATGAAGCGGAACGCGTCGCCGATGGCGTGCAGGCCGGTGGTGCAGGCCGTGGCCGGCGAGGTGCTCGGGCCCCGGGCCCCATGATGGATCGAGACCTGGCCCGCCGCCATGTTGACGATCTGCCCGGGGATGAAGAACGGCGAGACCCGGCTCGGCCCCTTCTCGAGCAGGATCTTGTGGGTCGCCTCGATCAGCGGCAGGCCGCCGATCCCGGAACCGATGACCACCCCCACCCGGTCGGCGTTCTCCTCGCCGATCCGGAGTCCCGAATCCTCCAGCGCGAAGCGGGCGGCCGCCAGCGCGAAGTGGATGAAGGTGTCGCTCTTCTTGACCTCTTTTTTATCGACGTAGTCGAGCGGATTGAACCCTTTCACCTCGCCCGCGATGCGCGACGGGTACTCCGTCGTGTCGAAGCGGGTGATCGGGCCGATGCCGCTCTTCCCGGCGAGCAGGGCACTCCAGTTCTCGGCCGTGCCGACCCCCAGGGGCGACACCAGGCCGACCCCGGTGACGGCAACGCGACGTGGCTCTCTCTTCAAGACTGGATCTTTGCCGAGGCTGGTGGAGGTGGACGGACCCTAGTTCTGGTCCCCGGCGTTGTTCTGGATGTAGTCAACGGCCTCGCGGACGTTGCTGATCTTCTCGGCCTCCTCGTCCGGGATCTCGATCCCGAACTCCTCCTCGAAAGCCATCACCAGCTCCACGATGTCCAGGGAATCCGCTCCCAGGTCCTCGGTGAAGCTCGCATCCAGCGTGACTTCCTCTTCGTCGACCCCGAGCTGCTCGACGATGATGCTCTTGACCTTATCTGCAATAGCCATCGATGATTCCCTCCTTGTCGATCTTATCGTGATCGGCCCGGGGCGCGCCCGCGCACGACCTGCGGTTCTAGCACAAAGCTCCTGCGCGAGTCCATTCAGGGATGTCAGATATAGAGGCCGCCCGAGACGTTCAGGGTGTGCCCCGTGATGTACCCCCCCTCCTGGCTGGCGAGGAAGAGCACGGCCCAGGCGACGTCGTCCGCCGAGCCCAGGCGCTTCAAGGCGATCGCCCCGGTCAGCTCTTCCTTGGCCGCCGCCGGCAGCCCCTCGGTCATCGCGGTCTCGATGTAGCCGGGGGCCACCACGTTGACCGTGATGTTGCGGCTCCCCAGCTCGCGGGCGAGCGACTTGCTGAAGCCGATCAGCCCCGCCTTCGAGGCCGCGTAGTTCGCCTGGCCGGCGTTGCCCATCATGCCGACCACCGAGGAGACGTTGATCACCCGCCCCCAGCGGCGCTTCATCATCCCCCGCACCACCTCCTTGGTGAGCGCGAAGGCGCCGGTCAGGTTCGTCCGCAGCACCCGCTCCCAGTCGTCGAGCGACATGCGGGCGAGCAGGTTGTCGGCGGTGATGCCGGCGTTGTTGACCAGGATGTCGATGGTGGCGAAGTCCTCGGGCAGGCTCTTCAGCCGCTCGCCGAAGGTCTCCGGCGCCGTGACGTCGAGGGCCAACGGCCGGGCGCAGCCGCCGCCGGCGTCGATGTAGGCGGCCAGCGACTTCAGCTTCTCCTCGTTGCGCGCCGCCAGCACCACGCGCGCGCCTTGCAGGGCGAGCAGCTTGGCGATCGCCTCGCCGATCCCCTGCGACGCGCCGGTCACCAGCGCGGTCTTGCCGTCGAGCTTCAACATCAGTCTGTCTCCTCCTCCGCCAGCAACTGCCGGAGATGATCGGGATCCGAGATCCCGGTCGCGCGGGCCGACCGGACGATGCGCCGGTTCAGCCCCGAAAGCACGTTGCCCGGCCCTACCTCCACGAACGCCTCGACCCCGAGGGATTCTTCCATCCAGAGCACCGACTCGACCCAGCGCACCGGGCTGTCGATCTGGCGGATCAGGGCGTCGCGGGCCGCGCCCCCGGTGGCGGCCGGAGCGGCGTCGACGTTGGTCACCACCGGCACCCGCGGATCGCGGAACTCGGTCGCCGCGAGCAGCGGCGCCATCCCCTCGCGGGCTGGACGCATCAGCGGCGAATGGAAGGGGGCCGAGACGGCGAGCAGCGCCGCCTTGCGGGCTCCCCGCTCCTTGGCGAGGACGACGGCGCGGTCGATCGCCCCCTTGTCGCCGGCGAGCACCGTCTGCGCCGGACCGTTCAGGTTGGCCACGGCGCAGACCTCGCCCCCCGCTGTCGCCTCGGTGGCGATCGCGGCGATGGTCTCGGCGTCGAGGCCGATGATCGCCGCCATCGCCCCCTTGCCTACCGGCACCGCCTCCTGCATCAGCTCGCCCCGCCGGCGCACCAGGCGCAGGGCGTCGGCGAAGCCGAGCGAGCCGGCCGCCACCAGCGCCGAGTACTCGCCCAGGCTGTGCCCCGCCATGGCGACCGGCACGAGCCCTGGCGCCAGGACGGCGAGCGAGCGGTGGACGGCGGTCGCGGCCGCCACCAGCGCCGGCTGGGTGTTGGCGGTGAGGTTCAGCTCCTCCTCGGGCCCCTCCCAGCAGAGCCGGGAGAGCGGGAAGCCGAGGGCCTCGTCGGCCTCCTCGAAGGTCTCGCGGGCGGCGGGCGAGGCGTCGGCCCACACCTTGCCCATGCCGACCTTCTGCGAGCCCTGTCCGGGAAAGACGAACGCGAGCTTCCTGGTGGCGATGCTCATCCGGCTTCGGCCTCCTGGTGGTCGTTGCCCAGGAGGCGCTCCTCCTGGCTGTGCAGCTCGGCCAGCTTGTCGCTGATCTTGCGGTCGAGCCGGGCGTTCGAGAACTCCGTGGCCCGGCGGATGGCGTTGTGGATGGCGCGGGCGTTCGAGCGGCCGTGGCCGATGAAGCAGCCGCCGTTCAAGCCCAGCAGCGGCGCCGCCCCGTACTCACTATAGTCGGTGCGCTCGCGGAAGCGGTCGAAGGCCGGCCGGGCGAGCTGGTAGCCGAGCTTGCCGCGCGGGCTGCCGGCGATCTCCTCGCGCAGCATGCGGAGGATGAACTCCGCCAGCGCCTCGGAGCTCTTCAGCACCACGTTGCCGACGAAGCCGTCGCAGACGATCACGTCCACCGTCCCCTTGAACAGGTCCCCCCCCTCGACGTTGCCGACGAAGTTGAGGCCGGTCGTCTTCAGCACCTTGAACACCTCGCGGGTGAGATCCGTCCCCTTTCCCTCCTCCTCGCCGATCGACATCAGGCCGATGCGCGGCGAGAGGGTGCCGATCACCTCCTGCGCGTAGAAGTGCCCCATGACGGCGAACTCGCGCAGGTGGACCGGCTTGGTGTCGATATTGGCCCCGACGTCGAGGAGCACCGTGCGGCCGCGCGGGTTCGGCAGCACCGCCGCCAGCGCCGGCCGGTCGACGCCGGAGACCGTGCCGATCACCATCTTGGCGGCGATCATCGCGGCGCCGGTATTGCCGGCGGTGACCATCGCGGCCGCCCGCCCGTCCTTGACCAGCTCGGCGGCCAGGCGCAGCGACGAGCGGCGCTTCTTGCGGATCGGCGTGATCGCCGGCTCGTCCATGCCCACCACCTCCTCGGCGTGGACGATCTCGATCCGCCCGTCCGAGGAGCCGATGGAGCCGTGCTTGCGCAGCTCCGCCTCCAGGCGGGCGCGGTCGCCCACGAGGAGGATCGAGCAGCCGTCCTCGCGGGCGGCCTGGAAGGCACCCTCCACCGCGCTCTGCGGCGCAAAGTCCCCCCCCATGGCGTCAACGGCGATCGGCATGACGGGCTGAAATGGGTGGCCGGACGTTGTTTATCCGGACGATTGATCCCAGGATCTCCGGCTCCCTCTCCGCGAAGGAGAGGGAGAGAAAGCCCGGGATCAGAGAGCCTCTTTGCCCTCGATCACCTGCCGCCCCCGGTACTGCCCGCAGCTCGGGCACGCGCGGTGCGGCAGCTTGACCTCGCCGCAGTTCGGGCAGGTGGACATGGCGGGATGCTCCAGCGCGTCGTGAGCGCGGCGCTTGTCGCGGCGGGCTTTGGAATGGCGGCGTTTCGGATTCGGCATAGTCGTCGAGCCTCTTCAGGAATCGTGTTATTTCTCTTCAAACCGGCTTTTCAGCGCGGCGAGAGCCTCCCAGCGCGGGTCCGTCTTGGTCTCCGCGCAGGAGCAGGCCCCCTCGTTCAAGTCGGCGCCGCACTCCGGGCAGAGCCCTTTGCAGTCGGCGCGGCAGAGCGGCTTCATCGGCACGTTGAGCTGAAGCTGCTCGATCAGGATGGGGTCGGTCTCGAGGATCTCCTCGGTGATGTACATCTGCCCCAGATCCTGCACGTGCAACGCATGCTCGCTCTCCGCTTCCGGCTGGCGGTCCACCAGGACCATCAGCTCGATGTCGTCCCGGGTGGGCTCGACGATCGGCTTCAGGCACCGGTTACAGCTCAGGGTCTGCTCGTAGGAGAGCCGCGCCCGCAGGAAAAACCCGGGATCGGCGAACACCACCTGGCCGCGCCAATGGACTGGACCGAGAGCCAGCAGCTCGGGGCGGTCCAGGGTCTCCGGAGAGACGTTCTGCGTCTCGTCCCAGTTGAAAGGTTCGTCACGAACCTGATCCAGCCAAATCTTCATGAGAAAATCTCCAACCGGGGCAACCGCGAAGGCTAAGGGATTTCCCCTCCCGCTGTCAATCGCACTCCTGCAAGCGGAGGAGGAAGGCGGAAGGCGACCGGGTCGCCAGGACCGAGGCCCGCTCGCAGGCGGCGAGGGGAGAGAGCAGCGTCTCCCAGTTGCGCCATCGCTCGACCTGCCGCCGGTCCGCCAGGGGAAACTTCTCCAGGCCCTTGCGGAACTGGGAGACCAGCCGCAGGGCCGGACGGGGTTTCACCCACAACCCCAGAATGATCTGGCCGGAAGCCGGTTGCCCCGGAATCGGCTCGGTGCCCGGGCCGTCCCCGGCGGGCGGCACGAGATGGTTGATCTGGGGAGCGAGAGCCTTGGCGCTCGCGAGACTCGCGTCATCCACGGCAACAATGCTCCATCCGGACGCATTCCCCCGCGGCATGTTCTGCGCCAGCAGCCCCGCGAGCCCCCGCGCCGGCACCGCCCACCGCTTCTCCCCCGGCGGGTTGAGCACCGCGATCCCCGGCACGTCCCCCAGGGGGCCGAGGTGCAGCCCTCCCCCCTTGGCGTCGAACAGCACCATCGCCGCCGGCGGCAGCGGCCGCTCCGCGTCGGCCGGCCAGGCCGGCCCGGCCACGGCGAGCAGCGCGGGAGCGTCCGCGCTCGCCACGAAGGCTGGCGGCGGCGGCACCGGCGCGCCTCCCACCAGCGTCAGGTCGAGATCCCTCCCCTGCCGCCGGAGGACGTAGTCGCCGGCCGGGAAGTCCGAGACCTCCTCTCCCAGGTGGAAGATCCCCAGGCTGACAGGGTAGTCCGGGGCGGTTCCTGCCGGCGGCGCCGTCGGCAGCGCCGGCTCGGCGCCGGAGCGCACCGTCCAGTAGCCGTCCCGCCAGGCGACGTGGAGGGCCCGCTCCTGGACCTCGTCGCGCTTCCCCCGCTCCTCGCGGATCTCCCCCCCCTTCAGCCAGGGGTTGTCCGCCAGGCGGCCGGCGAGCTTCGCCACCGCCGCGAGAGCGGGATAGACCCGCGCCACCAGCAGGAAGCGGTCGCCGTCGAGGTCCGAGCAGGCCACGATCTCGCTCGACGGCGGCACCGCGAAGGGGCCGAACGAGCGCATCACCGGCGCCGGCAGATCGGCCACCCGCGCCGCCGCGGCCAGATAGGCCGGACCGTCGGCGATCGCCCCCTCCAGCTTGCCCAGGTTCTGGTGCGGATAGGGCACCCACAGGCAGGCGCCATACTCGCCCGAGGCGAGCAGCCGCGCCGGCAGCCCCGCCGGCGCCGACGCCCGCTCGCGCGGCCAGTACCAGTAGAAGAAGTGCCCCGCGATCACCAGCAGGAGAATCGGGACTACCGCGAGCCGAAGAAGCCGACGCATGGCGCCGGAAGGTACCACGAGTGCCGGGAAGCCGGAAAATGGCGGGGGCCGGTCCGCGGACCGGCCCTGTATCGATCAACCTCCCGAGCGGCTCACTGGCGCCCGCAGACCGGGTTCACGCAGTGCGGGTGCTCGTTCGGGTGGGTGTAGTTGGTGTGGCAGTGCGTCAGGTTGGCGAACAGCGCCCAGCAGTCCTGACCGGCGTCCGAGCACTTCCAGCCGGGATGGAAGTTCGTGGTGCCCGGCAGATTGAGGTCGGCCTGACCGTCGCAGTTGGTGTCCACCGAGAACGCGGTGGGGATCACCGTCTCGTTGAGGCCGGCCTTGTAGCACCACGGCATGGCGTTGATGCCCAGGGTGAGAGGCTGCTGCACCGGCCCGGCGACCTTGCCGTTGTCCAACCGGGTGAACCGCAGGCAGGCGTTGACCGCCAGGGTGCCGTCGAAGGTGCCGCAGGTGCCGCAGGCCGGGTCGATCTTGGCGGTGATCGAGGTCTGCTTCTGCGTGCCACAGAGGCAGACGTCGACCTGCCAGTTGGTGTTGCCCACGCCCGGACAGAAGACCGAGAGATTGCTGGAGCTGCGCATCTTCAGCGCGCGCAGGATGACTGGAATCGTCGCCGTCCCCGACGTGGAGAACACGCCGTTCGCCAGGCGCTGCACGATGGTGTCCGTGCTGCCCGCGATCCCGGCGGGCACGGTCGTCAGCGGCACGCCGGTCAGCGGGATCGACCCCGAGAACGCGGACGAGCCCGTGCAGAAGAAGTCCGCCGGCAGGGGGTTGTTGGTGAAGTCGGCCTGCGTCGCCGGCGCGGTCGTGAAGATGTCGATGCCGCTCGTGATCGTCGGCGGGGCGGCCGCGGCAGCCATCACCGGTGCCGTTAGCAGGACACTCAGGGCGATCGCGCAACAGGCCAGTTTCGAGGTGCTCATATGCATGTCCTCTCCTGTCTCGCACCTCCAGATTGGAAGGCGCGACGTTGAAATCCGAGGACGGTCCTCACGGAACCGCCCGATTGCAGAGGGTGCACCCCAAAACAAGCAGAAATTTAGAGTATTTGAAATAGACTGTCAACAGGCGATGATCTCAGCGGTCCAGATCCACCTCGACGATCGCCGCCGCGAGCTCCTGCAGCAGGTCGTCCTCCCCCTCCTCCACCCCGAGGTCCACCAGCTCGGCGCTGGCGTCGCGGACGAGATCGGAGAGCAGATCGTCCTCCGGATAGGCGAGGAGTGGCGGGACGGCGCGGAACGGCGCCGCGCCGGCCGCGATCGTCTCGCGCAGGAAGTCCGCGTAGCCACGGGCCGAGGCGGCGAGGCCGTGGTGGAGCTCCATGTGCCGGCGGGCGTTCTCCCCCATCCGGCGGCGCAACGGCTCGTCGGCGGCGAGGGCGCGGAGGTAGGCCAGCAGCAGGTCCTCCTCCGTGTCGTCGAGCGGCACCTTGGCCGCCGCGTCGTCCGGGATCTCGACGAACGATCCGGTCTCGTTCACGATCAGCGGCTTGCCCAGGCCGAGCAGGCGGATCACCGTGCCCGAGGTCTCCCCCGCCGTCGGGTGGCGCAGGTTCACGGCGACGTCGCACGCCCGCATATAGAGAAGGAAGCGGTCGAGCTCCAGCCGGCCGGTGATGGTGACCCCCGCGCGCAGCTCCGGGGTGAGGACGCGGTCGAGCTCGAAGTGGGGCGAGACCTCGCCCACGATCAGCAGCCTCATCGTCTGGGGGTCCGGCACCTCCCGGCGCAGGCGGGCGAAGGCGCGCAGCAGCACCTCGGGGCGTTTCGAGGCGGTGAGGAAGCCGAAGGTGGCCACGGCGAAGGTCCCCGGCTCGATGCCGAGCGCGCGCCGCGCCTCCTCCGGAGAGACCTCCGGCAGCCCCTCCAGGCTCAGATGATGCGGAACCGTGGCGATCCGCGCCAGCGGCCGCGAGGCGAGCACCCGGTCGCGGGTGAAGTGGTTATGAACGATCACGCCGCGGCTGGCGTCCACCGCCCGCTCGAACAGCGGATAGCTCCAGGGGTCGAGCGGCACGCCGGTCGCCACGCACCGCCGGCCCATCGCCGCCCCCGTCTTGCCGTAGGCATAGCGCATCTCCCCCACGTAGGCTTGCGGATCGCCGCCGAAAAGGGTCAGATCCCGCACCAGGTGATGGATCACGTATTCGTGCAGCACCACGACGCCGGGGTGATCGATCAGCGACCGGTAGATCGACGCGTGATAATCCCGGTTGTTGCCGAGCTGATAGAGGACGGCGTCGAACCGTCCTTGCGCCAGTAATCCCGGCAACGCCCGGTGGCCGTGAACGGGAAAGCGCGTCTCTTCCGGCCGGAACCCCTCGTCGACGATCAGCTCGATCTCGCAATGCTCCGCCAGGTGCGGCAGCAGCTCGGCGCTGTAGTCCGCGATCCCGGATTTCTGGGGCGGCAGGGGGCTGTAGTAGGCGACGCGCACGGACCGAGTCTATGCCATCCGGCCACGCCGTCAGGGCATCAGGCGGCGGACGAGCTCCTCATACTTTTCGAGGTATGGGAAAGGCGGGTCGGCAGACAGGGTCGGGCTGTCCAGATTGTGGCCGATCAGGTCCGCGTGGTCGCCCGGCCATTTCGCGGTCGGCTTGCGGGTGCCGTTGCGCGTCGCGGATTTCAACGACACCACGCCGTCATTCTTGCCAGGAGCATGGTGACTCACGATCGCGAAGGTCGGCAGGAACAGCGCCGAGACCGGCAGGAGGCGCCCCTGCCGGCCGACTCCGGCGACTTCGAAATACCGCACGCGGGGATCGTCGGGACATTCTTCGTTGAACGTGCGCGCGGTCGCCTCCGACAGGTCGTGAACCGCGTTGGTGTTCTCGCGCAGCTCGGCGATGAATTCGCTGTGCGCTCCCAGGTGCGGAAATTTCGTGAACGGATTGGCCTTGTCGAGAAGGGTCGCGATCGGCGAGCCGAAATGCGGAGTCCCGATCGCGGTGAGCGACGCGATCCGGGACGCGACGCCGCGCACGTTCCTGGCGATCAGGAAACGCGCGTCGAGCCCGCCCATGCTGTGGGCCAGGATGTGCACCGGCGACGTGTCGAATTTCGCGTCGAGGATCTGTTGGGCCAGTAGCTCGGCGCGTTGCTCGATCGTACCCAGCGGGACCGTCGTCGCCGCCAGGACGTTGGCGCCCAGCTTCGTCTTCAGATGGTTGGCGACACCCTTGAAATACTCGATCTTGCTGAACCGATCGAACCCAAGAACGCCGGGAGCGAGAACGATGTTCATTGACGATCCTCCCCTATTTATCCGTGCCGCCGGGAGCGCTCACGGCTGGCAGGGCTGCGGCGCCGGAGCACGCGGATCGCCGCCCACGCGCCGGTCGATCCAGTCCAGGATAACCCCATAGGAAACCTGGGCGTTGGGATGCAGATTCAGGTCATTCCCGGCGTCGGGGATGGCCACCGTCTCCAGGCAGGCGTCGGGGGCGTAGAAGCTCGCCTCTCTGGCGAAAGTGTTCGAGGCCGAGCAGGTCGGAAGGCCGCAGAAGACCCGGTCGTAATCGCCGACGATCACCAGCACCGGGACATGGATGTCCTTCGACGGCTCCAGCCAGACCAGGGGATTGCTCAACTCGCCCGTGGTGACGGTCTCCTTGATCTGCTCGTCGAGCGCGACCACCTGGGGGTCGAACGGCGGATGGTAGAAGAGATCGGCTCGACGGCCCGGACGGGCGGTCAGATAGCCGGCCGTCAGCCCCCGGCCGCCGAGGACCGGATCGAGGCTCGCCGGATAGAAGGACGCGAACGCCTCCATCAGGCCGGCGCCCAGGGTATGCGTCAGACCGGTCAGCACCACGCCGTCCACGTCGCCGTAGTAGGCCGCCTCGAGAATCGTGATCGCGGAGCCCAGCCCGTGGCCGACCCCGACCACCCGCTCGGCACGGACACGGCCGAACTGGGGCACCACCAGATCTCCGCCCCGCAACGCCTGCACGATCTGGTGACCCACGTAGGCGTCCGCCTGGAGAGTGACGGCGCTCGCCGGGGGGTGATCGCTCCGGCCGACGCCGATGCGGTCGATGTTGACCACGGCGTAGCCCGCCGCCGCCGCGCGCCGTACGTACGAGTAGATCTCGGGCTGGTAGGGGAAATCCCAGTAGAGGTGCCCGTAGGTCGCGCCCGAGGTCGTGATCTGGAAGGTCTTGCCGTGAACGCTCCCCGCGGCGCAGAGATCGGCGACCACATCGTAGACCGTGGCGTCGCCCGGCGAGAGGGTCACCGGGATCGACACCTCCTCACACCTCAGACCGCCGGCTTCCGCGTGGGCGGCCGGCGGCGCGAGCGCCAACAGTGCCACGGCGGCGAGCAGCCGCGCGCCGAACCGGACCGTGAAACGAACGGCGGGAACTCGCGGATTTCGAGCGTTGTTCATTCTTCTTCTCTCCAGGACTCAGTTTCATCGTCGGCGGGCTCGCTGAGGAGCCCGCCCCAGATCTCGTTGTAAGGAAAGCGAAGCCGAGGGGGAGGCCCCCCACACCCTCTATGTCAAGGGATCGGCTATCGAGGGATCGGCCCCAAGGGGGCTGCCTACGACCTGCTTCCACGCCGTGCCCCGCGTGGCGGCGTCCAGCCGCTCGGCGAGGCGCGACAGGTGACAGGTGGGAACCGCGGGAAAGAGATGATGCTCCGCGTGAAAGAACATGCTGTAGCCGAGCCGGTTCACCCAGCGCCCCCGCTGCGTGCGCGCGAACAGTCCGCTCGGCTCGCAACCGTGATGGACCGTCCAGACGGCGAAGAAACCGGTCAGCGATTCGCCGATCAGCATCGCCAGAACGTGCCAGCGCAAGGCCTGGAGCGGGAGAACGGTGGCCAGGACGGCGACGGCCAGGAGCCCCGCTACCTCGGCGGCGATCCAGCGGCGCTTCGCGGGCGAGCCGAGCCGCCACGCCGCGCGATGCAGCCGGAGCGGGAACAGCGGCCCGACGAGGATGGCCTGCCACCAGGCAAGGCGGGCGGTGGAGCCCTCCGCGTCGTCCTCGTCCAGACAGTGACGGTGATGGTGAAGATGGGAGACCTGCACGGCGTGCATGCTGCCGAGCATGAACAGACTCAGGCCGAACATCACAAAATCCTGCACTCGCCTGGGAACGCCGAGGGTGTAATGCTGCGCGCCGTGGGATTGCCGCAATCCGGTCAGAAAGAAATAGAACGAGCAGACGGCGCCCAGGATCCAATGCCCGGCGGCATAGCTCGCGAAGGAGCCCGCCAGCCATGGCAGAGGAAGCACCAGCTCCCAGGCCTTTTCAGCCCACGTGAGTTGCAGCAGGTCGCGCCACGGAACAGCACGGACCCGGGCATCGCCACGGATCGTCGAGCTCGGCATGAGCAGACTCCCAGTTTTGTTGGTCTGGGAGCTAACTTACCACAAAGCTGTTTCAAACGCCCGCGGCGATCGGCCGCTTCGCCAGATAGAGCGCGCCCGCGGTGACCAGAGTGCCGGCGAGGATGGCCACGACGTACATCCCCAGGGGCTCGACGGCGTGGGGGATCAGCAGGACGAAGACGCCGCCGTGCGGCACCATCAGCCTGGCGTGAGCCGCCAGCGCGATGGCGCCGGTCACCACCGAGCCGGCCACCAGGCAGGGGACGACCCGCAGCGGGTCGCGGGCGGCGAAGGGGATCGCCCCCTCGGTGACGAACGAGATGCCCAGCACGGCCGCGGCCTTGCCGGCGTCCCGCTCCTCCTGGGTGAAGCGGTTCTTGAACAGCGCCGCTGCCAGCGCCAGGCCCAGCGGCGGCGTCATGCCGGCCGCCATCACCGCCGCCATCGGGCCATACACCTTGGAGGCGAGCAGGCCGACGGCGAAGGTGTACGCCGCCTTGTTGACCGGCCCGCCGACGTCGAACGCCATCATCGCCCCGAGCAGCGCGCCCAGCAGCACGGCGCTGCTCGCCTGCATGCCGTTCAGCCAGCCGGTCAGCGCGTTGAGCACCGCCGTGACCGGCGGCCCGACGACGAACATCATGATCAGTCCCACCACCAGCGTCGAGAGCAGGGGGAGGATCAGCACCGGCTTCAGGCCCTCGAGATTCTGTGGCAGCCGGATGTGATCGTTCATGAACTTGGTCACGTAGCCCGCCAGGAAGCCGGCCGCGATACCGCCGAGAAACCCGGCGCCCAGCGTCATCGCCAGCATGCCGCCGATCAATCCCGACGTCAGCCCCGGACGGTCGGCGATCGAGTAGGCGATGAACGCGGCGAGCACCGGAATGTAAAGCTGGAACGCCGTGCCGCCGCCGATCTTCATCAGCGCCCAGGCGAGCGTGCCCTCCCGGGCGCCGGCGTCCAGGCCGCCCACCGCGAACGCCAGGGCGATCAGCAGGCCCCCCGCGACCACCAGCGGCAGCATGTAGGACACCCCGGTCATCAGGTGCTTGTAGGGACCGGTGCGCGTGGACGTGCGCGGTGCTTTGAGATCCTTGACCGCTTCCGCCGGCACCGCGGCGGGGGCGGGCAGCGCCAGCGCCTCTTCGATCACTTTTCGCCCGTCGTGCAGGGTCGCCTTGGTGGTGGTCTGGAAGAGGCGCTTGCCGGCGAACCGCGCCGGGTCCACATAGGCGTCGGCGGCGAGGATCACGGCGTCGGCGCGCTCGATCTCCTCGTCCGTCAACCGGTTCTTGGCGCCGACCGAGCCCTGCGTCTCCACCCGCATCTCGCAGCCCAGCGCCGCGGCCGATTTCTTCAGCGCCTCGGCGGCCATGAAGGTGTGCGCGATCCCAGTCGGGCAGGCCGTCACGGCGACCAGATGCTTCGCCGGGCCGGTGGCAGGTGCGGGTGCTGATACGGGGGACAGTTCCAGCGTCGGCGCCTCATGCTCCTCGCGCAGCTCGGCGAGCGCGTTTTCGATCACCACGCGGGTCTTGCGGATGGCGTCGCTGACCGGCACCGCGACCATCGGCTTGCCCGCGAAGCGCGCCATGTCGACGTGGATGTCCGAGGCCACGATCACCACGTCCGCCGCCGCCACGTCCGCGGGCGACAGCGGGCTCTTCACCCCTTCGGCCCCTTGCGTCTCGACCTTGAGCTCGTGCCCCATGATCGCGGCGGTCTTCTTCAACGCCTCGGCCGCCATGTAGGTGTGGGCCACGCCCGTCGGACAGCCCGTGATCGCGACGATTCTCGCCATGGTGCGGCTCCTGTACGGTTACTTCAGATCTTCGATCTCGACTTGCTCGATCAGTTTTCGATGCGAGTCCCGGTCCTCGATCCCGGGTCCAACGCGCGTCACCGCATAGGCGCCGCTGGCGGTGGCGAACCTCGCAAGATCGGCCAGCGCCATACCCTGGAGCTTCGCGTGGACGATCCCGCCGACCATCGCGTCCCCCGCGCCGACCGTGCTGCGGACCTGGACCTTGGGCGGGCGAGCCAGCAGCGCCTGCTCGCGATCGACGAACACCGCGCCGTCGCCGCCCATCGAGACCACCACGAGCCGGACGCCGCGCTCGAGCAGCGACTCGCCGGCGGCGCGGACGTCGGCGGGCGTCGCGAGCGTCCGCCCGACCAGCTCGCCGAGCTCCTCGATATTGGGTTTCACCACCTCCGGACCGCTCGTCAGCGCCTCCCGCAACGGCCCGCCGCTGGTGTCGAGCACGACGTGCCCGCCGCGGTCCTGGAGCAGTTCGATCATGCGGGCGTAGATGACGTCCGGAGTCCCGGCTGGAACGCTGCCGCTGAGGACGAACCAACCCCCTGGCTCGACAAGCAGGAAGATCCGCTCGAAGAGCTCCACGAGGTCTTCCGCCTCCGGCGCGAGGCCCGGAAAGTTGATGTCCGTGGTTTGCCCCGTCCGATCGTCCACGATCTTGATGCCAACGCGCGTGCGGCCGAGGACGCGGACGAAGAGGTCGGCGATCCCCCGGTGGGTGAAGGACGCTTCGAAGATATCCGCGTTCTCGGCGCCGAGAAATCCGGTCGCGGTGACCTCCACCCCGAGGTCGGCGAGGCAGCAGGCGACGTTCACCCCCTTGCCCCCGGCGTCCGACCGGCTCTCGGCCACCCGGTTTACCCGCCCCGCGGCGAAGCCGGGGATACTCAGGGTCTGATCGATTGCCGGGTTGAGCGTGACCGTGACGACCCGTGGCTTGCTCATCCCTTCACCAGGCCGCGCACCGCCTCGGCGCTGTCACAGGCGAGCGCCCGCCGGGCCAGGGCGACGGCGTCCCGCATCGAAACATTGCGCACGCGGGCCTTGATCGCCGCGATGCTCGGAATGCTGACCGAAAGCTCGGCGACGCCGAGACCGATCAGGATCACCGCGCCCAGCGGCTCCCCCGCCACCCCGCCGCAGACACCGACCCAGGTATCCTTTCCTTCCGTGGCGCGCACCGTCTGATCGATCATCCGCAACACCGCCGGGTGGAGCCCGTCGGCCTGCCGGGCCAGCAGCGGATGGCCGCGGTCCATCGCCAGCACGTATTGCGTCAGATCGTTGGTGCCGATCGAAAAGAAATCGACCTCCGCCGCCAGCTCGGACGCCATCATGACCGCCGACGGCACCTCGATCATGATGCCGATCTCGAGCCTTTCGGCGCCCAGCTCTTGCCGCACCCGCTCGGTGATCGCCACCGCCTCGCGCAGGTCCCCAAGGCCGGAGATCATCGGATACATAATCTTGATCGGTCCGTGCGCGGAAGCGCGGAAGATCGCCCGCAACTGGGTCTTGAACAGCTCAGGATGGGCGAGGCAGAGCCGGATGCCGCGCACGCCGAGGAACGGGTTGTCCTCGGCCGCGAGATCGAGATAGGGCACCGCCTTGTCGCCGCCGATGTCCAGCGTGCGGAGGATCAGCGGCAGGCCGGCCAGGGCCTCCACCGCCTCCCGGTAGGCGGCGTACTGCTCGTCCTCCGAGGGGGGCGAGTCGCGCTCGAGGAACAGGAACTCGCTGCGCATCAGGCCGATCCCCTCGCCGCCGGCCTCCACCGCCTGCGCGGCCTCCCTCGCCAGGCCGGTGTTGGCGACCACCTCGATCCGCACTCCGTCGGTGGTGATCGCCGGCTCGTAGCGCGTCCGGTACTCCGCGTCGCGCATTCCGGCCAGCGAGCTTTGCGCGGCGCGCGCCGCGGCAAGGTCGTTCGCGCTCGGATCGACGTAGAGGACGCCGTTGTCGCCGTCCAGGACCGCCGTCGCGCCCTCCGGCTGGTGCATCGCGACCGGTCCGACGCCGACCACGGCCGGAATTCCCAGCGATCGCGCGATGATCGCCGCGTGCGAGGTCGGCCCGCCCCGCGCCGTGCAGAAGCCCAGGACGCGCGCCGGATCGAGCGCCGCGGCGTCCGAGGGGGTCAGATCCTCCGCCAGCAGGATCACCGGTCCCGCCGGCAGCTCCGGCTCCTCCTCGATCACCTCCGCCAGCCGGCGCAGCACGCGCGTGCCGACGTCCCGCAGGTCGGTCGCGCGGCCGGCGAGCAGCGGATCGTCCAGCTTGGCCAGGGAATCCGCTTCCGCGTCGATCGATTCCCGCCAGGCCCAGCCGGCGCTCTCCCCCTGCGCGATCCGCCGTTCGGCCCGCGCCAGCAGATCGGGATCGGCCAGGAACTCGGCGTGGGCGAGGAAGATGGCGGCGCCGGCCGCGCCGGACTTCGCCTTCACCTCCTGATAGAGCTCCTGGAGCTCCACGCGCGCCGTGTCGATCGCCTCGTCCAGCCGCCGGCGCTCCCGCTCCGGATCCTTGGCACAGCGCTCGACGACGATCCGGCTCTGGCGCAGCAGGCGCAACGGCCCGATCGCGAGGCCCGGCGACGCGGCCAGCCCCCGCACGGTGGCGCCGGCCGCGCGCGGCGACCAGCCGTGCGTCGGGCCGCCGAGGGCGATCTCCTCCGTCTCTTCGAGCTCGATCAGCCGCTTCAGCGCCGCCAGAGCGGCCTCCGCCTGCGGCCCCCGCGCCGAGATCCTCACCGCGCCGCCGGCCTTGACGCCGAGCCTCAGCAGCCCGGCGAGACTCTTGCCGTTGGCCCGCTTCGCGCCGTGGCGCACGATCACCTCGGCGTCGAACCCCTTGGCGGCCTCGACGAACGCCGTCGCCGGCCGGGCATGCAGGCCGTGCGCGCCGCCCACGACCGCCTCGACCGCGAGGCCGCCCTCGGTCGGCCCCCCGTCCTCAGAGGACGCCGGGGCATCCACACGCGGCGCGGTGAGCGCCGCGATCACCTCCCGCGCGTGCGGGGTGAACGCCAGCCGGTCCACCAGCTCGTCGTCGTAGAGCAGGCCGGTGAGGTTGCTGAGGATGTCGAGATGCTCGTCCGAGCGGGCCGCGATGCCGACGATGAGGCGCGCCGTGTCCCCCTCCTGCCACAGGACGCCGTCAGGCACTTGGAGCACGGCGATCCCCGTGCGCTGGATCAGCTCGCGGTCCCTGGGCAGGCCATGGGGGATGGAAACGCCCTTGCCGAGATAGGTGTTGGCGACCTGCTCCCGCGCCAGCATGCTCTCGGCATACCCCGGCTCGATGCACCCGGAGCGCACCAGCAGCTCGGCGACCTGCCGGATGGCGTCCTCCTTCGATTCGGCCCGCGCGCCGACCCGGACGTTCGCGGCTTCCAGTTGCAGCATGCCCGACCCCTCTACGAATGCCCCGCCGCTCCGGCGAGGGCCGGGCCAGTTTATCCCGGGCCGGGCGGATCCAGACTGGGGTGCCCTCTGGGGCGTCCTGCCCCTCCGAATCCTCACCCTCGGTCCCTCTCCACGAAGTGGAGAGGGAGGGCCCACGTAGGAAGGGCTGCCTCAGCTCACAGGATCTTGACGGCCCGTGCCGAGCACGGCATTTTTCCTCCCCCGGAACGGGGGAGGTCAGGAGGGGGTATTCCGGTTGAGGAGCGCTCTCCTACTCGCGCCCTCCCTCTCCACTTCGTGGAGAGGGACCGAGGGTGAGGATTCGGAGGGCAGGCTGTCCCAGAGGGCAAGATGTGTGTTGAGGGTAGACGCTGCCTCGCGCCTGCCGCTCCCCTCACCCGGCTTCAAAGAATCTCGACCTTCAACACGTTGCCCTGGCTGTCGGCCAGGAGACGGCCCGAATTGTACTTGCCGTTGACGATGATCTCGATCTGAACATCCCTGGCGGGAGGCGGGCCGCGCTTCACGCGAACACTGTGGATCTTGGCGCCTTCGAAAGACATCTTTTCCTTCACCGTCCGCACGAGACCGGGAATGCGATGTGACGCCACCTGATCCAGGAAGAAGGGGCTCTCCGCGAAACTTTCGCCGTGTTCGAGATGCCCCGGGCTGGGGTCGCCCAACTGGACGCCGGAACGGTTGAAGTAGTGGTACTCGCTCACGCTCTCCTCAGCCTTGGGATCGTGCACCCGCAGCGTGTCCGAGGAGTCACGGAGATAGAGCTCCAGGACCCGCGTCTTGCCAGGCAACCTCTGACGATAGGCCTGCAGCAGCATGGACAGTTGTGGCTCTTCCCATACCGGCCCCGCGGGTTGGACAGGATTGACGAAGGGCCCGCCCTCACAGGAGGTGACGGCCAGAACCGTCAGCGCGAGGGTGAGGAATCGAATCGGAGTCATGGATGGATCCCTCCTTCAGCGGACCTCGAAAACCGCCTCCACCTCCACCGCCACGTCATAAGGCAGCGCGCTGACCCCGACGGCCATGCGGGTGTGCCGGCCGGCTTCCTCGAAGACCTCCACGAACAGATCGGAGGCGCCGTTGATCACCTGCGATTGGGCGACGAAGTCGGGCATGGAGTTGACGTAGCCGGCGATGCGCACGCAGCGGACGGCGCGGTCGAGATCGCCGTCCAGCGCGGCCCGGAGCTGCGCCACGAGGTTCAGGGCGCAGAGCCGGGCCGCCTGCTGCCCCTCCTCGATGCTGAACTCGCGGCCGAGCTTGCCGATGAAGCGGCGCTCCCCATTCCATTGCGAAAGCTGGCCGGTGAGAAAGATCAGGTTTCCGGTGCGGACGGCAGGAACGTAATTCGCCCCGGGCTTGCTGGGCTCCGGCAGCTCGATCCCGAGCTGCCGCAGGCGATCGTCGACGCGACTCATTCGAGGCCGCGCCCCAACGCCTTGCCGATGGGCCGTCCGAGGAGAAGGAGCGCCAGCCCCACGGCCGCCCAGAAAAAGCTTCCAATCCACCGCTCGTCCGAATAGCTGGGGAGATCCCGGCCCACAAGCCTGTAGGCAAGCATGGAGACAGGTCCTGCCAAACCGCCCAGCACCATGACACTGCCGATCAGGCGAGCCATGAATGTAGAGAACTTCTGGTATGGGTTCATCGTTCCGGCCTCCCGGAGCGGACGGTCCTCGATGGAATCGGGCATGGCCGCGACGATAGCACGCGCGCGAGCGATCAGCTGTTGATCTCCTCGCGCGCCCAGATGTCCCCATACTCGGTGACGAGCCCCTGCTCGTCGACCCCGATGCGCGCCACGACCCGGCCGCCGGCGCTTTCGTAACGGTAAAGGTTTTTATCGAGACGCGCGTACGACTGCTCGAGGGGTTCGAGCGAGAAGCTCGGAAAGCGGAGCCAGGCGGCCCGCACCGGCGCCGCCTCCCCCACCTTCAGATCGAGCCGGCGGATCGGGAGCGTGTTGGTCACCGGACTGAAGTTCAGATCGATATCGATGCAGCCGGCCACCTCGGGACAGTCGCGGCCGTTGAGTTGCCAATCCCCGGATAGGTCGCGCAGCACCTCGACCTCGACGTCCTGGTCCCCCACCCATCCCAAGACCTTCGCGGCGAGCGTCCGCCACGTCGCGTCACAGCCGATCGTGTAGTCCAGCCGGCAGGCCTGCCGCTCGTAGAGGAACACGGCGGTCCCCGCGATCCGCCAGCCGGTCGCGAGCGCGGTCACGCGGCAGGCTTCGTGGCCGGGCAGATCGCGCCGCCGCCAGAGAACGGCATGCGTTTCCCTCTCCATCGTTTCACTCCTCCAGACAATCCACGGGAAAAGAATCTCATGAAATCGCTGGAGCGCCGGCGGTAGAAACAGGCGCCGCGCACATAGAGCGTCTTGCCCGGCCTGTCAGACAGCCTCTAAGGGCATACCGGGCAGTCGCCAAGTCTGGGGCAGCAAACGATGTCCTCGCCGCAAAGAACATAGCGTTGACAGAGGGAGTAGGCCTTCGTGGGCGCGAAAAGACTGACCGCGGCAGCCGACAGAGCAAACGCCAGGATCACGAGCTTCTTCCGCATGGACGATCCTCCTCGTAAGTTGGAGCGGAGAGTAGGCTGACCGCTCCTTAAGTGGTTGCGAACCATAGGCTGATTCGCACAGCCTGTCAACCTCATATCCGAAGAGGCTCATATCCGAAGAGGATTGTAGCCGCCCTGGAACGAAGACAGGACGGCCACAGGACCGCCCTACAGATCAGTCCTAACGAGGGCTATGGGCACCAGCAGATCTGACCATTAGGGCAACAGATCAATGTGTCGCCGCAGTTGACAATATATCCGTTGGCGCAAAAGACAGCGTGGGCCGGAGTGGGCGTCAAAAGGCTGGCCGCCGTGGTTGCCGCGAGAGCGAACGCCAAGAGAACGAGCTTCTTTCGCATGGATGATCTCCTCTTAGGTTTGGAAGCGGACAGCAGGCTGCCGCTTATTAAGTCTTTGCAAACCATAGGGTCTCTCGTACGTTTTTGTCAATGCTAAAGGTCCTCCCGCACGTAGAGCGCCTCGTAGAGCGCCTTGCCCGGCCGGACCTGCCGGATCTGGCCGGAGGCGCCCAGACGGCGGAGGACGACCGATGCCGTTCCCGGCTCGACGGCCTTCTTCAGCACGTCCTGGTAGCGGTCGTTGACCTCCTCGGCGATGGCACGGGCGCCAAACTCCTCCCCCACCGGCTGGCGATCGACGACGCGGGCGATCAGGCGGCTGACCATCGGACGGTTGCCGAAGTAGGCGATCTCCTCCTTCGCGCGGTCCTCCTCCGGAGCGGCAGGGGGCGCGGCGAGCTCCGCGGCGGCCTCGGCCGCGGCCTTGAACGCTTCGAAACGCTCGCGGGTCTTCTGCAACTCGGCGTCGTGCAAGGCGAGCTGATCGCGGTGGTGGGCCTCCTGCTCGGCGTGAAAGTTCCGCCGCCCCTGGTGAAAGGCGAGCCGCGCCTCCAGATTGGCCAGCATCTGCGCCACGGAAAGTGTCTTGCTCATAGAATTCTCCCAGGTGCCGCAAGGTCCCCTCCGCTCACCGAGCCTCAGATTGGCTCAGCGCACCGCCGAGTTGCGGCACTTCATCCGGACGGCTCCTTGCAGAGCGCTATGGCGGCATGGATCTCCCCAAGTCCCGACACTATCACGGCAAACTGATCCGACTCAAGCCAACTCTCCCTCCTATAAGCTTACAACGCGCCACTCCCTCCTTATAGCTCTCCGCAAAGACCTGAATTGATCCGTCTTCGTGTTACGTCGCGTCTCTGTCTACTAAAAATGACTAGAGATAAAAGAATTCGAGGTAACTTTTCCTTACGTCGATTCACTTTATGGTTAAGTCGCGGCATTATATCGTCCCGCGACTCCTACCGTGGTTACGAGCAGGCACTTTTTCCAAAAGACGAGTCACTTTAGCTTGACTCCCATCATCCCAGGCTTATTTCAATTCATTACGGGTCTCTGCGCTTCCTCAGGAGCTTGCCTCGCATCACTGTAACCATAAAATGCCGCGTCGTAAGCTTACGACGCGGCATTCCCTCCTCCCGTGAGGAGATCAGGCGTTAAGTCTGAACACTTCCGCCCCACGCGCGCTCCGCTAAACTCGCTTCCATGGGCATCGTCACTCAACGGGTCGCCTCCCCGCTCGGCTGCTGGACCCACAGCCGGTGGAGCCCGCCGCACCTGGCGGGCCTGGTCGAGTCGTTCTGGTATTTCGAGGGGACGGTGACTTTCGCGCGGGAGCGGAACTTTCCGGACGGGATCTTCGAGCTGATCGTCCACTTCGGCGAGCCGTACCGGGTCGTCGAGGGGGGCTGGACGGGGCGCTGCTCGACGGCCTGCTTCGGCGGCCTGCAGGCGAGCTCGTGGGTGGTCGAGGCGCCGGCGTCCTCGCCACCGGTCCTCGGCGTGCGGCTGCATCCGGCCGGAGCCTACGCGCTGCTCGCCACCCCACTCTCGGAAGTGAGCGGGCTGACGGTCGATCTCCAGGACCTCGCCGGCCGGGCCGCCGACGAGTTGATCGAGTGCTGCCATGGCGCGGTCTCCGCCGAGGAGCGCCTGCGCCGGGCGGCGGACTGGGTCATGCAGCGGGTGGCGCGGTCTCCGGGGGTCGATCCGGCGGTCGCCTGGGTCGCCGGCCAGATCGAGCGCAGCCAGGGCGCGGTGTCGATCTCCGAGTTGCGCGAGCGGGCCGGTTTTTCGAAGACCCGTCTCGCCAATGCTTTCCGCGCGCAGATCGGGGCGACTCCGAAGCAGTACGCGCGCACCCTCCGCTTCCGCCGCGCCCTCGCGATGGTGAACGCGGGAGCGGATTCGCTCGCCGGCGTCGCGCTCGCCGCCGGCTATTACGATCAGCCGCACATGAACGCGGAGTTCCGCGAGCTGAGCGGCTTCTCCCCGCGCGAGTTCCTCGCCGCCCGCCGCTATCCCGAGAGCGTCAGCATCGCCGAGACTTTTTTCCAAGACCTGGCGCCAGGGCCTCTCTAAGATCCTGACAGCCACAAGAGAGTGGCCCCGAAAAGGAGGAGACATCATGACGGCCCAGGTGATTCCGTATCTGCACATAAAGGGCGCGGCTCGCGCCATCGAGTTCTACCGGCAGGCGTTCGGCGCGACCGAGGTGCTGCGCCTGAGCGAGCCGGACGGCAAGATCGGGCACGCCGAGATCCAGATCGGCGGCGCGCGGATCATGATCGCGGACGAGTACCCGGAGTACGGGATCCTCGGCCCACAGTCGCTCGGCGGCACTTCGGTAAGCCTCCACCTCACCGTCCCGGACGTGGACGCTTTCGCCCAGCAGGCCGTGGCTGCCGGCGCGAAGCTGGCGAAGCCGATCAAGGACGAGTTCTACGGCGAGCGGGGCGGCAGGCTGGAGGACCCGTTCGGGCACGTCTGGCAGGTCATGACCCGCATTGAGGAGGTGTCGCCCGAGGAGATGCAGCGGCGGTACGACGCGCTGCTGGCGGGGGGCGGGCAGGGGTGAGGGCGGTGGGTTGGCAGGATAGCGGCCTCGCCGCCCGGGATTGAAATCCCGGGCTACCGACAATCGCCCCTTCCCGGGGCTCTGCAGAAAGGGTCTTGGAGTCCCGGATGGGACGGCCGTGGGTAGCCCGGGATTTCAATCCCGGGCGGCCGAGGTGAGGTCGCAAGCCACCCGCCCAGGCGGCCTACTGGAACCGGCGCATGAAAATCGCGCTCGATCGCCGTCCCTGCTCCGGCCCGCCCAGGTGATCAGCCAGGAGTCTCCCGTCCAGGCCGCGTTGCCGCAGGAGATCAGGAAGAAGGGACCGCCGCGACGACCAGATATCGAAAATCGAGCCCGGCGGAGCTCCCCGGCGCACCCCGGGGAGGATTGACGTCGAAGTCCGGACCGGCGGGACGGCCCGCCGCGTCGAACCGGTGCGCCCGGATCACCTGCCCGGCCGGGGAACCCGGCGCCGCGATGCTGTGCCCGGCGAAGACCGCGACCCATCCGCCGTCCGCCAGCGGCACGACCCGGGGGATGGCCCGCGCGTCGATCGGACGGCTGTTCAGCACGTACGCCTCGCCGTCCCGATCCACGCGGCGCTGGTAAAACTTCGGGGGGCGGTGCCCGGTGTCGTCCGCGGCCTCGATCAGGATGCGGAAACCGTTCGCGTCCGGAGTGACGGCCAGGGCGGCCGGGGAGCCGTTCACCGTGGCCAGACGGGACTCGAAAGGATCGGTCGGAGTGCCATCCGCCTCGTAATGGCGGCCCTCGACATCCGGCGAGAGGGTGTCGCCCAGGCGATCTCTCCCGTCAGAACATCTGATTGGAGAGATTCTACCGGAACCGGCGCCAGACGATCGCGCTCTGGCCGCCGTCGCCGGGGGCCCGATAGGCGATCACCCAGGAGTCCCCCGTCCAGGCCACGTCGCCGCAGGTCGGCGGGTCGGGATTGGGGCCGATCTGGAAGGCCGGTCCAAGCGGCGCGCCGCTGGCGGCGGCGAACAGCCGCGCCCGCAGAACCCCGTCGAGCGGCGGCCGCCAGAGCAGGAGGAGATTGCCCGCGTCGTCGAAGGCGGCGGAGAAGTAATCGACTTTCGGAGCGCTCGGCACGGCCACGATCTCGGAGGTGCGCGGCCGGCCCGAGGCGTCGAAGAACCGCAGGTGGACCGAAAAGTTGAAGGCGTCGCCCCAGACCCTCCAGACGGCGGCGAATCCTCCGCTGGACGGATCGCTGACAACGCGCGTATCGAAGAGGATCGGCCGGCCGTCCGGAGCGCCTCCCGGGAAGACGTTGATGTCGAAATCCTGCCCCACGGGCTTGCCCTGGCGGACGATCCGCGCCCGCAGGACCTGCCGCGCGGGCGCGCCCCGCTTCGCCACGCTGACGCCGCTCCACAGCGCCACGAAATCGCCGCCGCCTACCGGGGCGAGCTGGGGCGCGAGAAAGGGCGCGTCGATCGCCCGGGTGTTGAGAACGATCCGCGCTCCCAGGGGTTTGCCGGCGGGCGAGGCCGGCACCAGCGTCAGGTTCTTGGCGACGGCCTGGTACCGGGAGACATACAGGCGGCCATCCAGCCCGGCCACGAACCGGGTGCCTGGCTTCAAGGCTTCCGGCGGCCCCACCGGCGCGCCGGCCGAATCCAGGAGCTGGCGGAAATGAAACGCGGGATCGTTGAAGGGGGAGTCGGTTTTCAGGATGAAGACCTGAAAGCCGTCCGGAATCGCGGTGGCGAACTCGATCTGGGGGTGATAGTAATCTCCGCCGATCCGGCTGATCACAACCGGCGCGGGGTCGGTCGGCTCGCCGCTTGGATCGTAATGGCGCCCGTAAGCGTTGATATCGCCGCTATCCTGATAATCCCAAACAATCTCGAAAGATCCGTCGGGCGCCACGGCCAGAGAGGGACAACCCGGATGAAAGCTTTCGTGGGGGATGTCGACCTGGACCTCGGGCCCCACGGGGGCGAGCTGGGCCGCGAGGCTCTGGGGGACGAGCCCGCCGAGCGCGAGAGCGCCGAGGCAAAGAAGCCATTTCCCGTTCATGAGAGATCTCCTGGTATAAAGAATTCATCGATCCTAATCCTTATACGGAGACGGGGCGTTGAGGGTCCAAGGGCCTGGGGTCTCAATCCAAGGGTAGACTCGAAGGCCGATCTGTAAGGAAGCGACGACCGCCAAACTACCAGATCGTTTCTATGTCCGCGCAGTCCTGGATCAGGCCGTCTGAAGTGACCACGGGGATGCCATGGATTTGAGCCGTGGCGATGATGAGCCGGTCGCAGGGATCGGAGTGGGATACCGAGACCTCCTGTGACAGCCCAGCTATTTCCGAAGTGATCGGCAACTCCTGAATTTCGTACGTTGCGAGCACCTCGCGAAACCATTGACGGGGGGAAGAGGTAGATCCAGCTTCTTCTTCCGATGCTTGACCGCAACCTCGAAGGCAGAGATGGCAGATACGTAGAGCTCGGTATCCGGGTTGGCTAAATGCTCCCGGGCTACAGCCGAGCCTGGGCTCGCCGGCCGTCCAAAGGAGAACGCAAGTATCGAGGAGGAGCCGCATCGGCTCTAATCTTCGGGCCAATCCTCGGGATCGAGAGGCTTGGATGGATCTTCATGGAAGACGATCTTCCCCAATACGGGATGGGGTTCCAGCAGCTTTGTCCAAGGCTGCTGGCTCCGGCTCTCGGCCCGGAACGAGGAGAGGACAATGACCTCGGCGGGTCCGGGAGGGAAATCCTCGGGGAGGCGGATCTCGACCTGATGATCCTGAGGAACGGTGATCTTCAACTTGTGAGCATGCATCGTGTTCGCCTCCGAGAGCATTCTACTCCATCAGCATATGCCACCCTCACCGCCACGCGAACACCGGCTGCTCGTAATGCGCCACCCGGGTCTCCCGTCCGGCGACCGCCACCTCCGCGAACTGATGCAGGACCGCCGCCGTCGGGGCGTAGACCAGGGTGCCCAGGATCGAGAGGGCGAGGACGGGGCGGTCGCTCTGGGGGATCGATTGGACGACGAGGTTCTCCGGGTCCAGGAGATCGCCGAGCGGAACGAGGTAGATGCCGGCCACCTCGCGCGGGTCCGGACGGAGGGGGGCCGTGGCTGATCCCCAGACGACGACGGGGGTGATCACGAAGCCGGAGCGGGTCGGATAGTCGTCCAGGCAGCCGAGGATGGCGCCGGTCGGCAGGGTGAGGCCGACCTCTTCCTCGAGCTCCCGGAGCGCCGCTGTCTCGGGGGTCTCCCCCGGATCGAGCCGCCCTCCGGGGAGCGCCCACTGGCCGCCGTGCCGCCGCAGGCCCGCGGCCCGGCGGGTGAGGAGGACGGCGGCGGAACCGGTCTCGCCCGGCACCACGACCACCGCCACCCCCGCCGCGCGGCTCTCGCCCAGGGGCACGCTCCGGCGGTCGAAACGCCCGAGGTTCCGCTCCACGGCGGCGTGCAGCCCATCCCCGAAGTCCGGCGTCATGCCTTCAGCATAGCCAAAAGCCTGATGTAAATGGCGTTTTCATACTATCGACGGGCCTCGCGGTGCGATAGAGTCGAGCCGGAAACGACGACGATGACAAATTCCTTTTCATTTCCTGACGGATTCCTCTGGGGGGCGGCGACCTCGGCCTATCAGGTCGAGGGCTCCCCCCTGGCCGACGGCGCCGGACCGAGCATCTGGCACCGCTTCACGCGCACCCCGTGGCTGGTGCCGAGCGGCGACAACGGCGACGTGGCCTGCGATCACTACCGGCGCTACGAGGAGGACGTGCGACTGATGCGCGACCTGGGCTTGAGCGCCTACCGGTTCAGCGTCTCGTGGAGCCGCGTGCTGCCGGAGGGGCGCGGCCAGGTCAACGAGAAGGGGCTCGACTTCTACCGCCGGCTGGTGGACGCCCTGCTCGCCAACGGCATCCGGCCGCTGATCACCCTCTATCACTGGGACTTGCCGGCGGCGCTCGACGACCGCGGCGGCTGGCTCAACCGCGACGTGGCGGACTGGTTCGCCGAGTACGCGCGGGTGATGTATCGCGCTCTCGACGACCGGGTCGAGATGTGGTCGACGCTCAACGAGCCCTGGGTGGTGACCGACGGCGGCTATCTGCACGGAGCGCTCGCGCCCGGGCATCGAAACCTTTTCGAAGCTCCGATCGCCTCGCATCACCTGCTGCTCGCGCACGCCGCCGGGGTGGAGGCCTACCGTGCCGAGGGGAAGCACCGGATCGGCCTGGTGGTGAACCTCGAGCCGAAGGTCCCGGCCTCGGACAGCGAGGAGGATCTCGCCGCCGTTCGCCGCGCGGACGCCTACATGAACCGGCAGTATCTCGATCCGGTGATCCATGGACGCTATCCGGACGAGATGCGCGAGGTCTTCGGCGAGGCCTGGCCGGATTTCTCCGCCGAGGATCTCGCGCGCATCCGCCAGCCGATCGATTTTCTCGGCGTCAATTACTACAAGCGCGGCGTGACGCGATTCGACGCCACGGCGCTCCCCGTCCGGGCGAGCGAGGTGCGGCAGAAGCGTCACATCTATACGGAGACGAGTTGGGAGGTCTATCCGCCGGGGCTCACCGACACGCTGGTCTGGGTCAAGGAGCAGTACGGCGACATCCCGCTCTACATCACGGAGAACGGCGCCGCCTTCTACGATCCCCCCACCGCCGACGGGGAGGTGCGGGATCCGCTGCGGGTGGACTACCTGCGCGACCACCTCCGCGCCGCACGCGAGGCGATCGATCGCGGCGTCGATCTGCGCGGCTATTTCGTCTGGTCGCTCTTCGATAACCTGGAGTGGAGCCTCGGCTTCGCGAAACGCTTCGGCATCGTGCACGTGGATTTCGACACGCTGAAGCGGACTCCCAAGGCGAGCGCGCGGTTTTATTCGGAGGTGATCCGGACGAACGGGGGGGTGTTGGGGTAGGCGGGATTCGGACCGTCCTGCCCTGCGAACCCCTCATCACCCCGGCCCTCTTCTCCCATCGCACTCCCCCCGACCGGGAGAAGAGGGGGACTCTCCGCTGAATGTTTTCGTAGGGGCGGGGCTTGTCCCCGCCCGCAACGTTGCAGGGCGGGGACAAGCCCCGCCCCTACGTTTCTATCCCGACGGCCTCTTCACAACGATATTCGCCGGCAGCTTCCGGATCACCGTCCCCCGGAACACGATCCCTCCTGGCGGCACTTTCATACCTTCCCCCACCTTCAGCCGCAGCGAATCCCCCTCGGCCGTCAACGAATAATCGAGCGCTCCCCACGGAGTCGGCATCCTCTTCACGGATACGCCTCCTTGGGCGGAGATCCAGGAATCCGGCACACCCGCGGCGAGGACGAGCGCCTGATCGGAGTCGCGCTCGTAGGCTAAGAGATCGAGGAAGGAGCGGATGAAGTCCGAGGCGACCCAGGTGTGCGGGAGGTCGCCGAGAAAGCTGGGAGCGCGCTGGTCGCGATAGACCACCTCGGGCCACTGGTTCCAGGCCGGCGGACGTCGATCCTTCAGAAAAAGATCGAGCAACTCGTGGGCACGCTCCGGCTGACCCATGCGGACGAAGGTGCCCACGGCTCGCAGCTCGTAGGGGGTGTAGGCTTTCCAGTCGCCGGCTTTCCGCTTTTCGATCTCCTGCCAGTAAGAATCGAAGGTCTTCTCCAGAGTCTGCGGCGGCAGCTTGGCGCGCAGATTCTCGAGCTCGCCGCCGGGGCTGAGCGCGGTGGTGGTGGAGGTGGGATCGCGATCGGCGTGGTCGGCGGACGCGGGGATGTAGTCGATCTTCGCTTCGCTCATCACCCGGTTGATCGAGGCATAGAGATCGGTGCGAAATTCGTCGCGGCTCGCGGCCCAGCGATCCGCTTCGTCAGTCTTTCCCAACTCGCGGGCGAGATCGGCGGCGTTCTTCAATCCCGTGAGGGCGAAGAAGTCGTCCCAGTAGGAGTGGACGGGGTGGGACGAGTACCCCTCGTGACTGATCGATTCCGGGAGCAGGCCGAAATAGCGGAGCTTGGCGGGCTGCCGGTATTCGTCTGTACGGCGCTGGCGGCGAAGCTCGTCGATGTAGGCGACGGCCTTCTCGACGTGCGGCCAGACGCTTTCCACCGTGCCGCGATCGTGGGTGTAGCGCCAGTACTCCGCCACCAGGAAGATGAATTCGCCGTGGCTGTCGTTCTCCGGAACGGGATCGGCGCCGCGGGCGTCCACGCAGCAGGGGACCTTGCCGCTGGCGAACTGGTAGGGGGCATACCACTCGATGAGCTCGCGGACGGGCTCCGCCAGCCCCGAGCGCAGCAGGGCCGAGGAGGTGAGCGAGCCGTCGCGGATCCAGGTGCGGGCGTAGGAGCGGGAGCCCGGCTGAATGGCGGGGCCGTCGCGATTGATCAGGATGTGGGCGATGGCGGTCCGAAAGGTTTTGACCAGCGGGTCCGCGGCGGGGGGGAGGTGGAGATCGACGCGGTCGAGGCGCTGGTGCCAGTCGCGGGTGGCGGCGGCGAGGGCGGAATCAAAGGGCGACGAGGCGGCGCCCAATTCCTGCTTGAACGGCACCACCAGATCCACCGCCCGCTCCCCTCCCGCATCGAGATCGAGATCCCACGCCAAAGCCCCCGACGCATAGCCGACAGAATCCTTCACGCGCGCCGCCCCGGGCAGTTCCCCCTTCCGCAGAGATTCGGAGATCTCGCCGCCGTCGAACGTCGTGGCGCCGAAGGCCGACGGCCTGCTCTCAGGGATGACGCTCCGCTCGCCATTCACCGTCACGGCGCGGCCGTCCCAGGCGATCTCGCGGATGGCGGAGACTCCTCCCGCGGCGTTGAGGAACTGGGTGGGCGGGTTCACCTGGAAGGGACGGAGGGCGAGGAACAACCGCAGGCGCTTCGCCTTTCCCTGATTGCGGACGCGATAGCGCGCGTGGAGCGCGGAGCTTCCCGGCGGCCCCGAGGCCAGGGCGGTGATCTCCAGGGAGAGATCGCCACGGGTCCAGGTCACGGTGGGGATGGGAAGATATCCCTCCGCGAGGGACTGGCGGGGCTCGGCGCCTCGCCAGGAGATCAGCTCGCCGTCGATGAACAGAAAGGGTTCGATCGAGAAGGCCCCCTGCCCCACTTCCAGGGCGCCGTCCTCGCCGAGGAGCCCCTCCTCGCGGTCGCCGTCGACGCCGACGACGGTCCAGTACTCCTGCTCTCCGGAGAAAGAACGGGGGTAGGAGCCGCGGGGCGCGTCCTTGGCGATCGCGGCGAACAGGGCGTTGATCGACGGCGCCCAATCGAGGGATTTGACCTCGAGGCGGAGCAGACCCAGGGCCGCTGTGCCCTGGGGACGTCCTCCGCTCCGGCTCGGAGCGTTGGATATCCCCGAAAGCCGTAACCTCAAATACCGCGACTCCGTCTCCGGCAGGTACAGATAGTCCCGGCCGCCGTTGCCGCCGATCACCTCGCGGACCGTCGTCCAGGCCTTGCCGTCGTCCGAGATCTCGACCGCGTAGGAGGCGGGGTTCGCGGCGGGCGCCCAATCGATCACCAGCCCTCCGTACTCGCGAGGCTCCAGGAAGTCGTAGACGACCGTGCCACCGGAGGTGGCGATGGCGGGCGTGCGAGTATAGGGGTGGGCCGGCGGCAGCTCGGTAAACTTCAGGTCGTCGATCCAGACCGAGCCCTTGCCGCCAGTGCCGGCGGTGATCGCGATCTCGAGGGCGGCCACCTGTTTCATCTCGCCGCCGCCCGCCGGTCCCCAGGCGAACTCGAGCTGGCGCTTCTTGATCTTCAACGTCCGCCAGTCGCGGGGGAACTCGAAGCCGCGGCGGTTCATCCACCAGACGTTCTCACCCGCGGGATCGATCAGCTTGAATTCGAGATTGTTCACCGGAGCGTCCGCGCGGAGCCGGAAGGAGATCTCCCAGTTGGCGGGCAGATCGAGCGGGAGCGGCCGGCGGGCCACGGCGTAGCCCGCGCCGCCGTTGAAATCGAAATCGAGGCGCAGCGCGCCCTGGTCCTGCGCGAGATCGAGACGGACGCCGTCCGAAGGGGCCGCTGTCCAACGAGTGATGGCGGCGAAGTCGTCCAGGGTCCTCGTCTGCGCGGCGAGGGGAGAGGCGGCGAGCAGCAGGAGAAGGGCGATCCCGATCCTCACTCCTTCACGCTCCCCATCAGCAGACCCTGCACGTAGTGGCGCTGCAGGAAAAGAAACAGCAGCAGGACCGGCATGACGGTGAGGACGGAGCCGGCCATCATCATCTCGGTGTCCTGCACGTGCTCGCCGAACAGGTTGGCGAGGGCCACGGGCAGGGTGTATTTCGCGTCGTCGGTGAGCACCACCAGCGGCCAGAAGAAGTCGTTCCACGTCCCCAGGAAGGTGAAGATGGCGAGTGTGATCAGAATGGGACGGCAGAGCGGCAGGATGATCCCCGCGAAGATGCGCGCCTCGCTGGCGCCGTCGATGCGCGCGGCGTCCAGCAGCTCGTCGGGGATCGAGAGGGCGTACTGGCGGACCAGGAAGATGCCGAAAATGGTTGCCATTCCGGGGAGGATCACCCCCCAGTAGCTGCTGATCAGCCCCAGTTGCCGCATCAGCAGGAAGAGCGGGAGGATGGCCACCTGCGACGGCAGCACCAGGGCGCCGAGCAGAAATCCGAAGATCCTCCCCCGGCCCGGGAATCGAAGCTTGGCGAAGGCGTAGCCCGCCATGGCGTTCAACAGCACCGAGAGCACGGTGACCGCGGTGGCCAGGAACGCGCTGTTGAACAGGACCCGGCCGAGGTTGAGGCGGACGAACAGCTCGCGGTAGTGCTCGAAAGTGACGTGGCTCGGGAAGAAGGGGGGCGGCTCGGAGCTCGCCTCCCCCGCCGGCATCAGCGAGGCCATGATCATCCAGACCAGCGGCAGGATGGTGAGCAGCGCCGTAACGATCAGGGCGGCGTGGAGGAAGAACGTGGCGACCGGCCGCTTCATGCCTCCCCCCGTTTCGCCAGACGGACCTGCAGAGTGGTGGCGGCGAGGATGACGACGAAGAGGACGAAGGCGATGGCCGCGGCGTACCCCATGTGCCAGAAGCGGAAACCCTGCTTGTACATGAGCAGGGCGACGCTCAGGGTGCTGTTGAGCGGCTCCCCCTGGCGGGTGAGGACGAACGGCTCGGCGAAGAGCTGGAAGTAGCCGATGCAGGTCATCACCGCCACGAAGAGGAAGGTGGGGGCGAGCATCGGCAGCGTCACGTCGCGGAGCTGTCGCCACCAGCCGGCCCCCTCCAGGCGGGCCGCCTCGTAGAGCGGCTCGGGGATGCTCTGCAATCCCGCCGCGAGAATGATCATGTTGGCACCGAAGTTCTTCCAGATCGACAGCAGGATGATCGCCGGCATCGCCCAGCGGGTGTCCCCCAGCCAGTCGATGGGCGAGATCCCGATCATTCCCAAGGCATGGTTCAGCAGCCCGAATCGCGGATGGTAGAGGTAGCGCCAGACGGTGGCGACCGCCACCAGGGTGGTCACCGCCGGCGCGAAATAGGCGGTGCGGAAGATCCCGGGAAAACGGGTGAGCCGCGAGCTGATCATCAACGCCGCCGCCAGCGAGACCACGACGGTCAGCGGGCCGCCCACCAGCACGAAGTAGACGGTGTTGCGCATCGCCTTCCAGAACAGCGGATCGCGCAGCAGGTGGGAGTAGTTCTCGAAGCCGACGAGGCGGAGGTTGCGCCAGTCGGCGACGGCGTAGAGATCGAAATCGGTGAGGCTGAGGAGCAGAGCGGCGGCGATCGGCAAGAGAAAAAACAGAAAGATGATGGCGAGCCCCGGCCCCACGAACAGCCAAGCCGCCCTCACCTCGCTCGGCAGCGCCCGCCGCGGCGCAGCGATCGAACTACCTGCCATCGCCTCAGCGGACATGGGCTCGCCTCCCCGCCAGCACCTCGCGCCGCTTCGCCAGAATGCGGTCCACCCGCTCGTCGAGATCGGCCAGGGCGTCGTCGACGCTCTCCCGGCCGCGGATGGCGGGCTCCAGGCTCTGCCAGATCTGGACGCTGATCTCCTCCCACTCCGGCACCTTGGGAGCCGGCGCCACCTGCTCGAGCTGGGCGCGGAAGGCGGCGGTCTGGGCGTCGCCGGCCAGGCTGGGAAAACCCCAGGCGCTCGCCCGCGGCGGCAGGTCGCCGGTGAGCCCGTGGAAGCGGACCTGCACCGCCGGCTCGGAGAGGAACTCGACGAGCTTCCAGACCTCCTCCGGATGCCGGGAGGCGCGGAACAGGACCAGGCTGGCACCGCCGGCCACGGAGACGCCGGGCCAGTGGTGGGAGCCGTCCGGCGCCGGCATGGGCGCCGTCTTCCACTTGCCCTGCATCGCGGGTGGCAGCCGGCGGCGGAACTCGCCGACGTTCCATGGGCCGGTGATGAAGAAGGCGAAGTCGCCGGCGGCAAACTGCTGGTAGACGTTGGTGACCTGGCTGTTGGACCACGCCGGGGCGAGGCCGCCGCGGAAGAGGCCGACGTAGAAGCTGGCGGCCTGGCGGAAGGCGGGCGAGCGGAAATCGCCGTAGCGGTCGCCGTCGCGCAGCAGGCCGGCGCCGAGCTCGCGGCCGAGGATTACCGGCTGCTCGTGCTCGTCGACCGGCAGGAGGATGGCGAAGCGCCCCGGCCCCTGGCGGGCCTTGATCCGCCGCATCGCCTCCAGCCACTGGCTCCAGGTGCGGGGGGGCTCCGGGAAGCCGGCCTCCGCCAGCAGGTCGGTGCGGTAGAAGAGCAGCCGGGTGTCCACGTACCAGGGGATGCCGTAAAGGGCGCCGCCGGCGACGTTGGTGTCCCAGATGCCGGGGAAGTAGTCGGTCGGGGCAATCGTGGCGGAGCCCCGCACCCGTTCGTCCAGCGGCGCGATGGCGCCCAGCGAGGTGAGCTCGGGGATCCAGGTGTTGCCCACCTGCGCGAGATCCGGCGTGGTGCCGCCGACGCAGGAGGTGAGGAGCTTCTCGTGAGCGTTCAGAAAGGGGATCTGCTGCACGTCGACGTGGATGCCCGGGTTGCGGCGCTCGAATTCTGGCACAAGGTCCTTCACCACCTCCCCTTCCCGGCCGAGGGCCCAGAAGCGGAGGGTGACCACCCCGGTGTCCCGGGGCTCGCAGGAAACGAGAGAGGCAGCGAGCGCGGTCGCCATCAGCCAGTCGCGGCCGCTCAAGGCGCGGTCGCCTCCTCCAGCCAGCCGCCCCTGAAGCCGGCGCGCTTCAGGCCGCGGACGATGTGAGGGTTCTTCCGCATCGTCTTCCAGACCAGGCCGCTGCGATGGTTTTCGATCATCGCGACGATCGGCCCCTGATCGATGCCGAGATAATCGACGTCGAACCACCCCTGCGCCGGATCGACGTGCCCGCTGGTCACCCCCTGGCGGGTCCGCAGCGTCGGATTGAAGGCATCGAGGAAGCCGTATTTCGCATAGAGATTGCCGCCATAACGATCTTTCATCTCGCGCAGGGCCGCGATCGACAGCTCGGGCGTGAAGACGATCGACGAGATGGCGGCGGTCGGCGCGATCGTGCCGTCGTCGCGGATCTCGCCGGTAGTGGCGCCGCGCGCGGCGTAGCCGTAGAAGGTGCGCTGCCGGCCGTCGATCGTGACCGTGGCGTCCATCGGACCGTCGCAGGCGGTGAGCCCCCAGACGCGCTCGCCGTAGTCGCGGTAGCCGTTCGGATTGGCGAGCGCGTAGGCGTGCTGCGAAAGGGTGGCGCGGCGGGAGTTCTCGAAGTAATCGAAGCCAGCGATCCCGTGCCCGCGTATCGCGTCGTCCTGGATGCCGCGGAAGTCGACCCAGACGTGCGAGTACTGGTGGCCGAAGAGCGGCGCGAAAAGAAAGTGCTCCTGCCCCTCGAACGTCCCCCAGCGGGCGGTCTTCATGTACTCCCCCCAGGCGCTCGCGTCGACCGGATGCGTCGGCGAGCCGAGGGCGAGGAGGACGACGATCATCGCCTCGTTGTAGCCGCGCCAGTCGTAGGTGTGGAAGCCCTCCTCGGGGGTCCAGCCCATGCTGATCGCCGGCTTCCGCACCTGCTCCCAGGGCCAGTCGACGCGCCCGTAGAGCTCCTCGGCCGTGGAGCGGATCGCCGACTCGGTGGCGTCGTCGCGGTCGAAGTAGGACTGCGCGAAGAGGACGCCGGCCATCAGCAGCGAGGTGTCGACGGTCGACAGCTCGACGGTCTTGAATCGCTCGGCGGTCTTCATATCGAGGAAGTGGTAGAAGAAACCTTTATACCCTGAGACGCCGCGCGCCTCGGGGCCCTGCTTCATCGCCGCCAGCGAGCCCAGGGTGGCAAGGGTCCGCGCCGCGGCCTGGACGCGCGGCACGTACCCCCGCTCGGCGCCGATGCCGTAGGCCGTGAGGCCGAAGCCGACGGCGGCGATGCTGGAGAACGACGGCGTCGGCGCGCGGTCGGGGATCAGCAGGGTCTGCGGATCGGCGAGATCCCAGAAGAACTGGAAGCCGCGGCGCTCGACGTCGTCGAGGAGCGCCGGGTCGTCCATGACGATCGTGGGTGTGAGAGTGGAACGGCGCGCCGGAGCGCCTGTACAGCCGAGCGACGAGACGGCGAGGAGGAGCGCGATGATTCTTCTCGTCATGGGTGCTCCTCCTCGCCCGCGGGTTTAGAAGTTGATCTTGAGCCCGACCTGCTCGCGGCGGGGCAGGTTGATCACGCAGCTCGCGTTGCCGAAGTTCGAGTTTCCACCGGGTCCGATGAAGTTGTCCAGACAGCCGTAGCTCGCCCAGTTGAAGGCGTTGAAGATCTCGGCGACGACGCCGACCGAGACGTCGTGGAAGACGCCGAAATCCTTCTCCAGGTGGAAGTCGACCGAGCGGTCGGCGAAGCCCCAGGTCTTCTCCGGACGGATCGTGCGCTGGAACGGATGGGTGGTCTCCCGCGCCGGCAGGTCGAAGCCCTGCGAGAAGTCGAGGACGTTGAAGGCGGCGCCGGTCCCCAGGGTGATGGTGGTGCTGAAGCGCGTGTCCCACGGCAGTCCGAAGATGCCGGTGGCGATGATCCGGTCCTTCTCCGAGCCGGGCACGTCGTGGCGGCCGTACGCCGCCGCGCTCGGGAAGTCGAGGCTGAACAGGTCGTTGCCGGTCTGCTCGGCGGTGATGGCGTGCGTCCAGGCGAGGTGCACTCCCCAGTTGTTCGTGTAGGGGCGGTCGAGCGAGAGGAAGATGCCGTCGTACCAGTACCGCTTGCCCTCGGGGTCGGAAATGATCACGTTGCCGTAGCCCGGCACCAGTGCCTGGCAGCAGAGGCCGCTCGCCGACAGCCAGGTGAAGCCGTGATAGCCGCGGACACCGTTGTAGCTCAGCGAGCCGGTCCAGTTGCCGAGCGCCTGCCGGACGCCGAGGTTCCACTGGTTCGAGTAGGGGATCTTGGTGTCGTTGTTGAGGAGGTAGATCTCGGGGCTGGTCTGCCCTGAAGCGATCAGCGTGTGTAGACCGGCGGGCGTCAGATAGCTGGGGTTCCACTGGATCGTCCCCGGCCGCCCGTCGGGCGAGAACGCGATGCGATAGACCGGGAACTGCAGGCGGTAGCGCTCGTCGAGCGTGGCGTTGAGGAAGAGGCGGTCGAAGTAACGGCCGACGCCGCCGAAGAGGATCGATTTGCCGGTGCCGGTCAGGTCGAACGAGAAGCCGAGGCGCGGCTGGAACGCGTTGGTGTACTGCGAACGGTTGTTGCCGTTCGAGAAGTAGCTCGCGTCCACCCGGCCGGCCAGCGCCGCCGCGATGTTGGCCGGCGTCACGTAGTCGGTGTCGATCTGGTTGCTCTCATAGTCCCAGCGCAGGCCGAGGTTCACCGTCAGGCGCGGATTGACGGTCCAGGTGTCCTGGCCGTAGACGCCGTACTCCTGGTTGTTGGCCGACAGGTTCGGATTGCCGAAGCCGAACTGCGCCTCGAAGGGCTGAGCGAACGTGTAGCCGTTCGCCGGGTCGTTACGGAAGTTGTAGACCGGGTTGCCGGTCTGGCTCTTGTTGACGTTGTAGCGCAGGAAGTCGAGGTTGCCGCCGACTTGGAGGCTGTGATCGCCACCCGCCTGGAAGGTCGGGAAGTTGTAGTCGTCGCGCAGCTCGATCCGCCGCTGGTCGAACTTCTGGCTGGTGTCCCTGCCGCCGATTCGGATGACCCCTTCGTAGTTGAGCCCGACGAGGTCGGGATTGAGAGCCGTCGGGTTGAAGATGTAACTCTGCAGGCTGAGCGTCGCCTGGTTGAGGGCCCGGTCGCTGTTCCAACTGTGGCGCAGCGTCGCGCCGGAGACTTTGTTCTTGACGTCCGACGCCGACTCGAACGACACCTGCCCGCCGAAGTCGCGCGTCTCGTGCTCCGTGCGGTAGTTGCCGCTGAAGTCGAGGAGCTGGTTCTGCGCCGGCTGCCAGCTCAGCTTGCCGAACGCCAGGTTCGATTTGAACGGGCTGGCGAAATTGCCGGTGTACTGGCCGAACTGGCCGAGGAAGTTCGGGTTGACCGACACCCCCCGAGTGGCGTGCTCGTCGACCCCCTCATAGGAGAGGAAATAGTGGAGCCGGTCCTTGATGATCGGTCCGCCGATCGAGAAGCCGGGCTGGCTGCGCTTGTATTCCTCGTTCGAGGTCAGCGTCGAGTACTGGAAGTTCTGCGGCAACTCGGATACCCACTGCCGCGGCTGGTAGAACCAGAAGAGCTGCCCGCGCACGTCGTTGCCGCCCGACTTGGTGACGGCGGTGATGATCGCGCTCGACGCCTTGTCGTACTGGGCGCTGTAGTTCTGAGTAATGACGCGGAACTCCTGCACGGCGTTCTGCGGGAACGGGTTGCCGCGGCTGGAGTCCTGCCCCACCAGGCCCCCCGACAGCACGTCGTTCTTGAAGCTCACGCCGTCGATGAAGACGTTGGTCTGCTCGGCCGGCTGGGCGTCGCCGGAGATCGTCTTGCGCTGCGGATCGGCCGAGATCCGCATGCCGGGCGCGAGCGCCGCGAAGTTGAGGAAGTTGCGGGTATCCTGCGGCAGGTTCTCGATCTGCTGCGTGGTGACGTTGGTCGCCGCCTCCGGAGTCCGCATGTCGATGGCCTGCTCGCCGATGACGGTGATCGATTCGGTGATCACGGCGGTCGGCGCCATCGCGAAGGTGACGTTCAGGTTCTGGCCGACCAGCACCCTCACCGTCTGCGTGCGCTCCTGGAAGCCCTGCGCCTCCACCGTGATGATGTACTCCCCCGGGGTGAGGCCGCCGAGCTGGAAGGCGCCGTCGGGGCCGGCGGTGCTGGTCTTGACGAATCCCGAGGCGGTGCCGACGGCCGTGACCGTGGCGCCCGGGAGCGCCGTCCCCTGATCGTTCGTCACCTTGCCGCGGACGTTCGCCGTCGACGATTGGGCGAAGGCGGAAACCGCCAGGGCGCCGGCGAGCAGCACGAACAGAAACGATTTGAACAGTCTCCTCATGAGTCCTCTCCTTTTCTCGATGCTCTCAAAACTTCAATCAAGATCCGTCGCCGCGCCGCCGCAGGAGCCGCGCACCACCAGCGTGGTGGCCACGGTCTCCTGGCGGCGCTCGTGCTCGTTTTTGCTGTCTACCGCGTGCAGCAGCCGCTCCATGGCGCGAGTCCCCAGCTCGGCGATCGGCACGTGCACCGAGGAGAGCGGCGGGGTGATGTAGCGGGCGATCGGGATGTCGTCAAAACCGGCGAGGGCGATGTCGCCGGGCACCTGGACCCCCGCCTCGCGCAACGCGAAGAGACAGCCGATCGCCATCGAATCATTGGCCGCGAAGACCGCCGCCGGCCGCGGCTCCAGGGCCAGCAGACGCTGCCCCGCCCGGTAGCCCGACTCCTCGCTGAAATCGCCGCCGAGCTCCAGCGCGTCCGACCGCTTCATCCCCAGGGAGAGCAGGGCGTCGCGGTAGCCGCGCAGGCGCTCCCGGGCGTCGGCGTTCTCCTCCGGACCCCGGATGAAGGCGATCCGCCGGTGCCCCAGCCCGGCCAGATGCCGCACCATGGCGAACGCGCCGCCATGGTTGTCCACGTTGATCGCGTCGAAATCAGCCCCATCCTGCCGGTCCTCGATCGGAGTGTTCAGGAGCACCACGGGGAGCGTCTCCGGCAGATTGCGGCGCAGGGACTGGGCGTCGACGTCGGGCGACAGTACGATCAGCCCGTCCACCCGTCCGCGCAGGGCGCGCAGCACGGCCTCGATCTCGGCGCGGTCGCTGTGGAAGCCGGAGATCAGCACGTGGAAGCCGCTGCGCCGCGCCGCGAGGTCGATCCCGCGAATGACCTCGGAGAAGAACTCGCCATAGAGGTCCGGCAGCAGCACGCCGATGGTGTCGGTCTGGTTGGTGATCAGGCTGCGGGCGGCGCCGTGCGGGACGTAGCGCAGTTGCTCGATCGCCGCCAGGATCCGCTGCCGCGTCTCCACGGCGACCGGCCCCTTGTCGTTGAGCACCCGGGAGACGGTGGCGATCGACACCCCGGCCTTGAGGGCGACCTCTTTGATCGAGGCGCTCAACGGTATCCCTCGCGACGGTCCGGCAGAGCAGGAAATTTGTGCAAGGCGGCTCCTGGACGGCTGTCCATGGGGCGGTGTAAGCGTTTACACCGACGTACCGTAACAGCGGTGTCGCCGGGTTGTCAACGGAGATGCCGGGGTGGGCCAAGCGCTTTTCCAGGTCATTGTGCCCTTTGGGTCGCCTTGCCCTTCGAGGCCTCATCCCCGGCCCTTCTCCACGGAGTGGAGAAGGGAGACCAGCAAAAGCCCCCGATTCGGAGACTTTCCGCGGATCGCCCTCCCTCTCCACTTCGTGGAGAGGGACCGAGGGTGAGGATTCGGAGGGCAGGTCGCCCCAGCCAGCAAAGAGGGTCTGTACCCCCTCTACCCCTTCGGCCGCAGCCGATACCCTTCCCGCTGGGCCTTGTGGATGACCTTGTTCCGCTTCTTCTCCTGGAGGCGCGCCAGCTCGTCCTGGCGGATGTGGAGATGGTGCTGCTCTTTCTGTAGCTTGCGGTAGCTCTCCAGACGCTCGGCCGGCAGCTCGCCGGCGGCGACCGCCGCCTCGACGGCGCAGTCCGGCTCCCCCTGGTGCTGGCAGTCGCCGAAGCGGCACTTCCCGGACAGCTCCTCGATCTCCGGGAAGACCGACTCGATCCCCTGCTCCCCCTCCCAGAGCTGGATCTCGCGCAGGCCGGGGGTGTCGATGAGGAGCCCGCCGGTGGGGGCCAGGAACAGCTCGCGGTGGGTGGTGGTGTGGCGGCCGCGGTCGTCCCCCTCGCGGACATCGCCGGTGCGCTGGGCCTCGCGCCCCAGCAGGCGGTTGATGAGGGTCGACTTGCCGACGCCCGAGGAGCCGAGGAAGCCGACGGTCTGCCCCGGGACGACGTAGGCCGCGAGCTCCTCGCACCCCTCGCCGGTACGGGCGCTCACCCGGTGGACGGGCACGCCCATGGCCACCGCCTCGATCTCGACCAGGCAGGTCTCGGGATCCTCGCAGCGGTCGAGCTTGTTGAGGACGACCACGGGATGGGCGCCGCTGTCCCAGGCGGCGGTGAGGTAGCGCTCGACGCGGCGCGGGTTGAAGTCGCCGTCGAGGCCGGAGACGAGAAAGATGGTGTCGACGTTGGCCGCCACCACCTGCTCCTCGGTCTTCTGGCCGGCGCTCTTGCGGGAGAACTTGGACTTGCGGGGGAGGATGGCGTGGATCATCGCCCGCCCCTCGCCCGTGGGCAGCCGCAGGGCGACCCAGTCCCCCACCGCCGGATGGCCGAGGCTGTCGGGCCCCTTCATCTCGTGGCGGAGCTTGCCGGCCATGTCGGCGTAGTGCTCGGCGTCACCGGTGGAGACCTGATTGAGCCCCTTCTGCGCCACCACGCGGGCGGGCACCAGCCCCTGCTCCACGTACGGCGCGAAGGCGGAGGCGAAAAAGTCGTTCCAGCCGAGGTCTTCGAGGGTCAAGGATCAGGCGTCCATGTCATAGGCGGCTTTCAGCCAGCGGCGGACCTCATCGTCGATCTCCGCGAGGCTGGCGATCGGGATGCGGTGGGTGATGCGGTCCTTCTTGGCAAAGCCGCCGGTGTCGATCAGGCGGCCGATGGCGGCGGTGTCCTTGAGGGCAAAGCCGAGGTCGATCCGCGTCTTCGTGGCGGGCTTGATCTGGGCGAAGACGTGGTTGCGGTAGAGCGGGACGATCGTCGCGCACGGGCAGGCCTTGACCTCCGGGGCGATCGCGAGCCCGAGCCGCAGCAATTCGTCGTAGATCGGCCGCAACGGCGCCTTGCCGCCGGTGAACATGGCCTCCACGTAGTCGACGGCGTGGCGGAGATAAGCCTCGGGATCGTCGTCCTCCCCGCCCTTCCCCACCGAGCGCTCGGCGAGCCACCAGGCGGAGTTGGTGCCCAACCCATGCTCCGCCTTCAGCCAGTCGCGCCGCTCCTTCTCGGCCGGCGGCCCCTGCTCCGCGATGAACCGCAGCCACTCGTCGAGCGACCGGCCGGTCTTCTGGGGCAGGGCGTCGATCCAGGTCCGCACCATGGCGACGCTGGGATGGACGCTGTAGGGGTGCGCCAGGGTAGATCGGGACATGGGCTCAGGCGGCATGGGTTCAGTCTACCAGCCGCGCCTCAATGCGGATCGAACGTCCCCGCGTTCAAGGCCTCGACGCGGGCCTTGGCGCGGGCCAGCGGCGGCACGTCCCACTTCGCCCGCTCCTCGTCGGTGATCGCGGGATCGACCTGCCAGAGGTACCACGGGCCGTCCTTGTCCTTCTTGAACTGGGTGCCGTAGAGCTGGGGCTTGCCGCTCCACATGAGATAGCGATCCTTGGAGGCGGCGGCGAGCCAGCGGGCGCCCGGGTAGTCCGGATCGAGCTCGACCGCCTTGGCCGCCCACTGGTTGGCACGGTCGTAGTCCGCGGGCTCGGTGCCGTGCTGGAAGACCATGGCGGCATGGATATAGTCGGCGGCCTCTCTGGCGCCCTCCTTCTCCATGATCGCCAGGGCCCGCTTCCGCCGCTCGGCGTCCCGTTTCTCTATCGCTTTCCAGTCGGTACCCTCCATATCCCCGGCGCGGTCGCCCTGATCCTCCTGATAGAGGCGCTCGAGCTCCGGGTTGAGCGACCCCTTGCGCGCCGCGGTGGCGCGGGCCTGGACCTTCTCGAGGACCGGCTGCCAGCGCGGGTCTTTCCGCAGGGGCGCGTAATCGGGCTCGGTCGCCAGGCGGTCGACGTCCCGGCATCCGCGGGCCACTGCCTTGTCGATGAGCTTGAAGGCCTCGTCCGCGCTCTCCTTCTCGCCGGTCCGGGCGACGCAGGCCGCGGCGCGCAACAGGGCGCGAGCGGCCTGGCGATCGTCGGGGGCGACCGCGGCCGCGGTGTAGTACTGCCCCGCGCAGCCGGCCCAGTTGGCCTTCTCATAGAGATCGGCGGCGTTGCTGGAGGCCTCGTCGAAGCTGGGATTCATCGTCGCGGCCTGCTTGCGGGCCTCGGCCAACATGGGCACTTCCCACTTCGCCCGCTCCTCGTCGGTGACGGCGGGGTCGACCTCCCAGAGGATCCACTTGCCCTCGACCTTCTTATACTGGGTGCCGTAACGTTGCGGCTTGCCCTGGTCCATCAGGTAGCGATCCTCGGTGGCGGCGGCGAGCCAGCGGGCGCTGGGGAGGTCGGGGTCGAGCTCCAGCGCCTTGAGGCACCACTGGTGGGCCTGCTGGTAGTCGGCGGTCTGGGAGCTGTGCTGGAAGACGAGGGCGGCGCGGAAGTAGTCGTCGGCTTCCCTGAGCCCGCCCTGCGCGGCGATCTCACGGGTGCGCTTGAGCCGCTCCTCGTCCCGCTTCCCCACCACGGTCCAGTCGATCTTGTCGCCGGCCTCGCGGTCCTTCTGGTCCTCGTCGCAGATGCGGGCCAGCTCGGCGTTGGCCTTCGCTTGGCGGACAGCGTCCCGGGCCTTGACCCCGTCGAGGAACGCCTGCCAGCGCGGGTCCTGCCGCAACGGCTCGACCTTGGGGTTGGAGGTCGCCCGTTCGACGTCGCGATGGCCCTTCGCCGCCGCCTTGTCGAGCAGGGCGAACGCCGCGTCCTTGTCGCCGCCGGCGGCGGTGCAGGCCGCGGCGGCGAAGTAGGCGCGGGCCGCCTGGGCGTCGCGGACGGCGGCGCGGGCCGCGGCGGTGAACAGCTCGGCGCAGCGGGCCGAGTCGTCCTGGCCGTAGGCGGCGGAAGCCTGCTGGAACAGGCTCTCGTAGGTGGGCGGGGCCTGAGCGCCCGCCGCTCCGGCGAGCGTCAGCGCGAAGACAGCGAGGGCGGTGACGATCCTGTGACGTTGTTGGCGCATGGCGCGGACCTCCTCCGAAGATTCCTACTTACGAAGGAACCGGGTCAAAGTTCCCCGGGTCAACTCCCCAAATAGGCCGCAAAATCCGCCGTTCGGCGAATGGAGACTACGCCGGCCCGCTCCATACCCTTAGGCTGCATGGAAAGGCCGGGGAGGTAAAATCCCATGACATTGAGTAAGCACCGCGAGAGGCGCGCCGGAATCGCGCTCGCGCTCTCGTTGTTGACGTTCGTACCCGCCGTTGCCCGCAGCCAGGAGCCCGTGCAGGCCGGTTCTCAGGCCGGTTTTCAGGCAATAACCCTGCAACAGGCGCTCCGGCGGGCGCTGGAGGCCAACGCGAGCACGGCCACGGGCCGCTCGCAGATCGCGGTCTCGCAGGCGCAGGTGCGCCAGATCCGCTCGTCGATCCTGCCGCACCTCGATCTGGATACCGCCGTGACCCGCAACAGCAACGAGGTCTCCTTCGAGGTGAACGGCTTCCGGACGACGATCCTGCCGCTCTACGACTACAGCGCCCGGATCAACCTCAGCCAGCCGATCTACGCCGGCCGGCGGGAGAGCATGGCTCTCCGCCAGGGGCGCCTGACGGTGACCAGCGGCGAGGCCGGGCTGCGGTCGACCGAGGACATGGTCCTGCTGTCGACGGCGTCGGACTACCTCGGGATCATCCAGGGGGAGGCCCTGGTGGACGTGGAGCGGAAGAATCTGGAGCTGGCGCAGCGCCGCCGGACCCAGGCGCAGGCCTTCTACGAGGCCGGCGAGCAGACCCGGGTGAGCGTGCTGCGGGCCGAGACGGACACCAAGGCGGCCGAGCGGGCGCTGGCGGCGGCGGCCCAGAACCGGGACCTGGCGTCCAGCCGGCTGCGTCTCGACCTCGCCCTGGACGAGCCCGCCGCGGCGTCCCTGAAGGTGGCGGCGCCGGAGCTGAAGTTTCCGCCCCTGCCTCCCGCCGAGGCGCTGGTGGCCCAGGCGCAGGCGAGCCATCCGGCGATCCAGCGGGCCGACCTGGCGCTGCAGATCGCCCAGCTCGAGACCTCCAAGCAGCGGGCGGCCCGGCTGCCCACCGTGCGGGCCGAGGGGGACGTGCTGCGCCAGCGGACGTCGTTCCCGGCGGACCAGACGGCGGCGCTGACGATCCGGCTGACGATGCCGATCTTCGACAGCGGCGAGATCTCGGCCAAGGTGGCGGTGGCCCGCGAGCAGCAGCGGCAGGCCGAGATCGCCCTCGCCGAGGCCCGGCGGCAGGTGCGGGAGGACGTGCTCCAGGCGCTGCTCAACCTGCAGACCGCCGAGAAGGACCTCGCTCTCGCCCGCGAGCAGCTCGCGGCGGCCGAGGCCGAGTACAACCAGAGCTTCGAGCTCTACCGGGCGGAGGAGGCGACGGCGCTCGATCTGCAGACGTCGGAGGCCGCTCTCGCCTCGTCCCGCCGGGCGGTGGCGAACGGAACCGTGAACCGCGACCTGGCCGAGCTGAACGTCTGGTCGGCGGCCGGAACTTTGAAGACTTTGATCCTCACCGAGGGGGGTGGGCAATGACCAAGAGAACTCTCGCGCTCGCCGCGGCCCTGATGGCCGCCGTGGCCTGCGGTGGCGATAAGAAAGCCGACCCGAAGCCGGCCGACACGACGGCAGAGACCTCAGCCGCAGCCGCCAAACCCGCGCCGCCGCTGCCGGCCGACGTGGCGCAGCTCGCCCCGTCGGAGCAGCCCGCGACCGCCGCCGCCGATCCGGCGGCGACGGCCGCCGCGGCCACCAGCCTCGCCGCTCTCCAGCCCACCGGCGAGTTCGTCTCGCCGTCGCGCTCCGAGGTCGCGCCCAAGCAGCCCGGCCGGGTGGCGGCAGTCTACGTCGACGCCGGCTCGCGGGTCAGCCGCGGCCAGCCGCTGCTGACGCTGGAGACCGACTACCCGCGGATCGAGGTCCAGCGGGCCGAGGCGGATCTGGCGCGCGCCAGGGCCGCCGAGAACGACGCCCGCCGCGACTTCGACCGCAAGAAGGGCCTGCTCGGCAACCAGTCGATCCCGCAGGCCACCTACGACCGCTCGCAGTCGGCCTACGAGCAGGCGCAGGCGGCGCGGGCGTCGGCCGAGGCCTCGCTGTCGCTGGCGAAACAGCACATGGCGGACGCCGTGATGCGCTCGCCGATCACCGGCGTGGTCTCCGAGCGCCGCACCGACGTCGGCGAGCGCCTCGGCGAGGCCGGCGTCGCCTTCGTCGTCGAGCAGACGGCGCCGCTCAAGCTGCGCTTCAGCATCCCCGAGCGCTATCTCGGCGAGCTCCGGACGGGGCAGCCGGTGACCGCCCGGGTCGACCCCTACCCCGGCGAGACCTTCACCGGCAGAATCAAGACGGTGGGGGGAGTGATCGATCCCGCGACGCGGACGTTCTTCGCCGAGGCCGAGTTCGCCAACGCCGACGGCCGGTTGCGCCCCGGGCTCTTCGCCCGCATCGATCTCGGCCACGCGGGAGCGCGTTAAGGAAGAAGAGGGAGATACAACGCCATGCAAAAACTTGCCGAGCTCTGCGTCCGCCGTCCGGTCTTCGCGACGGTGCTCATCCTCGCCCTCGTGGTGGTGGGTTTCTTCGGCTACATCCAGCTTGGAGTGGACCGCTTCCCGAAGGTCGACTTCCCCTTCGTGGTGGTCACCACCACCCTCCAGGGCGCCGCTCCCGAGGAGATGGAGACCGAGGTCACCGACAAGATCGAGGAGGCGGTCAATACCATCAGCGGCATCGAGACGCTGATCTCCACCTCGTCGGACGGCGTGTCGCTGGTGCAGATCCAGTTCGCCCTCGAGAAGGACCCCGACGTGGCGGCCCAGGAGGTGCGCGACAAGATCAACCGCGTCCTCTCCGAGCTGCCCCGGGACTCCGATCCGCCGATCATCGAGAAGCTCGATCCGGACGCCGACCCGGTGATCTCGATCGCGCTCTCCGGCCCCGCCTCGCAGCGCGACATCTCCGACTACGCCGACCGGGTGCTCAAGCGGCGCCTGGAGACGGTCTCCGGCGTCGGCCAGGTCAAGCTGGTCGGCCAGCGGCTGCGGCAGATCAACGTCGTCACCAACACCCAGAAGCTCAACGGCCTGGGGCTGACCTCGGCCGACGTGGTCAACGCGCTGGCCAGCCAGAACGTGCAGATCCCGGGCGGCAAGGTGACCCAGGAGCGGCGCGACCTGACGCTGCGCACCTATGGCCGCGTGCTCTCGCCGGATGAGTTCGCGCGCCTGCCGGTGACCACCCGCAACGGCTACCCGGTGCGGGTGGGCGACGTCGCCCGCATCGACGACGGCGTCGAGGAGGCCGAGTCGATCGCCAGCGTCGACGGCAAGCCTGCCGTGGTGCTGCAGATCCGCAAGCAGTCGGGCACCAACTCCATCGCCGTGGTCAACGAGATCAAGCTGCGGTTGGAGGAGCTGAAGGCGCAGCTGCCGGCGGGCTGGAAAGCGGAGATCGTCCGCGACCAGTCGAAGTTCATCGTCGCCGCCGTCGACGCGGTGAAGGAGCACCTGGTGGCCGGCTCGATCTTCGCCGCCTTCATCGTCTTCATCTTCCTGCGCCGCTTCCGGCCGACGCTGATCTCGGCGATCGCCATTCCGAGCTCGCTGATCGCCACCTTCGGAGCCATGCAGTACATGGGCTTCACGCTCAACGTGATCACCCTGCTGGCGCTGACGCTGGCGGTGGGCATTGTGATCGACGACGCCGTGGTGGTGCTCGAGAACGTCTTCCGCTTCATGGAAGAGAAGGGGCTCTCCCCGCGCGAGGCCGCCATCGAGGGCACTCGCGAGGTCGGCCTCGCGGTGCTGGCGACCAGCCTGTCGCTGATCGCGGTGTTCCTGCCGGTGGCCTTCATGGGCGGCATCGTCGGCCGCTTCATGTACTCCTTCGGCGTCACCATGGCGTTCGCCATCGCGGTCTCGCTGCTGGTCGCCTTCTCGCTGACCCCGATGCTGGCCTCGCGCTGGCTGCGGGCCAAGGACGTCGCCCAGCCCGGGCACGGCTCGCGGCAGAAGGGGTTCTACGCCCGCGTCGAGCGCGGCTACCTGCGCCTGCTCGACTTCGCCATGGCCCATCGCTGGCTCGTGGTGGTGACGATGGTGCTGGTCTTCCTCTCCATCGTGCCGCTGTTCATAGCGGTGAACAAGAACTTCCTGCCCAATGACGACGAATCGCAGTTCCAGGTCGTCGTGCGCGCTCCCGAGGGGGCCAACCTCGACGCCACGCAGAGGATCATGGAATCGATCGCCGGCCAGGTGCGCAAGCTCGATGGCGTGGACACCACCGTGGTCACCATTGGCGACGACCCGCAGCAGACGCTCAACCTGGGATCGGTCTACGTCCAGCTCTCCGATCCCAAGAAGCGCAAGGAAGACCAGTTCGAAATCATGCAGCGGGTGCGCGACCAGATCGTGCCGCAGTACCAAGCCCTGAAGCTGCGTGCCCAGGTGGTGCAGGTGTCGGCCTTCGGCGGCGCCGTCAACAACGACATCCAGTTCTGGATCGGCGGCCCGGACCTCGCCAAGCTCGATCAGTACGCCAAGGTGCTCAAGGCCGAGCTGGCCAAGGTGCCGGGCACCACCGACGTCGATACCAACTTCATCGTCGGCAAGCCCGAGCTCGGCGTGCGGATCGACCGCGACAAGGCGGCCGACCTCGGCGTGCGGGTGCAGGACATCGCGAGCTCGCTCAACGTCCTCGTCGGCGGCCAGAAGGCGACCTCCTACTTCGAGGCGGGCGAGGAGTACGAGGTGCACGTGCGGGCCGGCGAGGCCGACCGCAACAACCCGGCGGCGATCGCCGCGATGGAGGTTCCCGCGATCACCCGCGGCACGGTGCCGCTGCGCGACGTCGTCACTCTCCAGGAGGCCACCGGCCCGTCGCTGATCAACCGCCTGAACCGCCGCCGGCAGGTGATGGTCACCGCCAACATGAAGCCCGGCTTCTCGCAGCAGGTGGCGATCGACGCCCTCAACAAGACGGCGGTCGGGCTCAAGATGCCGCCGGCCTACTCCTTCGGCCTCGAGGGGCAGTCGCGCGAGCAGGGCAAGGCGGCAGCCGCCTTCGCCACGGCGTTCCTGCTGTCGATCATCTTCATGTACCTGATCCTCGCGGCGCAGTTCGAAAGCTGGCTGCATCCGGTCACGATCCTGATGTCGCTGCCGCTGACGGTGCCGTTCGCGCTGCTGTCGATCCTGGTGCTGAACCAGTCGCTCAACATCTTCTCCTGCCTGGGCGTGCTGGTGCTGTTCGGCATCGTGAAGAAGAACGCGATTCTGCAGATCGATCACACCAACGGCCTGCGGTCGCAAGGGATGCCGCGGGCGGAGGCGATCCGGGAGGCGAACCGCGACCGGTTGCGGCCGATCCTGATGACCACGCTCGCCTTCGCGGCCGGCATGATCCCGCTGGTCGCCTCGAGCGGCACGGGAGCCGGCACCAACCGGGCGATTGGCTCGGTGATCCTGGGCGGCCAGTTGATGTCGCTGGTGCTGACGCTGATCGGAACCCCGGTCTCCTACAGCATCTTCGACGACTGGGCCAACGCGCACCTCGTCTCGCGCGTGCGCAACCGGTTCTCTCGGCGCCGCCGGGCCACGGAGGATTCGGTGGGAATCCATCCGGCGCCGGCGACGGACTGAAACCATTTCTGAAGAGACTGAGGGCCTGAACCCGGTTTACTGGGCCATGCCCTCGAAGCTCCTCCGCAGATCCACGACGGGCGTGGCGCCCGCCGTCACAAGGGCCAGGGGCGCGAAGTGGTGCTCCACGCCATGGGGCGGCACGGCCTCGGGCTCCTTGACCGTTCCAGGCCACTCGACGTCCCCCGTGGCCGTACGCGCCGGGATCAGCCAGTAGTCGCCCGGCCGATAGGTCCCCTCGGGCTGGAACTGGACCTGGACCCCCTTCTCCAGGGAGATCCAGCCATCGCCATCGCCGGCCTCGCCGAACACAAAGAGCACGCCGCCCTTCGGCAGCCTCGTATCCTCCTTCTTCTTGTACGAGGACTCCTGGTGATCCCAACGGCGCAGGAAGGCGTGCTTCCGCGTCGCTTCGTCCTGCTCGTCATAATCCGGCAGATTAACGTTGTCGCCCGCCGCCTTTTCGAGGGTGACCGTGGCGCGGGCGGCGTCGATATCCGCGACCCGTAGCAGGGGCCCGGGCCTGCCGCTCAGATCGATGACGTCGTCCACCAGTTCCACCCAGTCGCCCCGCTTCAGGCCGGTGGCTTCATCCCGCCCCAGGCTGCCGAGTTGCGCCGTCATCCCCCGCAGAGTGCGGATGGGGAAAATCACCGAACCGTTCTCCCGCGACCACTTGAAGGTCACCGCCTTCGTGGCGGCCGGGCCGCCCTCTTCGTAGGCCTGGATCTCCACACGGTAGAGCTGGTTCTCGGCTCCCCGGTAGCGGGCCTCGGGAGAGGCGATGCAGGGATTGGTGTCGTCCCCTTCCATCCTGGCCCGGGCCTTGAGCTTGCCGCGATTGGGCGGCTGCCAGAAGCTCACCCACTTCTGCCACTGGCCGATGACCGCGTCCCTGGTCTCGCCCACGATGCCGACGCCGGGCGCCTCGCGGACGGCCCGCACCTGCCAGACGAGCTGTGCCCGCGTGGCGGTGTCCAGCCTGCCCAGCGCCACCTCCCGGATGGCGTCGTCCTGAACCCAGGTGATGTGCCGCTCCCAGACGTCCAGGTAGACCAGGAAGGGAAGCTCCGTGGGGAGTTCCGCCGGCTCGGCGTAATCCCGCTGCTTGGAATATTCGATCGGCTTGCCCTCCGCATTCCCGGGGTTCTCGCACAGCAGGCCACCGACGTAGTAATGGCCGGGCTCGATCGTCAGGTCCGCGAGCCTGCCGTTGGCCTCCGTCACCTTGGCGATCGCGAAGCCGAGGCCTTCCTTCGGCCCGCCGAACGGTCCGATCATATCCGCCGCCAGAGTCCGCAGATAGTGCAGCAGGATCGCCGACTGCTCGTTCCAGTCGGCGTCGAGCTGGACCCGGCCCTGCTGCATCAGGACACGGGTGAAATTCTTCCGGGGATCGAAAGTGACGCGTGAGAAATCGCCTTTCATGGTGCCTCCTGGTCGGCGTAGATCAAGTCGGCGTCCCCGCCGGCCGGTGTGTATTCTTCGAGGCGGGCCCGGAGGTTCGCGGCCCGCTGCGGCTCATAAAGGTGATGGAAGACGCCCATTTCCGATTGATCTTCCGCGCCGCGCCGGATCTCCTCCGCGCAGTGGTCGGAGAGGCGGGCGTAGAGGGGCGAACCGTAGCGCACACCGCGGAATCGCGGGCGCACCCGCACCTCCTCGCCGGCGCCGGCGAGGTCGGGCTGGCATTCGAAACGACGCGGCGTGCGGGTGTCCGGGTCCGGGAGATAGGAGGAGAAGCGCAGGCAGCCGATCCGGCGCCGCGCCACGCGGATCACGCCTTCGAAGATGCTGTTCTCCCCCAACTCCAGCGCGTGCACCCGCACCTGGCCGAAGACCGTGCACCGCTCCACCGTCAGGCGGATGTGCGCTACGGCGGCCTCCACCGCGCCCACGGCCAGCTCGTCCGGACGGGTGGCGTCCACGATGCTGTCGCTGATCCGCATGGGGATCGGATCGGTGCCCACCTCGTCCTGGCTGACATAGATCGATCCCACGATCGAGCGTTCGATCACCACGCGCATGGCGCTGAGATCGAAAAGCTCAAGGCTGGGCTCGTTGGGCCAGCGGGGATTGCAATCGTTTTCCAGTCCCCAGCCTGGCACCAGGGTGCAATGGCGCAGGGTCAGCGCCGCCAGGTCCCCCCGCACCTGTACGCTCCTGCCCACCACCATCACCCCGTCCAGCGTGAAGGCGCTGCCGGCCTCGCCCGTCACGGTGAGGGCGTCCGTGGCGGAGACCCGCAGCTCGGGCAGGCTGATCACCGGCCGCGTCCGCCACGCCGCCCGGATCTGCAACCTCTGATCCTTCGCCAGCTCGACGTTGACCGGCTCGGCGTAGAACTCGCTGTCGAGGATCTCGATCACCGCGTGCGGATGATCCTTGGCGAGCCGCAGGGCCTCGCCGATGGACTTGACGGTGGTGTTGGCAGGCCCGCGCTTGGCGACCTGAATGACCGCCGCGCCTTCCGGCTGCGAAAGGAGCCGATCGTACTCCCCGCCGCCGACGTCGGCGCTGAAGCCATAGTTGTAGGAGACCCAGACGTCCTTGTCCCGCCGGTCGCGGTGGAACACGATCCGCCCCGTCTCCGGGTCCACCGCCACCTTGTCCTTCGGCGGGGCGTAGCGCCAGTCGCTCAGGTCCGCCACCACGATGCGCTCCAGCGGGACCGGTTCGGGAACGCTCTCCGTGGAACCCTTCGCCTTTTTGCCGACCCAGATGTAAACGCTCTTGTCCGGACCGTAGTAATCCCCTTTCCTCGCCTCGAAAGCCCGGCGGGAGATGGGGAGGGGAAGGTTCAGCTCCCCCGCGATCGCGGTGGGATCGTCCTCGGCCACGGGACGCACGAAGAGCGGCGTGTCATTGCACAGCACGCTGAACGTGAAAAGGTTTTTTGCCGACTTCTCCACCAGGCAGGCGGGAGCCATGGTGATCGGATACGAGCGCAGCCGCCAGACGAACAGCCCGACGCCGGAGAGGCCGGGAGCCCGGCCCACGCTGGCCGTGTAGGCCGGTCCCGTGAACGGGCTTCCCAGGTGGCCCAGGGCCTCGCCCCGGCGCAGATCCAGCGTGCAGCCGCGGTCGAGTCGGAGATGGCTCATGTGCTGGGTGAAGCCGAGCAGCTCGTAGAACTCCACGGCCCGCGCCGGCCAGCCCGCCACGTCCCGCGCCAGCAGCTCCAGCAGCGCCAGCGTCCCCTTGCTCCGCCGGTAGCGCAGCGTGTTCGCCACCTCGCGGCGGGGAATCAGGGCCTTGTTGAGGTCCGCCCCGCCGGGACGCCCCGCTTCAGGGACCGGCCGGTAGCCGATCAGGTCTCCGAGGTACGGCACCACCCAGTCCTGGCAGGTCTCGATGAACCAGTTGTCATAGAGCTGGCCGATGTCCTCCTCGACGGCGTTCACCTGCTCGGCGATCACCCGCAGCAGGGCTCGCAGCGGCTCCCCCTGCTCGAAATCGCGCTGCCGGTGGACGGCGGGCAGCAGCTCATAGAGACGATCTTCCGGGCCGTTCATGACTTCAGCTCCTTGAGGATCAGCGTGTCCGCCACCTCGGGCGATAAATAGAGCAGTTGCGCGGGATGGGTCATCCCGTCGTCGTCGGCCTTCGCAAGCGATGCGTGGAGGCGCTTCTTCGGCTGATCCTCGAGATTGGTCTCCTTCAGGAGATCCTCGGGATCGCGGGTCGTGAACACGTCCACGTCAACGTAATCCACTCCCGGCACGCTCTGGATGGCGCGGTAGGCCTCGCTCAGCACGGCGCCCTGCCCCAGGTCGCGGCGGTCGAATCCGAAGGCCTGGAGCATGGCTGCGCGGACCTTCGGCTCCACCTTCTCCCAGAGGTAGTCCGGCAGCACCCGCACGGAAGCCTGGACGATGAGGAACGCCCGCTCGCGCACCTCGATCCGTAATGCCTGGCGCGGATCGCCGTACAAGCGCAGGGCCGCTTCGAGGTTCTGGAGCAACTCGGAATCCGTTCCGATCGGGATGTCGTCCTCTCCCGCGATGGTGACGTGGACAAGCTCTGCGAAGCCGTCCGAAAGGAGCGCGGCCCGGGCCTTGCCGACGCCGGCGAAGGTGCGGGTGAAGTCCTCGTAGTCCTGCACCGAGACGAGCCGGTCGAGGGCCAGCACCGCCAGGGGCGCGTTGCGCCGCGCCTGGTCGCGGCTTTCGCGGTCGGCGCCGCCGGTGGCCGGGAGCGGATTGATCACGTCCTTGACGCCCAGCGGCCGGGTGGCCAGTTGTGTGATCTGTTCCTTCTTGACGTTGCCCCCCTTGCCGATGCCGTTGCGGTAGGTCGCCCGCACGTTCTCCGGGCCGGTGGGCAGCCGCGCGCCGCGCTCGCCGTTGCCGAAGACCACCGTGGTCTGGCCGCCGTCGTCGATGCGCACGATGTAGCTCCGGTCGGTCTTCTCGAGGCCGGCCAGGCTCTCCGCCTCGTGCCAGAGGAGGTCGTTGACCCGCACCTTGAGCGTGCTCTCGATGCCGGACGGCGTGGGTGCCGAGACGTAGGTGAGAGGCGGCTGCTTCAACGTGAAGGACTGCAAGGATTTGCTGGCGTCGCCGCTCCCCATCACCTCGAAACGCGTCTCGCCGTGGGTGGCCTTGGAGACGTTGCCGTAGATCTTGAGCGTGTCGCGCCTGTAGCAGTAGGCCAGGGGCTTCGCCAGGGTCAGCGTGCTGTGGGTGCGGTCGCCGGGGATGGGACGCTTCTCTTTGCCGGTGGTATCCGAAATGACGTTCGTTTCGAGAGTCTTCACCCCCTGCTCAACCCCGGCCAGCATGACCAGCTCGGCGGCCGGGACGCCCGGCACCTGAACCTCCACTTTCCCTTTTTCATCAAGCTGCCCGACGTCCGCCCGTTCGCCGCTGACGATCAGCCAGCGGCCGGGCTGAAGGCCGTCGTACAGCCCCGCCAGCTCAACCTCGCCGCCGCAGAGCGGCTCGGGGATGGGCACCTCGGCCAGCGGCAGCTTCTCGCTCTGGGCGAACACGGCGGTGCCGCGGATTACCGCAAAGGAGTCTTTCTTGAAATCGAGCCAGGGGTCCAGCAGCTCGACCCGCGTGCTCTTGCCTGAGATCCCATATGCCGCGCGCGAGCCTTCGGTGCTGCGCGCGACCTGAGTGATCACCAGAGGGCTCCCCTGGAGACGGTCGTCCGGCCGTTCGAGCACGATCCAGCCGCCGGGGACGATCTGCGGATAGGAGGCGTCGAGGTGGACGATCTTCGCCGCCTCCAGGCTGTCCGCGGCGGACCCCAGGAGCAATCCCTCCGCGAGCACGGTCACCCGGTTGTCGTCCGGCTCGGACACCTCGACCCTGCCCAACTCGGTGCTTGGGCTGGACACCCGGGCGTCCGAGAGCCCCCCTGGGGTCACATTCATGCTCAGCCTGATCCCATGACGCTGGAAGTTGAAGGTGAGGCCAAACGACGCGGAGACGTCCACGAAGATCTTCTCGGCGGCGGCCGGAAAGTCGATCTCGAACGAGCTGGCACCGTTCAGGAGCCGATCGGCCTGCCCTGCCGGCGGGTCTTCGATCGCGAGCGTGCCGATCTTGATCACGAGCCGCAGAGAGGTGTTCGTAATGAAGAGGAATCGGGCTTCGACGCTGAAGGATTGGCCGGTGAAGTCGACGAATTCCCGGAGATCCCACTCTCTGGTTTCGATCTTGACGCCGTCCCTCTCCTGCCGGATCAACTGCTTCAGTGGCGCGTTGTGACCGAACACGGAGGCCCGCACGCGCAGGGCATGCACCTCGAAGTCGGGAGGCAGGGTGACCGGCGCGTTCGCCCAGGCCGTGTACAGCGTGTCGCGCAGCTCGGGCCTGGCCACCGCCAGCAAACGGGCGGTCAGGTCGGAATCCGCGCTGAAGAGCTTCGCGGCGTCGCGGTCCAGGTGCGCGCTGCTCCGCACCTGCGGGCGAGGCTTCCTGCCGAGCGTCTCCAGCACGCTGGGTAAAGCCGTAGTCCGCGACGCCCCGCTTACGGCCTCCAGCCCGAAAACCTCGTTTTCCGCGACCGGCGTCGCGGCGGCCTCGAGCTCGCCGATCAAGCCGCCGATCCATGCCTCCAGCTTCGCGGAGCCCAGGTTGCGGACGGTCGCCAACTCTTTCCGCAGCGTTGGGAGGATCTCTTCGACGGTGCTCCGGACTTCGGCTTCATCGGCTCCGCTTTCAAGGGTCTGCTTCAGCGGCTCCAGCTCCCCGATCACCCTCGTGGTGGTCTTCTTCGGGGTGATCCCGTGGGCGTCGAGATCGCTGAAGCGGGCGAGCGTCCCGCCAAAGTCCGGAGCGCTCCGGAGAGCCTCCGGCACGGCTTCCGTGCCGGCGCCCTTATCCCACTTCTGCAACCAGGGCCTGACCGTCACCCAGGTGCGGTCCTTCTTCGCGTCGGGCTCCACCGCGATCGCCCGGTAGAGAGCCGGGAATCCTTTCAGACCGATCAGCAGCGGATCGTTCACCTTCACCTGCGTGTTAACCCCCTGGAGATAAACCCCCATGCCGCGGTCCTTATCCCTAGTGATCGCATTCTGCGGCCGCGTGAGCCGCACCTGGAGGTTGTTCCAGGCGGCGCGGGCGGTGAGGTTTTCCATCGTCTCGAAGGTCTGCGGCAGCTCGCCGGGGCCGGGCACGCTGCGCGCGGCGGCGCCGGCGGGGATCAACGCCTCGGGCCCTTCGTCCAGCAGGTAGGCGAGGTAGGTGCTCGCGGCCACGCCGGGGCGCGGCTCATAGCCCACCAGCCGCGCCAGCTCCAGCACCGAGCGCCGCTCCGTGGCTGTGCGCAGATAGCCCTCGTTGGCGATGCGCTCCTGATAGAACGTCAGCACGTCCCCCACCAGCGCCCAGGCATCCAGCAGGGCCAGCGAGGGATCGGAAGCGTCACGAGTGGTGAGCCCTTCCAGCGCCATGAAATCGGAGCTGGAAAGGCGCGCCTGCATGGTTTCCAGGAACGAGGCGTGCGTGCCCACGCGGTAGGCAAGGGCGTCCAGGCCGGGCCGGTTGGCGATCGTTCGCGGCGTCAGGGGCTCGGTGCCTTCACAGCAGCCGCAGCCGCAACCGCCGCCACAGGAACAGGGCTGACTCATCGGCCACCTCGCATCTTGAGCTTGATCTGGCCGTTGTCCGGTAACCGCCGGTCTCCATCGAGCCGGGCGATCTCCAGCGGGGCCAGGGGAAGGAACCCTTTTTCGATCTCGCCGGCGGGGCCCTCGTGGAGCCGGTGGAACGCGACGATCCCCACGCTCTCCACGCCGGTGACCGACTGCGCGGCGGCGATCAGACGCGAGAGGGCGATCCCCTCGCCGAAGGAGAGGTTGTCGGCATGGAAGAAGCCGCGCCGGCCGTCCGGCAGCGCGCGGCTTCCCAGGGTCTCCAGGAGCGCGGCTTCGACATGGCCGCTCACGAAGGAGGAGCGCACGCAGACGCGCAGCTTGACGTACAGCGGCACGGAGACCGCCCGCTTCACCACCACGTCGTGACCGATCCGCCGGTAGCGGTGGAGCTTCCGCTCGATCTCGCGCAACAGTCCGCCCACGTTCTCCTCACCGCTCCACGGATCCACCGCCACCAGCACCTCGGGCCAGCTTCCAGCCCAGCGCATCACGGCGGCGGCGCGCTGCACCCGTCCCGGGAACTCGCGCTCGACGATACGGGCGTAGTCGTCCGCCGTGATCGCCCGCTGCAAATCCTTTCGAAAGGCGTGCGGCGCGAGGAGGCGGACCTCGGCGAGCGGCTCGGGAGCCGTTCCGCCCCGCGCCGCCAATGGGTTCCGGGGACGCAGGTTCACGCCGGAGATCGTGAGGCCGTCCGCCAGGACGAGGTGACGGATCGACTCCGCGCCCACGTTTCCCGCCGGCCCGTTGCCCACACGATAGGAGGCCTGGAAGACCTTGCCCGCCGGGGGCGCGAAGCCCATCTCGCCGTCGCCGAAACGCAGGTGGGCGCGGCCGTCATCGTCCACCTCCGCCACGAAGTGCCGGTCCCCGGGGCCGGACTCCAGCAGGTCCCGCCGTACGCTCCACGCCTCGGAGATCGTCACCTGCGGCATGGCCTGGCGCGGGTCCTGGCTCAGCAGGCGCGAGGCCGGAACATGGCGCGAACGCGGTGGGAGAGGCTGGCGGAAGGTCAACGGCGCCCGTTGCAGGTAGGGCCGAAAACGGCCGGAGAGCAGTGGCGTCTCCGCGTGCCTTCCCTCGCCCTCACAACGGGGCTTGGTCTTGCCCGGCGGCACCGGGTCCCATTCCTTGTCGTCCACCGTGCGGCCGTGATCCACCAGGAGGATATTGCCCCGGGCCACGCTCACTGGATCGAGAATGCGGCAATCCTCACCGCCGAGGCTGGAGACGCAGAGCGGGAACGTCAGGGCGTCCTCGCGCGCCCACTCGATCTCCACGATCGGCTGCTTGTAGAGCTCGTCCACGCTCCTCGTCACGCGGGTGAGCCGCACCACCTGCCGGTGGGAGAGGTCGGCGTCGGCGGGATGGCCGGTCTTCGGCCCGCGCACCTCTTCGAAGAGAAGCAGGTCTCCCCGCCTGAGATCCAGGCGGCGCCGGGGCTCGTGCGGCTCCAGAGGCGGCTCGCACTCGTCGTCGTGATCATAGGAAGGCTTTCCATAACCGTACGGCCTCTCCTCCGGCTTCGGCGCCGGCGGCTCTTCCTTGATCCATTCGTCGCGCAGCGTGGCCCGCGTGGCGTGGCGCGGCAGGCAGCACTCCCGGTCTCCCCAGGCGTAGATGCGGATCTCGTTGTGCGCCTCGCGAAGCTCGACCGGCCGGCCTTCGAGCACCGGCTCGAAGACCTCGTACATCTCCTCGAAAATGCCCCGCAGGTCGTCGTCCATGAGCGGCTTGCCCAGGGGCGGCGAGGGGTCAAAGCCGGTGATGAAATGGAAATCGTCGCTCTTGAACGTGTAGTCGGCGCTCGTCTCCACGAACACCCACGCGCGGGCGTTGCATCCCTCGTGCATCGGGTAGTCCACGAGACGGACGTGCCGCCGCACGGAGGTCCGCCGCCGCGCCGTGTCGAGGTACGCCTCGGTGCCTACGGCATCCTGGTAATAGCTCAGGTGATCGCCTACGTAGGCCAGCAGCTCCACCAGCGTGACGCCGAGGTCCGGCACGTGGCGCTCGCGCCAGTCCGGCAGAGTGACGGACAACCGGTCCAGGATCAGTTGCCGGAAGCTGGCGTAATCCTTGGCCAGATAGTTGATCGCCGGCTCCTCCAGGGGCTCCGGCGGGCAGTGCGGCTCCTCCCTGCAATCGAAATCGCTCGGGCAACCGATCTTGAAATCGAGATCGAGACAGGCGTAGCGAGGGTCGATGCCGGGGAACGGCCGCGAGGTCGGCCGGCCCTGCTCGTCCGTCTCGCGCAGGCAGAGGCGGTAGGGCGAGAAGCCGCCGATCCCGTCGAGCCGGAGGTGCAGGCAGTCGTCCCGCTCCTCGTCCTCCATGCGGCAGCATTGCAAGTCCACCACCCGCACCGGCCGGCCGCCGCCGCACGGCTCGATGACAATGTTTTCCGGCTGCAGGCCCGTGGGTGCCTTGTCGAGGAAATAGAGCGTGACCGTCTGCTGGTCCTCGCCGACCTCCAGGTAGTCGAGCCCGTTCCAGTCCTTCGCCTTCCGGACGTCGTGACGGCGCCGCTCGTCGTTGCAGATCAATCCGGGATCGCTCTTCATGAGCCGCTCCGTTCGAAGGTGTCGACGCGCGTTTCGCCGGTGCGGAGCACGACGTACTGAAGGACGACGCACAGCGTCGAGTCGCGGCTGGTGACCTCCAGGGCCTGCACCTGGATCACGTCGCCCAGCCAGCGCTGGAGAGAGGCCTGGATGGTGAACTGGAGGGCCGCCGCCAGCTCCGGGCTGTTGGGGGCGAAGACCAGTTGCAGCAGGCCGCTGCCGAAGTCCGGGCGGTTGACCCGCTCGCCGGGATTGGTGAAGAGCAGTTGCTCGACCATGTCCCGGACGTGGTCGTCGGTCCCGGTCGTGGCGGTGCGGCCGAGGCGATCGAAATGGAAGGGATAATCGATGTTCATCCGGTCCTCACGTTACATTCCGGTCGCCCGCGTCTGCGTGGCCACGATCAGCAAGGGCGTGCCCGTGGGCGCGCAGATGGCCTGGCTGTCCAGCAGCAGAAGGGGCTGGCCGTTCGAGGTGATCCGCGTGGCGGCGGTGATCCATTGCGCGGTGACGCACGGGCCGTTGCCGGCGGACGGCGGCGGCATGGCGCAGCCCGCCACCACGTAGGGGGCCGCGAACGTCACCGTGGGCATGCCGTTCACCGTCACCCGGGGATTGGGGACCGTCGGCTGCGCCTGCCCGCCGTGCGAGCAGAGCACCGTGGCGCCGACGTGAAGAAGGGTTCCCGGCATGGCACGCTCTCCTTTCTAAACCACCACGAGGGCGACTTTGTTGATCATCACGCTGGGTCCCACGAGCTCGATCGAAGCACCCTTGCCGTTATTGATATAGATTCCGGTGTCGTTCACGACAATCATCGCCCCCGTCGGGCTGCGCAGGATCACGCCACCCGTTCCTGGCGGGGCCGGAGCGGGCACGGGCGCCATAGCCGGCAGCGGCGGCGCGTCGCTAATGACGATCGAGTGCTGCAACGTCGTCTGCAGTACGATGTTCCCGCCGGGAGGGATGGCTGGCGGCACCAGGGCGGCCGCCGGCACCTCCGCCGCGATCCCCCAGAAGCCGCCGACCCAGATCGGATAGTCCGGGTCTCCCTGCTCGAACTCCACCCACACGCCGGCGCCGATCTGCGGCACCATGAACGTCCCCATCTGCTTGCCCGCGATCGGCACGCAGGGCATGGCCCAACTGGTGGGGATGAAACCCGAGACGTCCGGCACCATCACCATGATGCGGCCGAGCTGCATGGGATCGATGTTGTTGATCACCGTGCCGCGGTACTTCCCGTAGAACTTCTCTCCTTGGCTCATGCTGGCACCCTGGGAACCGTCGAGATCAGGCCGTTGCGGGCAAGATTGAAGCTCTGCTTGTACTCGCCCCGTTTGATGTTGTGCGTCACGTTCTTGACGTAATAGAGGCCGTCGAACGCCGTGCCCACGCCGCGCACCCCCACCAGCTCGCGGGCGCGCAGCGGCCGGCCGTAGCGCAGCACGTCGAGGTTCCCCTGCGCCGACACCACCTCCGCCGTCTGCGCCGCCTTGGCGAGGCCCACCAGCGCCGCCCGCACCGGCCCGTACTTGGCCGTCTCCCGAAATTCCGGAAACTGCTTGGGGATCGCCGGCACGAGGCCCAGCGGCGGGTTGAGCGGCGTGATGCTGGGAATGGGGATCACGAAAATCACCTTGCTCTCCTGGTTCTGCACGTAGACAATCGGCAGCGCGGCATTCTCTCCGCTGTAGCTGAAGCTCAGCGATTCGACGTTGGTCTCGGCGTCCATGTCCACGTTCAAGGCCGGCTGCGGCACTCCGACTTTGATCTCCGGCCCCCAGTACGCGATGCTGGTCCCCGTCACCGGCCCCGGCTTGAGGTAGAAGACGTAGCCCACCTCCTCGGCGAGGGCCCGGATGTAGGCCAGATCGCTCCCCTGCTGCCGCGGGATGCGGTCCGTGGGGATCGGGATGTCGATCAGCACGCTGGGGATCACCATCGGGATCACCCCGAACAGCGCGTATTTCGCCAGCAGCAGCAGCACCCGGACTTCGTTCGGCATGGCCGGAAGCGGCAGGTTCTTGATCGGGTTGAACAGGTCCCAGTTCATCACCGCGGTCAGATCGGTCCCCGTCACCGTCAGCGTCGAAGTGGAGCTGTCCGATCCGGACGCGACGTCCGTGCGCGTGACCACGCCGTCGATCAGCACCTCGGCCTGACCGTTCACGGTGGCGATCAAAACCACGCGGATGATCGGCGGCAAGGAGCTTCCCGCCACCAGGAACAGGGTTTCGAGCGGCGACCGCTTCCCCAGGTTGAAGGTGAGCTGGAAACCGCTCTCCGCCGTGGCGCCGGACGACACCGTGACCTGCACGCTGGCCAGGGCGTCGATCACGTCCTGCCCCACCGGCAAGGGCACCATCGGCCCCACCATCAGCGTCAGATAGAAACCGTTATTCATCGGCCCCGCCCGGCAGGCCCTCCGGCAAGGGGATGCGCAGCCGCCGGCCGATCTCCTCCGTCAGCTCGTCCGGCCGCAGTGCCCGGTTGGCGTCGCAGAGCCGCCAGAAAAGCTCGGGATCGCCCAGGTGCCGGGCCGCGATGTTGTCCAGCCGGTCGCCCTCGGTCACGACGTGTGCGCGCAGCAGCCCGAAACGCTCCGGCTGGGGCACGAACCGGCGCCGCAGATAAATGACCTCCTCGCCCTCCGCCGTCATCAGCTTCACCGTCTCGATGCCGTAATAACGGCTGGAGGGTGAAAAAAGCGTGCTGGAAAGCGGGACCGCTTGCAGCATGTTCTGGAACAGGTCGCTCATGGAATGCCTCCGATGCCCAGGGGGCCGAAGCCGCCGCCGGCGATCTTCGCCGCCAGTTGCTCCTTCTGCTGGAAATAGCTCATGAACAGGCTGCCAGCCTTGTGGACGAAGCCGACGTCATTGATATTGAGCACCCGCATGCCCAGGCTCACCTTGGCGCGGATGGGGTTGAGGTTGGGATCGAACGCCTCCTCAGTGACGCTGAAGTCCGTCACCCGCACGGGCAGGATGCGGCTCTTGCTCCAGACGAAGATGGTTAGCGGCGCCTCCATGGGCGCGATCTCCAGCGTTCCCGACTGGGCCCGCGAATGGTTCTCCAGCACCTGGGCGCTGGAGGGGTAGATGATCGTCTCCAGCGCCGCCAGTTGCGGATGCAGGCCGAGCTCCACGGCGATCCGGTTCTGCCCCTCGTCCGGCAGCTCGAGCTGGTCCGTGACGTCGATCTCCGCCTCCAGCTTGAGCGTCTCGACCGGAGGTGCCTTGAGCCGCAGCGCCTGCGAGCGGTCCGCGCTGTCGCCCACCCCCTGCACCTGCAACGTCCGCGACAGCGAGTCCGGGTTGTACTGCAGCACGATGATCCGCCGCACCGCCGCCGTGACCGGGTCGATCAGCACGAGGCCGCCTTTGAGGATGCGGGGGGAGCGGGGGAAGTTGGTCATAGGGCGACAAGGCTCCCAAGAGAAAGATCTCTCATCGCGGGAAACGCCTGGCAACGAGAGGTATATGGCCTCGCCTTGAGTAGGCGCTGGAGGACTGAACTTTGTTACAGGAGAGTGGTCATGCGAGCTGTTGATCTCCACGCGGCACGGGGAAGTCCCCGACGGGAGGACGCCGCAACAGTTGAGGCAGCCAACTCTCCCGGCGCCGGTCGAGGAAGCGGTAACGCTCCGGCGAACGGGATCTCAGGAGACCGGGATTGTTCACATAGACCATCACCGCTTCCGCGAAGTCCTCTCCAGGACCTCCGGCAACCATGTAGTCGCTCAACGGCTGCTCGATCCACCGCGGATGATTCCAATCCCCCTCCGTGATTCTGTGAGTAGCCGGCGGTGGCGTGCCGTTGTCCAGGGCCGTACGCACGGCGGGGACCCCGACGTCGTACAACTCGGGGTTCAAGCCCGGAGTCCAGCCGACCGCCCGCCGATACTCGTTGAACGTCGCCGGGTTCTCTCGCATGGCGGCTTCCGCCAGCCCGTGCCCCATCTCGTGCTCAACGATCCTGGTGACATCCTGTTCGGGCGTTGGAACCGGCAGGGGCGCTCCGGGCGTCTGGCCCGGCACTCCTACAACCCCGGCCACGACCGAGGGATAGGTGCCCCTGGCATTGCTCCGGCTGATGGGAAGGGGCTTCCTGCTCGTCGTGGCCGCACGGTAGACGGTCAGGTGTCCGGCACCGAAACTGGCTCCTGTATCAGGCCGTGGCACCGCCGCCCCGGCTGGAGTGATCTCGTAATCCATGTCGTAGAAGACGATCTGTTCGACCGGCGGCACGCCGCCTATCCTGTTCTCGAACTCTTCGAACGCTCTGATGATCCGGGAGTACACCGGGGAAGCGTCTCCAGGATCCCAGGATTGCCAGACGGATTGGGTCAGGCCGCTTCCAGCCGGAGTACCTTGACGCGGAAGGCTGACCCTCTGCTCCTCAAACGTGCCCGTGTGGATGTCCGCCACCAGATAACGCCGTCTCATGATCCCCTCGAACTCGGACCGGGTCATCTCGGAAGAGCTCGCCGCCGGAGCGGTCTGGGCCGGCGCAGCCGCCTGGGAGGACTGCTGTCTGGCCAACTGAAGCGGGTAGCTTCCGATGGGGATAAACGGACTCGAGCGCGCGCCGTTCTGAACGGTACCGGCGACCGACTCGGCCTCCCGTTCCGCTGGACTGGAAGGCGGGGCCACATTGAGACCCGAGCTTGGCGTCAACCCCTTTCCTTGCTGGACGACGTGAGTGAGCTCGTGAGCGAGCAGCTTCCGCCCCTCGGCCATCTCCGGCGCGTACAGCCCGTTTCGGAAGACCACGTCGCTGCCGACCGTGTAGGCCAGCGCGTCCACCGCGGCCGCCGAACGCGAGGCCACATCGCCGGTGTGGACCCGCACTTGGCTGAAGTCATGACCGATCCGGGGCTCCATGAAGGCACGGACCCCGGCACCGAGCGGCTGTCCCGAGGAGAATAGGGCCTCGCCCACGATGGCCGGCAGTCCGCCGCTGGCCGATTCCTTCTGACTCTTCTTGCGGCAGTCCTCGCACTCGCCGCCCCCGGTGTGCTGCCCGCAGGCGCACTTGCGCTGTAGAAGGCCCACGGGGCAAAAAGGGGATGCTGGTTGGCGGGCTGGAGGCAGATTCGATCGATTCACTTTTTCCCTTTCCTCACCGCTTCGAATCGGCGCGGAGTGCGTCCTCAGGGAATCCGCTCCTCTACCCGGTAGCGCCGGGCTCGCTCACCCAGGTAGGTTTCGCGGAGTGCCTGGCACTGATCGAGGTAGGTCTCGTCCGCAAAGGCCGGGTTGGGGCCGCGGCGGACCATTTCTCTTTGCTCTTCGGGTACGATGAAGTCAAATCGAGCGGCGCCGGTGGGGTTGTTCCGCTCACGGGAAAAAGATTCGCCGCAGTAAGGGTCCCTCAGCCGGAATCCTCGCGCTTCCAACCCATGCTCACGGCGGATGAGGTTTTCCCTCTCGACACTGCGGTGGTGCCGAGCGTCTTCACCGATCACCTCTCCCTCTTCGTCTCCATGGCCTCTCTGATTCTCGATCAGCCATGCATGACCGCAGAGCTCGTGCGAAAGCACGAGCCAGGGCTCCATGTTCTGCAGTCTGCCGCTGACCGTAGCCGCGCCCCAGGTCCTCTGGCTGTTCGGGGATGGCACCTGGATAATGCGAAGCTCGGCGCTTCCGGTCCGGGGGTGCTGCGAGTCGTTGACTTCGATCGTCCAGAGATTCCCCCCGGTGACGAAGTCACAGAGGCAAGTCGAACCCGTTGGGTTGGAAGAGGCCGCGGCCTGCGAAGCAGGCCCGGAAGCGGCGTCCACGATACCCATGACAGCACCGATGAGGCCCCCGATGATGAGCCCTGGCAGAGCGCCGACCCCAAGTGCATACGCGCCGATCCTGGCACCAGTCAATGCACCGCGACCGAACTGATGAAGGAAGCGCTGCCCTCGGGTACGGCAGAAGTTCTCGTTCGCGCTGACCCGGCCGGTGCTCCGGTCCACGGCGACGCTCGCCTGGGGGGCCAGAGTCCGCAAATATTGTTCTACAGCCTCTCCGTTGGTCGGGGTAGGGCCGCTGGAACTCGGGGTAGGGACGGGCTGAGCGGGACGGGCGACCTGAAGAGCGCGCCTCAACCGGGGTGGCATGGTCCGGCTCCGCACCGGCTCCCCAAAGCGCTCGGCGATCCGCTCCGCTTCCTTCTCCTCGGGGCTGTCCGGCTCTCCGATCCGCAACTCTCGGTCTATGCTCAGACCTTCCTGTTGCGCAACATGACTCAATTCATGGGCCAGGAGGCTGAGACCCGCGGGCGAGTGTGGCTGATATTGCCCTGGACCGAAGACCACGTGCCGGCCGGCGGTGTAGGCCAAGGCACCAACGGCGCTGGCGGAGCTCGCCGCGGATGTATCCGTATGGACTCTTACATTGCTGAAGTCCCGCCCGAAACGCGGCTCCAAGCTGGCACGCGCGACAGGATCAAGGGGCTTTCCCGAAGAGCGCAAGACGTCATGGACCAGGGGCGGCGCCATGTCCGGCCGCGCGCGTCCGGCTGGAGAGCGATGAAGCTTCCTCTTGCGGCATTCTTCGCACTCGCCGCCTCCCGTGTACTGGCCACACCCGCACTTCCGCCGCAGCACGGCGCCCTCCGGGGTCGGCGTGATCTTCGCCTGAGCTGGGACCCTCTGCCGCATCATTTCTCAGTCTTCGCGGCGTCCCGCACTCCGACCACCTTCTGGTCTCGCACGGCCTCATGGACGATCGGCGGGACCTCGGAAGGCTCGGTGCCCTGGCTCCTCCGCCTCTGCATCTTCTGCTTCTTCTTGCACTCCTCGCACTCGCTCCCGCCGGCATGCTGGCCGCAGGCGCACTTGCGCTGAAGAATCCCGCTTCGGATGGGAGCGTCGATCTTGGACGGATGGGCGGGCTCAGTCTGCCGCATCACTTCCCAATCCCCCCATAAACCGACTGAGCGATCTGCGTCCCCAGCCGTCCCGGGCTTCCATCCGCGCCGATCTCGAACCCTTCCGCCCTCACGGACGGCACGGCTCCGCCCGACGCCAGATTTCCTACGCCGCCTTCGGCGAGCAGCCGCCCAAGCTCGGCTTCCACCGCCGCCTGCAGATGCGGGCGCTGCGCATGATCGAGATCGATCCCTTCGAGGACCAAGCGATCGATGTGGAGGTTCACTTTCATGCCTTCACCTCCACCGGCGCGGTCCAGCGGAAATCCGCTTCGTTGATGGGGCGGCCGAGCTTCAGAAACTCGGTGCGGGCGGCGGCGAGGACGTGCGGCATGGTCACCGGCGTGCCCGCGTCGGCGGCGAGGAAGGCGGCGTTCATGGCCACGTTGTTGATCGCTCCACCGTTCAGGCCGAGACGGGCCAGGCGGCTGAAATCCAGGCCGGCCTGTTTCGTCTCGGGCGGGAAGATGCGCTTCCAGATCTCCCGGCGCTCGCCCTCGGCGTGGGCAGGGAAATCCAGCAGGAAGCGGAGGCGCCGCAGGAAGGCGGAGTCCAGGGAGCTCTTGAGGTTGGTCGCCAGGATCGCCAAGCCCCGGTAGGACTCGATGCGCTGGAGGAGATAGTTGATCTCGATATTCGCGTAGCGGTCGTGGCTGTCCTTGACCTCGCTGCGCTTGCCGAACAGGGCGTCCGCCTCGTCGAAGAAGAGGATGGCCCCACCGTCCTCGGCGGCGTCGAAGAGGCGGCGGAGGTTCTTCTCGGTCTCGCCGATGTATTTGCTCACTACGGTCGAAAGATCGATGCGGTAGAGGCTCAGGCGCAGCTCGCTCGCGAGCACCTCGGCGGCCATGGTCTTGCCCGTGCCGCTCTCGCCGGCGAACAGGACGCTGATCCCCAGGCCCCGGTTGCGCCGGGCGGCGAAGCCCCAGTCCTCGTAGACCTGGCTGCGCAGACGGACCTGGGCCGCGATCTGGCGCAGCAGGTCCAGCTCGCGCTGCGGCAGCACGATGTCGTCCCAGGTCGCCCGCGGATCGAGACGCTGGGCCAGTCCTTCGAGGCGCGGCCGGGCGCTCGCCAGCGCGGCGTCCCAGAGGCGCTCTCCCAAAGGATTTTCCGATTCGACGCCTTCCGGCCTGGCGTCTTCCTGGGTGGCGCGGGCGATGCGGCGCAGGGTCTCAATGTCGAGGCTGAACTGGCTGGCGAGCCGCGACGGCAGATCCGCCGCGGACTCTCCCAGGGCCGCGGCCCAGGCCTCTTTCTGCTCGGCGGGCGTGGGCTTCGCCACGTCCAGGGCCACGCTGGCTTCCCCCAGCCCCGGGCGCACATCCTGGGTGGCGACGAAGAAGACGCCGTTGGCGCCCGCGAGGAATCGGCCGAGCGGCGGCGCCTGCCCTTCGGCGGGCGCCGCCCTCTCGGTCTCCTGGGCGTCGAGATAGAGGGCGAAGGGGGACAGCGCGCTCTCGCGCTGCACCAAACGGGCGAGGGTCTCCAGATCGGCCACCTGCGTGGGCATCAGCTCGGCAGGCAAGCGGTAGAGACCCAGGTCCAGCGAGGCCGCCGCGTGCCAGGCCACCAGCCGCTTGCTCGGAACGTCCGGACCCAGAAGCTGGAAGACCGGCAGTCGGCGGCCCGGTTGGGCGGCCTCCAGACGGCTCAGGATCTGGCGGACCACGGCGGCCTGCGACGGCGGCAGCTCGGCGTCTCCCTCCGGCGGCCGCAGGGGGAGGAGGAGCGGGCTGAGGCGGTCGTCCAGATAATTCAGGCCCTTGAGGAAGTTGACGATGCGCTCGTCCGCCCGCAACGCGCTGGTGGTGAGCGGCTGCGCTCCGGGCTGGTTGATTTCGATCATCCGCCAGTGCCTCAGAGGGCGCTCGGGCGAGAGCACGTCCCAGGCCGGATCGTCGAACAGGGCCATGGCGAGCGCGAAGGTCGGCCATGGGCGCGCGGGGTCGTCCTGGGCGCGGGCGCAGAGCGGGGCGATGCGCGTATCCAACTCCAGGGAGACGCAGAGCAGGAGCACGTCGCGCTCGAATCTGGACAATCCGAACCGGCGGACCAGCACCACCAGGGCCGGCGGCGGGTCCATCTCCTCGGCCGCGGCCATGGCCTTGGCGGCCTCTTCGATATGCGCCTGGGTGATGGCCTCCGAAGCCGGCGGCAGGGCGAGGATGGGCGGCGGCGCATTTTCGGAGGAGGGCCGGCGCCGGAATCGCTCGGCGAACGAAGAGGGCCTGGGCTCGGCCGCGGACTCGACGGGGAGCGACGGCGCGGGCGGGATCTGCTCCCAGTCCGCCAGCCGCTCCAGGCGCAGGCGCAACCAAGCCAGGGCGGCCGAGAGGAAGGCGTCGTTCGCTTGCGGCCAGTCGGCGGTTTCGGCCATCAGATCGTCACTTTCTGCGTCGGGTCGAAGAAAGGCGGCCCGTCTTCCGGACGCCGCACGAGCAGGCTGTCCACGCCGTCGATCCGCAGGCGAACGAAGGGATTGCCCACCGGGGCCTTCTTCACGATGAACTTCAAGGTGTTCGTGGGATTGGGGTGAGCCGGCGGCGGCGGGATCGGCGGGAGCGGCTCGGCGGGGATCTCGCGGTCATCGATTAACAGGACTGCGCGTTGGCCGGGCCGGAATTTCGGCTGGAAGCTCACGTTGATCTCGGAGGTCCCGTTGCCGTCGGGGGGAGCCGTGGCGGGCAAAGTTGTGATGCGCGGCGCCACGGTCAGCGGCAATTCATTGGTGGTGCGGACGTCGTCGCCGCTGGTGAGCTCCACCGAGACCGTGTAGAGCCCGGCCACCCACAGGTCGGCGTCATCGGTCAGCGTGACCTTGATCTCCTTGTCCGTGGCGCCGGGCTCGATGGTCACCGGGGCCGGATCGGCGAGGCGCGGATTGAGGAAGAGCACCTTGGCGGTGCCGGCGTCCAGATGGTTGCCTTTCAGCGTGACCACGTCCCCCAGCCGGGCGCTGAACTGCCGGTCCGGCAGCTCGACGCTCAACAGCTCGGGAAATGGAGAGCCGACATCCGCCCGCGCGGTCACGCCGGTGCCGTCCTTGCCGCGCTTGAGCACGGGGAGCGGCGTCTTGGAGGCGCGCTGGCTTTCGATCAGCACCACGGAAACCTGATAGCAGACGGAAGTCCGGTACTGCGTCTGGAAAGCCGGCCAGAGCTTGGCGATCTCCTCCGCCGGCAGCGTCTGCTGGGTGATGCGCACGCGCTCGATCTGCTCGTGCAGATCGCTGCCCAAGACGTTGGACTGGGTGGCGCTCTCGATCTCCCCGGCGTCGAGCACCGGATGGTCATGGAGCACGCTCATGGCCCGCCCGAGGAGCGCGTGGCTGAGCACCTCGTTGGCGTCGTCGTTGTAGGCGGTCAGGAGATAGAACAAGTTCAAGGGCAGCGGCGGATGGCCGGTCTCGCCCGGTTTGAGCAATCGCGGCATGTCCATGTTGCTGAAGGCGGCGTTGATCTGCGTGTGGTAAAGAAACAGATTGACCTGATCGTTGGTGAGCCCCACCTCCCGCGCTTTGTCGAGCGAGCGGACGGTCACGTTGGCGATCCCCAAACCGTGCGAAAGCAGTTGTCGCAGGGTCGCCGAGACGGCGGCAATGGCGAGTCCGTTGCTCATCGTCCCTCCCCCTTGGACCGTTGGCGCAGGTATTCGTCGAGGTCCACCGCCGGCCGGGCCGCGGGCCGTTCCCGCGCCGGCGCCTTGGGCGCGGCCGTGGCCCGGACTTCGATCCGGCCGATGGTGACGTGAATGACCGGCTCCGGCGCCGGCGCCTCCCGAAGGGGAGCGAAAGGCTGGCGCTCCGCGAGGGTGACCCGGGGCTGGAGTCGCGGGACCGGCGATTCCTGATGCTGAGGCTTTTCCGTACGAAATTCCCGTGGGCCCTCACCCCCCGTCGCCCTCTCCCGCGGGGAGAGGAGGGACGTGACGGCAGCGTCCTGCCTTGGCGGGATCTGGACGACAGTCAGGGGCTGAAGAAGAACAGGTTTGGCCACAGCCGCCGCAGCCAGGTTCCCCCTCTCCCCCCGGGAGAGGGGGTCAGGGGGTGAGGCCTCGAAGGGCTGAACGCTCCGCTGGGCAACGACGCTCTGAACCCGCTCCGGCTCCGCCTCAACCGGCGCGGGCACCCGCCGCCGGACCGGCTCCGGCTTCCTCCGCGGCTCCGGAGAATCTTCAGAAATCTTTTCAGCCGTGGCCTCATGGGCGTGGTGCTCCTCGGAGCGTTCTGCCCTTCGAGGCCTCACCCCGCCTCTCCCGGAGGGCGAGGGGGAACGGGATTCAGTCTTCGTGGGAATGGGCGCGGGCGGCGGAGCCGCGCTCTCCGTCACCGTCTCCTCAAGAAAAACTGTAGATTCCCGAAGCTCCGGGGCCGCCGGAGCCAGAGGCTCGAACCGCGAGGCCAGGCGCGGCTGGAGGGCCGGCGCGGGGGCCAGGCTTTTCGCCGCCAGGTTGCCGAGATAGTCACTCATCCGCGGATCAGCTCCAGATAAGAACGGCGCCGCCAGGGGCTCAGCGCCAGGATGTCCGCTTCACGCCAGCCATAAGCCGAGGCGAGGATGTGGATCTCGTGCAGGAGCGCCCGCGCCCAGGCGTCGATCTCCGTCCAGAAGAACGAGGCGATGTCGAACGCCGCCAGCCAGGAGTGACGGCAGGCGGGGCAGTCGAGGGCAAGCTCGACATCCCCCTGCGGATCGGCTTCGGCCATGCGGTTGGCCACGGCCGCGAGCGCTGTCTCGGGCAGCCGTTCCACCGGGACGTCTCCTCCCTCGGAATCACGGGCGGCGAGCAGGCAGCGACCCAGCAGGCGCCGGCGGGCGCCGTCCAGGTCCCCGGCCGTGGTCATCGCGGACACGTCCAGGCTGTTGGGCAGGCGGAAGGTCAGCTCGAAGCCGCCGGCCATCAACGCCAGCGGTTCTTCCACCGTGCCCTCGGGTGTCCGGATGTCCGCCACGTCGAAGGCCGTCTCCAGCCGTTCGCCGCAGGCGGGGCAGGAGGCGAGGCTGACCAGACGCGGCCCGAAGGTCCACTCGCGGAGGGTCAGCAGGCGGGCGTCCCGCCGGCCCACGCTCTCGCGGGCGAGATCCTCGAAGGTGGCCTCGGGGCAGGCCGCGGCCACCAGGATCAGCGCCCGCCGGACCGGCGGCTCGGCCAAGCCGCGCTCCCACGCGTCCAGCAGCTCCTGCGCGGAAAAAGCACGCATGACGAGTCCCTACGCCGCGGGCTCGGTGAAGCTCGGCTCGCTCGGCTCCTGCAGCTCGTAATCGCGCTCCCAACCCTCGTTCTCCAGCTTGATGTGCTGAATGGCGACCGCGTTGGCGTTGGCGTCCAGGTCCGGCAGCGCCTGGAACTCCGAGACCCAGCAGCGGAAGACCTTGTAACGGATCGCCGGCTGGCCCGCTTCGTTGTAAACCTCGATGAGGACGTCGCGCCGGAAGTCCTTGAGGGAGACCTCCGCGCCGAGCCCGGAGCCGAAATTCCACACCTTGTTGGCCCACTTTTCGAACTCGGTGTCATGGGTGACTCCGCGCTCGAGCGTGATGGCCTCGAACTTGGTGCGGCCGGGGGACTTGCGGGAGGTGCTGGGATCGCCGCCCTCGCGGTGCTCCACCACCTCGGTGGTGCGCTTCATGCCGCCGACCTTGCTGATGCCGGCGACCGGTGCCGTGCTCCCTACCCAGAAGACACGGAACTTGAAGTTCTTGTACGGATCGAAACGATTCGCGTTGACATTGAACTGGGCCATGACCGTGTCTCCTTAGGTCTCGATCTGTCCGGCGAGCTGCTGGATCTTGATGATCACGAACTCGGCCGGCTTCAGGGGAGCAAAGCCGACGACGATGTTGACGATGCCCAGGTTGATGTCGTTCTGCGTCGTGGTCTCCTTGTCGCACTTGACGAGGTAGGCCTCGCGCGGCGAGCTGCCCTGGAATGCGCCCTGACGGAAAAGGTTGTTCATGAAGGCGCCGACGTTGGTGCGGATCTGCGACCACAGCGGCTCGTCGTTGGGCTCGAAGACCACCCACTGCGTGCCCCGGTAGAGACTCTCCTCGATGAACAGGGCCAGGCGGCGGACGGGGACGTATTTGTATTCATCGGCGAGGACGTCCGCTCCGCGCATCGTCCGCGCGCCCCAGACGACGCGGCCAGTGACGGGGAATGATCGCAGGCAGTTGACACCCAAGGGGTTCAATTTGCCGTTCTCGTCATCGGTGAGGTTGACTGCCAGCCCCTGGATTCCATTCAGAGAGGCGTCGAGCCCGGCAGGGGCCTTCCAGACGCCCCGCGCGACGTCCGTACGGGCCATGACACCCGCGACGGCTCCGCAGGGCACGAATTCCGCGATCCGGCCGTCCTGGTTGGGGTCTGCTTCGAGAACCCGAGGGAAGTACAGCGCGGCGTTCCGGGCCTCGTTTCCAGAGAGGCCGAGGTCTGTGAGCGCCTGGTTGTTGTCCTTGATGATGTCGGAAGGCTTTTTCCAACCCGCGGGTGGATCGACGATCAGCATGGCGCGGCGCTTCTGGCAATAGGTGAGCGCGGCTTGATAGATCGTCGTCTCGGTCGATCCTTCGCGCGTCTCTGGCGGAATGCAGAGCAGGTTGAAGAGATCGACCTTCTCCAGGGCGTAGAGCCCCTTCTTGTCGATATCGCCTCCGGGCGGAGTGAAGTTCTTCAACTTCAGCGACAGACCGTCCGTCAGGGCGCTCGACGCATTCGTCTTGGCCGTCGCGAAATCCTGCATCGAGGTGTTCAGCGCGGTCACCTCCGCCGCGGTGTCTCCTCCCGCCACTTGCTTGTCGTGGAGCGCCTTCTTCTTTTTCGCCAGATCCTGCTCCGCGACCGTCACCGCGTCACTGCCGGCGGTCACCGCGGGAGCCGGATTGGCGTCGAGGTCCCCGACCCAGCGCACCAGACTCGACTCGGCTTTCAGGACCCGGTCGACCCGCCGGGGGCTGTCCTTCTTGGTCGACAAGCTGAGGAACTTTTCCGTCAGGCCGCCAGGAGAGTCATCGCGGACGGTGAGATTGAACTGGTCCGCGGCGACGCCATCGATAGTGGCGCGCAGGTTCGCCCCCCATTTTCCCGAAGAGGCGGCTTCGAGGATCACCGCGCCAATTTCGATCCGCGCCTTGTTGACGGATGCGGCGCCCTTGACCGCATCCGCGGCGGCCTTCTTGACGGCGGCGAGGTCACCGCCACCTGCCGCAGCGGCTTCAGCGGCCTTCGCCACCGCGTCGGCGGCCCCATACTGGGGCGTGTTCTTGGACTTATCGGCCTCCGTACGCGCGGCCGCCGCGGCCGCCGCGCCATCGGCGCCGTTGGTGGCCGCCGCGACGGCCTTGGCGACGTCCTCCGAGCTCTGCCGGGCCGCCTCGTCCGCGAACGGCGAATTGAACAGCCGCACGATGATCGCCTGTCCGCCGCCGTTCATAAAGAAATCCCGGACGGCATATCCCATCGGGTAGCCGTAGGTCACCGCTCCGAAATTTCGCTCGAAGTCGCCGAGTCCGAAGACGGTCACCGCTTCGTCCTCCGGTCCGCGAGGCGCCCGGCCGACGAACGCCGCGATCGACGTCGCCACCCCGGTGATGGTGCGGACGCCGCTCGGAATCTCCTCGATGTAGACGCCTGGATAGCTGACTGTGACTGGCATAAGGGTTCCCTCTCTAGCCGCAGAGCCCGGTCGCCCCGGCGCGGCCCGCTGTCCATTCAGCGTTCCGCAAGGTCTTCGCGACACCTGGACAGATAGGCGAACCGCTCCACCATTTCGTTACACGCTGATCAAAAATAGGCGACGCCGCCTCTGGAGCCGGCACCAACCGGGCGATCGGTTCGGTGATCCTGGGCGGCCAGTTGATGTCGCTGCATCCCGTCCCGCTCGCGAGAGAGCGAAATAGAAAGATAAGATCATCCTCTATGGGCTACGACTTCATGGCACGGTCGAATTGCGTGTGAGCGACGAGCCGGCTGCCGGCTCGCCGGAACTGGCAGCGCAGCCTGATCGGGGAGTCGCGAAAGGCTCCGCCGTCGAGGTGCTGCTGGCGGCCCTGCGGCTCGGGGTCAGCTCCTTCGGGGGGCCGGTCGCGCATCTGGGCTACTACGAGCGAGCCTACGTCCGCCAGCGCCGATGGCTCAGCGACGACGAATATGCCAACCTGGTCGCGCTCTGCCAGCTGCTGCCCGGCCCCGCCAGCAGCCAGACCGGGTTCCTCATCGGCCTGCACCGCGCCGGGTGGCTGGGAGCCCTCGCCGCCTGGGTCGGCTTCACGCTCCCCTCGGCGGTCCTGATGTACGCCTTCGCCGTGCTCGCGCCACGCCTCCAAAGCCCGGTCATGGACGCTTTTCTGCACGGGCTCAAGCTGGTGGCCGTGGCGATCGTGGCGCAGGCGGTCTGGAGCCTGGCCAAGCGGCTCTGCCCAGACCGCCGCCGCACCGGCATCGCGCTGCTGGCGGCGGTGCCGCTGCTGGTCGCCGGCGGCGCGGCGATGCAGCTCGCCGTCCTGGCGCTCGGCGCCGTGGCCGGCCTCCTCCTCTGCCGGGACCTCGAGCTCCCAGCGATCCGGCTGCCGCGGGACGTCGGGCGGACCGTGGCGTGGGCGGCGTTCGGGATCTTCGCCGCGCTGCTCGCCGGCCTGCCCGTCCTCGCCTCCTGGGAGCCGCACGGCTTCGCCGCCCTCGCCGCCGTGTTCTACCGGGCGGGAGCGCTGGTCTTCGGAGGCGGGCATGTGGTCCTGCCGCTCCTGCGCGACGCTCTGGTGCCCACCGGCTGGATGTCCGACAGCACGTTCCTCGCCGGCTACGGCGCCGCCCAGGCGGTGCCCGGCCCGCTCTTCACGCTGGCGTCCTATCTGGGCGCCGTCTGTACGCCCCCAGGCTCTTCCTCCGTACTCTGGGCGGTGGGCGCGGTGCTGTTCATGTTCCTGCCAGGACTGCTGCTGGCGATCGCCGGGATGTCGCTCTGGAGCTATGTCGCGCGGGCTCCCGGCGCTCAGGCGGCCCTCGCCGGCGTCAACGCGGCCGTGGTGGGGATCCTCGGCGCCGCGCTCTATGACCCGGTGTGGACGGCGGGCGTACGGACCGGCACCGATGTCGCGATCGCGCTCACCGGCCTCCTGCTGCTCGAACGCTGGCGGACGGCGCCGATCGTGGTGGTCGCGTTCTGTGTGGGCGCGAGCCTGGCGGCGGCCTGGATCGCGGCGAGCGGCGCCTGAAACAGAAAGAGGGGCCCGCGGGGCCCCTCTCTCTGTTTGTGCCTGTCTCGAGGGACAGGGCTTCAGCTTACCGGCAGGTCCTGCCCTTGCAGCTGTTCGAGCAGCACTGGCTGTTGCTGGTGCAGCTCGCGCCCTTGGCGCTGCAGCTACCGCCGCCGGCCGGATTCAGGAAGGCCGCCAGATTGGGGTAGCTGACCGCGAAGGCGCCGTCGACCGTGCCGTTGTTCGCGGCGTCGCAGACGTCGTTGAGGTTGGTGCCGCACGCTCCGTAGAGCTGGCCGACGATCTGGCCGGAGCTGTTGACCACCGGCGAGCCGCTGCTGCCGCCCTCGGTGGCGCCCACGGTGTCACGGCTGTAGATGAAGTTGCCGCGCGCCAGGGTGCGGCAGGTGCCCTTGGTGGTGTCGACCACGCCCTCGGTATAGGCCTGGGGCGAGCCCTGGGGGTGGCTGATGCGGTACAGCCCCAGGTTGTTGGTGTTGGCCACCGGCGTGCTCAGCCAGCCCAGGTAGGTGGTGACGCCGTCACGCGACGCCGGCGTCGTGGCCAGTTGCAGCAGCGTGTAGTCGCTGGTCGAGCCGCTCGCCTTGATGGTGGCGCCGACGGTATCCCCGGTGTTGTTGAAGGGCTGCGTGCAGTTGGGGTTGCTGCAGGTGGTCTCGTAGTCGAAGTAGGTCTCCAGGCTGGAGGCCTCGCCGCTGGTGCTGATGCAATGGTGAGCGGTGAGGAAGTACGGGATCACCGAGGTGGTGACGGTGTCCGCGATCAGGCCGCCGGTGCAGATGTAGTAGGAGGCCCCGGACTGGAACAGCATGCTGGCCACCGCGTCCTTGGCGTTGTTGACCACGGCGCTCGACTGGCACGCCGCGTTGACCACGCAGGTGGCATTGACCGAGCAGAGATTGCTGGCCTTGGAGATCGCGCCGAGATCGCTGGGATCGAAGACGCCCTCGGGCCGGTAGCGCGGAGCGGCGAAGCGGGCGCCCATGACGCCAACTTCCGCCAGGGTCTGCTGCGGGGCGCGCTCGCTGTTGACCGGCGAGTGGACCTGGAGCAGGAGCTGCTGGCCGAAAACCGTGTTGGTGTGCAGCACGCCGTCGCCGAGCGGGCCGCGGCCGGTGTAGGGGCCGAAGGCCTGGCCCGCGAGGTTGTAGACGTAGAGCTCGGCCCCGCGCGGCAGGTCGACGCCGGTGAGGTGGAGACGGAGGGCGGTGGCGCCGGGGACCTGCACCGCGGCGGTCAAGCAAGCGGGTCTTGCTATAAAGCAGCGCATGGTGAAGGTCGTGCCCTCGGGTTGCTCGTCTTGCCGGCTCTCGTTTTCGCGATCTAACGTCCGGAAGGAGCAGCCGAGACGCCGCGACCTCTGTGGCAGGCCGCCAATGCTGAAAGCCCGGGTATGCTGGGCCTGTGAGACCATCGCCGAAGCATCCGGTCGTCGAGGAGTACGCGCGGCTCGCGCCCGAGTACGACGCGAGATGGTCGTTCTATGTCGAGGCCACGTCGCGTGAAACGCTGGCCCGCTTACGCCTGAAGCCGGCGGACCGGGTGCTCGATGTCGGCTGTGGCACCGGGGCTCTGCTGAGCCGTCTGTCGAGATCGCACCCGGCGGCGCGGTTGACCGGAGTCGATCCGGTTCCCGAGATGCTGGCGGTGGCCCGCCGCGGGCTGCCGCCGGCGGTCCGGCTCGCCGCGGGCTGGGCGGAGCGGCTCCCCTTCGCGAGCGGGCGGTTCGATGCAGTGGTATCCTGCAACGTGTTCCATTACATCCGGCAACCCCTGACCGCCTTGCGCGAAATGAACCGGGTCCTGCGTCCAGGCGGTCAGCTCGTGATCACCGATTGGTGCGACGACTATCTGGCCTGCCGTGCCTGCGATCTTTATCTCCGCCTGTTCAGCCCCGCCCACTTCAAGATCTACCGCCGGCAGGAGTGCATGAGCCTGCTGCGGGCTGCCGGTCATCGCGACGTGAATGTCGAGCGCTACAAAATCAACTGGCTGTGGGGCTTGATGACGGCGAGAGTCACGAAGGCAAATTCTTCAGCTCCAGACTCTGCTTTCTCGCCGCGCTGATCTGCTCGCCCCTGCCATCGAGGAGGGATTACATTGATCGTCAAGACCGCTCAGCGATCCCGCGGCATCAAAAGCCTGGTCTGGAGCGGTCTCGCCGTGACTCTGCCGTTCTGTGCCGCGGCCGCCCTGCACGAGGAGGCCCGCATCACCGTCGGCGATCTGGTGGCAGTGAGCAGCGACCGCCGGGACGTGCCTCACGTCGAGCCCTGCCTCGCGGCCCATCCAGCCGATCCAGGCCTCCTGTTCGGGGCTGCGGTCACGTTTCCGGAAGCCAACCCCAAGGAGGGCCTCGCCGCTTCGATCGTCGCGGGATTCCGCTCGTCGGACGGCGGGAGGACCTGGGCTCAAGTCCCCTTCCCCGAATGCCGGATCGACCCCTGGGTGAGCTTCGGAAAGGATCATCAGGTTTATCTTTCCTGTCTGGGCAGGCACAACTCCCTCCTCGTCTACCATTCGGCAGACGCGGGACGGACGTGGGGAGCCCCCGCCCGGGTTCCCGCTGGTCACGGCGGCGATGACGCGGACAGGCCGGTGCTCTCCGTCGGCCGCCCAGCGGAGCCGCGAGGAGGAGCCGTCTATGTGACCTTCGGACAATCCTCTCCGGCGCCCGGCCTGCGGAAGCCGTCCTATGGGCCCTCGGTCGCCCGTTCCATCGACGGCGGCCGGACGTTCTCGCAGCCTGTTTTCCTGAAACACGACAACCTGACGCAGCAGCCGTTCGACGCCGTCGTGCTCTCTTCCGGCGCCCTGGTGGCCTTTTTCATGGACTACTCCACTCCGCAGGAGGCCCCCCTGCCACACCGCAGGACCTGGATGGCGAAGTCGCGGGACGGTGGCCAGACGTTCTCGATCCCGGCCCTCGTCCACGCGCAACTCGGCGACGAGATGCCCTGGTCGGTTGCCGCCGACCGCTCCACGCGCCGCCGCGACTGGATCTACCTGGCGGTGGATGGGTCCTGGCGGCGGGCCGCGAGCGGGCCGGAGGAGAACCGCGCGGCCGCCGGAGGCGGTCTGCTCCTGCGGGTCTCGGAGGATGGGGGGGAATCCTGGCGGGCTCCGGTGAGCGTGACCGATGCGCCTCCCGGAGCCAACGCCGAGTTGCCCGCGATCGCCGTGAACGGCGACGGCGTCGTCGGCGTGGCGTGGTCCGACACCCGGCGCGATCCCAAGGGGGAGTGCTTCGACATCTATTTCACCGCCTCTCTCGACGGCGGAGCGACGTTCCTCCCCAACGTGCGCGTTACACCGGAGCTGTCGTGCCCCAAAGCCTCCGCAAAGCAGCGGGGCGTGGCAGTCCGCTGGCCCTTTGGCGGTGACTTCAGCGGCTTGGCCGCCGGGGCGGATGGCCGATTCCACCTCTTCTGGGTCGACAGCCGCACCGGCATCTATCAGGTCTGGACGACGACCGCCCAGGTGACCCCTCAGCCGTAGAAAATCATCCGATGAAACTCCGGATCCCCCGCACCCTCCTATGGCTCGCCGGAGGAGCCGTAGCCATCGAGATCGCCGCCCGGCTCAATGTCCGACGCGAGCAGGCGAGGCGCCGCGCGCTCGGCAGCCGGCTCTTCACGTGCGTCCTGGGCGAAGGGGATCCGGTGGTGTTCGTCCCCGGCTACCAGGGCTCGACCGAGTTCTGGCAGCACGCGTTCGATTCCCTGGCAAGCCGGCATCGCCTGATCTTCGTCGATGCCCTGGGCTTCGGCCGCTCCCCCTGGCCGGACCGGCCGCCTACCCTGGACGATCATCTCAACGCCCTGCGCGAGACCCTGATCGCCGAGGGGGCTATCAGCCGGGTAACGCTCGTTGGTCACTCCTTCGGCACCGTCCTCGCCGCCTACTACGTGGAGCGGTATCCGGACGAGATCGACCGCCTGCTCCTCCTCGGCGCTCCCGTCTTCGAAGGTGAGGACGACGCGCGGCGGCGGCTCCGCGAGATCTCCCCCATCGCCGCGCTCTTCTCTCTCAACCGCTTCCTCGCCCGGGAGGCCTGCATGCTGATGTGCGCCCTGCGGCCGCTGCTCGAAACGCTCCTGCCGCGCCTGAAGCCAGACCTTACCCATGGAGTGGTCCACGACGCCGTCCTCCACGACTGGCCGTCCGCCGACGGAGCCCTCCGCGTCCTCCTCACCCGGCCCATCACCGAGCCCCTGCGCCGGATCGGTCCCAAGGTCACCTTCATCCACGGCGATGCCGACGGCATCACGCCTCTCGCCCGCATCCGCGAGCTGGCGGCGGAGACCGGAGCCTCGGTGATCGAGACCTCGGACGTCCACCTCTCCTATGCCTCCCGGAGTGCCGGGCTCATCCGCGAGCGGATCGAAGCCGCTCTCCCAGCAATCGCAGGCCGTTGAAGATGACGATCAGCGAGGCTCCCATGTCGGCGGCGATCGCGGCCCAGAGGGAGGCGTGGCCGGCGAACGTCAGGAACACGAACACGGCCTTGATCAGCAGAGAGAAGCCGATGTTCTGCCGGATGACGCCCAAGGTCCGGCGCGAGTGGAGAATCAGCCAGGGGAGCCTCGAGAGGTCGTCGGACATCAGGGCGACGTCAGCGGTCTCGATCGCGGCATCGCTCCCCGCCGCGGCCATGGCGACACTCAGGGTGGCCCGAGCCATGGCCGGAGCGTCGTTGACTCCGTCGCCGATCATCGCCACCTGACCGTAACGGGCGACGAGCCGGTCGATCGCCTCTACCTTCTCCATGGGGAGCAGCTCGGCCTGGACCTCGTCGACGCCCGTCACCTTGCCGATCGCCTCAGCCGTTCCCCGGTTGTCGCCGGTCAGCATGACCACCGCCTGAATACCAGCATCGCGGAACGCCTGGACAGCGCCTTTCGCCTCCGGACGCACCCCGTCCGCAACGGCGATTAGGCCGCAGACGTGGTCTTCCGTGCCCACCACCACCGCCGTTCGCCCAACTTGAGACATCGCCGTCAGCCGCTCGTGAATCTCGGGGGTCTCCTGGTTCCGCTCCTCCAGATAGCGGTGGGAGCCCAGCCAGTACTCCCGTCCCTCGAAACGGCCGGTGGCCCCCTTGCCCTGGAGGATCTTGAAGTCCTCGGCGGGGCGGACCTCGATCCCACGGTCCTTGGCATACGCGAGGATGGCCCGGGCGAGGGGGTGCTCGCTCCTCGCCTCGAGGGCCGCGGCCCGCTCCAGCACCTCCCGTTCGTCGTGGCCCGCCAGGGGGACCAGCTCGATTACCGTCGGCCGCCCCCAGGTGAGGGTGCCCGTCTTGTCGAGAGCCACCGCCTTGATCCGCGCCGGCACCTCGATGAACAACCCGCCTTTGACCAGCACGCCGTGCCGGGCCGCGGCCGCCAGGGCGGCGACGATGCTGACCGGCGTCGAGATCACCAGGGCACAGGGGCAGGCGATGACGAGCAGCACTAGCGCGCGGTAGAACCAATCCCCCCAGGCACCGCCGAACAGCAGGGGCGGGACCAGCAGGACCAGGATGGCGAGCGCCATCACCGCGGGCGTGTAGACCCGGGCGAATTTCTCGACCCATTGCTCGGAGGGCGCTCTGCGGGACTGGGCTTCGCCGACCATGCGGATGATGTGCGCGAGCGTGGTGTCGCCGGCGCGCCGGGTGGACTCGATCTCCAGCGCGCCGTTGCCGTTGATGGTGCCGGCGAAAACCTCGTCCCCCGCCGTCTTGGGGACGGGGACGCTCTCGCCGGTGATCGGCGCCTGGTTGACCTCGCTCACTCCCGCGGCCACCCGGCCGTCCAGCGGGATGCGCTCGCCCGGCTTGACGACAAGGCGGGTGCCGATCTCCACGCCTTCGGCCGGCACCTCCCGCTCACGGCCGTCGGCGCCGAGGACGCGGGCGATCGCCGGCGCCAGGTCCATCAGGGCAGCGACGGCCCGCCGGGCGCGCCCCACGCTCCAGGATTCGAGAGCCAGCGAGAGCGCGAAGAGGAATGCGACCGTCGCCCCCTCGAACCATTCGCCGATCCCGACCGCTCCCGCGACGGCGATGGCCATCAACAGGTTCATGTCCGGCCGCAGCCGCTTGAGGGAAAACCACGCCTTGGGCAGGACGTACCAGGAGCCGGCCAGGATGGCGAGGGCGTAGAGCAGCCTCGAGGCGAGCGGCACGCCGTGGGCGAGGCCCAGGCCCTCGGAGCCCAGGGCGCGGGAGATCCCCCCCGCCAGTCCGGCATGGACGGCGAAGCCGGCGAGAGCCGCGAGGCCGCTCGCCGCCGTCAGCGCCTTGCGTCCGCGCCGCTGCCAGAAGCCTTCCGGCTCCGCGCTCTCGGTGGCCTCCGCCCAGACCTGGGCTCGCATGCCGGTGCGCTCGACGGCCTTCAGGATCTCCCCCTCCGCGACCCGCGGCGCGGCGACCGTCATCTTCGCTTTCAGGATGTCGAAGGAGAGGCGGTCCTCGCCGCCGACGAGAGGGCCCACCTCCCGCTTGAGGATCGCCACCTCCTCGGCGCAGTCCATGCCACGGATCTTGAAGTGTCTCGCGACGTCCTGAGTCATTCTTCCTCCTCCGCGGGTCGAGGCTTCCGCAGGCGTTCCCGCGTCTGATGAACGAACTGGTAGAACGTCGGCAGCGCCAGCAGGGTGAAGAGCGTCGAGGTCACCAGGCCGCCGATCATCACGACCGCCAGGGGGCGCTCGATCTCGGAGCCGTGGAGGCGCAGCACGAGCAGCGGCAGGAGGCCCAGGATGGCGGTGCCCGCCGTCATCAGCTTGGGGCGCACGCGCCCGATCGACGCCTCCCGGAGGGCCTCGCCGAAAGGCCTCCCCTCCGCCAGCAGGGAGCGGGTCTGGGAGACCAGCACGAGGCCGTTCTGGACGGCGATGCCGAACAGGCCGATCAGCCCCACCAGGGAGGAGACGTTCCAGGTCTCGCCGGCGAGCCAGAGGGCGAGGATGCCGCCGACGAAGGCGTCCGGCAGGGTGGCGAGGATGACCAGGGTCTCGGCGAAGGAGCCGAGCGCCAGGTAGAGGAGCACCAGCACCGCCAGCAGCGCCACGGCGATGGCGAGCGAGAGGGAGCGCAGGGCGCGCGCCTGGTTCTCCACCCGGCCGCCGACGTCGAAGTAGTAGCCGGTGGGCAGCTCGAGCTTCGCCGCCAGCCGCTCGCGCACCTCGGCCGCCGTGCCGCCGAGGTCGCGGCCGGCGACGCTCGCCTCGACCGCGGTCCGGCGGCTCCCGGCCTCGCGCTGGATGGCCGCGGGTCCGAAGTCCTGTTCGATGCGGGCGAGCTGACCGAGGGGGACGCGGGTGCCGTTGCGGCCGTCGATCAGCAGCGCGCCGAGAGAGGAGAGATCGGCTCGCCGCCGGTCCTCCAGCCGCACCACGAGGGCGAACCGGCGCTGCCCGACCCAGATCTGCGAGACCTCCTCGCCCGCCAGCCCCACCCGCAGGGCGTCGATAACGTCGGCGGGCGTGAGCCCCACGCGCGCCACGGCCTCGCGGTTGACGGTGACGCGGATCTGCGGCAGGCCGGTGAGGGCCTCGGCCCGCAGGTCGGCGATGCCGGGGATCGGCTCCATCAGCTCGCGGGCTCGCGCGGCCAGCCGGGAGAGGAGGGGGAGATCCGGGCCGTAGATGCGCACCTGGAGGTCCGCCGGGGTGCCGCCCAGCCCTTCGTCGATCCGCATGCCGAGAGGGGTGGTGAAGAGCACGGTGACCCCCGGGACCTTCTCCAGGCGCTCGCGCATCCTCGCCTCCAGCTCCTCGAGAGAGCCGGAGCGGCCGGCCTTCAGGACCACCAGGACGTCGGAGACGACGTGCGGCATCGGGTCCTCGGTGCTCTCAGCGCGGCCGGTGCGGCGCACCACCTCCTGGACTTCCGGGAACCCGCGCAGCACGTCCTCCACCCGGTGGTTGCGCCGGTCCACCTCTTCCAGCGAGGCCTCGGGGGGGAGCAGGGTCTGCAGCAGCAGCGCCCCCTCGTCCAGCCTGGGCATGAAGTCGGAGCCGATCTGGAAGGCGAGCAGCAGGGCGGGGAGGGTGACCGCGAGCGACAGCACGCGGACGAGGCCGGCGTGGCGCATGCACCGGTCGAGCAGCGGGGCATAGATCGACTTGATCCAGCGGATCAGGGCCACATCCTCCGGGCGCCCGGGGCGGTTGGGGCGCAGCAGCCAGGCGGCGAGCACCGGCACCAGGGTCAGGGCGAGCGCCAGCGAGGCGGCCATGGCGGCCACCACCGCCGCCGCCAGCGGCCGGTACATCCGCCCCTCGATGCCGCTCATCGCGAAGAGGGGGGTGAAGACGGCGATCACGATCAGGGTGGCGAAGGCGATCGGCCGGCCCACCTCGACGGCGGCGGCGAAGGCCACCTCCCGGCGGGGGCGCGCTCCGCCGGCCAGGGTGAGCCGGTGGAAGACGTTCTCGGTGAGGATGATGGCGGCGTCCACCAGCAGGCCCACGGCGATGGCCAGCCCGCCGAGGGTCAGGGTGTTGAGCCCGATGCCGGCCGGCTTCAGAATCAGGCCGGCGATGGCGATGGAGAGCGGCAGCGTCAGGGTGACGATCAGCGCCGCCCGCAGGTTGCCCAGCAGCAGGAAGAGGACCGCCACCACCAGCAGGGCGCCGAGCAGCACCGCCCGGCCGACGCCGCCCAGGGCGGACCCGACCAGCTCCGCCTGGTCGTAGAGCACGCGCACCCCGACACCCGGCGGCAGACTGCCGGCGAGGCCCGCCACCGCGGCGCGCACGCCGCGCGACACCGCGACCGTGTCCGCCCCGAACTGCTTGACCACGCGGCAACTGACGATCTCCGAGCCCAGGCCGTGCGCCATGCCGCGGCGCACCGCCGGCGCCTCGCGGACCTCGGCCACCTCGCCCAGCAGCACGGGGGTGTTCTCCCGCACCGCCACCACGGTGGCGCGCAGGTCGCCGACGTTGGCGGCGCGCCCCACCGCGCGCACGGTCCACTCGATGGAGCCCTGGGCCACAAAACCGGCGGCGGCGTTCTCGTTGGAGCGGCGCACGGCGGTGAGCAGCTCGTCGAGCGTCACACCGAGGGCCGCCATGCGCTCGGGATCGAGCTGCACCTGGAACTGCCGCAGGTGCCCCCCCATCACCTCGACGGCCGCCACGCCGGGAACCCCGAGCAGACGGTTGCGCACCTCGAAGTCCCCCAGCTCGCGCAGCTCCATGAGGCCGGCGGACCCCGGCCTGGCTTCGATCACCAGCTCCATGATCTCGTTGAGCCGGTTGGTGAGGCTCGACACCAGGGGGGCGCCGGTCCCCGGCGGCAGCTCGCGAGCCACCTGGTTGACCCGCTCGCTGACCAGTTGGCGCGAGAGGTAGTAGTCGGCGTCGGGCTCGAACTCGACGCGCACCTGCGCCACGCCGGCCTGCGAGGTGGAGCGGATGCGCCGCACCTCGGGCAGGCCCGCCAGCGCGAGCTCCAGGGGCACGGCGACGCCGGTCTCCAGCTCTTCGGCCCCCATCGCCGCGTTCTGGACGAAGACGCTGAAGACCGGCGTCGCGAGGTCGGGAAAGACGTCGCGCCGCAGGTCGCTCAGCCAGACCGCGCCGACCGCCGCCGCGGTGAGCGCCAGCAGGAGGGTGAGGACCGGCCTGGCGAAGGAGCCGCGGAGGATACGCTCGATCATGGCCGGATTCCTTGGGCGCGGCGTTGGCCCTCATCACCCCGGCCCTCTTCTCCCGGCCTCCCCCCCAGCCGCCGGGAGAAGAGGGAGTGGTTAGTCAAAAAACAACAACTCTTTTCTTTTTGAGCCCCTCGCAAAGCAGTTCTAGTCATGATGGTGCTCCCCGCCGCCTTCCTTCTTCTCCGCTTCGGCGCGGAGTACGAAGGCCCCCTCGGCGACGACGGGCTCCCCGGGCTTCAGTCCCGAGACGATGGCCACCTCGTTGCCCAGGTCCCTGCCGCGCTCGACCGGCCGCACCTCGAACCGGCCTTCTCCGCGCGGCAGGAAGACGACCCACTGGTTGTCCATCCTCTGCAGGGAGGTGGCGGGCACGGCCACCACCTTCTCCCCCGCGCCGCTGGTACTGATAAAGGCGGTGGCGAACATCCCCGGCTTCAGCCGTCCCCCCGCGTTGGGCAGGTCGATGCGGACGGGCACGGTGCGCGAGTGGGCGTCCACCTCGCCGCCCACCCAGACCACCGTCCCCCGCAGCTTCTGCTCCGGCAGGGCCGCCAGGGCGATCTCGGCGGGCGATCCCACCCGTACCCGGACGGCGTCGCGCTCGGGGGCCTGCAAGACCAGCCAGAGGCGCGACAGGTCGGCGATCCGGAACAGCGGCCGGGAGGGATCGGCCATCTGCCCCTGGACCGCCGCGCGCTCCAGCACCGTTCCGGAGATCGGCGAGAGCAGGGCGAAGCCGGACAGGTCCCCCCGTCCCGTCCCGCTCCCGATGCCCAGGGCGGAGACGCCCGCCGCCGCCGCCTGCGAGTCCGCCTCCGCCTCGGCGAGGTCGGCCTCGGCCCGTTGCAGCTCGCCGCGAGAGACGATCCGCTCCGCGGCGAGCCCGCGCTTGCGCTCGGCGGTCTTGCGGGCCAGCTCCAACCGGGCGCGGGCGGCGGTCTGCCCCGCGCGCGCCTGCCCCAGCTCCACGCTCCGCAGCTCCGCCAGAGCCTGCCCGCGCCGCACGAACTGGCCCGGCGCGGCCGCCAGCCGGACCACCCGCCCGGCGATCGGCGCCCCCACCTCGGCGTAGGCCTGCTCGTTCACCTTCAGCTCGCCGAGAGCGGTCACCCCTTCCCCGCCGGGGCGCAGCTCGGCCGCGAACGTGGTGAGCTTCAGGTCGCGCAGCACCTCGGCGTCCACCGCCAGCACCCCCTCGCCGGCCTCCTCGTGCTCGCCTGCATGGTTCTCCGCGCCGTGAGCCGCGGACTCCGGCGGCTTGTCCTGCCGTCCGGCCGCCTCGTTCATCGCCTTGTCCTTGCCGCAGCCGGCCGGCAACAGCGACAGGACCAGGGCGATCCGGATCGTCCACTCTTTCTTTCTCATTGCAGGGCTCCGGCGGCCGTCTCCAGCTCGTAGCGCGTCAGCGACGCTTCGAGCAGGCGGTCCAGGTAGGCGAGGCGGGTTTCCACGATCTCGCGGCGGATCAGCAGCAGCTCCCCGAGGCCGATCTCGCCGGCCTCGAAGCTCTTGAGGGCCAGCGATTCATTGTCCTGCAACGCGGGAAGGGCCGTCCGTTCCAGCTCCCGCACCGCTGCGAGCCGCCGGTCGAGGGCCGAGTACGCGCCGCGGACCTCCGACTCCGCCGCTCCCCGCGCCACGGCGAGCGCCTGGCGGAGCGCGGCGGAACGCGCCTGGCCCACCGCCAGCGTCTCCTGGCCACGGTTGTGGACGGGGAGCGCGATCACGACGCCGGCGGTCACGATCTCCGCGCCCTCCTCCCGCGCCACGCCGCCGCGGGCTCCAAACTCCGTCCGACCCAGGGCCTGGCCCAACAGGACCTCGGCCTCGGTCTCGCGCAGCTCGGCGGCGAGCGCGCGGAGGTCGGGCCGCCGGTCGAGACCGGCCAGCAGCACTTCCAGGCCTAGCGGGGAAATAGGGGCGAGAGGCCCGCGCACCTCGACAGTCTCGCCAGGCTCCAGGCCGAGCATCGCCGCGAGCCCCGCGAGAGCCGCGCCCGCCTCGGCTTCCGCCGCGCTCTGCCCGGCCCGGGCGACGGCGGCGGCGGTCCGCGCCCGGTTGAGCTCCAGCGCCGTGGCCTCGCCGGCCTCATACCGGCGCTCGGTGGCGGCGAGCAGCTCGTCCGCGGCCTGGCGGCTCGCCGCGAGCAGGGCGGTCCGGTCCATGGCCACCAAGCCGCGGACGAAACCGGTCCGGACCTCCCGCAGCAGCAGGCGCCGGGCTTCCGCCAGCTCCGCCTCGGCGCGGTCCAGCGCGGCCCGCGCCCCCGCCACCCGGGCGGACCGCCGGCGGCCGGCGTCCAGCCCCTGGGTCACGGCCGCCTCGAAGTCGAAAAAGCCATCCCCGGCGCGCCGGTAGCCGCCGTCGACCTCCAGCACCGGATTCTCCTGGAACCGCCGGCCGGCCTGAGCCTGCCGCGCCCGGGCTTCCTCGACCCGGCCCCGCGCCAGGATGACGGTCCCCCCCCGTTCCCGGGCGAGCGCCAGCACTTCCTCGAGAGTCAGGACCCTGGCAGTCCTTTGCTGGCTCCCCGCGGGAACGGCGCACAGCGGCAACAGCGCCAATAGCGCCAGTAGCGACAATGCGGCCCACGGCCGCAGCCATTGAAATCTCATCGGTCACCTCTCGCGAACGGGTACGGTCGGCCTCTCGCCCGCGCGGCGGGAGACGAAGAAAAGGAGCAGATCCGCGGTGTTACGCGAGAGGGGATTTCGGGACGTGGAAGATGTCGCGGGGATCGGCGGAGAGGACGCGGTCCGCCGGCGGGTCGCCGACGATCGCCGTCGAGGCGGCAACCAGGTCTACCCGCGCCCCAGCCGTCAACACGGAGAAGCCGGGCAGGCAGCAGGCGCACCCCTGAGAGGGGCAGCAGTTCTGCGCGGGTCCGCAGTCCGGGCACGAGTCCGCGACCGCCGCCAGCGGCGCGAGGAGCGCCAGGACGGCCAGCAAAAGAGCGGCGAGGAGGGCGGAGCGTCGTGCCACGAGGGGCATCTTACCCCAGCCTCACAGCGCGATCAGTTGCAGATCGAGCACGTCGGCGTTACCGCCGCGGATCTCGTCCAGGACCGCCGGCGCGGGCAGGTGGTCGAGGTTGATGCGGGCCACGGCGGCCTCGGCCCCCTCGAAGACGATGTTCTCCGTCTCCTGGACGTTCAGGTTCCCCGCGCGCAGGTGCTCGAAGACGTGCGCCAGCACCCCCGGGCGGTCGCGGTGCCGGACGACCAGCATGTGCGAGGCGGGGGTCTTGCGGGCCAGGTTCACGACGTTGGGCACCTTGCCCGTCTCCATGTAGGTGCGGACGATGCGGACCGTCTCGGCGGCGATCGCCTCCTGGGCCTGGGCGGTCGAGGCGCCGATGTGGTGCGTCCCGTAGACGCCCGGCAGGGCGAGGAGCGGGTCGCTCATCTCGCCGGTGGCGGCCGCCGGCTCGGCGGCGAAGACGTCGAGGCCCACGCGCAGGCCCTTCTCCCGGACGGCGGCGGCCAGCGCCTGGGGATCGACCATCTCGCCGCGGGAGGTGTTGATCACCATGGCGCCCGGTTTCAGCCGCGCGAGCAGCGCGGCGTCGACGATCCCCCGGGTCTCGGGCTTGAGCGCCAGGTGCACGCTGAGGATGTCGCAGCGCGCGGCCACCTCGGCGGGCGACGGCGCCAGGGCAACCCGCGCGGAGTTGCCGGCGAGCCCGAGCTCCCGCGCCTCTTCCTCGGAGAGCGGCCGGTCCTCGCCGTCGAACCGCAGGCTCCAGAGGACCACGTCGAGGCCGAAGGCGGCGGCGCGGCGGATCACCTCGGCGGCGATGTTGCCGGCGCCGAGCAGGCCCAGGGTCTGCCCCTGAAGCCCCTGCGCTTTCGAATACTCCTTCTTGTTCCACCGGCCGGCGCGCAGCTCGGCCACGTTGTCCGGCACCCGGCGGTCGAGCGCCAGGATCAGCGCCATCGTCAGCTCGGCCACCGCGACCGAGTTCTTGCCCGGGCAGTTCGACACGTAGATGCCGCGGCGCGAGGCCGCCGCCACGTCGATCGTGTTGTATCCCGCGCCGGCGCGCACCACGAGCGCCAGCCGGCCGGCGTTGAGCATCTCCTCGGTGACCTTGGTGCTGCGCACCACCAGGACTTCGGCCTGCGTCTCGGCGATCGCCCGGGTCAGCGCCTCGTCCTTGAGGTCCGGCTGCTGGACCACCTCGCACCCGGCGGCCCGGAGCCCCGCGATCCCGCTCTTCTCGAAATTGTCGGCGATCAGCACTTTCATCACAGGATTCCCCTACCCCTAGATCAGATGCACGAGCAGGCCGTCGCGGAGCTTCGGCTCGAACCAGGTCGACTTGGGCGGCATGATGCCGCCGGTGTCGGAGATCGCCATCAGGTCGTCCATGGTCACCGGGAACAGCGAGAACGCGACCGCCGCGCGCCCGCCGTCGACCGCCTGCTCCAGCGCCGCCGTGCCGCGCGCGCCGCCGACGAAGTCGATGCGCGGGTCGGAGCGCACGTCCCCGATGCCCAGCAGATCCGCGAGCACGGCCCGCTGCAGGATCGAGACGTCGAGCTGGTCGATCCGGCCGGCGCCTTCCTGGCGCGCCGCGTCCAGCTCGAGCGTGTGCCAGCGGCCGTCGAGGTACATCGAGACCTCCCCCTTGCGCGACGGCTCCGGTGCCCCCGGGCGGACCGGCAGCTTTGCCCGCACCGCCTCCAGGAACTCCGCCGGCGAGCGGCCCGCCAGATCCTTCACGATGCGGTTGTAGGGAAGGATCCGCACCTGATCGTCGGGGAAGGCGACGGCGAGCATGGTGTCGAACTCCCCCGCGCCCTCCTTGCGGCGGAGGGCCTCCCGCGCCCGCGCGGCGCTCGCCGCCCGGTGATGGCCGTCGGCGATGTAGAGCGCGGGGACGCGGGCGAAGGCGGCGGTGAGGGCATCGGCATCGCCGCCGGTGACCCGCCAGAGGGTGTGCGCCACCCCGTCCTCGGCCGTGAAGTCGTAGAGCGGGGGGGACGCGCAGGCGCGCCGCGCGATCTCGTCCACCTCGGCCGAGGCGTGATAGGTGAGGAACACGACCCCGGTCTGGACCCGCAGGTCGATCATGTGGCGGGTGCGGTCGTCCTCCTTGTCGCGCCGGGTAAGCTCGTGCTTCTTGATCAGGCCCTGCTCGTACTCGTCGAGCGAGTAGCACGCCGCGAGCCCGGTCTGCTCGTGGCCGCCGGCGCGGAGCCGGTAGAAGTAGTAGCCCGGCTCGGGATCGAGAGTCAGCGGCGCCGCGCGCCGCAGCTCCTCGAAGCTCCGCACCCCCTGCGCGTAGACCGCGTCCGCGTGGGGATCGGTGCCGGGGGGGAGGTCGATCTCGGGACGGGTGACGTGGAGGAAGCTGAGCGGGTTGCCGCCCGCCTGCGCCCGCGCCTCCTCGGTGCTGACGACGTCATAAGGGACGGAGGAGACACGGGCGGCCACCTCGGCCGCGGGACGCAGGGCTCGGAAGGGTCGGATCGATGCCATGCGCGTATCTTATGCGATGGATCAACCGTCGTCCCTGCCTCCAACCTCGAGGAGTTGTCGTGCCTCGGTCACGATCTCCGCGATGATCTCGGCGGCGGGTTGAACGCGCACGACTTCGAGCACGCTCTCCGAGCCCGCGGGCATGTCCATCTGTTCCAGATCGCCCGTGGTGTCGCGGGTGGGCACGATGGCGCTGTACTTCGGCATCTCGTAAGGGACATTGAAGACACCGGGGAACAGCAGGGTCGAGCCGATGCCCGGAGGCTGGGTGGACGGCGGCTCGGTCGCGGCCCGGTTGGCGAGGACGCGCTGGGTTGCGTTGGGGAATTCCGGGCCGAAAGCCGTCGTGAACTTGGTGGCGTGCCGCCCTTTCGCGCTCACCAGACGGGCCTTGTAGCCGGGGTGGGCATACGACTCGGCCGACGCCGCGAAGCGGGTGCCGATCCAGCCGCCATCGGCCCCGGCCCTCAGCGCGCGCAGGAGGCTGCGGCCGTCGGCGATCCCCCCGGCCGCCAGCAGGAGACAGCGCTCAGGCAGGCGCGAGCGGATCTGGGCGACGAGGGCCAGAGTCGGAATCGTCTGGTTGTGATTGTGGCCGCCGGCCGACTTTCCCTGGGCGATGACCGCGTCGCAGCCGAGGCGGCCGGCCTGCTCGGCGACGTCCGCCGATCCGGCCTGAACCCAGACCCGCGACCCTGCCGCTTGCAGTTGATCGACCCAGGCCTGGGGAGGCAGGTTGAAATGGAACACCACGACGGGCACGCGATGACCGGCGGCGATGTCGATGTGGTCCTGCGTCGTGAAATCGCCCAGGGGGCCGGAGGCCAGGATGAAGTCCACCCCAAAGGGGTTGACCGTCTGGCTCGCGATCGCGCTCAGGCGCGCGTCGACCACGGGAGGGGGCTCCGGCGCGGCGCCATAGACGCCGAGACCGCCGGCATTGGAAACCGCCACGGCCAGTTCGGGCAGTCCCACGAAAGCCATGCCGGCGCTCACGATGGGGTAGCGGATGCCGTAGTCACGGACGAGGCGCGTGTCGAGCGACACCTCCTCACCCCGGTCGTCATCATCCTTTTCTTCATCGCGGGCCCCCTGGCCGGCACGGACGGGATTGGCGCCCAGAAGAGCGAGGGCGGAGGCGCTGCCCAGAAGTCCCAGCACCTGGCGGCGGTCGATCGTGAACGGGCTTTTATGGTCCTGACTGTCGTCGTGAGACATGAGTGAGTCCTTTCCAGAGAAGGGTCAAAAGGCGGCGGCCGGAAGGGCGGGGCCTTTCCCGCCCGGGGTCGCCGGGAACTTGACACTCTGGAAATCGAAATCCGCGGAGAAAAGACGACAGGGAGCGAGGGGTGCCCTCTACGACACCCTTTCGAAGCCAACCAGGACCGCCTCTACCGCCTCGGATCAGCGGCATTTCTGGCGCGCAGGCTCCTAATAGACCTGCGGACAGCCGCCGCCCTTGACCGGCGGCACGCAGCCCCTGCAACTGCCGTAATCCTCCTCATCCGCGGGCGGATTGCCACAAAGGAAACAACAGATCTCGCCCGTCGGGCACTGGTCGTTGCTGGTGCAGCCGGTCATGAAAGAGGGAGCGGGCGCCAGATCGTTGAGGGTCTGGGCCTGCTCGCCCGACAGGGTCGCCAGGAACCGCGCCGTTGCCGCGTCAGGCGCCGGGGCCGGCGCCGGCGGCGTCTGGGCCCAGGACTGCGCGAACGGGATGAGGGAAAGGAGGGCGAGGAGGACGAGAACGGGCTTTTTCATTCGTTCATCTCCCAGGTTGGCGGAACCGGCAGGAGACCGGCCGCCTCCAAGGGAAAGGGTGCGCCGGCGCGCCGGGGCCGAGTCAAGGCCCGCCCAATCCCAGGGCGATGCCCTGGGCTTAGAGAGAACGGCCCGCTGGGCCTCCAAAGTTGATCGCCCACACCAGGGCTGCCCAATAGATGCCCGCACCAGGAAGCCCTCCAGCGAAGGCGGTAGAGACGTTCCCAGGTCCTATACGACACCCTTTCGGAGGCCACGGGGACCGCGGGACGTCTCCGCCGGAGGGCATGCCGTTGCCGATAGCAACGCCCGATCGGGGCAGCCTCACCCCATCTTGAAAAAACCCACCCGTCCGGTCCGTTACGTTCAAATTCGAGCAATTTGCATCTCAATCGATGGCCATCGTATTTGACCGGCAGGGGGTCCAGCCGCAAATCCGTACGAGGGTCTGCTCAAGGAATCCTCAGAACTTCGATTCGGAATCGAGTCTCAATGAAGAATCGATGTTCATCAAACCCGTTCCGCTGATCAGGAACCAGGAGCACGTTTCGGGTAGCATCGTAGTATATCCCTCTAACTCCTGACGTACATTCCATAAAACGATTGATCAAGTAGTCACCTAGCGGAAGCATTTCGGATTGAGGAACACTGCTGCGCCGTCCCTCCGCGGCAATGGCCTGCGCAGCGTCGCACGCCGTATACCCTCTGGGACTGTAGTCGAATACGGCACCTCCGCCAGGAAGGAATCGCTCCATGTCGTCCGTTTGACTCAGCAACTTCTTATTGCGACCCGTCCACTGGTTCTTCGACTGGAAGAGGAGGCCCTTCGTTGTCATCTCACCTGTCGCCAAGTCTTCGTATTCGACCTGAAAGATACCGTCTGCCCCAAGGCGCTTCTCCACAGATCGCTTGCTTTTACTCAGGAACTTCTTGTACGAAAGACTCCATTTATAGTCGACGCCGCCAGTGGTGATGGAATGCGGGTGGCGCGTACGAAGCGCGGACCCTAAGTCTCCGGTGATTGTGTCCTCTTCTGCTGAACCGGCCTTCCAGCCCTCCTCTGCATGGGGCACGCGGTTGCGAATGTGGGCAGCAATCTCGTCGAACACCTCATCTGGAAGAATATCTCTCATAGTAGCTCGGTTAATGCAGGGACCGCAGTAGGGACTGTTGGGGCCTAGAGTAGAGCAGGACTAATCTGGGGGGCCTCGCAACGCCCCTCCACCTACACCCATCGTGAGTACAGATCACGCAAATGACGGTTTGGTTGATTGAGCAGGCCTCCTTATCCGATTGCCAACCTCGGTAGACCCATCTTCCGGAAGTACTGCGGCGGGCAAGGCAATCGTCAAGGACCATGCGCCGACTCCGTCGTGTTTCGCGCCAAGTCCAAGCCATAACTAATTGATTCTGATGTAATAGAAAACGGCGACATTGGCTGGACGCGTTTCTGATCCGTGCCGCACTTCAGCATCTGGGGATAGTGCCGTGGGCTCTACGGGACCGAAATCAAGCGCTGGATAACCATACAGATCATCGCCACCCTTGTACCTTGCACGCTCTGCATATTTGGCCTGCTTGTGACCGTGTGTCTGAAATTGATCCGGCTGCGGCTTTCCAGCCTCGCGATTATCTTCTGGATCCCTCCACTTATCAGTGCGACCATGATTCATTCCACGAAGAAACAGACCACGAAGGTCTGAAAGACTTTTACCGTTGGACAGGACGTGGTATCTTGAGCCAACAACTTGACTACCGTCGGCGAGAGCCCATTTGGACTTCGCCGGATCAAATATAGTTGGATCGCCCGCCGCCTGCGCAAACTCGGCAGGAGTAAAAGTGGAAGTAAAGATGCTACCCACAGGAGCAGACAGGGAGCGACTCAAAGCCTCAGCCCGCGAGGTTAGATCCTGAGCTTCCGAGGCAGCAGAATTAGCCGACTTTTGCGCCCTATCAAGCTTGCTTGATCCAGCCTCAATCACACCATATGTGGTGATCGCTGCTACGACAATCGACGTTATGGATGTGATGATCAGCCCCATAAGGGTCGACTGCTTCTTCTCTCTGTCTGCCAGTGTCATTTCAATGTCACTCCTTGGTTACAGTTGCCTTGGGGGCTAACGCTCGACATGAGCGGCAGACGAGCACAGCTCATTGACAGTTAGCTCGATGGGTTTAGGCGTGGCCAACGTACAGCTCGATCCTCTTGAAAAGTTCCTGAATAGACTGCAGTCCATTCGTAAGCATGTCGAGGGTTGGATCATTACGGTGCTTCACGTCCACCCAAGTTTTATTTGCTACGATTGCCGCAAGACCAATCTCACGTAGGTCGTCGGAGTCGGCCTCGGTTGCGAGGTTTGCCAGTAGATCCGCCGCCTCTCCAAGCGTTGCCTTAAGGCGGACTTTTGCCCCTAGGCGACGAGCCAACGCAACGATCTGCTTCTCCGCCTGTTTGGCGGACTTGTTGTAGGCGCCCAGAAGATGAGTTCCAGTAAGCCCTCGACGCAGTACGTCGATGACATAGAGTCGCAGTATTCCGCATTCAATAGATCGGAGCCGCTCTCGGTATACCTCAAGAGGCTGCCCGTAGGGATCTTTGATAGCGAGACGCTCGGCCAAGACATTGGCGGGAATGGCAACCGCTTCAGCAGCAGATGGCTGGAATATCACGATCATGTCAAAGGTCGAAAGATCAAGAGAATTGATGTCCGTTGACATATACTCTTCAATATTGATTCCAATCTCTCGCATTGCGATGATCGCGTTTGCGGCGGGTGGATCACCATCCGAACACTCTGCCCCTGCGCTAACGATTGTATGGATCGGACTAAAGATGTGCTTGGCCAGAGCCTCTGCCATTGGGCTGCGGCATGTATTCCCAGAACAGACGAAGAGGATTCGGCTCATACTGTAAGCTCTTAAATTTACCTGACGCTTCTGGCTACCTTACCGACATCTCTGTTGGCATGGTCTGAGTTAACCATGGCTATGCAAAAATAACTTTTGCCTTCTTGGCTCGTTTAAGAGTAGGTTAGACCAGAGACGACGTCAAGAGAAGACCGCTGTCATGGACGCGCCACCCGATGGCGAGGAGCCCAAAATGGCCGGCCTTGGAGTATTCTGAAGAGACAGAGAGTCTGATCCGTCCGCAGCCCCTAGGGAACGGCCTGGAAGCGACCGGACCGGTGGCCCTGGAAGGGCCGGGACGAACCTCGACGAGCGGATTTCAGGCGCGGGACCCGCTCTGGCCCACGCTTGGGCCGGGAGATCCCTCGCCGGGGGCGGTCCGGCCCATGAATGGGCCAGACGATCCTCGACGGAGACGGAGCGGCCCACGCTTGGGCCAGAGGCGCCCCCGCTTGGACGAAAGCGGTACAGCCTGGGCGGAAGGCCCATCTCTGGGCTATCCGAGCCGGGGGATGGGCTGGCACGGCCCACCCTTGGGCCCGAGCGAAATTCGCGTGGGCGCGGCCGCGATATCCATGGGCGCTCACGGCGGTCTCGCCGTGCCTGTCCTACTAACAGCCGCAGTAGTCGCAAGCGACGCGAACGGAGTAATCCGTGATCACCCCGTCGCAGTGAGCCCCGCCTGGATAGCAGGCCCCGACGCACCAGCCGGAAGGCTGCGTGTGGGCGGCGTCATAGTAGTACTGATAGTCGCAAACCCTGAAGCAGCCACTGCCGGCGGCACGGCTGTCCGCGGGCAGGGAGGTCATCACGGCGATGAACAAGGCCGCCAGGAGGAAAGGCAATCTCAAGGGATACAGGAATCTGGCGAAGCGTTGACGCACGGTTCTCTCCTTTTCGAGCAGCACACCATAAAAATTACTTGTGTTTCTCCTATCAACCATGGTGCTGCCCGCCTCGTTTAGCGAGCCGGGGACGGCGCGGCCCGCGCTCGGCCCCGGGATCTCTCATCCCACCGGAATCGACAACGCATGCCGGAACACATTCCGCGGGTCCCATCGCGCCTTGATGCGCTGCAGGCGCGGATAGTTCTCTTTGTAATACAAGGTGTGCCACGGCACGCCGGAGGTATTCAGGGCCGGGTCCGAGAGGTCGGTGTCGGGATGATTGATGAAAGCCCCATCGTACGCCTCGCCCGGGACCGGGACGCCCCCGGTCTCCGCGAACAGATCCCGATAGAACGTCCGCACCCAGGCCAGATTCTTCGCCTCTTCCCGTGGATCCAGCCAGCCTGTGGTGCATGCGATGTCGAGAATCGAATCGCGTTGGGCGGTGGCGGTCGCGTCGCGCGCGACGGTGTTGATTCGCCCGCCATAGGTTGCGAGTCCCAGCATCCCGCCCATGATGTCGTGGTCGGTGCGGATCAGATAATCGTACGCGACGCCGATCTGGCGATCCGTGAACCGTTTCCTGAGCAATGCGTCCTTCACCTTGGCGCTCACCCCGCCCGGCGGCGCGGCGAACAGATCGGGCAACGGGTTCAGGGCGAACTCGAGCCAGGACATCCGCGCGAGCTCCCGGCCGTGCGGTGCGATGCCCCCCTCGCTCAGCATCGCCAGATGATCCTCCACCTGCCGCTCGGCGCCGTCGCCGGCCGTGCTCACACCGCGGACGATAATCTTTCCGAACTGCTTGCGATGAATCTCCAACAGGGCCCAGAGAGAGGCGTGCGGAGAATCGGCGCCGCTGTTTTGCTCGCACCAGGCGCCGTGGTTCCTGAGGAGCCGCAGGAAGGCCGGCTCGTCGATGTCGCTCCAGTTCCATTCCGCCTTGAAGGTCGTGATCGAATCCGGCGCGCGGGGCAACAGCCCGGCGGGATCCTCGCCGGATGCATCCGGCGACCGGAACCAGTAGCGGGTGACGACGCCGAAGTTGCCGCCGCCCCCGCCGGTATGCGCCCACCAGAGGTCGCGATGCGGATCGGAGCTCTCCCGGGTTGCCACCACGGGGCTCGCCTGTCCGCCCTCGTTCACGGTGACCACCTCGACGGCATAGAGATAATCCGCCGCGAGACCGAGCTGGCGGCAGAGGAAGCCGAAGGCGCCGCCGGCCACGTGCCCGCCCATGCCGATGTCCGGATGCTCGCCGAGCGGGATCACCACTCCCCACGTCTCGAACAGCGCCCGGAAGGTCTCGCCCACCGTCGCGCCGCACTCCACGGCCACGGCGCCCCGGTCCGCGTCGTAGTACACGCGCTTCATGGGCGAGACGTCGAGGATCACCCGTACCTCGGGATTCGAGACGAACCCCTCGAGGCAGTGCCCGCCACTCGTCACGGCGAGACGCCGGCCTTCCCTCACCGCCTCCTCGACGGCCGATACCACCTGATCGGTCGAGCTGACCAGCCGGACATAGTCCGGGCTCGCCCTGAACCGCTTATTGAAACGTTTCTCGACCACCGCGAGATACCGCGGATCTTCGGGGCCGATTCTGCCGGATTCGTTCTTTGTGCCGCCGGTCGTTTGTGGTGTTGACATCGTCTCCTCTGGATGCCGGCAAGGTCGGCGCCTGACCTCCCGGCGAAGGAGCCATTGTAGCTCTCGATCTCAGACGTCCGTTGCCTCACGGACACGTCGAGAACGCCGACGTATCCTGGATCGGCTTGAATCCCGTGCCCTGCGGATTCGTGTAGGTCTTCGCCGTCCCCGTCATCGTGTCGGTGACGGTGACGCCGACCTGCACGTTGGTGAGGCCGCCGGCGTAGACCCAGAAACGGCTGTTGTAGCCGCAGGCGTTCAGCACCTTGATCACCATCTCGACGTTCGAGGCGTCGAAGAACCAGAAGTAGCCGGTGTCCGCCGTCAGCGGGACGGCCTGGCCGGCGCCGGTGTGGCCGTCCGGCGTCTTCCAGGTGACGTCCACGCGGAAACGGCCGCCGCTCAGGCAGAGGCTCGTGGGCCCGGCGGCGCAGGTGGCTTTCTCGAGGATGCTCTCCAGATCTTCCGAGGTCTGCTCCACGATCCTGTCGAGCCCCGCCGGAGACTCGCCCTCCTTGGCGCCGCAGCCGCCGAAGGCCGAGGTGTCCTGGATCGGCTGGAACGCCGTGCCCTGCGGGTTGTGGTACGCGCGGACGGTACCTGTCTTCGTGTCGGTCACCACGATGTCCGCCTGGACGTTGGTCAGGCCGCCCGCGAAGACCCAGAACTTGCCGTTCACCCCGCAGGCGTCGAGCACCTTGAGGACGGCTTCGACGTTGGAGGCGTCGAAGAACCAGAAGTAGCCCGTATCCCCAGTGAGCGCCACCGCCTGCCCCTGGCCGCTCTTGCCGTCGGGCGTGCGCCAGGTCATCTCGACCTTGAAGCGGCTGTTGCTGACACAGAGGTTGGTGGCCCCGGGGAAGCAGACGCCCGAGGAGCCACCCACTCGCAGGGTGACGCCGGCGTAGCGGCTGCGGGCGTTGAGGCCGACGTAGTACGTCCCCGCTTTCGGCGCGGCGACGGTGACCGACTCCGGATTGCCGGCATGGGCCGAGGCGGCGTCCGACTGCGCCAGCGTCGGCGGCGCGCCGAAGCGGACGTAGAGGTCGACGTCCCCGGTCCCGCCGCTGGTGGAGACCACGAGCGGCGGCGCGCTGGCCCCGACCTGGACCGTCCAGTAGACGAAACCGCCCGTTCGCCGGTCGGCCAGCCCGTCGAGAGAGAACTGCGGATCGAACGCGGCGTTGGCGGACTGCGAGGCGGTCCAGCTCCCGCCGACCTGCTTGAGGTTGAGGTCCGCCAGCAGCCCCGGCTCGGTGTCGGTCGCCAGGGCATTGAAGCGCAGGTCGAGCCCGCCGTTGTCGTCGAGGCCGGGGAGCGCGCCGAGCTCGAAGGGGACGGGGCCGGTGAACCGGTTGTGGTCCAGCCAGAGCGTCTGCAGATTGCCGAGGTTGAGGAACGAGCCCGGGATCGTGCCGCCGAGGCGGTTCGAGGAGAGGAGCAGGCCGATGAGCGCGGTGGCGTTGCCCAGCTCTGTAGGGACCGAGCCGCCGAGCTGGTTCTTCTCGAGGTTGAGGAACATCAGTTGCGAGAGGCTGCCGAGCTCCCGCGGGATGAGCCCGGAGAGCTGGTTGTCCGCGAGGCCGAGCTGCTCGAGCGCCGCGAGGCTCCCCAAGCCGGCGGGGATCGCGCCGGAGAGCTGGTTGTCGTCGAGATAGAGTGTCTGCAGGTTCGCCAGCCGGCCCAGATCGGCCGGGATCGCGCCGCTGATCTGGTTCCCCGAAAGGTCCAGATAGGTCAGCGACCGCAGGCTCCCGAGTTGCGCCGGGAGGCTCCCCGCGATCCGGTTGCCCCCGAGGCTGAGGAGCTGGAGGCTGGCGAGGTTGCCCAGCTCGACGGGGAGGCTGCCGGTGATCCGGTTGAACGGGAGGTCGAGGATCACGAGCTTGCTCAAGGTCCCCAACTCGCGGGGGAGCGCGCCGGAGATCTGGTTCAGGGCGAGCTGGAGGCTCTGCAGGTTGGTGAGATTTTTCAGGTTCGCGGGGAGGCTCCCCGCCAAGCCGTTCTCGCTCAGATCGAGGCCGGTGATCGTGGTGCCATCCGCGTTGCACTGGACGCCCGCCCAGGAGCATTCGGTTCCGGCGGCGCCGAGCCAGCCGGTCCGGTCCGCCCAGTGCGCCCCGCCGGTCGCGTTGTAGAGGCTCATGAGAGCCGAGCGCTCGGCCGCCGGGACCGACCCTTGAGCCGGAGCGGCGAGCGCGAGGAGCGGCAGAGCGGCGAGCAGCCGCGCGACAGACCGGGGAAGCAGAACTACGCCCACGTGACCTCCTGGGCAGGAATGGCCCCTGCCGACTGCGCCTGGAAAAAATCCGCCTTTCGGCGAATGGCCCGATTCGTGCCTATATCGTACCCTGTTCGGGTGAGAGACAGGAACGGAGGCGACAATCCCATGCCAGGCGAGCCCGAGACCCCGGAGGATTGCTACGAGATCCGGCTCAAGGAGCGTCTCGACGACCACTGGACGAGCTGGTTCGAGGGTTTGAAGCTCACCGCCGATCCCCAGGGCGAGACGGTGATCTCCGGCCCCGTGCCCGATCAGTGCGCCCTCCTCTCCGTGCTGCGCAAGATCCACGACCTCGGGCTGACGCTGATCTCGGTTCAGCGGCGCCTGGGGAAGCGCTAGGCAGGCAGGCGGAACACGGACGAACACGGACAATCACAGACGAACAGGGACAGACGCGCCTCGATCCCGGCAGTCTCCTCTGGTCCGTGATCGTCCGTGTGTGTCCGTGATCGTCCGTGTTGTCCGTGTTCGCCCTCCCCCTTCGCCCTCCCCCCAGCTTGACCTTCCACGCCCAAGGCGGCAGAGTGGAGCCGTGCACGTGCTCGCCGTCCACTACGCCCCGGGAGCCGGGGAGGCCATGGCCGCCTCGCTCGCCGAGGCGCTCGACAAGACGCCCTATGAGACGCGGGCGCGGCTCTCCGATCCGGAGGGGGGGCCGGCCGTGGTCGCCCGCTATGGGGAGATCGAGCCCGCCTGGGCGTGCGCCGGCCGGCTGCGGGCGAACGGCATCTCCCCCATCCTGCTGACGGAGGAAGATGTCGAGACCGACCCCCGGCGCTTCCTCGTCCGCGGCTTCGAGCTCAACGAGCAGGGGATCGCCGCCACCTCGCGCCGGGGGGAGACCGCCGAGATCGCCGCGCGCGACATCGCCCTCCTCCTGCGCGGGGTGCGGATCGACGAGCAGACCGAGCTGAAGACGACCGAGCAGCGCAAGTTCAGCGCCAGCCGCGCCCTGCTGACTCAAGGGCTGATGATGACCAAGAAGGTCCGCACGACCGAGAAGGTGACGACCTCGTCGCGGGAGGAGTTCCTTCACCTCTACGCGGTGGGGCGCCCGCCCCTGGTGTTCCGCTCGGGCGGACTCGATTACCGGTCGTTCGGGAACGCTCTCCAACCCTCGGTGCAGGCCAATTTCACGCACCTGATCGAGGAGATGCGCCGGACCTTTCCCGCCGCTCCCTACAACGAACGGCTGGCGAACCGCCAGTCCCGGCAGCGGATCCTCGGGCCGGGACTGACCGACAATCACCTGGACATCGCCGTCTCGCTGCTCTCCCATCTGCTGCTGAGCTCACCCCCCTCCCGCTGACAGGATCAAGGAGAGCCACGCCCGTGCATCTCCCTTCCCTGCTGCTGGGAGCGCTCCTCGCCCTCCAGGCCGCGCGGCCCGGAGGCGCTCAGACGCCGCCTCCCCCGCCTGCACCCTTGACCCTGGACGAGGCGATGACGGCCGCCCTCGCGGCCAGCCCCGCCCTGCGCGCGGCGGGGCTGGGGCGAGCGGAAGCGGCCGCTCGTGGAGACCTGGCGCGCCAGCGGCCAAATCCGGAGATCGCGCTCGAGGAGTCACCGCAGGATTTTCCGCGCGACGCGGCGACGCTCTCCGTGCCGATCGAGCGGGGGGGCAAGCGGCGCCGGCGGATCGAGGTGGCCACCGCGCAGGCGAGGAGCGGCGAGGCGGAGATCGCGCGCCTGCGGGTCGATGTCCGCAACCAGGTGCGGCGGGCCTACTTCGCCCTGTCGGCGGCGCAGCAGCGCCTGGAGGAGACGGCGGAGCTGCTGCAATTGGCCCATCGCGCCGGCGACACCGCTCACGCCCGCTTCGAGACTGGCGACGTGCCCCGCCTCGACGTGCTGCAGGCGGAGCTGGCGGTGCTCCAGGCCGTGAACGAGACGGACAGGGCCCGCGGCCTCCTGGCGGGCGTCCGCGCCGATCTCAACGCGCTGCTCGGCCGTCCGCTCGACGCGCCGCTCGCGGTGAACACCGCGCTGAATGCTGGGCGGGTGCCGCCGCCGGACGAGGCGGCCCGCCTGGCGTTGAGCTCGAGCACCGAGCTCGCGGTGCTCGAGCTCGGGATCGCCCAGCAGAAGGCCCAGGTGGAGCTGGCGCGGGCCGAGGCCGTTCCCGACGTGACCGCTGCCGCCGGGGTCCTCCATCACGCGCCACCCGATTTCGATTGGGGCTGGCGCGGGGGGATCACCATCCCGCTGCCAATCTTCACCCGCAACCGGGCTCAGACGCGGCTGGAGGAGGCGACGCTGGCCCGCTTGCAGGCGGAGAGCGCCGCCGCCGCCGCCCGATTGCGCGGCGAGGTCTACTCCGCCGCCGCCAATGCCGAGGCCCAGCGGCTGGCGTACCTGCGCTACCGCGACGGAATCCTCCCCCGCGCCACCGAGGTGGAGAGCCTGGCGGAGGACTCCTACCGCTCGGGGCAGACCAACCTCGTGACGCTGCTCCAGACCCTGCAATCCGTGCACGACCTGCACCTTCAGGCGGTGCAGGCGGGGACCGAGTACCAGAACGCGCTCGCCGACCTGGAGCGGGCGATGGGAGCGCCGCTGCCGTGAGAGAACACCTTATTGGCCCTCTTGCCGGTTGGAGCGCCCTGCCCTCCGAATCCTCACCCCCGGCCCCTCTCCACTTCGTGGAGAGGGGGGTCGCGAGATCCGGAGGGAGAGGGCCTCAGAAGATTGATTTCCCCCTCTCCACTCCGTGGAGAGGGGGCCAGGGGGTGAGGCCTCGGAGGGCAGGGCGGCCCAAGAGCACAGCGCCCTGGATCCTCATCCTCTCCTTCCTTCTTCTGTTGCTCCCCCTCGCCGCCTGCCACAAACCCTCCCCCGAGGCGGTGGAGACCGCCGAGGCCGTTCCCGTGACCGTCGCGACCGCCCGCTCCGGCCCGATCCGCGCCGTGATCGCCGCCACCGGGCAGGTGAAGCCGGCGGCGGGGGCGGAATTGCTGGTCATGCCGCCCCAGGAGGCCCGCATCGCGGCGCTGCCGAAGGGGGTGGGCGACCGGGTGCGCCGTGGCGAGGTCCTGGTCCGCTTCGAGATCCCCAGCCTGGACGCGGACGCCGCCGCCCGCCGCGCGGACCTGGCGCGGGGGCAGGCCCAGCTTGCGGCGGCGCGGCAGAACGTGGCCCGCCTCTCCGGCCTGTTCGAGCGCGGCATCGCCGCCCGCCGGGAGGTAGAGGACGCCCAGCGCGATCTCGCCCAGGCGGAGGCGACCGTCACCGAGGCCCGGAGCGCCACGGCGGCGGCCGGCCGGCTCGCCGGACGCGAGGTGGTGCGGGCCCCCTTCGACGGCGTCGTCGTCGGCCGCTCGCATCAGGTGGGGGATCTCGTCGATCCGTCGAGTCCCGAGCCCCTCCTGCGCGTGATCGATCCATCCCGGTTGCAGGTGGAGGCCGCGGTGCCCACGGGCGATCTCGGCCGGGTCGCGGTAGGGAGCCCGGCGCGGGTGCGCGGCGCCGCCTTCCCCGACGAGGCGGCCCGCGTCCTCGCCCGGCCGGCGGCGGTCGATCCGGCGACCGGGACCGCCCTGGCCCGGCTGGAGTTCGATTCGCCCACGCACCGGCCGGCGGGCCTGGCGGTGGAGGTCGAGATCTACGGCGAGGAGCGCCCCGCCGCCGTCCTGGTCCCCGCCGAGGCCCTCGTCCAGGAAGGGCCGGAGAGCTTCGTCTTTGTCGTGGACGTACAGAAGGTGGACGCGCAAAAGAAGGCGCATCGCCGGCAGGTCGAGGTCGGCGTGACGGCGGACGGCCAGGCCGAGATCCTCTCCGGCGTCCAGGCCGGCGAGGCGGTGGTGGTGCGCGGCCAGACGGCGCTGCCGGACGGCGCCCTCGTGGAGACCGCCGAGCCGGCGGACCCGTCGGAGCCGGCGCCGTGAGCTTCGCCGGTTTCGCCGAGCGCCAGGGGCGCGCGGTGATCCTGGTCACCCTGCTGCTGGCGGGCGCCGGAGCCCTGGTGCTGCCGTCGCTCTCCTCCGACATCTATCCGCCGCTCCAGTTCCCCCGCCTGCTGGTGATCGCCCACAGCGGCTCGCTCCCCGCGCGGTCGATGATGACGTCGGTGACCCGGCCGCTCGAGCAGGCAGCCATGGAGGTCCCCGGCATCCGCCGCGTGCGCTCGCGGACCTTCCGCGGCGCCAGCGAGATCTCGGCCCAGTTCGAGCCCCGCACCGACATGGCGCTGGCGCTGCAGGAGCTCCAGAACCGGGTCGCGGAGGTGCGCCAGGAGCTGCCGGCGGACACCGAGCTCGCCGTCGAGCGCCTGACCGTCTCCGCCTTCCCCATGCTCAGCCTGAACCTCACGGGGGGGCTGCCGACCCCCGACCTGAACGACTACGCCTTCTACGTCATCCGGCCGGCGATGGCGCGGGTGCCGGGCGTCGGGCGGGTCGAGGTCGCCGCCACCGATAAGCGGGAGATCGAGGTGGCGGCGGACCCCGCCCGCCTGCTGGCCGCCGGGCTGACCGTGGACGACGTGGTCACCGCCCTGCGGGCCGCCAACCGCCTGGCGCCGGTGGGGCGGTACGCCGCCGGCGGCCTGGAGCACCTGGTTCTCGCCTCGGCGCTCTGGGACTCGGCCGCCGAGATCGGCCGCACGCCGGTAGCCGTCCGCAACGGCGCCACCGTGCGGGTGGCCGACGTGGCCCAGGTCTTCCCCGGCGCGCCGGACCGCACCGCCCTGGTCACCGGCAACGGCCGCGAGGCCGCCGTGGTCAGCGTCTCGCAGCAGCCCGGGGCCAGCATCCTGGCGGTCAAGGGGGGGATCGACGAGACGCTCGCCGAGCTCACCCATACCCTCCCCTCGGGGCTGCGGCTTTCCAAGGTCTACGACCTCGCGGAATTCGTCGCCACCGCCATCGCCAACGTGCGCGACGCCATCCTGATCGGCGGCGTGCTGGCCGTGCTGGTGCTGCTGCTCTTCCTGCGCGACTGGCGGGTGACCCTGATCGCGTCGATCACCCTGCCGCTCACCGTGCTCTCCACCTTCCTCTTCATGAAACTGTTCGGAGAGTCGATCAACCTGATGTCGATGGGCGGCCTCGCGGTCGCCATCGGCCTGGTGATCGACGACGCGGTGGTGATGGTGGAGAACATCCACCGGCGGCTGCGCGCGGGCCGGGGGGAGGCGGCGATCGGGGAGGCGACGCGGGAGCTGATCGCGCCGGTGGTGGGCTCCACCCTGACGACGGTGGTGGTGCTCGCCCCACTCGGCTTCCTCTCCGGCGTGGTGGGGCAGTTCTTCCGCGCCCTGTCGCTGACCCTGTCGGTCTCGGTGCTGATCTCGCTCGTCCTCTCGCTCACCCTGATCCCGCTGCTCTCGCACCTCGCCTATCGCGGCGGCGGGCACGCCCGCGAGGAGCGCCCCAGCCGCCTGGAAGGGGCGTACGCGCGGGCGCTCGGCGCCTCGGTGCGCCGCCCCTGGCTGGCGGTGATCGCCGCGCTCGTCCTGGCGGTGACGGGGTACCTCCTCTATCGCGGGATGCCGAGCGGCTTCCTTCCGCCGATGGACGAGGGGGGCTTCGTGATCGACTATCTGACCCCGCCCGGCACGGCGCTCATGGAGACCGACGCCCAGGTGCACAAGGTCGAGACCGTGCTGGCCTCTACCCCCGAGGTGGCGGCCTTCTCCCGCCGCACGGGGGCGGAATTGGGGCTGTTCGCCACCCAGCCCAACACCGGGGACATCCTGGTGCGCCTGAAGCCGCGGTCGCAGCGGAGCCGCAGCTCCGAGGAGGTGATCGCCGGCCTGCGCCCGAAGCTCGCCGAGGCCGTGCCCGGCATGGAGCTGGAGTTCGTCCAGCTCCTGCAGGACATGATCGGCGATCTCGAGGGGGCCGCGGAGCCGCTCGAGGTGAAGATCTTCGGCGACGATTCCGCGACGCTCACCGCCCTCGCCGAGCGCGTGGAGAGCGAGATGGAGGGGGTCCAGGGGGTGGTGGATCTGGTGGGGCCGCAACCGGGCGCCCCCGAGACCACTTGGCGGATCGACCCGGAAGCCGCCGGCCGTGCCGGGCTCACCGTCGAGCAGGTGCAGGGCCAGCTCGCCACCGCCTGGCTCGGTGAGACCGCGACCCACCTGCAACTGGGGGACCGCAGCATCCCCGTGCGGGTGCGCTACCCGGACCGCGACCGCTTCGATCCCGCGCGCTCGGGCGCCCTCACCCTGCGGACCCCGGACGGCCGGCTGGTGCCGCTCTCCGCCCTGGCCCGGCCGGTGGTGGCCACGGGCGACGGCGAGCTGATCCGCGAGAACCTCCGCCAGGTGGCCCTGGTGACCGGCCGGCTGGAGGGGCGCGACCTGGGCGGCGCCGCCGCCGAGATCCAGGGCAAGCTGCGCCGCCTCAAGCTGCCGGTCGGCTACTCCACGGAGGTGGGCGGCCAGTATGAGTCGCAGCGCCAGGCCTTCCGCGAGTTGCTCCTGGTCTTCGGCGCCGCCGCCGCGCTGGTGCTGCTCGTGCTGGTGATCGAATTCCGCGCCGTCACCCCGGCGCTGATCCTCCTGCTGGCGGCGCCGCTCTCCTTCGGCGGCTCCTTCCTGCTGCTGCGGCTCGCCGGCTCGGAGCTCGACGTCTCCTCCTCGATGGGGCTGATCCTGCTGGTGGGGCTGGCGGTTAAGAACGGCATCGTGATGCTCGACTACGCCCATCATCTGCACGCCGAGGGCACGCCCTTTGTCGACGCGGTCGCCGCCGCGGCCCGGGTGCGCCTGCGGCCGATCCTGATGACCACCCTCTGCACCCTGTTCGGCCTGCTGCCGCTCGCCCTCGGTCTGGGCGCCGGGGCCGAGCTCCAGAAACCCCTGGCCCTCGCCGTCATCGGCGGCCTCGGCCTCTCCACTCTTGTGACGCTGTTCGCCGTGCCCTCGGCCTACGTGGCCCTGCGGCGGGAGAAATAATGATGAGAAAAACCCTCTGTTTTCTGTCCACGCTGCTTCTCGCCGCCGTGGCGTCCGCCCAGGCGCCGGCCGCGCCAATCGCGCCCGCCGATCCGCCCGTCCATCCGCCGGCTCCGCCTACTCTGACGGCCGAGCCGCTCCCCCTCCCCGGCGGCGAGGGGGGGATCGGGCTCGACGACCTCACCTTCGTCGCCAGCCTGCGCCAGGTCGTGGTGCCGGCCGGCCGCACCGGCCGGCTCGTCCTGTTCGATCCGGAGACCCGGAAGTCGCGCGAGATCGGCGGCTTCAAGACGGCGGTGCCGGCCGAAGGCGGGCACGGCGCCGGCCCCACCTCGGTGGACGAAGGGCAGGGCTATCTCTTCGCCATCGACCGCACGGGCCTGCGCCTGGAGGTCGTCGATCCGGCCCAGGGGACGATCGTCGCCGGCGCGCCGCTCGCCGGCAGCCCGGACTACGTGCGCTACGTCGCCGCCACCAACGAGATCTGGGTGACCGAGCCGGACAAGGACGGTATCGAGATCTTTTCCCTCTCGGCCGCTAAACCGCCCGTGCCGGCCCACAAGGCGTTCCTCGCCATCCCGGGCGGACCGGAATCGCTGGTGATCGACAACGCCGCCAAGGTGGGCTACGCCAACCTGTGGAAGAGCTCCACCGTGGTGATCGACCTCGCAGCCGCGAAAGTCGTCCAGACCCTGCCCAACGGCTGCCTGGGCTCCCGGGGCTTGGCTCTGGACGCGCGCCACGGCCTCCTCTTCGTCGGCTGCGCCGAAGGGGGCGCGGACCTCCTCGATCTCGGCCACAAGGGGGCCATCCGCGACCGCTTCCGCTTCGGCGCCGGCACCGACATCGTCGCCTACAACCCCGCTCTACGCCATCTCTACGTGCCGGCCTCGAAGACCGGGCAGATGGCCATCGTCAGCCTCACCAAAGAGGGGGACCTGAAGCTCATCGGCACCGTCGCCACCGCCGTCGGCGCCCACTGCGTCGTGACGGACGATCACCGGCAGGCCTGGGTCTGCGATCCGAAGGGTGGGCGGGTGCTGGTGGTGAGGGACACGCTGCCGTAGCCGCTGCCGATCGCGAGGGCGACCGCAACACCCCCCTCGGGTCCCTCTCCTCCTGAGGAAGTGTGAATGGTTCTCGCGGTCCGGATTTTTCCTCCACCCGGAACGGGGGGAGGCCAGGAGGGGGGCTTTGCGGATTCCACGGGACCGCTCCTTGTCTGGGGTGGCCCCCTCCTGACCTCCCCCTGCAGGGTTGAAACCCCAGGCTGGATAAGTTTTCCGCCCCTCCGTCGCGAGGGAGGGGACAAGCCCCTCCCCTACGCAGAAGAACGCTTTCACGGAACGGCCCTCGACTCCCCCGGCTGCGCCCACTGATCGCGCGGTTGCGCCCAAGAGAGGGAAGGCACCGCCCTCTCGAGAGACGATAGCGCCCTCTCTTCTCCCCACCGCGCCCTCCCGAGGGACGGCAGCGCCCAAGCGAGTGAAGACAGCGCCCTCTCTTGCCCCGCCAGCGCCCTCTGGAGGGACGGCTCCGCCCAAGCGAGGGAAGACAGCGGGCAGCAGAGGGCGCATACCGCCCTCTCTTGGGATCGAGCACGGTAAGAGAGGGCGCAGCCGGAGAACCGTTCGGCGAAATCACGGAAGTGAGGGGCAGAGACAGCGGCCGGGTGGGCGCACCCGCGGATGGGGTGGGCGCAGGCGGAGAGCCCGTAAGCGCAGACGGAGAGCCCGTGGGCGCAGACAGAGAGCCAGTAGGCGCAGACGGAGAGCCAGTAGGCGCAGAGGGAGAGCCAGTGGGCTCAGACGCGGATCTCCTGACAGCGACCTCGGCAGCGTGGGGCGTAAGCCCCATACGCTTACACACATCTTGTGATTGCCATGGACCCGGGGTCACGCCGCCGTGCGTCGCAATCCCTCCATACAGATCAGGGCAATTCGGACGTCCCGGGAAGCCGGTCCAGCCGGGAGCAGATCGAGGCCATGTCGCAATCCCTCCATACAGATCAGGGCAATTCGGACTCCGGCCTTCCCGCGTCCTTCATTCTAAACCACTTAGCAGGCCATTTTGGATAACCTCCCGAACCAGGGAGAATTTGGCCCGCGCTCCTTGCCTCGACAGCGCCTGGATTCCTCACGTTAGCCTCTGAATCCAAAGATTTTACCGGCTTTCGGATAACCTCCCCTTACAAAGCTTATTTTGCGCCGGCATGCTTCTTGTCCAGGATCAGCACGGCAACCTGAACGGCTCGTAAACCTCCCCCTGGGTGAGCGCCCGCGCCAGCCGCTCCGCCTGCCGGCGGAAGAGGCCGCGGAAGCTCAGGCTCTCGCCGCCGAGCGCGATCGGCTGGGTGAGCTCCTTCTCATAGGCGGCGAAGTAGCGCTTCAGAGCCTCCCTTTCCAGGATCATGCCGCCTTCCGGGGTCGCCGTGAAGCTCGCGCGGTCGAGAATCCCCAGATTCAGCAGCCGCAGGCTGAAACGGTCCACGAGCGGAGCCCGGAACTCCTCCAGGAGATCGAGCGCCAGCGAGGGGCGGCCATATTCGATCTGGTGAAAGAAGCCGAGATACGGATCGAACCCCATGGCGTCCAGCAGAGCCTGGAGCTCGCTGCCGGCGAGGACATAGCCAAAAGAGAGGAGAGCGTTCAGCGGATCGCGCGGCGGCCGGCGGTTGCGCGTTTCGAAACCGATTTCGGACGGTGCCATCCGGCCCAGGCAGCGGAAGTAGCGGGCCGCCGCCGTGCCTTCCAGGCCGCGCAGTGAATCGAGCGAGGAGACCGCGTCGAGCCCTTCGGCGGCGCGCTCCACCTCCGCGATCTCGGAATCCGTCAAGACGTCCGGATGATTCTTCTGAAACCGCCAGAGCACGGCCGCGGAGCTCGCGATTTTGGCCGCGACGATGGAACGGGCGAAGCCGAGGCAGAAGCCCTCAGACTGGGACAGCTCATACTGCCGCATCCGTAGAGGCATGTTCTTCGCCTTGGGAGGCGTGAGCTGGCCACGCAGCCGGCCGCTACGAGAGAGGAGCGCGAGCTCGATGCCGTGGTCCAGCATCTCGGCGAGGGCCTGGCTGGTGACCTGGACGTTGCCGTAGATCAGGACGGTCTCGATCTTCAGACAGGGATCTCCAGCAGGACCTCGTGATCCTTTTCGACGATCAGCCGCTCGCCGGTCTTGCGGATGATCGAATTCTGCTCGGTGATGAACAGGGTCGCCATGTCCGTTCTCCTTACCGGCGACAGGAGTTCTCAGCCGCCGCTCCGGCAAGACACGGAATCACGCGATTTGTTGAGGCGCTTGGAGGACGGATGGGGTAGGGCCTACGAAATCCAGCCTTCGCGCGTCCTCATCCCTCAGTACAGATCAGGGCAATTCGGACAAAACGGAGATTGGACGCCGTGGTACCCGTCCATCGTCGGTCGCAATCCCTCAGTACAGATCAGGGCAATTCGGACCACGCCACTCCAACATCTCCGGGGGGACCTGCTCTGCTTTGTCGCAATCCCTCAGTACAGATCAGGGCAATTCGGACGATAATTACTTGAATTTGCCACAAGGCGTGCCGTTGCTGTCGCAATCCCTCAGTACAGATCAGGGCAATTCGGACGGTTCGGATGGGTGAATATCCCATTCGCTCGGTACGGGAAGTCGCAATCCCTCAGTACAGATCAGGGCAATTCGGACGTCAGCGCTCTGGTTCGGTCTCAGCCCTCGGAATGCAGAAGTCGCAATCCCTCAGTACAGATCAGGGCAATTCGGACGTGGCGCGTAGGTGCTATCGCAAGGTGGCTCTTAGAAAGTCGCAATCCCTCAGTACAGATCAGGGCAATTCGGACATCAACAACAGGAGAACACAAAATGGTCCATGATCAGAAGTCGCAATCCCTCAGTACAGATCAGGGCAATTCGGACTCCGGCCTCCCCACCTCACTCATTCTAAGCCATTTAGCGGGCCATTTTGGATAACCTCCCCAAGACCGTTCGATTCGGGTCTCGGGCCGGGGTCCGCCAGAGCCTGAGAATCCAAGGTATCTGGCTGATTCGATTGGGCTTACCGCTTTCCTGATAACCTCCCCCTCCCAAACTGCTTTTCGCGCTGGCATGATTCTTGGCGCTTGCCAGCGGCTTCCTACTCCCCCACCGGGATCACCATCACCGGCACCTTCACCCGGTGGCGCAGGCGCTCGACCGAGGTGCCGTGGACGATGTCGCCCATGCGGCGGTGGCCGTGGCTGCCGAGCAGGATCAGGTCCGGCTTGTGCTGCTCGACCAGCTTGGCGAGCGCCTCGGGGGGATCGCCGAAGCCGAGGTCGTATTCCACCTCGACCTCCAGCTCCCTCAATTGCTTGGCGTAGAGCTTCAGGCGCTCCTGGTCGGCCTGCGCCTCGCGGTCGTCGGACTCGCCGCCCATCACCAGGGCTCCTCCCGACTCGACGACGTGGAAGAGCAGCACCTTGGCGCCGCGGCCGGCGGCGTGGGCGAGCGTCACCGCGTAGGAGACCACTCCCTTGTCGGCCGCCGAGAAGTCGAGCGCCGCCGCGATCAGGCGGGGCGAGCGCGGCGGCACGATCTCTGGGATGGTGGTCGGCCCGTGGACGCCGACCAGCGCGCCCACCGGCTGATTGCGCCGGCGCTCCAGCAGCGGCACGATGATCACGTAGCCCAGCAGCCAGATCAGCCCCAGGACGGCGGGGATCGCCGTCAGCCAGACCAGCCAGGTGTACTTCCCCGCTCCGGTCAGCCACTCCAGCACCGCGTCGAAGACCAGCTTCAGGTTGAGCGCGGCGATCACCCCTGCCACCAGCCAGCCGGCGGCCTGCAGCCACTTGTTGATGACGTACTGCCCCATCCAGCGGCGGTCGGAGGCGACCTGGATCAGGGGGATCACGGCGAAGGAGAGCTGCAGCGAGAGCACCACCTGCGAGAGCACCAGCAGGCTCCCCGTCGCGCGCTCGCCGACCAGGACGATGGTCAGCACGGCGGGGACGATCGCGATCACGCGGGTGAGCAGCCTCCGGACCAGCGGACGCAGGCGGATGTGGACGAACCCCTCCATCACCACCTGCCCGGCGAGGGTGCCGGTGATCGTCGACGACTGCCCGGCGGCGATCAGCGCGATGGCGAAGGCGATCGGCGCGATGTGGTGGCCCAGCAGCGGCTCGAGCAGCTTGTGGGCGTCCTGGATCTCCGCGACGTTGAACATCCCCGCCTTGAAGAAGGCGGCGCCGGCCAGCACCAGCAGGGCGGCGTTGACCAGGAGCGCGCCGTTGAGCGCGATCACCGAATCGATGATGTTGTAGCGGATCCCCTGGCGGATGCCGGCCGGCGTGTGCTTCACCCGGCGCGACTGCACCAGCGCCGAGTGCAGGTAGAGGTTGTGCGGCATCACCGTGGCGCCGAGGATGCCGATGGCGAGGAAGAGAGCGCCCTCCCCCGGCAGCGACGGCGCGAGGCCGGCCGCCATCGCCCCCCACTCCGGTTTCGAGAGGAAGACCTCGATCGCGAGGCAGACGCCGATCGTCAGCACCAGGGTGAGGATGAACGCCTCCATCAGCCGCACGCCCCGGTGATGCAGGAGGAGGAGCACGAAAGTGTCGAGGGCGGTCACGAAAACGGCGAGCAGCAGCGGCATGCCGAAGAGGAGCTGCAGGCCGATCGCCGAGCCCAGCACCTCGGCGAGGTCGCAGGCGGCGATGGCGACCTCGGCGAGAATCCAGAGCGCCCAGGAGACCTTGCGGGAGAACATGGCGCGGCAGGCCTGGGCCAGGTCCATGCCGGTGACGATGCCGATGCGGGCCGAGAAGCTCTGGAGGAGGATGGCCATGATGTTCGACATCACCAGCACCCAGAGCAGGCGGTAGCCGAACTTCGAGCCGGCCGCGATGTCGGTCGCCCAGTTGCCCGGGTCCATGTAGCCGACGCTGATCAGATAGGCCGGGCCGCTGAAGGCGAAGAAGCGGCGCCAGAACGAGAGATGCCGCGGAATTTCGACGGAGCTGTGAACCTCGGAGAGCGAGGGAGTGGACCGAGAATCGAGGCTCATGGGCCTCAGCATTAAGAAACCGGCTGTAGCTGTCAAGCGGACCCTCACCCCTGGCCGTGTGCGTGCATAACCGGCCCGCGTTTTGTAAGGTGTAGGCGCGAGAGGCAGGTTGGAGGAGCCATGAAGAGGATCGCCGTCTTGACCAGTGGGGGTGACGCCCCCGGAATGAACGCCGCCATCCGGGCCGTGGTGCGCGCCGGGATCTACGAGGGCCTGCAGGTCTTCGGGGTCCGGCGCGGCTTCAGCGGACTGATCGCCGGCAACTTCACCAACCTCGAAGTCCGGGACGTGGGAGGGATCGTCCAGCAGGCGGGCACCATCCTGGGGAGCGCCCGCTGCCCGGAGTTCCGCAACGAGGACGGCCGGATCAATGCCCTGCGCCAGCTCGGCGCCCACGGCATCGAGGCGCTGGTGGTGATCGGCGGCAACGGCTCGCAGGCCGGCGCCCATCAGCTCTCCGAGATGGGCCTGCCGGTGGTCGGCGTCGCCTCGACGATCGACAACGACCTCTACGGCTCGGAGATTACGATCGGCGTCGACACCGCGCTCAACATCGCCCTGGAGGCGATCGACCGGCTGAAGGTGACCGCTTCCTCCCACCAGCGCGCCTTCCTGGTGGAGGTGATGGGGCGCGACTGCGGCTATCTGGCGCTGGCGGCGGCGGTGGCGGGAGGGGCCGAAGCGGTGATCATCCCCGAGATGGAGATTGACCCGGAGGCGCTCGCCGCCGAGCTCCAGGGGGCTTATCAGCGCGGCAAGCCGCACGCCCTGGTGGTGGTGGCCGAGGGGTCGAAGTTCAACGCCGAGCGGCTGATCCGGCACTTCTCCGAGCACCGCCAGCGGCTGGGCTTCGAGCTGCGGGCGACGATCCTGGGGCACGTTCAGCGCGGCGGCACCCCGGGAGCCGCCGACCGCCTGCTCGCGACGCGGCTCGGCGCCGCCGCCGTCCAGCGGCTGGCCCAGGGGGAGCACGGGGTTCTGGTGGGGATCGGCGGCGGCGAGATCGTCACCACCTCGCTCGCCGAGGTGGTCGCCAACCGGAAGCCGCTCGATCTGAGCCTGTTCGAGCTGGCGAAGGTGCTTTCGCGGTAGGTCTTGGAGACGCGCGCTGCTGTGGCCGCCCGCTATACCGGCGGGCTCTGCGATTCCTCGACCTCGCCCGCCTTACCGTCTTTCCCAAAGAAGTAATCGAAGGCGTTGACCGGCTTGCGCGGCCCCGTCGCCTCCTCCTGCTTGGCCTCAGGCGCCGGCTGCGAGCCTTGGCCGAAGAAATAATGGAAGGCATCCGCCTTGGGCGGTTCCGGAGTGCCCTGAGGCGTCGGGGCCGCGAATTGGGGCTGGACCACCATCGCGGGCTCGGGGCGGACTTCGGAAGGAGCGGCCGGCGCCGAGACCGGGACGGCCGGCTCGGCAACGGGAACCGGAGCCGGCGCCACAGGCTCTGCAGCTTTCTCCGGGACGGCTTCAGGAGCCTTCGCGGGAGCGGGCGCGGCGGGCTTCGCCTCGGGAGCTTTCGTGGGGACCGGCTTCTTGGCCTCCGGCGCCTTCTTCGTCTCGTCTCTCTTCTTGCCGAAGAAATACTGGAAAGCGTCCGGCTTCTTCTCCGGCGCCGGCTGGGCTTCGGCGGGCGGCTTGGATTCCTGAGATTCCTGGGCCGGCAATGCGGCCGGGATCAGGAGAGCGGAGAGCGCGAAGGGGAGCAGGCATTTCGGCATCAGGTGTCCTCGAGATGCCAACATTCTACTCTCACTCCATTCCAGGAAATAGGGAGGGGGGGTATACTGTTGTCATGAGTGAGGAGGAAGTAACACCATGGAACATCTGAACCTGAAAATCGACGGCATGAGTTGCGGTCACTGCGTGGCCCGGGTCGAGAAGACCCTGAAGAAGCTGGACGGGGTGACCGTCAACCGCGTCGACATCGGCTCGGCAGACATCTTCTACGATCCGGCGAAATCTTCCTTCGCGAACATCCGCGAGGCACTCGACGACGCCGGCTACACGGCCTTTCCGGTGGAGAGGGCCGAGAGGCTCGCGTGATTCCCTCAATAACGCCCTCGGATTGGGCGGTCGTCCTCGCGGGGATCGCGGCGATCGCCTGGGTCAACTGGTATTTCTTCCTCGCAAAGCGCACGGCGGTCACCGCGACCGCCGGCACGGGAGGCGCGCAGGAGGTCACCATCACCGTCCACGGGGGCTATGAGCCCGCCGAGGTGAAGGTGAAGCAGGGCCAGCCCGTGCGCCTGATCTTCGATCGCCAGGAGGATTCCAGTTGCTCGGAGGAGGTCGTGATTCCCGAGTTCGGCATCCGCAAGTTCCTCCCCGCCTTCCAGAAGACGCCTGTCGAGTTGACGCCCGGGAAGGCGGGAGCGTTCGACATCACCTGCGGCATGAGCATGCTGCACGGCAAGCTCATCGTGGAGGGATGAAGGAGATCTCATGGCGATTCCGATGACCGAGAAAAAGGCCGGCGCGAAGGTCGACATCCCCGTCCAGGGCATGACCTGCGCCGCCTGCCAGGCGAGCGTCCAGAAGGCGCTCCAGCGTCAGCCCGGCGTGGTCGACGCCTCGGTGAACCTGATGATGAAGAACGCGGCCGTGACCTACGATCCGGCCGTCACCCGTCCGGAGGCGCTCGTCGAGGCGATCCGCGACACCGGCTACGAGGCGGAGCTGCCGCGGCCGGAGCAGACCGCCTTCGAGGAGCAGGAGGCGCGCGACCGCGCCAACGAGGAGGAATTCCGGAACCTCCGGCGCAAGGCCCTGGTGAGCGGCGCCATCGGCGTCCTCGCCATGATCGTCTCGATGCCGCTGATGGCCTCGGGCGTGCACCATGGACCGGTGGCCGATCCGTTCATGCGCTGGGCCATGGAGTCGCTGACCCCCGCCCTGCGCGCCGCGATGCCGTGGCTCTACCGAATCGACCCCGCCGTCCTCTCCTGGAGCCTGCTCGCCCTGACGCTCGGGGTGATGGCCTGGGCCGGCCGGCACTTCTACGTCCGCGCCTGGTCCGGCTTCCGCCATCACTCGGCGGACATGAACACGCTGGTCGCCGTGGGCACCGGCGCGGCGTTCCTCTACTCCGTGCTCGCCACGGTGGCGCCCGGCTTCTTCCTCTCGCGGGGAGTGGCGCCGGACGTCTATTACGAGGCGGTGGTCATCATCATCGCCCTGATCCTCACCGGCAACGCCTTCGAGGCGCGGGCCAAGAGCCGCACCTCGGCCGCCCTGCGCGGGCTCGTCGCCTTGCAGCCGAGGACGGCCCGCGTGCTGCAGGGGGAGCAGGAATCGGACGTCCCGGTCGAGCAGGTGAAAAGCGGCGACACGGTGGCCGTCCGCCCCGGCGAGCGGATCCCGGTGGACGGCGAGGTGCTCTCGGGCGCCAGCGCCGTCGACGAGTCGATGCTCACCGGCGAATCGATGCCGGTCGAGAAGCAGGCCGGAGACCGGGTGATCGGCGGCACGATCAACCGCACGGGCGCCTTCCGCTACCGGGCGACGACGCTCGGGTCGGACAGCGTGCTGGCCCAGATCGTCCGCCTGATGCGCGACGCCCAGGGATCGCGGGCGCCGATCCAGCGGCTGGCGGACCGCGTCAGCGGCATCTTCGTGCCGGTGGTGCTCTCGCTCGCTATCGCCACCTTCGTGGTCTGGTACGTGGCGGCGGACTCCGGTTCAGCGGTGCGCGCCTTCGCGGCGGCGGTCGCGGTGCTGATCATCGCCTGCCCCTGCGCCATGGGGCTGGCGGTGCCGACGGCGGTGATGGTGGCGACCGGCAAGGGGGCCGAGCTCGGCACTCTGATCAAGGGGGGCGAGGCGCTCCAGCGCGCCGGCGACGTCACCACGGTGCTGCTCGACAAGACGGGCACGATCACCGAGGGTCGGCCGACGGTGACCGACGTGATCCCGGCTCCAGGCTCGCCAAGGAGCGCGGACGAGCTGCTGCGCGTCGTCGCCGCGCTCGAATCCTCCTCGGAGCACCCGCTGGCCGACGCCGTCGTGCGGCACGCCCGCGAGCGCAACCTCGCCTTCATGACCCCCGAGGAGTTCCAGTCCGTCACCGGCCAGGGCGTGGTGGGGGTCGTCGAGGGCTCCTTCATCGCCGCCGGCAACGAGGGGCTGATGGCCGACTACGCCGCCGACCCCGCGCCGCTGGCGGCTGACGCCGAGCGGCTGACGGGCGAGGGGAAGACGCCGGTCTACGTGGCGATCGACGGCAGGCTCGCGGGGCTGCTGGCGGTGGCGGACCCGCTCAAGGGCACCGCGCGCGAGGCGGTCGCGCGGCTGAAGAGGATGGGGCTCGAGGTGGTGCTGCTGACCGGGGACAACCGGCGCACCGCCGAGGCGATCGCGCGCGAGGCCGGGATCGACCGCGTGGTCGCCGGCGTGCTCCCCGAGGGGAAGGTCGCCGAGGTGAAGCGGCTCCAGCAGCAGGGGCAGGTGGTCGCCATGGTGGGCGACGGCATCAACGACGCCCCGGCGCTCGCCCAGGCGGACCTCGGGATCGCCATCGGCACGGGCACGGACGTGGCGGTCGAGGCGAGCGACGTGACGCTGATGCGGGGGGACCCGCGCGGCATCGCGTCGGCCGTGGAGCTGTCGCGCCGCACCATGCGGACGATGCGGCAGAACCTCTTCTGGGCGTTCATCTACAACGTGATCGGGATCCCGATCGCGGCGGGCGTGCTCTACCCCGCCTTCGGGATCCTGCTCTCCCCTATCCTGGCGAGCGCGGCCATGGCCTTCAGCTCGGTCAGCGTGGTGGCCAACAGCCTGCGCCTGCGGCGGGCGCGGCTGTCATGAGGGAAGAACAGCGTGAGGAGGATCGGATGGAACCGAACATCGATCAAACCGTGGAAGTAGCCGGCTGCGGCTGCGGGACGCGGGACCAGAAAGCGGTGGCCGTCGATCCCGGGATCAAGGACCGCAACCAGAAGCGCCTGCGGCGGATCGAGGGGCAGGTGCGCGGCCTCCAGAAGATGGTCGAGGAGGACCGCTACTGCCCCGACATCCTGACCCAGATCTCCTCCGTCCAGGAGGCCCTGCGCTCGGTCGGCCGCGAGCTGATGCGCAACCACCTCAAGCACTGCGCCACCCAGGCGATCCGCTCCGGCGACGGCGACGCCGCCGAGGCCACGTACGACGAGCTGATTGAGATGATCTACCGGCACAGCCGGTAGGACGGGCGAGGAGCCAGCAACCACTCACCCGGGATTGAAATCCCGGGCTACCGACAGTCGCCCCTTCCCGGGGCTCTAAAAAAAAGGATTGGGAGTCCCGGATGGGACGGCCGTGGGTAGCCCGGGATTTCAATCCCGGGCGCAGACGGCACCGCGCTATCATCCCACCCATGAAACCGAACGGGGTGGCGGGTGGGCAGGTCGTGATCATCGGGGCCGGCGTCGCCGGCCTCTGCTGTGCGTTGCGGCTGCAGGAACGGAACATCCCCTGCCTGATCCTCGAGGCGTCCGACGCTCCGGGCGGGCGGGTGCGGACGGACAAGGTGGACGGCTTCCTCCTCGACCGCGGGTTCCAGGTGCTGCTGACGGCCTATCCCGAGGCCCAGAAGCTCCTCGACTACAAGGCTCTTCAATTGCGGACGTTCGCGCCCGGCGCGCTGGTGCGGATCCGGGGCAAGCTCCATCGCGTCTCCGACCCCTTCCGTCAGCCCTGGAATCTGCCGGCGACCCTGCTCGCGCCGATCGGCAGCCTGGCGGACAAGCTGGCGATCGCGCGCCTGCGGAGCCACGTCCTGAAGGGGATGCTCGGGGAGATCTGGACGCGGCCGGAGACCTCTTCCCTGGAAGCCCTGCAAAGCTTCGGCTTCAGCCAGCGGATGATCGACTCGTTCTTCCGCCCCTTCTTCGGCGGCATCTTCCTGGAGACCGAGCTCGCCACCTCCAGCCGCATGCTCGAGTTCGTCTTCCGCATGTTCAGCCAGGGTCGCGCCGCCCTCCCGGCCGGCGGCATCGGCGCCATCTCCGAGCAGCTCGCCGGCCGCCTGCCGGCGGGAACGATCCGGACCGGCGCGCGGGTGGAGCTGATCGGCGAGGGGAGGGTCGTGCTCACGCGGGGAGAGCGGGTACCGGCGGCGGCCGTGGTCATCGCGACGGAGGCGCCCGAGGCGGCGCGGCTCCTCCCGGAGCTCCACCCTCCCGGCTCCCACGACACCGCCTGCCTCTACTTCGCGGCCCCGAAGGCGCCGATCTCGAAACCGATCCTGGTCCTGAACGGCGAGGGGAGCGGTCCGGTGGACAACCTCTGCGTGCCGAGCGCCGTCGCCCCGTCCTACGCTCCGGCGGGCCGGGCGCTGATTTCGGCAACCGTGGTCGGCGCGGCCGGCGCCGAGGAGAAGAACCTGGAGGCCGAAGTGCGCCGGCACCTGGCCTCCTGGTTCGGAATCGAAGTGGCGGACTGGAAACACCTCCGCACCTACCGCATCTCGCTGGCCCTGCCGGCGCGGAAGAGCCTGGAGCCGGCGGCGCTGCCGGTCCGGCGCAAGCCCGGGCTCTACCTCTGTGGCGATCACCGCGAGACGCCGTCCCTTCAAGGGGCGATGGTTTCGGGACGGCGGGCGGCGGAGGCGGTGATCGAGGATTGGGAGAAAGGGTAGGGAGCGAGCTCAGACCAGTCGAGGTCTGGGACCCTTTGGCGGAGAGTCTACAAGCTCCAGGAAATCGAAGATCCTGAAGTCTCCAGGATTGAAAGTGGCCAATCTGCGGACTTCCGCGGATTCCAGGGTAGCGGCGAGAGCCGTGTCCAGTATCCTTTTCCGCCCCAGCCGGAGGTCGGCCAGCAATTCCAATGTGCGGGGCATCACCTCCGATGACGGCAGGATGCGCACGACCTCTTCGGACTCCCAGATTTCCCCGATCCTCTGGATCGCCTCCGGCATCGAAAGAGGCTCCTCAAAGCGCCTGGGATCAGTCACGACGTGCAGAAATTCCTGAACTACCAATGGGGTGAGAGCGATCAATCCACCACGCTCTCGAACTTGGCTCTCGATCAGCCGGCGGGCATCGACGTGGCGAGGAGATACCTTGACCAGCCAAGAGACCAGGACATCCGTGTCGATCCCCAGGATCACTTACCGACCATCTCGTCGAACACTTCTTCCCGGGTCCAGGTCTTGAGCTGAGCGCCGCCATGATGGACCGGCACATCGAAAATCGATCCTCGCCGGCCATGCTGCCGTTTCAGGTACTCGGTCATCGCCTGCCGGATCAACTCCGCCACCGGACGGCCGGTACGTACGGCAAGAGACTTCAAGTCCCGATAATCTTCTTCGTCGACGTGGACCGAGATAGGTTTCATGGAAGAATCCTATATCGGAAACCTATACAGGTCAAGAAGCCTTCAGACTGTCACGATCCCCACCCCGCTAGACGTCCCCAGCCGCGTAGCCCCTGCCGCGATCATCGCCCGCGCCGTCGCGGCGTCGCGGATCCCTCCGGAGGCCTTGACGCCGATCCGCCCCTCGACAGTCTTCACCAGCAGGGCGACATCCTCGACGGTCGCGCCCCCTTTCGAGAAGCCGGTCGAGGTCTTCACGAAGTCAGCCCCGGACTGGACGACCAGACGGGCGCTGCGGACCTTCTCCACTTCGGTCAGCAGGGCGGTCTCGAGGATCACCTTGAGGATCAGACCCTCGCGCTCCCGCCGCATCGCTTCGACCCAGCCGGCGAGGTCGGCGAGGACGCGCTGATCTTCCCCGCTCTTGAACCAGGAGATGTTGAGCACCGTGTCGAGCTCCCCGGCGCCATCCGCGACGGCCTGGCGGGACTCCGCGCGGCGGATCTCGGAGTGGACGTAGCCGAAGGGAAAACCGACCACGGTGCCCACCGCGACCGCGGTTCCCGTCAGGATTTCCGCCGCCAAAGAGACGTAGACAGGGGGAATGCAGACCGAGGCGAAGCCGTGCTCGGCCGCCTCCGCCGCCAGCCGCCGCACCTCGGCCTCGGTCGCCTCGGGGCGCAGGAGGGTGTGGTCGATATAGCTGGCCAGATTCACTTCGTCCCGCTCGCGGCGGGGCGCTTCCAGCGCGCCTTCCCCAGCTCGACCCCGGTGTAGTAATGGGTGAGGATCTCGCGGTAGGTGTGCCCCCGCTGGGCCATGCCGTAGGCCCCCACCTGGCACATCCCGACGCCGTGGCCGAAGCCGCGGCCGGTGAACAGCCAGCCGGGCTCCCCGCCCTTGGGCGCCAGACGCTTGGCGGTGAAGAGGGTGTCCGGCACGTCGAGCGTCCAGCGCACGGCGAGGCCGTCGACGTCCATGGTCTTGCTGTCGCCGAAGATCCGGATCTTCCCCACCCGTCCCGACTCGCCCCGCGTGAGGATCTCGAAATTCTGGAACCCGAGCCCCGGGAAGCGGGTGTTCACCTGGGTCGCGATCTGGGAGTCGGTGCGGAAGCGGGTCCACGAGCTGTAGGGGCTGCTGCGGTCGAAGGCGATGCCGTCGAGATCGATCTCCTGGGTGGCGGCGGCGAGGCGGTCCCCCTGCCAGAAGAGGGTCAGCAGGTCCCCCGGCACCATCGCCAGCTCGGAGCTGTAGAGGCCGTCCCCCTGCCGGCGGAAGGTGAGGAGGCCGGACGGCAGGTCGTAGATCTTGTCCGTCTTCCCCGAGCGGACGGTGAGCTTGCCGTCGGCGACGGAGAGGAACGAGACGTCCTCGCGGCGCACCACGCGGAGCAGCTCGGCGAGCGCCAGGAGCATCCGCTCGACCTCCCCTTCGGAGAGCGGCTGGTCGAGCGGCCCGCTGACCAGCCCGCTGCGGATCAGGTAGGCCGCCCGCCGGCGGTCCTCCTGGCTCCAGTCGGGGGGCGGATTGCTGAGCAGGTAGTTGACGTCCTCGGGCGCCAGGAAGAGCCGCGCGTCGAGGGCGAGATCGAAGACGGAGGCGATGTAACGCTGCACCTCGCGGCGGTCGAGACCGCCGAGCCGCTCGCGCGAAGCGGGCAGGCCGGCGAGGAGCGCCAGGTGCTCGAGACGGGCGCCCAGGGACTCGACGGGAGACGATCCCGAAGCCGCCGGCAGCAGCCGGCGGGTGAAGCCGGCCGGGAAGGTAGCACCCGTCAGCTCCCCTGGAATCCGGGCGATCCCCGCCTCCATGCAGGGGACCGCCTTCAGGTACGGCTCCCGCTGCAGGGGGAAGATGACGTGGACGTCCTCCGTGTGCCCGCCGCAGGTCGAGCTGTAGAGGGCGTTGACCAGCTCGCCCCGGTAGAGGAGCACCTGGCCGGCGGTCTCCGCGATCGCCTGGTCGGAGAGCGGGTGCTCGATCTGCATGCCGCCGTAGACTTGGCAGCGCGGGGTGGCGCAGATGTCGTACCCCTCGCGCGCGAACTCGCCCATGTTGCGCAGGGTGTAGGTGCGGGCCGCCACGGCCTGGGCCTTGAGCGCCTCGAGCTGGTTGTAGAGCTCCGGCCCCATCTCGCTCGGCACGACGCCGCGCAGGTAGTCCTCCACCGGCAGCTCGTTGATCAGGTTGAGCGAGCCGCGGTCGTTCAGATAGACCAGCATGCGGCCGCGGTAGCGCTTGTTGCGCACCCGCACGCTCGGCCCGGACACCGGGGCCACCGAGAGCCAGCGCCCGGCGTAGACCTGGGAGCTCTGCCCCTGGGTGATCCGAAAAGCCGGCGCGGAGACGGCGGCCCCCTCGTTGACCACGAAGGCGCCGGTCACGCCGACCGCGCCCAGGCGCCGCGCGTCGGCCTCGGCCGCCTCGCGCGTGGGATAACGGCCGATGCGGACGCGGTAGAGGTCGATGCCGGCGTCGAAGAAGGCCTCGCCGGGCTGCCCCGAAACCCGCTCGAGCTCCTTGGCGAGGTCCTGCGCCTGCCGCTCGTCGCGCAGGGCCGCCACCTGCAGGCGGTAGTACCCCTGCTGGGCGGTGGCCGCCGCGGGCTCGACCTTGAGCGTCGTGGTCGCGGACACCGCCTGGGTATCGACGGCGACGTCCAGCTCCTCCTCGCAGCAGGGGAAGCTCACCGAGTCGAGGTCGCTGGCGAGGCCGACCTTGACCGGCAGCGGCTCCGCCGATTGCGCCGGCGGGGCCTCCGGCTGCGCCGGCACGGGCTCGCGCGGCGGCACCGGCTTCGGCAAGGGCTTCGGCGCTTCGGGCGGCGGCTGCGGCTTTGGCGCTTGTGTTTTGGACGGTTGTTGCCGTGGCCGGGTGGGGACCGGCCGCCGCGGGGCGGTGCGCGGGGGCTTCTTCGGCCCGCAGCCAAGAGCCGACAGAAAGAGAACGGCGACGACGACGAGCAGGAGCTTCGATCTCACGCGGTCTGCACCTCGGGGTTGCGGCGGATCTCGCTCGGCGTCTCGCTGCGGACCAGGGCCACCAGGGCGCCGGCGAGGAGCGTCGCGAGAAGGGTGTTCGGAAGACTTTGCAGCAGGAGCAGGAGGAACCGGACCAGCGTCCGCAGCAGCGGAGCGCCGGCGAGCAGGGCGTCGGCCGCCGCCGCCAGGGGGAAGAACAGGGCGGCGAGGGCGAGCGCGGCGGTCAGGGTGAGGAGGAACAGGACGATCACCGCGCCCAGGCGCCGGCCGAGCACGGTGAGCCCCCGGCGCGAGGCGGCGCGGACGCCGGAGCCGTCGCGCGCCAGGTCGGCCTGCGCGAGATGGAACCAGAAGCCGGCCACCAGCGCCAGGAAGCCGAGCGGCAGCGCGCCGCCGCAGCCGATGCCCAGCGCCGCCCCCCACCCCCACTGCCCGCCACCCACCGCCGTGGAGAGCAGCCAGAGCAGGGCCGCTCCCCCCAGCCCGAAGAGGAGGATGCCGAAGACGGCGAGCACGCCGAAGAACCGCCAGACGTAGCGCCCCCCCCAGCCGAGGAAGTCGCGCAGGCTGAAGGTGCGGAAGAAGTCGCGGTCGCGCCGGGCGCCAGGCAGGGCCTGGCGGTCGGCCGCGGTCAGGATGCCGAAGGTCCCCGCCTGAAAGTAGCAATGGAGGAACAGCGACGACAGCCAGACCGCCAGCAGGGCCACCAGGGCCAGCAGCAGCGCCGGCGAGAGGCGGCTCGCCTGCTGCTGGAGCTCGTGGACGGCACTCCAGTCCGTGCGCAGCAGGTTCGCCCCCACGATCAGCAGGGAGAGGAAGACCCCGAGCGCCATCAGCGCCATCACCGCGAACGACTGCAGCCACTGGAGCAGCACCAGCTCCCAGTTGGCCGACAGGTTCGTCCAGCCGCGGCGCAGGCACCCGGCGGCGGAGAGCCTCATCGCAGATGCGCCCCGTGCACCGCGTGCTCGCGCCGGAAGTCCTCGACGGAGTCGAGCACCACCGGCTGGGCCATCTCGTGCAGCCGGCTGACGAGCATGGCGGGGAGCCGGGTGGACAGGAGCACGGTCTCGTCGAATACGGGCCCATTCTCCGGGTCGCGCCCGCGGTCGAGCGTGGCGATGCGCTTGGCGATCCCTTTCTGCGCCGCGGGAGGGGCTGGCTCGAGACGGTAGTTCGTGGTGAACAGCGTCGGCAGCCGGCGGGTATAGCGGGTGTTGATGATCAGGTAGAGGATGTCGCGCACCCAGGGGGTGGGCTGCTGGGCGCCGAGCTCGTCGAGGACGAGCAGCTCGGCGTCGGCCAGTGGATCGAGGACCTGCCGCTTCGACTCCGGCGAGGCGGGGTCGAAGGTCGACTGGATCTGATGGATCAGCGAGGTGAACTCGACGAACAGCCCGCGCACCCGGTAGCGCTCGACCAGGGCGCGCAGTACGCCGGCGGCGAGGTGCGTCTTGCCGGTGCCCGGGGGGCCGACGAAGAGCAGGCCGGACTGGCGGAAGGCGCCGTTCTCCTGGACGAACTCCTCGACGTAGCGCTCGGCCGCGGCGCGCGCGTTCATCAGTTGCGCCCGCTCGCGCGGCGCGCCGCCCGAGGTCTGGAAGGTGGAGATCTTGCAGTTCTGATAGCGCGCCGGGATACCCGCCGCGGCCACCAGGCGGGGGACCACGTCCCGCTCGCGGCAAGAGCAGACGCGGGCGGTGCCCGCCCCGCCGTCCGCGACCACGACCCACCCCCGGCCGCCGCATTCAGGGCAGGGCTCGACGAGCGCTTGAGACACCGGCATGGCGAAATCGTAGCATGGGCCTGGACGCAAAAAGGGCGGGAACGAGTCCCGCCCTATACGTCCACACAAAAGAAAATCTGTCAGCGGATCTTGCTCAAGGGGCCGCTGTGGAGCCTCACCAGGGCGTGCTGACGTCCGGGGTCGGCACGGCGCTCGTCGGCCATCCGCTTGACGAACTCGAGCAGACGGTCCACCTCCCCTTGCATCTTCTCCATCTGCTCGCGCATGTTGAGAATCACCTCGACGCCCGCGAGGTTCACCCCCAAGTCGCGCGTCAGGGTGAGGATGATCTCCAGCCGGCGGATCGCCTCCTCGTCGTAGAGACGAGTGTTGCCGGCGCTACGGGCGGGCTTGATCAGGCCTTCCCGCTCATAGAGGCGCAACGTCTGGGGGTGAATCGCGTAACGCTCCGCCACCACGCTGATCATCACGAACTTCTGATCGGGCTTGCGACGACGGGTCGTGGACATCATCCGGCCTCCTCCGCGATCTCGACCTGGACACCGCCAGCCTGCCGCTTGGGGACGAGGACCCGCAGCACACCCGCCTCGAAAGCGGCGGAGATGGCGTCGACCTCGACCGGCGCTCCCAGATCGAAGGTGCGGCGGAAGGGACCGTAGCTGCGCTCCATGCGGAGGAAGTTACGGTTCTCTCCCAGGGTCTGCCGGCGCCCGGAAATCTCCAGACGCCGGTCCCGCACCTGCAGTTGGATCTCGTCACGCCGAACGCCGGGCAGCTCGGCGAAGATGAGATAGGCGTCCTCGGTCTCGAGAACGTCGACCGCGGGGGCCCAGGTGCCCGGCAGGCCCCCTTCGCGGTCCTCGTACTCCGAGGTGAGCAGCGCCTGCTCGAAAAGACCGTTGATGCGATCCTGGATGCGAGCCAGCTCTTCGAGATAGATCTTCTTCAGAGGCGCCATGACTCCCCCCTCGTTTACTTCTCGACGTACTCGGCGTCGATGACCTCATCGGTGGCGCCGGCACCGCCCGGCTGACCCGCGCCACCCGCCGAGGGACCGCCAGGACCACCCTGACCGCCGCCGGCCTGCTGCGAGTACATCACCTCGGCCAGCTTGTGGGAAGCCTTGGTGAGGCGCTCGAAAGCAGCTTCCAGCTCGGCGGCCGACGGCTCCCCTTCCAGGGCTTTCTTGGCGTCGGCGAGAGCCCGCTCGAGCTCCCCCTTCTCATCCGGACCGAGCTTCTCCTTGTGCTCCTCGTAGGTCTTCTCGGTCGAGTAGGTCATGCTGTCGAGCTTGTTGCGCGCCTCCACCTGCTGGCGGCGCTCCTTGTCCTCGGAGCTGTGCGACTCGGCGTCCTTGACCATCCGCTCGATGTCGCTGTCGTTGAGGCCGCTCGACGCCGAGATGGTGATCTTCTGCTCCTTGCCGGTGCCGAGGTCCTTCGCGGAGACGTGGACGATGCCGTTGGCGTCGATGTCGAACGCCACCTCGACCTGCGGCACGCCGCGCGGCGCCGAGGGGATGCCCACCAGATGGAACTTGCCGAGCGTACGGTTGTCCCGCGCCATCTCGCGCTCACCCTGGAAGACGTGCACCTCCACCGAGGTCTGGTTGTCCGCCGCGGTCGAGAAGATCTCGCTCTTGCGCGTCGGGATCGTGGTGTTGCGCTCGATCAGCTTGGTGGCCACGCCGCCCAGGGTCTCGATGCCGAGCGACAGCGGGGTCACATCCAGCAGCAGCACGTCCTTGACGTCGCCCGCCAGGACGCCGCCCTGGATCGCCGCGCCGATCGCCACGACCTCGTCCGGGTTGACCCCCTTGTGGGGCTCTTTGCCGAAGAAGTCCTTGACGGCTTTCTGGATCGCCGGCATGCGGGTCTGGCCTCCCACCAGCACGACCTCGTCGATCGTCTTGGCGTCGACGCCCGAGTCCTTCAAGGCCTGCTTGCTGGGCGGGATCGAACGCTGGACCAGATCGTCGACGAGCTGCTCGAGCTTCGGCCGGGTCAGCCGGATGTTCATGTGCTTCGGACCCGAGGCGTCCGCCGTGATGAACGGCAGGTTGATGTCGGTCTCTTGGGCGCTGGACAGCTCGATCTTGGCCTTCTCGGCGGATTCCTTCAGGCGCTGAATTGCCATCGGGTCGCTGCCCAGGTTGATCCCCTGATCCTTTTTGAACTCGTCCAGGAGCCAGTCGATGATCCGCTGGTCGATGTTGTCGCCACCCAGGTGGGTGTCGCCGTTGGTCGCCTTGACCTCGACCACGCCCTCGCCCACCTCGAGGACCGAGATGTCGAAGGTGCCGCCGCCGAAGTCGTAGACCGAGATCGTCTGATCCTTCTTCTTGTCCAGGCCGTAGGCGAGCGCCGCCGCGGTCGGCTCGTTGACCAGCCGCTCGACGGTCAGGCCGGCGATGCGGCCGGCGTCCTTGGTGGCCTGCCGCTGGGCGTCGTTGAAGTAGGCCGGCACGGTGATCACCGCGCGGTCCACCTTCTCGCCGAGGTAGTCCTCGGCCGCCTGCTTGAGCTTGCCGAGAATCATGGCCGAGATCTCGGGGGGCGAGAACTTCTTCCCCTCGACGACGACGAGCACGTCGCCGTTGTTGGCCCGCTCGATCTGGTACGGCACCATCTTCATCTCTTCCGACACCTCGTCGTACTTGCGCCCCATGAAGCGCTTGATCGAGAAGATGGTGTTCTGGGGATTGGTGACCGACTGCCGCTTGGCAACCTGCCCGACGAGACGCTCACCGTTCTTGGTAAAGGCGACGACCGAGGGGGTGGTACGGTTCCCCTCGGCGTTGGGGATCACCTTCGGCTCGCCGCCTTCCATGACGGCGACGACGCTGTTGGTCGTCCCCAGGTCGATTCCGATGATTTTGCTCACTTGGCTCTCCTCCTTCGCTATCCATTCTTCAGGCGGGAGCGCGAAGCCTTGAGCCCGCGCCTGGGATCTTTCACAGTCTAGAACCTTAGTGGCGTTCCGTCAATCTTGGGCCACACCATGATTGACAAGATTGGACGCAGATTTATTCCGGCGCGGAGAGCGGCCCCGCGGGTCGCCCCGGCGAGAACTAATCCAGCAGGACCAGCGGCGTCGCCGTGGACTCAGGGGTGGAGCTGAGGACTTCAGGATCGAGCAGGAAGTTGCCGGTGATCGCCTCGGCGGCTTCCGTGCCCGGCACGGGCCTGCCGTGCTCCAGGGGCTGCAGGGTGTAGCTCTCCTCGCCCGCCACGTACTGGAGGGGGCGCCCCTCGGGGTCCTTCAGATCCGCGGAGGAGAGCAGGCCCGCGACCACCAGATCCTGGAGATGATCGGGGAAGCTCCCCTTGAGCAGGAACCAGGTCTTGGCGGCGCGGTCGATCTTGAGGTAAAGCGCCGCGCGCTGGTCCCGCACCAGGGTCTCCCGCTCGTGCGCCTGCCAGGGGAACGGCAGCAGCAGGGAGTCGGGAACGCGAAGCAGCGCGGCGATCACCAGCACCGTCAGCACGGCGGCCAGGCTCCGGCCCACCCAGCCGAGCGACGTCGGCGGGACCGGGCGCGCTTCCGCCTTCATCCTGCGGAAGGGGCCGGCGGCATCGCCGGCGTCCGGGGGGATAATCGGCGGGATAATCGGCGCGATGGTGGAGACCGGGCTCGGCACCGTCCCGAGACGTGGGGAGGCGGGGGACGCCGGGCGCGGTCCCGGGAACGGCACCGGCTCGGGCGGCACGTCGGCACGCGCTGCGGGCACGGCCACGGGACGGGGCGGCGGGGCCGGGAGCGGAGGCGGGGGCGCCGGAACGGGCTGCGGGGCGGGCGCGGCGGCCCTGGCCGCCGCGGTAGCCGCCGCATTGGCCGCCACGACGATCTGCGCCGAGTTGATCAGCAGCTCCTCGACCGGGATCGGTGTGAACCCCTCCTCATAGGAGACCTCGTCGCCGCTGTAGAACTTGAAGTCCCCCTGGCTCCAGCCCAGGATCTGCTCGAGCAGCCGGTAGGTCTGCAGGCGCAGGGCCTCCAGAAGCTGCGAGCGCTCGATGAAGCGCCGCTCAACCAGCAGGTCGATCAGCCGGCCGCCGGACGCCTGGTGCTCGGAGGTGGCCCGGGCGAGGTCCGGGGCGCTGATCATCCCCTCCTTGAACAGGAGTTGGGACAGGCCTTCCTCGAGCGTCGTGTTGAGGGCGTCGGCGGCGACGATGCGGCCGTTGAGGAAGGAGATGGCGACAATGTCCTGCTGCCCCTGGACCGTCAGGATGCCGGTCTTCTTCTGCTGGGAGACCAGTTGCAGGATCTCCGGCAGCTTGAAGAGGTCGAGGGTACCTTCAACCGCCATGTCGCAGCTCCCGCCGGAGGCGGACTCCGAAATAGATCGCCAGACCCAGGATCGCGAGGATCCAGGACAGGAGGTTGCCGGGATCGTACCGCCAGGGGATGCGGGCTCCGAGCCTCCCGATCAGCGGCAGCATCAGCAGGGCGGTCGGCACCAGGATGGCGAGGAAGGATCGCCACCCCTCGCCGATCTCGGCCGAGGCGACGCCGGGCAGCAGGATACGCCCCCAGCGGTCGAAAGCCCCCTCGGGGAACACCTCCGCCGACCGTTCCGTGTAGCCGAAGGGGCGCCGCGCCAGGTGCAGGGTGAAGGCGATCAGCACCAGGCTCAGGGAGAGGAACACCGAGAGCCCCCGGCGGAAGATCTCCATGGGACCCGAGCGCACCTCCCGATGCCCCCAGCTCGACGCCAGCTCCCGCCGGATCTGCGGGATGCGCGCGATGCCGCCCGGCAGGGACACCACCCGCTGCTGCTGCGGATTGGCCAGCCAGCCATTGACCCGGGCGAGGTCGATGTCCTGGGCCTTCTTCAGGGCGACCTTCTGCTCGTCGAACATGTACGACTCGGAGAAGGCCTGGCTCAGGTTGTACTGCGCGGCCGCGCTCTGGGGATCGGCCGCGGCCGCGCTCTGGAAGCTCTGGATGGCGCTGCTGAAATCCCCTTTGATGAAGGAGTAGTCGCCGAGGTCGAGCAGCGCCGTGGCGTTGTTCGGCTCCGCCTCGAGGACCTGCCGGTAGAGCGCGCGGGCGAGCTCCCACTGGTTGAGCGAGCGGTGGACGTCGGCGAGCAGATGCTTGACGGCGACGCTCTCCGGCAGGACCGAGCGCAGCACCCCGAGGTCCGAGAACAGGCTGCCGTAGAGGCGGTGCTCCTCGAGGCTCGCCATCGCCTGGGCGGGCGGCGACAGCGTCATCGCCACGCGCTGGCGCTGCAGCTCCACCAGTTGAGGCGCGGCTCCCAGGAGGAGCCAGAGCGCGATGAGCACCGTGCGCTCGCTCCCCGAGGCGTACCCCCAGAGCAGCACCGACGCGTAGAGCGGCAGCCAGATCGCGCCATGGGGGAGGAACAGCGGCCAGAGCAGGGCCGCTCCCGCCAGCGCCAGCGCCACCGGCCGCGGCAGCTTGCGGCCGAAGAGGTCCGCCAGGTCCTGGAACAGGGAGGTTCCCTTGGTCAGCATCTGCACGGCGAGGAACAGGCCGCCGGTCACCAGCAGGACGAACAGGACCCAGAGCAACAGATCCTGGAACCAGAGGTAGAGCTCGAAGGGGTTGTTGAAGAGCCTGGGATAGCCGCGCAGGCGCGCCGCGACCGCTCCCAGGTAGCTCCCCTGCAGGAAGTCCACCCTGGCCTCGGCGAACGCCGTCTCCGGCCGGCCGGGATCGAACCGCTCGGCGGCGTCGAGCTCCCAGCGGGCGCGCGCGAAGTCCTTCTGCCGGGCCGACTGCACCGCCCGCGCGGTGGCGCCCGCCGAGAGGTCGGGCAGGCGGCGCATCCCGAGCTGGCGCGCGGTGTCGAGCAGACCACCCACCGCCCGGTCCGCCTGCTGGTGGTTGTTCTGGACGATCCACTGGAGCCACTGCTCCTCGATCTGCTTGAGCGTCTGCCGCACCTGGCCGGTCATCTCGACCCCGGTCACCTGCGGCGAGGACACAGTCTGGCCGGCGGCCCCTGCGGGACCGAGCAGAAAGGCCAGCGCGAGGATCGCGAGCCCCGCGGTCAGTGAGCGGTCAACCCATCTTTTGCACATAGCGGACCCGCAAACGATACAGCAGGTCCTCCAAAAATGCGCGCTCCTGAGGGTCTAAATTTCCCGCCGTCTTCTGCCGCAGGATCTCCAGCATATCGATGTAGAGGCGCGCCAGCTCCAGATTGGCCGCCGACTGGCCATCCGGCAGCCTGGCGTCGCCGAGGTAGATCGGCACCGGCTCGGCCAGCATCGCCACCAGATCGTAGAAGCTCGGACCCCCGATCTCGACGGGTTCATCGGGGAAATCCATCCCGGCCGCGGGCTCCGGCTCCAGGGACCACCGATCCTGCTCGGGCGGCATGACCTGCACCTCCGGCGCCGCGGGCGGCGGAGGGGCCGAGGCCGGCTCGGGCTCAGCGGCCGAAGTCGATTTTTCGTCGAGGAACCGGTACTCTTCCTTCAGCCGCCCCTCGGACGTGAACATCCGTTTGTCGGTAACCTTGATCTCTTTCTTCTCGTTCGACACGTCGGACCCCCGATGTCTGAAAAAACAATGCCTGAAGAATCAGAAAAGCCCGACCTCCAGAAGCTCTTGGATCTCGTCGCCCGCCTGCGCGCCCCGGACGGCTGCCCCTGGGACCGCGAACAGACCCTGCCGGACGTGCGCGCCTACCTGCTCGAGGAGGCGCACGAGCTGGCCGGGGCGATCGACGGCGGCGATTGGGAGGAGCTGGCCGAGGAGCTCGGCGACATGCTCTTCCAGGTCGCCTTCATCGGCCGTCTGGCCGAGGAGGCCGGCGCCTTCAGACTCTCACAGGTGATCGATGGCGTCCACCGCAAGATGGTCGAGCGCCACCCTCACGTCTTCGGCGGCGAGACGCTGGCCGACGCCGAGGCGGTCCGCCAGGCCTGGGAACGGCGCAAGCTGCAGAAGGAGCCGAAACGGGAGTCGCTCTTCTCGGGCGTTCCCACCTCGCTGCCCGCCCTGCTCGCCGCCTACCGGCTGACCCAGAAGGCCTCCGGCGTCGGCTTCGACTGGCCGGACGCCGCGCCGGTGCTCGACAAGGTCGAGGAGGAGATCGCCGAGGTGCGGGAGGCGCTCGCGCGCGGCGAGAAGGAAGCCGTGCGCGAGGAGGTGGGGGACCTCCTCTTCACCATCGCCAACCTCGCCCGCAAGCTCGACGTCGACCCCGAAGCCGCCCTCGCCGGCACCAACCGCAAGTTCCGCCAGCGCTTCGCCCGCATCGAAGAGGGCCTCGCCGCCCAGGGCAAGACCGCCGCCGAGGCGACCCTGGAGGAGATGGATGCGCTGTGGGAGGCGGCGAAGGGGGAGGGGTGAGGGCGGCGGAAACAAGGAACACGGACGAACACGGACTTACAAGGACGAACAAGGACAAGAAGCAGAACGCCGGAACCCTGGCTCCTGGTCCCTGTTCGTCCTTGTAAGTCCGTGTTCCTTCCTTCCCTCAACCCGCGCCCGCTGTCGCCCTTTTGGCCGCCCCCTTCTCTTCCAGCATCTCCTCCAGATACGGCCGCACGTTCTTCGCCACGATCTCCTGTCCCATGGCCGTGGGATGAATACCGTCCGCCTGGTTCAGGGAGCGGATGCCGCCCACCTTGTCGAGCAGGAAGGGGACGAGCGGGACGTTCAGCTCCTTCGCCAGCTTCGGATAGAGGGCCGTGAACTGTTCAGCGTAGGGACCGTAGTTCGGTGGCAGACGCATGCCGAGCAGCAGGACCCGCGCGCCGGCCTCCCGCGAGCGGCGGATGATCTCGCGCAGGTTGGTCTCAACCTCCGCGATAGGCAGGCCCCGCAGGCCGTCGTTCGCCCCCAGGCCCACGACCACCAGATCGGGGTGCTGGCCGAGGATCCAGCCGATGCGCGCTAGGCCGCCGGCCGTGGTGTCGCCGCTGACACCGGCGTTGACCACCCGGACCGCCTTCCCCTCCTCCCGGAGCTGCCGCTCGAGGAGCGCGGGGTAGGCCTGATTCTCGTCGAGCCCCAGGCCGGCCGTCAGGCTGTCTCCGAGAAAGACGACCAGCGGCGTGGCCGGCACCGGAGCGGGGCTGGCAGGGATCGCCGGCCGGGCGGCCGGCGCCGGATTGGAAACGGGAACCGCCCTGTGGGCCACCCGGGGAGCCTCCCCAGGTGCCTGCGCGCCGCAGGCCGACAGCACGGGAATAACAAACGCCAGAGCGCGAGTTGCGAGCTTTCGCCACATAGAACCTTCCTTCCTCTTCCACTCTCAGAAAAACCGGAAATCCTCTCGCAAATTTCCTCATGAATACGCCCCGTATCGAAATGCGCCAGCTCACCCGCAAGCTCCCCTCGGGGGAGCGGGAGCTGACGATCCTCGACCACGTCGACATCGCGATCGAGCCCGGCGAGTTCGTCACCGTCCTCGGCCCCTCGGGCAGCGGCAAGTCGACCCTGCTCGCCCTGATGGCCGGCCTCGACCGTCCCACCTCCGGCGAGATCCGGATCGACGGCACGCCGATCCAGGCGATGTCGGAGGACGGCCTTGCCCTGCTGCGGCGCAAGAAGATCGGCTTCGTCTTCCAGAGCTTCCAGTTGCTCTCCAATCTCACCGCGCGCGAGAACGTACTGCTGCCGGTCGAGCTGCTCGGCCTCTCAAACCCGTTCGCCCGCGCCGACGAGCTGCTGGCCGCCGTCGGTCTCGCCGACCGCGGCCACCACTACCCGAGCCAGCTCTCGGGCGGCGAGCAGCAGCGGATCGCCCTCGCCCGCGCCTTCGCCGCCCGGCCGCCGATCCTGCTCGCCGACGAGCCCACCGGCAACCTCGACGGCGCCACCGGCCGCCGCGTCCTGGAGCTGCTGACCGAGCTGCGCGCCCGCGAGGGGACCACCCTGGTGCTAGTCACTCACGATCCGGCGGTGGCCGCCCTCGCCGGCCGGCAGATCCATCTGCGCGACGGCCGGGTGGAGCGCGACGAGCGGGCGAACGCCGTCGCCGCGGCCGCCATCAGCCCGGCGGCGGAGGTCCCGGCGTGACGCTCGGCTTCTACGCCCGCGCCCTGGTCCGCGAGTCGCGCGGCTCGCGCGGCCGCCTCACCTTCTTCATCGCCTGCCTCGCGGTCGGCGTGGCGGCGGTGGTGTCGGTCGCCGGGCTCTCGGCGAGCCTGCGGGACGGCATCCGCCGCGAGGCCCGCCAGCTCCTCGCCGCCGACCTCGCCGTGCGCGGCAACCAGCCCATTCCGCCCGAAGCCCTGGCGGCGATCGCCGCGCTTCCGGGCGCCCGCCGCACCGACGTCAAGGAGACGGTCACCGTCGCCGCCGCTCCCGGCGTCAACGGCCAGCCGGGCCCCAGCCAGCTCGTCGAGCTCAAGGTGGTGGATGGCTTCTATCCGTTCTACGGCAAGCTCGACCTGCGCCCGGCGCGCCCCCTCCACGAGCTGCTGACGCCCGGCACGGCGGTGGTCGCCGCCGATCTCCTGTCGCACTGGAAGCTAAAGGTGGGGGACTCGCTCCAGATCGGCGGCCAGACGTTCCGCGTCGCCGCCAGCGTGCTCGCCGAGCCGGACCGGGTCGGCATCTCGTTCACCATCGGCCCCCGGGTCTTCCTCTCCGGCGCCGGGTTCGCCCGCACCCATCTCGAGGACCAGGGGAGCCGCGTCAGCTACCGGACGCTGGTCCGGCTGCCCGACGGGATCTCGAACGCCGCGCTCGACGCCGCCGCCGAGCGGCTGAAGCAGGTCCTTCCCGGCGGCGAGAGCTTCCGGGTGGAGACCTACCGCCAGGCGCAGCCTTCGCTGCGGCAGAACATCTCCCGGGTGGAGAAGTTCCTCGGGCTGGTCGCTCTGCTGTCGCTCTTCGTCGGCGGCATCGGCGTCGCCCAGAGCGTGCGGGCGTGGCTCGCCAGCCGGATGGACGCCATCGCGATCCTCAAGTGCCTGGGGATGCGCCCGCGCGAGATCTTCCCGCTCTACCTCGGGCAGTCGGTCCTGCTCGGGCTGGCCGGCAGCATCGTGGGGATCCTCGCCGGCGTGGCCGTGCAGATGACGCTCCCCCGGCTGTTCCCCGACCTCATACCGCCCGAGCTGATCCGCCCCTGGCAGCCGGCCGCCCTGCTGCGCGGCCTGGGCCTGGGGATCGGGGTCGCGATGCTGTTCAGCCTCCCCCCGCTCTCGGCCGTGCTGCGCGTCCCGCCGGCCCGCGTGCTGCGCCGCGACGCCGAGCCCCTCCCCCGCCACCGCTGGGTCACGGCGGCGACCTTCCTCACCCTGGCGGCGGGGGTCTGGGGGATGGCCGCCCTGCAGTCGGGATCCCCCCTGCTGGGGGCACAGTTCACCGGCGGTATGGCGGTAGTGACGGCGGCGCTCGCCGCTGCCGCCTTCCTGGTCTCCTGGACGGTCCGCCGGCTGCCGCGCGACACCTTCTCCCTCCGCCCGTGGCTGCGGCACGGCATCGCCGCCCTCGCCCGGCCCGGTGCCGCGGCGAGCGGCGCCATCGTCGCCCTCGGGCTCGGCGTGCTCGTCGTCCTCGGCATGTCGCTCGTCGAGCGGCGCATCACCTCGCAACTCGAGAAGGAGCTGCCGGAAAACGCGCCGAGCGCCTTCCTGGTGGACATCCAGCCGGCCCAGTGGCCGGGCGTCGAGCGGCTCCTCCAGCAGGCGGGGGGGCAGGGGATCGAGTCGGTGCCGGTGGTGATGGCGCGCGTCTCGGCGATCGACGGCGTCACCACGGAGGCGCTGCAACAAGGGCAGAACGCCGCCGGCAGGAACGGCGCGGAGCGAGAGGGCAGGGAGCGAGAGGGCAGGGAAGGAGAGGGCCGGGAACGGGACGGCGGCCGCCGCTGGGCGCTCAGTCGCGAGCAGCGCCTCACCTACATGCGGGAGCTGCCGAAGGACAACAAGATCGTCGCCGGCGCGCTGTGGAGCGACCCCGCCCATGCCGAGGTCAGCCTCGAGCAGGATTACGCCGGCGACATCGGCGCCCGCCTGGGCTCGACGATCAGCTTCAACATCCAGGGGGTGCCGCTCGACCTCAAGGTGACCAGCCTGCGGACGGTGAACTGGCAGACGTTCGGGATCAACTTCTTCCTGGTGGTCGAGCCCGGCGTGCTGGAGTCCGCCCCCCAGCAGCGGCTGGCGGTGGCCCGCCTGCCGCGCGGCGGCGAGCAGCGGGTGCAGGACCTGCTGGCGGCGAGCTATCCGAACGTCACCTTCCTGCGCATCCGCGAGATCCTGGAGAAGGTGCTCAAGGTGCTGCGCCGGATCAGCCTCGGCATCCGCTTCCTCGGCGGCTTCACGGTGATCGCCGGCATCGCCATCCTGGCCGGCGCGGTGAGCGCCGGCTCGGCCCGCCGCGGCCGCGAGGTGGCCCTGCTCAAGACGCTGGGGATGACCCGGCGCGGCGTCGCCGCCACCTTCGCCGTCGAGTACGCCCTGGTCGGGCTGGTGGCCGGCGCGATCGGCGCCGTCGGCGGCACCGTGCTCGCCTGGGGGATCGTAACGCGGGGGTTCGAGATGCCCTGGGTCTTCGCCCCCCTCACCCTCGCCACCGCGCTCGCCGGCAGCGTTCTCCTGGCGGTGCTCGCCGGCCTGGCGGCGAGTCTGCGGGCTTTGGAGCGGCGGCCGATCGAGGTGCTGCGGGCGGAGTGAGCCTACTCCCCGCCCGACCGCGTCAGCAGATAACTCACCGGCACGAACTCATACCCCTCGGCCTTGGCCTTGGGGATCTCGCGGGCGAGGGCGGCGAGGGTCTCGGGGTGGGGGTGGCCGATGGCGATCGCCGAGCCCCTGGTCCGCGCCAAGGCGAGCAGGCGCTCGAACTGGGCGTGGATCGCCTCCGGCGTGGCCTCGCCGTCGAGGAAGACCTGGCGCTCGGCAGCCGGAATGCCGAGGCCGAGCGCCACTTTGTAGCCGACGCTCTCGGCGCTGGTGCGGGAGTCGAGGAAGAACAGCCCGCGCGCGGCGAGTACGCCGAGCACGGCGTTCATCGGCCCCTCCTCCGCGGAGAGGAGCGAGCCCATGTGGTTGTTCACCCCCACCACCCCTGGCACCGCCTTCAGGGCCGCCTCGGTCTTCTCCCGCAGCTCGTCGTCGCCCATCCCCTGCAACAGCGCCCCCGGCCCGGGGTTCTGGCCGTTCTTCGGCTCCATCGGCAGATGGAGGAGCATCTCCGCATGGCGCCGCCGCAGCTCGGCGACCACCTCGGGAGTCTGATCTTCATAAGGGAGGACGGAGTAGGTGACCGGCACGCCCAGCGCTTCGAGCGGCCGCAGCTCGGCGATGTCGTGCCCGAGGTCGTCGATCACCACGGCAACGCGGATGCCATGGCTCGGCCCCGCCGGCACCACGGTGGTGGTCGTCGTCGCCGCGGGCGTGGCGGCCGGAGTTTCAGGCTCTAAGTGCTCGGAAGCAGTCGCGGGGGAAGGTTTGCGGCGCTGCGCGTGGCGCGGCGGCGCGGGAGCCTCGCCGGCCACCGGCGCCGCGGCCTCCCCAGCCTCAGGAGACCGGGGACCGGCGCCTCGCGTGAAGAGATACAGGATCCCCGCACCGGCGAGGAGCCCGAGCAGGAAGATCCAGATCCCGGCGGACCGCGATCCCCGGGAAGAACCCCGGGAGCGTGAACGGTGAGCCATTCAGCTCAAGCGGCCTTGGCCTCGGCGGAGGCGGGCTCCAGACCCAGCAGGCGGCGGACGGCGTGACGGAGGATCAGCTCGTCGATCGGCGTGTCCTTCTCGAGATAGGTCCGGCTCCGCTCGTCGACCACCAGATCGGGCTTCAGGGCCTCGTTGAGCGGCTTCTTGTCCGGGCCGGTGTAGAAGGCCTCGGTGTAGAGGAGCCGGCCGCCGTTGGAGAGCTCGGCCATGCCCAGGCGTCCGGCGTGCCCGAAAGTGCGCTCGCCCACCAGCTCGGCCTTTTCCTTTTGGCGGAGCACCGTGGCGAAGACCTCGGAAGCCCCGAGGGTGCCGCGGTCGACCAGGATTACCGTCTTGCCCTGCCAGGCCGGCTTCTCGTCGGCGCGGAAGCTCTGCAGGTCCTCGGTGCGCCGCTTGAGCCCGCCCAGGTCCCCGGAGGTGAACAGCCGGGCGGTGGCGTAGGCCAGCTCGGGGTCGCCCGAGGAGACACCCCGCAGGTCGATCATGAGCTTGTCCTTGATCTTCCCGCCGTTCTTGCCGAGGGCGTCGCGCACCTCCTGCACGGTCTCCTTGTCGAAGGTCGGGATGTGCAGCAGAGCCACCCCCTCGACCTCCTCCAGGCTGACCGGCGGCGGGTTGAACGTCTTGAGCTCGAAGGAGATCTGCACCGGCTCGCCGAGGCGGATCACCTCCATGGCGACCTTGGTGCCGGGCTTGGCGGTGAGCGCCTGCTGCATCTCCCAGAGGGGCATCAGCCGCGTCGAGCGGTCGTTGATCTTGGCCACGATGTCGCCCGGCTTGATCTTTGCCACCGCACCCGGGCTCCCCTTCTCCACCGCCACCACGAAGGCGATCCCCCGCTCCTTGAGCAGGGTCAGCCCCGAGTAGCGCCGGCCGATGGAGTTCGCCTGGTTGTAGGTGGAGAGCGCCGAGGCCGGCACGTAGAGCGAAAAGGGGTCGAGCGCGTCGGTGGTGCCGTCGAGAGCGGTAGTCATGAGGGTGTTCATGTCCGGCTCGTCGACGTAGGCCTGGCGCACGAGGCCGAGGGTCTCGCTGAAGACCGAGAGGTATTTGTACAGGGAGTCGTCTTCCGGCTTGACCTGCGTCTTGTCGGCGGCCCGGACGAGGGTCGCGGCGAGCAGCGGAAAGACGATGACCGCGGAGATGAGGAAGAAGAAAATTCTACTGCGATTCATGATTCCCCTTACCGTAACCAGTTCAGGGGGTCTTCGGGCCGGTTCTCCACGCGGATCTCGAAGTAGAGCTTGTCCGACGCGAGCCCCACCGTGTCGCCCAAGGATAGCATGTCTTCCTTGCCCACCCGCATCGAGGAGAGCCCGGCGTAGAGCGTGAACACCCGCCCGGGGTGCTGCACGATGACCGTTTCGCCATACCCCTGGAAAGGGGCGGCGTAGAGCACTTTGCCGGGGAAGACCACCTTCACCGGCGCGCCCGTGGCCGCGGCGAGGTCGACGCCGTTGTGCGGCACCCGGGTGCGGTAGCGGGGATCGAGGATCGAGCCGAACCCCGCCGTCACCTTCCCCTCGAGCGGCCAGTCGAGCACGCCGCGGAACTGCTGCATGGGCGTGCCGGCGGGATCCCCCTGCGCGCGGCCATAGAGGAGGTCGAGAAAGCCGGCGAGCTTCCTGGCGCGGTCGCCGAGCTCGGTGGTGCGCGCGGCGAGCGTCTGGCTCTCCTTCTGGAGCCGGGCGAGCAGGGCCTCCTGGCGATGCCGCGCGGCCACGAGCTGCTGGCGGCGCGTCCGCTCGCTGGCGATCCAGCGCTCCGTCTCCTGGCGCCGGGCGACGAGCTGATCCCGCTCCTGGCGCAGGTTCACCCGCGCCTCCTGGTAGCGGTCGATCGCCGAGCGGTCGCGCCGCGCGAGATAGCGCATCAGCCGGATCGAGGGGAGGAGCCGGCGGTCGGGCTTGAGCGAGAGGAAGAGGCGGAGATACCCCTGGCGGCCGAGACGGTAGAGCCCGGTCAGATGGCGCTTGAGGTCGTCGCGGGCGGTGTCGAGCGCCCCCTGCAGCCGCGCCACCTCGCGCTCCCCCGCCGCCACCCGCCGCGCCGCGAGATCGCGGGCCGTGGTCGCCTCGGTCAGCCGCGCCTCCTGGAGCCGCAGCTCGACCGCGACGGAATCGATCTCCCCCTGCAACCCCGACTGCGCCTTGCGCGCCGCCGAGAGGCGCTCCGTGAGCCGGGCGATCTCCATGCGCAGGGCCGCGAGCTCCGCCTCGCGCGACGGTTTCTGGGCCGGCAGGGGGGCGGCGAGCGAGAGAACGAGCCCGAGGATCACCAGCAAGGTTGATCTTCGTAGGGTGCGCTGTGCGCACCATCCGCCGGTTCTGGTGCGCACAGCGCACCCTACGGGATCCAACGGCTCTACTTCCCCGCCGCCTTCTGTCCCGCCGCGCCGCGCCCCTGGAGGGCGTGGAAGAGGAAGCTCATCTCGTCGGCGGCCTCGTCGATCTTCTTCGACACCGGCTTGCCGCCGCCATGGCCGGCGCGGGTCTCGATGCGGATCAGCGTCGGGTTCGGCCCGCCGTTGGCGCGCTGGAGGGCCGCCGCGAACTTGAAGCTGTGCGCCGGCACCACCCGGTCGTCGTGGTCGGCGGTGGTGATCAACGTCGGCGGATAGGCCGTTCCCGGCTTCAGGTTGTGGTACGGCGAGTAGGCGTAGAGGACCTTGAACTCCTCCGGGTTGTCCGGCGAGCCGTAGTCCGAGATCCACCCCCAGCCGATGGTGAACTTGTGGAAGCGCAGCATGTCGAGCACGCCGACGCCCACGATCACCGCGCCGTAGAGGTCGGGCCGCTGGACCATGCAGGCGGCGGTCAGCAGGCCGCCGTTGCTGTAGCCGGCGATCGCCAGCTTCTGGCGCGAGGTGTAGCCGCTGGCGATCAGCCACTCGGAGGCGGCGATGAAGTCGTCGAAGACATTCTGCTTCTTCAGCTTGCTCCCCGCCTGGTGCCAGTCCTCGCCATACTCCCCGCCGCCGCGCAGGTTGGCAACCGCGTAGACGCCGCCGTGCTCCATCCAGACCACGTGGGCGGGCGAGAAGGCCGGCAGCACCGAGGCGCCGAACCCGCCGTAGCCATAGAGAAAGGTCGGGTTCGAGCCGTCGAGCTTCAGCCCCTTCTTGTAGGTGATGAACATCGGCACGCGGGTGCCGTCCTTGCTCGGGTAGAAGACCTGGCGGGTCTCGAACTGGCTGGAATCGAACCCCTTGACCTCGGGACCGCGGAAGAGGGCCGTCTTCCCCGTCTCCAGGTCGTAGCGGTAGATCGTGCCCGGCGCCGTGAAGCTGGAGAAGGCGAAGAAGGTCTCGCGGTCCTGGCAGCGGCCGGAGAACCCCTCCGCCGAGCCGAGGCCGGGCAGCTCTACCTCGCGCAGCGGCTTGCCCGTGAGGTCGAACTGCCGCACCTGCGCGTGGGCGTCCTTCAGATACAGGGCCACGAAGCTGTGGTTCAGGCAGGTGGCCCCCTGCAGGGTATCGGCGCCCTGCGGGATCAGCTCGCGCCACTTCTCGCGCGCGGGGCCGCGGAGGTCGATCGCCACCACCCGGCCGCGCGGCGCGGCGAGATCGGTGTGGAACCAGAAGACCGGACCGTCGTTGGCGATGAAGGTGTAGGCGGCGTCGAAGCCGCCCAGCAGCTCGACGACCTTGGAGCCGGGCTGTGCGAGGTCCTTATAGAAGATGCCGTTCTCGGTCTCCGTCCCCTTCCAGGCGTGGATGACGAGATAGCGGCCATCCTGGGTGACCGTGGCGATGAACCCCATCTCCTTCTTGTCCGGACGCTGATAGACCAACTCGTCGGCCGACTGCGGCGTGCCGAGACGGTGGTAGTAGAGCTTCTGGTAGAAGTTGGCCTCCTCCAGCGGGCGCCCCTCGCGGGGCTCGTCGTAGCGGCTGTAGAAGAACCCCTGGTGGTCGTGGGTCCAGGCGGCCTCCGAGAACTTGACCCATTTCAGGGTGTCGGGCAGGTCGCGGCCGGTCTCGACGTCGCGCACCCGCCACTCCTGCCAGTCCGACCCCCCCGAGGAGAGGCCGTAGGCGAGGAGCCTGCCGTTCTCGCTGATGTTCCAGCCGGTGACGGCGATCGTGCCGTCCTGCGACAGGGTGTTGGGGTCGAGGACGAGATGGGGCTCGCCCGCCAGGGTGTCGACCCGGTAGAGGACGCCCTGATTCTGCAGGCCGTTGTTGCGGGTGAAGAAGTAGCGCCCCCCGTGCTGCGCCGGCACGCTGTAGCGCTCGTAGTTCCAGAGCTCGGTCAGCCGCTTGCGGATCGGCTCCCGCTCTGGCAACCCGGCGAGAAACGCCGAGGTGACCCCGTTCTCCGCCGCCACCCAGTCGCGCGTCTGCCGCGAATCGAGGTCCTCGAGCCAGCGGTAGGGATCGGCAACCTTGACGCCATGGTAGTCGTCCACCTGCTCGATCCGGGGAGCAGCGGGGTAGACGATCCGCTTCTCCGTAGGGCTCTCGACCGACGTATGCATGATGGCCTCAGCAGTCTCCGCGCGCACCGGCACTGCCGACGAGAAGGCGAGCAGGGCCAGAACGATACGCCTGGACATAAGGATCTCCTTCTTTATGGGGTGCGGCTGACCCCTCTTCCGGAGTCAAAAAATCAACAGGACATATCACGGGCTTCATTCCACGCGCAGATAGCCCAGCGAACGCAGGCTCTCCAGGTACTCCGCCCCCTCCTGACCGGCCGGCGCGCCCCGCCGCGGCGCGCCGTAGCCGGCCACGACCACCGGCGGCGGCGCCCAGCGGCACCCCGGAGGGGGAGCCGGCAGCTCCTCGCTCTGCGGCAGCCCGAGCGCCCGCAGCAGGGCGGAGGCGACCGTTTCCGGTTTGATCCTCGCGCGGGCCGCGGCCGGCGCGCTCGCGCAGCCGCCGTGCCGCCAGAGGATCACCCGCCCCTCCCCGCCTTCGCGCCGCCGCCCCGGATCGAGCACCACCGCCACCGTCCCCACGCCGGCCAGAGAGCGGGCGAGCAGCCGGTCGGTCTCGCGCAGCTCCGCGCGCACGAGATCGGCCAGCGCCACGTCGCCGCCGCGCCAGCCGTCCGCCGCGATATCCGGCCCCGGTAGATAAAGCGCCGCCGCGCGGGGGTTCTCGGTCATCCGGCGGGCGAAGACCTCGCGATAGAAGCGGTCCGGGAGCAGGGCCCGGTCGAGCACCCGGGCCGCCGCCGCCGCGGGGAGCGCCGCCGCGAGCCGCGGATCGCGTCCATCCCTCCCGGCGCCGGCGGCCAGTTGCCCGGCGAGCGCCGCCACGGCCGGGCGGTCCGCCGGCGGGGCCACCGCCCCTTCCGCTCCTTCCCGCAGGAGCTGGTACGCCCCGTGCGCCACCACCAGCCCAGGGATGACCTCGGCCGGATAGGTGGCCCACCAGTTCACCGCCAGCGCCGGCTCGCCGCCGCGCGAGGCGAGCTCCCAGAGGGTGAACGCCCGGCGGCGGTTGGCGAGGACCGGCCGGTACTCGGCGAGCCCGAGCGGCGCCTCGACGTGGCTCCACCACCCGCGCAGGGGGCCGCTGCGCGCCAGCGCGGTCTTCACCCCGAGCGGCCGGAAGCTGTCGAGCGAGGAGACGCCGTGGTCCGGCCCCGGCACCCCGGTGGCCACCGCCGTCCAGAACGAGGCCGGGGGCTCCGCCTTCCGGGCGTAGGAGAAGACCCGCCCCTCCCGCGCCATGCGCGCGAGCTCCGGCAGCTCCCCGAGGGCGATCAGGTAGTCGATCTCGGCGGGCAGAATGCCGTCGACGCCCACCAGCGCCACCCGCTCGCCCGGCCCGGTGGGCAGCGCCGCCGGGGCCGCGGCCTGGGGGTGGTGCGCCGAGATCGCCGAGGAGAACGCCGGCAGCACCAGCAGCGCCGCCCCGGCGAGGATGGCGAAACCCAGCCATCGTCCGGAGAACCCACGCCCGAGCGGCGCCGAGTCGGTGAAGCGGATCGCCAGCGTGAGCAGCCCGTTGTAGACCAGCTTGACGAGGAGATAGATGAGGGGCGGCGTCACCAGCGCGAGTCCGGCGACCTGCCAGAGCCGCCCCTCGGCCAGCACCTCCCGCCCGAGCCGCAGCGCGAAGGCCAGCACGCCCGTCCCGGCGACCACCGCCATGGCGAGCGACAGCGCCTCGATGCGCCGCACGTGGTAGAGCCGGATCACCAGCACGATCACCCCGCAGAGGGCGAGGAAGGCGAGCCCGGTCACCACCGAGATCGGCAGGAACAGGTGCAGGAAGAGCGGGATGAGGTCGAGCGGGCTGGCGCTCAGATTGCCGTTCGCCACCGCCAGGGCGAGGGCGAGGGCGAGGGCCAGGGCGAGCCCGGAGAGCAGGGCCACCTTGGCGGTGAGCAGCAGCAGGGTCCGCGCCGGCTGGCGGGTCCGCAGGGCGTCCTGCAGCAGGAAGCGCTCGAACCGGTGATCCAGATAGCCCAGCCGGCGCAGCTCGGAGCGGACCCCTTCCAGGTCATGTCCAGGGGGTGACATCGGGGGGTAGTGTAACGCCTACCCCGCAGGCGACCTACCGCCCCAGCTCCTCGATCCGGGCCACCACGTCGCGGTAGGTGTTGTTGATCCCGTAGAGATCGACGAACGCCTTGTAGGCGGAGGCCGTGTCGTCGACCACCAGGTAGGCGCAGCCGAGATCGTAGAGGAGGCCAAGGTTGTCCTCCTCGGAGAGGCCGGGCGACTCGAGGCCGCGCTTGTACCACTTGACGGCCAGCTCGGGGAGCCCCTTGTCGAGGAAGCAGAGGCCCAGCATCGAGCAGCAGAGCACCAGATGGCCGGCGTCCTTGGCGGCGACCTGGAACTCGCCGATCGCCTCGTCGAGGAGGCCCATCTCGCGATAGGCGATCCCGAGGTTGAAGTGGGTGTCGTAGTCGGTCGGCGAGAGGTGCTCGGAGACCCCCTTCTTGAACCCTTCGACGATCTCCTCCAGCGACTGCTCGGCCTGCGGGGAGGGCATTTCCCCCGCCTTGAAGAGGTCCTCCTCCGAAAGCTCCTGCTCCAGCTCGGCGGCGAGATCGAAGAAGTCGTCTTCGTCGTCGAACAGCCGGTCAGTATTAGCTACGGTATTGGCCGCGGTACCGGCGGCGCCCTTGCCCGGGCGGTTGCGGTCCGCCTCGTCGAGCCAGCTCAGGCCCCCGGTGTCGTCCAGGTTCTGCGGCAGCGCCTGCCCGGAGACGGGAGACGGCGGAGGCGGCGGCATGAAGGAGGACGGAGGCCCGGACGGCGGCTCCCAGTCGAAATCCTCGCTCTCGATCATCGCGCCGATCTCGAGCGGGTTGAAGATCATCGGCCCGGCGGCGGCGGGCGGCGCCGGGGGCTCGGGAGCCGCCTGCGGCGGCGGGGGCGCCTGGTTCATCGGCGCCACCGGAGCCGCCGGAGCCGGTGCGGCGGGGCGAGCTGCGGCCGGACGCTTCGGCTTGGGATCGAGCAGGCCGCGCAGCACCTGGTCGATCTCCACGGAAGAGCGCTTGCGCTGCGCGGCGGGGGGCGGCACCACGGGCGGCGGCGCCGTCTCCTGAGGCGCGGGCTCCTCCTGCGTGGGCTCTTCATACACGGGGGGCGCCGGAGCCATGGCGTCGAGCTCGGCCAGCTCGAGGTCGATGTCAGGGAGATGGGAAAACCCGACCTCCTCGACGGCCTCGACGGGAGCCGCCGGCTCGGGAGCCGGGGCGGGCTCCTCGATCCGCGCGTGCGGATCGGCCACCACGCGGTCGCCGTCCAGGCGGTAACCGGCCTCGAGGAGCTGCCGGCGGGTCTTCGGCCAGACCTGCGCGTCGCGGATCTCCGCGGCGGTGCGGGACATAGTGTTGGCCAGCTCGACCACGTGATCGTGGCGCCCCTTGTCGAGATGGATCTGGACCATCGCGGCGTAGGCGCTGAGGTTGCGCGGCTGGAGCCGCAGCGCCTCGCGCAGCCGCTCCATGGCCTTTTCCTCCAGGCCGTACTTGGCCAGCACCTCGGCCTCGCTGACCAGATCCTCGTCGCGCGCCAGGTTCTCCGGGTTCAGCTCCGCCGCGGTGCGCTCCAGCAGGTCGGGATCGATCCCGGCGGGAGCTCGCGCCGGAACCGGCGCCTGGGATGGCTCGGCCGCGGGCTCCAGCTCGACCGCCCAGGACGAGGAGTCGATCTGCGGCAGGTCCTCGTCCAGATCGAGGACGATCTCGCCGGTATCACTACCCTCGAGACCGGCGTCCAGCGGCGGGAGCCCGCCCATGTCGAACGACTCGATCTCCTGGAACGCTTGCAGCGGCGGCAGGCCGGACCCGATCTCACCGAGATCGATCTCCATTTCCTCCAGAGCCGCCGGCGGCGGCTCCGCGAACCCCACGGCCGCGTCGTCGTCCCCCTCCGCCTTCCATGCCGAGCCGAGCCGGCTGCCGGTGCCCGTCAGCATGTCCGGCGGCGGCTTGACGAGGCTCGCCGGCTCATCGTCGCCGTCCATGTCGAGGACGAAGACCTCGTCGAGGTCCAGCTCGATCTCGTGCTCCTGCGGCTCCTCCGGTTCGGCGACCGGAGCGGCGGCCCGCACCGCGGCGGCGAGATCGTCCTCCTCCCAGGCCTGATCGGCGAAGCCGCCGCCATAGGGGACGTCCTCGATCTCCTCCTCGACGGGTGCCGGCGGCGGCGGTGGCGGCGTGTACCGCGGCGGCTCGGGAGCCCGTTCCACCGGCCGCGGCGCCGCCGCCACAGGGGCTGCGGGCACCGAGGCCGGCTCCGCCGCCGCGGGCTCGTCCACCCGGGCGAGGCGCCCGATGCGCGCCGCCTGGGGATTGCGCTCGGCGGCGATCGCCAGGAAGCGAGAGGCGGCCGAGACGGCCCCCGCTTCCTTGAGCTTGAAGACGGCGTCGTTGATGAAGCCGAGGCTGCTGCTGTCGATGTCGAGCGCCCGCTCGTAGACCTGGGCCGCGTCCTGCGCCCGGCCGTGGGCGATCATCATCTCGGCGATGACACGGTACTCGTTCATCGCCTTCTCGATCAGTTGCTGCGACTGGTAGATCTCGGCGAGCTTGACGTGATAGCTCGGGTTGTTCGGCTCCAGGTCCGCCATCTTCTGGTAGATGGCGATCGCCGACGCCGCGTTGTCGTGCTTCTGGTAGTAGTCGGCGAGCACCTGGTACTGGGTGCGCGCCTCGTTGACCAGCCCCTGCCGGTGGTAGAGCTCGGCGAGCTTCTCGTAGACCTCCAGCCGCGTCGGGTCCAGCTTGATGATCTTCTTGTAGATCGCGATCGCCTTGACGAAGAACCCTTCCGTCGAATACTGCTCGGCGATCTGCGTGAAGAAGTCGACGGCCTCGTCGATGCGCTGGATGCGGGCGTAGAGATCGCCGATCCGGTTCAGGGTGTTGATGTCGTTTGGGTTGTCCGTGAGCAGCTTGCGGTACTCGCGGATCGCCGGCTCGATCTTGCCGCGGGAGACGTACTTCTCGGCGGTCTGGACGACCTGCTCGCGCTGGATGGCCATCAGCAGCGGGCCTCCACGCGCGGCAGCACCGGCTTGTAGGTGAGCCGGTGGATGGGCGACGGCCCGTAGGTCGACAGCGCTTCCAGGTGCTCCGGCACGCCATAGCCCTTGTGCTCGGCGAAGCCGTACTGGGGATATTCGCGGCCGAGCTCGACCATCATGCGGTCGCGCTCCACCTTGGCGAGAATCGAGGCGCAGGCCACCGCGTAGCTGAAGCAGTCGCCGCGCACCAGGGGGATGCAGGGGAAGCCGAAGCCGGAGAGCCGGACGGCGTCCACCACCGCGCAGTCGGGCGCGGGGCGGAGGCGCGAGAGGGCCTCGCGCATCGCCAGCCGGGTGGCTTCGAGGATGTTGACCTGATCGATGATCCCGGGCGAGATGGCGGCGACGGCGAAGGCCACGGCGTGGGCGCGGATGGCCTCGGCCGCGCGCTCGCGCTCGGCGGCGGTGAGGCACTTGCTGTCATCCACGCCGGGGATCAGGCAGTGGCAGTCCAGGATCACCGCGGCGGCGACCACGGGGCCGGCGAGCGAGCCGCGGCCCACCTCGTCCACCCCGGCGATCGAACCGTAGCCGCAGCGCGCCAGCCCCTCTTCGAGGCCGCGGAGCAGATGGAGGCGGTACGCCTCCATGAACAGCTCGATCATCGCCCGGGCCGGCCGGACCGATTGCGCCGCCCTGGTCACAACGACTCCTTTCACAGCCTCCTCCGGGAGCTCCGCGCCTACGACAAGGCGACGCCGACCCTTACGACCGGGTCTGATCTTCGCGGCGCTCCTCGATGCGAGCCGCCTTGCCGCGCAGGTTCCGCAGGTAATACAGCTTCGCGCGGCGAACCCGGCCCCGGCGGATGACCTCGATCTTGTCGACGTTGGGCGAGCTCATCGGGAAGATGCGCTCGACCCCGATGCTGCCGGACATCTTGCGCACCGTGAAGCTCTCCCGGGACCCGCCGCCACGGCGGGAGATCACGACCCCCTGGAAAATCTGGATTCGATGCTTGTCGCCCTCGACCACGCGCACGTGGACGCGGAGCGTGTCCCCGGCCCTGAAGTCGGGCACGTTCTGCCGCAGATAGACACTTTCGACCTGATCCAACTGGTTCATGACTCACCTCGTTACCCGACGGCTTCGCCCAAAGGGACAGTGCCGTCATTATTTCGATTTCGCCTCGATTTCACAAGTACCGGCCGCGCGAGCGGCCATTCGCTCTTTCCCTTCTTCGGCCAGCAGGTCCGGCCGCTTGGCGCGCGTCGCCCGCAGCGCCTCACCCTCCCGCCAGCGCCGGATCGCCGCGTGGTCCCCCGAGGTCAGCACCGCAGGGACCGCGAGCCCCTCCACCACCGGCGGCCGCGTGTAGTGCGGATAGTCGAGCAGGCCGCCCCGGAAGCTATCGTTCGCCACCGAGTCGGCGAGGCCGACCACCCCCGGCACCTGCCGCGAGAGCGCCTCGATCAGCACCATCGCCGGCAGCTCGCCGCCCGACAGCACATAATCGCCGATCGAGACCTCCTCGTCGACCACCGTCTGCCGCACCCGCTCGTCGATCCCCTCGTACCGCCCGCAGAGCAGGACCAGCCCGCTTTCGGCGGCGCGAGCGGCCAGCTCGCGCACCTTGGCCTCGTCGAGCCGGGCGCCCTGCGGCGAGAGGAGAACCCGCCAGGGGCTCCCCTCTTCGGAAACCGCTCGCACGGCCCGGATCCAGGGGGGCGCCGTCATCACCATCCCGCCGCCGCCGCCGTACGGCTCGTCGTCGACGCTGCGGTGGCGGTCCTCCGTGAACTGGCGCAGGTCGAAGACCCGCACGTCCAGAAGACCCTTCTCCCGCGCCTTCCCGATCAGGCTGGTCGAGAGAAACGGCTCGAACAGCTCGGGGAAGATGGTCAGGACTCGGACGCGCATACTTCAAGGAACCCCGGAGGAAGCGCCAGCTCGATCTCCCCCGCCTCGACGTCCACCCGGCGGAGGAACTCCTTGACGAACGGCACCGGCACCCGCCGCCCCTCCCCCTCGACGATCAGCATCAATCCGCCGCCGTCCTCGATCACCTCGATCACCCGGCCCAGCTCCTCCCCCTCGTTGTAGCAGAGGCAGCCCAGCAGCTCGTACTCATAGTAGGTGCCGGGAGGCGCCTTCGGCACCTCCGCCCGGGGCACCTCGAGATCGAGACCCCGCAGCACGCCGGCCTGGTCGGGATCCTCGAACCCCTCGAAGCGGACCACGGCGCCGGTCTTGTGGGCGCGGCTCGTGGCCACGGTCAGGGTCGTCGGCGGCGCGCCCTCGCGGACGCCCTGGATCCGGCTCCCCGCCTTGAAACGGCCGGGGACGTCCGAGAGCACCTGGACGACGACCTCACCTCGCACGCCGTGCGGGCGCAAGATCCGGCCCACGGCGACGGTCTCCGGCAGATCGTCGCGCTGTGGGCGCGCGGCCCCCGGCTCTTCAGTCTTCGAGGATTTCGAGCTCATAACGCGCACCCCGGCGGTCCTCACGGGTCTCCAGCAGCGTGCGCATCGCCCGGGCGGTCCGCCCCTGGCGTCCGATCACCTTGCCGAGGTCGTCGGGAGCGACCTTGAGCTCCAGGATGCCGCCCCCGCGCCGGCTCGGGATCTCCTGGACCTCGACCTGGTCGGGCTGGTCCACCAGCAGACGGGCGAGCTCCTTGAGATCGTCGGCAAGCTCGGACACGTTCAGGCGCTCTTCTTCTTCGTCTGTTGAACCAGTTTCTGGACCGTCGGGGACATCCTGGCGCCCTGGCTCACCCAGTAATCGGCGCGGACGGTGTCGATCGTGACCTGCGCGGGCTGCTTGGTCGGATCGTAGTGACCGATCTCTTCCACCGCGGCGGCAGTCGGGGTGTTGCGCGAGTCCGACACCACGACGCGGAAAAACGGGTTGTTCCGGGCGCCCATGCGGCGCAGCCGAATCATCAGCATCTCAAAAGCCTCCAAATTCTCATTGACGGTGCACAGGGCAGGCTACAGTCAGAGCCCCGTGCGCAAAGGCGGGTTAGTCTAGCAGAGGTCGGCGGGGATGCCAAACCGGGGGGATCCTCTCCCAGCCTGGGGGACCCCTCTCCCAAGTTGGGAGACCCCTCTCCCCGCTTGGGGGACCCCTCCCCTTTTTGGGGGAACCCTCCCCCAACCTGGGAGACTCGTCCCCCAAGTTGGGGGGACCCCCTATCCCTTCTGGGGGGCCCCTCCCCCAAGCTGGGAGCCCCCTCCCCCAACCATCCCGGCCTCTCCCCAAGATAAATCGAGCGTCCCGCAACCTTCTTCCGTCTCTTGCGTAGTAGACATCAGAATGATATCACTCTGCCATCAACCAACGAGAGAGGACACCACCATGATTCGCGAAAGGGAGTTCAACGGCAGTCCGGGGCTGACCATGCTGCTGCTGTTCTTCATGCTGCTTCTGGCTGCGGTCGCCGGTCTGATCTACAGCGTCCGCGCGGGCCTGGGATGGGGGCTCGCCGCCTCCGTGCTGCTGCTGCTCGTCGGCGTCGTCGGCGAGTGCGGCCTGTTCGTGGTCAACCCGAACCAGCCCAAGGTGCTGCAGTTCTTCGGCGACTATGTGGGGACGACCCGCACGCCGGGCCTGCGCTGGGCCAACCCCTTCTACAGCAAGAAGAGCGTCTCGGCGCGCACCCGCAACTTCGAGACCGCCAAGCTGAAGGTCAATGACAAGGCCGGCAACCCGATCGAGATCGCCGCCGTCGTGGTCTGGCGGGTGTTCGACACCGCCGAGGCGCTGTTCAACGTCGACGACTACATCAACTTCGTCCAGGTGCAGAGCGAGTCGGCGCTGCGCAACCTCGCTACCCACTTCCCCTATGTCGCCGATGTCGAGGGGGAGATGGACCTCTCCGGCCATACCGCCGAGATGTCGGTGGGGCTGGCCCGGGAGATCCAGGAGCGTCTGGAGCAGGCGGGGGTCTCGGTGCTGGAGGCCCGCATCAGCCATCTCGCCTACTCGCCCGAGATCGCGTCGGCGATGCTGCAGCGCCAGCAGGCGAGCGCGGTGGTGGCGGCGCGGGCGAAGATCGTCGAGGGTGCGGTCGGGATGGTCGAGAACGCGCTGGAGATGCTCGCCGCCAAGGGGCTCGTGGAGCTCGACCCGGAGCGCCGGGCCGCCATGGTGAGCAACCTGCTGGTGGTGCTCTGCGGCGGCGGCCATCCGCAGCCGGTGGTCAACGTCGGCAGCCTGTACCACTGAGGCGGTCTTGGCGGAACGCAAGAACTATCCGCTGCGGCTCGACCCGGAGACCTACGAGTCGCTCCGGCGCTGGGCCGAGGACGAGCTGCGCAGCGTCAACGCGCAGATCGAGTTCATCCTCGCCCGCGCCCTGCGCGAGGCGGGGCGGGCGCCGAAGGGAAAACGGGGGGCCTGAGGAGGAGGAAGGGGCGCAATGAATCGCGCCCCTTTTTTTGTTGGACGCCGGCCTCAGGGCGCGCCGGGGATCAGCCTGTAGAGGCCTCCGGGCGTCGCGGCGTACACCGTGGAAGAGTCCGCGCCGATGGCCAGCGCAGACACCGTGGCCTGGGGCAGCCCGTCGCCGGCGGCGTGCCAGGTCTCGCCGCCGTCCTCGCTCACCAGGAGCCCGAATCCCACCGCGGCGTAGATCACGCCGGGCTCCGCGGGCGGGAAGGCGAACGCCGTGGCCGCGTTCTCGCCCAGCCCGGCGACCTGGGTCCAGTTCTCCCCATCGATCGTGCGATACGTCCGGTTGACGGTTCGCGCCTCGGGTTCGAACAGGAAGCCCTGGATCCCCGCGTACAGCGTCGACGGCTGCCGGGGATCGGCGGCCAGGGCCTCCGGACTGGGGTGAATGGGCAATCCGTTGTTGACCTCCGGCCAGCCGCCGTCCGGACCCCGCTCGTGAATGCCGGTGCCGAACCCGTTCGGGCCACAATTCGAGAACGCCGCGTTGAAGACGCGCGAGTTCGGGGTGACCGCGAACTCGTCCGGGAGCACGCAGGGAGAGCCGTAATCCTGGGTCCAGGTGTCGCCGCCATCGGTGCTCCGGTCGATACGGAAAAACCCGCTGGCGTAGAGGATGGACGGATCGCCGGGATCGACGGCGAGGTCGTTGACCCCGAACGGCGAGGTCCGGATGCGCTGCCAGCTCCGGCCGCCGTCGCGGCTGCGCAGCAGTCTCGTGTCGCGGCTGGCGGCATAGACCGTGGCGGGCCGCTGGGGATCGATCGCCAGCGGCTCGCGCGCGCCCAGGCTGACGCCGATGCCCTGCCAGCTCGCGCCTCCATCCGCCGTCTTGAGCAGCCCGAAGTCGGGGGTGCCGGCGAAGAGGATCGCGGGGCGCTTCGGGTCGGCGACCACCGCGTCGGCAGGCACGGCGCGGAGCCCATGGCTGGCGGTCTTCCAGGTCGTCGCGCCATCGCCACTGCGGAAGACTCCGGCAATACGGCTGCCGGCGAAGAGCGCGCGGCTGCGCGGGTTGAGGACGAGCGCCTGGAGATCGGCGGGGAGGCCCGAATCCGCCCGCTGCCAGTGGGCGCCGCCGTCCGCCGTGCGGAACAGCGAGCCCGAGCCCGAGGCCCCCGCGTCCGCCGCGACATAGAGAACCGCCGGGGTAGCCCCAGCCGCGAAGGCGGTGAGAGCCGCGCTGGCGATCCCCCGGCTCACTCGCTGCCAGTGGCTCCCGCCGTCGGTGCTGCGGAACACTTTGGCGCCCCGGGTGAGCGCCGCGTAGACGGTCCCCGGCGCCGGGGCCACGAGGGCCGTGACGTCCGCGCCGGACGGCAGGCCACCGCTCGCGGCGGTCCAGGTCGATCCGCCGTCAGCGCTCCGGAACACCCCCGTGTGCGAGCCCGCGTAGAGGACGTCAGGATTCGCGGGATCGGCGGCGAGCACCGTCACGAAGAATCCGCCGGTGCCCAGGGGGGACCAGCTCGCTCCGCGGTCCGTACTCTTGAAGAGGTACCCGATCGCGACCGGGGCCGGAGAGTTGCTGACGAGGTTGACGTAGACCGCCGCCGGAGTCGCCAGCAGGGCGTTGACTGGCAGATGTGACGGGGCGGGGCCAGGGGTGGCGGTCCAGTGGGCGCCGCCGTCGTCGCTCCGAAAGACCTCCAGGTCGGTGCCGGCGTAGACCGTCGCGGGCCGGCCCGGATCGACCGCCACGACGCGGACGACGCCCCGGAGCCCGTCGAACGCCGGGTTCCAGGTGGCGCCGGCGTCGGCGCTCTTGAAAATGCCTCCGGCGCCCACCCCGGCATAGAGGACCCGCGGGTTCACGGGGTCGATCGCCAGCGAGGTGACATTCCCCCCCTCCGGGCCGGCCGGCTGCCAGCCGTCCGCGGCGAAGGCCGGCGAGGCGAGCAGGAGCAGCAGGGCTGGTACTCGGAGCTTCCGTAGGATCGCCATGGTCCACCTCAGGGAATCAGTCGATAGAGGCCGCCGGGGGTCGCGGCATACACCGTGGAAGAGTCGGCGCTGATCGCCAGCGCGAGGATCGAGTAGCTGGGAAGCCCCTGGTTGACGGCGCGCCAGGTCTCGCCGCCGTCCTCGCTGACGAAGACGCCCGCCCCCTGGAACCCGGCGTACACGACCTCCGGCTCCGCCGGCGGAAAGGCGAAGGCCCTGGCCGCATGGACAGCGCCCACGGGGACCACCGACCAGGTCACGCCGTCGGTCGTCCGGTAGACCTCGAAGACGTTGGCCGGGGGCTCGATGAGCAGGCCGCTGAGCCCCGTGTAGAGGGTCGACGGCTGCCGGGGATCGGCGGCCAGGGCGGTCGGGGTGGGGTGGAGCAGATTCACGGCGACCTCGACCGTCCGCCACTCGCCGGTGGCATCGCGCATCAGGACGCCGCCGCCGGCCAGGCTTTGGCACGACGACACCCCGGCGGCGTAGACCTGCGAGGCCGAGGTGATCGCCGGGTAGGCCAGGGTCACGCAGGTGGAGGTCAGCTCCGCCGTCCAGGTGTCGCCGCCGTCGGTGCTGCGGTCGATCTCGCGAGGGCGGACGGCGTAGAGGATGGACGGGTCGTTCGGGTCGAGGACGAGGGCGTTGACGCCGTTCGCCGGGGAGTCGTTCGGCAGGGAGATCGTCTGCCAGCTCCGGCCGCCGTTGCGGCTCCGCAGCAGTTTCCCGTCGCGGCCGCTGGCATAGACCGTGGCCGGCTGGCCGGGATCGATCGCCAGCGGCTTGCGGGCGCCCGCGCTGGGGCCGGGAGCGTTCCAGCTCTCCCCTCCGTTCACGGTCTTGATCAGCCCGAAATCCGGGGTACCGGCATAGAGGATCGACGGCCGCCTGGGGTCGGCGAGGACCGCGTCCGTGGCCACGGCGCGGAGCCCACGGTCGATCGACGTCCAGGTGGCGCCGGAGCTGGCGCTGCTGAAGACGCCGGCGCTCGCGCTGCCGGCGTAGAGCACCACTCCGCGCGGCTCCACCGCCAGCGCCTGGAGATCGAACGGGAGCCCGCGGTCAGCCCGCTGCCAGCGCGCGCCGCCGTTCGTGGTGCGGAACAGCGAGCCGGTGGCGGCGGTCCCCTGCTGGGCGGCGGCGTAGAGGGTGCCGGGCGCCGGTCCGACGGCCAGCGCGGTGACCAGGGGATTGGTCAGGCCACGGCTCACGTTCTTCCAGAGCCTCCCGCCGTCGTCGCTGCGGAAGACGCCGGCTCCCCCGATCGCGGCATAGACGGTGCGCGGCGCCGCCGGATGGATCGCGAGGTCCTGGATCGTCCCCTTGGGCAGCCCGCGGGCCGAGAACGACCAGGTCGCTCCGGCGTCGCCACTGCGGAGCACGCCGATCTCGAAGAGGGGGCCGGTCTCCTTGATTCCGGCGTAGAGGACGCGAGGGTTGGTGGGATCGGCGGCGAGCGCCGTCACCACAACGCCGTCGTGGCCGAGATCGAGCTGGGACCAGTTGACCCCGCCGTTGACGCTCTTGAAGAGCCCCGGCGTCAGTCCCTGCTGGGAGTTCAAGGAGACGCCGGCATAGATCGCCGACGGCGTTACCACGAGCTCGTCGACGACGCCGCTGGCGGCCGGCGAGCTGCCGGCGCTCGCGGCGGCCCAGAGCGCGCCGCCGTTGGTGGTCTTGAAGACGCCCTGGGAGGTGCCCGCGTAGAGGGTGCCGGACGCGTTCGGCGCCTGGGCCAGGGTGAGGACCGCGTTGCCTTGCAGCCCGTCGAACGCCGGATTCCAGGTGGCGCCGGCGTCGACGCTCTTGAAGACGCCGCCGGCGCCCACCCCGGCATAGAGGACGCGGGGGTTCGCGGAATCGATCACCAGCGCGGTGACGTTTCCCCCCTCCGGCCCGGCCGGCTGCCAGCGGTCGGCGGCGAAGGCGGGTGAGGCGAGCAGGAGCAGCAGGGCTGAAATGACTCGGAATGTCCGCGGCATAGCACTCTCCTAGTTGTTTTCTAGTTTACGCAGCAGCCGTACGATTCGCCTACAGCCACCCCTTCTGCCGAGCGATCCGCGCCGCCTCGACCCGATTCTCGGCTCCGACCTTGCTGATCGCTTCGGAGAGGTAGTTGCGGATCGTTCCCTCGGAGAGGTGCAGCTCCGCGGCGATACGGGCGCTCGAATGCCCCTCGGCGGCCAGGCGGAGCACCTGGCGCTCGCGGTCGGTCAGCGGATCGGCCTCTTCCCAGGCGGCTGCCGCCAGCTCGGGATCGATCGACCGCAACCCGGCATGGACCCGGCGGATGGCCTCGGCGAGCCGGGCGGAGGGCGCGTCCTTGAGTAGGTAGCCGGCGGCGCCGGCGTCCAGGGCCCGGCGCAGATAGCCGCCGCGGGCGAACGTGGTAAGGATCACCACCCGCGCGGGGTGGGCCCGCCGCTTGAGCTCGGCGGCGAGCTCGAGACCGGTCATCCGCGGCATCTCGATATCCGTGAGCACCACGTCCGGCTTCGTCGTGACGGCGAGATCGAGGGCATCCTGGCCGTCATGGGCCCGGCCGACCACCTCGATGTCCGGCTCCAGCTCGAGCAGAGCCGCGAGCGCTCCCAGGACCATCCCCTGGTCCTCGGCGATCAGCACCCGGATCAAGCCGGCCGCTCCTTCAGCTCCACGGTTGCCGGGAGGGGGCTCTGCCGGTACGGCAGGGTGATGCGGAGCGAGGTCCCGGTCTCCGCGTGGCGCTCCAGCCTGCCGCCGAGCCCTTCGACCCGCTCACGCATCGAGGCAAGGCCGATCCCCTCGGGCGCCGAGCCCCCCCGGCCGTCGTCGTGGACCTCCAGCCGCGTCTCCTCCCCCGTCTGCTCCAGGGTGATCCGGCAGGCCTGGGCCCCGGCATGGCGAATGACGTTCGTCACCGCCTCGCGCAGCGCCAGCGCGATCACGGTCTCGCACACGGGGTCGAGCTCGACCGGCTGGGCGAAGTATTCGAGCCGCACGCCCACCGATTCCAGCGCCAGCCGCGCCCGGCCCATCTCCGCCTGGAGTCCCTCGGAACGGTAGCCGGCGATCGCCGTCCGCACCTCCCGCAGGGCCTCGCGGGAGATGCGCTCGACCTCCCGGATCTCCCGTCCGGCCCGTTCCGGATCACGCTCGAGGAGCTTCCCCGCCAGCTCCGACTTCAGGGTGATCAGCGACAGGGTGTGCCCGAGGACGTCGTGCAGGTCGCGCGCGATCCGCTCCCGCTCGGCGGTCTTGGCCAGCCGCTCGACCTCCTCCTGGGCCATGCGCAGCCGGGCGTTGGCGCGCGAGACCTCGGCGCCATGGATGCAGATGGCGCCGATCAGCAGGGAGAACACGGCGGCGGGCGCCCAGGTGTAGACCGGCAGGTGAGCCAGCGGGCTCTCCACCGCCAGCACCACCAGCAGGCCACCGAGAAGGCTCCAGGCCAGCCGCGGCGACCCCGACTGGGCGAGGAAAGCGGCGGCGTAGACGAAGAACGACGACGCCCCCGGGTTCCAGGGGGCGAAGAGCATGCCGAGGAGGAGGACGCCGCCGGCGGCCCAGAGGACCTTCCGCCCCTTCAGCCAGTAGCCCCAGAAGTAGAGGACCAGGAAGACGGCCAAGCCGGCCGCGGTCAGCGCCCACTCCAGGGCGGACGCCGACCGCGTAGCCGGCCAGGCCAGAAAAGACGCGAGATAGATCAGCCAAGCGTAAGGCGTCCAGCCGATCTCCGGGTCGTCGGGGAGGAGTCGCATCGCCACTACCTTACCCGAACGTCCTGCCTTCGTCCCGCCGGAACCCGATCCAGGCGAGCAGGAGAGAGGCCGCCGTGAACAGGGCCAGGAAGGCGACATGGTGCGATGGCGGCTGGCCGCGGTCGAGCCCGAGGGTGCGCAGCGCGAGCTGGGCGAAGTGGTAGGGGGGCAGGAAGAGGGCGATCTGCTTGACCACGGGGGGAAGCATCTGGATCGGAATCCACATCCCCGAGCCGAACGCCGACGGCAGCGCGAGCAGGTTGAGCACGGCCACCGCCGAGTTGGGGCCCGCCCAGTAGCCCACGGCGAGCCCGAAGGCGGCGAACGGCAGAGTGCCGGCGACCAGTATCCCGGTAAGGGAGAGCCAGGTCGCGGCGGAAAGGCGCACGCCGCCGGCCGTGGCGCCGACGGTGAAGAGGAGGCTCACCATGATCAGACTGAACAGGACGCTCATCACGAGCTTGCCTGCGAAATAGGCGAAAGGGGGCATCGGCGTCGCCCGCTTGAGCAGCATCCACCCCTGCCCGCGCTCGATGGCCACGCCGGCGCCGAAGGCGAAGAGGGCCGTGTTCATCACGCCGAAAGCGCCGTAGGTGGCGAGCAGGTAGGTGGGCATATCGAACGGCCCGGCCGATCCGTGCCGCAACGCCACGCCGAAGAGCGTGTAGAAGACCAGCGGAAAGGTGAGGGTCGGCACCAGGTACGCGGGCATTCGCAGTTGCTTGAGGAACTCGTACCAGGCCTCCAGGGCATAGATGCGCGGCAGGCTGCGCGACGGGACTGGGGCGATCGTCTGGGTCGTCATGCGGCCACCTCCTCGGGGTCGGAATTCGTCAGGGTCAGGAACGCTTCCTCCAGATCCGCCCCCCGCACCTCGAGCGCGGAGAGCGACGGATCGCGGGAGATCAGCTCGAAGACGGTGCGCTCGGCCTCGGCCGCGAACACCTCGGTCAGCTCGTCCTGCCGGCGGACGTCGCGCACGCCGGGCAGGGCGGCGATCTCGGCGAGCGGCAGGGCGGTCCGGCAGCGGATCTTGCGCCCCACGACGCGGGACTTGATCTCGGCGGGGGTCCCCTCGGCGATCACCCGGCCGCGGCCGATCATCACGATGCGGTCGGCGAGGGCGTCGGCCTCCTCGAGATAATGAGTGGTCAGCAGCACCGACCGCCCCTGCCGCGCCTTCTCCGCGATCACCGTCCAGAAGGCGCGCCGGGCCTCGACGTCGAGACCGACCGTGGGCTCGTCGAGGAACATCAGGTCCGGATCGCCGCACAGGGCGAGGGCGAAGAGCACGCGCTGCCGCTGGCCGCCCGAGAGCTTGCCGAAGAGGCGCCCCTCGATCCCATCGAGGCCGGCCGCGGCCATCACCTCGCGTTCGGGAAGGGGGTGGGGGTAGTAGCTGGAGACGAGGTGGATGTGCTCGCGCACCTTCAGGGTCTCGGGCACCTTGGAGATCTGGAGCATGGCGCCGGTGCGCATCCGCGCCTCGACGCGCCGGGGCTCGACGCCGAAGAGCCGGGCCTCCCCCGCGTTCGGCCGGGCGAGGCCGAGCAGGAGCTGGACGGCGGTCGTCTTGCCGGCGCCGTTGGGGCCGAGCAGGGCGACCACCTCGCCGGGCCGGACCTCGAAGTCGATCCCGGCCAGCGCCGTGACCGCGCCGTACCGCTTGACCGCTCGCCGCAGCTCCGCGACCGGCCGGTCATCGTCGAAAGGTGTTGTTCGTGTCATGGAATCCTCCGTTCGTGTCTTCCAGGAGCATTCTGGAGGGCGGGGGCGGAGGACCCCAGGGAGGGATGTCAGGAGTTGGGGGTGACAGTTGTCACGGCTAGGGCTCGGGATCTGAGAGGGGCTCAGGAGCGGCGGCGCGAACGGCTTGCAGGATCAGGCGAGCCTTTTCCACCGCGAGTTGGGCGTCCTCCGGCTGCACGTGCTCACCACCGCCATAATCCGCGGTAGACCTGAGGTTGGCCAGCCAGGAAAAGGCTGCTCCCAGCTCCACGGACCAGATTCCCGGCTTCACGAAATCACGATGGACCGCCCGCTCGATGGCCGTATGCTTGGAAAAGGATCGTTGCTCGAAGGCCAACAGAGCCGATACAGCGTAAAAAGCCGCATAGTAGGCCCGCGAGGAGGATGCGTCCGGATCACGATCAATCAGGCTCGCTGCCGTCTGGAGGGCTTGAACGGCCCGCGACCAGTAATCCAGTACCTCCGGGCTCACAGATACAGGCCTTCCCTGCGCGCACTGCGATAGATGCCGTACTGCCCCGCTTCGAAGGCTTCCGACGACACCGGCAGTGCGTGGATCGGGCGATCCATCTCGAGCTGCAAGGAATAGAGCGCTGTGACGATCGTCTCCAGATCCCTGCCGATCCGGACCGGAGCTTCGAGAAGCACCATCAAGTCGAGGTCGCTATCCTCGCCGGCCTGGTTTCTCGCTTCCGATCCAAACAGGAGGACCCCCCGGAAGCGCTCCTGGAAAGCCTTCTGCAGCCTCGGGCGGATCTCTTTGCGGATCGTTTCGCTGAGCATGGTTCCCTCCGACTCCATCCTCATGTTCCCATGCCGGACGCGAAAGTTTCAAACCGGCCGTGGCCGGGAGACATGTGGGTGGCCGCGTACGGAGAAGCGCAAGGGCCAGAGGGCGGCCTCCTCGGCGTAGTCGACACCGATGCGGGGGCTTGCCACGATCTCGGTTTCCGCCACCGCCTCACCCTTGGCGATGTAGAGAGGCGGCTGGCCGAGCGGCACCCCGTCGAGCTCGCGGCCGATGGCGAGGGCCTGGCAGAGCTTGCCCGGCCCACCGGCGAGGTCGCCCGGTTTGGGCGCCCGGGCCCACCCGCGGTTCTCCCGCATCCGTTCCTCCCCCTCGACCGGCTCGCCGGCCCGCAGCAGCACGGCGCTGCCGATGCCCGCCTGGCCGGTAACGGCGTTCAGGCAGAAGTGCATGCCATAGATCATGTAGACGTAGGCACTCCCCCCCGCGAGATACAGGCTCTCGTTGCGCGCCGTGCGGCGGCCGCCCCAGGCGTGGCTCGCGCGGTCGGAGGCTCCGAGGTAGGCTTCGGTTTCGACCAGGCGGAGCACCAGCCGCTCGCCGTCCAGCTCGCGCACCAGATACCGGCCGAGGAGATCCCGGGCCACGGTCTCGGCCGGACGGCGATAGAAGGAAACCGGGAGGGGACGGAAGCGGCTCACGCGGGAACGGAAGATATCATCCGCATCCATACGCGTATCCGTGGCACGTGCTTTGCTCGATCCGTGGTGATCGAAATCCCATACTTTTTGACGGAGAGATGATGAGTCCACCCGAGATCCCCCTGCTTTTCGCCGAGCTGCCGGACGCCTTCGCAAGCCACTTCAATCCCGCCGCCCCGTGGGAATTGCTGGGCGAGCCGCTGGACGAGATCCTCGCCAGTCTGCCGTCGAGCGAGATCCACGGCCAGCTCGCGCCGGACGTCCACCTCGTGGGCGACCGCATCGTGATCTGCCCCGGCGCCCGCATCCACCCGACCGCGGTCATCGAGGGGCCGATCTACATCGGCCGCGACGTCGAGATCCGGCCCGGCGCCTACCTGCGCGGGGGTATCTGGATCGGCGACCGCTGCATCGTGGGGGCGAACACGGAGATCAAACGGGCCATCCTCCTCCCCCACGCCAAGGCGCCGCACCTCAACTACGTCGGCGACTCGATCCTCGGCGCCGACGTCAACCTCGGAGCGGGCACGATCCTCTCGAACTTCCGGCACGATGGCGGCCAGATCCGCATCCCGCATGCCGGTAACCGGCTCGACACCGGCCGCCGCAAATTGGGAGCGATCCTGGGCGACGGCGTCCTGACCGGCTGCAACTCCGTCCTCCACCCTGGGGTCGTGGTCGGCCGGGGAACGCAGATCTACCCGGGCGTGCAGCTCCGGCCGGGGATCTACCCCGAGCGGAGCATCGTCAAGCTGAAGCAGGAGCTGGAAGTCGTACCGCAGGGGTGACGTTTACATCAGCCCGGTCGGCCGCGGGAACGCCTGCGTCACGGAAGTGTCGATCACCGGCTGGCTGACCACCATCACGGTGCGGTCGTCGTCCGGGGGGGCGTTGCGGCTGAAGGCTTCGACGCTGGCGAAGATGGCGTCCACCACCTCGCGGGCGGTCTCCCCCTGGTGCTCGCGGGCCACCTCGAGCATGCGCTCGACGCCGTACTCGCCGAGCATGCGGCCGCTCTCGTCCCGCCCCTGGGTCTCGCAGATGCCGTCGGTGTAGAAGACCAGCATGTCGCCCGGCTTCATGGTGACGAAGCCGCGCTCGTAGGTGGCGTCGGGAAGCGGCCCGAGCACCGGCCCCCCCTCCTCCAGGTTGCGCACCTTGCCGTCGGCCGCGATGTGGATCGGCGGCGGGTGCCCGGCGTTGACGTAGATGAAGACGCCGTTGAGCTCGAGCTCGCCGTAGAACATCGACACGAAGCGGCTGGTCAGCGTGCTCTGGTGGATGATGTTGTTCATCCGCTCGACCGTGCGCACGATCTTGAAGTCGCGCGCCAAGCCCATCCGCAATCCCATGTAGATGTCGCGCACCTGGAGAGCGGCCGGCAGGCCGTGGCCGGAGACGTCGGCGATGGCGAGACCGAGGATCTTCTTGGTCAGCGGGATGTAGTCGAAGAAATCGCCGCCCACCTCTTCCATCGGCTCGGAGCGGCCGGAGATGTCGAAGTCGCCGTAGTCCGGGTTACGACGCGGCAGGATCGACGCCTGAATCTTGCGCGCCTGCTCGAAGATCCCCTCCATCTTGTCGCGGCGGATCTTCTGGTTGACGCTGTGGCGCAGGATGCCGAGGGAGAAGAGGACGTCGTCCCGGTCGTGCCCCGCGGCGACGTTGAAGGCGAGGATGTACTCCTCGCTGCCCACCTCGATGGCGGCGAACTGCTGGACGCCCAGGAGATCCTCGAGGTTGCGGTCGATGTTCGGGTCCTGGTCGTCCATGTAGACGGTGCCCTCCTCGAGCAGGAGCTGCACCGGCCGGTAGGAGATCGGCACCTTGAGCCCCTGGGGGACCTCCTTGGCATCGCCGAAGGTGGCCTGGAGGACGTAGTAGCCACTCCGGCGCTGGTAGAGACGGCCGCCGTAGATCCCCAGCTCGTCTTGAAACTTTTCGATGATGATCTCGAGCAGGGAGTGGATCGTCGAGCCGACGTCCTCGGCGCGGTCCATCGCCGCGACGGCCTGCTCCACCTTCTTCATCAGGCCCCGGTAGTTGACCGGGCGAACTTCGGACGTGACCAAGGGCGATCCTCCTCGCGGTTTGCCGCGCCGCGGCTAGACGGGCATTCTACCCGGAAATACGAACGATTTTCGTGCCCGTCAGCCGTTGTCGATCAGCGCCATCACGATCCGGTCCTGCGCTCCATGCGCGTCGATCCTGCACCGCTCGACGACGATCGAGAACGCGTAGGACTTGCCGGACACGGCCTTGGCGTAGCCCGAGAGGGCCGAGACGCCGTTGAGCGTCCCCGTCTTGGCGAGGACGTTTCCCCGGTACGGGGGAGCCGCCAGCCGCCGTTTCCAGGATTTCATGTCCTCCCCCGCGTAGGGGAGCGACTTGGCGAACTCCGTCGCCGCAGGGTGGAAGAACATGTGCCGCAGCAGCATCGTGATCGCCCGCGGCGAAGCCTGATTGCTGCGACTCATGCCGGAGCCGTCCACCAGGTGGACGCTGCCGGCGGGGACGCCGATCGAGGCGACGAACTCCTCGATCGCCCGCGTCCCCGCGCTCCAGCTCCCCTCGCCACAGCGGGCGGCGCCGATGATCTTGGACAGGGTCTCGGCGTAGAAGTTCTGGCTTCGCTTATTGGTCGTGGTGATGGCGGTGACCAGATCGCTCCGGTGGACGGCCACCCGGTCCCAGACCGCGCCCGGAAGCTGCGCCACGGGCCGGATCGCCCCATCGACGGCGATCCCCTCCTCGGCGAGCGCCCCGCGCAGGCCGAGGCCGAAGTAAAGCACCGGATCGGGCACCGTTACCCAGGTCTCGAACGGCCCCGAGCCGGCGTCGATCGATCCCCGGACGGTCAGCAGGTCGCCGGTCCGCCCCACGAAGAGGCGGGTCCCGCGTCGCGCGGAGGTGGTCAGGGCGCTGTTGTCCACACGGACGATCGGCACCGGCGGCACGGTCTCCACCACCGCCAGCCGCCCCGCCGCTCCGGGCCACACCCGCACCAGGATGCAGTTGTCGCTGAAGGCGAGAGAGGCGATCGGGGCCTCGTACCAGTCGGTGAGTTGGTCGCGCGGCCACTCGGGGTGGATCTGCATCGGCTCGAAGAGGCCGCTCGCGAGATAGAGATCGCCGGTGATCCGCTGGACCCCGCGCGCCCGCAGCGCCGCCGCCCAGGGGCGGAACGCGCCGTAGGAATCCCCCCCGTACTCGCGGCCCGAGATCTGCGGATCGCCCGCGCCCACCACGCCGAGATCACCGCGGAGGATTCCGCTGTCCACCGCTCCCCGCATCAGGAGCCGGGTCTCGAAAAAGTAGCCGGGCCCCAGGGTGTCCAGGGCCGCCGCCGTGGTGAACAGCTTGCTGTTCGAGGCGATCACCCGCGGCTCGTCGGCCCGGTGGGAGAAAATCGTCTCGCCGGTATCCAGCTCGACGATGTTGACTCCGAGAGCCCCCGAAGCCGCGGCCGTGCGGGCCACCTCGGCGGCCAGCGCCTGTTCCAGGACGCTCTGCGCCGTGGCAAGCCCTGGCGCGAACAGACAGAGGGAGAGGAGAAGTGAAAGGACGGCGGTACGGCGCATGCCGCGTAGTCTAACCGGAGGTCTTGCCGTATTTCTCGCGATCTATCTCTTCTTCTGGTACGGCAGCCCCAGTGCCCGCGGCGCCCGGGAGTGGCCGATGAAGCCGGCGAGGACGACGATCGTCAGCACGTAGGGGATGATCTGGATGAACTGGACCGGGATCTGCGAGACCCCCTGCATCTGGATCGACAGCGCCTCGGCGACGCCGAAGAGCAGGCAGGCGAGCATCGTCTGCACCGGCCTCCACTTGCCGAAGATCAGGGCGGCCAGCGCGATGAACCCCCGGCCGGCCGTCATGTTGCGGGTGAACAGCGACGACTGGCCGATCGAGAGATAGGCGCCGCCGATCGCCGCCAGCGCGCCGGAGAGCAGCACCCCGGCGTAGCGGATGCGCGCCACGTTCACCCCCGCCGTGTCCGCCGCCTCGGGGTTCTCCCCCACCGCCCGCAGGCGCAGGCCGAACGGCGTGCGGTTCAGCACCCACCAGGTCGCTGGCACCAGAGCGAAGGCGAGGATGATTGGCGCGTAGGGCAGGAGCTGCTCCTTGGGGACCTGCGGCGTCGCTCCGGTCGACGCGAACATCGCCCCGGAAAGCAGGGCGGGCACGCCGAGGAAAAGGATGTTGATCGCCGTGCCGCTCACCACCTGGTCCGCCCGGTAGCGGATACAGGCCACGGCGTGGATCAGCGCCACCCCGATCCCGGCCAGGATCGCCGCCAGCAGCCCCACCCAGGGATTGCCGCTGTAGTGGGTCGTCACCGCAGCGGTGAAGGCGCCCGCGAGCATCAGCCCTTCGAGGCCGATGTTGATCACCCCGGAGCGCTCCGAGAAGAGGCCGCCGAGCGCCGCCAGCAGCAGCGGGGTCGCCAGGCGGATGGCCGAGAACAGCAGCGCAAGGATCGGATTCTCGCTCATACGCGTTTGGCCCACCTGGCGAAGGGGCCACGGAGTGGACCTCGAAATAGGGCCTCCGCCGCCACGAACAGGATGATGATCGCCTGGAGCACCTGCACCAGGTCCTTGGAGACGTTCTCGGTGAAGATGTCGACGAACAGGCCGCCCCGCAGCAGCGCCCCGAACAGGAGTGAGGAGAGGATCACGCCGACCGGATGGTTCCTCCCCAGCAGGGCCACCGCGATGCCGGTGAAGCCGTAGCCGGCCGAGAAGCTGTCGTAGTAGCGGTAGCGGTAGCCCATCACCTCGTTGATCCCCACCATGCCGGCCAGCCCCCCCGAGACCGCCATCGCCAGCACGATCTGCCGGCCGGTCGAGATGCCGCCGTACTCCGCCGCCGCCGGGCTGGCGCCGGTGGCCCGGATCTCGTACCCCCAGCGCGTGCGCCAGAGGAAGAGGTAAACGAGCAGGCTGACCACGAGCGCCAGCGGAAAGGCGAGATTGAGCGGGATGCGCTCCGGGAACCCCGGGATGAATCGCCCCAGCCGCGCGATGTGGGCCCCCTCGCCGATCGGCACCGTCTCGAGGATCGGGTCGCCCGGCGGCTTGTAGTGGTACTGCGTGAAATAGCTCGCCAGGGCCACGGCGACGAAATTGAGCATGATCGTGGTGATCACCTCGTGCGCCCCGAACCGCGCCTTGAGCACGCCCGGAATCGCCCCCCAGAGCGCCCCGGAGAGGGTCGCGGCCAGGAAGCAGAGCGGCACCAGCAGCCAGGCAGACCACCCCGCGCACGTGATCCCCACCCAGGCGGTGACGAAGGCGGCGATGTAGAGCTGCCCCTCGGCACCGATGTTCAGCAGGCCGCAGCGGAAGGCCACCGCCACCGCGAGACCGGTGAAGATGAGCGGCGTCGCATAGAAGAGCGTGTAGCCGATGCCGTCCGGCCAGGTGAGCGCGCTGCCGATCAGCAGCTCATAGGTGCGCAGCGGGCTGTCGCCGACGAGCGCCACCAGCACCCCGCCGACGAGAAAGGCCGCGGCGACCGCGATCAGGGGGAAGAGGAGCTCGCGCAAAAGTTTCATGATTTTTTCAGGGAGCCGGTCAGGCTGCCACCTCTCCACCGGTCATCAGCAGTCCGATCTCCGCGATCGACGTCCGCGCCGGATCCACCTCGGCCACGATCCGCCCCTGGCGCATGACGAGCAGGCGATCCGAAAGAGCGGTCACCTCGTCGAGCTCGGAGGAGACGAGCAGGATGGCGCACCCTAAATCCCGCAGCTCGACCAGCCGTCGGTGGATGAACTCGATGGCGCCGATATCCACCCCGCGCGTCGGCTGCGCGATCAGCATCAGCTTCGGCGGCAGCTCGAACTCCCGGCCGAGGATCAGCTTCTGCTGATTACCGCCGGAGAGCGAGCGGGCAGGGAGATTGAGATCCGGCGGGCGGACGTCGAAGGCCTCAACGATCTTCTTCGCGCGCCGGAAGGTCGCCTCGCGGTCGAGCCACGAGCGGGCCGGTCCGACCGCGATCGGCGGCCGCTCGTCGACGCCGAGAATGGCGTTCTCCGCGAGGTTGAAGTCGAGCACCAGGCCCCGCCGCTGGCGGTCCTCGGGAACGTGGGCGATCCCCCGCTGCTTCCGGCCCCGGGCCGAGAGGGCGGTGACGTCCGTGCCGCCCAGCGTGATCGCGCCCGTGAGGCTCCGGCGGTCCACCAGCCCGGCGAGCGTCTCGATCAGCTCGGTCTGTCCGTTCCCCTCGACACCCGCGACCCCGAGGATCTCCCCGGCGCGCACCTCGAAGGAGACGCCGTCGAGCCGGCGCCCGCCCTCCGCGTCCTTCAGGGAGAGCTCGCGCACGCTCAGCACTGACCCGCCCGGCTTCGCCTCTGGCTTGACCACCCGCAGCAGCACGTCGCGCCCCACCATCAGGCGGGCGAGCTCGGTGGCGTTCGTCTCCGCCGTCCGGCGATGCCCCACGACGCGGCCGTCGCGCATCACGGTCACCTCGTCGGAGATCTCCAGCACCTCCGCGAGCTTGTGGGCGACGATGACGATCGTCTTCCCCTGCGCCCGCATGCCGCGCAGGATGCGGAACAGGTCCGTCACCGCCTGCGGCGCGAGCACCGCCGTCGGCTCGTCGAGGATCAACAGGCGCGCCTCGCGATAGAGGGCTTTCAGCAGCTCGACCCGCTGCTGCTGGCCGACGGAGAGGGTCTCGACGCGGGCAGCGGGGTCGATCTCGAGCCCGAACTCCTTGGAAAGGGCGCGCACGCGCGCCGCGGCCCCGTTGAGGTCGAGCGCCAGCGGCGAGCCCGGCTCGATCCCCAGCACGATGTTCTCGGCCACCGTCATCGTCTCGACCAGCATGAAGTGCTGGTGCACCATGCCGATCCCCAGGGCGATCGCGTCGTGCGGGCTGGCGAGACGGCGCGCCTGCCCTTCCACCACGACCTCGCCCGAATCGGCGGCGTAAAAGCCGTAGGCGATCCGCATCGCGGTCGATTTGCCGGCGCCGTTCTCGCCGACGATGGCGTGAATCGTTCCGGGAGCCACGGCGAGGCTGACGCGATCGTTCGCCAGCACGTCGCCGAAGCGCTTGGTGATGTCGCGCAGCTCGAGCATGATCGTTAAGGCCCTTTGAGGCTACTGCGCCATCGCGTCGGTGACCTTGATCTCGCCCTTGATGATCTTGGCCCGCGCGGCCTCGACCTGGCGGATCACGTCGGGGGGGATTAGCTTCTGGTTGTACTGATCCATCGCGTAGCCGATGCCGTCGTTCTCCAGACCGTAGACGTGGATTCCACCCTTGAAGCGGTGATTCACCATGTCGCCGACGATCTGGTACACGGCGTTGTCCACCCGCTTGACCATGCTGGTGAGCACGAAGCCGGGCTTGACCCAGTTCTGGTTGGAATCGACGCCGATCACAAACTTGCCGTACTGCTCGGCGGCGTCGAAGGCGCCGAGCCCCGAGTTGCCGGCGGCGGCGAAGATCACGTCCGCCCCCTTACCGATCTGGGCGACCGAGAGCTCCTTCCCCTTGCCAGGGTTGTTCCACGCCGACTCGGTGACGCCGACGTAATTCTGGATCACCTGGATCTTCGGGTTGACCGCCCGCGCCCCCTCCTCGTAGCCGACCTCGAACTTGTGGATGAGCGGGATGTCCATCCCGCCCACGAAGCCGAGCACGCCGGTCTTCGATTTCTGGGCGGCGATCATGCCCACGAGGTAGCTCCCCTCGTGCTCCTTGAAGATGAGGGAGGCGACGTTGGGCAGGTCGCTGACGCCGTCGACGATGGCGAAGTTGATCTTCGGGTAGTCCTTGGCGACCGCTTCGACGATCGGCGTCTGGGCGAAGCCGATGCCGATCACGAGGTCGTAGCCCACCTCGGCGAAGGCGCGCATGGCGGGCTCGAGCGAGGTGGGATCGCCCGGCTCGGCGTCGCGCAGCACGATCGGGAAATCCTTCGCCGCCCGCCGCACGCCCTTCCAGGCCGCGGCGTTGAACGAGCGGTCATCCTTGCCGCCGCTGTCGAAGACGATGCCGACGTGGAGCTTGCCGGGATCGCCCGCGGCACTCTCAAGGTTCTTGCAACCTCCGGCGGCGAGGCCGAACGCGAGCGCCAGGGCGAGCGAGAGCTTCTTGAAGCGCATAGCCGTGCGCGCAGGGTATCCCGCGGGATGGGGAGAAGGCAAGACGAACCGGGTTGGCCTCGCCTTTGCAATCTCCCTGGACGTAGGTCGGACCAGCTGTAAAACTACTTCCAGGAGAACACTCCATGAACGACGAAAAGTATTCCAACACCACGGGCAGGACGACCACGGCAGAGCTGGACCATGAAACGCGGCTTGACGCCAACCCCGATCCCATCACCGGCGCGCCGGGCGCGCATCCGGTCGGCACCGGCGTCGGCGCGGCCGGCGGCGCGGTGACCGGCGCGGCGATCGGCGGAGCGGTCGGCGGCCCGGTGGGCGCGGTGATCGGCGCCGCCGTCGGCGGTGTCGCCGGCGGTCTGGCCGGCAAGGGTGTCGCCGAGGGCGTCAATCCCACCGTAGAGGATGCCTACTGGCGTAATAATTACTCCAAGCGCCCCTACGCGGCGAACCGCTCCTATGACGATCTCGCCCCGGCCTATCAGTACGGCTACAACTCGGCCGCGACCAACACCGGCCGCAAGTTCGACGAGGTCGAGAACGACCTCCAGCACGGCTGGGAGCAGACCAAGGGCAAGTCTCAGCTCGCCTGGAGCGACGCCAAGCACGCCACCAAGGATGCCTGGAACCGGGTTACCGGCCGCACCGAGAACGACAACTACTGGCGGAACAACCACGCCTCCCAGACCTACTACAAGAGCGGCCACACCTACGACGACGACTACGCCCCGGCCTACCGATATGGCTACGACTCGGCCAGCACCCATGCCGGCCGCAAGTTCGACGAGGTCGAGAACGACCTCCAGCACGGCTGGGAGCAGACCAAGGGCAATTCCAAGCTCGCCTGGAGCGACGCCAAGCATGCCGTCAAGGACAGCTGGCATCGCGTCGAGCGCGCGCTTCCGGGGGATGCCGACGGCGACGGCCGCTAGACCCTGTCCAGCCGGCCGGAATGTAGGGGCGCCCCTGTGTGGGCGCCCTTTTCTTTTATTCCGGCCAAATCGTGGCCCCGCGTTTGCAATAGCGCAGAGGCGAGGAGGACGAGATGAACGACGAGAGAAAACCAACTTCTGGCAACACGGCCACGGCCGAGCCGGAACACCAGCCCGCCGACCGCAGCACCGACGCCGGGCTCGGCATGTTCGAGCGCGTCAACAACCTCGTCAACACCACCGGCATCCGCACGGCCCCGGGCATCGGCGGAGCCACCGAGCAGGAGATCGCCATCGAAACCAACACGGGGATCCCCGGGGTGGATCGGATCTCCGATACCGGCATGACGGAGTCCCACCCGAGCCGGTTTACCGCGGAAGAGGACCGTTACTGGCGCGAGACCCACAGTTCCCGCCACTATGCGAATCCGGCCAGCAACTACGAGGAGTATCAGCCGGCCTACCAGTACGGCACCGATGCCGTCCATCGCTACCAGGGAAGGAAATGGGGCGATGTGGAGGGTGATCTGGAGCGCGGCTGGAACGATGCCCGGGGAGGCTCCAGCCTCGCCTGGGGGAACGTCAAGGACGCCGTACGCGCCGCCTGGCACCGGGTCGAGCGCGCCCTTCCGGGAGATGCCGACGGCGACGGCCGGTAAAGGAGATCCCCCGTTGTTCCCATAGAGAGCCCGGGCGTCGGACGCCCGGGCTCTCCGTTCGTTTGAGCCCTTTCTCCCCCAGGGCGGCATTGAGACGTATACTTACCTTCGGATGGCCCCGCGTTTCGACCCCGAGAGCCTCAGGCTCGATCTCTCCGTAGCCGATCTTCTTGAATCGCCGTTCCTGCGCAGCCTCGGCTTTTCCAGCCGCGGCGGCTATGAGCGTCTCTGGCTGGGGCAGGCGATCCATGGGCGCTATCAGGAGGCCAAGCTCGCGGAGGACCCCTCCTACCGGCGCGAGGTGGTGATCTCCCACGTTTTCGAGCACCGGGGGTGGAAGGTGACCGTCCAGGGGCGCGCGGACGGGCTGCGCCGCGAGCCGGACGGCACTCTCGTCGTCGAGGAGATCAAGTCCGTGCGCCGCGGCGGCGCCCTCCCCCCCGCCGTGCGCGAAAGTTACCAGCGTCAGGCTCTCCTTTACGCCTGGATGCTCGCCCAGACCGAGCCCAACCTGGTGCGCGCCGAGCTGGTGCTGATTGCCATCGGCAGCGACGACACCGAGCGCGAGCCCCTCACCCCCGATCTCAAGGGGCTGGAAGCGGGCGTCCGCCGCCGCGTCAACACCCTGATCTATTCCTGGGAAGCCGAGCAACGCCGGGCCGCCGACCGGCACGCCGCGGCCGAGCGTCTCGTCTTCCCCTACCGCGAGACGCGCCCCGGCCAGGAGCTGATCCTCGCCGCCGTCGAGACCGCCGTCGCCAACCGCGAGCACCTCCTGCTGCAGGCCACCACCGGCATCGGCAAGACCGTGGCAGCCCTCTACCCCGCCCTGCGCTACGCCTTGGCGCACGACAAGCGCCTCTTCGTGCTCACCGCCAAGAACACCCAGCAGGAGATGGCGACCGCCGTGCTCAACCTCCTCAACCAGGATTCGGCGTTCCGCTCCCTGCGTCTGCGAGCGAAGGCGAAGATGTGCGCCAACGACCAGATCCTATGCCACGAGGAGTATTGCCGCTTCGCCAAGGACTACGGCCTGAAGCTCGCCACGACCGGCGTGCTGGCGCGGATCTACGATTCCCACGCCGCCATCGAGCCCGAAACCGTCTTCAACGCCGCCCGCGAGGCCGAAGTCTGCCCATTCGAGGTGAGCCTGGAGCTCTCGAACCGCGTGCAGGTCACGGTCTGCGACTACAACTACGTCTTCGACCCCTACGTCTCCCTCTCCGGGTTCGCCGCCGATGAGGATCTCTCCGACGTCGTCCTGGTCATCGACGAGGTCCACAACTTGGTCGGCCGGGGGCGCGGCTACTACAGCCCCGAGCTCTCCTCGAACACGGCGCGCAAGGCGGCGGAGGTGGTGGGGCGCTGGGGCGAGCCGATCCATCTCCGCATCGAGAACCTCTGTCTCAAGCTCGCCGCGCTGATCGACGAGACCGTGGCCGACGCCCTGGAGGAAGGCCCCCCCGGCGACCGCGCCGTGGTCTGGCCGATGCCCGAGGACCGCTTCTGGCGGCTGCGGCCGCAGCTCGACGCCGCCTTCGTCGACTACCTGGAGCACCAGCGCGAGACTCGCAGCTTCCAGCCCGAGGACCCGTTCGTCGAGCTCTACTTCAATTTCCTCCGCTTCCTGAACGGCCTGATGGTCTCCGACGCCGCCTTCAGCCACTGCGTGGAGTACAAGTCGGGGGACGGCCGGCTCAAGATCCTCTGCAAGGACCCCAGCCGCTTCCTGGGCGAGGTGATCCAGCGCACGCACGCCACGGTCGGCCTGTCGGCGACCCTGTCCCCGCCCGAGTTCTACACCGGCCTGCTCGGCTTCGAGGTCGGCCGCACGGCGTTCGTCGAGATCGCCAACCCGTTCCCGGCCGAGAACCGCCGGGTGGTGATCGACCCGAGCGTCGCCACTACTTTCCGCGAGCGGCCGGCGAACTACGAGCGCATCGCCCAGCGCCTGGGCGGATTCGCCGACTCGGTGCCGGGCAACTGCCTGGCCCTGTTCCCTAGCTACGCCTTCCTCTCCGAGGTGACCGGGCGGATGCGCCTGCGCAACAAGCGGGTGCTCGTCCAGCGCCAGGCGGACAGCGACGCCGAGCGCGACATCCTTCTCCAGGCGCTGCGCTCGGCGATCTTTGGCGACATCCTCCTGGTGGCGGTCGCCGGCGGGGTGTTCGCCGAGGGGGTGGACTATCCCGGCGAGGTGCTCAAGGCGGTGGCGATCGTGGGCCCCTGCCTACCGGCGATGACGCTCGAGCAGCAGCTCCTAAAGGATTATTACGAGGAGCGTTTCGAGCGCGGCTTCGAGTACTCCTTCGTGGTGCCGGGCATGACGCGCGTCGTGCAGGCCGCCGGCCGCCTGATCCGCTCCCCGGAAGACACGGGCGTAATCGCCCTCTTCGACCAGCGCTTTCTCCACTCCCCCTACCGCCAGTACCTTCCCGCCGACTGGCTCACCGAGGGCACCAGCGCCCTGGTCGGCGACCCCGCGCGCGCGGCGGAGGAGTTCTTCCGGGCGATCAGCCTGCGGTCAGCCCCGTAGGGGCGTCAGGAATTAGCCCGATGGAGTGAGCCCCGGGGGCGCAAAGTGAAATCCTGCCGTCCCTGCGGGACTCGGATGAACATTCCTCGCCACCGGTGGGGAGGAGTACGGCACCCACCCCTCGTGGCGGAAGAGTCAGCCCGGCGGGAAACTACCCGCGGATCTGCCGGTGCCGGAGCTCCCCGGCGGCAACCGGGGAGCCCAGAGAATCACGGCGCGAGGAAGGCTGGCGGAGGCGAAGACGGCCGAAGGTCCATAAATCCGCCCCCGATCGCGGTACTCGTCGTCATCCAGTTTGAAGTGCGGGCCGACGAGGGAGGGTTGCTGCAGACTCCATACTCACCGCAGGTGATGATAACTGGATCCAGTACAGTCCCGTCGTTACAAAACTTACTGCAGGACGCGGTCGAGGTACACGCCACAGAACACGGCGCGGCGTGCGCCCCCTTCGGGCTCAAAAACAAGAACAGGCCAAGGAAGATACCGACCAGAACGGTAGCTTTTCTCATGATCCTCCCTATCAGGGTTGGTCCAAGCTCGAAATATAACACTCCAAGACAGCGATTGTCGCGGGGAGACAGTGACAGCCTGAACGGAGCGCCTACGCCCGAGCCTGACCGCCTGAGCCCATGGCCCGGCGCAGCCACTTGCCCTGGACGCCCTTCATCATCTTCTGCATCGTCCGGTACTGCTTGAGCAGGCGGTTGATCTCGGCGACCGAGGTGCCGGAGCCGATGGCGATCCGCTTCTTGCGGCCGCCGTTGAGGACGTCCGGACGCCGGCGCTCGAGTGGGGTCATCGAGTTGATGATCGCCTCCACCTTCTTGAGGCCGCCCTCGTCGACGCTCGACGAGTCGAGCCCGCGCAGCGGTCCGACCTTGGGGAGCATCTCGAGCACCGAGGCGAGGGGGCCCAGCTTGCGGAGCTGCCGGAGCTGATCGCGCAGATCCTCGAGGGTGAACTGCTGGTTGACCAGCCGCTTGGCGAGCCGCTCGGTCTCGGCGGCGTCCATGCCGCGCTCGGCCTTCTCGATCAGCGACAGGACGTCGCCCATGCCGATCATCCGCGAGGACATGCGCTCAGGGTGGAACAGCTCGAGGTCGTCCGACTTCTCGCCGACGCCCACGAAACGGATCGGCACGCGGGCGACGGTGCGGATCGACAGCGCCGCGCCGCCGCGGGAGTCGCCGTCGAGCTTGGTGAGGATGGCGCCGGTCAGCGGCAGCACCTGAGCGAACTGCTCGGCGCTCTTGACGGCGTCCTGGCCGGTCATCGAGTCGGCCACGAAGAGGATCTCGTGCGGCTGGATGCGATCGGCCAGCCGGCGGATCTCCTCCATCAGTACGGTGTCGACGTGCAGACGGCCGGCGGTGTCCATGATGACCACGTCGTGGCCGCGCTGGCGGGCGACGGTGAGGGCGCGAGCGCCGAGGTCCAGCACGTTCTCCCCCGGCTCGGGCTCGAGCACCGGCACCTCGACCCCATGCCCCACCTGCTTGAGCTGCTCGACGGCGGCGGCGCGCTGAAGGTCGCCGGCCACCAGCAGCGGATGCTTGCCGCGCTTCTTCAGGCGCTTGGCGATCTTGCCGGCGGTGGTCGTCTTGCCCGAGCCCTGAAGGCCGCAGAGCATGATCACCGTCGGCCGGCCGTCGAGGCGCAGCTCGGTCCCCTCCTCACCGAGCAGCGAGCTCAGCTCGTCGCGCACGATCTTCACCACCTGCTGCGCGGGGGTGAGGCTCTCGAGAACCTCCTGGCCGAGAGCCCGCTCGCGCACCCGGTCGATGAAGGGCTTGACCACCCGCAGATGCACGTCGGCCTCGAGCAGCGCCATGCGGATCTGGCGCAGCGCCGCGTCGAGCGCCTCGGGGGTGACCTTGCCCTCGCCCTTGAGCTGGCGGAAGACTTCCTGGAGCTTATCTTGCAAACCGTCAAACATCGGGAAAACCTCTCTGGTGTAGCCCGTTCTCGGGGGGCCAGAATGGTAACACGGAGGCCGGGGAGCCACTTCCCGGGCCCGGATTCACAGGTAGGTATACTCCCCGCCATGGAACGAAGAGCAAAGATCATGGCGACCCTCGGGCCGGTGAGCCGGGATGAGACGGTGCTGCGGGGGCTCGTCCGCGCCGGGGTCGATCTGTTTCGCCTCAACCTCTCCCATGGAACCCAGGAGCAGCACCGCGAAACCCTCCGCCGCGTCCGCAAAGTCGCCGTCGAGGAGGGCTGCCACATTCCGGTGGTGCTGGACCTGATGGGTCCCCGCTACCGCCTCGGCACGATCCACGACGAACCGCGCCAGCTCAAGCCCGGCCAGGAGGTCATCCTCGGCCCCGAGGCGCACGATGTCGACCTGCCCGTCGATCCCGAGATCCTGGCCCACCTGCAGCCGCAGGAGAGGGTGCTGATCGACGGCGGCCTGATCGAGCTGCGCATCGAGTCGAAGCAGGGGGACCGCGTGCGGGCGCGGGTCGTCAACGGCGGCCCGGTGAAGACCCGCAAGGGGATCAACCTGCCGGACACCGACCTCCCCTTCGAGATCTCCGGGAAGGACCGCTCCGACATCGCCTTCGCCGTCGCCGAGGAGGCGGATTACATCGCGGCGAGCTACGTCGGCGAGGGGGCGCACGTCGAGGCCGTCCGCGCGGTGGTGTTGGAGGCCGGCGGGCGGATCCCGATCATCGCCAAGATCGAGCGCAAGACCGCGATCGAGAAGCTCGACGAGATCACCGTGGCGGCGGACGGCCTGATGGTCGCCCGCGGCGACCTCGGGGTCGAGGTGCCGCTCTACACCGTCCCCGTGCTGCAGAAGAAGATCATCGCCGCCAGCCGCCTCTCCGGCAAGCCGGTGATCGTGGCGACCCAGATGCTCGAATCGATGGTCGAGCAGCCGCGTCCCACCCGCGCCGAGGCGACCGACGTGGCCAACGCCGTCTTCGACGGCGCCGACGCCCTGATGCTCTCGGGCGAGACCGCCGCCGGCAAGTACCCCGTCCTGGTAGTCGAGACCATGGCGCGGATCATCCAGGAGGCCGAGGACTACGTCCGCCAGAACAACGAGCCGCCCAAGCTGCAGCCCCTGGGGCACATCCACGCCCGGCGCACCTTCGCGCTCGACCCCGCCGAGTCCGATCCGGTGGGCGCCGAGCCCTCGCTGGACGTCACCGACATCGTCTCCGCCGCCGCGGTCTACGCCGCCGGGCAGATCGGCGTCCGCCGCATCGTGGCCTTCAGCCAGAGCGGCTTCACCGCCCGCCTGGTGGCCCGCTACCGGCCGCCCGCGCCGATCATGGCCTTCACCCCCGACGCGCGAGTGGCGCGCCAGATCCAGCTCGTCTGGGGCGTGCGCCCCTTCGTCGCCGAGCTCGAGGTGGGGAGCCTGGAGGACATCGTCAACGTCGTCGAGCGCGAGCTGCTCGCGGCGGAGCTGGTCGTGCCGGGCGACCGCATCATCATCCTCATGGGGCACCCCGTGCGCGAGCGCCCCCTGGCCAACCTGATGCGGGTCCACCGCATTCGGCCCCTCTAGGAGCGCCGGCCCTTGATCCCCCTGCGGGACGACACCCGCCGCACCGGCACACCCGTGATCAACCTGCTGTTGATCGCGGCGAACGTGGTCCTCTTCTTCTACGAGCTGTCGCTGGGGCCCCGGCTCGAAGGCTTCGTGATGTCGGCGGCCTTCGTGCCGGCCCGGCTCACCGCCGGCGGCCTCGGCCCCGCCGACCTCGGGCCGGGGCTCGAGAGCGGCCTGCTCTCGATGTTCCTCCACGGCGGCTGGGCGCACTTCCTGGGCAACATGCTCTTCCTCTGGATTTTCGGCGACAACGTCGAGGACCGGCTGGGGCACGTCCGCTACCTGATCTTCTACCTCCTCGCCGGCTACGCCGCCACCTTCGCCCATCTCTGGTTCAACCCGAGCTCGGCCATGCCGGCGATCGGCGCCAGCGGCGCCATCTCCGGAGTGCTCGGCGCCTACCTCCTGCTCTATCCGAAGGCGCGCATCCAGACGCTGATCTTCTTCGGCTTCTTCGCCCGCTTCACGCTGGTGCCGGCATGGGTGTTCCTGCCGTTCTGGTTCCTGATCCAGCTCGTCTCCGGGGTCGCCTCCCTCGGGGTTCCGGGCGCGGAGACCGGCGGCGGGGTCGCCTTCTTCGCCCACATCGGCGGATTCGTCGCCGGGCCGGTCCTGCTGCTCCTCCTGGGCGGCTTCCGGCGGCCGGCAAGACGGCAGGAAAGCGTTTTTTGAAGCGATCCCTGGCAAAATTCTTCAAGCGCCGCCTCGTCCAGGGCGCCTTCCTCGCTCTGCTGCTGGGGGTGGTCGACGCCTGCTGGATCGAGCCCCGCCTCCTGCTCTTCCGCGACGACGTACGGATCGACCTGCCGGTCCCAAAAGTGCGGGTGGCCCACCTCTCGGACCTCCATATCCGTGGCGACATGCCGCTGCTCCACCGGCTGGCGGACGAGGTGGCCGCCGCCCGGCCGGACGCGATCGTCATCAGCGGCGACCTGATCCACGACGTGCCGGGGCCCGCTTTCGCCAGGAACGCCGCGGCGGTGGCGGCGCTCATCGCCATCCTGCGCCGGACCGCCCCCGTCTACGCCGTCCAGGGTCACAGCGAGCATCAGGGTGAGTTGGTCGGCCTGCTCCAGCGCGCCGGCCTCGACTGGCTGTCGAACGAGGGGCGCCGGATCGGACCGGATGGCCGCCTCCTGCTCCTCGGCCTGAATACGCAGGTGGGCAACGACGCGTATGCCTGGCGCTGGCCCTCGCCGTTCCGGCCGGTGATGGTGGACGGCGCCCGCCTCTACGGCGCCACGCGCGACGAGCCGTACCGGAACTTCTACAGCCATTACGACCCCGCGCCCGCCGGCATCGCGGATACCGGAGGACCGCTCTCCTGGAGCGGCTACGAGGTGACCTGCGACGCGCGGATCGACGACGAGGAGACCGGCGTCGGCGTCTCCCTCCACAGCCGCTACGTGGACGGGGAAGACCGGATGATCGAGTTCAGCCGCGACGAATCGCGCTGGGGGCGCGGCGGCACCTTCGCGCTGTTCGAGCACGGCTCCGCGCTCTCCGGGCGGAACGATACCGGGGTCAGCCCAAAGCCGGGGACCTGGTATCGCCTGAAGGTGCGCACGGAGGTCGAGCCCGGCCGGGTGGTCGCGCGGGCCAGGCTCTGGCTGGCGGACCGGGCGGAGCCGACACGCTGGCAGGCCGAGGCCGAGGACCGCTCCCCCACCCGTGTGACGGCGGGGACGGTGGGACTCTGGGCCTCTGGAGGCGGGACCGTGGTCTATCGCAACCTCCGCGTGACCGATCGCGCGGGCAAGGTGCTGCTCGACGAGCCGCTCGTCCTGCCCCCCGGCGCCCGCGCACCGCAGGGGTTTCGGGTCGGCACACGGGGGACCCGGCTCGACATGGCGCTCGCCCGCAGTCCGGAGATCCCGCCAGGGACGCCGGTGGTCATCCTCTCCCACATGGCGGACGTGGTGCGCGAGGCCTCGCGGCGGGGATTCCCGGTCGTACTCGCCGGCCACACCCACGGCGGCCAAGTGCGAATCCCCTTCTTCGGCGCCCTCACGACCCGCTCCTCCCTCGGCGCCTTCTACGACCAGGGGCGTTTTGAATTCGCCGCCCCCAACGACCGCGGGCTGACGACGCTCTATATCAATCCGGGAGTAGGGATGTCCGTGATGCCGGTCCGCTTCGATTGCCCGCCGCGGTGGGCGCTGGTGGAGTTGGGGAGATGAGGATCGAGATCGAGCTGGACGACGCTCTCCTCGCCGAGGCGATGCAGGTCAGCGGGATCACGGATCTGGAGGAACTGATTCGCGTGGCTCTGAAAGTCCTCATCGCGCAGAATCGGCGGAAGTCGCTACTGGATCTGGAGGGGAAGATTCAGTTCGCTCCGGGGTACCAGTACAAGCAGCTCCGATAAGGGGGCGTCCTGCCCTTCGAGGCCTCACCCCCGGCCCCTCTCCACGAAGTGGAGAGGGGAGAAAGACACCCTTCCCACACCCGCCCCTCGCGATCGCGCGCCCTCCCTCTCCACTTGGTGGAGAGGGACCGAGGGTGAGGCCTCGAAGGGCAGATCGCCCCATCGATCAACAGAGCATGAAGCGCGCTGATCCTACGCCGCGGGCCTCTGCCTGTGCCGCCACATCAGGAACGCCGGCAGCAGCGTGATCGCCACCAGGGAGGTGCACAGGGCGCCCAGGATGGCGACCTCGCCGGTGGTGCGCAGGCCGGAGTAGTGGGAGAAGATGATCGAGCCGAAGCCCACGATGGTGGAGGCCGCCGCCGCCGCCACCGACTTCCCCGTCTCGCGCAGAGCCTGCGCGCACTCCTCGTCCGGCAGGTCCCGCACCTCTCCGTAGCGCTGCAGGATGTAGATGCCGTAGTCCACTCCGATGCCGATGATCATGGTGGTCACGAAGATGTTGATGAAGTTCATCTGGATGCCGAAGAGGACCATCCCGCCCAGCATCAGCGTGATCCCGACCAGCAGCGGCATCAGCGCCAGCAGCACCGACCGGATCCTGCGGAAGTGGATAAAGAGGATGACCGTGACCAGGCCCAGGCCCAGGAAGCCGGCAATCCAGGCGTCGTGCAGCACCATCGCGCGCACCCGCTGGTTGACCATGTTGACGCCGGAGAGGCGCGCCTGGGGGCCGAGCTCCTTGGCCAGCCGCAGCGCCTGTGGCGGCGCCTCACGCCGCCAGCGGTTGGCGGGCGGATAGAGATAGACGGCGGCCTTCCAGGACCCGTCCTTCTTCTTCAGATAGCGGTCGAGGAGCAGCTTGGTCTGCTGCGTGCCCGCGAAGTCCTCGGGGCCGATCGGCTTCGTCAGATTGATCGCCCGGCCCAGAAGGTCGAAGCCCGGTTCGAAGGGGTCGATCCGGAGTCCCTGTTCCTTGGCCGCGGCGGCGAAGGTGGCCTTGATGCGCGCGAGGTCGAGGTCGCCCGTCCGGTTCTTCGCCAGCCACTCCAGGGCGTTGCGCTGCTGCGCCTCCGGCGGGATGAGAGAGGTCGGACCGCTGAAGCCGTAGAGGACCCCTTCGCCGACCAGCCGCTTGGCACCGGCGGCGGCGCGGTCCGAGAGCGCCAGCACCTCCTCCAGGGAGTTTCCCGAGAGGGTAACGGCCATCGAGTCGAACCCCGAGCCGAAATGCTGCCCCACCTCCAAGGCGACCTCAATCCCCCGGTTGCCGGTGGGCCGCATGGTCTTCATGCTCTCGTCGAACCGGATGCGCGAGGCGAACCCAAACCCCACCAGCGTGAGCGCCGCGCCCGCGGCCAGGGCGAAGACGGGGTGGCGCATGCACAGCGCGGTCAGGCGGTTGGTGCCGAAGCTGTGCAGGAACAGCTTGGGGGCCGTCCGCCGCCGGCTGTGGTGGTCCTCGCTCCAGGCCAGCATCGCAGGCAGGAGCACCAGGACCGAGGTCATGCAGAGGAGGATGCCGGTGCCGGTGAGCAGGCCCATCTGGCGCAGGCCGGTGAAGTCGGTGAAGGTGAAGGCGTAGAAGGTGGCCGCCGTGGTGGTCGCGCCCGCCACCACCGCCGGTCCGGTGGCTCCGCACATGGCGGCGAGGGCCGCCTCAAGGCTGGCTCCCGCCCGCCGCTCCTCCACATAGCGCCCGTAGGAGACGATGACGAAGTCGATCCCCAGGCCGATCAGCAGGGCGGCGGTGACGCTGGTGATCGAGCTCAGCTTGCCGAACACCGCCGCCGCGAACCCGAAGGTGAGCACCAGCCCGCAGAGCAGCGGCACGAAGGCGTAGAGCAGCGCTCCCACTCGCCGGAAGGCGAAGAGGAAGAGGATGAAGACCCCCAGCGCCGAGGTGACGATGTTGATGATCATGTCCTTGCGGATCAGCGCCGCGTCGCCCACCGCCATCATGTGCGGCCCCCCGGCGTCGGCCACCGGCTTCGGCGGCCCCTCGGGGCCGGCGATCTCATTCCAGTGCGAGAGGCTCTCCGCGATCGCGCGGTCGACCGAGGCGGCCAGCCGCTCGTTGAACGGAATGTTCTGCGGCGGCTTGACCGGCTCGGCGAGGATCAGCAGCAGACGGTGGTCGCGGGAGAGGTAGTAGCCACTGGTCCAGTCGACGTTGAGCGTCCCCCGCGAGCTCTCGAGGCGGCCGAGGAAGATCTCGGAGAGTCCCAGCGGATCGTGCCGGGCCAGCTCCTTGAGGGCGATCCCCTGCGGCGTCGAGAGCTGCCGGCGGAGCTGGCTCACCCGCTGGCGGATCCCCTCGTCCTGGAGCTTGGCCGCCAGTTGATTGCGCGCCGGCTCGTCGAGGAACAGCAGCGCCTTGGGAAAGAAGGTGTCGAGCAGCTCGATGGGATCGCCGATCCGGTGCTGGACGTTGCGGAGCTCGGGGACTTTGGCCAGCCGGGCCGCCAGATCGTCGACCAGCGACTCGTAGGGGTCCAGCACCTTCCCCTCGGGCACCTTGACCACCACCAGCAGGAATGTCTGGCTGCCGAAATCCTGGAGGGTGTCGACGTAGGCCTTCACCACCGGATCGCGCCGCGGGAGCAGGTTCAGCATGTCGGTGTCGAACGACAGCCGCAGGATCAGCACGGCCGAAACCGCGACCAGCAGGCCGAACACAGCGAAGATGAGCCGGTATCGGTGCCGCGCGAAGACCGCGAGGCGCTCCAGGGGTTTTCTCATGCGCTATTTCTCGACCAGAGGGGGCGAAGGGGGCGAGGGATCCAGGGCCCCGCGCAGGATGAGCTGGCCGAAGCGGACGAAGTACTCGGCGCCGGAGTAGACGGTGATCGCCACCGTTACCCAGAGCGAGAACGGCGCGAGGTGGGGGAACAGCCGGCTGATCTGGCTGTGGATGATCAGCAGCGAGATGGAGACGATCTGCACGACCGTCTTGATCTTGCCGGACATCCCCGCCGGGATGACCAGGTTCTCGGCCGCGGCGAAACCGCGCAGGGAGGTCACCGCGAACTCGCGGGCGATGATGACGACCACCATCCAGGCCGGCACGATGTGCGGATCGAGCTCGACCAGCGAGATGAACGCCGCGGAGATCAGGATCTTGTCGGCCGCCGGATCGAGCAGCATCCCCAGGCGGGTGACCTGCTGGCGCCGCCGCGCCAGGTAGCCGTCGAAGAAATCCATCACCGCGGCGAGCAGAAAGAGGCCCAACCCCCACCACTCTTTCCCCTCGAACTTGGTCAGCAGCACCACCACGAGCGGCGGCACCAGCAGGATGCGGAAGATCGAGAGCAGGTTGGGCAGGTTCAGCATTGCTCTTTTTACGGGGAGATTAACGGGGAGCGCGCGAGCGAACAGAGGTCCTCCGGGGGGGCATTCTATATGCCGCCGCCCCGCCAGGCGAAACTCAGAGTGAAAACTTACTTCGAACCGCTCAGCGAGGTGGTGAGGACGAGACGGTTGTTGGGGCCGCGGATCAGATAGGGCTTGCGGGTGTTGCCGGGCAGCATGATGGTGGCGGCGGCGGGGAGGCTGAAGTCGGCGCCGCGCCAGAGGGCGAGCACCCGCTTTACGTAGTCGCGGGTCTCGGCGAAGGGGGGGATGCCGCGGTGCTTCTCCACCGCTCCCGGCCCTGCGTTGTAGGCCGCGATCGCCAGCTCCACCTTGCCGGCGAAGTGGTCGATCATCTGGCGCAGGTACATCGTGCCGCCCTGGATGTTCTGGTCCGGATCGTAGGGATTGACGTTGAGCTCGCTTGCCGTGCCCGGCATGAGCTGCATCAGGCCGATCGCGCCCTTGTTCGAAATCGCCCGGACGTTGTAGCCGGACTCGGCCTGGATCAACGCCCGCACCAGCCGGGGATCGAGATTCTGGTTGTCGCTGTGGCGCGCGATCATCGGCTCCAGATTCGTGTCCGGCAGCGCGACGAGCTTCGTCGACAGCCGGCGCGTACGCTGGACCGAGTTCTCGTTGACGATGACGATGCGGCCACTCGCCCCGACGACGGCCCGCACGTCACTCCCGGCGGCAAGCGCGGGAAGCGAAGCAAAGACCATCCAGGCGAGGGCAGAGATGCCCCTTCTCATCACGACAGACCCTTCGGTAAAGGTGCCGCGATCCTGGTGCAAGCGATCGAGCTGGTTTACGACTGGGCCTATCTTATTCCAATAGCGAAATATTGCAAGCCCTGGCCGGTCCTCACCGGCCGAGCTGCTCGCGCACCGCCGCCTCGACCGCGGCGAGTGCCTCGGGGAGCTTTTCCGGGTCCTTGCCGCCGGCCTGGGCGAAGTCGGGGCGGCCGCCGCCCCCGCCGCCCACGATCGCCGAGAGCCGCTTGACCAGCTCGCCCGCCTTGACGCGCCCGGTCAAGTCCTTGGTCACCGTGACGATCAGGTTGACGTTGCCGTCGCCGCGGGTGCCGATCACCACCACGCCGGAGCCGAGCTTGGAGCGCAGGGCGTCGGCCATGTCGCGCAGCTCGTTGGCCGGGGCGGGGGGCACCTCGCGGGCGAGCACCCGGATGCCGTCCACCAGCAGCTCCTCGTCCCCGCCCGCGGGGGCCACCGAGCCCGAGACGAGCTGCATGCGCAGCTTCCGCATCTCGGACTCCAGCTCGCTCTGCCGCTGGCGGAGCTGGTCGGCCTTCTGGAGCTGCTGGTCGTAGTCCCCCGAGCGGATGCCGAGCCGGGTCACCAGCTCGCCGTAGGTCGAGCGCTGGCGGCGGACCTCGTCGAGCGAGTAAGTGCCGGTCACCGCCTCGATGCGCCGCACGCCCGAGGCGACGCCGCGCTCGGAGTCGATCAGGAAGAGCCCGATCTCCCCCGAATTGCGCACGTGGCAGCCGCCGCACAGCTCGAGGCTGAAGCCGGGGACGTTCACCGTGCGCACCCGCTCGCCGTACTTCTCGCCGAACAGCGCCATGGCGCCGGCGGCGATCGCCTCCTGGTAGCTGCGCCAGACGAACTCGGTCGGCACCGCCCGGCGGATCCACTCGTTGACCAGGTCCTCGGTCTGCTCCCACTCCTGGCGGAACATGCCGCGGTGGTAGGTGAAGTCGAAGCGCAGGCGGTCCGGCGCCACCAGCGAGCCGGCTTGGCGCACGCTCTTGCCGAGCACCTGGCGCAGAGCCGCTTGCAGCAGGTGGGTCGCGGTGTGGTTGCGCTGGATGGAGAGCCGGCGGTCGTGGTCCACCCGTAGCTGCACCTTGGTATGGCGGGCGAGGCCCCCCTCCTCCACCTCGACGAAGTGGAAGAAGATCCCCCCCTGGTCCTTCTGAGTGTCCACCACCCGGGCGCGGCCGCCGTCCCAGATCATGTCGCCGGTGTCCCCCACCTCGCCGCCCGACTCGGCGTAGAACACCGTCTGGTCGAGGATGACAACGCCCACCTGTCCCTTCTGCAGGGTGGAGACCCGCACCGGCGCCCCCTCGCGCCAGGTGGCGAGCCGCACCACCTCGGCCGGGGTATCGACCATCTCCGTGCGGTCGTACCCCTCGAAGTGGGTCTCGGTCAGGTCGGCGTGGCCGCGCAGCACCTCGCGCAGGGCCGAGAGGCGGTTCTGCACCTCGGCCGTCGCCTTGCGCGACTGCTCGCGCTGGGCCTCGAGCGCCTCGCCGAAGCCCGCCTCGTCGATCTGGAAGCGCTCCTCCTCGGCGATCTCGCGGATCACCTCCAGCGGCAGGCCGTAGGTGTCGTAGAGGCGGAAGACCATCGCGCCCGGCAGGGTGGTGATCCCCTGCGGACGCAACCGCTCGATCTCCTCCTGCACTTGGCGCGCGCCGTTGGCGACCGTCGAGAGGAACTTCTCCTCCTCGGCCCGGATGGTGGCCATCGAGGCCTGCCGCGTCGCCGCCAGCTCCAGGTAGGCGCCGCCCATCACCTCGCCGAGCACCGGCACCAGCTTGAACAGGAACGGCTCCTCGAAGCCGAGCCGCATGCCGTGGCGCACCGCGCGGCGGAGGATGCGGCGCAGCACGTAGCCGCGCCCCTCGTTACCCGGGATCACGCCGTCGGCGAGCAGGAAGGAGACCGCCCGCAGGTGATCGGCGATCACCCGCAGCGAGATGTCCTTCTCGGCGTCGGCGCCGTACTTCGTGTGCGCCAGCTCCGCCGCCGCGGCGAGGATCGGCTGGAAGAGGTCGGTGTCGTAGTTCGAGTGCACCCCCTGGAGCACGGAGGTGATCCGCTCCAGACCCATGCCGGTGTCGATCGACGGCTTGGGCAGCGGCGTCAGGGTCCCCGCCGCGTCGCGGTCGTACTGCATGAAGACCAGGTTCCAGATCTCCATGTAGCGCCCGGAGTCCGACCCCTCCTCCCAGCTCACCTCGGGAAGCTCGGGGTGGATGTCGACGAAGATCTCGCTGCACGGGCCGCAGGGGCCGGTGTCGCCCATCGCCCAGAAGTTGTCCTTCTTGCCGCAGCGGTGGACCCGCTCGGGGCCCAGGGTGGACAGCTTCACCCAGAGGTCGAACGCCTCGTCGTCCTCTTCATAGACGGTGGCGAAGAGCCGGCTGGGCGGCAGACCCCAGACGCGGGTCACCAGATCCCAGCCGAAGCGGATGGCGTCCTCCTTGAAGTAGTCGCCGAAGGAGAAGTTGCCCAGCATCTCGAAGAAGGTGTGATGGCGCGGGCTCGGCCCCACGTTCTCGAGGTCGTTGTGCTTGCCGGAGACGCGCATCACCTTCTGCGACGAGGCCGCGCGCGGCGACTCCGGCCGCTGGATGCCGAGGAAGTTGTCCTTGAACTGGACCATTCCGGCATTGGTGAACAGCAGGGTGGCATCGCCCTGCGGAACCAGGGGCGCGCTCGGCACGATGCGGTGCCCGCGCTCCCGGAAGAATTCGAGAAAGCCTGCTCGTATGTCAGAACTCTTCATAAATGCGGCTCTTCATGATCCGTCGTCGATTTCCAGACCGTCCAGTTCGCCGTTCAAAACGGCAACGATAGCACGGCGGGAAAAGCCCTTTCGCTCCAGGTGGCGGGCGAGCGCCCGCGGGTCCAGGCCCCCCTTGCGGCGCCAGCTTTCCGCGGCGTCGCGGGCCGCCGCCATGTCGTCCTCCGGGGTGAGCTCGGCCAGCGCCGCCTCGACGGCGTCGTCCGGCGCCCCGCGCTTGATCAGCTCCGCCCGCAGCCGCGACCGCCCCTCGCTGGTCCGCCCCTGGCGGGACTCGACGAAGACGCGGGCGGTGGCGCGGTCGTCCAGATACCCCTCCGCCGTCAGCTTCGCCAGCGCCGCCTCGATCTCCTCGCCGGGATAGCCGCGCTGGCGCAGCTTGGCGTCCAGCTCGCGGCGGAAGTGCGCGCGGGTGGCGAGGAGCTGGAGGGCTTTCTGGTAGGGGTTGGGCGGGGGCATGGGCGTATTGAACGTAGGGGCGGGGCTTGTCCCCGCCCGCGCCCCGAAGGGGCGGCATTTGAATAGCCTGGGGTTTCAACCCCAGGCAGGGGTGGCACCTGATTGGAAATTTTCGACCTGCGAACCCGGGGTTAAAACCCCGGGCTATTCAAATTTCGCCCTTTCAGGGCGAGGGCGGGGACAAGCCCCGCCCCTACGAAAAACAACAACCCAGAAACAACAACCCGTTGCCGCCCCTAATTCTGCTCGATCTCGAACGACAGATCCCCGCCGCTCATGAAATCTCCCTCGCCGGGGAGCTGGATCGACTCGTCCATCTGGTCGCGCGAGATGTCGGCGGTGAACTGCACGCCCTGGATCTTGAGCCGGAACTCGTCCGGGTTGGTGGCGCGCTTGAGCGCCTCGTCGAGGGTGATCAGGCCGCTCTTGTAAAGCGAGTAGAGCGACTGATCGAAGGTCTGCATGCCGTACTGGCTGGTGCCGAGGGCGATCTGCTCGCGGATGTACTTGGTCTTCTCCTTGTTCTCGATGCACTCGCGGATGTAGGCGGTCGAGATCAGCACCTCGGCGGCGGGCACGCGGCCCATGCCGTCGGCGCGCGGCACCAGGCGGAGCGAGATCACCGACTTCAGCACCTGCGAGAGCTGGATGCGGATCTGCTTCTGATGGTGCGGCGGGAAGACGGAGATGATGCGGTTGACCGTCTCGGTCGCGTCCAGGGTGTGCAGCGTCGAGAAGACGAGGTGCCCGGTCTCGGCCGCGAGCAGGGCGGTCTCGATCGTCTCGTAGTCTCTCATCTCGCCCACCAGCAGGACGTCGGGGTCCTGGCGGAGGGCGGCGCGCAAGGCGCCGGCGAAGGAATGGGTGTCGACGTCGATCTCGCGCTGGTTGACGATCGATTTCTTGTCGCGATGGAGGAACTCGATCGGGTCCTCGATCGTGATCATGTGCTCGGTGCGCGTCGAGTTGATGTAGTCGAGCATCGCCGCCAGACTGGTCGACTTGCCCGAGCCGGTGGTGCCGGTGCAGAGGATCAATCCCCGCCGCTCCTCGCAGATCCGCTCGAGCACCGGCGGCAGCATCAGCTCGCGGATGCTCTGGATGCGCGCCGGGATGACGCGCAGCACCAGACCCACCGCGCCGCGCTGCTGGAAGACGTTGCAGCGGAAGCGGCCGAGCCCGGGCACCGAGTAGGCGATGTCGAGCTCGAGCTCTTCCTTGAAGCGCTGCTTCTGGCGGGCGTTCATCATCGAGAACGCCATCGCGATGGTGTCCTCCTGCATCAGGCGCTTGAGGTCGCCGAGCGGAATCAGGTCGCCATCGATACGGATCACCGGGTGGCTCCCGACCTTGAGATGGAGATCGGAAGCCTTCCTCTCCACCGCGATCTTGAGCAGGTCGTTGATGTTCATTTTGGGAGCCTCCTACAATGATATTACCGCATTTGCAGGATCGAATGTTTACAGAGCCTGCGGCGCGGCGGCCGTCGCCTGGACGCGCGATTCGACCGAATGGACCGGATACAGCCAGTTATGACGGTCCGCGATCTCGCCGCTGATGATCCCCATGAACTCGGCCATGATGCGCTTGGTGATCTCGCCCGGGCAGCCGTGGCCCACCGGGTTGCGGTCCACCGAACGGATCGGCGTGATCTCGGCCGCGGTGCCGGTCATGAACAGCTCGTCGCAGGTGTAGAGCTGGCCGCGCGGGATCTGCTCCTCGCGCACCGGGATGCCGAGATCGCGGGCGATCTTGACTACCGTGTCGCGGGTGATCCCCTGCAGCACCGAGGCGGCGAGCGGCGGCGTCAGCAGCACGCCGTCCTGCACCATGAAGACGTTCTCCCCGGAACCCTCGCTGACGAAGCCGCGAGCGTCGAGCGCGATCCCCTCGACATAGCCGTTGGTGACCGCCTCGATCTTGATCAACTGGGCGTTCAGATAGTTGCCGGTCGCCTTGGCGACCGCCGGCATCGAATCCGCCGCGATGCGCCGCCAGGACGAGACGCAGACGTCGACGCCGTTCAGCGCCTCCTCGCCCAGGTACTTGCCCCAGGGCCAGCAGGCGATGAACACCTCGACCGGGTTGCGCAGCGGATTGACCCCGATCGTATTGCCGAAGCCGCGGAAGGCGATCGGGCGGATGTAGCAGGACTCGAGCTCGTTGGCGCGGATGGTCTCGCAGCAGGCCTCGATGAGCTCGTCGGTGGTGAAGGCGATCGGCATGCGGTACACCTTCGCCGAATTCTCGAGGCGACGGACGTGCTCGGGAAGGCGGAAGACCGCCGATCCCTGCAACGTGTTGTAGCAGCGGATCCCCTCGAAGACTCCGGAACCATAGTGGAGCGCGTGGCTCAGCACATGGACGGTCGCCTTCTCGAAGTCGATGAGCTGGCCGTTCTTCCAGATCCAGCGGACACCGGCGAAGGGGTTGGACACAGGGGACCTCCTTTAACGGTCAGCGGCGGAAAAGATGATGCTAGCCGAACGGCCGGGGCCGGTCAATTTCGGAATTAGATGTCCTTCGATGAATCGTGGGCGGGACCGTGGGCGCCGAGCAGGAGAAACGCGGCGCCGACGATGGCGGCAGTCTCCAGGCGCAGGGTGCGCTCGCCCAGCCCCGACGGACGCCAGCCGGCGAGGAGGAGCTCCCGCCGTTCCGCGGGATCGAGCCCCCCTTCCGGGCCGACCAGGAGCGCGCCCGCCCTGGCTCCCGCCCGCGGGATCAGCCCCGTCCCGCCCTGGAACCCGGGGTCGCCGATCGCCTCGGTGTCCAGGAACCAGCGCACCTCGGGGCCGGCGAGACCCACGGCCTGGCTCCAGGCGTGGGGACCGGTGATCTCGGGGAGCCGCGAGCGGTGGCACTGCTCGAGGGCCGCCACGGCGACCCGGCGCAGGCGGTCGAAGGTCATCGCGCCCAGCTCGCGCGGCGCCCGCGCCATGTTGGTGAAGCGGATGGCGAAGACCCCCAGCTCGGTAGCCTTCTCGATCAGCCACGAGGCCCGCTCGGGCCGGCAGGTGGGGACGATCAGCTCCAACTGGAACGCCGGCTCGTGGTCCGGCGCCGGCTCCCCCAGCGTCACCGTGGCCGAGGTGCGGTCCACCCGCTCCACCTTCCCCCACCGCGCCCGCCCCCTGCCGTCCACCACCCGCATCGCCTCCCCGACGGCCACCCGCCGCGCCCGGAACAGGTGCTGGTAAGACTCCCCCTCGATCTTGATGGCCGGGAGGTCGAAGGCGGCGGGCTCGACGAGGTGGGTGATCATGGCGGGCTATTGTACCCGCCCCACCCGGAACGCCACCCAGTCCCCCGCCGCGCGCCGGTCGCGCTCGACGAAGCCCAGGCCACGCATGCGGTCGAGCACCTGCCGGCCGCGCTCGGCGAGGATGCCGGAGAGGATCGCCTCGGCGTCGGGGAGCAGGAGGTCGGCGAGATCGGGCATCTCGGGGAGGATCTGCTCGGGCACCACATTGACCAGGGCGAGATCGAAGCGGGGGCGCTCGCGGAGCGCCGTCAGACGGCCGGCGAAGAGGCGCGGATGGAGGCCATTCAAGGCGCTGTTGTCCCGCGCGTGGAAGGGGGAGGCCGGATCGACGTCGAAGCCGACCACCGACCTCGCCCCGAAGAGGAGGGCGGCGAAGGCGAGCACGCCGGTGCCGGTGCCGACGTCGAGCACCCGCCGGTCCTGAAGCTCGGCGTCCTCCAGCAACTCCAGGGCGAGCGAGGTGGATTCGTGGCTGCCGGTGCCGAACGCCGCGCGGGCCGGCAGCCGGAGCAGCCGCCGGCCGCCGGGGACCTCGGGGGAGGCGTCTTCCGGCTCGCGGGGATCGAGATAGAGGGTCCGCCCGACGGGAAAGGGCTGGGCCCGCTCCCGCCAGGTGGCGAACCAGTCGGCGTCGGGAACCGTCTCCTCGACCTCCAGCTCGACGCCCGGGAGCATCATCTCGATGGGCTCGGTATCGAAGGGAAACCACGCCTCCAGGCGCAGCCGGCCATCGGCCGTGGTCGCGGATTGCACCCCGAGCGTGCCCGCCATCCAGAGCACGGCGATGGCGGCTTCCTCCAGATCGGGAGGCAGGGCGTAGATGCGTCGGAGGTGGGGCACTCGGCGGTCTACCCGAACAGCCCCTTCATCCGCTCCATGACCCCCTTCTCCTCCTTGACCGGGTGGCCGCCGATCTCGGCCATGCGCCGCAGGATCTGCAGCTCCTCGGGGGAGAGGTCGCGCGGGTTGGGCACCACCACCTCGACGGTGACGACGTGATCCCCCTTGCCGCCCCCCTCGAGCCGGGCGATCCCCTGGCTGCGGAGGCGGAAGTCGCGGCCGTGCTGGGTGCCGGCCGGGACGTCGAGCGTCGATTTGCCGTGCAGCGTGTCCACCTCGATCGCGGTGCCGAGCACCGCCTGCGGGTAGCTGATCGACACCCGCGACAGCACCGTCGAGCCGTCGCGGCGGAACTGCTTGTGCGGCCGCACCTGGAGCACCACGTAGAGGTCGCCCGCCGGTCCGCCCCGGCGGCCGTGCTCCCCCTCGCCCGAGAGGCGGAGGCGGGCACCGGTATCCACTCCAGCCGGGATCTTGACCGTGATCGAGCGCTCCTCCTCCACCCGGCCCTCCCCCTGGCACTCGGTGCAGGGATCGGTGACCACCCGCCCCTCCCCCTGGCACTGCGGGCAGGTGCGGGCGACGGTGAAGAACCCCTGCGTGTAGCGCACCTGGCCGCGGCCGGCGCACGCCTGGCAGACGGCGGGCGGAGCGCCGCTGGCGCTGCCCGCGCCCGAGCACTTGGGGCAGGTCTCCAGGCGCGGGATCTTCAGCGTCGTCTCGGTGCCGAAGGCCGCCTCCTCGAAGCTGAGGGTGAGGTCATAGCGTAGGTCGGCGCCGCGGGTCATCCCCGCCGGGCCGCCCCCCCGCCGCCCGCCGCCGCCGAAGCCGAAGAGGTCGCCGAGGATGTCCGAAAAGTCGGCGAAGATCGTCGGGTCGTAGCCGCCGGCACCCGCTCCCGACACCCCCTGATGGCCGAAGCGGTCGTAGCGCGCCCGCTTGTCGGCGTCCGAGAGGATGGAGTAGGCCTCGGCCGCCTCCTTGAAGCGCTCCTCGGCCTCCTTGTCGCCAGGGTTCTTGTCCGGATGGTCACGCACCGCGATCTTGCGGTACGCCGACTTGATCTCAGCCGCCGAGGCGGTCTTGCCGACCGCCAGAATCTCGTAGTAATCGCGTTTCGCCATTCCTTCTAACCTTTCGCCTGTCCGGAGCCGCTCGCACGGGTCAGCATCACGTCGGAGAGCGTGCGGGAGACGGTGTTCAAATCGTAGATCGCGGCCTCCAGGTCGGCGCGCTTCTCGTTGTTGAGCGCCATGCGCGCGTGCATCAGGGCTTCGTGAATCCGCTTGCGGTCTTCCTCGTGGAGCATGTCGCGGAACTGCCCGAAGACCCGCTCGTTGCTGTAGATCAGCCCCTCCAGGCGGTTCTTGAGCTGGCGGATCTCGCGCCGCTCGACGTCCGCCTGCGAGTTGCGGTCTGCCTCGTCGACGAGGCGCTGGACCTCGGTCTCGGAGAGCCCGCCCGCGGGGTTGATCTGAATGCTCTGGGTGAGGTTGGTCGCCATGTCGCGCGCCGAGACGTTGACGATGCCGTTCGAATCGATGGCGAAAGTCACCTCGATCTGCGGCACCCCGCGCGGCGCCGGCGGCACGCCCACCAGCTCGAAGCGGCCGAGCGACTTGTTCTCGGCGGCGAGCTGGCGCTCCCCCTGGACGACGTGGACGGCCACGGTGCTCTGGTTGTCCACGACGGTGGTGAAGATCTGCGTATTCTTGGTCGGGATCGTCGAGTTGCGCTCGATCAGCTTGGTGAACAGTCCGCCCTGCGTCTCGACGCCGAGCGACAGCGGGGTGATGTCGAGCAGCACCAGATCCTTGATGTCGCCGCGCAGGATCCCCCCCTGAATGGCAGCGCCCATGGCGACCACCTCGTCGGGGTTGATCTCGCGGTTGGGCTTGCGGCCGAAGATCCGCTCGACCGCCTGGGCCACCAGGGGGGTGCGGGTCTGGCCGCCCACCAGCAGCACCTCGTCGATCTCGTCGGCGCGCAGGCCGGCGCCGGAGAGCGCATCCATACAGGGGCCCTCGGTGCGCTCGACGAGATCGCGCACCAGATCCTCGAACTCCATCCGGGAGAGCGTGCGGGCGAGGTGGCGCGGTCCCGAGCGGTCGGCCGAGATGAACGGCAGGTTGAGCGACGTCTCCTCGGTGGCCGACAGCTCGCACTTGGCGCGCTCGGACGCCTCCTTCAGGCGCTGGAGGGCCATGCGGTCCGCCCGCAGGTCGATGCCGGTCTCGGCCTCGAATCCCGCGATCAGCCAGTCCATGATCCGCTGGTCGAAGTCCTCGCCGCCGAGATAGGTGTCGCCCGAGGTCGAGCGCACCTCGAAGATCCCCTGCGAGAGCTGGAGGATCGAGATGTCGAAGGTGCCGCCGCCGAGATCGTAGACGGCGATCGTGCTGGCGGCCGTCGCCGAGGTCGGCTGGTCGAGGCCATAGGCGAGGGCGGCGGCGGTCGGCTCGTTGAGGATGCGGACGACGTCGAGGCCGGCGATCTTGCCGGCGTCCTTGGTGGCCTGGCGTTGCGAGTCGTTGAAGTAGGCGGGGACGGTGATCACCGCCTCGCGCACCTCCTCCTGGAGCTGCTCCTCGACGAACTCCTTGATCTCGCGCAGCACCAGCGCCGAGATCTCCTCCGGGCTGTACTGGCGGTCGCGGATCTCGATCTTGACGTCGCCGTTCAGCGCCTCGACCAGGGTATAGGGGAGGACGCCGCGCGCCCGCTCCACCTGGGTATCGCGGAACTTGCGGCCGATCAGACGCTTGACGGCGTAGACCGTGTTCTCCGGATTGGTGATCGCCTGGCGCTTGGCGATCTGGCCGACCAGGCGGTCCCCCTCCTCCGAGAAGGCGACGATCGAGGCGGTCGTGCGGCTCCCCTCGCGGTTCGCGAGCACCACCGAAACGGTGGCCTCCACGATCGCGGCGCAGCTATTGGTCGTGCCGAGGTCGATGCCCAGGATCTTGCTCATAGGTGGAGCCGAATTCGCGCCGAAAATTTAAGAAGCCGAAAAAATTGCCCTCATTGTACGTGGTTTCCCGGCGCGTGTTACCCGTAGGGTGCGCTGTGCGCACCATCACCCTTCAAGGTGCGCACAGCGCACCCTACAAGCAAGGGACCCTCGGGAATCATTCCAGGGGGTGAGGACTCGAAGGCCGGCCGCTCCAGGAGCCCCCTCTACAGCGCTGGCCCTTCCTCCCCGCTCCCCCCGCCGCCGGTGACCGGAGCCGGCGCTTCGGCCGGCACCGCTACTTTCACCATCGCCGGCCGCAGCAGCCGGTCGTGCAGCTTGTAGCCGCGCCGCAGCTCGGCCGACACCGTCGGCCCCTTGACCTCCGGGCTCTCCTCGCGTGCGACCGCTTCGTGCACCGTGGGATCGAACGGCTGCCCCATCGCGTTCACCTCGGTGACGCCGAAACGGCGCAGCAGCTCGATCATCTGGCGCTGGATCATCTCGACCCCGCGCTTGAGGTCTTCCGCCGGCCCCTGGGCGGAGAGCGCCAGGTCGAGGTTGTCGGCCACGGTCAGGAAGTCGCGCAGCGGCTCGAACAGCGCGTAGCGCTTCTGCTCCTGGCGGTCGCGCTCGGCCCGCTTTCTGAAGTTGTCGAAGTCGGCCAGGGTGCGCGTCAGACGGTCGCGCAGCTCGGTGGCCTCCTGGCGCAGCCTCACCGGATCGTCGCCAGTACTGGCGGCACTGGCGGCCGCGGCAGCCTCGCCCCGCGCGCCGGACTCCACCCCTTCCACCGCCGCCACCGCGTCGCGCATGGCAGCCTCGATATCGGTCGTCTGATCGTCCAGATCGAGCGCCACCTCGGGGGCGTCGCCCGCGTTTTTCATGTTGTCTGCCATCGCAGTCCTCGCTCTCGGTCTATAGATAAAGGAGTGGTGTCTTCCGGATGATCTGGATTATCGCCGTTCCGGGCGCCGCTCGTCCCCCGAGAAGGTGTCGGCCAGGGCCCGGCTCAGCGTCTCGCCCAGGAAGTGGACCAGCGGGATGATCGTCTCATAGTCCATCCGCGACGGGCCGACGATGCCGAGCGTGCCGAGCGGCCGCTCGCCGACGCCGTACGGGGTGGCCACGACGCTGAATTCCAGCTCCGAGGTCAGCTCCGAATCCTCGCCGATCAGCACGCGCACGCCGCCCCCCTGGATGCAACGGTTGAGGATGCGCACCAGGCGCGCCTTGTCGGCGAAGGCGTCGAACATCCGCCGCACCCGCTGGACGTCGGCGAGCTCGGGCTTGGCGAGCAGCATCGAAGTGCCGTCCACCATCACCCCCTGGGGGCCGTCGGAGGCGAGGCCGGCCTGGGCCAGCTCGATCGTCCGCGCCAGCATGCGGTCCATCTGCGCCTTCTCCTCGACCATCATGCGCACCAGCCGCTCGCGGATGTCGCGCAGGGTCTGGCCGGCGAAATTCTCGGTCAGGTAATTGGAGATCCGCACCAGCTCCTCGCGGGGGATCTCCTCCTCGGTCTCGATCACCTTGTTGTCGATGAACCCCGTCGAGGAGACCACCACGCACAGGATCTTGCGGCCGGCGATGGGGACGAAGTCGACCGCCTTGAGCACCGTCTCCCCGATCGCCGGCGAGACCACGACCCCCACCTGGCTCGACAGCTCGGAGAGCAGGTGCGACGCCGTGCCCAGGAGATGGTCGGCGTCCGCCGTCACCCCCTGGAGGTTGTCCTGGATGTAGCGCCGCTCCTTGGCCGGGACCGAGCGCGCCTCCATCATCGACTGGATGAACAGGTGGTAGGCCGCCGCCGTGGGCACCCGCCCCGCCGAGGTGTGCGGCTGCATCAGGTAGCCCCACTCCTCGAGGTCCGCCATGACGTTGCGGATCGTCGCCGCCGAAAGGCCGAAGTTGTGCTTGGCCACCGAGCGCGAGCTGACCGGCTCGGCGTTCAGGATGTACGTAAGGATGACGTCCTTCAGGATCTCGCGATCCCGCGGGCTCAAACTTCCGTGATCCCTGGCGTCCGGCATGGCTTGGTGGTCCTGAAAGGCTAGCACTCTCAACACGAGAGTGCTAACGCATGGTACCCCTCCGGCTCTTCCCTGTCAAGCCGCATCCCGTCCAAACTACTGAGAAAAGGGGACTTCTCTGTTATCGTAACCTCATGCAGACGCCGCTCGCGGGTCTCCGCTTCTCCGTCGCCGGCCCTGGCAAGGCGGGCTCGAGCCTCGCGCGCTGGGCGATGGCCGCCGGGGCGGAGCTGGTGGCGGTGGCGGGCCGGCGCGTGGGCGAGCCGGCCTGGCCGGGCGGACCCGAACGCGTGGCGCTGGCGGATCTCGACACCGCCGGCCAGGACCTTCTGCTGATCGCGGTGGGGGATGGCGCGGTCGCCGAGGTGGCGGCCCGGCTCGCTGCCAGGCCGCAGGCGCGGGTCGTCCTCCACACCTCCGGGAGTCTGGACGCCTCGGCGCTGGCTCCCCTGCGGGCGGGATCAAAGATCGGATCGCTCCATCCTCTGAAGGCCTTCCCTCAGCCGCTCCCGGATCCGGCAGAGGGAAGAGGCGTCTTCTTCGCCGTGGACGGCGACCCCGAGGCGCGGGAGCTGGCCTGCCGGATGGCCGGGGCCTGGGGGGGAGTGGCCGCCGAGGTGCCGGCCGAGGCGCGTCCGCTCTACCACTTCGCGGCCACCCTGGCGGCCGGCGGAGTGGTGACCCTGCTCGCCGCCGCGGCGGAGATCGCCGGCGGCATCGGCCTGCCGGAGGAGGTGACCCGCGGCTACCTGGAGCTCGCCCGGGGCTCTCTCGCCGCCGCCGCCCGCGCCCTGGACGAGGGGAAGCCGCTCGCCGCCGCCATCACCGGCCCCGTCACCCGCGACGACCGCGAGACCCTGCGCAAGCACCTCGCCGCCCTCGGCAGCCTGACCCCGGAGAAGCTGCCGCTGGCGATCTTCCTCCTCGGCGAGATCCTGCACCAGACGGGGCGGGAGGATTAGGGAAAGAGGAAGGGCGGGGGAGAACGGGTAGGGAGCGTCGGTGGCCTGCGACCTCATCCTCTATATCCTCTATCTCCTTCTCCTAAAGGAGAAGGAGGACGACTCCGCGCCGGGTTGCCCGTAGGGTGCGCTGTGCGCACCTTTAACGGACATTCTGGTGCGCACAGCGCACCCTACAAGCTCCCCCGGTTCTGCCAGGCCCTCCCTCTCCTTCAGGAGAGGGACCGAGGGTGAGGTCGCAGGCCACGGTCGTCCCCTTCCTTATATATAGGGCCGTCGTCCGGGGAAAACGCTCTGCCTCCAGCGGCGGCGGTCTGCCTCCAGCAAAAACGCTCTGCCTCCCGAGACGGCGGTTTTTCTTTAGCGGCGACGGGCCGTCGTCTCGAGACGACGCTCTGCCTCCAGCGGCGACGGGTTTCCTCCAGCGACAACGCTCTGCCTCCCGAGACAGCACTCTGCCTCCAGCGGCGACGGATCGCCGTCCGAGACGGCGCTCTGCCTCCAGCGACGACGGCCTGCCTCCGCCGACGGCGGATCATCGTCCCGGGAAACGCTCTGCCTCCAGCGGCGACGGTCTGCCTCCGCCGACAATGGACCGTCGTCTCGAGACAATGCTCTGCCTCCAGTGGCGGCGGGCCACCGCCGCTGGAGGCAAACCGTTTTCCCTGGACGATGAACCGTCCTGCCCTCCGGCGCCGCGCAGTACTCCTCCGCGATTGACGCACCCCCGGCCACGGGTGCTATGCTCCGAATCCATTTCGGCCCGCGCTCAATCCCTATGGTTTTCTTCAATTACAGCACGATGCAGATGGCGGCCAAGGTCGTCTATTACGGCCCGGGTCTCTGCGGCAAGACGACCAATCTGCACTACATCTATCAGCACACCACCGGGGAATCGCGCGGCGAGATGGTCTCGCTGGAGACGGAGACCGACCGTACGCTCTTCTTCGACCTGCTGCCGATCGACGTCGGCTCGATCGCCGGCTTCAACACCCGCATCCAGCTCTACACGGTGCCCGGGCAGGTGTTCTACAACACCACCCGCAAGCTGGTGCTGAAGGGGGTGGACGGCGTCGTCTTCGTCGCCGACTCCCAGCGGGCGATGCTGCAGACCAACATCGAGTCGTTCCGCAACCTGGAGGAGAACCTGGCGGAGATGGGGCTGGCGGTCGACACCCTCCCCCTCGTCCTCCAGTTCAACAAGCGCGACCTCGCCGACATCTGCTCGGTCGACGAGATGAACGCGGCGCTCAACCGCCACAACTGGCCGTACTTCGAGAGCTCGGCGGTCACCGGCATGGGGGTGTTCGAGACCCTCAAGGGGATCTCGCGGTTCACCCTGATGTCGCTCAAGAAGCGGCTCGGCCGCAACGAGCCGGCCGCCGCGCGCCCGAGCGCCGCCGCGCCGCCGAAGCCCGCGGCACCGGCCGGAGCGCCGGCACCGCAGGCCGCCGCGCCGGCGCCCGCGGGTGCCCCGGCTCCCCGGCCTCCCGCCGCCGCGCCGCCGCCGGTGCAGTCGGGCTCGTACCCCCAGGTTCCGGCGCCCGCGCCCCGGCCGGCTTCGCCTCCGGGCGCGCCGCCGACGCCGCCGCCGGTCGCCAAGCCGCGCACGATGGACGTGCTGGGCGAGCTCGAGAAGCTCCGCCGCGAGGCCGCCGCCCCGCGGCAATCCACCGCGCCGCGACCGTTGGTCGCCCCGGACCGGTCGATCGTGACTCCGCCCGCCGCCGCCCCGGCGGCCGCTCAGGCGGGCTCTGGCAACGGCCGCGGCGAGCTGACGCGCAGCATCGAGCTGACCCTCCGCCGCGCCGATTTCCAGCGCGCCCGCCGGGTGCTGGTCAGCTTCCAGGTGGAGGACGACCAGCACCGGGTGATGGACGCCGTGCGCGATCTGGCGGTGGACATCAAGGATGCCGCGACCCTGGAGAAGCTGCTCTTGCGCCTCAACATCGCACTGAACGCCAAGGAGTGAGAGGGAGGGCGCGATGAGGTGCCCGTTCTGTTCGGAGAACCGCGATCGGGTGGTCGACTCGCGGGAGAGCCGCGACGGCGCCACCATCCGCCGGCGGCGGGAGTGCCTGAGCTGCGGCCGGCGCTTCACCTCTTACGAGCAGATCGAGGACATCCCCTACATGGTCGTCAAGCACGACGGCACCCGCGAGGAGTTCAGCCGCAAGAAGCTGCTCGGCGGCCTGCTGAAGGCGTGCGAGAAACGGCCGATCGCTTTGAAGAAGCTGGAATCGATCGTCGATCAGACCGAGACGATGCTCAACGAGCGTGAGGACCGCGAGATCTCCACTCACGAGATCGGTGCCTTCATCATGGAGCGCCTGCGGGAGCTCGACCAGGTGGCCTACGTCCGTTTCGCCTCGGTCTACCGCCGGTTCGAGGACATCGACGCCTTCATGGACGTCGTCAAAACGCTGCTCAAGCCGAGCAAGGAATCCACGGAGGGGTGAGTTTTTAGATGGCCGCCCGATACGAATCCCTGTTCCTGATCTCCCGGTTCCAGGCCGAGCTCGACCGCCTGTTCCAGGAGGCGATGCAGATCGGCGAGAACGACGCGCCGCTCGGCGAATGGCAGCCGCCGATCGACGTCGTCGAGACGCCCGTGGTGATTCAGATCCTCGCCGAGCTCCCCGGCTTCACCACCGCCGACCTCAAGATCGAGGTGCGCGGAACGCGGGTGGTGATCTCCGGCACCAAGTCGACCGCCCTGCCCCAGGCCCGACAAGTTCGCTTCCACTGTCTGGAGCGCGGGCACGGACGGTTCACCCGTGAGATCCACGTCCTGCCACCGGTCAACACCCACCAGGGGACGGCCAGGCTGCAGGATGGTCTGCTGATCCTGGAGTTCCCCAAGATCCAGGACAAGCGGCAGGAGGCTCGGGTATTGCATATTCTGGAGGCTGAGGAAACCGTGGATGAGTAGTCGACCGCCAGGAGAGCCACAGGAAGAATCCATCAAGATTCCCGACGTTCTCCCCGTCCTGCCGCTCAAGGATACCGTCGTCTTTCCGTACATCATCCTGCCGCTCTCGGTGGGGCGCGACAAGAGTGTGCTGGCGGTGGACCGCGCGCTCTCGGAGAGCCGCGTGATCATGCTGGTCGCCCAGCGCGACGCCGCCGCCGACAACCCGGGCGAGGCCGACCTCTTCGAGGTGGGCACCGCGGCGGTGATCATGCGGATGCTCAAGCTGCCGGACGGCCGCATCCGCATCCTGGTGCAGGGGCTGTCGCGCGCCCGCGTGCAGCACATCAGCCAGATGGAGCCCTATCTCCAGGCCAAGATCGAGCGGATCGAGGAGCCGCGCCCGGCGGCGCCGTCGATGGAGATCGAGGCCCTGGTGCGCAGCGTCAAGGAGAGCCTGGACCGCGCCGTCACCCTCGGCAAGGGGATCTCGGCCGAGGTGATGGTGATCGCCGCCAACCTGGAGGATCCGGGGCGGCTGGCCGATCTCGCGGCGAGCAACCTGGACCTCAAGCTCAGCGAGGCGCAGGCGGTGCTCGAGACGATCGATCCGATCGAGCGCCTGAAGAAAGTGAGCGATCTGCTGGCGCGCGAGATCCAGGTGCTCAACCTTCAGCAGGAGATCTCCTCGCAGGCGCGCGGCGAGATCGACCGCAGCCAGCGTGAGTACTTCCTGCGCCAGCAGCTCAAGGCGATCCAGCAGGAGCTGGGCGAGGGGGAGGAGCTGGCCGAGGAGATCGCCAACTACCGCCGCCAGGCCGACGACAAGCTGCTCAACGACGAGGCGCGCGAGGAGCTGGAGCGGCAGATCCGCCGGCTCGAGCGCAGCCATCCGGAGAGCGCCGAGACGCAGATCATCCGCACCTACCTCGACTGGCTGACCGCGCTCCCCTGGGGCGTCACCTCCGAGGACGATCTCGATCTGAAGCACGCCCAGGACGTGCTCGACGAGGACCACTACGACCTCGAAAAGATCAAGGAGCGCATCCTCGAATACCTCGCCGTGCGCAAGCTGAAGCCGGACACCCGCGGCCCGATCCTCTGCTTCGTCGGCCCGCCGGGCGTCGGCAAGACCTCGCTCGGCCGTTCGATCGCCCGCTCTCTCGGCCGCAAGTTCGTGCGCATCTCGCTCGGCGGCGTGCGCGACGAGGCGGAGATCCGCGGCCATCGCCGCACCTACGTCGGCGCGCTCCCCGGCCGCATCGTCCAGGGGATCCGCCAGGCGGGGACGAGCAATCCGGTCTTCGTGCTCGACGAGATCGACAAGATCGGCGCCGACTTCCGCGGCGATCCGTCGTCCGCCCTGCTCGAGGTGCTCGATCCGGAGCAGAACTTCAGCTTCGTCGATCACTACCTCGGCATCCCCTACGACCTGTCGCGGGTGATGTTCATCGCCACCGCCAACATGCTCGACCCGATCCAGCCGGCCTTCCTCGACCGCATGGAGATCATCCGCCTGACCGGCTACACGCAGGAGGAGAAGCTGCGCATCGCGCGCCTCCACCTGATCCCCAAGCAGACGAAGGAGAACGGCCTCGGCGACGAACAGATCGAGTTCACCGACGACGCGGTAAGCGCCGTCATCTCCGGCTACACCAAGGAAGCGGGGCTGCGCAATCTCGAACGCGAGCTCGCGGCGATCTGCCGCAAGGTGGCGGTGAAGGTGGCGCGCGGCGAGGTCGAGCGGATGGTGATCGATCCGGCGAAGGTCGAGGAGTTCCTCGGCGCCCGCAAACATTTCGCGGAAGAGCTGCTGACCCGCGACCGCGTCGGCGTCGCCACCGGCCTTGCCTGGACATCGGTGGGCGGCGACCTGCTGTTCATCGAGGTGGTGGCGGTGCCCGGCAAGGGGCTGCTCCTGCTCACCGGCCAGCTCGGCGACGTGATGAAGGAGTCGGCGCAGGCGGCGGTCTCCTTCGCCCGCGCCTACGCGGCCACGCACCGGATCGGCGAGGACTTCTTCGCCAAGCACGACCTCCACGTCCACGTGCCCGCGGGCTCGATCCCCAAGGACGGCCCGTCGGCCGGTATCACGATCGGTTCCGCGATCCTCTCCGTGCTCACCGGCAAGCCGATCAACCGGCGGCTGGCGATGACCGGCGAGATCACGCTGCGCGGCGACGTGCTGCCGATCGGCGGCCTGAAAGAGAAGACGCTCGCCGCCAAGCTCGCCGGCATTCAGCAAGTGATCGTTCCGAAGCTCAACCGGCGCGATCTCGCCGACATCCCGGCGACGATCACCGACGGGCTCACCTTCCACTTCGTCGATCACATGGACGACGTGCTGAAGCTCGCGCTGATCGATCCCGACGTCCGGCAGCCCGACGTGACGCCGGACGGCCAGCCCACCGAGATCGCCAGCGAGCAGCCGCAGCCCGCCACGGTGTGAGCCGCCCTCCGTTCGATCGCGAAGACCGCCTCATCGATTGGCTGCGCCGGCAGCCCGGCGGCTCGCTGATCGGCGACGACGCCGCGATCCTGCCGGCGGGCGGCCCCTTCGCGATCACCGTGGATCACCAGATCGCCGGCGTTCATTTCCCGCCCGGGCTCGATCCGGCGGTGGTGGCACGGCGCCTGCTGGCGGTGAACCTTTCCGATCTCGCGGCGATGGGCGCCACTCCCGCCTACGCTTTCCTCGCTCTCGCCGCGCCGCCCGGTTTCGATCACCGCCGATTCTTCACCGCGCTGCTCGCGGCCTGCCGCCGCCACGAGCTCACTCTCGCGGGGGGCGACCTGGCGCGCAATCCCGAACGGCTCGCGGCAAGCCTTACCCTGTTCGGAACCAGACCCGAGGGAGCGCGCTGGCTCGAACGGAGCGGCGCGCGCCCCGGACACGCGCTCTGGCTGGGCGGAACGATCGGCGAATCGGCGGCAGGAAGAATGCTGATCGAACGCGGTCTACTGAAACCAGCTCAACTGAAAGAAGCATTTCCTTCTTTGCAAACAGCCATGCGGCGGGCCATCCGCCGCCATCTCGAACCGCGCCCTCAGCTCGCGCTGGGCCGCTGGCTCGGGACTCAGAGGGAAGGCGCGGCGATGGATGTATCAGACGGCTTGGCGCGCGATCTCCATCGCCTCTGCCGGGCGAGCGGCGCCGGCGCGGAGATCGACTCTGGAGCGCTGCCGTTCTCCGAACGTTTTACAAAGCTCTGCGCAGCGGTCGGCGCCGATCCGCTCGCGCTCGCGCTCGGCGGCGGCGAGGACTACGTCCTGCTGTTCACGCTGCCGGAAGGGATCGAGCCACCAGAAGAACAGGCCCGGCGCATCGGAAAGATCGTGAAGGGGAACGGAGTGACGCTGCTGCGGGAAGGCAGCCGTTCGCCACTGCCGGATCTGGGCTGGGATCATCTGGCGACGTCGTAAAGGCCCTGTAAAACAAAAACCCCGGCGGGGTCACGCCGGGGTTTTTCAACAAACTGGATGAACGGATCGATCAGCGGAAGAGCTTCTGCAGGCTGTCGACGAAGCCCTTGAACCGCTTTTCGAGGTTCTGCTGCGTCTTCTCGAGCTGCTTGAGACGCTGGCCGATCGCACCGCTGATCGCCTCGCCCGTGGACTGCGGCGCGGCGGCGCGACCCCGGCCACGGCCTGTGGAGGCAGCGGGCTTCGCGGCGCCGCTCCCCTTCTTGCGTCCGCCGCGGCCGCTCTCGGAACGGAGCTGGCGGAACACGTCCACCGCTTGCGGATAGAAGCGGCGCGCGCGCCCCTTGCCCTCGCTCGGCAGACGATTGGCATGGATGCGCACGTAGCGGACCAGCGTGGGATAGGAAATGCCGGTGGTCTCGCTGATCTGGGTGAGCGTCATAAGGTTTCCAGCCTTCTGAGCCGGCTTCTGCGCGGTTTTCTGGGCGGTCTTGGCCGGACGGCCCGGACGGCGGCCGGTCGGCGTCGCGGCGGCCTTGCGGCCCGGAGTCCGCTTGGCGGCGGCGGCGCCGCGCGTCGCGGAAGCGGCCTTGCGGCCTCCGGCACGCTTGGCCGGCGCGGCGGCGGCGGGAGTGGCCTTGGCGGCGCGGGCGGGACGGCCCGGACGGCGCTTGCTCGCGGCCGGACGCTCCGGACGGGGAGCGGAAGGATCCTTGCGCGGACGGCCCCGCTTGCCCGCGTTCTCATTCTTGAGCACATCGAAAACCGGCAGGGCGCTCTCGGGGTAACGCTGCTTGCGCCCCTGCCCCTCGGAAGGAATGCGGTCCTGGTAAAGCTTCTTGTATCTCTGCAGAGTCGGCATCGAGATGCCGGTCTTGGTAGAAATTTCGGAGAGTGTGTAGAGCCTTGAATCCGGGGATTCGGTTTCAGCCATGTTGTTCTTGCCTCCTCGTGGCGCTATGAAAAAGGGAGTGAAATAAGCCTTCTATCAAAAATGCAGCGCTCATTATCAAAAAGGAAAGGCGACATGTCAATAGTTCCGACGAAAAATGTCCTCAAAAGGAGCGATTCCGGATGCTTTGGGATGGAAAGGGAGCCTCCCAGGAGAGATTCGGCATCGATCAGCACGAGCGACGCCCATCTTTTTAAACTTCGCGGATGGCGATTTTTGTTCCCGGTCCTCGTTTCTGGACCTGAAACCACTGCGGGATCGGGGGATCGTTTGAGCGAAAGCTCCGGATATGTGGACTCAAGTAGAATCGCCGCCATGAACGAAGAAACCACCGCCAAGCATGAGATCTACCGCGAGGCCCTGCAGGAGCTCGACGCCGTGCTCGAAGGCATCGACGACCCGATTACCGCGATGTCCACCTGCGCCTGCATCCTCCACCAGCGCCTGCCCGCCGCGAGCTGGACGGGTTTCTATCGCGTGGTGGCGCCGCGCCTGCTGCGCGTCGGTCCCTATCAGGGACCGCTCGGGTGTCTCGAAATACCCTTTGATCGCGGCGTCTGCGGCGCCGCCGCCCGCGAGCGCGCGCCGCAGGTGGTCGCCGACGTCCACCAGTTTCCGGGGCACATCGCCTGTGACGAGGGGGCACGCTCGGAGATCGTGATTCCGATCTTCGATCCGCGCGGCGAGCTGGTCGCCGTGCTCGACGTCGATTCCCATCAGCCCGCCGCCTTCGACGACATCGATCGTGAAGGGCTCGAGCGCATCGCCGAGCGGCTGCGCGCCAGCCTCGGCGGCGAACGCGCGGCTTTCTACAGCGCCTGATCCCTTCGGTTCATTTTTTCCGCTCGAGCCCGAGCTGGCGGATGAGATAGGAAACCGCCTGTCGCGAGACCCCGAGCCGGCCGGCGGCCCGGGTGTAATTGCCCGCGCAATCCTCGAGGGCCTCGGCGACCAGGCGCCGGCGCAACGCGTCGACCTGCTGATGATAGGAGCCCGCGGGCTCGCCTCCGGCCGGGAGCTCCAGATGCGCCGGTTCGATCACGCCGCCACCGGCGAGCGCGGCGCCCACCGAAAGCACGTTTTCCAATTCGCGCACGTTGCCGGGCCAGCGATGCGCGAGCAGGCTCGCCCGCGCCTCGCGGCTGAGCCGCGCCGGCGGCCGGCCGCGATCGCGTTGAGCGAGTCGATCGAGCAGGTGATCGGCGATTCGCAACAGATCATCTCCGCGCTCGCGCAGCGCCGGCATCTCGATACAGCCGACGCACAGGCGAAAGTAAAGATCGCGCCGGAACGATCCCGCCGTCACCATGCCGGCGAGATCGCGATGGGTGGCCGCGAGCACGCGGACATCCACCCGCCGCGCCTCGCTCTCCCCCAGCCGCCGGATCTCGCCTTCCTGCAATACGCGCAGCAGCAGCCCCTGCGCGGAGAGCGGGAGATCGCCGATCTCGTCGAGAAATACCGTGCCGCCGTGAGCGGCCTCGAACACTCCTTTGCGATCGCGTTCGGCGCTGGTGAACGCGCCGCGAACGTGACCGAAGAGATCCGAAAGCAGCAGGGTTTCGGAGAGCGCGGCGCAGTTGACGGCGACGAACGGGCGGCCGGCGCGGGCGCTCCGGCGGTGGAGCCGGCGGGCAGCCAGCTCCTTGCCGGTGCCGCTCTCGCCCAGGATCAGCACCGGCAGCCCGCCGGGAGCCAGCCGGTCCAGGCGGTCGATCGCGGCGAGCAGCGCCGGGCTCTCCCCCACCAGCTCGTTCCTCACCGGATCGTCCCCGGCCGGACGCCCGGTAGCCACGGGCGGCGGCTCCTCCCCGGCCGCCCCGGCTTCCCCGGCCGCGAAGCCCTGAAGCAGCAGGGCGACCACCGCCCACGGACCGCCGTCCCGCGCCTCCAGCCGCTCGGCGGGCGCCGCCGCGCCGAGCTTGCGGAAGGTGGCGATCGCCTCCCGGCGCCACGACGGCGGCGCCGAGCCCGGGGAGAGGAGGTCGAGGTCGTAGACCAGCCGCGCCGCCCGGTAAGGGCCGAGCGCCGCCAGCACCTCCCAGTCGCGGGCCGGCGCCAGGCCGCCGGCGAGCAGCGCCTCCCAGAGCGGGGCGAAGGGGGTTCCGGCCGCCTCGCGGCGGGCGCCCTCGGAGTCGCCGGCCAGCGCCAGCACGGCGGGGCGCTCCTCGGGCTCCAACTCGCCGAGCGTCTCCGGCGGCACCCCCGCGAGCTCGGCGGCGGCCTCCTCCGGCATCTTGAGCCAGCCCAGGGCGCGGGCGGCGAGGAGGCGGAGCTCGGGGCGCCCGGCGAGCCGCTGGCGCTCGAGGTCGCTCAACGCGCCGCGGCAGACGGCGAGCGCCGCCGCCGGCCGCCCCTGGGCCAGCTCGTAGCGGGCCCACAGCTCGGCATCCATGGCGAGGCCGCGCAGGTTGCCGGAGCGCCGGTTCTCGCTCTCCGAGCGGGCGACGATCTCGCTCACTCCCTGGGTGCGCCCCTGGCGGAGCCGGATCTCGGCGAGGTTGTACAGCGAGAGGGTCGATTTGCCCGGACCGTCGCAGCCCGCCGCCAGCCCCGCGGCGTGCAGGAAGGCGCGCTCGGCCCCGGCGAGATCGCCGAGGCGGGCACGGGCGAGCCCGAGGTCGTTCCAGAGCCCCGCGGCCTGGCGCCGGGTCAGCCGCCGGCGGCCGGCGCGGATCGCTCGCTCGGCGGCCGCCGCCGCGCCGTCCAGGTCACCGGCCCCGCCGGCCTGCAAGGCGCGGAGCTGGTGCCAGCGCCAGGCGAGGCCGGGATCGTCCAGCGCGCCCCGGGAGGCCCTCAGGAAGCGCTCCAGCGCGTCGGCGTCCTGGCGGTCCCAGGCCGCGCCCGCGGCCGCCAGCCGGGCGAGGATGGCGGCCCGCGGGTCGCCTGAGGTCTCGTCGAGCCCCCGGCGGATCCAGTAGCCGGCGCGCTCCGGCTTGCCGTGGCTGGCATAGACCCGCGAGGCGATCTCGGCCAGCTCGGCGACCTCGGCCGGCGCGAGCGCCGCCTCCTCGAAGCCGCGCAGAGAGGTCCGCGCCGCGCCCAGACGGCCGAGCTCGAGCTGGCAACGGGTGGCGAGCACGCGCGCCGCGGCGGAGGGGCTGCCGGCCAGCGCCTCCAGGGCGGCCTCGCGGCGCCCGAGGGCCGCCAGGGCGGTGGCCCGCTCCACCCCCTCCTCGTCGTCCCGGGGCGGCTGGCGCTCCCAGGCGGCCACCGCCGCCCGCCAGCGCCCTGCCGCGGCCAGCTCGCGCGGCGATCCCGCCTCCTCGCCGTGCCACAGCGCCCGCGCCCCCGCGGTGGCCAGCAGCTCGAGGATCTCGCTTGCCGGACGCCCCTGGCCGAGCACGCGGGAGCGGAAGGATCGCGAGCCCGCGATCCACGGCCGGACACCGCCGTCCTCGCGCACGATCTCCCCCGCCAGTGCCTCGCGGGCCATCGCCAGCTCCGGCCGCTCCCAGAGAAAGGGCGCGGTCTCCAGAATTGCCGCCACCGCTTCGTCCGGCGGCACCGGAGCGGGGGCCTGCCTCCAGAGGTCGATCAGCGCGCGGACGGCCCGCCGCGCCTCCCAGCGCCCGGGGACTACTCCCGCGCCGAACAGCCGCCCGGCGAGGTCGAGCAGCATCTCCTGGCAGGGGAGGGACGAGCGGCCGGGAGAGGCGCCCTCCGCGCCGACCACCAGCCGGTCCGCGGGCGAGATACAAGCCGCGCTCCACCCCTCGGCGAGCCGCCACCCGGCGCGCTCGAGCAGCGACAGCAGCCCCGCCGCCTCCAGCAGCGCCGCCACCTTGCGACGGTCCGTGAGCCGCGCCTCGGCCAGCGCGATCGACCGCGGCGGCGAGGCGAGACACGGATGAACGACACCGGCCGCCCGGCGAGTCTCCGAGATCAAGGACATTGGAAGGGGATTGTAGTGGAAAGAGGTGCCGGGGGGGAAACAACACACGGACGAAAGGGACGGACACGGACGAACACGGACCAAGAAAGGTGTCCGTGTTCGTCCGTGTCCGTCCTCTTCGTCTGTGTTACTTTTTCCTAGATCATCTTCAAAAAATCCCGCCAGAACCCCGGGTACGATTTCGCCACCACCTCCGGATGATCGATCACCACGCCCGGGCGGCGCAGCCCGACCAGGGCGAAGCTCATGGCGATTCGGTGGTCGCCGCGGGGGTCGATGTGCACGGTCTCGCCTGGAGGCTGGACGCCGGCCCAGAGGCCGGGGAGCCAGAGGCTGTCGCGCCCCTCGCGGGCATCGGCGCCCAGCTTCTTGAGCTCGGTCGCCATCGCCTCCAGGCGGTCGCTCTCCTTGATGCGCAGATGGGCGACGTTGTGGATCAGCGTCTCCCCCTCGGCGAAGGGGGCGAGGGCGGCGAGGGTGGGCACCTGGTCGGGCATGCCGGAGAGGTCGGCCTTGATCCCCCGCAGCGTCGCGCCGCCGCGGATGCGGAGATCGTCCCCCTTCCAGAAGATCTCGGCCCCCATCTCGGCGAGGAGGTCCATGAACTCGCGGTCCCCCTGTTTGGAGTCGGGGGACAGACCGTCGAGGATCACCTCGCCGCCGGTCAGCGCCGCGGCGGCGGCCGGGTAGCAGGCCGCCGAGTAGTCCCCCTCCACCCGGGCGCGCCCGCCGCGCAGCGCCGAGGGGCGGACGCGGTAGGCGCGCGGCCCCGACCGCTCGATGTGGCCGTCGAAGGCCGACGCGGCGGCGATCGTCACGTCCACGTAGGGGCGCGAGGTGAGGGTCGGGACCTCCACCACCACCTCCGACGGCGCGCGCAACGCCGCCATCAGCAGGGCCGAGAGGTACTGGCTCGACTCCCCGGCATCGAGGGTGGTCGTGCCGCCGCGCAGGGTGCCCCCCTCGATCCGCAGGGGGACGTACCCCTCGCCGGCGAGGTACTCGATGCTGGCGCCGAGCCGCCGGAGCGCCTCGACGAGCGGCCCCACCGGCCGCTCGCGCAGACGGGGGACGCCGTCGAGCCGCCAGAGCCCGGGGACCACGGTGAGGGTGGCGACCAGGAAGCGGAGCATGGTCCCGGCATTGCCGCAGAAGACCTCGACCTCGCCGTCGGGCCGCCCGGCGGGCGTCAGGCGGACCTCGTCCTCGCTCTCCTCGACCGCGAAGCCGCAACGGCCGAGAGCGGCCAGGAACAGGCGCGTGTCCTCGGCGACCAGCGGGCGCTCGATCACCACCGGCGCGCCCGAGAGCAGCGCCAGGTTCAGATAGCGATGGGTCATGCTCTTCGACGGCGGCACCCGCACGCGCCCCCGGGCCTTCCGGCCGGTCGGCACCGCGAAGGGCTCCGTCGGCAGCTCAATCGAAATCGAAGACGAGTCCGTCATAGCCAAACTCCACTCCCTGAGGGAGGGGATCGTCGTGATCCACCTCGTGCGCCATGTGGGTGAGGATCGTGCGGCGGGAGCCGATCCGCTCTGAGATCTCCAGTGCCTCCTCGACCGAGAAGTGCGTCGAGTGGGGGCGATGGCGCAGGGCGTCGAGGACCAGGATCTCCACCCCTTCGAGCTGCCGCAGGCTGGTCTCCGGGATCTGATTGCAGTCGGTCACGTAGGCGAAATCGCCGATCCGGTAGCCGAAGACCTCCATCTCGCCGTGCCAGACGGGGATGGGGATGAACCGGCGCCCCAGCACCTCGAACGGCTCGCGCACCTCGACGAGGTCGAGCTGCGGCTTGCCGCCCCCCTCCTGGCCGGGCTCGAAGACGTAGGCGAAGGCCCGCCGGATGGCGCGCAGGGTCTCCGCCGAGCCGTAGCAGGGGATCGCGGCCTGCTGGCGGAAGTTGAAGATGCGCACGTCGTCCAGCCCGAAGATGTGGTCGGCGTGGGAATGGGTGAAGACGATGGCGTCGACCCGCGGCAGGCCGAACCGGAGCGCCTGCGCCCGCAGATCGACCGGCGTGTCGACCAGCACGACCCCCTCCTCCATCTCCAGCTTCAGCCCCGGCCGCGACCGCTTGTTCTTCGGGTTGTCGGAGGTGCAGACCCGGCAGGCGCAGCCGATCACCGGGATCCCGGTCGAGGTGCCGCTGCCGAGCATGGTGACGCGCACAGACATGGGACTGGGGAGTTTAGCGCAGCCACTCCACCGCCCGGCTCCGGAACCAGGCATCCAGCAACCGCACCTCCCCCCCATCCACCTTCCAGACCCGGGGCTCATGGAAATGCCCCAGCAGCAGCACGTCGTACCCCTCCGCCAGCCGCCGCTCGGCGTAGGCGCGGATGGCCGCCTCGGGGAGGACCGCGCGGTGCTTGAAGTTGGTCCGCGAGAGCCGCCGCTCGGTCAGATGAACGAGGCGGTTCGCCAGCGAGCCGGGGATGGTCCCGACCAGGAAGCGGACCGGCGCGCTCTTCGACAGCCAGCGCCAGAAGCGGTACTTCCAGTCCTCGTCGTTCAGCCCGTCGCCGTGGACCACGAGATAGCGGACGCCCCCCATCTCGAACGCGGTCTCGAGCGCGACGCGGTCGAAGGCGTCGTCGTAGGGGCTGCCGGCGAGGAAGAAGTCGCGGTTCCCCTCGACGTACTCGACCGCGATCCCCTGTGAGCGCAGGGCCCGCAGCGCGGCGACCACGGCGCGGACGTCGTCGGTCTCGAAGCTCCGGAACCCCACCCAGGCCTGGAAGAGGTCGCCCATCAGCACCAGGCGCCGGCACCCCTGGCCGGGGAGGGCCTGGAGCTGGGCGACGAGCGGACCGGCGGGGCCGCCGGGGCCGCTCAGGTGGGCGTCCGCGATCAGGGCTACAGACGGCGCGGTCGGCATCTAGACGATCGTCAGCTTGTGCTTCGTCTCTTCCTGCCGCGCCACCTCGGCGACGACCGACTCGGCCACCCGCCGGAAGGCTTCGCTGTGATGCCCCTTGGGATCGGCGACCGTGATCGGCACGCCGGCGTCGCCGCCGAGGACGATCTGCGGGTCGAGCGGGATCGAGCCGAGAAAGGCGGTGCCCAGCAGTTCCGCGGTCTTGCGGCCGCCGTCGCGCTTGAAGATGTCGGTGGCGTGGCCGCAGTGCGGGCAGACGAAGGTGGACATGTTCTCGACGATGCCGATCACCGGCACGTTGACCTTGCGGAACATGGCGAGCCCCTTGCGGGCGTCGATCAGCGCCACGTCCTGCGGCGTGGTCACGATCACCGCGCCGGCGAGCTGGATGCGCTGGGTCACCGTGAGCTGCGCGTCGCCGGTGCCCGGCGGCAGGTCGAGGATCAGATAGTCGAGCTCACCCCATTCGACGTCGCCCAGCATCTGCTCGATCGCCCGCATCACCATCGGGCCGCGCCAGATCACCGGCGTGTCGATCTCCAGGATGAAGCCGAGCGACATCAGGATGATGCCGTACTTCTCGAACGGGTAGATGCGGTTGCCGATCACCCGCGGCTTCTGGGTGATGCCGAACATCGTCGGCACCGAGGGGCCGTAGATGTCCGAGTCGAGGAGGCCGACGCGGTGGCCGAGCTGCGCCAGCGACACCGCCAGGTTCGCGGCCACGGTCGACTTCCCCACGCCCCCCTTGCCGCTGGCGACCGCCACGACGTGGCGGACGTGGGGGATCAGGCTGGTGTCCTGGGCGATCGCCTTCGACGCCGCCTCCTCGCGGGCGGCGGGCTTGACCACGTTCATGTTGACCTTTACTTCCGTCACCCCGGGGAGGGCGCGCAGCGTCCTCTCCACCTCGTCGCGGACCTTCTCGCCAGCCGCCGGGTTGTGGGTGGACATCTGGAGGTCCACCACCACCGAGCCGGCGCTCGCCTGCACCTGGTGCACGAAGCCGAAGGAGACGATGTCCCGGCTCATGCCCGGGAACTTCACCCCCTTCAGGGCGTCCCACACCGCGGATTCGAAATCGGTTGTCATAGCGTCAATTCCTTCCAGAGGACAGCGTACCACCTGTCAGACATCCTCCCCCTCCTCCCCCACCCGCAGCCCGGCGGGCCCGGCGATGCTGCGCCGCACCTCGGCGATCAGCTCCCGCTTGCGCCGCATGCCGTAGGCGGCGGGATCGATCGGCGCGCCGTAGGTGACGGCGATGGTGCCGGGGTGGATCGCGAAGCTCCCGCGGCGCTGAACGGCGCGGGAGCCCCGGATGCCGACCGGCACGATCGGCAGGCCGCTCTTCATGGCGAGCAGGAAACCGCCGCGCTGGAAGGGGAGGAGCGTGTCGTCGAGCGAGCGGGTCCCCTCGGGGAAGAGGAGGACCGAGGTCCCCCCGCGCAGCCGGGCAAACGCCGAGGAGAAGCTCTGGGTGGCGGTGCTGCGGTCGGCGCGATCGACGGAGATGAAGCCGCCCGCCTTCAGGGCCCAGCCGAAGATGGGGATCTGGAACAGGGTCCGCTTGGCCATCATCCGGAGCTGCCCGGGGGAGGTCGCGAGCAGCACCGGGATGTCGAACAGGCTCTGGTGGTTGGCGAGGAAGACGTAGCTCTTCCCCGGCTCCAGCTCCGGCGAGCAGTGGACATCCACCCGTACCCGGCTGGCGGCGAGCACGCCATTCGACCAGATCCGCATGACGGCGAACGGCCAGCTCCCCCGCGGCGGGATCCAGGAGACCAGGATGGTCACGACCGCCAGGACGCCCGATCCCACGACAAGGAAGAGGTTGCCGGTCAGGGTGGCGAGGGCGGTCAGCCAGGGTCGGGGGGCTGGCACGGGTTGAAAAGGGTCGGTCAAGGCGGTCTCCGGTCGCGTGCTATCCTATCGTGCGCGGTTTCCTGACCGCCATGACTCACCTATTCCGCACGTAAGTTCCGAGCGCATACTGCGAGCGCATACTGAAGGAGGAGACCCCTTGAGCCGCTTTCCAGGCGTCGATCTGCTGGAGTTGGACGCGCTCCTCACCGAAGAGGAGCGACTGGTGCGCGACACGGTTCGCGCCTTCGTGGACGATAAAGTCAAGCCGATCATCGAGGAGTGCCACCGGGATGCCCGCACTCCCCTCGAGCTGGTGCCCGAGATGGGCGCCCTCAACCTCTTCGGCGCCAGCATCTCCGACTACGGGCTGCCCGGGCTGCACGGCGTCGCCTACGGCCTGATCATGCAGGAGCTGGAGCGTGGGGACTCGGGGCTGCGCAGCTTCGTCTCCGTCCAGAGCTCGCTCGTGATGTACCCCATCCATACCTTCGGCTCCCAGGAGCAGAAGGACCGCTGGATCCCCCGGCTCGCCACCGGCGAGGCGATCGGCTGCTTCGGCTTGACCGAGCCCGACTTCGGCTCCAACCCCGGCGGCATGCGCACCACCGCCAAGCGGGTGGGCGACGGCTGGGTGCTCAACGGCTCCAAGCAGTGGATCACCAACGGCACCTTGGCCGACGTCGCCGTGGTCTGGGCCAAGACCGACGACGGCATCCGCGGCTTCCTGGTCGAGAAGGGGACCCCCGGGTTCACCTCCTCGGACCAGCACGGCAAGTTCTCGCTGCGCGCCTCCACCACCTCCGAGCTCGGCTTCCACGACTGCCGCATCCCGGCGGACGCCATCCTGCCCGGCACGACGGGGCTCAAGAGCCCTCTGATGTGCCTCAACCAGGCGCGCTACGGCATCGCCTGGGGGGGCGTCGGCTCGGCCATGGAGACCTACTACACGGCGCTCGAGTACGCCAAGGAGCGCATTCAGTTCAACGGCCAGCCGATCGCCTGCCATCAGCTCGTGCAGGAGAAGCTGGCCTGGATGGCGACCGAGATCAGCAAGGCGCAGCTCCTCGCCTACCAGCTCGGCAAGCTCAAGGACAACGGCCGCCTCAAGCCGTTCCAGATCTCGATGGGCAAGCGCAACAACATCTGGCTGGCCCGCGAGTGCGCCAGAATGGCCCGCGAGATCCTGGGCGCCAACGGCATCGTGGACGACTACCCGGTGATCCGCCATATGCTCAACATCGAGTCGGTCTACACCTACGAGGGGACACACGACATCCACGGCCTGATCATCGGCGAGGCGATCACCGGCATTCCGGCTTACAACGCGCCGGAGCGGCCGGCCTCGAAAGCTAAAGAGCAGCCGGTCGCGGCCGCCGGGAGCTCCCGCTGATGCCGGCGGTTATGGATCACCTGCTCGAGCAGGACTTCATCCGCGTCACCGAGGAGGCGGCCATCGCCTCCGCCAAGACCATGGGCTTCGGCCAGCGCAAGTACTCCGACCAGGTGGCGGTCGAGGCGATGCGGCGCGAGATGGACTTCATCCAGATGGATGGCCGCGTCGTCATCGGCGAGGGGGAGCGCGACAAGGCGCCGATGCTCTTCGTCGGCGAGGAGCTGGGCGCGCTGCGCGGCAAGGACGGCGCCGTCCAGGTGGACATCGCCGTCGATCCCTTGGAGGGGACCAACCTCTGCGCCACCGGCTCGTCCGACTCGATCACCGTGCTCGCCGCCTCCGAGCGCGGCGGGCTGCTCCACGCCCCTGACGTCTACATGGAAAAGCTGGTGGTGGGGCCGACGGCCCGCGGCGTCACCCACATCGACGCCCCGGTGGCCGAAAACCTGCGCAACATCGCCAACGCCTTCGGGCGCCGGGTGAGCGATCTCACCATCGTGGTGCTCGACCGGCCGCGGCACGCGCAGCTCATCGCCGACATCCGCGAGGCCGGCTCCCGCATCCGCCTGATCTCGGATGGCGACCTCTCGGCCGGCATCTCGGCCGCCGTGCGCGGCACCGGCGTGCACGCGGTGATGGGGACCGGCGGCGCGCCCGAGGGGGTGATCACCGCCGCGGCCATGCGCTGCCTGGGCGGTGAGATCCAGGCGCGGCTGAAACCGCAGGACGCCGACAACGAGAAGAAGGAGGAGCAGGAGGAGCGGCTCCGGGCCCTGGGCTTCAACGACCTTTCCAAGATTTACAAGACGGAAGATCTCGCCCCGGGGGACCAGATCCTCTTCAGTTGCACCGGCGTCACCGACGGCGAGCTGCTGCGGGGGGTCCGCTTCTTCGGCGGCGGCTCGCGCACCTCGACCCTCTTCATGTCGCTCTCGCGCAAGATCATCCGGTTTGTCGATACGATCCACCGCGAGCAGGTGACGACGCCGGTCCGCTTCCTGTAGAGCGCCCCTCCACCTTGTCGCCTTTGGGAGAGCAGGAATGATCAAGCCGGACCGCTGGATCCGGGAGTGGGGACAGAATAACGGGGTCACCCCGTTCGAGGAGTCACAAGTCAATGCGGCCAGCTACGATGTGCGCGTCTCCGACCACTGGATCTGCCCCACCCGGGACCCCGAGGAGTTCCGGGCGCCGCACATCAAGCTCTTCCCGGGCGAGGTGGTGCTCGCCTCGACCCTGGAGTACGTGCGCATCCCGCGCGACGTGGCCTGCGACCTCAAGCTCAAATCCACCCTCGGCCGGCTGTGGATCAACCACTCGCTGGCCGGCTGGTGCGATCCTGGATTCCAGGGGGAGATCACCCTTGAGCTCCAGAACCTCGGCCCCCAGCCGTTCGTCCTCGAGGCGGGCAGGCGAATTGCACAACTCATCTTCATCGCTATGGAGTCCGAGCCGGAAGTCGCGTATGGCGATCCGGGCTCCTCAAGTCACTACCAGGGCCAGAGGGGGACGACTCCGGCCCGAAGATGAGGTGTTCCTCCCATGCGGAGCGCAATGGCGGCCCGGTCCATCGTTCAGTACTCTGTCAACACTCAGTATTTACATAGAAGTATAATCGGCCCAGTCAACATGGGCATTGTCGGCAATCTCAGAACGATGCAGCTCGAGGAGCTGCTCCAGTGGCTCTCGCAAAGCAAGAAAAGCGGGACGCTGGAGATCGTCCATGGCCGGACCGAGAAGAAGATCTTCTTCAAGGACGGACTGATCCTCTCTTCCGCCTCGAACAAGCCCGAGGAGTACCTGGGGCACTTCCTGATGAGCCATGGGCTGATCAACGAGGGGCAGCTCGGCCGGGCCATCGAGCTGCAGGAGAAGAGCCGGATGCTGCTCGGGATGATCCTGGTCAACAACGGCGCCATCGCCGAGCGGGACCTCGCCCGCATGCTCCGCCTCAAGGCCGAGGAGAGCATCTACGACATCTTCTCCTGGGCCGAGGGGGACTTCCGCTTCCTCGACGACATCCTGCCCGAGAGCGCCATGGTGCCGATGAGGATGGACGTTACCGGCATCGTGATGGAGGGGGTCCAGCGGGTGGACGAGTGGCGGCGCATCCGCCAGGTGATCCCCAACGAGCAGATCATCCCGGTGGCGATCGTCGACCTCTCGACCATCCCCGGCCTCGGCCCCGGCGACCAGCGCATCGTCAGCCTGATCAACGACGAGCGCTCGATCGAGGAGATCCGCCAGCAGACCCACTCGACCGAGTACCTCACCTGCAAGCTGATCTTCGACCAGTGGCAGCTCGGCCGCCTGAAGCTGATCAAGCTGCGCGGCGGGCGTCAGACGCCGGTGGACGGCGCCGCCGCCGGGGTGAGCGCGGAGATACTGGTGGCCGCGGGGAGCGCCTTCCTGGCACAGGGGGAGTTCGACGCGGCGCTGCGTCACCTGCGGGCCGCCCGCGCCCTGGAGCCGGAGAACCCGGACGCCCACGAGGCCCTCACCGAAGCCGAGAAGAAGACCCGCGAGCACATCGAGCGCTCCGGCGTCACCCTGGCGTCCATCCCCCAGGTGACGGCCACCATGGAGCAGCTCACCTCCTCGAACCTCTCCCCCCAGGAGGGGTTCATGCTGACGCGGATCAACGGCACCTACGACATCCAGTCGATCCTCAAGATCACGCCGATGGCGCAGCTCGATGCCCTGATGCTGTTCTGGAAGCTGGCTACCGGCGGCTATATCCGCCTCCTGCCGCCGCGCACCCCGCCGGGGACGACGACGCGGGTGGCGATGCGGTAGGGCCCTTACCCCAGCTCCGCCCTCTCGCTCTCGATCCGCTCCCACTCCGCCATCAGCTCCTCGACCTTGCCGGAGAGGGTCTTCTGCTCGGCCTCGAGCTTCTTGACCTGCTCCCGGGGGTTGCGGTCGAAGAAGGTGGGATCGCAGAATATCTCGTTGATGGCGTTGATGCGGGACTCGGCGTTCTCGACCTGGGAGGTCACCAGATCGAGCTTCCTGGCGAGCTCCTTCTGGCGGTTCTGGCGCCGGCGGGCCTCGGCGGGGTCGAGATCCACCACCGGCACGGCCGCCGCGGCCTTCTTCTTCTGCTCGCGCTTCATGCGCAGCACCGCCTCGGCGTCGAGGTGATCGTCGCCCAGACGCTCCAGATACTCCTCGTAGGTGCCGCGGAAGTCGTTGATCCCGCGCGGGGAGATCTCGAAGATGCGGTCCGCGAGCTGGGAGACGAACCAGCGGTCGTGGGAGACGAAGATCAGCGTGCCGTCGTAGGCCTTCAGCCCCTCGACCAGGGCCTCGATCGCCTCCAGGTCGAGGTGGTTGGTGGGCTCGTCGAGGATCAGGATGTTCGGCTTGGTCACCGAGAGCTTGCAGAAGACCAGCCGCGCCGCCTCGCCGCCGGAGAGGCTGCCGACCGGCTTCTTCACGTCGTCGCCCGAGAACAGCACCATGCCGAGGTTGCCGCGCACGAAGCCGATCGGCTCGCCGGGGACGGCCTCCCAGAGCCAGGCCTCGACGCTCTGCTTGCTCCCCTTCGGCAGCTCGTGGTGGTCCTGCGAGAAGTACCCCTGGTAGGTCTCGTACCCCCACTCGACCTTGCCGTCATCCTGCTCGGTCTCGCCGACCGCGATCTTGAGCAGGGTCGACTTGCCGATGCCGTTGGGGCCGATGATGGCGATGCGGTCGCCGCGGTCGACGGTGAGCGAGACGTCCCGGAGCACCTCTTTGTCGCCGTAGGACTTCGAGATGCCGGTGAGCTCCAGGGCGATCTTGCCGCTCGGCCGCACCTGCTTGAACTTGAAGGTGGGGTACCGCCGCGAGGTCTGGGGGAGGCGCTCGATGACGATCTTCTCCATCATCTTCATCTTGCTCTGCGCCTGCCGGGCCTTGGTCGCCTTGGCCTTGAAGCGGTCGACGAACTCCTTGTGGCGGGCGATCTCGGCCTCGCGCTTCTCGATCTCGGCTTCCTTGCGATCCCGGTTGCCCGTCTTGGCGGACAGGAAGGCGTTGTAGTTGCCGGGATAGAGGATCATCGTCTCGTAGTCGACGTCGACGATGTGGGTGCAGATGTTGTCGAGGAAGCGGTGGTCGTGGGAGATGACGATCGCCGTGCCCTTGTAGGTATCCACCAGGAACTTCTCGAGCCAGCGGATCGAGAGGATGTCGAGGTGGTTGGTGGGCTCGTCGAGGAGCAGCACGTCGGGATCGGAGGCCAGCACCTGGCCGAGCAGCACGCGCAGCTTGAAGCCGCCCGAGAGGGTCGAGAGCGCGAGCCTATGCACCTCGGTCGGGATGCCGAGCCCTTCGAGCACCTCGCCGGCGCGGGATTCGAGGGTATAGCCGTCGTGGCGGAGGATCAGGTCCTCCAGCTCGGAGTAGCGGTCGGCGTCGAACTCCTGCTCGGCGTTGGCGAGCAGGCGCTCCTTCTCGACCATGGCCTCCCAGACATCGTGGTTGCCCATCATGGCGACTTCAAGGATGGGCATGTGCTCGTACCGGAAGTGGTCCTGCTTGAGGACGCCCAGCTTGAGGCGCTTGGGCATCGCGACAATCCCCTCGCTGGGAATGTCATCCCCGGCGAGGATCTTGAGAAAGGTGGATTTGCCCGAACCGTTGGCCCCCACGAGGCCATAGCGGTTGCCCGGGTTGAACTGAATCGAGACCCCCTCGAACAGCGTCTGGGGGCCGAAGGACTTTCCAAGGTCGGATACGGCGATCATAGGGCCGGTAATGATAGCAGGATGGCGAGGTCGGGTGTTCCGGGGGCGACGGCTGGGAAACCGGAGAGCCCGTCCGTCCCTCTACATTGGAGCCGCGATACGATATCCCGAAACCTGTTCTTGGAGGACGGAACAATGCGCCTGGAGTCCGTACGCTCTCTCAAGGAAGATCTCTTCCAGCAAACACTGACTCGAGTACGCGGGACTCGAGCCCTGTTGCGGGACGGGGTTGCCATCCATAAATCCGCTCTGCCGGCCACGGAGCCTCCTCCTCCCATCGCTCTGGGGATCGAGGGGAGGGACGGCGATTACCGCTTGGCTGTCCGAATCCAGGCAGCCAACCCCGGAGTGCAAGCAAACATCGAGCGAATTCTCGAACTCGCCCACGGCGAGGCTTCCGTCAGAGTTGTGGGGCGCGTGGTCAAGCAACAGACGGCTATCGGGACCAGGGTTCGGCCTTTGGAGATCGGCTGCTCGGTGGGCCATGTCCATATTACGGCGGGAACTTTAGGGGGGTTCGTCCAGATCGAAGGGGAAGCAGGGCCCTGCATGCTCTCGAACAATCACGTCCTCGCGGACGAGAACCGGGCCACTCTCGGCGATTCTATTTTGCAGCCCGGCCCCTTCGACAGCGGATCCTCACCCCAAGACGACGCCGCGACCCTCTCAAAATTCGAACCGCTCAGTACCTCCGGGAAAAATCTCGTCGATGCCGCCGTGGCGGTGCTCCGTGAAGATATTTCAGGAGATTTCGACACCTTGCCCGGATTGGGGATGCTCAACGGGGTGCGCACCGACCCTCTGGAAGGAGAGGAGATCGTCTTCAAGATCGGCAGGACAACGGGCCTGACACGGGGGCGCGTCAGCGCCTTCGAGATCGACGACGTCTGGGTCAAGTACGACATCGGCGTGATCGGTTTCGACCGGCAGATTGAAATCGCGCCGGTGGATGGGAACCCGTTCAGCCTGGGTGGCGACAGCGGCTCTCTGATCGTGGATCAGAACCTGCGCGCCGTAGGGCTCCTATTCGCCGGCAACGACGTGGACGTCACCTACGCCAACCCGATCCAGACCGTTCTGCAGACCTTTGGAGCTCACCTGCTCTAGGAAGGACGGAACTACACTCCAAGGTGTAGACTCAAGACATGCAAGACGAGAAACTCGATGCCGCCCGAGAGGCTAAAGAAAAAGCGAAGACGATCTTCGCCCGCCACGGGACCGTCAATGGAATCGGCCTGACCCGGATGGGCGAGCGCTACGCCGTCAAGGTCAACTTCGAGTCCGAACCCCGCGACCAAGCCAGCATGCCGAGAGAGATCGAAGGCGTACCGGTGGTCGTCCAGGTCATCGGCACGCTTCACAAGCAGGCCGTTCGTTGACCTGTTAGCATTCCCAGGAAATCTCGGCGAAAGAGGCGTTCTCTGGAGCGGCCTTTGCAATATCAGGTTCCGTTCCGAACCGGGAGCCCATCTAGCTCGACATGGCCGTAGCACCCCGTAAATCCAAGCCTGCACCCCCGCGGCGCCGGTGGCGTCCGCGGTGGATCCTCCTCGGCATCGCCGCCGTCCTGCTGATCTCGGGGATCTTCGTCATCCGGCCCTTCTGGCGGCTGTCGAGTCATTTCGACGAGGTCACCTTCCGCCAGCCGTCGCGGCTCTATGGCCGGGCGACGCGGCTCTACGAGGGGCGGAACTATCCTCCGGACCTCCTGATCGCCGGCCTCGCCGGCGAGGGGTACCGCGAGGACAAGACCTCCCGCGGCCTCCCCGCCGGCCGCTACCGCCGCACGAAACAAGGGATCGACGTCCACCTGCGGAGCTTCCCCCTGCCCGACGGCAGCCGGGGGGGCGGGCTTGTCGAGATCGCCTACGAGGGGACCCACATCGCCGCCCTCCGCCGCGGCGGGACGGCGACCGACTCGGTGATCCTCGATCCCCCCCTCCTCGCCTCGTACTACAGCCCCAGCCTCCTGGAACGCCGGCCGGTCACCCTCGACGACGTCTCGCCGGACCTGATCGCCTCCATTCTCGCCGCCGAGGACGAATCCTTCTTTGGCCACGCCGGGGTCTCGCCCACCGGCGTCGCGCGCGCCATCTGGGTCGATCTGCGCGGCAAGGGGGTCCGCCAGGGGGGGAGCACGCTGACCCAGCAACTGGTCAAGAACCTCTACCTCACCCAGGAGCGGACCCTGACGCGCAAGACCCAGGAGATCCTCCTGGCCGTCCTGCTCGAGATGCGCTATCCCAAGAAGAAGATCCTCGAGGCTTACCTCAATGAGATCTACCTGGGAGGCGGCAACGGCGTCTCGCTCGTCGGCGTCGGGGCCGCGTCGCGCGCCTACTTCGGCAAGGACGCGAACCAGCTCGATCTCGCCGAGGCGGCGACGCTCGCCGGGATCATCCCCGCGCCCGCGAACTACTCTCCGGCCACGCATCCGGACCGCGCCAAACAGCGGCGCGACTGGGTGCTCGGCCGCCTCGCCAAGCTCCGGCTCGTTCCCCAGGAGCGCATCGACCAGGCGCTGCGGGAGCCGATCGCCGTGGCGCCCGAGGCCGTCGTCCGCCGGCGCGCCCCCTACTTCGCCGACTCGGCGGCCCTGGAGGCGGCCCGCCGCTTCGGCGTCGACGACCTGGAGGACGGCGGCTACGTGCTCTTCTCCACTCTCGACTGGGCGGGCCAGAAGGCGGCCCAGGAGGCGGTCGAGAGCGGGCTGAAGGCGATCGACGGCGGCCGCAAGGGGCGGTCGCTGCAGGCGGCTCTGGTCTCGATGGACCCGGCGACCGGCGGCATCCTCGCCTATGTCGGCGGCCGGGGGTACGACGCCAGCCAGTTCGACCGCGCCGGCCGGGCGCAGCGCCAGCCGGGGAGCGCCTTCAAGCCGATCGTCTACGCCGCCGCCTTCGAGGCCGGCAAGGCCTCCCCCGCCTCGTTCCTGGAGGACGAGCCGCTGGCCGTCCCGGCCGCCGGCGGCCAGGTCTGGAGCCCGAAGAACGACGACGGCAGCTTTCACGGCTGGGTCAGCGTGCGCACCGCCCTGGAGAAGAGCTACAACCCGGCGACCACCCGGCTGGCGCTGGAGGTGGGGATGCCGCGGGTCGTCAAGCTGGCGCACGACATGGGGATCACGACGCCGATGGAGCCCTTCCCCGCCATGGCCCTCGGCGCCGCCGCGGTGACGCCGCTGGAGATGGCGACGGTCTACTCGACCCTGGCCGGCGGCGGCTCGCGGCCGCCGGTCCACGAGCTGGTCGCGATCCTCGACCACACCGGCAAGCGGGTCCAGGGGGCGCCCCTGCCGAAGCCGGTGCGGGTGATCTCGCGCGAGACCGACTACCTCGTGACCTCGCTGCTCGAAGGGGTGCTCCTGCGCGGCACCGCCGCCGGCGCCGCGGCGGGGATCCCGGGCGAGCTCGCCGGCAAGACCGGCACCACCAACCAGCAGCGGGACGCTTGGTTCGCCGGCTACGCCCCGGAGCGGAGCACGGTCGTCTGGGTGGGCTACGACGACAACGGCAAGACCCGCCTCTCCGGCGCCCGCGCCGCCCTGCCGATCTGGGTCCGCTTCATGGCCAAAGTCGCGCCGCCGGGCGGCTACTCCAGCTTCGCCTCGCCGCCGGGCATCACCACGGCCTCGATCGATCCCACCACCGGCAAGCTGGCGACCGGGTTCTGCCCCTCGGTGATCACCGAGGTCTTCCGCGAGGGGGAGGTCCCCACCGAGACCTGCGACCGGCACGGCGGCGCGCCCGAGCCCCAGCTGGCCTCCGCCGATACCGAAGACCAGGAAGAAGCCGTGGAGCCTGCTGTCGATCAGCAAACCGAGGAGCGCAAGCCGCGCACCTTCCGAACCTGGCTGCGCCGGGTCTTCGGGCGCCGGGACGGCGACGCCGAGCGGGGCAAGGAGAAAGAGAAGGACCGCGGCAAGCAGGAGCGGGACCGCGGGGAGGACGACGACGGCGGCCGGCCGCAGGATTTTTGATTCCGTCCTCCACAGAACGCCCGGGAATGCCCCGCCACCCCCTGCGTTATGATGATCGGCCTCGCCCGATCCCGGGCGCCGCCGGGAAACGATGCCCAGACCCACGCACCCAGCCATCCTGGTCGAACGCGCCCGCACCCACAATCTGAAGGGGATCGACTGCCGGGTGCCGCATCGCGCGGTGACCGTGGTGACCGGCCCTTCGGGAGCGGGCAAGTCCTCGCTCGCCTTCGACACCATCTTCGCCGAGGGGCAGCGCCGCTTCGTCGAGTCGATGTCCACCTACGCGCGGCAGTTCCTCGACCAGATGGAGCGCCCGCCGGTGGATGCCATTCACAACATCCTGCCGGCGGTGGCGCTCGAGGCCAAGAACGCCGTCCGCAACGCCCGCTCGACGGTGGGCACGATCACCGAGACGCTCGACGTGATGCGCCTCCTCTTCACCCACCTGGGGGAGATCGAGTGCGTTAACGGGCACGGCCCGGTCCGCTGCTACAGCCCCGAGGACGCGGCGGCGGACCTCGCCACCGGCGCGGCCGGCGACTCCTTCACCCTGGTCGTGCGCCTGCCGCGGCCGAAGAAGGGGGCGGACGACGCCCTCGGCGAGCTGATCCGCCAGGGCTTCCAGCGCCGCCTGGAGGGGGAGGAGGTCGTGCGCATGGAGCCGGGCGAGAAGTGGCCGGCCAAGCGCGACCCCCTGCCGCTCGTCCTCGGCCGCTTCACGGCGCAGGCCGCGACCGAGGCCCGCGTCCTCGACACGCTCGAACAGGGGTACCGAATGAACGGCGGCCGGGTGGAGGCCCGCGGGCCCGCCGGGGTGCGCCTCTACAGCCGCGAGCTCTCCTGCCCGGTCTGCGGCGAGACGGCGCGCCGGCCCACCCCGGCCCTGTTCTCGTTCAACTCCCCGCTCGGCGCCTGCCCGGAGTGCCAGGGGTTCGGCCGGGTGATCGGCGTCGACCGCCAGCGAGTGATCCCGGACCCCCGGCGCTCTCTCAACGAGCGCCCGTTCGCGCCGTGGAACACCCCGGCCTACGAGGAGCTCTATGACGAGCTCCTCGCCGCCTGCCGCAAGCGCAAGATCCCCCTCGACGTGCCCTGGGCGGACCTCCCCGAGAAGGACCGCGAGTGGATCTGGAGCGGCACCGGCAACCCCTCCAGCCTGGAGGACTTCTTCCACTGGCTGGAGCAGCGCACCTACAAGGTGCACGTGCGCGTGCTGCTCGCCCGCTACCGTTCCTACAATCTCTGCCCGGAGTGCCTCGGCACCCGCCTGCAGCCGGAGGCGCTGGCCATCAAGCTGGAGGGGCGGACGCTGCCGGAGCTCGCGGCCCTCAGCCTCGAACAGCTCCGCGCCTGGCTGCGCGAGCGCCTGTGGACGCCCCGGCAGCGCGAGGTGGCCGGCCATCTGCTCGACGAGCTCGCCGAGCGCGTCGAGGTGCTCCACCGGGTGGGGCTCGACTACCTGACCCTCGACCGCCAGGCGCGCACTCTCTCCGGCGGCGAGACGCAGCGCATCCACCTCGCCGCCGCCCTCGGCTCCGGCCTCACCAGCACCCTCTACGTGCTCGACGAGCCGACGATCGGCCTCCATCCGCAGGACAGCGAGAAGCTGCTCTCCCTGCTGCGCGATCTGGCGGCGCGCGGCAACACGGTGCTGGTGGTCGAGCACGACCGCACGCTGATCCGCGGCGCCGACCACGTGATCGACCTCGGGCCCGCCGCCGGCGAGCACGGCGGGCAGGTGGTGGCCGAGGGGCCGATCGAGACGATCCTCGCCAGCGCCGAGTCGCTCACCGGCCGCTATCTGCGGGAGCGCCCGCCGACCCTGGCCCGCCGGCACATGGCCCGCTTCCGCCGCGAGCAGGGGTGGGAGACGCTCTCCGACGAGCTCTCCAGCCTCCCCCGCATCTCGGTGCGCGGCGCGCGCGCCCACAACCTGAAGGACGTGGACGTCGATTTCCCCCTCGGCGCGCTGGTCGCGGTGACCGGCGTCTCCGGCTCGGGCAAGTCGACGCTGATCGAGAACGTCGTCTACGGCACCTACCAGCGCTCGCGCGGGGTAGTGGACGTCGAGCCCGGCGAGTGCGACCTTCTCTCCGGGCTCGAAGGGGTGGTCGACGTGACGCTGGTCGACCAGCGGCCGCTGGGGCGGTCGAGCCGCTCGAACCCGATCACCTACATCAAGACCTACGACGAGATCCGCAAGCTGTTCGCCGCCACCTCCGACGCCAAGGCGCGGCGGATCACCCCGGCCCATTTCTCCTTCAACGTCGACAAGGGGCGCTGCCCGAGCTGCGAGGGGACCGGGATCACCGAGGTGGACATGCAGTTCATGGCGCCGGTGACGGTGCCCTGCGAGACCTGCCAGGGGCACCGCTTCCGGCCCGAGGTGCTCGCGGTGCGGTATTTCGGTAAGGGCCCTGACGGCAAAAACAGCCGCGGCCTGAACATCTCCGAGGTGCTCGACCTGACGGTGGAGGACGCGATCGTCTTCTTCGCCGACCAGAAGCGGCTCGCCCGGCGCCTCAGCCTGCTGACCGACGTCGGGCTCGGCTATCTGCGGCTCGGGCAGTCCACCTCGACGCTCTCGGGCGGCGAGGCCCAGCGCCTGAAGCTCGCCAGCTTCCTCGACCGCCCGGCCGCCGAGGGCCAGCGGCTCTTCCTCTTCGACGAGCCGACCACCGGGCTCCACCTGGCCGACATCGACCTGCTCTACCAGACGCTCCGCCGGCTGGTGCAGCGGGGGGACGGCGTCGTCATCGTCGAGCACAGCCCCGACCTCATCGCGCGCTCCGACTGGATCATCGATCTCGGGCCCGGCGGCGGCGTCCACGGCGGCGAGCTGCTCTACTCCGGCCCCCTCGAGGGGTTCCTCGACCATGGGATCGGTCCCACCGCGGAGGAATTGCGGCGGCACCTGCGCTGGGAGGACGAGGCGGCCTGACGATGGCATCGGCTGGGGATTTTTCCGGCCCGCCGCCCTGTTTCTCCCGGGGAGAGTTAAGTTGCGACGGCGGCCCTCGGGCCAGTAGGATGAGCGACCGATCATGGAATCGACCCAGACCTCTTTGGCGCAACCGCCGCGGCCGCAGACCGCGGCGCTGAAGTCCCCCCGCCCGCTCCTCTGGTGGGCGGGGACGTTCGCCGGCGCCTTCCTGGGCTGCGTGCTGCTGTTCGCCGTCTGGGCCAAGATGATCGATCCCGGGGCGTTCGCCACCCAGATCCACACCGAAGGGCTCGACTTCCTGATTCCCGCCCAAGGCGTCGCCCTGATCGCCCTGGCCCTGGAGGCCGGGCTCGGGCTCGCCCTGCTCCTCGGCCTGCGGCGCAAGTGGGTGCTGATCCCCGCCACGCTCCTGGTCGCCTTCTTCGTCTCCCTCACCGGCCGCGCCTGGTGGCTCGCGGCGCACGGCCTGCGCGAGGCCGGCGAGTCCTGCGGCTGCTTCGGCAACCTCGTGCAGCGGACGCCGGCCCAGGCGTTCTGGCAGGATCTGGCCCTGCTCGTGCCGGCGTTGCTCTTCGCCTGGTTGGGACGCGAGCGGCGGCCGCCGCTCTTCCCGCCGGCCCGTACGGCGGTGACGGTCCTCGGCGCGCTGGCGGCGGTGATCTTCGCCTGGAAGGCGCCCGTGCTGCCGCTCGACGATCTGGCCACGCGCCTGCGCCCGGGAATCCAGGTCGGCGGGATCTGCGCCGGCGAGGGGGCCCAGCGGGTCTGCCTCGACTCGTTGATCCCGGAGCTCCGGCAAGGGGAGAACCTGGTGGTGATGGCCAAGCTCGACGACGACGGACTGACGAAATCGGTCGACGCGCTGAACGCCTACGCCGGCGCCGCCGGCAATCCGGCGCTCTGGCTGCTCACCTCTTCGACCGCCGAGCAGCAGCGGGCCTTCTTCTGGAAGTGGGGCCCGACGTTCCAGATCCGCGAGGCGCCGCCGGAGCTGCTGCGCCCGCTCTACCGCCGCCTGCCCCGCTCCTTCACGGTCCGGGACGGGCGGGTGACCCGTACGTTCGCCGGGCTGCCGCCCCTCTCCCCAGCGGCTTCCAAAGACACTTCCATGAGGTCCTCGAAATGACGCAGATGAGATCCGCGCTCCTCGCCACGCTGGCCGCCCTCCTGTTGCTGGCCGCCGCGCCGGCCGCCTCGCGCGCCCAGGGCATGCCGTCCGACAGCGTGCTCCGGGGTTTCCAGCCGAGCAGCGAGTACATGCTCGTCATCAACGGTAAGCCGGTCCCCGCGGCCGAGATCTACCAGAACGACCAGATCCCGGCCATCCTGATCCTCTCCTCGGCCCTCCCCTCGCCGGTGATGCTGACGCCCCGCGCCGGCAACGTCGAGACGGTCAACCTGATGAAAGTCTCCAAGCAGAAGGACGGCACGGTCGACCTCTTCGCCGACGCCGTGCTGGCCCCGATCGGCCAGTTCGCCATGGAGGGGGAGAACGTCACCTTCACCACCGACGGGCGCAAGGTGAGCCTCAACCCCAAGCCGGCCCTGACCGGACTGCGCGGCGGGCAGGCTCTCCTCACCAGTCTCCCGGAGTACCTCCGCACCGCCCGCGCGTACACGCCCAACGCCGCCGCGATCGCCGCGCTGAAGAAGGCCAACCGGCCGGTGACCGTGCGCGTCGTCTTCGGCTCCTGGTGCCCGCACTGCCGGCAGCACGTGCCGCTGATGCTGCGGGTCGAGAACGCGGTCGCCAACCCCAACGTCAAGTTCGAGTACTACGGCATCCCCAAGCCCCCCGACGGCTGGAAGGACCCCGAGGTCAAGCGGCTGGGCGTCAAGGGGATTCCGACGGCGATCGTCTACGTGAACGGCGTCCAGGCCGGCCGCATCGAGGGGGAAGCGTTCAACACCCCCGAGGTGGCGCTCTCCAAGATCGTCAGCGCGAAATGACTTCGCCGAGACTCGCGGTCCTGGCCTTGATGGCGGCGATTCCGCTCGGCGCGCAGGGCGTGCCGTCCGCCAGCCCTCTCCGTGACTTCCAGATGTACAGCGACTACTCGCTGGTCATCGACGGCAAGCCGGTCTCGGCGGCCGAGATCTACCTGAGCGAAAAGATCCCGGCCCTGCTGATCCTCACCTCGAAGCTGCCTTCCCCCGTGATGCTGACCCCGCGGACCAGCCGAGTCGAGAGCATCAACCTGATGAAGGTCTCCAAGCAGAAGGACGGTTCGATCGACCTGTTCGCCGACGCCGTGGTGGCCTCGCTCGGCCAGTTCGCGATGGAGGGGAAGAACATCGCCTTCACGATCCAGAAGGAGAAGGCGACTCAGAAGGTGGTCCTCGTCCCCAAGGCCCCCCTCCTGGGCCTGAAGAAGAACGCCGATCTCAAGGCCTACCTCCCCGAGTACGTCCGCGGCGCCGGCAACTACACGCCCAACGCCGCCGCCGTCGCCGATCTCAGGAAGCGGAGCGCGCCGGCGCGCGTGCGGGTGTTCTTCGGCTCCTGGTGCTCCCACTGCCGGCAGCACGTTCCGCTGCTCCTCAAGGTCGAGGACGAGGTGCGGAACCCCAGGATCCAGTTCGAGTATTACGGCCTCCCTCCCAGCCTCAAGGACCCGGAGGGCCAGAAGGCCGGCGTCCACGCCGTGCCCACCGGCATCGTCTACGCCAACGGCAAGGAAATCGGACGGATCGACAACTGGAACAATCCCGAGGTCGCGCTCGACAGGATTCTCGCCGCTCCAGTGGCCAAAGGAAAGTAGAGCCGCTCAGCGTTCCGTTCATCTCCCGTTCAAGCGCTCCAGCGGATCGATCCCCCCGTTGTGCCAGGTGGCGTCCGGCGACTGCAGCTCGCCGGGCGCCACACGGCGCGAGATTCCCAGCTCCACCAGCCGCGGCTCCAGCTCCCAGGCCTTCTCCCCGGCCAGCGCCGCGCCCTGCAGCCGGCCGCGCCAAGGCGCGAGGATTCCGGGGAGCCGCTCCAGATCTTTCAGCGGATGGACCCGCACGGTCCGCAACCCCGGCGAGGGTTGGAGCTCCGGCCTGGGATCGACGATCACCGTCCCCTCCCGCACCGACAGGGCGAACTGCCGGAGGCCGCGCATCTCCGCCTCGAAGCGCACGTGCTGGACCGCCGCCGATATCGGCTTGGCCGCCGGTCCCGGCGGCCAGATGCGGGCCATGTCGAGCAGTTCGCTGGCGAGCCGCTCGGCCAGCGCCTCCGCGTCCCCGTCCGTATAGACCGCCACCACCGAGAGGCAACCCCGCTGGTCGAACAGCGCCACGTCGCGCGCCAGCCCCTCCGCCGCCGCCCGGAGGTCCGCCGAGGCGGCGACGACCGCGAGGCTGGTCATCGGTCCGTAGCCAACCACCTTGCCCGGCGCTCGCCGCTCGAGGTCGTCCAGCGCCGCCTGCCCGCCGTAGGCGAGCACCGTCCCCACTCCCTCCAGGACCGGTGACTCCAGGTGCGCGTCGCCGCCCGGCCAGGTGGCGGCGGCCAGCGCGCCGGCCAGGCGCGGCTCCCGCCGGGCGAGGGCGGCCAGGAACGCCGGCGCGAAGAGCGGCTCCGCCGAGGGGGATTTGAGCAGCACCGGCCGGCGCGCCAGCAGCGCCGGCAGCAGGGGCTGGACGGCGAGGCCGGGGAGGTTGGAGGCGAGGACGGCCAGCACCGGCCCCAGCTCCTGGGGAGCCGGACGGGCGCGGGCCAGCAGCGCCGCCGCCGGCTCCTTGCGGACACCGCCGAGCACCGCCTCGAGCCCGGCCCGGAGACCGTCCTGCGAGAGCTCGCAGAGGCGGCCGAGCGGCGGATCGAGCGCCCGGCGCTCCAGCGAGCCGGTGCGCAGGAAGGTGGCGACCGTGTCCCCCCAGGCGGCGAGCAGATCGTGGGCGGGGATCTCCCGCAGTGCCGCCCCCCCTTCCTGGAGCGCGGCCACCACCCGCCCCAGGGCCTCGGGATTCCAGCGCGCGGCGCTGTAGCGGATCCCCGGCCGCTCGACGGCGCGGAAGACCGGCTCGCGGGAGTGCGTCAGGGTAGCGGGGAGAAAGGCGTCGCGGAGCATCGGGATCTGATCGGAACCTACGGCGCTCCCCGCAGCTCCTCCACCACCAGCGAGCACCCCCGCAGCTCGGCCCCGGCGGCGCGGCCGAGAAGGCGGAAGCCCTCCCCCTCGGCGACGCCGAGGTCCTCGGTCAGCAGGTGGACCGCCGAGCCGAGGTTGGCGAGGTCGAAGACGCAAATCAGGCCCGGAGTGCCGGCGGGAACCTCTTCCAGGGTCTCGGGGTCGAGGATGCGGACGCGCACCCAGTGGGGAGCCCGGAAGAGCTCCGGGTCCTCGCCCAGCAGCGAGCCGGTGTAGCACTGGCTGGTCAGCTCGGTCATGCCGTACTCGCGGACCACGGAGGCCGCCGGCACACCGGTCCAGGCCCGCAGCCGGGCGAGAAGATCCTCACGGGCGACCTCGGTCGCGCGCCCCTTGAAGCCGCCGGTCTCGAAGACCGCCGTGCCCGCCGGCAGGCGGAACTTGAGTCCCAGCCGCTCCAGCCCGTCGAGCCACTGGGCGAGGGCGAAAGCGGTGGCGAGCACCAGCACGGGTTTGCCCTCGCGCTGCCGCGCTCCGGCCCACGAGCGGGCCGGCGCCGCCTCGACCCCGCGGGAGCCGAAGGCCGTGGCGCTCTCCGGGCTCCCCCAGCGGGCCAGGATGTGGCCGGCCATGAAGGAGAGGCTCGAATCCGGGAGCTGCTCCCGCGCCGGGATCAGGGAAAGGATCGGCAGCTTGCCGCCGGCACCCGCGAAGGGCAGGCAGAAGCGCGGGAAGGAGGCGTCGATCACCGCCCGGTAGAGGTCCGGGAACGGCTGATGGTGGACGCTGCGCTGATCCTCTCCGGAGGTGGTGCCGCTGCTGCGGAAGATCTCGACGGCGGGCGCGGCGGCCAGCGTCATTGTTTTGAAGGCGGCGGTGGGAACCGGCGGCACCTGCCGCCAGCCGGTCACCGTCGCCGGGCTCACCCCCCGCCGCTCACACAGGCGGCGGAAGGGCTCGACGCGCTCGAACTGCCAGGCGAAGGCGGCGAGCGCCAAGTCTTCGAAAGGCTCGTTTTGCGGGGAGGTCAGGAATCGGGTTACGCGGTCGACGATCACGGGCGGGATTTTGTCACGGTTCGCGGAAACAGTGCCTTCTGTTAAAATCGAAGCTACAGACAAATTCAGCCATGACCGACTTCCACCAGACCCGCCAGGCTCCCGGGGAGCCCGAGGCGGTCGAATCCATCACCGCCCTCGCCGCCACCCTGGCGATCGAGATCGACGGCATCTTCGCACGCTTCCATCTGAGCGAGCGGGAGGCGGCGGATCTCCTGCGCGAGACCCTGCTGCTCGCCATCTATCGCTGGGACAAGATCGACAGCCGCGAGATCTGGCTGCTCGCCACCCTGCGCCGGGCCTGCCTGCGGCGCCTGCGGCGGCAGGGCCTTCCCCTGTCCTGATCCATAACCCCGCAGGATTCTTCCCCGCGAGGGGTTCCAGTCACCAGGTGACGACCGATCCCGCAACGGCAACGGCCGTCGATCCAGGCTGGGCGGCGCTGGCGCGGGTGGCCGCGGGGGAGGCCGAGGCGTTCGCCGTCCTGGTCGAAAGCCATCAGGAACGGCTGCTCCGGCTCTGCGAGCGCCTGCTCGGGGATCCGGAGGAGGCGCGCGACGCCGCCCAGGAGGTCTTCCTCAAGGCCTACCGCAAGGCGGGCGACGTCCGTCCCGGGGGGCAGGTCTACACCTGGCTCTACCGCATCGCGGTCAACCACTGCCTGAACAAGCTGCGGCGGCGCAAGCTGGTGCGCTTCCTGCGCTGGGAAGACCCGGGGGACCGGGATCTCCCTGAATTCGATCCCCCGGACCGCGCTCCCGACCCCGCCGCCACCCTGGCGACCCGCCGCCGCTGGCAGGCGACGCGGCGGGCGATCGGCAAGCTGCCGGAGAACCAGCGCGCCGTGGTCGTGCTGGTCCGTTTCGAGGGACTGTCCTATCAACAGACGGCCGCGGTGCTGGGAATCACCGAGGGCGCGGTCGAAAGCCGGCTCGTCCGGGCCATGCGGCGCCTCGAAGCGGCGCAGGAAGCCGGCGGCTCAGGGGTTTCACCCGGAGAGAGGAAACGATGACACGCGGTACCGAACAAGAACTGATCCGCCTGCTCCACGGCGAGCTGCCGCCGGACGAGGCGCGGGAGCTGCGCGCGCGGATGCGGCGGGAGCCGGAGCTGGCCGAAGCCTTCAACCGGCTCGAGCGGACCTGGAGCGGCCTCGCCCTGCCGCCGCCCTCGCCGGTGCCGGCCGGATTCGCCGGCCGGGTGATGGCGCGCGCGCGCAGCCAGCCCATCCCCGCCACCCTTTCCTGGACGGCGGCCCCCCGCTGGGTGCGGACCGTGGCCGCCGCCGCGCTGCTGGCGGGCGCGGTGCTCGGCGCCGGGGTGGGCCGGAGCTGGCCGGCGGCCGAGAAAGCCCCGGAGCCTGCGCCGGTCTCCTCGCTGGCGGCGACCGAAGCGACCGAATACAGCCTCGCCGAGGGGTACTGGGACGTGGTGGACGACACCGTGGCGGTCACGCCGGGCGCCGGAGAGGAGATCCAGCGATGAGACGCTGGTGGCTGGTCATCATCCTCCTCCTCTCGGTGGGGCTCAACCTCGGCATCCTCGCCGCCATCGGCGCGCGCCGGGCCGCGCTGTTCAAAGGAAAGGCGGCGCGACCTCCCGTGGAAGCCGCCAATCCCGGCACCGACCCCGTCCCCCGGCTGGCCCGCCTCGCCGACCGTCTCAAGCTCGAGGGGGAGCCGCGGCGCAGGTTCCTCGACATCCAGTGGAACCTCTACCAGGAAACCACCCGGCAGCGCCTGCGGCTCAACGAGGTCCACCGCGACCTGCGGCGGGAGATGAGCCGTCCCACACCGGACCGGCAGCGGGTCGAAGGGCTGCTGAACGAGTCGGCGCGGATCTACCTCGCCCTCGAAAGGTCGCTGGTGAACAACGTCTTCGCCACCCGCGACCTGCTCGACCCGGAGCAACGGGAGGAGTACCTGAAGATCATCGGCCGCCTCCGTGTGCCCGGCCCGGGCGCCGGGATCGGCAACCCCGGGGCCGGGGCCGGGCAACGCCGGCCGGGGCCCATGGAACGGCTGCGGCAGAAGCGGATGCGGCAGGAGAGGATGGAGGATCGGGAATCGAATGAACGACCGTAGGGGCGGCCCTACTTCTCCGGCTTCACCGATTTCGCCTCCCGGACCGCCTTCACCTTGGCCTGAATCTGCTGCAGCGTGTCCGCCGGCAGCAGCAGGACCACCTCCCGGCCGCTCGCGCGGGCCGGCACCCCTCCCTGGACCGGCGGATAGAGGACCAGCGTCTCGTTCCCGGCATCCTTGGTGCGCAGCTCGAAGGTGAGCAGGGGCTTGGCGAGACCGGCGTGCAGGCTCTGCGACTCGGCGGGGGTCAGCAGACGCTCGGCGCGGGCGCCGATCACGGCGAACAGGAGATCGCTCACCGGCAGGTAGGAGATCAGGGTATTTCCCCGCTTCCAGTCGGTATCGGCGCGGGTCAGCTCCAGGGCTGTTCCGCCGTCGCGCACGGTGGCCGAGTCGACCTGGTGCACCTCGAAGGCGGAGAGCTGGAGAGCCCGCCAGTCGGCCGGCGCCCGCAGGGCCGACTCGCCCAGGCGGGTGCGGACCTCGAAGGTGACATCCCCCACGCGGGCATAGCCCACCTCGCCGCTCGGCTGTCCTTCCGGGGCCGCCGCACCGGTCACTGCCGTCCCGAGGTCGATCCGCACCGGCGGCGTCACCCCCGAGAAGGCCACGTCGACGGTCGCGCGTGGCGGCTGGAGCCCCAGCGCCGTGGGGGGGCGCGAGCCGTCGCCGTCCAGGAAGCGGTCGGCCGTGAGCCCGGTCAGATCCGACAGGAGGCCGTCCACCAGATCGTGATCGGCGCGGTCGGCGAACGGACGCTCGATCCAGAATCCGTCCGCCCGGCGGGTGAGGACGACCGGGCCGCCAGCGGCCCCGCTCAGCGTGATGCTCCGGATCCTCTCGCGGTCGCCGCGGAAGACCAGGCGGTCCCGCCACTCCCCCGGCCCCTTGTCCACCTCGGAGAGGATGGCGTCGCCCACCACGTAGACGCCCTTCTGCCCCGGCACGGCGACGATCAGGCTGCCGCCGGGAGGCACCTCGGCGCCGAGCCGCAGCACCTTCTCACCCGTCTTGGTGGTCAGGCGCACCACCGCCCGGGGCTTGTCCAGCCCCACCGCCTTGGGATCGACGTCGTCGAGCGTGCGGGTCTTCTCCAGCGCGGCGATACCGTCGAGCAGGCGGTCCACCGCGAAGGAGTCGGCGCGGGCGGCGAGCGGCTGGACGATCCGCCATTCGACGGCCGGCGCCGCCTCCCCCTCTTTCGCGTTGGGGCCGGCGCCGCCGGTCCGCTCCAGGCGGATCTTCCCCTTGGAGGAGTCGATCGCCACCGCGGTCACCTCCGCCTTGTCGAGCTCCAGGACCTTCTTGCCGAGCGTCACCCGCTCCTCGCTCGACGGCAACTTGCGCTCGTAGAACCAGATGAAGGCCCCCAGAGCCAGGACGACGGCCAGCAGGATCAGCAGCGTGCGGGGCTTCATAACGGTGTCCTCATCTCCGCCGGCGCACGAACACGACGCCCCCCAGCACCACCGCCAGGATGGGCAGGAACGCCGCCAGCAGATAGATCTTGCGGGCCTCCGCCGCGGTCAGCGTCAGCCGGACCTGCTCCGTCTTCTTCGGCGGAATGCCGAGGAGCTCCTCGCGCTCGACCAGCCAGTTGAGCGCGTTGGACAGCAGCAGGCCGTTGTCCGCGTTCGCCTGAAGGAGCTGATTGGTGGCGAAGTCGGAGTCACCGAAGACGATCAGCCGCATCGGCCGCTTGCCGGGCGCGGTCAGAGCGCTCTCGGCCACCGCCCCGACCGGCACCGGACCTTGCACGTCGCGGGGATCAAGACTGACCGCGGGGAGACCGGCGAGGCCGGTCTCCCCCCACCCCTTGGCCGAGGTGAGCATCAGGTCGGTGACCTTGATCCCCGGCGCGCTGCCGGCGCGAGCGGAGCGGGCGAGGCTCACCAGCACCGGCACGTTCCCCCCCGCGAACGCCTTGGTGACCGGATGGTCGCCGTAGCTCTTGAGGAAGATCGTCTCCGGGCCGAAGAACGGCAGGATCGCCTCGGGATCGACCACGATGTCCGGCTCCATCTTGATCCCGTAGCGGGCGAGCCACCCTTCGAGATGAGTGTCGACGAGCCCTCCCCCGGCCGGGTTCAGCGTCGGATCGAGCATCACCAGCATCCGCCCGCCGTTGTTGAGATAGGCCGAGAGGGCGTCGAGCTCCGGCCGGATGAAGCTGCCTTTCGGGCCGGCGATCACCAGCAGGTCGGTGCCCGGCGGCACCGCTGACTGCCCCAGCGAGGCCCACTCCGAGAGGTCGAAGTTGTCGCGCCCGAGCAGCGACTGGGCGCCCGAGAAACCCTGCCCCCCCTGGTCGTCGAGCGCGTGCTCGCCGTGACCGGTGGTGAACAGGATCTTCGGCTTCCGCCCCTCCGAGAGCTGGAGGATGGCGCTGGTGAACAGTTGCTCCCCCTTGAAGCCGGTGATCCGCGGCGCGCCGCCCTGGGAATCGATCTCGGCGAGGTCCTGGCTGGCGACCATCCGCTTGTCGTTGCCGCTCGCGACCACCACCCCCTGCGTCTCCACCCCGTACTTCTGGCTGAGCGACTGAGCCTCGATGGCGTTCTTCGCGAGATCGATCACCCGCACGTGGACGCGCGGCGAGGCGGCCCCGTAGCGCTGCAGCAGCTCGGTCGTCGGCTGATAGAGCTCCTGCTGATCGGGCGCCAGGAAGACGATGAATTCGATGTCCTGCTTGAGCCCCTTCAGCACCTTCACGGTCTTGTCCGACAGGCTGTAGATCTGGCTGCTCGTCCAGTCGAAACGCTTGTAATACTTCCAGCCGAAATAGTTGAGGATCAGGAGCAGGGCGGCCAGCAGCAGCACGCCGGCCGACAGCGTCCCCGTCTTCACCAGCCGGCGGCGATTTTCTTGCCGTCGGTTCTCTTGCGATATCTCGTTGGGCATCGCGGTCATCTCCACTTCTTGTCTTCGAGCGCCCGGCTGGCCAGGAACAGGAAGAACAGGGTGCCCGACAGATAGAAGACCAGCCGGCGGGTGTCGACGATGCCGCTCGCGAACTCGTCGATGTGATTCCAGATGCCGATGTAGCCGAGCGCCTGCTTGGCCGTGTCGTTGTTGACCATCTGTTCGAACACCCCGAACAGGAAGAGCAGGAAGAGCAGGGCGGCCGTCATCATCGCCGCCAGGAGCTGGCTCTTCGTCGTCGCCGAGGAGAAGATGCCGATCGCCAGGAACAGCGAACCGATCAGCAAAACCCCCACGTAGCCGGCGAAGATCGGCCCCCAGTCCACCTTCTGATAGGCCGAGATCATCAACCCGTAGGCCAGCGTGGGAGCCCAGAGAAAGGCGTAGAAGGTGAGCGCGGCCAGGAACTTGCCGGCGATCACAGCCCCCTCGGTGACCGGCGCCGTCATCAGCACCTCGATCGAGCCGGACCGCAGCTCCTCGCTCACCAGCCGCATCGTCAGCACCGGCGCGATCAGCAGCAGCATCAGCCAGGTGGCGCGGAAAAAGTAGCTGAACGGCGGTCCGCCGGGCGAGCGGGGATCGCTCAGCTCGCCGATCAGGTAGATGAAGATGATGCCGTTCACCGCCATGAAGAAGAACAGGACGATGTAGGCGAGCGGCGAGAAGAAGTAGGCCCGCAGCTCGCGGCGGAAAGTCGCCAGTGCGCCGTTCACGAAACCACCTCCTGCCGCTGCGTTTCGGCCGCGCTGGCGGTCGCGCCGGCGGCCGTGTCATGCGTAGTGAGGCGCACGAAAATATCTTCCAGGGTCGCGCCGCGGTCGCGGGCGAGCTCCAGGATCACCCAGCCGCGCTCGACCGCCGTCCGGAAGACCGCCTCCCGGGGATCGCCGCCGGGCTCGCACTCGAGCGTAAAGGACCCCGGAATCCCACCGGGGTGCACCGCGACGATCCCCGGCACCGCCGCCAGCGCCGCGGCGGCGTCCTCGGGAGCGCCCTTGAGATCGAGCCGCACGGCCGGGTTGCCCGTCCAGCTCTCGCGCAGGCTCGCCGGCGTCCCCTCGGCGATGATGCGGCCGCCGTCGATGATCACTACGCGGTCGCAGAGCAGCTCGACCTCGGGGAGGATGTGGGTGGAGAGCAGCAGCGTGTGCTGGCGCCCGAGCTCGCGGATCAGCTCGCGGATCGAGATGATCTGCCGCGGATCGAGGCCGACCGTCGGCTCGTCGAGCACCAGGACGCGCGGGTTGTGCAGAATGGCGGTGGCGAGCCCCACGCGCTGGCGGTACCCCTTGGAGAGGGTGCCGATGATCTGGTTGCGCACGTCGGCGAGCAGGCAGCGCTCGAGGGCGATCGGGATCGCTTGGCGCGCCTCGGCGCGGGGGAGCCCTTCGAGCCGGGCGCGGTAGGCCAGGTACTCGCTCACCCGCATCTCGGTGTAGAGGGCGACGTTCTCGGGAAGATAGCCGACCTGCCGGCGCGCCTCGCGCGGGGACTCGAAGAGATCCTTGCCGTCCACCGTCACCCGCCCGCCGGTGGGGGGAAGAAAGCCGGTGATCATGCGGATGGTGGTGGTCTTGCCGGCGCCGTTCGGCCCCAGCATCCCGAGGATCTCCCCCTCCCGCACCGAGAAGGAGATGCCGTCCACGGCGGTAAAGTCGCCGTAGCGGCGACTCAGATTCTGCGCTTCGATCATCGAGGCCCTCCCAGGAGATTCCAGCCCGCGAGCAGTATCAAAAAGAGTTCAGCACCCAAGGGGATTCAGCAAAAGGGATGCCGGGGGCAATCCAGCCGCAAACCCATCTAAAAGCAGGAGATCCGCGACGTTCCGGCGCTCCGCGGCACCGCCTGCGTGCCACTTTGGCGCGAATTCATCCGAGATCGACCCGGGCGGATGCTATCCTCTTTAGCATGGCAGACAAAGACAAGGCATCCGGGATGAAGTCCGCGTACGAGCTGGCGCTGGAGCGCATGGAGAAGCAGGGGATCGAGCGTCCGCGCGAGGAGAGCTTCGGCGACGAGCTGCGGGAGAAGATCGCGGAGACCCGGCGCAAGGCCGAGGCCAAGATCGCCGAGCTCGAGATCCTCCACAAGAACAGCATGAAATCCGTCTACGACCCCGGCAAGCGGCAGGAAGACGAAGAGGCCTACCACCGCGAGCGCCGCCGCCTCGAGGAGGAGCGGGACCGGAAGATCGAGGAGCTGCGGAAGGGATAGAGCCTTTCGGCGGAGCTCCTCGCCGCCCGGGATTGAAATCCCGGGCTACCGACAATCGCCCCTCCCCGGGGCTCTACGAAAAACAGGTTTGTGGAAGTCCCGGATGGGACGGCCGTGGGTAGCCCGGGATTCAATCCCGGGCGGCGAAGCGTTCCAGATATAGCCCGGGACTCGCTTCTTCCATCATCGCGCACCCTCTAAGATAAGCCGGCGGGTTCTCTGCCCGGCCGGCAACTCAGAGTAAGGAGAACGAAATGCGGAATCTTCTTCGTAGCCTGATGCTGGCCCTCGTCCTGGTACCCGCCCTGGCGGTGCCGTCCGCGAAAGCCCTGACGGTCCCCTCCACCCTGGAGGCGTGCGTCGACGAATCCGGGCTCTGCAGTGGCAGTGGCGCTGCTTGCGCCACGAAGTCGCAATGCGGGCCGGGCCAAACCTGTATCTGTCAGTAAACGATTGAGCCGGGGGCCGGGCCTCCAGGCCTGCCCCCTCGCTTCAAACCCGCTTTCCCAGGATTGTAGGTCAGCCCCTTCTCTTCTGGCTCCTGATCCGGTACAGGCGCTCCGTAAAGCCGCCTTCGCTTTCAAAAGCATGGGCCTGGGCCGTCAACTGGCGGTCGAGCAAGTAGCAGCACAGGTTCAGCAAGGAGAGGGCCGCGTTGGCCACCAAGGCAGAAGAGCTCACGGACTGAGACCGACCTCCACGGACCAACACAGACGCGACTCCAACCTCTGCCTGACCGTCCCTGCCAGTCCGTGTCCGTCCCTGCTCGTCCTCAACCCAAAGGCGTACTTCCTCGACCGTAGCGCAGCGCTTCGCCTTGAAACGCACCAGCGCCGGATGATCCGGCGGCAAGAGGGGCAGCCCTCGCTGCCGCAGGAAGTCTTCGTAGTCGAGCCGCAGTTCCTCCAGGCTGGCCCGCGCGACGTTGGTCAGCTTGAGCTCCGTTTTCTTCGAAGTGCCCGACGCCTGGCTCCCCTCGGCAATGTTTTGCACTCCGCTGCGCGCCGCCTGCACCATCTGATCGCGAGTTCGGCTCCGGCGGTCCACGTATCGTTCGCAGAAACGTACCGTAACGTCGTAGATCAGTTGCCCCAACTGGAAGCTCTTCAGCTTCCGGTACCCCCCATGTTTCGGAATCAGCGGCTCATCGGTCCCCACGATCTCCCCCTGGCCTCCTGGAAACGATATCGTCCTGAGCAGAAGATATCAGCGGCTACGGTACTTTTTCTCGACTCCGAGAACCAGCGGCGTAACCCGACCCCTCAAGTACGCCACCTCCGAGACCTTTGGGCTTGCCTATCCTCCTCTTCGTGACTACAATGTAGTCACGCCAGGAGAGCCCATGAAAGCACGCATCGTACGCATCGGCAACTCACAGGGGATCCGCATCCCGAAGCCGCTCCTCGAGCAGACAGGGCTCCGGGACGAGGTCGAGATCGAGGTGGAAGGCAATCGCCTCGTCATCTGTGCCCTCAGCCATCCGCGGGCGGGCTGGGATGAGGCGTTCCAGGCCATGGCACGCCAGGGCGATGACGCTCTCCTGGACGGTGGTGAGCTCCTACCGACTCAGTGGGACGAGAAGGAGTGGGAGTGGCGGTAGAGAGATCGGACGTCTACCTCGTCAATCTCGACCCCACGATCGGAAGCGAAATCAAGGAGACCCGCCCCTGCCTGGTGATCTCGCCAGACGAGATGAACCGGCATCTTCGCACCGTCATCGTTGCCCCACTGACCAGCCAAGGCCGCCTCTATCCCACGCGAGTTCGTTGCCTTTTCGACGGCAAGGAGGGATTGATCGTCCTCGATCAGATTCGCACCGTGGACGTCACGAGCCTCGTGAGAAAAGTGGGCCGGATCGAATCGGCCATCATGGTGACCGTTTTAGCAGCCTTGGGACAGATCTTTGCGGAGTAGAAGAGCGAAGTCGAGACCGAAATCCGGGATGACTCGGCGGACTGTCGTTCAGGAGAGACTCCGTGGTCGCACTTACGCCGCCAGCGTCGGATGATCGAGGCGCCGTACCGCATACCGCAGGCAAGCGGCGATATCGTCCGGTTCCAAGTAGGGATAGGCCTCGAGGATCTCGTCCTGGCTCTGACCCTCTGCCAGGAGATCGAGAACGTCCGTCACTCTGATCCGCATCCCGCGGATACAGGGGCGGCCCCCGCACTGGTTCGGGTTGATCGTGATCCGGTCAAGCAAGTCTGCCATGGGGCCGCCTCCTCAAGAAGGAAGGTACCAAAGCACCCGATGCTCGGGCAAACGTCGACGCTTGTCCCCACCTGGTCTGTCCGACAACAGGTGGCGGGACCTAGGCTGACGCCACACGCCTGCCTACTCGGGATTATTCGGGTGGAACCTATTCCTCCTGGCGCGATCCGGCAAGCAGCGAAGGGTAAGGTGTCCGAAGGGCAGATCTTCAGCGATAAATATTCTCTCAGAACGCAGGCGCACGTGCTTGACTGACTTCTTGATAGACTCGGGAAGACACTTATGCGCTCGTGAAGCCTCTTACGAAAGCTTCAGAAGCCTAAGAAGCCCTTATATAACAGCCCAGAATTGGGAAACGAACCTACCGCCCACTCTATCCCATTCCAAATCACTTCTCTCTTACAAGAGAATCTAGCTCTTCTATCACTTCCATATGCAACTCACCCAATTCTCCTTCCTTAACAACCCTTTCATATCTGTCCAATGCAACCCCGCGGATGTCTGAGTCCACTCCTCTAGTGTCCTCTAGTATCAGTTCGATAAAGTGCCCAAACCCAGCAACATCCTCTTGCTCTACGGGAAGCACCCTCAGCAACCGGATCCAAGCACTTTTCTCTCCCGAACCTGCATTTACCAATTTATCAAAAATATTCAGCCTGATGTCCGCATTGACCACCGGAAACTCAGTTAGCCCTAAAAGGCAGATCCCTCCCGCCCCAAGGGCTCCGCCGTCACAAATTTTTAGAACTTCTTCGACTGATAACTCAGTGCCCTTCAAGCGCACTTGTCGCAAAACTTCCGGCCCCCCATGAGTTCTCAGCAATGAACTCAATAGCAGAGAGATCATATAGGCAAAGGTATAGCGAGCCTTTTGACCCCGAATTTTCGACAGCTCCGAACAAAGCTCACTCAACAATACCACAGCCTTGCTAGGAATATTACCTCCAAGCACCCAAGCCACTACCGCACCGAGAGAATCACGATGCTCATACAAGCCGACAGCTATAACCTGATAACGATCCATTAGGTTGCGCTCAGCGCCAGGAACTCTGCACAGAACAGACAGAGCTACAACGAAAGAATCTACTGACGCCTGCCGGAGAAGCTCATCCACAAGTGAAAGCACCTCTCCAACAGCCTCGCGCGACCATTCAAAAAACCAAAAGAAAGCGTTTGAGATTGCCTCCCTAAGGCCAGATGCTCCGTCCTTATCTATTGTTTCTAGTATGTACGACGAGAGTATACCAAGAGCTTTGATGCTTTCGCCTTGATTAAACGATCCCGCGCCTGGAACTTCTACATATGAAGCCCAGAACTCTCCCGGCTCCACTCCATATCGCTGAGCCAGCGCCGCCAAGCTCTCAGGAATTAACGCTGAACTCTGCAACATGCGTGAAAAGGCAAACAATTTACGTACGCTCAACGGAGAGGACCGCTGAAATTTAGCCAGCTCAGATGCAACGTTTCGAGCACTTTCAATCTCTGCCTCAAGGCTCACAGCCATTAACTCTTCAGGCAAGCGTTCGCCTCTCAGGATATATCTCACAACGATACGCAACAAGGGCCATCGCCAAAGAACGAATTCTTCTAATCCAGAAAAATTCAATTCAAGCCATTCGCCTTTGCAAGAAGCTATCATCGAGGTAACTCTCTCAGAAGGACCAGCGATACCAGCAATCACAAACGAGAGAGAAGCTCGAGCCCAGGGATTAACTTCTTTATTAAGAGACCATTCCCACAGCAGACTAGGATAAAGAGGAAACCGATCAGCAGCCACCTTCAATTCTGCATCGGGAGAGCCCACCTGAACCATGGAGATAAGTTGACGACCAGCAAATCGCCGGCTTTTAGCCAGACTGCTCAAAAGGGACCATGCCCTGAGTAATTCTATGAGCTGCTCGCCTGGCTCAAAAGGATTTATCTCCGCAAAAGCAACTTTTGCGTAGTGGTTATTCCGCATTAACCAAGGCAATACCCTTAGCTTCTTAACCAAGCCTTCAAGCTCGACCGAAGAAAGCTTCAGGCTCCTTATGAAGGATGCACAATAGGGCGCCGATCCCTGCCATGTATGCCATAAATTGTTAGCCCCCCGGCTCAGCCATATTTCCCAATTTTCTCTTACCATCCCTGCCAGGATCACAGGATCTATACGCAGGTCGACGCCAAGCGTAAGGGCCTCCGCGATAAGGTCTGAATCACCGCTAGACAGCAGCGCTCGCATGCACGGCAAAACAGGCTTTTTAGCGCTGTATAGCGACATCCATACTGTTACAACTTGAGGTAAAAGAGAGAAAGGAAAACCGCTCAGCTTTCTGACCAGAATTGGCCTGACTATGTCACGGCGGTCCTCTCGTGTAACTTTTTTCAGATTATCTCTCAGGTGCCGCATCCTGCCGGGACTCAGAGGCACGTCGAGAATTGTCAAAGCATACTCTAGCGCACCGTATTGAAGATCACGGTTTGCAGCGAAGGTTCCATCAACCGCGATTTCAAGCGCAAGCCAGGCACCTCTTCTCAAATACAAATCGGGAGTCTCGCGGTCAACGGCCCGACAGACCAACTCAAGAATGTTGGCCGCTTCCCCCTGAAAGTTCCTCACCACTCTCCCAGAAAAGAACAACGCCACATTACTCCAATGTTCGTGTCGCGCTATCTCCTTCAGCCTCCTGAAGCGCTGAGCAGTGTCACTCGCTGTCTGCGCAAGAAAGACAGCCGCAAAAAATTCTTGGAGAGAACGCAGTTCAAAACCAAAATAGCCCGGCTCTGGCTCCACAAGCAAGACTAGTCGCTCGCGTGCATCGTCCACCATCTGACGAGCTTTAACGGAAATAACATCATCACGAGATTGACGGTCTTGACTGCGAAGAAATCTTTCAACGGTTTCTCTGAATTGCGATTCGGAGAGAAGAGATCGGGTATTTCCCTTACCTGCACGTCGGTGAAGTAGGTAGCCTAAAAACGCATGGAGACCAAATAGCAAGCCCTCTTCCGTTCTCAATATACCTCTTCCCTTTGCCCTCTCTCTTCTAAAAATAGTATTCCAGTATTCCTGGAACAAAGCTTCTCGCTGAGCAGGCGGGCGGCCTCCATCTTTGATCACAAGCAAGATGATCGCAACCTGAAGAGGGGTTGAGAGTATAAGCCGGGTATGCTCTTCCTCTTGACATTCATGCAAAGTTTCTATTATTCGCTGACGCTCCTCAGCGATAGAGACCTTGACCCTCGCCCACCTCCTTGCATATTCATCCACCTTCTCTCGGGAGAGCGCCTGCAATTCCAGATGCACATACTCAATCGGATCGAAATCGTTTAAATACCCAGTTGGGCGAGAGGTAGACATTATCTGGAGATCAATGCCTCGCATAGCGTCGACTCTCGACTGGAACTCCTTAAGTTTATCCAATGTTTCCTGGCGCAGCACTGACTCAACAACCTCATCAAGCCCGTCCAGGATCAACAAACAAGGCCTTCCCCTAAGGATCTCATGAATATCGCTACCCGCGACATCTTTAGCAGAGTCATGAGATAATTGCTCAGCTAAATAGGCCTCCAAAGTGCCGTAACCTGCTTTATCAGACAACCACTGTGCAAAATATTTCAATATTACCCTGAACGGCAGCCGCTTTTTCGTAGGAGTCAGATCTTTACTGTCACCTACACCTCCAATGAACTCACCAACCCTATCCAGCAGCGCCGCCCGATGGATCTGCGCCAAATACTGACCAAGTGTAGATTTGCCTTGACCAGGCCCACCGATCACCATCGTTTTGCCATTAGCCTCGCGCAAAAACCAAGATAAAACAGAAAAATTTCTGTCACGAAATTTTTCAAACCGGTTTATGCGGTAAATATGCTTACCCTCTTGGGAAATAGACATACCTGGCCCAATGTCACGGAAACGTACCTCCAGATCTATAAACACATGCCGCAATGGCGTCGTTCGATCTGGATCATACTCACCAGCCTGATCTAGTCGTGCATACTGATCTCTCTCAAGACAAGTTGTCAAATAAAGGCGCACCGTTTCATCCAGCCTCTCAGAAAGGCGCTGACTGGAAACATCTCCATGAATCGTACTGACTAACCGCCCTAATTCGACATCCCAATTAGCTGAGTCGGAAAAATCGGCATAGGTAAGAATCTTCAATCTTCGAGGAAGCTCGCACGGTTGCAACAACAAAGGTAACGTCCGCTGCCTTACACCCACAGGATCAGAGGATTGAGAAAGGATTGATTCGAACGACGCCCATTCGCTCTTCACCCAAGATGGACTGAGCACCAATATAGTTCTACCGCTTCTCTCCACAGCATCTTCCATATTCTGAATACTTGAGATACCAATAGCAAAGTCTCTCCAGTCGATGCACACTGCAATAGATGCAGCCTCCAATCTTGGCAAGAGCCACGTTCGAACCCACTCCTTATCATCATGGCTGTAGCTAATAAAAAGATCATATGATTCTTTCATCATCAGATTGTACCTCCTTGCTAGGTTCAAAGCAATCGGCTCAATGACCTGACGTTCTGTCTGTTTTTAAAGAGTAGAGCTGAGGGGATAGGCCTGATTCACTATCGCTCTCCGCAGCCTCCGAGACGTCCTGCCAAAAGTTCTTTTCGGCCTCGTCCAAGGCATCGCCTCAAAAAAGGCAGCCGGCACCGTTTACAGGGCATTCTCAGGCTAGCGGCCCAGGTTGCTCTTATAGTAGCAGATCGATTCTTTCGTCCCTTGGAGAGCCCAGAGGACGAAACGGCCACCCTAGCAATGGCGAAGTTGGCCCTCTCCGGACAAGGCCAGCTACAGCACCAACCTCGGACAAAGCCTTGCTAATCCGGACGGCGGAAGAGCCGGCCCTCGCGGGAGCGGAGCGGATCTACACCCAACCGGAAGACCTCCCGGAACCGCCGCACCGTGCTGCCGCTGCCGTAAGAGGGTGGTTCCACACCAATTTCTCACCCCGTTACAGGCAGTGATTTGGGCGGGGCTTGCCAGACGGAAGGTTACGCCCGGTAGATAGGCGCCAGAAGGCACTTGGATAGTTGCAAGCGACCCACCTGTGGAACCCTTGCCTCCCAAGGGAAGTGTACTCACGTCGGGTGTCCCGCGGCACGCCTCCACCTTGCGCCAGTAAAAGAAGTAACGGAAGGCCGAAGGGAGTGGCCGCTATTTCCACTCCCTCCAGTACGTCGATTGTCAAAGAGCAGACGCGCGAGTCGTACATGTTGTCGGTGGCATGCCGCCCCTCAGCTACTACCCCTCACTTCGGACCAGGCGGCGCTCTTGAGAGGCCGCGCCCACGGCCTTGGCCGTACCCGAAGTGGTGTTGAAGACCAGCAGGTACGGTCCGGCGCTACGCACTTAGCGGATGAACTCCTCCATCTCCCCATCCCCCGCAAGATGCCGAGAGCCTGCAGATCCTGGCTGACACTCGACTGCGTCACCGGGTAGCTCCAATTTGCGCAGGGCCCGCTCGATCTCATCTCCGACTCATCGGATGGTCCGCCAAGAGTTCGAGGACGACCCCGCAGCGGCTGTCCTGCATAGAAAGTAGCCTCTTGCCAACATTCGTGCACTACACTCTAATTGTACACGCCATGACCCACGACGAATACGAACATAGCAAGCTCCGCCTCGAAGAGCAGCGCCGCTCCGGCGTCGAGCTGGTGGAAGCGGCCTATCAGGCCCAGATCCGTGCCCTCGATCTGGTCTGGATGCTCCAAGGGGGCGTGGGCCCGGTGGCTTTCTCCTCGGGAGCTACCCCACCGGCCCCTGCTCCCCCTGCCCCGGCGTCGGCTCCTCCGGCGGAGCGACCCCGGCGCCGGAGCGCGCCCGAGGTGGACGATGATGTCCGCGCGGCGTTCCCGCGGCTGCCCGAGCGGTTCACGCGCCGCGAGGTCTGTGAGGCGCTCGGCTATGAGCCGGATCGCGGCGCCCTGTACCGGGTACTGCAGATGCTGAAGACGGAAGCCCTCGTCCGGATCGAGTCCGCCGGGGAGGGGCAGCGGGCTACGGTCTATCGCAAGACCGGGGGCGCGCATTCGCCCTCGCCCGCGTGACATCCGGCACTCTTCCGGAGGCATTCGCCCCCATGGAGCGGACATCCGCCTCGGATCACCGCGCATTCGCCCCCGTTCGCGGGGGTTCGCCGCGGGCTTCCGTAACATTCGCCCCGAGTCCCGGGATGCACGGGAATGCTCGCCGCTCGTTCGGGAAGGTTCGCGTGCTTCCCGCTCCGGGTTCTGGCTCATTCCCCTGTCTTCGTGCGCTATCGCCCTCGAGTTCTGGGACATTCCCCTGGCGTGGCGGATCATTCCCGAAGAGGGGGCGGTGATTCGCCCGGAGTATTTTGTGTCCGCCCTCCCGTGGGCAATGACGCGCCCCGGGATCGGTATGATCGCCCCACCGGAACGAATGATCCAGGACTTGGGGCGAATGTGCCAGCACTCGGGGCTCGTGTTTTCCCAACTGGGGCGAATGCGCGCCCAGCCGGGGGGAATGACGCGGGAATCCCGGCGGATGAACCGCGAATCGGGGCGCGGAACCGAATAGCCCTTCCACGCCGCGGCGGAGCGGATCTACGCCCGCCGGAAGACCTCCCGGAACCGGCGCACCGCGTTGCCGCTGCCGCAGATGTAGACGGCGTCGTCGGGCTTGAAGCGGAAGTCGGCGGGGAACTCGACCAGGACGTCGTCGCCGCGCTCGACCGCGACGACAGAGCAGCCGGTGCGCTCGCGGATGGCGAGGCTCGCGGGGTGGCGGCCGGCGAGGCCGTCGGGGACGATCTTCAGGATCTTGAGCTGCGGATCGACCGCGACCGACTCCTGGCCCAGCAGCTTCTTGGCCAGCATCTGGCCGGAAACCTGGCTGATCGAGAGCGCGTAGTCGGCCCCCGCGCGGTGGATGCGCTCCACGTTCTCGGCCTCGTTGACGCGGGCGATCACCGGCACCCCCGGCGCCAGATCCTTGAGGATCACGGTCGCGAAGAGGGTGGCGCTGTCGGCGTCGAGGGCCAGGATCACCGCCTGAGCGTCCTTGACCCCCGCCGTCTCGAGCAGCCGGACGTCGAGGACGTTGCCCACCAGGTCCACCTCCGGGCCGGGGTGGCGGTCGATCAGCTTGACCTCCTCCCCCACCGCGCGCAGCAGCTCGGCCACCTTGCGCCCCACCTCGCCGCCGCCGCCCACCACGAACGGCCCCTCGCGCCGCAGGGTCACCGCGCCCCCCGCGAGATCCTGCAGGCGATCGACGCTCTCCGGGCTCCCCACCACGACCAGGATGCCGCCCGGCTCGAGGCGGAGCCCCGAGCCGTCGGGCACCAGGAGCTCGCCGCCGATCCACTGGCCGACCACCTTGGCCCCGGTGCGCGTGCCGATCGCGGTCTCGTCGAGCGTATGGCCGGCGAGCGGACTCTCGGGGCTCACCCGCAGCTCGGCCACCTCCAGGTTGCGCCCGAGCTGCTGGATCCCCCCCACGCGCGGGTTGATGCGGGCCGAGGCGCGGGCGGCGAGCGCCGCGCCCAGGATGTGCCGCGGGGTGAAGACGGCCGTGGCGCCGGCGAGCATCATGGGCCGGCGGTGGAAGGGGTCCTCGACCAGCGCCAGGATGGTGCCGCGGAAGCCGAGCTGGCGCGCCGAGAGGCTGAGAGCGGCGTTCTCGTCGTCGCTGCCGTTGGCGATGATCGCCCGCGCCTTCTCCAGCCGGGCCGACCGCAGCGCCCCCTCGCTCAAGGAACGGTGGACGATCCGCACTCCGCCCTCGAACAGGCGGCGGGCCACCGAGTCGTCCGGCTCCAGGACCAGCGTCGGCACGTCCGCCCCCGCCAGTTCCTCCAGGAGCGTCTCGACCGCCGGCCCGTAGCGGTAGACGACCACGTGCCCCTCGAGGTCTTTCGCCACCTCCTGCGGCAGCCGGATCTCGAACCGCTCTTCCAGGAAGGGGATGAGATAGATCGGAAAGATCAGGAAAACCAGGAAGACGCCGAGGAACTGGACCGCCACCACCAGCACCACCATCACCGGGTGGCGCCACCCGGAGTCCGCGCCATAGCCGGTCGTGCTCAGCGTCTCGCCCGCCCACTCCAGGCTCTGCCAGAAGGTGCGCGGCTTCCCCTCGAGCGCCGCCATCCCCCACATGTAGAGGAAGGAAGAGGCGAGCACCGTTAGGAGCAGGCTGAGAATCAGGACGGCCAGACGGCGGCGGGAGCGGCGCACGGGGGGTATTGTAGGCGCGGGACTCCTCGCGTGCTCTTCTCTGGGGCGTCCGTGGCCTGCGGACCTCAACCCCTATCCCCTTCTCCTGAAGGAGAAGGGGGACGACTGCGGTACGTCTTGCCCGTAAGGCCCTCCCTCTCCTTCAGGAGAGGGATCGAGGGTGAGGTCGCAGGCCACGGACGCCGAATCGAACGGGGCCACCCCTCTAATACGGCATATCCTCCTCCTCCATCCCGAAGTGGTGCCCCAGCTCGTGGACCACGGTGTCGCGGATCTCGCGGATCACCTGCCGGCGGTCGCGGCAGAAGCGGAGGATGGGGCCGCGGTAGATGAAGACGCGGTCGGGCATGGCGGCCTGGTAGAAGCTGTCGCGGTCGGAGAGGGGGACCCCCTGGTAGAGGCCGAACAGCTCCTCGTCCGGCTCCATCCCGAGGGCCTGGAGATCCTCGGGGTCCGGCTCGTCCTCCACCATCACGGCCACGTTCTCCAGCAGCTCGGCGAATTCCTCGGGGAGCCCCTCCAGCGCGTGCTCGACCAGGGCCTCGAACTCTTCAGGGGGGATACGCATGAGGATAGATTACCAAGCGTGCGCCTCCGTATCCGACCCCTCGCCGCCGTTCTCCTCCTCGCCGCCCTCCATATGGCGGTGTTCGATCGCGGCCTCGGCGGCGACGGATGGGCGAGCTTCGCCACGCTCCAGTCGCTGGCGGACGACGGCGATCCCTTCGTGGAGGACGATCACCGCGGCGTGATGAACGGGCTGGTGGGCGGGCCAGGAGGGCATCTGGTTCTGCAATATCCTCCCGGCATCCTGGCGCTGGACGCCCTCCCCTTCCTGGCCGGCCGGGCGCTCGACCGGGGGCTGCCGGCGGGGTGGATGGCGAACGGGGTCGATCTGCCCCCCGCGGGCCGGGTGCCGCGCGGGGTGTTCTTCTCGGCGGCGATGATCGTGCTGGCTCGCAACGCCGCGACGCTGCTGGGAATGCTATGGATCGCCCGCGCCCTGCGCCGGATCGGATTCCCGGAAGGGATCGCCGCCGCCGCGACCGCCTTCACCTTCTTCGGCGGGCCGCTGATCTTCTACTCACTGGTGGGGATGACCCACGCGCCAGCCTTCGCTCTGGCCGCTCTGCTGCTCCTGGCGCTCGTCCGCCAGCGGGAGACCGGGAGCGTGAGGCTCGCCCTTGCGGCCGGGGCGATCGTGGGCGGGGCGGGGATGGTGCGGTATGGGTCGGTGACGCTGGCGGCGCCGGCCTTGTTGGCGATGGTGGGAGCGGTCTTTCATCGCCCGGGATTGAAATCCCGGGCTACCGCCGGCCGTCCCTGGGCCGGGACTTCCAAAAGAGTCCTCGCCTTTGGGGTTGGATTAATCTTCCCTCTGCTGGCTCTCCCCTTCTGGTGGGAATGGCTGTTCGGCTCGTGGCGGCCGCCTTACGGGGGGACGTGGGCGATTTCGGCCGCGTCGCCATGGAACGTGCTGTTCTCCCCGGTCCATGGGCTCTTTCTGTTCCATCCGGCGCTACTGCTGGCGGTGGCGGGGTTGGTGGGATTGGGGATGTCCCGGATGGGACGGTCGTGGGTAGCCCGGGATTTCAATCCCGGGCGGCTCAATCCCGGGCGGCGATGGGCCGCGATCGCCGCCGTCTGGTTCCTGGCGGTGGCGGTGCTCTATGGCTGGTGGTCGGAGTGGAACAATGCCGGCGGCTATGGCCAGCGGTTCCTGATCGACGCCCTGCCTGCCCTGAGTATCGGCTTCGCGATGTTCCTGGCCGGCGGCCGGACCCGGCTCAAGGCGGCGGCCGCCGTGGGGGCGGCCCTGGTGGGCTATGTCCTCTTTTTCGCGGCGGTCGGCGGATTGGTCTTGCCGCCGGCGGGGCTGCCGTGGCCCCAGCGGCTGGGGGATTACGCGCCGCTGCTCCGCAATCCCCCCAGCCCCGCCGAGATGGCGGATGCCCTGCGCCGGGCGTCGCTGCCGGCGCGGGCGGCCTCGCGCCAAGCTTTCCCACGATAGACTTCCCGCATGTCCGTCCGCCTCGACAAATGGCTCCATGTGGCTCGCGTGTTCAAGACGCGCACCCAGGCGACCCACGCGGTCGATCTCAACCGGGTACAGGTCAACGGCCAGACGCCCAAACCGCACCGGAACCTCGTCATCGGCGACCGCATCGAGGTGGAGATCGGCGAGTGGACGCGCGTGCTGATCGTCAAGGAGCTGAAGGACAAGCCGGTCTCGAAGGAAGAGGCCCGCACTCTCTTCGAGGATCTCAGCCCCCCGCGCCCCGAGTCCGACCCTCTCCAGCGGCTGATGCGCCGCCCGCCGGCCCTGCGCGAGAAGGGCGCCGGCAGGCCTACCAAGAAGGAGCGCCGGGAGATCGACCGCTGGGAAGATGGAACGGAGGGAGAGGAGCCGCAGACCTGATCCTGGACAAGGAGATATGTCGGACTCTTTGTCCATTATTTAGCGCTGCCATTTCTTGACACTCTCTAGACGTTGTTGCTAATCTCGCCTCGATGTCGACGAACTCATCGAGCGCCAGCAGCCCGCGGCATCCGATCGGCGTGGTGGCTCGGCGCACGGGGCTCAAGCCGGACCTGATCCGCGCCTGGGAGCGGCGCTATGGCGCCGTGGAGCCCGGGCGTACGGACACCCGCCGGCGCTTCTACTCCGACGAGGACGTCGAGCGCCTCCTGCTCCTGCGGCGGGTGGTCAACACCGGCCGGGGGATCAGCCAGGTGGCGAATCTCTCCAACGCGGAGCTGATGGCGCTGATCGAGTCGGAGCCGGCTCCCCCGGCCTACGTGCCGTCCGGGCCGGCACCGGTTGGCGACGAGTTGGACGAGGTCGCCGAGACGTTCCTCGGCCGCTGCATCGCCGCGGCGCAGCGGCTCGACGTGCGGGAGATGGAGCTCGAGCTCGACCGCGCCTCGGTCCTGTTCAGCCGCACCCACCTGATCGAGCGGGTGCTCGTGCCACTGATGCGGCGGATCGGCGAGCTCTGGCATCAGGGGGCGCTGCGCCCCATCCACGAGCACATGGCCTCGGCGGTGGTGCGCTCGTTCCTCGGCGGCATGCAGGGCGCCTATCATCCGGAGGTCTCGGCGCCGCATCTCGTGGTCACCACCCCGGCGCGCCAGCGGCATGAGCTCGGCGCGCTGCTCGCCGCCGCCACCGCCGCCGGTGAGGGGTGGCAGGTGACCTATCTCGGGCCGGACCTGCCCCCCGAGGAGATCGCCGCCGCCGCCCTGCAGAAGGGGGCGCGAGCGGTGGCGATCAGCATCACCTACCCGCCCGACGACCCCACGCTGGTCGACGATCTCCGGCGGCTGCGCCGGCTGCTGGGAACCCGCACCTCGCTGATCGCCGGCGGCCGCGCCTGCACCGCCTACGGCGCGATCCTGCAAGAGATCGGCGCCATCCAGGTGGAAGACCTGGCCGGCCTGCGACGCGAGCTGCATGTTCTGCGGTCCTCGGCGCTGGGCGAGCCTGGGGCGCGCTGAGCCTCAGGACAAATATCCAGACAAAGTCTAGACAAACATCGGCAGGCTCAGTTTCCCAGAAACTCCCCCACCGGCGACAGCGGCTCGCTGTGCTCGCAGAGGATCTTGAAAACCATCATGATCGGCACCGCGAGGATGGCGCCGGTGATCCCCCACATCCATCCCCAGAAGGTGAGGCCGAGGAAGATCACCACCGGATTGAGGGTGAGCCGGCGGCCGAGGATCATGGGCGTCAGCAGGTAGCTCTCCAGGAGATGCAGGCCGAGGAAGGCGCCCGGCGGGATCAGCGCCCGCGGGAGGTCGGGGAAGGTGAGCAGCCCCACCATCGCCAGCACCGCGACCATGGTGATCGCCCCGAGATAGGGGATGTAGTTGGCGAAGGTCGCGAGCACCCCCCAGAGCAGCGGATTGGGCACGCCGATCAGCGCCATGGCCCCCCAGACCAACAGCCCCATCACGACGTTGATCAGCGTGATCGTGGCGAGATAGGTGGAGACCTCGCTCTCGATCTGGCGCGCGATCTCGACCGCCCGCTGCTTGTCCGCCCGGCTCGGCAGCACCTTGATCAGCTTGCGCAGGAACAGGTCCCCGGAGGCGAGCAGGAAATAGAGGAGGATGAACATCACCACGGCATCGGCGACGAATTCGGTCGCCCGGCTGAGCACCCGGGAGCCCAGGCTCTCCGTCGTCACCTGCACCTGCTGGGTCTTCGGCCCGCCCGTGACCTTGGTGATCTTCTCGACCTGCTCGGTCGCCTTGCTCATCGTCTGCACCGGCTTCTTGAGGTCGCGGATCCGGCTCTCCACCTTGCGCAGGCTCTGCGGCGCCTGCCCGATCCATTCGTAGGCCGGAGTGGCGAGCTCGAAGATGCCGAGCCCCAGCAGGCCGAGCAGGCTGAGGATCACCAGTCCCGCTCCCAGGGCTTCCGGGATGTGAATTTTTTTCAACCCCCGCACGATCGGGCTCAGCAGGAAGTTGAGCAGCAGGCTGAGGACGATGGGGAGGAAGAACGCGCGGCCGAAGTAGAGCGTGTAGAAGCACGCCAGGAGGAACAGGCCGCTGAGCGCGAACGAGCGGATGCCGAACGCCCCCTGCAGGGCGTCGCGGAGATTCTTGATGTCGGGACGGGGAAGCTCCTCTTCGGGAGTCTCCTTGCGGATCGCTTCCAGCATGGCGGACCTCGGATCGAGTCGGACCCATAGATTCTACGCGGCCGGCGCCCAAAAGCGCCGGCCGCTATCTACGTCAGTCCCGCTGAATCCGAGGTCAGGCTCTTCGGACCAGGCCCATGAGGAGCGAGATCACGAAGACCACCAGGAAAAGCACGAACAGGATCTTGGCGATCCCGGCGGCGCCCGTCGCGACGCCGCCGAATCCGAAAACGGCTGCGACCAGTGCCACGATCAGAAAGATCAGGGCCCATCTCAGCATGTTTGTTTTCCTCCGCTACCGACCGGACCGGTCCGGCCGGGAGAAGCCAAAAAAGAGCCAGAGGCACGCATGGGAGGATTCGCTAGGATGTTTACGCCTCTGGCCGGTTTTCTACATAAGCAATGTATGTGCCAGATCAGGTTCCAGGATTCTCGAGCAGCCGGCGGATCCCCTCCAGGGTGTCCGCCTGCTCGGGGGTCTTGTCGGTCCGCCAGCGGGCGATGCGGGGGAAGCGGACGGCGATCCCCGACTTGTGGCGCGGGGAGAGGGCGATCCCCTCGAAGGCCAGCTCAAAGACCTGCAGCGGCTCGACCGAACGCACCGGCCCGAACTTCTGCACGGTGTGGCGGCGAAGCCAGCCGTCGAGAGTGACGATCTCCTCGTCGGAGAGCCCCGAGTAGGCCTTGGCGATCGGCACCAGCTCGGCCCCGGACCAGACGGCGAAGGTGTAGTCGGTGAGCAGGTTCGCCCGCCGGCCATGCCCGGCCTGGGCGTAGACCAGCACGGCGTCGACGGTGAAGGGCTCGGTCTTCCATTTCCACCAGTCCCCCCGCTTGCGGCCGGTGCGGTAGGGGGAGGCGAGGCGCTTCAGCATCAACCCCTCGACGTTGCGCTCGCGCGCCTCCTCCCGCGCCCGTGCCAGATCCTCCCAGGTGGCCGCCTCGACCCGGGGGGAGACGAGCAGGAACGGGCGGCCACGGTCCAGTAGCCGTTCGAGGCTCTGCCGCCGTTCGGCCAGGGGGCGCTCGCGCGCGTCGCGGCCGGCGATCTCCAGGACGTCGTAGCCCATGAAGACGGCGGGCGCCTCGGCGAGCACCTTTTCCGTCAGCTTCTTGCGGCCGATCCGTCTTTGCAGCACGGAGAACGGCAGCGGCCGGCCGTCGCGCCAGGCGAGGATCTCGCCGTCGAGCACCGTGCCGTCGGGCAGCAGCGGCAGCGCCCCCCGGGTGAGCTCCGGGAAGCGCTCGGTGATCAGCTCCTCGCCGCGCGACCAGAGGTGGACCGCTCCGCCCCGCCGGATGAGTTGCGAGCGGATGCCGTCCCACTTCCACTCGGCGAGCCACTCCCCGGCCTCGCCGAGCGTCTCGACTGGCGCCTCCAGCGGCGAGGCCAGATAGAAGGGGTAGGGGCGGGAGGCGTCCTCCTCGTCCTCCGCACCGGGGGTGAAGAGGCTCTCGTAGAAGGACGCGGTGGGTTCCCAGGTGCCCATCAGGCGATGGGCGACCACCGGCTGCGGCACCCCGGCGATCTGGGCGAGGGCGCGCTCGACGAGCGTCTGCGAGACGCCGACCCGCAGCTCGCCGGTCAGCAACTTGTTGAGCACGAAGGTCTCCCACCGCGGCAGCCCCCGCCACCAGCCGGTCACCTCCGGCCGCTGTTCCTCGGGAGGACGGCCGCGCAGGGGGAGGAGCCGCTCCTCCATCCAGCGCGAGAGCGGGATCTCCGGCGCCGGCTCGGCCGGGCCCCGGCCGTCCAGCACCAGGGAGATCGTCTCCGCCAGATCGCCCACGCTGCCGTAGGACTCCTCGAAGAGCCAGTCCGGAATCCCCGCCTCCGCCATCGCCCAGCCGGCGAGCAGCCGCCCGGGGAGGAACCGTTTCAGCCGCCGGCCGGTGAGGAACCAGACCGCCCACGCGGCGTCTACCGGGGGCGCCGAGGAGAAGTAGCCGGCCAGCGCCGCGACCTTCTCGTTGGTCGAGGTGGTGCGGTCGAGCGCCTCGTAGAGGGCGGCGAAGCGCTTCAATCTTCCATCTCCCCTTCGAACGGCGTCGCCAGGGTGCCCGCCGCCACTCCCCGCTCATTGAGATACCGGGCGAGCGAGCCGGCGTAGCCGTGGGTGGTCAGCACCCGCTCGGCGCCGGTGTCGGCGATCGTGCTCAGGAGGTCCGGCCAGTCGGCGTGATCGGAGATCACGAAGCCGCGATCGAAGCCGCGCCGCCGGCGGGTGCCGCGGACCCGCATCCAGCCCGAGGCGAAGGCGGTGCTGGTGGGGCCGAAGCGGCGCATCCAGGTGGAGCCCCCGGCCGAAGGGGGGGCGAGGATCAGCTCGCCGGCGAACGACTGCCCGCGGGTGGTCTCGGCGACCGGCCGGGTGGGGAGCATCTCCACCCCAGCGCTCCGGTAGGCCTCGTTGAGCGGCTCGACCGAGCCGTGGACGAAGACCGTCCGGTCGGTGATGCGGGCGAGCTCGCCGAGGATCCGCTGCGCCTTGCCGAGGGCGTAGCAGAAGAGGACCGAGGCGCGCCCGGCCTCGCGGTTGGCCTCCCACCACTCCCAGACCTCGCGCGCCACGGCGGCCGAGGAGTCCCAGCGGTAGATCGGCAGGGCGAAGGTGGCCTCGGTAATGAAGGTGTGGCAGGCGACCGGCTCGAACGGCTCGCAGGTGGGGTCCGCCGCGCGCTTGTAGTCGCCCGAGAAGACCCAGACCTCGCCGTCCCTCTCCACCCGCACCTGCGCCGACCCCAGGATGTGCCCCGCCGGATGGAACGAAACCGCGACATCCCCGATCCGTACCGTCTCTCCAAACGGCACCCCCTCGATCACCGCCGCCTCCCCCAGCCGCCGCCGCAGGATCGGCACCGACGCCGCCGCCCCCAGGTACGCCCCGCTCCCCCAACGCGCATGATCCCCATGCCCATGGGAGATCACCGCCCGCTCCACCGGCTTCCAGGGATCGATATGAAACCCCCCGGCCTCACAGAACAGGCCGCGGTCGTCGGGGCGGAGGAGGGGGGTGCGCATTAGGTCCAGGAACGGCTCAGCGACTTATCCCGTTGTTCAACCGTGTTGAGATCGCTCAAGGCTCTCCTGGATCAGAGCTTCTCTCTTTCGTAACAAAGCTCACTTTGGATCTCCAATTTTTCGACAACCCAAATCTTCGGGACGAGCAGCACATTCCTTTCGAGTGCATCCTCCAACATCTGCCAGAACGGAGTCTCCACCTCTATCTCTTCGCAGTCGATCGCCACTTCGACATCCGTATCCGGAAGGAACCATCCGGGCTGTAGGAGAGAGCCGAAAAGGTAGACAGCCTGAATGGCAGGGAACCGAGGGGCTGATCGGCATACCGCCTCACGAGCCCGCTCCAGCACCTCCAGGCGGAGCGCCTCCTTCTCCTGCCGCTCCTGCCGAAGCTCAATATCGCGGCGAGCGTGGTACTCGCGGTAGGGGCGGAGGGCGGCTTCGTCCATCCTCTCCAGTGTATCGCCTCCCACATGTTTGCGGATCATCCACGCCATGAATGATAATCATTCACGCCATGAATGGATTGCACGTCCTCCCCAGGCTCCTGCAGCACCCTCTGAATCTGGCCCTGCGCTCGTTTCCAGTGGTCGTGGTGACCGGATCGCGGCAGACCGGCAAGAGCACGCTGGTACGGAATCTCGCCGGGGATCCGCGCCCGTACCTCACCCTGGACAACCTGGAAACCCTGGATCGCGCGCGGCGGGAGCCCGAGGCGCTGGTCCGCAGCGCTGAGCGGATGACGCTGGACGAGGTGCAGCGCTCGCCGGATCTCCTGCTGGCGGTCAAGCGAGCGGTCGACGAGCAGAAGGCCCCGGGCCGGTTCCTGCTGACGGGATCGGCCAATCTCCTGCTGATGCAGCGGATCTCCGAATCCCTGGCCGGCCGGGCGGCCTATCTGACCCTCTGGCCAATGACCCGCCGCGAACAGCTCGGAGCCGGCGCGGCCGGAGCCTGGACGCGCCTGTTCGAAGCCGAGGACCGGTCCTGGCGGGATCTCCTGGAGGCGGAGACCGCCGGGCCCGAGGACTGGCGCGATCTCGCCCGCCGGGGGGGCTATCCCATTCCGTCCCACGAGCTGGCGGACCCGGAGACGCGCGCGCTCTGGTTCGACGGCTACACCCGGACCTATCTGGAGCGCGATCTCCAGGAGCTCTCGACCGTGACCTCCCTGGTCGACTTCCGGCGACTGATGCGGGCGGCCTGCCTGCGGCTGGGCAACCTGGTGCAGCAGACGGAGCTCGGCCGCGACGTCGGACTCCCCCAGCCGACCATCCACCGCCATCTCGCGCTGCTCGAGACCTCGTACCAGCTCGTCCGCGTGCCGCCCTACGCCGTCAACCGCACGAAGCGCCTGATCAAGACCCCAAAGCTCTATTGGTGCGACACCGGTCTTGCCCTCCATCTCGCCGGCGAGACCGAGCCCCGGGGTGCTCACCTCGAGAACCTGATCCTCGCCGACCTGCTGGCGTGGCGCGACTCCCAGGTTCCCCGCCCGGAGATCCTCTACTGGCGCACTTCGACCGGTGAGGAGGTGGACTTCGTCCTCGAATGGAGGGGACGGCTCCTGCCGATCGAGGTGAAGGCGACCTCCCAGCCGCGGCTCGCCGACGCCCGCGGGCTCCTCAGCTTCCGGGCGGAGTACCCCGACCTCGCTCGCACCGCCCTCCTCCTCCACACCGGTAACGAGACCGCCTGGATCGCCGAAGGGGTGCTCGCCGCGCCCTGGTGGAAAGTGATCTGACCGGCTCATCGCCTCACAGATCCCAGGAAAGCTCGAACAGCGAAAGCTGCTCCACCCGCTCGCGCACCAGGTTCGAGGCGGTGACGCCGATCAGCCGCACCGGCCGCTTCGGGGCCTCGGTGCGGTGGAGCAGGTCGCGGGCGCAGACGGCGATCGCGGCGCGGTCGTAGACCGGGGCGGCGAAGGTCCGGGAGCGGGTCACGGTCGTGAAGTCCTCGTAGCGCACCTTGAGGGTCAGCGTGCAACCCGCGAGCCCGGAACGGGCGAGGGTGCCCGCCAGCTCGTTCGACATGCGGTCGACCTCCGCCAGCATCGCGGCGAGATCGGTGAGGTCCTCGGCGTAGGTGTTCTCGGTCCCCAGGCTCTTGCGCTCGCTATGGGTCTCGACCGGGCGGTCGTCGATCCCGCGCGAGAACTCGTGGAGGATGCGGCCGTGCTTGCCGAAGCGGCCGATCAGATCCTCGAGCTCCACCCCGCGGAGATCGGCGATGGTCTGCACCTTCATCTCGTTGAGCGCCCGCTCCGTCGCGGGTCCCACGCCATGGAGCCGGCGAACCGGCAGCGGATCGAGGAACGCCTGCACCTTCTCCGGCCGCACCACGGTCAGGCCGTCCGGCTTGTCGAAGTCCGAGGCGATCTTGGCGATCAGCCGGTTGGGCCCGACGCCGATGCTCACCGTCAGCCCCCGCTCCTCGCGCACCCGCCGCCGGATCTCCCTGGCCAGCGCCGTCGCGCTCCCCGCCGCGCCCAGATGGTCGGTGACGTCGAGGTAGGCCTCGTCGATCGACACCGCCTGCACCAGCGGGGTGAGCTCCCTGTAGATGGCGAAGATCTTCTCCGACTCCTTGGAGTAGCGGCGGAAGTCGGGCGGGATGAAGATGGCGTCCGGGCAGAGCCGCCGGGCGCGCGAGGAGGGCATCGCCGAATGGACGCCGTAGCGCCGGACCTCGTAGCTCGCGGCCGCCACCACTCCACGGCTCTCCGGCCGGCCGCCGATCACCACCGGCTTGCCGCGCAGGGACGGATCGTCCCGCATATGCACCGCCGCGTAAAAGCAGTCCATGTCGCAATGGAGGACCCTGCGCACAACCGTAGCTTAGCGCGAAACCCGTCGCATTTACGCCTGCGGTCAGGCCCACGCTCGTCCGCGACCGTCCCGTAAAAGAGCCATCAAGCTACCCTAAGTGGAATGCCCGGGCGACAAACCGGTAAAATGAACCAAGCTTTCGTGGACCGCAGGGCTCCGGGGCCGAACATCGGAGGGGGATGGGGAGGCCGGAGCGAGTGCAAGTGAGCCGCCTAGACTGAATAAAGGATGAGCCCCTCTCCCGTTTTCAGCCGGTCCACGCCGCGCCCGCGCGGCGTCTCTGTCCTCTTCCCTCTCCTGGCATTGATGCTGTGCGGGGCCAAGGGGGCGCCGCCCGTTCAGGGCCCTCCCCTCGCCGGCGGCCTCGTCCAGGAGCGGGAGCTGCGGGGCGGCGAGACCCACGTCTATCCGGTCGACCTCCAGGCGGGGCAGTTCCTGCGGGTCAAGGTCCAGGAGCAGGGGATCGACATCGCCGTGCGGCTGCTCGATCCCAGGGGCGCCGTGGTCACGGGGGCGGACAGCCTCAGCCCCGATGCCACGAATTCGCTCGAGGAGCTGGCGGCCTTGCCGAAGACCTCCGGGCGGTACCTCCTGGAGATCGGCGCACCCAATAAGGAGGCCCGTCCCGGCCGATACCGGTTGGAGGTCGCGGCTCTCCGTCCGGCGGCGGAAGGCGAGGACAACCTCCGAAGCGAGGCGGTGCGGTCCAGTTGGGAAGCATTCAACCCGGGCTCCGGAACCGGCGGCGAGACGCTCCGCGCTCAGATCGAGGCACGGAAGCGGGCCTTCGACCTCTGGGAGCGTCTGGGAGAACGCCGGAGGATGGCGGAATCCCTCCTGGGACTGGGACTCCTACGCTCTTCCCTGGCGGAAGAAGCCGCGACGGCCGCCGAGGACTACCTGCGCTCCGCCTCCCTGTGGAAAGAGGAGGGTGACGCCACGGCGAAGCGTTTCCAGTCCTGGGCTCTGAATAACGCGGGCCTCCTGCTAAAACATCTCGGGCACACGGAGGAGGCGCGAAAGCGTTACGAGGAGGCGCTCGCGATCACCGGTGGCGCCGAGGACGCGAACAATCAGGCGATGAGCCTCAGCAATCTCGCCATGCTCGCCGTCGAGCAGGGGGAGTTTCAGCAGGGGATCACCGCCTTCCTCGAGTCGCTTCAAAAGGCCCGTGAAGCCAACAACCGGGTGGCTCAGATCAGGACCCTCAACAACCTCGGCTACGCCTACGACCAACTGGCGGAGGGGCAGAAAGCCCTGCAGTCCTATCGGCAGGCCCTGGACCTGGCCCAGGCCATTTCGAACGCCAGGCTCGAAGCCACGGTCCTGAACAACCTCGGCGATACCTATCTCGCCCTCGGCGACTGGGAGACCGCGCTCAAACACTTCCGGCAGGCCCTGCCGATCATTCACCGTCTTGGCGACCGCGCCGAGGAGGCGAAGACCCTCATCAATGCCGGCCAGAGCTTCCAGCGTCTGAAACGCTTCGCCGAAGCCCGCAAGTCCTTCGACCAGGCGCTCGCGCTCGCACGGGCGCTCAAGGATCTGGAAACCCAGACTTTCGCTCTCGCCCACCAGGCCTCTCTTTTCGTGAAGCTGCGCCAGCCGGCCAGGGCCGTGGAGCCCGCCCAGCAGGCCCTCCGCCTGGCGCGGGGCTTTCCGGACCGCGAGGTCAGCGTGCTCTTTACACTGGGGAAAGCCCATCACGGGATGGGGGCGCTACGATCGGCTCAGGAAGAGCTGGAGAGAGCCCTGTCTATCGCCCACGACCGGGGAGACCGCTCTTTCGAGGCCGACATCGGTCTGATCCTGGCGCAGGTCGCGCGAGACAGCGGGGACCTGACGGCAGCCATGGACCGCGCCCATTCGGCGGTCGACACCATCGAGTCGATCCGCACCAGCGTCTTCGACCAGCGGCTGCGCACCTCCTTTCTGGCCACCAGACAAGACTTCTACGAGGTCTACGTCGATACCCTGATGCCGCGTCCCGGTGCCCCAGCGGACGCGGTTAGAATCGCCGAGGCCCTCCGGGTCAACGAGCGGGGGCGCGCCCGGAGCCTGCTCGACATCCTGAGCGAGTCCGGAGCCGAGCTCCGCGCCGGAGCCGACCCGGTGCTGGTCGACCGCGAGCACCGGCTGCGGGATCAGGTGAACGCCCGTGACCGTTACCGCTTCAATCTCCTCGCCGAGGAAAAGCCCGACCGGCGGAAGCTGGAGGACGCGCAGCGGAAGCTCGAGGAGACTCTCGACGAGTACGGCCGGGTGCAGGCGGAGCTGCGGGCGAGCAGCCCGGGCTACGCCGCCCTCACCCAGCCGCAGCCGCTGAGCGTCGCCGAGATCCAGGAGCGGATCCTCGACGGCAAGGCACTGCTGCTCGAATATTCTCTCGGCGAAAAGCGGAGCTTCCTCTGGGTGGTGACCCCGGACGCGGTCCGCAGCTTCACGCTGCCGGGCAGAGCCCGGATCGAGCGGCTGGCCCGCCGCTACTACGAGCTGGTAACCGCCCGCAATGAGGGGCCGCCCGGTGAGAGCCTGCAGGCCGGGAAGCAACGGATCGACAGCGCGGACGCCGAAGCCGGGCGCGCCGGGCGCGAGCTCTCCCGCATGCTCCTGGGCCCCGCCGAGCGGCTCCTCGGCGATCGTCCCCTGCTCATCGTCGCCGACGGCGCCCTGCAGTACATCCCCTTCGCCGCCCTGCCGGTCCCCTCGTCGGGCGCTCCGCTGGCCGGCGGCCACGACGTGGTGAGCCTCCCCTCGGCCTCGGTGCTGGCGGTGCTGCGGCGCGAGGTCCGCGGCCGCTCCCGGGCGCCGAAGGCCCTGGCGATCTTCGCCGACCCGGTCTTCCAGAAAAGCGACGAGCGATTGACCCGCCGGCCCGGCGAGCTCGACCGGCTGCCCCTGGCCGCCATCCACACCACCCGGGGCTGGAGCCCGGCCCGGCAAGGGAACGGGGAGCGCTCCACCTTCCGGCGCCTCCCGGCCTCTTCGAAAGAGGCGCGGACGATCGCCGCGCTCGTCCCTCCGGATCAGCGCTTCCTGGCCCTGGGGTTCGACGCCTCGCGATCACGGGCCACCGGCCCCGAGCTCGCCCAGTACCGCAACGTCCACTTCGCCACCCACGGCGTGCTCGACAGCCGCCGCCCGGAGCTCTCCAAGCTCGTGCTCTCCCTCTATGACGAGAAGGGGAAGACCCAGGACGGCTTCCTGCGCCTCAACGACATCTACAACCTCCGCCTCGACGCCGACCTGGTCGTGCTCTCCGCCTGCCAGACGGCCCTCGGCCAGGAGATCCGCGGCGAAGGGCTGATCGGGCTGACCCGCGGCTTCATGTACGCCGGGGCGGCCCGCGTGGTCGCCAGCCTGTGGAGCGTCGAGGACCGGGCGACGGCCGAGCTGATGGAGAGCTTCTACCGCGGCATGCTCCGCCAGGGGCTCTCCCCCGCGGCGGCCCTCCGCCGGGCTCAGCTCGAGATGGCCCGCACGCCGGGCCGGAAGTCCCCTTACTACTGGGCCGGCTTCTCCCTCCAAGGGGAGTGGCGGTGAGGCAGCATGGCGGCGGTGGCGACGGCGAAGGCGGCAGCGTCCTGCCGCCGGAGCGGCTCCGAGGGCTGACCCCGGAGGCTTTCTACGCCCTGCTCACCCAGCTCAACCCCGACCGTGACCGGGCGGGCGAGATCTACGAGACCATCCGCCGCAAGCTGGTCCGCCTCTTCGAATGGCGCGGCTGCGGCTCCCCCGAAGACCTGGCCGACGAGACGATCAACCGCGTCGCCCGCCGGCTGGCCGAAGGGGTGGAGCTGCGGTCGAGCGATCCCTACGGCTATTTCTGCGGCGTCGCCCACCTGGTCTACAAGGAGGTCCTGCGCCGCGCATCCCGCGAGCACCGCGCGCTCGCCGAAGGGGGCGGCTGGCCTCCCGCCAGCTTCGACGACGGCGGCGAGCCCGCCGACCGCCGGCTCGACTGTCTCCGCCGGTGCCTTGGCCAGCTCGCGCCGGACCAGCGAGACCTGGTGCTGCGGTATCACCAAGGAAAAAACGAGCAGGGGGAGAACAACATACGCCACCGGCAGAAGCTCGCCGACGAAGCCGGAATCCCGATGAACGCGCTGCGCATCCGGGTCCACCGGCTTCGCCGCAAGCTGGAATCCTGCGTCCATGCCTGTCTGAGCCACTGATCTTTTCTCATCCAAACGATCTCAGTGAGAAACGTTTTCCCGGCACCCGACACTCGTGTTTGAGATGAGTGAGGAGGGCTGAATGTCATGAGACAGAATCCGACCGACGACGAACTGCTGAGGAGCTATCTGCTCGGAGCGCTCCCCGAGCAGGAGGCGGACCGCCTGGAGCAACGCCTGCTCGCCGAGGACGAGCTCTTCGAGCTGTCCGAGGCGGTCGAGGCCGACCTCCTCGCCGCCTGCGCCCGGGGCGAGCTCGCCCCCGCGGAGAGGGAGCGCGTCGAGCAGCGGCTCGCTTCTTCTCCCCGGGGGCGGGAGCGCCTGGCGCTCGCCCACGCCCTGAACACCCTGGCCGGGAGCCCCGAGCGAGCCTCCGCACCGGTCGTCCCTTTTCCGCGGCGCGCCGCGACGCCGATACGTCCCGCATTCCGCTGGGCCGCCCTGGCGGCGGCCCTCCTCGCCGCGGCCGGCCTCTCCTGGTTCGCCATGGAACGGCCCCACGGGGGCGAGGCCCCGCCCTGGGTCGCCCAGGAGCGCCCCGCTCCGGCGAACCCCCGAGCTCCCGAGGCGTCGCGGGCCCAGGAGGGAGCACCGGCACCGAAGCCGGAGCCCGAGAAGGCCGTGTTCCAGCTCGCCTTGATGTCGTTGCGCGGAGCGGAAGCCGCGCAGAAGCTCCGGGTCCGCAGCGGCACGGACGTCGTCGAGCTGCAGATCGGCGTGGAGGGGATGGAGGATCTCAAAACCTTCCATCTCACCCTGCGGAACCGGAAGGCGGAAATCGTCTGGGAGGGGGATGGGCTCGAGCCGGTGAGGCTCGACGGAGTCCGGGCTCTCGTGGTCGATCTGCCGGCCGACCAGATCCCGGCCGGGACCTACGAGATCCAGGCCCGGGGCCTCACCCACGGCGGCGAGCCTGAAGACCTCTCCCCCCTGGAGATCGAAGTCGTGAGAGAAGGAAAAAGCTGATCCACGAGCTTGCCCCGTCGGCCCTTCGCCGCGGGATTCGTTTGGGAGAAATCTTTGCCATGGATATCGACAACACGACCGGGCAGGACACCAAGTACAAAGTCACGGGCACCGGGGGGCCCCCTATCGGCCCCCATTCTCACGGGGAGTTCAGGATCGAGGAGGCGGTCAGCTGGCCCGTGCTGGCGGCGGGCTCCAAGGTCTCCTACAACCCCAAATCCGAGGGTCCCTGGACGGTCTACTTCGTCGTCCAGAACAAGGGGATCACCGTGACCGTGAAATCCCACTCCGACAGGCTGACCCTGATGCAGCAGGGGGCCGGCTTCCACGTTCAGATCAACTGATCGGGTCTCAGGAAAACAGAACAGGGACATCAGGGACAACAAGGACGGCAAGGACGAAAGGCACACGAGAGCGGTACCAAGCTCGGTGATTTCTTGTCCCTGTTGTCCCTGCAGTCCTCGATGTCCCTGCCCGGTTCTTCCGGCCCGCGGGCTTTCTAACCGCCCCCACCGGCGCCGGCGTGGATTCCCCCCTCGGTCTGGGCCCAGGGATCGAGCGCCTCGGCCAGCTCGTCCGGCGGCAGGACGTTCTTCTCGAGGCAGAGCTCGCGCACCGTCTTGCCGGTCTTCACCGACTCCTTGGCGATCTCGGCGGCGGCGTCGTAGCCGATCCTCGGCACTAGCGAAGTCACCATGGCGAGCGAGCGCTCGACCAGCTCCTCGCAGCGCTCCCGGTTCGCCTGGATGCCGTCGACGCACTTCTCCGCCAGCAGGCGCGAGGCGTTGGCCAGGATCTCGATCGACTGCAGCAGGTTGTAGGCGATCACCGGCATCATCACGTTGAGATCGAAATTCCCCCCCATGCCGGAGATCGTGATCGTCGCGTCGTTGCCGATCACCTGGGCCGCCACCATCAGCACCGCCTCCGGGATCACCGGATTGACCTTGCCCGGCATGATCGAGCTCCCCGGCTGCAGGCTGGGGATGGTGATCTCGCCGATGCCGCAGCGCGGACCCGAGGCGAGCCAGCGGATGTCGTTGGCGATCTTGGTCAGCGAGGCGGCGATCGTCTTCAGCGCCCCCGAGGTCTCGACGGCGGCATCCTTCCCCGCCATCGCCTCGAAACGGTTGGGCGCCGGCACGAACGGCGAGCCGGTCCGCTCGGCGAGCCGGGCGATCACCTTCGGCGCGAGCTCCGGCGGCGCGTTGAGCCCGGTGCCCACGGCGGTGCCGCCGAGCGGCAGCTCGGCCAGGCGAGGCTTCACCGACTCCAGCCGCGCCAGGGCGTTTTTCGCCTGCTGGGCATAGCCTGAGAACTCCTGGCCGAGCCGCACCGGCACCGCGTCCTGGAGATGGGTGCGGCCGATCTTGACCACCTTGTCGAACTCCACCGCCTTGCGGTCCAGCGACTCCGCCAGAATCCTCAGGGCCGGCTCCAGGTCCTCGACGATCGCGAGGTAGGCCGAGACGTGGATCGCCGACGGGATGACGTCGTTGCTCGACTGGCCGTTGTTGACGTGATCGTTGGGGTGGACCTTCTTCGAGCCCGCTGTCTTCGAGCCCGCTGTCTTCGAGCCCATACTGCCGCCGAGCAGCTCGATCGCCCGGTTGGCGAGCACCTCGTTGACGTTCATGTTCGTCGAGGTGGCCGAGCCGGTCTGGAAGACGTCGAGGGGGAACTGGCCGTCCAGCTTGCCGTCGATCACCTCCTGGGCCGCCTGGCGGATGGCCTGGGCGATCTCGCCGGGCACCGAGCCCAGCTCCTCGTTCACCACCGCCGCCTCCCCCTTGATCATCGCGACCGCCGCGATGAACCGCTTGGGCAGCGTCAACCCCGAGATGGGGAAATTGCGCCGCGCCCGCTCCGTCTGAGCGCCGTAATACGCCCCGGCGGGAACTTCGATCTCGCCGAGGCTGTCCTTTTCGATCCGGGTGTCGCTCATCTCTCCTCCTGATTCCGGGCCGGGCGGCCCGGTCCGGGTATCGTATCGGAAAGAGAGGGGCGAGGTAGAATCCCTACGTGAGCGAACCCGACATACACGGCAAGACTGTCCTGATCACCGGCGCCACCAGCGGCATCGGCCTCGAGGCGTCCGTCGAGCTGGCCCGCCGTGGCGCGCGGGTGGTCATGGTCGGCCGCGATCCGGGGCGCACGGAGGCCGCCGTGGCCGGCATCATCGCGCGGAGCGGCTCGCGCGACGTGTCGCACCTCCTCTGCGACTTCTCCTCCCAGGCCTCCATCCGCGCGCTCGCCGCGGACATCCTCCGCGATTTCGACCGCCTCGACGTGCTGGTCAACAACGCGGGCGGCGTGAACAAGACCCGGCGGCTGTCTGTGGACGGCATCGAAATGACCTTCGCCGTCAATCACCTCGGCTATTTCCTGCTGACCGACCTGCTGCGCGATCTCCTGGTGCGCAGCGCCCCGGCGCGGGTGGTGACCGTCGCCTCCGTCGGTCATCGGGGCGGCACGCTCGACTTCGCGGATCTCGGATTTGAGCGTGGCGGCTATTCGATCATGCGGGCCTATACACGCTCGAAGCTCGCCAACGTGCTCTTCGCCGCCGAGCTGGCCCGCCGCCTCGCGGGGACGGGCGTCACCTCGAACAGCCTGCATCCCGGCTCCGTAGACACCAATATCTGGTCCGGCGCTCCGACCTGGGCGAAGCCCGTGATCCAGATCCTGCTCCGGCCGTTCTTCATCAGCGCGGAAAAGGGTGGCGCCACCATCGTCCAACTGGCGGCATCGCCTGAGCTCGAAGGGATCACCGGCAAGTATTTCGAAAAAGGCAAGGCCGTGGCGCCCGCCCCCCTGGCCCGGGACGAGGCCCTCGCGAAGCGGCTCTGGGACGTGAGCGCCGCGATGGTAGGACTCGCCGATATTTCCTGATCGCCCCCAACCAAGGCACCCTACCCGTAGAGACGTCACAGCCCGTCCACGATACCTTTCCGCAGGCCACGGGGACGGCGGGGCGTCTCCGATGGGGCAACGCGGGTGGGATTTTTCAAGGTCCTACCGGGGCAGGATGCGATCCTGTGCTGAGACCGTTCGCGGATGAAGAGGCGGCCTTCTCACCGGCGGAGTCAACGGGGATGGCATGCCCTTCGAAGAGACGTCCCGCCGTCCCCGTGGCCTATGGGAGGGTGTCGTGGACGGGCTGTGACGTCTCTACGGACACGTTGCCGTAGTTGCGGCGACCGTTTGTTTCCGCGAGGTCAGGGGGACCAACGCGCGGGATTGTCGCGGATGTAGGCGCGGAGACGTTCGAGATCCGCCGGTTTTCTCAGAATGACGTCGTGGAACCTCGGCTGCCAGGCAAACTCGGGCCGCTTCAAATTCCACCAGATCCGCTTCGTCACGTCCGACTTGAACTGTCCGATGATGGTGCCCAAGGATTGGGCGCGCGGGCAACTCTTGTCCAGCCGCTGGTCCATTGTCTTGTCATGAAAGATCAGGATGCCGTGCATATGGTCGGGCATGATGATCCATTCGTCCAGGTGGACCCGCGGCTGATGGCGTGGAATCTTCAACCATTCCTCGGCGACAACCACCCCCAGGGGTGACAGGTCCACCTGACCCTCCACAACGTCGCCCAGGCAACGGATCCGCCCGTGAGTACAGATCGTTACGCTGTAGACACCAGCCCATCGGTAATCCCATCCCGGATACCGGGCCGAGGGAATCCGGTACCGCTTTTTGAACAACAGGTCATCGGACATGAGCCAATTTTCACCCAAATCAGCGCCAAGAGGAACCCTCCCGTTCCACGGTAACCTGCCCGTAGAGACGTCACAGCCCGTCCACGACACCCTTCCGCAGGCCACGGGGACGGCGCCGGGTAGACCAGGGTGGTTACCCACCCTGGTCCCCCACAGACCCGTACGTGCGGGACTACCGCATACGGTTCTTCAGGTCACGGGTTCGCTACGCAACTTCAGGCCGCAACACAGATTCTCAG